>Ga0308161_1000042_pt1 | contig 399579 bp, 367 predicted proteins | sample PhyFR2_FD_201034 | JGI IMG/M metagenome (GOLD analysis project Ga0308161, IMG submission 201034) | Phyllosphere microbial communities from UC Gill Tract Community Farm, Albany, California, United States - DLSLF.R2 | ecosystem: Host-associated > Plants > Phyllosphere > Unclassified | place...
ACTCAGCCTATACATAACTGGGGATTAATTTTAAATCAATTTTTAGCTATATTTGAACAAAGGGTTCAACTATAACAGAGTTAAACCCATCTTTTTCTATTTACACAAAATTCTGGACAGTGCCAAAAATAGGGGCTTAATTGCCCCTTTATTATTTCCAGAAAATAAGCCTTCCAGCAATACCTATTCGGTAATATATTTTATTTTCAGCTTCAAGCTTATCTAGTATAGGTAAAACTTCATTAGCTGTTGAGTTTAGATCGTAGCATAGAGCTGCTGCATATGTTCCGCAGTTTCCTCCGGTTTTTACTTTCTTTGCTTTTAGAATTTCAATTATTTGTTCTTCGAGTTCCATTCATCGAAGGTACAGCTTAAAGAATTTTTATGCAATATTAAAAATATCATCCCACCAGACTACTGTAATGACAATTATTACTATGAAAAGGAGTATCAAATAACCAAAAAAAATCTTTGTTATCCAATCATTATTATTTTTAAAAACACCCATTTATTATTGTTTTTTCTTTTTATAGCTTGCTATAATTAATATTATTACTGGAATTATCAGAATTAAGTACTCAATCATTCTCCTTTTCTTTCTCTTCTAAATACCTCCCAAATGCACTGTTTGATGATGTTAGATGTTTCACAGGAGCATTTAATGCTTTTGCTTTTTCCAAAGCTATTTTAGCTCTTTCTAAATCTGATTTCTTATAATTACTTCCTAACCTATCAGAGATACTATTTGTATTATATCTTTTTTTTGACATTTTTTTACAAGGTAATCATTTAATAATTAAGAAGTTTTAATATTTACTCAGTTTCTTCCGGATCTCCTTGCGGGTTTCCGTAATTTGAATTAAAATATTGTTCTGGTGTTTTAAAGTCATAACAAGAAGTAACACCTTTTTTAAAAGCTTCCATAATCTGCTGTTTTTCTTTTTCTAGGAGATGTGTAATTTTAGTTTCCATGTGTTTTAAAGCTATTCTATATGCACCAGGTCTAACGTTATCTGGATTCATTGATTCTGCTTTTAAAGATTCTATGTCTTCAATTAACTCCTGTAATGTTGTTTTATTGCTCATTTCTTTTCTATTAAGTTATCACACGTATTTTTTCTTTTAATAACCTTGACCCATACTATCTCCTTATCTGGATCATCAAAGTTTTTTATCTCATTCCAATCATTGCATAATTCTTGCAAGTCAGTGTATTCTTTTTCAATACCATCTATAAAGTAGTAGTTTTTTGGTTTACCAAATTCAAATTCACTCTTCTTCTTAGTATGTTGCTCCCACTGTATACCAAATTCTTCATTCCTCATCAACAATGAATGTACCTCATCAAAAGCCATTGTTTTCTTTAGCTTGAATTTTACGTCTTCTGGCGCTAATATATTCATGTACTTTAAAATTATCTATTATTATAAATCTCCACAGCCTTTTTAATTGCTGCTTCGGTGGCTTCTTGGCGGGAAACTTTATATTCTAGATCATCAAACAGGATATTGTTTATTTTACCTCTCCACATGTTTAAATCTCTTATTCTCTGATGAATTCCTATTTCAATTATTATAGCCACACTATCCAGCCACTCTACTATTATGCGATTATCTACATTTTCAGAATTAACTGTTGTAAAATACCTGTATTCTTTTTCAAACCAGGCATCAAACGCCTCTTTTGCTTTTCCTTCCATTTCCTATGATTTAATTGTTAATTCTTCGCCTGTTAAAGCGAAAAATAGGTTCTGCAACTGATGAACATACATATCTTTATCATAATCCCAGTTGTGTATTGGAATTAAGTCTGTAATTTTATTTCCATTATCCGGATCTATCTCTTGCAGAAACACCATTAAATTAGGCGTTCCAATACAACCAAAACTTAATTCTTGATTTCTCTTTGTTTTGATAATTATTGAATTTGATACTGTGAAATGAGGTAATTTTTCCCCTCCTAACTTTAGTAGCCATTCTTCTGTAAGTTCTATTGGCTTATTTGGAAGTCCAGTTATAGCCCCTCTAATAACAGGAGCATAAATACCATCTTCTCTTAATTCGATTACTTTGCAAAGATTGCCATTTCTATCATGAAGATAATTTCCTATTCGTAGTTCTTTAGCTTTCATATATACTTTTAATTGCGGTTTCGGTTAGGGTGATTTTCAAGTGTGCATTTGCTATGGCTTCAATATTAATTCCAGTTAAATTGCCTCCTCCATATCCATTATCATGATGTTCTACATATTCGTAAGTATCTAAGTAAATACTAATGTTTAATGCTTTATTGAAAATCTCAGCCCCATTAATATCAAACCCTTCAAAAAGCACTCTGGATTTAGCTTTGTACCATTTTTTAAAGTCACAATTACTTTCTTTGTCAAAACATGTACAATTTAAACCATAGCATTTTTTATCCTGTATTAGGTCGTATTCAATAATATTTCCTTCATCACAAGGAACAAACATCCATAGTGCGAGTGGCTTTTTTAGAAACTCTGCATAAGCGACTATTTTTTTCAACTTACTTCCCTGCAAGGATGTTCCGTTTTCTATTTCCATAACAAAAGTTGTCATCGGTATTAGTTTATTTTCCATTGTCTACTTCGTTTAAGTTAATAGCTAAGCCACGTTCTATGAGCTTTTCCGTATCAAAATGCATTTCGTGAAGCATTTGAGCTGTCTTATAACTCATGTCAACTTCAATTAAAGACTCTTTAAAGCTTAAAATATATTCTTCATCCATTTTGGCTAAATCAAAACAATAAGCTTCTAAAATTATATGCAACGGTACAAACGTCTCTCCGTTGCGTGTTATTTCCTTGGTTAAATCTGACATTGGACGGAGAATAGGCTTTATGTTTTCAATCTTAATCATTTGCTTCTCCCTACTACCTTTCCATTGAGTTACAAATACAAATTCGGAATCGATGGAAACTGTAGAATCTATAAAAATTGACCACCCCAATCTGGTAAAAGTGATCAGTTCATTCTGAAGGAAACTGACCACCCTATTCTGGATTAAACTGACTAGGGTAAAAAATTAGAACATGTCTAAAGAATAACTTAGTTGTAAAATACAAATTATGTCAAATTAACCTATATATAATACAGTCACCATCTATTAGGTAAAAAGATTCAGGTCTAGAACCAGTGTGTTATCATGTATTGTCTACGGCACAGTTTCTACATATGTAATGCAATTAAAAGGCTCAGATTATAAATCCAAGCCGATTATTAAATTATTTACATTTTATACTATCAGTGGGATAAGCATCAATATATTGTAATGCTTCATCAGTTGAATATGGTTCTTTCTTTCTTAATTGTTTTGAAAATATCATATAAGGTCTTCCCGATGCATCCGAATGAAGAGATTCTTTTTGAGGAACTTTATTCCCATTATTAAACTTTAATTTAAAGCTTTCTAAAGTGCTATAATTAACAATGTCAACATCTATCTGATCTTTTGAAATATGATTAAATTTTAAAACATAAAAATTTAACTCACCAGTATCAAAAATTTCTTTACAAGAAAGAAAACTTAAATTTTTCAACTTTATATTTGTCTCTCCTTTATAATTTGTGATTTCATCAAAGACATTAACTTGTTTATTCTTATTTCTCTGAGAAAGATAGTTTAATGTATCTTCTAAAACCTTTTTGTCTGTTATTTTATTATCACTACAACTAAAAGACATTAAAATAACAATAATCAATGTGATATAGCTTTTCATAATCTAATATTTAAACATTTTAATATAAAATCCTGCATTTTTTCTGTTGACAAATAGTCCATATCTGCCTAATATGTCTTGTTCGAATCCCCAACCCATCTCATAGTCTCCTTGATATCCATCTGCAAGCATATCTCCATAATGTGTATATTCATGTAAAACTGTTACAGCTAACAAGAAAGAAACAGTTTTTTCTGTTGCAGGGAAATTCGTAGCCTCTAATTCTTTTACATATAATTTATTTATAGTCAATGTCTTAGAGTAATTCGAATAATCACCATATTTGTCTGGATGAAAATCATCAAAAGCAATACTAGGTCCTTTACCCCATTTTAAACCTTCCATAATTTTAGCTTCACTTAATCCTGTATTTTTCATCAACGCCTTTAGTACTATTGGATTGTTTTTTACAAATTGCTCAAGATTCTTAACCATCTTAGTGAATCTAGGATATTTTTGTTGATCAGATATCTTCATTTTGATGTTTGGAGAAACATCTGTTTCAATATCAATATCTCCGCCGCCACCGCCGCCGCCGCTTCCATCTCCGCCGCCGCTATCAATACCTGGGTTAATACAGTTGGAGTGAGCGATACACCCGCCACCAGGACTGCCACCACCAGGATTAGGTAATATTTTACCTGGTACGGAAACATCTTCTACTTGAATTTCAGTAGGCCATTCCTTATCAGTGTCTACTGCAAGTGGCTTAATGCTAGCACTGGTATTCAGCTTAGTTCTTTTTCTGAGTCGATCTAAGCCTTCTTGAAAAAGTATCTCGCATTCTTTATAAGAAGCTTCTTGCTTGTTGAAATCTACATAAGAGACTTTTGTTTCTTTTTCAGTAAGAATAGCATAAACTAAGTTGACAACCTTGTTTCCTTGAACTCTAGGGAATATAATCCATTTATCACCATTCTCTCCATTGAATATTTGAGAACGGACATTAAATTCAACATAAGATTCTCCATTTTGAAGTAATGAGGCTGTTTTATTTCTACTAGCCAATGTTCCTATTATAAATTTATTATTTATTCCTGACAGATTTGTTTTATGTAAATTATCATATTGTTTCATTAAATATGCGAAACCATTAGCATAATTCACTGATTTCCCATCTTTCGGAACAAAAACAGCAAAACGTTTGTCCTCTATTTGTTTTTGATTAAGAGCTCCATCTTCTGTACGACAAGATGATAATAAGGATAAAGCGAAGATTCCCCATAATGGGGCAAAGAGTAATTTTTTTCTCATTTTTTATGATTTTATGTTTTTAATTGGTTAAATATATAATAAAAATTAATATATACATTACGGATTGCCATAAAACGATATTAAATTAGTATTATTTTCAATTCATACACGCTGAAAACATACTATTAACACTGTAATATTATAGATGTAATAATTTTATAAAAGGTTGGAATAGTCAAAAAATAACCTTTGCCAGGATTGATAAAGGCTGATTTTTAATGAATAATCCTCTCACTTCCTGCTTTAGAAGCTTTCACAAAGGAGAACCTCATTTGCTTATAAACTGTCTTTTATAATGTACAGTTAAAAGTGCTCTTATTTTTCTCCTGTTATTTACTTACAAGATTAATTGCTGAAAAGAAAAATCGGGTTGTTGCATTAGTATTTCATTTTCGCAGGATTCTAATTGTGCTTTGCCTGCATAGATAAACATTTGCTGTTCATAGTCATTAATAGCTGCTTGTATAGTTTCAAACTTTCCGTTTGTAAGATTCTCAGATAATACAAGAGCATCTACAAGTCCTGTATTTACACCGTGACCAGCAAACGGAGGCATTAAATGTGCTGCATCTCCAATAAGTGTAATTTGTAAAGGACGGTTGTCTTTCCATGGTTTTTCGAGTGGAAATTTTCTTATCGGTAAGCTTCGGAAATTTGGGGTGGACTTTAATAGTTGTTTATAAAGCTCATCCCAGTGCATAAATCTATTTAAAAGGAATTCGCGGATACTTTCTGTGTCCTGTAAATTTGTAGTGGTGATATCCTGTGGATCTGGCCTTTTTAAAATTATACCATAAGATAGTTCGTTGTTATTATAGGGATTTACAACCAATAAATGACCTTGATATGATGTCATTGTTCTGTTACCATTGCAAAACTGGAAGAACTCAGCTGCATTTAGTTCGGGTTGTGGAATATCACCTTGGATAATCATCGTTCCAGTGTCTTCAACAAGAGTATCTGTTACATACTTCCTTATTTTAGACATACCACCATTTGCTTCAATTACAAAATCGGCATGTGCATGGGTTCCATTCTCAAAATGTAACAACCACTTACCATGGCTAACTTCAATATCAATGCATTTTTGATCCCAAAGAACAGTGTTCTCAGTTAAGCTGTCCAAAAGCATTGTTCTTAGTGTATTTCGGTTAATTTCAGGGTTGTAATACTGATTCTCCAACGTGATCTGTTTTACAGATAAGATATTTCCTTTTTCATCGGTAATTGTTGCTCCCATTGGTGTTGCTAGGGCAAAGTATTTATCTAATAATCCTGCTTCTTTAAGAGCTTTTTGACCTGAATCTTTATGGATATCGAGAGTTCCTCCCCAAATTCTTGTTTTAGAATCTTTATCTCTTTCATAAACATTTACATCAACTCCTTTTTGTTGTAATAGCTTTGCGAAAGTTAGCCCTACCGGACCTGCTCCAATAATGACTATTTTTTTATCTTTTAGTAACATTGTTTATCTTAATTTGATTACGATACAAATTTGAAAGTATCATTACAGATAAAATAATTACATTAGACATGAAAATGGTCGTAAAAGACTTTTATTGAATGAAAGATAGTACAGTTCCAAAAGTTATTGAGCTTTTTTCCAATTTGCTGGGAGCGGAAATAGAAAATAGAAAGTTAGATATCCCCACCAAATTTGGTAAAGGATATTGTCGAGGATTTGTTTTTAACGAACATATCCGAATGATTATAAGTAATTATGAGCTTTATGAAGATCTGACTATTGAGAATCCGGATATAGATGTCACTAGAAAGATGATATTTTTTAAATTCCAGAATATTTTTTCAAAATCAGGAATTCCTTCTGTTATGATTGGAACCAGTCGGTTGAATACTGACGATGTTATTTCTATCCATTCCAATACAGCTACTATTAATATAGAAATAGATGCTCGCTATCTGGATAGTTTATTCTACTCGTATGAAAAGTCTCCAATTTTAAAAGGCTTGCTACAAAATACACAACCTTATCTTTTTGAGCAGGTACTTTACCCTTCTTTGCAGGAAATAATTAATGATATAATTACGGATAAGACCGAAGAGGCATTTGAGTTATTTTTCTTAAGAGTAAAGGCCGAAGAGCTTATTTGCAGATTGTTAATGGAATTGGATAAACGAGATGAGAAGCTACTTTATGCTCTAAATGTCCAGGATATAGAAACTATTTATAAGATTAGAGCGCTGATTATTGAAGATCTGGGAATACCACCGGTTATCAGTGAATTATCCGCTTTTGCAGGAATGAGTCCCACAAAACTAAAGCGTTTATTTGGCCAGATATTTGGGAATAGTATTTTTAGCTACTATCAGGATTTAAGAATGAAAGAAGCTGCTATATTATTGAAAGAAAGGAAATATTCAGTTTCAGAAGTAGGGTATAAGTTAGGATTTACAAATCTGGGGCACTTTTCCAGGTTATTTAAACAACATATTGGAATGAATCCAAAACAATATACTATGTATAGCTGAAATTAAATTATAAGACGCTAAGACGGGGACGCTTCTTAATCTTGAAAGTCTATCTGAAGAGAGTGCAATAGATATAAACGAAAAAACCTCTTTAACAGAGGTTTTCCAAAAAGTGCTCTCGCAAGTAGGAAAACCCCCATAAAGAAGAAGATTAAAATGTATGATGAATGTGAAATTGGTCTAAATTCTAATAGCGTATTTTATCTTTTATAGGAGGAGTATCGCTAGCCTCCGCAGTTTCTGAAATAGGATTTATTTTTTTCTTTTCTGGAACTGCCTGATCTTTTAAGTTTTTAATTATGCTATCATTTGTTAATTTGGTATTGTTTGCACTAGCTGTGTTATTATTTTGAGTAGATCCTATAGTGCCAAGCTCCTCTGCTTCTCTACAACCTGTATTCGATAATAATAGAATACCAGTTGCTATTAATAAGATTAACTTTTTCATAATTGATTTTATTTATATTTGACCAGATTTTACAAAGGTCAATTTTCCTTTCTTTTTGCTTCGACTAAATTATGAGAGAATATTCTGAACCACAAGAAATAGTAGTCCTATATTAACTAATTTACAGATAAAGACGTCTTAATTTATAAATTAGGACAATCGTTAAAATTGCAAGTTAATGATATTCAATTGTTTAATTTTAATTTGATGATGAAATATTATTATTTAATTTTATGGTGTATATATTATTATTTGAAGCTTTTTCATTATTTTTGAAGTAAATAAATTGCACACTTTCAACAGCAATGCATATAAAAAAATACATATCTTACTTTTTATTACCCATTTTTATTTTTCAGATTGAAAATTTGAAGGCTCAATCGTATGATGATTTGAGGAAAAAATATGAAAATTTAGAGGAAAACGACGAAAAAGCACTTAGTACAGTTAACATACTGATCGAAAAAGCAAAAAAAGAAAAGAACAATGAAGAATTAATGCATGCCTATGAAGATGCTTTCTATTATTCTTCAACAGCCGAAAAAAAATTCACATATGCTGACAGTAGTATTGCGGTAGCAAAGAAGACCATGAATAATGATCTTATTAGCAGGGCATATCTGGTAAAAGGAACTATTTATTACTATAATTATAAAAAGTATAAATCGGCTTTAGATGAATATCTGAAAGCATATGAATATTCAAAGAAAGGGAATAATGATTATCAAAAAAATCAATTAATTTACTATTTAGGAGTTGTTAAAAGTTATTTGGGGTATTATAATGATGCATTAGAGCTTTTTAATGAATGTATTGCTTATTTTGAACCAAGAACAACAGGGAATTATCATCCAAATGAAATTTATAATAATAGTAGAGCATATCTTAATAGTTTGCATCTTGCTATTGTTTGTTATATCCATCTTGGGAATTTTGAAAAAGCCAAATTTTTAACTGAGAAAGGACTTGCATTCATTAGTAGAGATAAGAAAAATGAGTTTTCATTGGAGACAGCATATCTATTAAAATGTAGAGGTACTTTAGAATTTCAAGAAGGTCAGTTTAGTAATGCAATCCAAACTTTTAATCAAGCCATTCCTGCAATGGAAAGTAATAATGATTTTGCTTGGATTGCAGTTGTAGATTTCTATATAGGTAAAAGTTATATGGGGCTTCATAATGAGGATGCAGCTGTACAGCAATTTAAAAAGGTTGATTCAATTTTTCAGAAGCACAATTTTATTTTACCAGAGCTAAGAGATAATTATGAACTTTTGATTAACTATTATAGGAAGCATAATGATCATACTCAGGAGCTATATTATACAAAGGTTCTGCTAAAAGCTGATGGAATACTAACTCGGGATTTTACTTATCTTTCTTCTAAAATACATAGAGAATATGATACTCAAAACCTTGTAGATATTCAGAATAAGTTGGAGAACCAAAATAAATGGGGATTGGGAATGATTATACTCTTGTGTATAATTGTGAGTGTATTGGTTTACAATGTTTGGAAATATTATCAGAACGAAAAGAAAATCAAGACAAAATATAGAAAGCTCGAAGATAATCTTCAATACCATGAGAATGAACCATCTTCAGTTCCATATGAGAATATCTCTTCTCAAAGTAAATCTACAATGAGCGAAGATGTTTATAAAGATCTTCAGGATAAATTAGAAAAGTTTGAAAAAGAAAAACAATTCCTTGAAAAAGGAGTTACATTAAATAAACTTGCGGGTGCCTTCGAAACAAACAGTACCTATCTTTCTCAATTTATCAATGAGACTAAAGGTATGAACTTTAGCAGGTATTTAGGAATTTTGAGAATAAATTATATTACACAGCTGATGTATGAGAATGAAAAGTATCTCAATTATACCATTCAAGGGTTATCAGATGAATGTGGAATAGCCTCAAGGCAGAATTTCTCCGATTTATTTCAGGAAATTAATGGACTTCGCCCAACTGAATTTATTAAGAAGAGGAAAAAAGATATAGATGAAATTAAATCATCTACAAATGAATAGTTTTTAGCGAAAGCCTGAACAGAGTTTTAAATCTGTTTAGGCTTTTTTGAAATATAGCTTAAATACCACCATATAAGAAGAGGTAATGCTATTGCCTGAAATACTAAGATTGCTAATGACAGGCCGTCTTGTAATTTATTTGTATTCGCTTTTATAAAGAGTTGTGATCCAAGTGGCCCGCTTGAAAAAACAACAATATTAAAGAAATTCCATCCGAAGTGTAAGCTTACGGGCAAATAAAGGGACTGGGTTTTAGTAAAACTATAGGCTAATGCCAGGCCCAGAATTGCTGTCATTAAGAATACAATAACCATCTGTACCGGATTACCAAAGGCGTTGTAAGAAAATAAATGATAGATTCCAAAAGAGACTGCGGATAAAATACATGCTGTTTTTACGCTTAATACTTTTGTTAGTAAATATAAAATCGCACCCCTGAATATAAGCTCTTCAAATAATACTGATTTAAAAGTCCACCAGGTACTTTTTAATATTACTACAAAAGAAATTTGTTTATTTGGTATCCAACCGTTATCTGCGGGGTAAGTTTTCAATACATGATAAAGTATACAACATATTCCTGATAGCAATAGTCCAATGGCTACATTAATTAATCTGTTTTTTGATGGAAGAAGCCCTAAAGCTTCGAGACTAGTTTTTGCAAACAACCAAAGTAAAAGCCATGAAATAGCCAATTCTACTATAATGCCAACCATATTGATTTTATCTTATGGATTACATGTAAATATAATAAAATCAGTTATTTAAAATTTATTTTTTTAAATGTTACTTTTCATTTTTTATACTCAATATTATTTCAGAAATAAAACCCTAAAATAAATTCAGGGTTTGCTTTTATATCCAGGATTTTAATTCATAGGCAGCCTGCCAGAAATAGTATTCCATTTGTGTTGCTGTAATAAAGGCTTCAGTCATTCTGATTCTGATTTCCGGAGTTGTACCTTCAGCTGCTTTATCACAGATTTCAATGGCCTGCTGAACAGCGATAGCAAATTCTTCGCCCGCATAAGTATCGATCCATTTTTTATAAGGATTAGCTTCAGATTGTCTGCTTCCATAAATATGGCCACCTACCTTCTGATAAATCCAGAAACATGGCAAAACAGCAGCCATTCCAATTTCTACAGCATCTAATGCAGCGGTACTTTTCAAGAAATGAACGTAGTGATGGCAAACAGGTTGCATTCTTCCTTTTTCAGTAACATCAAAATCTTTAAAATAAGATTCGTGTAATGCATTTTCTACAACAATAGCATTTTCTGCAAAACGGATAAAGGAAAGAACATCCTGAATATTATATGCTCTGGCACCTATTAGTGCTAGAGCACGTCCAAAATGCTCAAGATATAATGAGTCTTGAGCCATATAAAACTGGAATTTTTCTTTAGGGAGATTTCCTTCTGCCAGTTCAGTAACAAAAGGCATGTCTAGTATAGATTGATAATATTTTTCTATTTGCTTCCATGTATATTCAGACCATTTCATGTATAATTAATTTTTGAGGGTTAAAAAAATGATTAAGCGGGCCATTTCCTTTGCCTATTTCTATGTCTTTGCCACTTTTAATAGCTTCAAAAACATATTTTTGCCCCATAGAAACCGCATCGTGTAAATCTTTACCCTGTGCTATGTATGCAGCAATAGCAGACGATAGGGTGCATCCGGAACCATGAGTATTATTCGTTTTGAATTTTTCAGTTTCAAATGTGTATATCTTTCCGGTTTTATCAAAATATAATGAAGTTATCATATCTGTTTCCTGATGTCCACCTTTTAGCAAAATGCTTTTGCAACCCATATTCAGGATTTTTTCACCGGCTATATACATATCGTCCAGTGTGCGTACTTGCATATTTGCCAGAATTGATGCTTCATCCATATTGGGTGTTATAACATCTGCGATAGGAAATAACTTCTGGACAAGAGTTGCAATAGTTTCTTCTTCTATAAGGTGATGTCCGCTTGTTGCCACCATTACAGGGTCAAATACAATCGGTATTTTGGCGTATTTGCTCAGAGTATTAACAATGGTATCGACTAGTTGAGGAGTATGTACCATGCCTACCTTGATAGCTGCCGGAAAAATATCATCCAATATTGCTTCAATCTGATCAGCTACAGCTTGTTCTGGAATTGAATATATTTTTCGTACGCCCTGTGTATTTTGTACCGGGAGAGCAGTTAGTACAGATGTTGCAAAACAGCCCAGGGCAGAAAAGGTTTTAATATCTGCTTGAATCCCGGCACCACCACTACCGTCAAATCCGGCAATGGTTAAAACGGAGGGGCTAGTATATTTTTTCATTTTAAAATTTTGTTTTTGAGTTCATATGCGGCTTTTTGAGGATTGTCTGCACTGCAAATGGCAGATACAACAGCAATACAGTCTGCACCTGCTTGCATAATTTCGACTGCATTTTTGGCTGAAATATTTCCGATAGCGACTAATGGTTTTGTAGTTACAAAACGGATTCTGGCAATGCCGTCTAATCCCCATTCCGTCACTGTATCGGTTTTGGTTGCGGTAGCAAATACAGGGCTGATACCCAGATAATCTGAAAAATAAATTTGTTCATTAGAAAGTTGATCGAAGTATTCAATAGAATAACCAATAAGTTTGTCTTTCCAGAAGTTCTGTTGTCTGAGCTCTACGGGAGAAATATCATTGTTTCCTACATGAATACCCGATGTATTTAAAGCTTCAGCAACTTCAGCATTATCATTTATAATTAACGGAATATTATATTTATCCGTTATCTCCTTTAGTTGTTCAGCCTTTCTCAGAAAATCTTTAGTTGAGCAATCTTTTTCACGGAGCTGAATAATATCAGTTCCACCTAAGATAGCTTCTTCAGCTACTTTAAGAAAGTTTTTTTCTTTACAAGCTTCTTCTGAGATTACTAAATACAGTTGGTATGGAAATAAAGAATTGATACTCATAATCAGGATATCTTTATATGGGTCATAAATTCCTCTTTGGTAATATTGTACAACTTATCAATAAGGTTTATTTGCAAGCTTCCGGGACCATTACTTTCCTGTACAGCAATTTCTCCAGAAATTGCCAACAAAGCCATTGCTGCAGCTACAGCTTCCGTTTTGTTTTCAATACAAGCTATAAAAGCACCTATTAATGCGGATGCAGAGCAACCTAATCCGGTAACTTTTGTCATTAATACATGCCCGTTTTTTATAAATAGAGATTTTTCTCCGTCAACAATAATATCTGTTTCTCCGGAAATGCAGATTATAGCTCCATATTGTTCGTGGAGATTTTTAGCAGCATCTATAGCTTCTAGGCTTGCGGCCGTACTGTCCACACCTTTGGTTGTTGCTTTATTTACTTTTGCAAGTGCAATAATTTCGGAAGCATTTCCACGAATTACAGTTGGATGGTAATTTAATAATTGGCTGAGGGTTTCATTCCGAAAAGAAGATGCTCCGGCACCCACGGGATCCAGTACCCATGGCTTTTGAATAGCATTAGCTTCTTGTGCTGCAATCAACATCGATTTTATCCAGATTTCATCGAGAGTTCCGATATTTATAACCGAAGCCGAAGAAATATTAACCATTTCTTTTACTTCAGCTAAAGCATGGGCCATAATAGGAGAGGCTCCTACAGCCAACAATGCATTAGCCGTATTATTCATTACAACAAAATTGGTAATGTTATGTACAAGTGGGGACTTTTGTCTTACTGACAGAATATGTTTCCAGAGTATTTCTTCCATAGTCATTTATTAAACTGGCTTTAGGGAAATATCCGAAACAAAAGTAATAGCTCGAGGAGCTTTCTTTTTACTTTTCCCTACGTCGGTGTAAGCCGTATCAGGTTCAAAGGGACTCTCTCAATTCTTTTCAGAATACCCCTAAAGCGTACACAAATGTATAAAACTTTTTACAGATCACCATTTACAGTGTCATTAAATAAGGTAAATATTTTGTAATGAATTAAGCTATACCTTTGCACGATACAAGAAATGATTTATGAATCATGAAGGAATTGTACTTTCCGGTAATACTTTAATCCTGTTATTAATACTTCTGTTATTAATAGTAACTGGATTTCTAATCTATAAAGTGAGAATATTACAAAAAGAAAAAATAGCCTTATCAGAAGAGAAAAAAGTACTGAAGAACAGGCTTGGTAATATTCGACTGGACTATATAGAGACAAAGCTGAATCCACATCTTTTCAAAAATATTCTGAATTCTGTTCAGTCCCATGCTTATCAAACCTATGTATCTCTTGATAAATTGTCTGGAGTGTTGGATTATATATTGTATGAAAGCAGCGAAAAGTTTGTAACTCCTGAAAGTGAGCTGGACTTTACGAGTAATCTGATAGAGATCAATAAAATAAAGGTCAATCCATTATTTGACTTTAGAATAAAAGCGCAGATTGACAAACAGGATCCTGTGTACAAAGAAAAGGTTTTAGCTCCGCTGATTACTGTAGATTTCATTGAAAATGCTTTTAAACACACAGACTTTCTGGCGGATGACTCTTTTATTTTTGTCTTACTTTCCTTAAAAAGCGGAGTATTAGAAATAAAAGTTGAAAACAGAATTTCTCCTAAATCTCCTTTGCAAAAGGGGAATAGTGGTTTTGGTGGAGAATCTTTGGAACAGAGACTGAAAATGCTCTACAAAAAGAAATTTTCTATAAGTAAAGATATACACAACAATGTATATACAGCATATTTAAAAATTGATCTCAATGACAAATACAATCAGGTGCGTTATACTAGATGATGAGCTTCTTGCCATAAGCTATCTCAAGCTTCTTTGTGAACAGATAGAAGGTGTAGAAGTGGTGCGGGTATTTAATAATCCGAGATACTTCCTCGATGAGATTAATGATATCGATTGTGATTTGTGTATTCTGGATATAGAAATGCCGGGGCTAAACGGACTACAGGTTGCGGAACTTATCTCCCATAAGAAGATCATATTTACAACTGCTTATAAAGAATATGCTGCCGAAGCTTTTGATCTGAATGTTATAGACTATGTAAGAAAACCTATAAAGAAAGAACGTTTGCAACAAGCATTTGCAAAAGCTAAAGAATTTGTAGAAACACCAAAGAGCAGCTTTATAGAATGGAATACCAATCTTGGGAAAAGCCGAATTTTCACAGATCAGATTGCCTATATTAAAACATCCGAAATAGATAGCAGAGACAAAGATCTGATTCTGAATGACGGGACAGGGATTATTCTGAAAAATATCAATTTCAAAACACTATTGGAAATGCTTTCGGAAAAAGACTTTTCACAGATCAATAAGAAGGAAATTGTAGCACTAAAGTCTATAAAAGTAGTTTCGGTTAACGAAATTATCACCAATATTTCTGAAGATGGAGAAAACTTTGCCAGATTACATATTAGTGATGTTTACAAGGCAGATCTTTTAGAAAAGCTTGGTAATTAGATGTTTGAAATATTAAGGCGTATTAAAAAATATAGTCCGGAAAATGTCTGAATACGAGATGCGGAAATTTCATTACAAAAAAAAGAGTTTTCACTACATTTTAGAAAAATAAGTATTGAAAATTTTAAATTTCTTTTGAATTTTGCAGATAAGAAATAGTAACATAATGCAAAAGTACAGGAATATTATTTTTTATATCGTAACGATCATATTTTTCTCCGGATTAATGTATTGGTTTTTTATAGAAGGTAAAACTTTAGAGGTTGGAGAAAACATTATATCAAAAACGAGTGGAGGCTCTACATGGGATAATTTTGTAGATTCTTTTATGGCAAATCTGCATCATCCGCTTGCTTTGTTGTTGGTACAGATTGTAACGATAATTTTAGTAGCAAGATTTTTTGGGTGGATCTGTATGAAGATGAGGCAACCTTCGGTGATTGGTGAAATGATTGCAGGTATTGCCCTTGGGCCATCCCTTTTAGGACTATATTTCCCGGAATTTTCTGCATTTCTTTTTCCAAAAGAATCTTTAGGAAATCTTCAGTTCCTGAGTCAGATAGGACTTATTTTCTTTATGTATATCGTTGGGATGGAGCTTGACCTTAGTGTCCTTCGGAAAAAAGCTCACGATGCTGTGGTCATTAGTCACGCCAGTATTATTATTCCGTTTGCCTTAGGAATAGGACTTTCTTATTTTATTTATAAAGAATTTGCACCAGATGGTGTACAGTTTAGCTCATTTGCACTTTTTATAGCCATAGCAATGAGTATTACAGCGTTTCCGGTTCTGGCGAGGATTGTTCAGGAGCGGAATCTGCAGAAAACAAAACTAGGAACTATTGTTATTACCTGTGCAGCAGCCGATGACATTACAGCATGGTGTATTTTGGCAGCGGTTATTGCAATTGTAAAAGCGGGCTCATTCGCCAGTTCTATCTACGTTATTATTATGGCAATTGCGTATGTGTTTTTAATGATCAAAGTCGTACGTCCGTTCCTTAAAAGAATTGCAGATTTACAGACCGGAAAAGGAATTATGAGCAAATCTGTTGTTGCCATATTCTTCCTTGTTCTTATTATTTCAGCATATGCAACCGAAGTTATTGGTATTCATGCATTATTTGGAGCTTTTATGGCAGGGGCTATCATGCCTGAGAATGCTAAGTTCAGAAATATTTTTATAGAAAAAGTTGAAGATGTAGCATTAGTTGTATTGCTTCCTTTATTCTTTGTTTTTACCGGATTAAGAACAGAAATAGGCCTTCTGAATCATGGGCATTTATGGATAACAGCCGGATTAATTATCTTAGTTGCCGTTACCGGTAAATTTATAGGAAGTGCACTCACGGCAAAGTTCCTTCGTATAGGCTGGAAAGATAGTTTGACTATTGGCGCTTTGATGAATACCCGTGGACTAATGGAGCTTATTGTCCTGAATATAGGATATGATTTGGGTGTACTAAGTCCGGAGATATTTGCAATGATGGTTATTATGGCTTTGTTTACAACGTTTATGACCGGGCCATCACTGGATTTTATCAATTATATTTTCAAAGGTAAAAAATCCGAAAATGAGGAAGAAGCAGAAGATAACGGCAGAAAATATAAAGTATTACTTTCCTTCGACGGACCAGAATCAGGAAGTACATTATTAAGACTTGCTGATAACTTTACCCATAAGATGAACGGTAATAAAAGTATTACTGCAATGAATATTGCTCCGGTACAGGAACTTCATGCTTTTGAGATGCAGGATTTTGAGAATGAACAATTCGAAGCTGTAGTAGAAACTTCTAATGAACTCAAATTACAAATTACAACATTGTTCAAAGCTTCTAATGATGTGGAAAATGATCTGGTAAATATTACCAATAAAGGCAACTATGACCTGTTGCTTATTATGCTCAGAAGATCTATATATGAGGGAAGTTTACTGGGTAGATTACTAGGGTTTACCACCAAAATAATCAACCCCGAAAGACTCCTGAATACGGTAAAAGGAAAGTCTTATATGTTCAATAATTCGCCGTTCGACGACTTTACTTTGGGTATATTAGACAAATCCAATATTCCTGTAGGGATAATGGTTGACAAAAATTTTGAAAATGCCGAAAAAGTATTTATTCCGATTTTTGACCTGAATGATTTCTACCTTGTAGAATATGCAAAAAGATTGATTAATAACAACGACTCTCAGATTATTATTCTGGATGTTGTGGGACAAATCCGAAGAAATACCGAAATCCGTGAGCTGATAAGAAGTATCGAACAGATTGCTCCGAACCATATTACATTGTACAACGAAAGAACAATAGAAAGAGAATTTTTGGAATCTCAGGACCTGATGCTGATTAGTAGTAAAAGCTGGAGAAATCTTATTGATACTAAAAGTCTTTGGTTATCTGATATCCCATCTACTTTGATTATTTCTAATCCCTGATATAGTTTTTTGCTCCTTTTAGTTCGCAGCTTGTTAAAGAATAAAAGTATATTTATGCTTCAATAATATGTGGCAATGGAAATTAATGTAGATAACGGGAGTGTAGTACTTAAAGAACATCACCTGCAGATACAAAAGGGAATGTTACTGTCGGATCTTCAGCAGACAGAATTTTACAAAAATTATAATAACGGAATGCGTGATGTTAAAACAGGTTATTTCTGGTATTATTTTGATGAAGTTGATGTTAAAGGCTATCAGTTATCTTTTGATCTGTGTTTTCTGGGAGATAAGCTGGACAGAATTTTTATGAATACCCATAAAGAATCAGATGCAAAAACATGGGATGACTGGAGCGAGGAAAAGGAGATGAAAGTCTTTGAAAGAAATAATCAGTTTTTATCAATGATATTAGGGATTAAGCCTACAAAAAAGAAGAAAACACCATACCCTAGCTGCACATTTAATTTTCCGTGGGGAAATGCGTGGTCGGTTTATGATCCCAGAAGTGCCAGCAGCTTTATGGGAATAAATTACGATTAATAGGCTACTTAAATTTTATTGCTAATACTCTTCAATGGTTAGTCAGGCTCACTATAAACTTTACTCGGAGTGATATTGCTTTTTCAAAATATCTTCCTTTTGACAATGTCAGGCCGAGCCTGTCGAAGCCTAATTTTTTTGAATTATATTTAGATAGGCTGTGATCAACCTTATTTATTCCGGACCAATTTCAGAAGTTTATGATATTCTTCCAAAATACTTTTCTGCTCTTCAGCAATATAGTCACTACTAAACGGAGCGCCACAATCCTCACTGTTTAGGATGTGAATAAGCTTGCCGTTTACAAAGTAACTTCTGTTCTCAGTAATTTCAGACTTATCAAAATCAAAAGCTTCGGTATCATTATTTTCTTTCATAGCCTTTGTATCATAAAAGAGAGGTCTGTTGTATTTATAGTTTTTTTCATAGACAAAAGACAATTGTCCGTTTAAAAGGTAATATTCAGTCAGTATTTGTCCACTTTCTCCAAAGATTCTGGTAATGATCTTTTCAAGTCTATTTTTCTGATAATAATACTTTGCTTCCCCGCCCTCAGTAGATTCAAAAAGATCCCGCTGTTTTATTGAATGCCATTTCTCTATGGAATTGATTCTTTTGAAGTTTTCCCGTATAGGCTTTAGTTTGTCTGTAAGATATTCATTAACCGGAAGATCTTCTTTATTGAAGCTTGCTCTGGCTTTTATAATGTCATATTGGTTAGTGGCTTGCTTTTCTTTAGAGGTATTTATCTTTGTGTTTTGGGGATACCCCAGATTAAAAGCGGATAAAAAAATAAGTATATAACTGTAGGATAATATTTTTTTCATACATCGTGTTTTAATAGTGTTTTCTTAGAGAGTGAAGATACTAAAATTTACCATTTTACTTTAGGATTATTATGCAGCAGAGATTCTGTTACAACTTACCTTAATTGAGATACTCCGGTTGTTTCTGTTCTTTAGAACTTTGTCATGTAAAAAATAACCAAGCATCAGACATTTAAAATATAAACATCATGCAAACAATATTAGGAGCTAATGGCCAGATTGGTGAGGAACTGGCAAGAGAACTAAAAAGAAACTTTACTTCGGATATACGTATTGTCAGCAGACATGCTCAAAAAGTAAATGATACAGATGAGGTATTTTCTGCAGACTTATCCATTCGTGAAAAAGCTATTGAAGCAGTTAAAGGTAGTGAAGTAGCTTATTTTACATTAGGATTGCCTATAAGTTCTGAGCTTTGGGAAAAGCAGTTTTCACTTATTATTCGTAATGTAATAGATGCCTGTAAAATTAACAGGACAAAATTGGTATTCTTCGACAATACCTATATGTATCCTCAGGATGATCGTATTTTGACTGAAAGTATGGCATTTGCTCCGGTAGGAAGAAAGGGTAAGATAAGAAGAGAAATGGCAGAAATGGTTTTAAAAGAAATACAGTCTGGTGAACTGGATGCGGTAATTTGTCGTGCGCCTGAATTTTACGGTCCTGGTAAAACCCAAAGTATTACCAATACTTTGGTGTTTAACAATATTAAGGAAGGTAAAAAACTAAAAGTACCATTGAGTGCCAGCAAAAAAAGAAGTTTAATATGGACTCCGGATGCAAGCCGTGCTACAGCTTTAATTGGTAATACACCAGATGCATTTGGGCAGACGTGGCATCTTCCTGTAGACAAAAGTCATCCGACCTATAAGGAGTTTATCAAAATAGCTTCCGGAATTTATGGTAAGGATTTGGAGTATTCTGTTGTACCAAAGTTTATATTTAGAATTGGGGCTTTATTCAATAAAAAAGTAAAAGAATTATTGGAACTTCTTCCAAGATATGAGCATGATAATATTTTTGATGATTCAAAATTCAGAAAAAGATTCCCCGAATTTAAGGTTACCAGTTACAAGCAAGGAATAGAACAGATTAAAAAAGAGCAGTTTCCAACAACAAAATAAATCAGTAATTTAGTGATAGTTAAATCTGAATATCAATTTATATAGATATGAAAACTCCCGTAAAAGTTTCATCGATAAGTACTCTGCATCAGGTTTTAGGATTGAAGAGACCTTCAAATCCACTTATTAGCGTATTCAGTTTCGATGATATGAAACTGGAACCGGAAACTATTCTTAGTGCTGTGACAACGGATTTTTATACTGTTGTTTTAAAGAAAGACTGCGCTGGCGGAAAATGTAAATATGGACAGCAGTATTATGATTTTGATGAAGGAATTATGTACTTTATTGCCCCTCATCAGGTAGTGCAGTTTGAAGATGTATTGCTGAATAGTGTAAAAGGATTTATTCTGGTTGTACATCCCGATTTCCTACATGGATATGCATTAGGATCGATTATTAAAGATTATGGGTATTTCTCTTATGCCGCAAATGAGGCACTGAATCTTTCCGAGAAAGAAGAGAAGTCCATTATGGATATTATAGATAATATAGAAAGAGAAATAGATGCTAACATGGATTCCTTTACACAGGATCTGTTGGTTTCCAATCTGGATCTTTTACTTAAATATTGTGATCGCTTTTATAACCGTCAATTTCTGACCAGAAAAAAGATTAATAACGATTTGCTTTCAAAACTGGAAGCTTTACTGGATGATTACTTCCGAAATGATAAACAGATTGTAACGGGTATTCCCAGTGTTCATTTTATTGCAGAGCAATTACATCTGAGTGCCAATTATCTCAGTGATATGCTTCGGGTACAAACGGGACAGACAACGCAGCAGCATATTCAGAACAGATTGATAGAAAAAGCAAAAGAATTACTGTCTACTACTGAAATGTCTGTTTCCGAAATTGCCTATCATTTAGGTTTTGAACATCCTCAATCTTTTCATCGATTGTTTAAAAATCGCACTTCTGTCTCTCCGCTGGAATTTAGAGCGTCTTTTAATTGATTTCTGTAAACATAAATTTTCTTCCGAATAATTAAAATGAAATTTATGAATTGAATATTTTCCTAACATAGCTTGTTAGGGAATTTTTTTGCTTTAAATATATTTAAGTAATAAGGATTGTTTGTGATTGATGATTTGTAGGGGGGATATAAAAATATGAGTAAAATCATATGATTATCAATGTTTTAATTTAAAATAGAGTGTTGAATTATTTTATTTTTTTTAATTTTGACTCAATCAAATCACAAAAATATAAAAATGAAAAAAGAACTAAAAGCCATTTTTTCTGTAGCCTTATTGTGTATTATTGGTTGTAATAATGATGATTTGCAACCTGAAAACAGAAACGAGCTACAGGCAGTCAATCAAAAATTCCAAAATGTTAATGCTACATATGTTGTAGATTACTTTAAAAGAAATTTAGAATCAGAAAATCTAGAAGTAATTGAACAATCTTACTACGATAAGGTAGTTAATACAGATAGTTTGAAATCTGAAAAAGAAAGAGTCTGGAAACTTTGGAAAGATGCTAATATTAGTAGACTAGGTACTCTGCCTGGTACTAATGCAAATGGGACAGAATTTATTTGGGATATTCCTCAAGGCCAGCGTATGAAAATAAAAACCTTTACTAAAGGTAGCAAGCCCGCTTCTGGATACCCATTTTTTATTAACCTCCATGGCGGCGGCGGTTATAGCAACCTATCAGGACCATGGGAATCATCTACAAATTCCGGAGAATGGAATGCCGCACAAACTTTGGGAAAAGCATATCAGGATAATCCTAGTTATTATTTTGTGCCTAGAATGGCGGATGATAGAATTGGAAGATGGTATTATAAACCCCAGCAGACAACTTGGTTAAGAGCATGGCAATTAGCAGTACTTTCAAATGAAATAGATCCTGATAGAACATATATCTTAGGGATCTCTGAAGGCGGATATGGAAGCTTCAGAATGGGTGCCTTTTATGCTGACTATTTTGCAGGAGTTGGCCCGATGGCTGGACCAGAAACCAAAGAAGCAGCTCCAATAGAAAATCTAAGAAATACTTCCATTAGAATTGAGGTTGGTGAATTTGATACAGGATTTGGTCGTAATGAGATGGGAAGATCATGGAAACAAAGACTTGATAGTGCAGCTTCTGCAAACCCTGGCTACTTTAACCATGTCGTTACTATACAACCCGGGAAAGGCCATGGTATTAATTATTATAACGTAACTCCTTGGTTAATTCAGCAAAAAAAGAGAGATACTTACCCTAGCATCTTATCATTTATGTATTATGACACAGATGGTGGCTATAGAAAAGGATTTGGTTATGTTAGATTAGATGGACTTAATAAAGCAGGAGGCCGCAAGTCTTTTGAGATTAAAAAAGACGGTAATAACTATGACATAACAACAAAGGATGTAAAGGGAACGGTTTCCGGAAAAATAAGTCTCTATGTTGACAAAGTAGACTTTTCAAAACCTATTGTGGTCACTCTAAATGGAAAAGAGGTCTATAATGGAAACGTAAAGAATAATCTTGGTGTTATGGTTGAAAGTATTGCCTTGTTTGGAGATCCTGGCCGTATTTATTCATCTAAAATAGATGTCAATATTTAAGATTTGTAAATTAATAAATGCTGTTTTTTAATTATCAAAATTTAATCAGCATAATCATACCCCGATTAATCTCGGGGTTTTTCTTTTTCTCATGATATTTTGTGAAGTAATAGAACGATTTGTATGTTTTTATAAAGGTTTGGAAATAAGAAACCTAGAGTCTGTAATCCTATTGAATTAGAATAAAAAGGAAGCGATTATTTAAATTGGGGAACAAAAAAACCTCTACATTTCTGTAAAGGCTTAGAGAGTGTATTTTACTATTTCATGTACTTGTCCAGGAATACCAGAATTTTTGTAAACTGAGTAGGATTATATTCAAATATGTAGTAAGCAGTCTCATTCTATCCATAGATGTCCCATAGAATAGGTCCTGGCTTTACCCGCTACGATCACTCTTTCATTTTTATTTTCGCAATAAAGCTGACCGCCTCTTTCTGATAACTGGCGGGCGAAGAGCTTATCTTTTCCTAATCTCGATGACCAGAACGGAATAAGAGAACAATGGGAAGAGCCAGTTACAGGATCTTCAAGAATTGAAGACTGTGGTGTAAAATATCGTGAAACAAAATCACTGTCAGTACCCGCTGCAGTTACCACAACACCTCCGGGATCCAGATTGATTAGATCAAAAATAGATCTTTCAATTTCAATTTTTTTTATGTCCTCCTCAGATTCATATACCAATACATAGTCTCGTGATTTGAAAACTTCCTTAGGTTGTATATTGAGAGATCTGATTATAATATCAGGAAGAGTAGAGGATTCAGGCATTCTTGATGGAAAGTCCATATAATAGAATCCATCTTTTATATCGACTGTTAATTCTCCGCTTTTGGTTTGAAAAATGATTCTGTTGCTCTGATAGTTCAAGATGGAAGCTAAGCAATGAGCTGTAGCAAGAGTAGCGTGCCCACATAAATCCATTTCTATTTCAGGTGTAAACCATCTCAGATGAATGCTGTCACCGTTATCGATAAAGAAAGCTGTTTCTGCTACAGCATTTTCACGGGCTATTTTTAAGAGTATCTCATCAGCTAACCAATTTTTTAATGGAACAACACATGCAGGATTTCCATGGAAAATATCTTCTGTAAAAGAATCTATTTGGTATAATTCTAACTTCATAATTGATAAATTTTGAACAGTAACAAATATATGTTATTTCCCGAACAGGCCTTTGTTTTAGCAATATTCTTATTAAATATTTTGTCTGCATTTTGTATAGCTTATTGTAAGACTATAACAACATTATAAAAAACAAAAAGCCTCTACATTTCTGTAAAGGCTTTAGTGAGCGCGACAGGATTCGAACCTGTGTCGTTCCGATTGAAATAGGAATGCTTTATCCAACAGAGCTTTTAATAAGTTCTTCAATTTTCTTTTTACTCTTCCAAGCCTTTATTTCTCGTTCTCTTTTATATGCAGAGCTCTTATCGTTAAAAGTTTCAGAATATGCAATAACCCAATCTTTAGCACGGGAAGTAAAACCTTTATGATTAGAAAGGTGTTTTCTCAATCTTTCATTGAGCTCTTCTGAGCAGTGGCCAATATAAAATTAATCTTACATTTGGACTGAGTAAAAAAATAAACTCATTTTTTTAGAAAATTAATTTTTAGTTTTTATATTAAACTCATAATATTCTGTCATTAATCTATTATAATCAGAGATTTGACAATCAGAATTTTTTTGTTTGTTAATTAGCTCAATAATTACTTCTTTAATTGAGACTGGCGAGTTAGATAATAATGAGTAAATAAGAGATACTTCAGTGGGTTTGAAAATATCACTACAAAACATTTCAACGATCAATCCAAGCGATTCAGCTGTGGAAATATTATATAATGCCTCAATTGAGGTTAGCTCAATTCCGTGGATTTCCTCATCAAATAATATGCATTTTCGGTTATTGAAGTAACCGTAGATCGCATTTAAATAAATATCTAAATGTTTATTTTCGCCAGGTATTGATAAATGCATTAGACCTACTAAAATATCTTGAGTATTGTCCGAAGCAATCATTTCTAAAGCTATTTGTTCAGTTACATCATCTTTATAATTGAGATAAGCAAGTCCTTCTATAACACCTCTTCTCTGCAATGAATTTGCTTCCGAAAGCTTTTCTAAAAGTTTTATTTTAGCTTTCTTTTGTCCTTTTTTTAATGTCGAATAATAGTAACCGAAATTTGCCAGATCTTCACGTTCAAAAAAATACTTTTCCTCATTATCTTTGATCGTTAAAGAATAATAATTTTCGAATGAATCTTTCGTTTTGTCCAATTCAAAATGCGCTAACTCGTTACCTAACAAATTGAATATAATCCGAAATTTTGGATATTCCACCCATTTAGAATATTGTTGACTCCTAAATGGTCTTCTGTAAACTAAAGGTATTGAACAATTCTTTTTTTCCTGGTTAATGTTAAATGTATTATAAAGAGATTTAATCTGCGAACAAAACATATTATCATTTGTTAAAGTGATAAGATAGGTATTGTCAGTTTCGTATAGATAATTTAAGGTGGAAACCTTCATTGATAAAATATTTATTGCCTCTGTAAAATCATTAAAAGTTTCATAATTTTTTAGTTGAATTTTTACAATTTTATTTAAAGGTTTTGAATTTTTAAAAGGTTCAATTTCAAAATCAATACCATAGTCTGGTTTAATTTCTCTAATAATCCATTCGTCTCTGAAAAAATTTAACAATCTTTTTAATCCTCTTGTATCTTTGACATGGGCCTCCGGACGTGTAGGTAATTGTTTCACTATTGTTGATTATGAGTTTAACCAAATTTACATAATTATTTATTGATATGTGTAATTAATACTCTTTTGAAACTTGCAAGAATGATCTTTTTGATTAACAATTAAATCATTCTTGCTAAAAAGAAATATTATTAGTTCAAAAATTTGGTTATGATTGACCAAACTTTCTCAGTTTACAATCATGAGAATAATTTATTATATTTATGCCATATTCATTCTTAGGGTTTCATAAATAAATTTAGTTATTGACTAATAAATTTTCCAATTGAGATCCGTATTTTATTCAACTTAATTTCTGTAATTATTAGTAGGGAAAGAAATTTATTTTCTCATGTTCTTACTTCTACTTATTACAGGATTTATAAAATATCCTAATTCTTCCTTTGCATTATCAATTCTTTCCACAGCTTCCTTGTCTAAATTTTCTATATCTAAGTAAAACAGATCAAATACATTTTGATTATTTATATCTGTCCCCATAGCAATTCCAATAACTTTAGAAGCTATAGGATTTTCTCTCCTATCAATTAAACAACGCAATTCCAATTCTCTTTCTTTATTATCCCAATTTTTAGAGCTTAAGGGCATTATTACGTATGAATGATCACTATCATTAAAGGGTTTTATGATTCGACCTCTTAACCTCTTCTTCATAGTGTCCATAAGTATCATTCCTAGTTCAATTCTGTTCATGCGAGATTCCATTGCAATAATTCTAGTTGCGATTTCCAAATCAGACATCGTGTGAGACTGTTTTTTTTCTTTAATATGTATTTGGTGTAAATGGGATACTATTTCATCCCAAATAAAACTTTGATTAATATCCTTCTGCCACTTTATATATTCATCACTGACTATATGTTTTTCCCAAATATTTGTATCTAAAACGATGCTATCCGGTACAAAATCAAATTTTAATTCAGTTGCTAGATACAATCCTAAAAGATCAACTTCTTTAGAAACTGAAACATACCTATTTAATAAAAATTTCTCCTTAGCTCAAAGATAATTTACAAAATCAGAGAATGTATCAAGCTCATTTAAAACAATAAAAGTAGATTCCTCGTCAAAGACATGAACAAAACCATTTCCAAAATTTCCATTGTTAAGAGGGTAATGGTCTTCTTTACCAAAAGCTACTGCTATTCTAAATATTTCTCTTTTTGAAATTTCCGGAAGCTTGACTTCAGTTATTTTATCTTTCAATATTACTGTTTGTACTCCTTTTAAAAATCGTTCAGCTCCGTAGATTTGGTCTACAGAACTAGAAATTGCTTTTTTTTGCCATCTTTCATATTGTATATTATCATCAGGATGATCAGAAACCTTTATATCTTTGACAGATATAACTATAATTGTATTTTCGCAGACTACTAAAACATCGCAAAGTTCTTTCCCTTTCTTCCCCAAAGGGTTTGGAAAACTCCAAAATGGAAGAAAAGATTTCTCACATAATTCTGCCACAAATTCTTCTGATGGAGTCATCATTACTTTGTTTTTTTGAATTTATAAAATGTTAATTTTAATCAAATGAAAATCCGTCAGGATACACTATACCAATGAATTCAGCATGATCATAAAATTGCATAAATATTGTGAAAAGTCCACCGTAATCTAGATATCGATATCTGAAAACTTCTGGATTACTATAGTCTCCTTCTTGTGTAAGATTAGTTGTTAGATCCATTTTCAAATCTTCAAAAATGGCTATCGTATTAAGTCCTTCATATACAATTCGGTTAGTGACACTTTGAATAACTCCTTTTGATGGGCTATGCTTATGATAAAAATATAGTGCTCTAATAATTTTTTCTACAAATAATTCTGCTTCATTTTCTTTTAATGCTAAGAAATAATGTGGAACTCCATAGATTTTTCCCGATCGTGATGTACGTTCCAATTCCTCTACAAATTTTTGTTTTTCTTTTCTTTCGAAACCTCGCTTTACACGATCATTTAAGTCTTTAATCGCAACATCATTCGTTTTAAATCCTTTTATAAAAAGCTGAAATTTTTCGTCTATATCCGAAAAATAGTTATTGTGAGTTTCACAAGAAGGTACTGTTATTAAATTGTTCCGATAGCCTTTTGGAAAAAAGCCAAAGGCTGGTACGTGTTCTCTTCGCAGTGATTCTTTTGTTAAAGATATGCCGCACCAGTAGCATATATTTGGTAAACGATTATTCAATTTTTTCTGTCTTCATTTTTAGTTTGAGAATCTTATCAAATTTTAATACTCTAATGGAATATTCCTAACCACCCGAGTAATCTGGGCTTAGTGCAATTTTATAAATCTTTCTTTTATCCAGATTTTAATGTATTATTTGAAACTATTCTTCATTGATATGTAAATTCCATTTTTCCAACGCATCAAAATGTTCATCATCATTAAACTCTAAGAAACTTGTCAAATAATCTATGATATTTTTCCTATCATTTAGTGTAGTTTCTATGATTGAACCTACATCAGAGTTAAATACCTTTTCACTTTCTAATTCGTTATAGAATGTAAAAACATCCTGCAACAATTGAAATTGATTAAATGTAATTTTATTCTCTTCTAAATAATCACTATTTGTTAGATGATGAGATACATTGATTAATATATTGAACAGTCTTACTATTGGATGAGGATGTGATTTTTCATAATAGTATATCGGTTCAAGACTATCAGAGAAACTCATGATGTAATAAAATAAGCATGATCCTAAAAACTTAACTGTAAAATGAAAGTCTTCGTATGATACTGTGTCAGCAAAAGTCTTTTCCAAATATTGAGTGATATGAGTGGCTATCGCAATTGAAGCATAAGCATCAGCATTTAATTCAAGAAGATGACTTTGGTATGAATATTCGCTCTCAGTATTTGGTCTTTCCTGTAAATCAAATAATAGCTTTTTTTTACTTTTCTGTATTAAGTGAGCTACTTCATGATAATAGGTGAAATTTGTTGATACTTGGAAATTTAAAACATTTAAATCATTGTCAAATTTCTCTATAATTTTTTTATAATTTTTTTCTAAATAGTTATCAATATTCTCGTTATTAAGTAAGTTTTCAATAGCCCATCTAAAGAGTCCATTATAAAAGAGGATTACAAATACATTACCGTTGTAGCCGGCTTTTGCATTGATATTTAAATTGTTATAAAATACAAATATATTCGGGGTGATATCGATATTTACAGAATGGAAATCTAGACTTTCTCGGCAAAACTTGTAGAATTGATTATAGAGATCTTCGTAATTTAGTCCACGATAATCATAAACAGATAATGTGGGGATAACGTTATATAATGCTACAGCATCGATTTCATCTTGATAATTGACAGGCATTTAGTTTTTTGTTTAGTCCAAAAATACAAAACTCTTTACATATTGCTTCCCAGTTCAATTATAAATTAACCTTACAAATCTCAGGATTTTCTTTTTACTCTTCCATGCCTTTATTTCACGTTCTCTTTTATATGCAGAGCTCTTATCGTTAAAAGTTTCAGAATATGCAATAACCCAATCTTTAGCACGAGAAGTAAAACCTTTATGATTAGAAAGGTGTTTTCTCAATCTTTCATTGAGCTCTTCTGAGCAGTGGCCAATATAAAATTGATCGAGAGTAGAGGAGTATAATATATAGCAGAAACACATGGCTAAATATAAACAAAAAGCCTCTACATTTCTGTAAAGGCTTTAGTGAGCGCGACAGGATTCGAACCTGTGACCGTCTGCTTAGAAGGCAGATGCTCTATCCAGCTGAGCTACGCACCCATTGCGTATAAAAAAAGCTTTTTGAACTAAAAAGCTTTTAAGTCGGGATGGCAGGATTCGAACCTGCGACCTCCTGGTCCCAAACCAGGCGCGATGACCGGACTACGCTACATCCCGAGTATTTTTAAAATCTGTAAAGATTTTTACAAATGCAGAAAAAAATATTAAAAAATAAAAGCCTTATTAGATAAGGCTTTAGTGAGCGCGACAGGATTCGAACCTGTGACCGTCTGCTTAGAAGGCAGATGCTCTATCCAGCTGAGCTACGCACCCATTTGTAGTAAAAAAAAGCTTTTTGAACCAAAAAGCTTTTTTTAAGTCGGGATGGCAGGATTCGAACCTGCGACCTCCTGGTCCCAAACCAGGCGCGATGACCGGACTACGCTACATCCCGTATATTTTTTATTCTGCGGAGGGTAAGGGATTCGAACCCTTGCGACCCTTGCGAGTCGACAGTTTAGCAAACTGCTCCGTTAACCACTCCGGCAACCCTCCTTTTTTTAATGATCTTTTGTTCTGCGTTTGCGAGTGCAAATATAGAACGGATTTTTGAATTTACCAAAACTTTTTTGCATTTATTTTTTGTATTTTTGACAAAATAAAAACCTTTAAAACACCTATTGATGCGTAATACATTATATTTCATCGGATTAAGTGCAGTGCTTTTTTCCTGTGGTTCTTCTAAAAATGTTACCCCTCAGAAAAAAAACTTACCTGTAAATAAAAATAATACCACGAATGTTGGTGTGAAAACACAAACTCCATCTGTGCAGACACCAGTAAAACCGGCTATACAGAAAGATCATGGCGTAGAGTTTTATACAACAAATATTGCTGATATTACCAAAAATGATAATACAGCAAGTTATGGTAGTATTGTAACAGCTAAACCATTCGGTTATCAGATTACGAAAAATTACTTTCCGGCTATAGGACAGAATTTCAGACAGCGTTATCTTATTCTTCATTATACAGCATTGGATAATGACAGATCCATTACAGCTCTAACACAAAGAGGTGTGAGTGCTCATTATTTAGTAAGTGATATCAACGATCAGGAAATCTACCAGATTGTTGACGAAAATAAAAGATCTTACCACGCAGGGGTAAGTAACTGGAGAAAAGATTCCAATCTAAATGATACTTCTATTGGAATTGAAATTGTAAACAGTGGATTTACAACAAACGCTTCCGGTCAGAGAATATTTGCAGATTTCCCAGACTATCAGATAAGAAAAGTAGCAGCATTGGCTAAAGATATTGTACAGCGTTATAATATTCCACCAACTAATGTCTTGGCACACTCTGATATTGCACCTGGCAGAAAGCAGGATCCGGGGCCAAAATTCCCTTGGAAGAAATTATATGACGAATACCAGATTGGAATGTGGTATGATGAAGGTACCCGCTCAGGTTTCCTTAATCAGTTAGAGTCAGGAACTTTTGAATCGGATAAAAATACACCACCATTCATTTATAAAGTACAAAGCCAGCTTCAGTCATTAGGATACCAAGTCGATTTATCTGGGCAATGGGATAACCAGACTAAACTAGTTGTTCAGTCATTTCAGTATCATTTCTGGCCACAAATAGGTGACGGAGTTTTGGATTTGGGAACTTATGCTACTTTATTGGCATTATTGCAAAAATATCCTTCAAAATAATGGATTGAAAAATATTTCTTAAAAGAAATATTTGATTAATATTTTTCTTAATTCCTGCCCCTGAACATAAGGGGCAGGAATTTTTTTTCGTAATTGATTTATTATAAATGATTTTTTTCTAATCCAATATATTTGGTTTAACTTTAGAGTTTAAAATTTTTGAATAATGAATGATTACAGAATTGAAAGTGATCTGATAGGTGAACTAAAGGTTCCGGTAAATGCATACTATGGAGTACAGACGCAGAGAGCGATAGATAATTTTAAAATTTCCAATGATCATTTATCGGATCATCCGGAGTTTATTAAAGCTTTTGCTTTCGTTAAAAAAGCAGCGGCTCAGACTAATTTTGAATTAGGACTTTTAGATGAGATCATCAATAAAAATATTGCAATAGCTTGTGACGAGATTGTTGCCGGAAATATGCACGAACAATTTCCAACGGATATGATCCAGGGAGGTGCAGGAACATCGATGAACATGAATGCAAATGAAGTAATTGCAAACAGAGCTTTGGAGCTTATGGGACATCAGAAAGGTGAATACCAGTTCTGTTCTCCAAATGATCATGTAAACCTTTCTCAGTCTACTAATGATGCTTATCCTACAGCAATTCGTATAGCTTTATACAATTTGAACAAGACCTTGGTTGAACGTTTGGAATTATTGATACAATCATTCAGAAAAAAGGCGGATGATCTGAAAGATGTCATCAAAATGGGACGTACACAGCTACAGGATGCTGTACCTATGACAATGGGGCAGGAGTTTAATGCTTTTGCTAATACTCTTCAGGAAGAAATTGCCCGTCTGAATACAAATGCAGATTTGTTCCTTGAAACCAATATGGGAGCAACAGCAATTGGTACAGGACTAAATGCTCATCCTGATTATGCAACGAAATGTACAGAGAATCTGGCTAAGATTTCAGGGGCTGACGTTGTACTAGCTTCCGATCTTGTGGAAGCAACACCAGATACAGGAGCTTATGTAATCTATTCTTCAGCAATGAAAAGAATGGCAGTGAAGCTTTCTAAGATCTGTAACGACCTTAGATTATTAGCTTCAGGCCCAAGAGCTGGTTTCTATGAAATTAATTTACCAAAAATGCAGCCGGGATCTTCTATTATGCCCGGGAAAGTAAATCCGGTAATTCCAGAAGTGGTAAATCAGGTTTGCTTCAAAGTTATTGGTAATGATCTTACTGTAACCTTTGCAGCAGAGGCTGGTCAGTTACAACTTAATGTTATGGAGCCTGTTCTTACACAATCAATCATGGAGTCTATCCGTTTTCTGAAAAACGCTATGGATACACTTCGTGAGAAGTGTATAGACGGAATAACAGCCAATAAAGAAATCTGCCTGAATATGGTGAAAAACAGTATTGGTATTGTTACAGCACTTAATCCATATATAGGATATAAAAATAGTACTAAGATTGCTAAAGAAGCTTTAGATACAGGTAAGAGCGTATACGATCTGGTATTAGAGCATGAATTATTGAGCAAAGAAAAATTAGATGAGATTTTAGCACCCGAAAATATGCTGAATCCACACGCAAAATTCTAATATAAAGTAATGTTGATAAATAAAGAGGAGTATTACTCCTCTTTGTTTTAAATATATTTTCACAAAAAATGTGATATGAGAAAAATAGTATCTACACTTTCCTTAGTTTTGTTGATGAATATGATGAACGCACAAGATTTTAAAATACAGACATTAAAAGATAATAAAGGCTATACTTATGAAACGGTAAATAATGATCCGGATCATGTAAGAGTGTATACCCTGAAGAATGGTCTGAAAGTATATCTGGCTAAGAATACAGATGCACCGAGAATCCAAACCTATATTCCTGTACGTACAGGTTCCAATAATGATCCTTCAGATAATACCGGTTTAGCTCATTATTTAGAGCATATGGTGTTCAAAGGAACTTCAAAACTCGGGACTAAAGACTGGACTAAAGAAAAAGCTTTGATTCAGCACATATCAGATCTTTATGAAGCACACAAGGCAGAGAAAGATCCTGCTAAAAAAAGAGAAATTTATAAGAAAATAGATGCTGCTTCCCAGGAGGCCTCCAAATATGCAATTGCAAACGAATACGATAAAGCTACATCTTCTATCGGAGCTACCGGAACCAATGCACATACGTGGTTGGACGAAACAGTTTATAAAAATAATATCCCCAACAACGAGTTGGAAAAATGGTTCAAAATTGAGAAAGAACGTTTTTCTGGATTAGTGCTTAGATTGTTCCATACGGAGTTGGAAGCTGTTTATGAAGAATATAACCGTGCACAGGATAATGATGGAAGACTTGTAAATTATGAACTGATGAGTGCTTTGTTTCCGAAACATCCAAACGGGCAGCAAACAACCATCGGAACAGCAGAACACCTGAAGAATCCTTCAATGGTAGCCATCAATAAATATTTCGATACGTACTACGTGCCCAATAATATGGCGGTTGTACTGGTAGGAGATATTGATTTTGATAAAACTATTGAACTGGCAGACAAATATTTTGGGACTTTCCAATATAAAGAATTGCCAATGAAGAAGATGGTTTCGGAAGAACCAATGACTAAAATTGTTGAAAAAACAGTAAAAAGTCCTACTACGCCGAGACTGCAAATGGCATGGAGAACAGACAGCTACGGTTCTAACGAATCTCATCTGGCAGAAATTACAGCACAAATCCTTAGTAACAGTGGAGAAGCTGGACTTCTTGATACCAATGTCAATCAGCAGCAGAAAGCTTTGCGTGCTGTGGCATATAACTCTCCGCTAAAGACTTATGGGTATTTTACTATGGTTATTGTTCCTAAAGAAGGACAAAATATGCAGGATGCAAAACAATTGCTGCTGCAACAAATAGATCTTATTAAAAAAGGAGAATTCCCGAACTGGATGATTCCTTCGATTGTAGAAGATATGAAGCTTTCCAGAATGAGACAGCTGGAAACAGCAGACGGATTAGCAACCAATCTTTATGATGCTTATATCAAAGGGAGAAACTGGGATCAGGAGCTTAATGAAATCAACGAATATTCTAAGATTACAAAAGACGATATTGTAAAGTTTGCCAATGATTTCTTTAAAGACAATTATGTTGTTGTTTATAAAGAGAAAGGTGTAAATGATAAACTAGTCAGAGTAGAAAATCCTGGTATTACACCAATTCAGCTGAACAAAGATTCACAGTCACCTTTCCTTAAAGAAATCATTTCCGAAAAAGTTTCAGACATTGCTCCGGTATTTGTAGACTTCAAAAAAGAAATCAAAGAAACCACAGTTAAAGGTGTAAAACTGAGCTATATTCAGAATAAAACAAATGATATAGCACAGATGAACTATATCTTTAACCTTGGGACTGATAACGATAAAGAATTGGGACTTGCACTGAGTGTAATGGAATATCTGGGAACAGATAAATATACACCAGAGCAATTAAAGGCTGAATTCTATAAGATTGGTATTTCCTATAACCTTCAGATTGGTGCAGACAGAATTAATGTTTCACTTTCAGGACCGGAAAAAAATATAGGGAAGGGTCTTGCTTTAGTAAACCACTGGATTCAGAATGTAAAACCAGATCAGGAGATCTATAATAAAACAGTAAAAACAATCCTGGAAGGACGTGAAATAGCGAAGAAAGATAAAGCCCGCATTATGGCTGCATTGAGTAACTATGCTAAGTTCAGAACCGATTCAAGATTCAGGGATGTTATTTCCAAAGAACGTCTTACTGCCATAAAAGCAGAGGAGATTACGAATAAAATAAAATCTCTTGCAAAATATCCATACGAACTATTCTTCTATGGTAAAGACCTTGGTGCTTTTGAGAAGGAAGTAAGCGGTTATGTACAAAAAGCAAGTCTGAAATATCCTACCGCTAAAGTATATCCTGAATTGCCAACCGGTGGACAGGTATATTTTACGAACTATGATATGGTACAAATGGAGATGAGCAAAATTGGCCGTGGAGAAGAGATAAAACCTGCTAATTTTGGTAAAATCAATGTTTTCAATGAGTATTTTGGCAGAGGCTTATCATCTATTGTATTTCAGGAAATCCGTGAATCGCGTTCATTGGCATATTCTGCTTATGTAAACTATGCTTATCCGGATGAACTGAAGAAACACGATTATGTAACAACTTATGTCGGAACACAAGCTAATAAGCTGCCACAGGCAATTTCCGCAATGAATGAGTTGATGGAGGAACTTCCTCAAATTCAGGTACAGTTTGACAATGCTAAAGGATCTGCACTAAAGCAGATTGCTTCTAACAGAATTACCAAGCGTAATATTTACTTCAATTACCTTAGAATGAAGAAGCTCGGGATTGATTATGACGTCCGTAAAGATATCTACAATGAAGTGAAAGAACTCACTTTACCTCAGTTATCCAATTTCTATAATACAGAAGTTAAGCCTGTTAATTATAATACAGCTATTATCGGCAAGAAAGAAAATCTGGATATGAATGCAATTAATAAACTGGGAACATTCCGGGAAGTAAGCCTGGAAGAAATCTTCGGTTATTAAAAATATAAATATGGAAATCCGGGAAACTTCCCGGATTTTTTATTGAAAATTAAACACAACTTTCGGTGTTTAAAAACCTCACAGACTATTATAACCTGTGAGGTTTTTTATATCTGTCCGATTTACTACAAGTTATCATGTCTGTATCACTTTTGAAGTTGAGACTATATGAAGTTTAAATAGTTTAAACACGGGTTTTACCGCTTTAAAACCTTAATTTTTTCTTAAAATTAGGCCCCGTATTTTTTTGAAAATGGCTATATTCGGGACCATAAAAAAACGATATGCAAATATACGAAGCGATTTCTGTGGGGCTGTATCTGTTGTTAATGATAGGTATCGGCGTATATTCTTATAAAAAATCAACAAGCAATTCCGAGGAATTTTTAATTGGAGGAAGGAAAATGGGACCAGCAGTAACGGCACTTTCAGCCGGAGCAGCCGATATGAGTGGTTGGCTATTGATGGGTGTCCCGGGTGCCATGTATTTATCGGGGATCTCCAGTTCCTGGATTGCTATAGGGCTTACTACCGGAGCATTTCTTAATTATATTATTGTAGCACCGCGGCTAAGGATTTATACAGAAGTTGCTCAGAATGCAATTACATTACCTGTCTTTTTTGAAAACAGGTTTAAAAATAAAAATCACCTCCTGAAGGTTACTTCTTCAATTTTTATTCTGGTGTTTTTCACATTGTATACTTCCGCTGGTATGGTTTCCGGAGGTAAATTGTTTGAATCGGCTTTTGGAATTGACTATACTGTAGGCTTATTACTAACCAGTCTGGTTGTTGTGTTGTATACATTCCTGGGCGGTTTCCTTGCGGTAAGTCTTACCGATTTTGTACAGGGAACTATTATGGTATTAGCCTTAGTTATCGTACCTATTGTAGCGATTTCACAAATAGGAAGTATAGGTGAGACTTTTTCTCTTATCAAAGCCAAAGACCCTAAATACTTAGATTTGTTCAGAGGGACAACCACTATTAGTATTGTTTCTCTATTAGCATGGGGACTTGGATATTGCGGACAGCCACACATTCTGGTGCGTTTTATGGCGATAGACAAACCAAAAGATCTAGTTAAGGCGAGAAGAATAGGGATTACATGGATGATCTTTACTGTTGCCGGAGCATTAGCAATTGGTTTAATCGGGATTGCTTACCTGCAAAAGTTTGATATTGATACAATGATGAAGTTTGATGGTTCCAAAACGGAGGCAGAAACTATTTTCATTTATTTCTCCCGTATTCTGTTCCATCCGCTTATTGCAGGATTTTTATTAACAGCAATTCTTGCGGCGGTTATGAGTACTATTTCTTCTCAATTGTTAGTAACATCCAGCTCATTAACTGAAGATATTTATAAAGCTTTCCTGAATAAAAATGCAACACCAAAACAACTCTTACTTACCAGCAGACTTTCAGTTCTGTTAGTAGCTGTAGTTGCGGTGCTTTTGTCTCTTAATCCTAAAGATAGTATTCTTAATCTTGTGGGGAATGCATGGGCAGGTTTTGGTTCCGCTTTCGGACCTTTAATTTTGTTATCCCTTCTCTGGAAAAAAACAACTTGGCAGGGAGGTCTTGCAGGTATGTTGGTTGGAGGAATTACAGTATTGGCCTGGGTATATATCCAGCATCCTTTTAAAGACTGGTACGAAATGATTCCTGGCTTTATCTTGTCATTGTTAACCAATCTCGTAGTTTCTACATTAACTTACAAACCAGATGAGGTTATTGAAAGTGAATTTGAAGAAGTGAATAAAATTATGCAGGAATAATAAATAACTGTAGAATAACATAAAATAACCAGAGGGAAATAGTAATTTTAAGACAAATCCCCCTGGTTATTTTATTTTTGTATCATATTTTTATTATCTCATTTTGAGACAATTTAAAAATTTATTACATTTACATTATTAATAATTATAAAGTAAAAACGATAGCTATGCTGAAGAGAATTATCTTAGCCTCATTGATATCTTTGCTGGCTCCCGGATTACAGGCACAGAATAAACAAGTTCCTGCTTACCTGGATGCATCGAAACCTATGGAACAACGCATTGAAGATGCACTGTCCAGAATGACACTGGAAGAAAAAGTAGCCATGCTTCATGCACAGTCCAAATTTAGTTCTGCCGGAGTTCCACGCTTAGGAATACCAGAATTCTGGACTACAGACGGTCCGCACGGGGTACGTCCGGAAGTTTTATGGGACGAATGGGATCAGGCAGGTTGGAGCAACGACTCTATCGTAGCATATCCGGCTCTTACAGCTTTATCGGCCACATGGAACAAAAGAATGTCATGGAATTACGGTAAAGCTTTGGGTGAAGAAGCCCGTTATCGTAAAAAAGATATTCTGTTAGGCCCTGGTGTAAATATTTACAGAACACCACTAAACGGGCGTAATTTTGAATATATGGGAGAAGATCCATATCTCACTTCCAAGATGGTTGTTCCATATATCAAAGGAGTACAGTCCAATGGAGTTGCAACCAGCGTGAAGCACTTTGCACTCAATAATCAGGAAGAATTCCGCCATACCAGTAATGTAATTGTAGACGACCGTACTTTATACGAAATATATTTACCACCATTTAAAGCCGCTGTTCAGGAAGGAGATTCATGGACAATTATGGGAGCTTATGATAAATATAAGAATCAGTATGCCAGTCAGAATGAATATCTGCTAAACAAAATTCTGAAAGGAGAATGGGGATATAAAGGTGTAGTGGTATCCGACTGGGGCGCGGTAAATAATACTGAGCAGGCTATTCATAACGGATTGGATATGGAATTTGGTAGTTGGACAAACGGACTTTCTGCAGGGACCAGAAATGCATATGACAATTACTATCTGGCAAAACCTTATCTGGATCTTATAAAATCCGGAAAAGTAGGCACAACAGAGCTGGATGATAAAGTAAGAAGGATTCTGCGTTTGGCATATAATACAACAATGAATCCTAATAAACCTCTTGGTAACATTGCATCGGAAGATCATATGGCTGTTGCTAAAGAGATTGGAGAAGAAGGAATTGTATTGCTTCAGAACAATAACAACATTTTGCCAATAAATACGGATAAAGTCCGTAAGATTGCGGTAATCGGAGAGAATGCGATTAAGATGATGACAGTGGGTGGAGGTTCTTCATCATTAAAAGTGAAATATGAAACCTTGCCTCTGGAAGGTATTAAATCGAGGTTTGGTAAAAAAGCCGACGTACAATATGCACGTGGTTATGTAGGTGATGTCGGTGGAGAATATAATGGTGTGAAATCCGGTCAGAACCTGAAAGATGACCGTCCGGCTTCGGAATTATTAAATGAAGCTGTTGCATTGGCTAAAAAATCTGATGTAGTAATCTTTGTTGGTGGCCTTAATAAAAGCGACTATCAGGATAGTGAAGGACACGACAGAAAAGAATTGGGATTACCATATAACCAGGATCAGCTGATTGCTGCATTGGCAAAAGCCAATAAAAATCTTGCCGTAGTACTAGTTTCCGGTAATGCTGTTTCTATGCCGTGGGTAAAAGAAGTTCCTGCAATTGTTCAGGGATGGTACTTAGGTTCCGAGGCTGGAAATGCTCTTGCTGCTGTATTAGCCGGAGATGTGAGTCCTTCCGGAAAATTACCATTTACATTTCCTGTAAAACTGGAAGATAATGCCGCTCATCAGATGGGAGAGTATCCGGGGAATAAAGCCGAATTAGCTGCTGGAAAAGGAAAAGATCAAAAGAATCCGATTAATATTACTTACAACGAAGGTGTTTTTGTTGGCTACCGTTGGAATGATACCAAAAATATAAAACCATTGTTCAGCTTCGGTCATGGTCTTAGTTATACAACTTTTGAATATGGAAAAGTTCGAGCAGATAAAACACAGATAACTCAGGACGGAACAATTACATTTACGGTAAGTATTAAAAATACCGGTAAAAGAGAAGGTGCTGAGGTTGCTCAGTTATACATCAGTGATCTTAAATCATCTGTACCACGTCCGCTAAAAGAGCTAAAAGGTTTTGAAAAAATAAACTTGAAACCGGGCGAACAAAAAGAAGTAAGCTTTACAATTGATAAATCAGCATTAAGCTTCTTTGATGCAGCTAAGCATCAGTGGGTAGCTGAACCAGGAGAATTCGAAGCATTGGTAGGAGCATCTTCTACAGATATTAAGACAAAAGTGAAGTTTACGCTTCAGTAATATTAGGTTAATTATAAATAGAAAATGCCGGAATATTCCGGCATTTCTTATTTTTAGTCATGAAGACTATTTTACAATCTTCATTTCGTTGATCAGCCATTTAGCATCAGCAAACTTATCAATAATGAACAGGACATATTTTGTATCCACCATAATGTTTCTGCTGAAACGTGGATCAAAATTAATATCACTCATAGTTCCTTCCCATTGTCTGTCGAAGTTAAGACCTACAAGGTTTCCGTTAGCATCTAATGCAGGGCTTCCGGAGTTACCACCAGTAGTGTGGTTAGTTGCTGTAAAGTTTACAGGAACATCACCAGTCTGGTCTTTATACATTCCGTAATCTTTAGTGTTGTATAAATCAATAAGCTTTTTAGGAACGTCAAACTCATAGTCTCCAGGTACATATTTCTCCATTACACCTGCAAGGTGAGTTTTGTAACCATAGGTTACCGCATCTCTTGGGTTAGAACCTTTTACCACACCATAAGTTACACGAAGTGTAGAGTTAGCATCCGGGAAGAATTTCTTATCCTTATCTGTTTCCAGTTGCTGCTTCATATATTTCTTTTGAAGTGCATCAATTTCTGCCTGTAAAGAAGCATATTTAGGATCTACTTTCTGAGAGTAGGCATCTTTCATAGACAAAGCCAGTTTGTAGAAAGGATCATTTTTAATAGCAGTGGCAAAACCAGCATCAGCAAAAATCTTGTCAATGTTCTGATTTGTATAAGTACCATTTAGTGCTTTACGTCCACTGATTATAGAGTTTTTGGACCAGTCCTCGATTACTGTAAGTTTTTTGTTTACATCACTAAATTGGGCAAAACCTGATGGCAGGAAGTCTGCTGGAGTTTTCTGTACATACAGCGCCAATAATTTAGCTGTTACCTTAGCATCCAGTTCACCTTCGTAATCTTTATAGAAAGAAGTTAAAGTATTTTTCAACTTCTTAGTAGATTCCGGAGTCGCTTTTCCGGATTCAACATCCTGAAAATAAGTGATAAAATAATTAGCAAGACGCAATGTTTCAGCATTTCTTGTAACCTCAGTATAATAAGCATTGTTTAGGGCATAAGGCGCCTGCTCGCTATACAGTTGGTTAAATTTATCAATAGTTGCTTTTACTTCCTGGTTTTTCTGTGCCAGAGTTTGCTCATAAGCTTGTTTTTTAGCTACAGCATTAGATTTTTTCAAACCCTCTACTTCACCCATCCACTTTTTCCAGTAGTTAGCCACAGAAGCATATTTAGAAGCATACTTTATACGGGTTGCATTATCAGTACGCATTTTTTCATCAAGAGTTTTCAACGCAATATCACGTACTGTAATTTTTGCAGGATCTGTATCATTAATGATTTTTTCTACTGCAACAGAAGGAAGATATTCAGTTGTTTTTCCCGGGAATCCAAAAACGAATGTGAAGTCACCTTCCTTAAGATCTTTTACAGATACCGGAAGTGAATATTTCGGAGTATATGGAATGTTATCTTTAGAATATTCTGCAGGTTTATTGTTTTTGTCCGCATAGATACGGAACATAGAGAAATCCCCTGTATGTCTTGGCCATACCCAGTTGTCAGTATCCGAACCGAATTTACCGATAGATTGAGGTGGAGCTCCTACTAAACGGATATCTTTGAAAGTTTCAATAATGAATGCATAGTATTTGTTACCATCATACATGGATTTGATAACTACTTTCTGAGAAGGCTCCAATTTGAAACTTGCTTTTGCAGCCTCTATATTTTTATCAATTGCAGCTTTTACATCCTTAGCAGCAAGGTTTTCTGTACCCGGAAGAATTTGATTGGTTACCTCCTTAATATCAGTAATGAAATCTACTACTACACCTGGATTAGGAAGTTCTTCTCCCATATTTTTTGCCCAGAAGCCATTACTTAGAAGGTCATTCTGCACTGTAGAGTGTGCCTGAATTTGTCCGAAACCACAGTGGTGATTTGTTAATAACAAACCTTTTGGAGATATAATTTCAGCAGTACAGCCTCCATTGAATTGCACTACAGCATCTTTAATACTAGGCTTTTGAGTATTGAAAATATCTTTTGCAGAAATCTTCATTCCCAATTCCTTCATTTCCTTTTCATTTAACTCTGTAGGAATCCACATTCCTCCTGCCTGTTGAGCAAAAGCCGTTACTGCGGGGAGTAAAGCAAGTGCTAGTAGGATGTTTTTCTTCATAAACTAAAATTTGCCCCAATTTACGAAGAATATTTAGGATAGACTGAGTTTATATTAAATTCTGTAAGTCGGTAGAAATGGCTTGAAATTTGGATTGTAGGCGATAAATTTCACAGCTAAAATTAACTAAAAGATGAAAAAAAATGTATTACTGATTGCTGCTACAGCTGGACTTTTATTAATGTCATGCTCCCAAAAAAAGGAGCTACAACCCGGAAGTGGAGTTGAAGAGACAACGGCTGAAGCTAAAACAGATTCAATATCTGTAGAACCGATTACTAATGATGGTCACAATTCTCAAAATTCATTAGACTGGGCCGGAACTTATGAAGGAACATTACCTTGTGCAGACTGCTCTGGAATTAAAACCATTATTACATTGAAGGATGACAATACCTATGCAATGACTGAAGAGTATGTTGATAAAAAAACAAAAGCAGAGGATAAAGGTAAATTTGAGTGGGATAAGAGCGGCGGAAAGATTGCCTTAGTAAGTAAAGATGGTAAAAGACAATATATCGTTGGCGAAAACCAATTGATCCATCTTGATATGGACGGAAAAGAAATTACCGGACCAAATAAAGATCTTTATATTCTGAAAAAGAAATAAAGTTTATTGATAACAAAAGTGAACTCCCTGAAATTATTCAGGGAGTTTTTTTATACCAGTCTGCAAGGAACCTCCAAATCTTCGGTCAGATAGTAACTGCAGCATAAACGGTGATATCCATCGGCAATAATTAGTTCATTCTGACTTCTTACCAAAAGGATAGGAGAGAGCTTTTTATTCTTTTCTACCTTTTTTAGATTTTCCTTTACATGAATATTGGTTTCAGGAAGCAAGGCCAGCTTACTTGCCCTTAATATATCTTTAGATTTCTTCTTTATAGTGGGTGCTTTTTTTAGTTTTGCAACAATTTTTTTAGCTTCATCCGGCACAAAAAGAAGTTCTAAATAATCTTGTGCTGCAGGAAAATCATGTTCCTCCGGCTCTTCCAGCCAGATATCTGCTTTTGGTGTATTTTTCTTCATTAGAGAATTTTTTAAAATTGATATGAAGTGATTTTTTCATCATCCATCAGTTGTTGGATCAATGCCAGGTGGTGTCTGTTTTTTCCGGATAGTCTCCATGTTGTAGCCAATAGACCCTGTCCATATTGTTGTCTGATAATAATAAAGCTCAGATGATGCTTTTTAAATATACTTTCACAATAAGCAAAGTCAGATTGTGATGAGGTTGTAATTTTATACTCCCGTATTTTGTGATGGTTATCTATATAATCCTGAAGATAGGTTAACAGGCTGAGAATAGCCATTACCAAAGCGGTACCTAATAATGCCAGATAAACATAACCTGAGCCTACACACATACCCAGTGATGCGGTAGCCCAAATTGTAGTAGCTGTAGTAATCCCGCCAATTTTATTATCATCTTTGAAGATAACGCCGGCGCCCAGAAATCCTATACCAGTGATAATATTAGCCGCTAACCGATCCGGATTTTCTACTCCGATTTTTATAGAAAGTATGGTGAATAAACAGGATCCGAAACATACCAGAATAAAGGTACGCAGGCCAGCCGATTTATTTCTGTATTCCCGTTCTGCCCCAATAATAAGTCCGATAATAACAGAGATAATAATAAGCAGTAATTCATTTTGTACAGGAAGTTTATCAAATATATCCATAGCGCTGAAAATGATAAATAAATGTACAAAAAAACCTGTTACTATTTTAGTAACAGGCCTTTTGATGGTATATATTTTATTTAAATATCAGAAACAGGTAATGTGAAATAGAAAGTGCTTCCCTGATTCAGAGAACTGGATACTCCAATTTCACCATGTTGCTTTTCAATGAAGTTTTTAGAGATTGCCAGTCCCAGACCGGTTCCGCTCTGATGTTCTCCGGGTACCTGAAAGTAACGGTCGAATATCTGGCGGTGGTATTTTTCATCAATTCCTTTTCCACTGTCCGAGATACCAAACCGCACAAATGCACCTTTTTTCTCTACAAGAATTCGGATGCTCTCTTCGGGGAATGAATGTTTGATAGCATTACTCAGGAAATTGTTAATAACCCATACCGTTTTATCGAAATCTGCAGTTACACGGTCTTCCTTTTCTGTCTTTATTTCTGTAGTAATGGAGATATTTTTTTGTTCCGCCAGCATTTCCACATTTTTAACGGCTGTATAAACCAGTTCTTCCGGATTACAAGATTCAACATTCAGCCGTATATTACCACTTTCTACCTGAGAAAGATTAAGTAACTCACTGGTTATGGTTAGCAGACGTTGTCCATCTTCATCTATACTTTTTAATAATTCTTGTTGTTGTTCGTTCAAGGTACCAAATTTCTGATTACCCAAGAGCTGAACACCCATTTTAATAGCTGCAATAGGAGTTTTTAGTTCATGAGAGATGGTAGCAATGAAATTGGTTTTGGCAAAATCTAATTCTTTGAAAGGTGTAATGTTGCGAAGAAGGATTACTTTACCAATATTTTTCTTTTCTTTCTCACCTGTTTTAATCGTATTGATAGGAATTACATCCTGTTCAAAATAACTCTCTTTGTTGTCGGTTGCAATTTTTATAGGCTCTTCCGAAGGGTGATCAATATTTTTGAGAAGCTCCCGAAGCAAATCATTATTTATAGCGACTTCATGGGCTGTTTTTCCCATAAGCTCTTCTTTCTTCAGATTGGTTATTCTCAGAGCTTGATCGTTGATCATGTAGATAAAGTGGTTTTCATCCAGACCAATAACAGCATCGTGCATATTGTTGACAAGCGTTTCAATACGTTTTTTATCCATTAATTGTTTGGACAGATTACTGCTTTCATATTCCTCCAGCTTTTCAGCCATGATGTTGAATGAATCTGCGAGATCATTGAATTCTTCACTTCCTTTGAAGTGAACTCTTTCATGATAATTTCTACCGGCAATCTGTCGGATACTGGATGTAAGCTGCCGGATAGGTTCGGCAATGGTCTGAGGTAGATTAAAAAGAAGCGTAAAGGCAATCATAAAGCAAACTGTACCTAGACTCACAATCCAGAATGTAGCATTGCCAGCAGTAACAATAGCCGTATCGCTTTTCCTTTCAATAGCCTTCATGTTCAGTGACATGATTTTTGCCAGATCACTGCGGATTTGCTTTTCACCGGCATCTGTCTTTTGTTCTAAATATTTTTTAAAATGGATATTCAGACTATGAGTTGCCTCTTTCTCTCCCGGTTCCGAAAGATTATTTTCCTGAAAAGCATTGTTTATTCTGAAGTTTTTTACAGCCTGAGCACTATCTGTATCTATTTTATCCAGTGCCAGCATCATATTTTTAGCATACTCCAGACTGCTATAATTGGCCGTAAGAATTTTTTCTGTGTCGGATTTTAGTTTATTGATATATAAAGCACCAATTACTGAAAGTAAAACAATCAGTAAAAACAGAAGCCCGACTCCTAAAGTGAGTTTTGTTTTAAGTTTCATAGCGCTTAGGATAAAATAATAATATCAATATGTTTTTCGTTCAGTCGGTTCATTAAGGTGTAAATCCAACTGTAGCCAGATATACGTTGCCACAATTTGGGGCGGGGTTTTCCAATACATACAGTCGTAATATTGTGTTGGTTTACATATTCCAATATACCCTGATGAACACTGTTTTCTTTCATGCGTACAACTTTAGCGCCTAATTCTTGCGCTAAGTTAAAATTATTAATCAGGTATCGTTGCTTATCGAGGGCAATTTTTTCCGGTCCTTCCGAAGGTTTCTGAATATAGAGAACAGTCCATGGACTGCTGTAATAACTAGCGAGGCGGGCTGTTTTCCGGATAATTGTTTTGGCTACTTTTTCGTTGCTGCTGATACAGGCTAGAAACTTGACTGGTTTGAAGTTCTCTGTTTTTATCTCAGCTTCTACTTTTCTTTCTACGTGGGTTGCCACTTCTTTAAGGGCCAGTTCCCGTAATTGTAAAATATGATTGCTCTGAAAGAAATTAGCCAGAGCTGTTTCAATTTTTTCTTTTTTGTAGATTTTTCCTTCTTTCAGACGGGTTAGCAACTCATCTGCTGTAAGATCTATGTTTACAACTTCATCTGCAAGAGCCAGAACTTTATCGGGAACACGCTCGGATACTTCTATACCGGTAATGTTTTTCACATCTTCATTTAGACTTTCAATATGCTGAATATTCATTGCGCTGATCACGTTAATTCCGTTTTCCAGAATTTCCAGTACGTCCTGCCAGCGTTTTTTATTTTTAGAGCCCTCTACATTAGTATGGGCTAATTCATCTACCAGTACAACTTCCGGATGATCATTAATGATTGCCTGAAGATCCATTTCCTCCAGATATTTTCCTTTGTAGAATATTGATCTTCTATCAATGGTAGGAATTCCTATAGCCAATGCATCGGTTTCCTCTCTGCCATGGGTTTCAATGAAACCGGCTTTTACATCGATACCGTTTCTCAACAGGGTATGGGCTTCCTGAAGCATACGAAAAGTTTTTCCTACGCCGGCGCTCATTCCGATGTATATCTTGAATTTTCCACGTTTGGACTTCTGGATAAGTTGTAAAAAATGGTCAGCTGATGACATTACCTAAATTTATTGATGTTTTAATGAATTGTAAAATTGTGGAATCGTAAAGTTGTTTTTTGGCTTTTTTGTTATTCTGCAACGTTATAAATACACAAAAGAACAACTTTACCATTTCTCACCTTTCTTTCTATTTGTAATTTTTTAAAACCATACGTTAAGGCTGGATGTTATAATAAAATTAGCTTTTTTAAAGTTATCATTTTTAGCAAATACAGCATCTTTTGAAGTGAATCCTCTTGCCTCTGTCCGGAACATTACATTTTTGAAAATAGTATAATCTACATTTACAGAATAGCCAAAGGTCTGAAATCCGTTTGGAGTACCAGAGTTAATAATCACACCGTTTTTATCATTGTAATATTCTAATCTTCCGGCTACAGCCCATTCAGGAGCCATTTGATATTTCAGCAACAGGTTAGGGGAGTACCAGATATTATAGGCATTACTACCCTTAGTTTTCTGTTCTGCTCCTATATCGAAACCTGCAATGGCTGAGAATTTATCTGTCAACTGAAATGTACCATACAAATCATGGAAATAACGCATTCTTTTTTCATCTCTGGATTTGTCATTTCCGATGAATGAGCTGCTGTTCAGTGTTACTTTTTCTGATGGCTTGTAAGTAACCTGGTGGCCAAAAGATATGGATTGATTGCCTTCAGGTTTTGCTATTCTTTGCCATCCGTTCAGAACCAATCCGCTGAGGTACCACTTTCCGTTATCAGTTGTATAGGAAAGTCTGACACCGGTTTCAAAATAAGGCGAATTTTCAGCAGCAATACTTCGGGTAAGGGTGTAGTTATCTTTTCCGATAGCACTTTCCCAGCCGATGTGCGATGGCATAATCCCCGCATCAATCCATAAATTTTTATTTTCAGAAATTTTCACCCCAATATTGGCTTCGTTAACATAGCGCAGTGCTCCCTGCTCTGCAACCATATTATCCTGTGCATAGGTGCCGGCCATCAAGGCAAGATTGGCTCTTACACGCTTATCCTGATAGGTTGCCTTTGCAACAGCCAGGTTGAGGTTAATCTCATTATGGCGGTTGAAATTATACAGGAAATTTTGATGCATATGTTGTTTGGGTTCATTAAAATTATAACTGTAAAATACTTCTGCATAAGCAGAGAATGTTATTTTTTTATCTGTTGAGATACTGTCTGAAGACTGAGCTTTTACTGAAAAGCTCAATCCTAATGCCACAAGGGCTATTATACTTTTTTGCATACTTAAGGGCGGGTACTAATGTTGTCTAATGCCAGGTTCAGTTCTAATACGTTTACTTTTGCAGGTCCAAGAAGGTGAAGAACCGGTGGAGTCGTGTTTTTGGCAACTACGTCTTTTACCTGCTCTTCGGAAAGATTGCGGGCTTTAGCAATTCTTTTTACCTGATAAAGCGCTCCTTCGGGAGAAATATCCGGATCCAATCCGCTGCCGCTGGCAGTTATAAGCTCGACAGGTACTTTTATACTTTCCATACCAGGGTTTTGCATTTTTAGTGTATCAATTCTTTTTTGTACAATATCCAGATACTCCTTATTGCTAGGGGCTTTATTACTAGCTCCACTTCCGTCAGCTTTATAATTTACTGAGGAAGGACGTCCGTGAAAGTATTTCGGGGATTTGAATTCCTGTCCAATATTTCTATAGAATTTTTGACCTTTATAGGTGATGATTTCGGCATTTCCTTTGGTAGGAAGAACCTTTGAGCCGGCATAAACAAATAAAAGGTAAATGCCCACTAAAACTGCCATCACAAGAGTGAGTTTTACGGCAGGTAGAATATAATTTTTCATTTTTTAAGCTTTAAAAGAATACACTGATTAACAGATCTATAATTTTTATTCCGATAAAAGGAACGATGATTCCTCCCAGTCCGTAAATAAGCAGATTTCTTCTCAGAAGAGCACTGGCACCTATCGGTTTGTAAGCAACTCCTTTTAGTGCAAGTGGGATAAGTATCGGGATAATGATAGCATTGAAAATAATAGCAGATAGTATAGCTGACTGCGGGCTATGAAGCTGCATAATATTAAGTTTCTGAAGCGCCGGAATAAAGGTGATGAACAGCGCCGGAATTATGGCAAAGTATTTAGCAACATCATTTGCAATACTAAAAGTTGTCAGTGTTCCGCGGGTCATCAGCAATTGTTTTCCGATCTCTACGATTTCAATAAGCTTGGTAGGGTCATTATCCAGGTCTACCATGTTTCCTGCTTCTTTCGCGGCTTGTGTTCCGCTGTTCATGGCTACACCAACATCTGCCTGGGCAAGAGCGGGAGCATCATTTGTACCATCGCCCATCATAGCTACCAGTTTACCGGATTGTTGTTCTTTTTTGATGTAGTTCATTTTATCCTCTGGTTTAGCTTCTGCGATAAAATCGTCTACACCTGCTTTTTCCGCAATATATTTTGCTGTTAAAGGATTGTCTCCGGTAACCATTACCGTTTTTACACCCATCTTTCTTAACCGTTGGAAACGTTCCTGAATTCCGGTTTTAATGATGTCCTGTAATTCTATTACACCGATTACTTTTTCATTAAGTGATACTACCAATGGAGTTCCTCCATTTTCAGAAATGCTTATTACAGCTTCTTCTGTTTCTTTAGGAAAAATATTTCCGGCTTTTTCTGTTAGCTTTTTAATAGCATCATAAGCTCCTTTTCTTATTCTGGTATCATCGAAATCGACTCCTGAGCTTCTGGTTTCTGCTGTAAAGTTGATGTAATGAGGATTGTTTACCTGTAGATCTTCTGATTTCAGCTGGCTAAGTTCTATAATTGATTTTCCTTCAGGAGTTTCATCTGCTACAGAACTTAAAGCAGCAGCTTTCACAAAATCGTCTTTAGCAATAACCAGGCATGGATGGAACTGGGTAGCCTTACGATTTCCTATAGTAATGGTACCGGTTTTGTCCAGAAGTAATACATCTATATCTCCAGCTGTTTCTACTGCCTTACCACTTTTGGTAATTACATTGGCGCGAAGAGCTCTGTCCATTCCGGCGATTCCGATTGCAGAAAGCAAACCTCCAATTGTAGTGGGGATTAAACAAACAAAGAGGGAAATGAATGCCGCTATAGTAATTGGGGTTTGCGCATAGTCTGCAAAAGGTTTCAATGTTACGGTAACGATAATAAATGTAAGGGTAAAACCTGCCAGAAGTATAGTCAATGCAATTTCATTTGGTGTTTTCTGGCGGGAAGCTCCTTCTACAAGAGCAATCATTTTATCCAGAAAAGATTCACCAGGTTTAGTCGTTACTTTTACTTTTATTCTGTCCGACAGTACTTTTGTTCCACCGGTTACAGAGCTTTTGTCACCACCGGCTTCACGGATAACCGGTGCACTTTCTCCGGTAATTGCGGACTCATCTATAGTAGCTAGCCCCTCAATAATTTCACCATCCATAGGGATTTGGTCTCCGGCTTCGCACAGAAATAAATCACCTAGTTTCATTTCCGCAGATTTTTTCAGTGCGGTTTCTACCTGAAATCCTGGCTGGTTATTTGTGATAACCTTTGCAGGAGTTTCTTCACGGGTTTTCCGAAGAGAATCTGCTTGTGCTTTACCTCTTGCTTCAGCAATGGCTTCAGCAAAATTGGCGAAAAGAACAGTGAAAAATAATATAATAAATACTAAAAAGTTGTAAGCGAAACTTCCCTGGCTTGTGTTTCCTGCAAGGCTGAATAATGATACAATAAACATAACAACTGTACCAATTTCTACAAGAAACATAACCGGATTTTTAAACATAATTTTCGGATTTAGTTTTACGAAGGACTGTTTTATAGCCTCATTTACTAAATCTTTTTGAAATAATGTTTGAGATTGATTTTTCATTTTTTTAATGTTAAAAATGTTCTATTATTTGGAGAAATATTGAAGCTGTTCTGCGATTGGTCCCAGCGTAAGAGAAGGGAAGAAGGATAGTGCAGCAATTAATATGATGACAGCAAGTGTCATAAATCCAAAAGTTAATGTGTCAGTTTTCAGTGTTCCGGAACCTTCAGGAATGAATTTTTTCTCAGCCAGACATCCTGCAATAGCTATAGGGCCTATAATTGGGATGAATCTTGAAAGCAGAAGAACGATTCCTGTGGAAATATTCCACCATGGTGTATTATCTCCCAGGCCTTCAAATCCGGATCCGTTGTTTGCTGAAGAAGAAGTGAACTCATATAGCATTTCGCTGAAGCCATGGAAGCCGGGGTTGTTCAATGTTTTGGTACCAAATTCCGGGAAATAAGCAGTAAGAGCAGTTCCTGCCAGAATAAGAAACGGATGGAATAAAGCTACAATCATAGCTATTTTCATTTCTTTGGCTTCAATCTTTTTACCCAGGAACTCCGGCGTTCTGCCGACCATTAGTCCACTGATAAATACTGCAAGGATAATGAAGATGAAGTAATTGAGAATACCAACACCACAACCTCCGTAAAAGCAGTTAATCATCATTGCCAGAAGTTCATTCATTCCGGAAAGCGGCATGGTACTGTCGTGCATAGAGTTTACAGATCCTGTAGAAATTACAGTAGTTGCAATACTCCAGTAGCCGGAAGAAGCGCTGCCGAAACGTATTTCTTTACCTTCCATAGCACCAAGACTGCTGTCTGCACCCATTTGTGTGATTAGTGGATTTCCTGCTGTTTCATTGATGACGTTCGGAATTGCTAACGCCAGAAAACCTACTGTCATCACCGTAAATATGATCCGGGATAATTTTTTTCTTTTAAGGTAAAATCCTAGCGCGAATACTAAAGCAAACGGAATGATCATCTGAGTCGCCATTTCGGTTATATTCGTAATGTAATTCGGGTTTTCCAGCGGGTGAGCTGAGTTAGTTCCGTAAAATCCACCACCATTGGTTCCAAGATGTTTAATAGCTACAAATGCTGCTACAGGACCTCTTGAAACGTCTGATTTTTGCCCTTCCAGAGTTGTAATATGATCTTTCCCTTCGAAAGTCATAGGAGTTCCGTTTGCGGCTAATATAAATGCTACAATAATGGAAATCGGAATCAGAATCCGGGTCATGGATTTCATGAAATAATCGTAGAAATTCCCTAATTCTGTAGTTGTTTTTTCTTTGAACGCTTTAAATAGTACAGCCATAGCCGCCATTCCGGTTGCAGCTGTTACAAACTGAAGAAACATCAGAAAAAGCTGACTAAGATAGCTAACCCCGGTTTCGCCGGAATAGTGCTGAAGGTTGCAGTTAACAAGAAAAGATATAGTTGTATTAAAAGCTAAGTCTGGTGACATATTGGGATTGCCATCGGGATTCAGAGGTAGCCATTGCTGGGTTTGAAGGAGTATGAACCCGATAACAAACCAAACCAGATTAATGGTAAGCATAGCGTACATATTTTGCTTCCAGTTCATCTGGCGATTGGGATTTATTCCTGATATTTTGAAAAATAATTTTTCAACAGGATTAAAAACCGGGTCTAAAAAGGTTTTCTCATAACCATATACACGGGCGATATATTTCCCTAAGAAAAGCCCTATGATAAAGGTTAGAACAAACATGGCAATAATGCCTAAAATTTCTGTATTCATAATAATTTAAAATTTTTCAGGTTTCATCAGCACATAACAGATGTAAATGAATGCCAGAACGGAAAGGATGAATAAACTCCACATGATATATTATATTTTATCAAAAAATTGAACTGTTTTATACAAAAGCCAGAACAAAACAATACTGAGTAATAAAAGGACTAGAAGCATCATATTATTCTAATAATTAAGGTTAGGACTACGAGTGCAGCCAGAAATGTTAGTAACCAGGTATAAGAAGACTGGCTGGGCTTCTGACCGGTTTTTTTTAAAGTTGCCATTTTTCATAATTTTTTATCTGACTGGTAAATGCCAAAACCAGTTCCAATTCACTATTAATATTCTTAAAGTGTTATTGTATAGTGTGTTGTGTGTTTCTTAGGAATGTGGTTGACAGAGGAAATCCTATCAAAATGATAGGCTCATTATCCAAAATGATAAATAGACAATAGATTTGTTAAAATAAGACACCCCACAACTTTCATAAGTTATGGGGTGTCTTATATATAATAATAAATAGAATTCTTTATCTCAATTGGTATTCTTCAAGTTTACGATATAACGTTGCAATACCAATTTCCAGAAGTCGTGCAGCTTCGGCTTTATTGCCCTTAGTATATTGTAACACTTTCTGGATATGTTCTTTTTCAAGTGTTTTAATGCTTAATGAGTCTGTTTCTGTGGAAGCTTGTTCTGAGTATAGAGGCAGGCTATCTGCATCCAGAATATTATTATTCATCAGAATAAGGCTTCTTTCAACAGTATTTCTAAGCTCTCGGATATTTCCCTGCCAGTTATTTTTCTTTAGTGTTTTATAATAATCTTCAGAAACCTGAACTTTTGAAAGTAAATTCATTTTCTTACTGAAAACGTCGATAAAGTTTTTGGCGAGAGTTTTCAGATCTTCTTTTCTTTCACGTAAAGCTGGCAGATGAATTTCAAAAACATTTAGTCTGAAATAAAGATCCTCTCTAAAGTTTCCCTGCTTTACTTCTTCCAGAAGATTTCTATTGGTAGCTGCGATAAGGCGGAAGTTAGAAGTCGATACTTTCGTTTCTCCCATTTTAATGAATTCTCCGGTCTCCAGTACGCGCAATAATTTTGCCTGTAAATCCATTGGCATTTCTCCAATCTCATCCAGAAATAATGTACCACCGTTGGCTTCTTCAACAAGTCCTTTTTTATCTCTTACAGCTCCTGTAAAAGCACCTTGTTTATGCCCGAATAGTTCACTTTCCAAAATTTCTTTGCTGAAAGCAGAGCAGTTGATAGCCACAAAGTTTTTATTATTCCGGCTTCCTGTTTCATGAATGGCGTGAGCAAATACTTCTTTCCCTGTTCCTGTTTCTCCGGTTAGTAAAACGCTAGCGTCTGTAAGAGAAACTCTTTCCGCAAGCTTTTTCGCCTGAAGGATAGATTCCGCGCTTCCCAGGATCTGATCCATTCCTTTTAGTTTACATACGGGGGCTGTATTGTTGGATTTGTTATCTTTTGCTTTTTCAATGGCTCTGTATACGAGAGGAATAATTTTCTCGTTATCATCTCCTTTTACCAGATAATCGTATGCACCATTTTTCATTGCCTGTACAGCATCGGAAATATTTCCAAAAGCTGTCATCAGGATAACTTCTTTTTCAGGATATTTGGTTTTAATGGCTTTTACCAGCTCTACACCAAATGCATCCGGAAGCCGAACATCACTTAGTACAACATCAAAATCGTGCTGCTCAAGCATTGTCATTGCTGAACGTGCAGTTGAAGCTTCCTTTACATTGAAGTTTTCCTGAGAAAGAATCATTCCCAGAAGTTTCAAAAGTTTAAGCTCGTCGTCAATGATGAGGATAGTTCCCGGCATATGATAGAATTGAGATGCAAACTTACGTATTATTCGGCATCGAAAAACAGAAGAGGCTATTCAAAATATTAAAAATAACCAGAAACCTGCTTCTGGTTATCTTTAACGGATTTACTTCTCTGCTGAAATTCTGATTAATTCCTTAGAGTCTGTTATATTTAAAAAACACTTCTAATTAATGGCTTTCTTCTAAAGTGTTAAAAAGTAAATAGCTTAAAAATTACAAGAAATAAATATTAAATTATCATATAATAATCAGGGTTGGGTTGTAAAATATTTCAATTGAATGAAAAAATCGCCAGAAAATAGTTTCTGGCGATTTTTGACTGATATTAATTTTTAAAGTTCATTCTCTGTATTCTCACTGCATTCAGAATGGCTAGGAGTGCTACACCTACATCAGCGAATACTGCTTCCCACATTGTAGCCAAGCCTCCGGCTCCAAGAACAAGAACAATAGCTTTTACAGCAAAGGCTAATATAATGTTCTGCCATACGATTTTCTTAGTCTCTTTTCCTATTCTGATGGCTGTAGGAATTTTTGAAGGCTGATCGTCCTGAATAACAACATCTGCTGTTTCAATAGTTGCGTCGCTGCCTAATCCACCCATCGCCATTCCGACATCACTTAGAGCAACAACCGGAGCATCGTTTACGCCATCTCCAATAAAGGCTACTGTTTCATTTTGTGCTTTTATGGCTTTTACCTTCTCTACTTTATCTTCCGGTAATAGATCACCAAAGGCATTTTCAATTCCTATCTTTTGTGCTACTTCTTTTACAACAGCTGTTTTATCACCACTCAGCATAGTTGTTTTTATATTGAGTTTTTTAAGCTCTGCAACAGCTTTTATTGCATCTGGTTTTATCTGGTCCGAAATACTCAGATAACCTGCAAACTGACCTCCGTAAGCAATAGCTATTAAGGTATCGGAAATTGCAGAATGATTAACCTGATACTGAATATTGAATTTATCCATTAACTTGAAGTTACCGGCAAGGAAATCTTTCCCGTTGATAGTAGACTTCAATCCGTGTCCCGGAATTTCTTCTGTATTTTCTAATACTACAGAATGATCTACTTCACCAACATATTCGTGTACAGCAGTTGCAATAGGGTGTGTAGATTTACTTTCGATAACATTCAGGTACTTCAGAATTTCATCTTTATCAAATCCGTTTTCAATATTTGCAGTTTGTACTTTGAATACACCTTCCGTCATTGTTCCGGTTTTATCCATTACCACATTCTGAATATTGGCTAACGCATCCAGGAAGTTACTGCCTTTGAAGAGTATTCCGTTTTTGCTTCCGGCACCAATTCCGCCGAAGTATCCTAAAGGAATGGAAATAACCAAGGCACAAGGACATGAAATAACCAGGAAGATCAATGCACGATATAACCAATCTCTGAACTCATATTGCTGTACAAAGAAGTAAGGTAATAGACAGATAGCAATAGCCAACACTACAACAATTGGTGTATATACTTTAGCAAATTTCCGGATAAACAATTCTGTTGGTGCTTTTTGCGAAGTGGCATTTTGCACCAGTTCCAGAATTTTGGAAAGCTTGCTGTCTTTATACTCTTTCTGAATCAGTACCTGACTTACTGAAGTAAGGTTGATCATCCCTGCAAGTACTGCTTCACCTTTTCTTTTAGTATCTGGTTTACTTTCCCCAGTAAGAGCTGCTGTATTGAAAGATGCACTTTCTGAGATCAGTTCTCCGTCTAAAGCCAGTTTTTCACCTGGTTTTAGCTGAATAATCTGCCCAACCTGTGCTGTTTCAGCCTTAATAGTCTTAGGAATGTTATTTTCCAGAATTGTAATTTCATCTGGTCTCTGATCCAGTAATCCTTTGATATTCTTTTTAGCTCTTTGTACTGCCATTGTTTGGAATACTTCTCCCACAGAGTAGAAAAGCATTACGGCAACCCCTTCAGGATATTCTGCAATGGCAAATGCACCAAGGGTGGCAATACTCATCAGGAAAAACTCTGAGAAGAAATCGCTGTATCGGATACTTTTAACAGCATCTTTTAGTACCGGAAGACCTACCGGAATATATGCTGCTACATATAGTACAACTCTTATCCAGCCCTGGAACCATTCAGGTTTTATATAATTGTCCAATGCGATTCCTACCATAAGCAGAACGAAGGAAATCACAGCTGGCAAAAATAACTGGAAGGTTGTTCTTTCGCTATTATCATGAGAATGGTCGTGACCATGATCGTGGTCGTGTCCATCCCCGTTATGCTGATGATTGTGTTGTTGCTGCGGTTTTGTGCTGCAGCAGTCGCTATTTGAACTCATAACTTTTAATTTTTATCAAAGATAATGAGGAGAGGCATGCAACCCTATTGCAAAGTTTTATTTTATACCTAACAGACTGAACAGTTCATCTTTTTTGTTAAGAGCTATTGATATTGTTTTTCCGTTGATTAGCTCCGCCATGTTGGCATTTACACTTCTTATAGCTTCTATATTCAGTATAAATGAGCGTTGTACACGGAAGAAACCAGGTAAGGTCAGAATCTCTTCCATAGATTTTAAAGTCGCCTGTGTGGTATAGGTTTCGGAATCTATTACAATTTTAAGATAGTCTCCCTGAGCCTCAACATACAGGATTTCGTTCAGTAATATTTTAATGAGTTTGCCTTCAGATTTTATAAAGATTCTGTCTGTATTGACTTGCTGTATTGAAGGAATCTGTTTTAAAGCAATATAATCTTTGGCTCTGTTAACAGCTTTCAGAAAACGATCAAAGCGTACCGGCTTTACCAGATAATCCGTAGCCCCTGTATCGAAACCATCTAGTGCAAAATCACGGTGCGCTGTTATAAAAATAATAACTGGTGGATTAGAGAGTGATTTTACAAGTTCCATTCCGTTGATTTTAGGCATCTGAATATCACTGAAAATAATATCTACAGTATTGTTTTGCAGATAGAGCAAAGCCTCTGTCGGATCTCCAAATGATTCTGTTAAACTGAGAAAAGGAATTTCCTGTACAAAGGATTCTATAACATCTCTTCCAAGTGGTTCATCATCTATAATTATGCAATGCAATTTTCCCATCAGTTTTCTAAAACTATTTTTAAAGTTACTTTAAATCTGTTTCCGGTATTTTCTATTCGTAGTTCATGCTGTTCAGGATATAATAATGCTAAACGTTTCCGCATATTTTCCAACCCGATTCCTCCAACAGATTGGTCTTGGTTTATTATTTCTACATCGTTTTCCAGTTGAAAATAAAATGTGTTGTTTTCAGTCTTTATATCCAAAAAAATAAATTGTTCTTTTGAACTTCTGAGACCATATTTGAAAGCATTTTCTATACAGCTGAATGTTAATAAAGGTGCTATATATAATCCCGAAGTATTACCTCCGTCAGAAATATTAATCTGAATATTTTTATCTGCGGGGTAGCGCATTTTTTCCAACTCAAAATAATTTTTGATAAAGTCTAGTTCTTTATCAAGAGGAACCTTTTCAGTATTCGATTCATATAGAGTGTAGCTCATCATCTCAGACAGATTCAGGATAACTTCCGGTGTCTGATTGTCTTTTTTTATAGCCAGACTGTACAGATTATTTAGAGTATTAAAGAGAAAATGCGGATTGAGCTGAGCTTTCAGGAAATCCTTCTCCATATTGATGTTCTGAATTTCCATTTCCATTTTCTGTTCCTTTAGTTTTAATGTTCTGTCGTACATTCTGAAAATTTCAAAAAGAATTTTTACAAAAAAGAAAGGTGATAAAAGTGAGATGACAATAATGATCTGAGATAAAACTCTTTTTAAAGATAAAGCCTGGGTAAAGCTTTGTTCTGCAGCTTTGGAGATAATGCCTTTTAGTTCACCCGTTGGAACATCAAATCCCAAACTATTGTATACTAATGTAATGAAGTAAGTGATGGCCATCCATAAATAGATACAAAAGGGAATACTAAGCATCAATAAAATGATTGCTTTTATTTTCCCGCCTTCAAGAGCTTTAGGTAATAACATATAAAAGAAAATATAGAAAACAGCCATATTGCATATTGCCATACGCAGGGTAAGGATAATGCTGTGAAATAAAGGAATGTCATAAGCTAAAATATAGCTAAGCAGTAAAAATGAGGCAAAAAGTAACCACATTATACTGTGAAATAATAATCTTCTTTTTTTATTGTAAAACTGATTGAAGTCGAATGTATCAATCTTATTTGCAAAGTAATTGTCAGGCACTGGTATATTTAGTTTTTACAGATCTAAAAGCAACTTCAAAGATAGTTTTTTGAAGTTGCTTTTGGAGATTAGTATTATAAAATTCTTATAATGACGTTGGTGATGTTTATTAAGTTATGTCCTAATACAGGATAAATAAGATTACCAGAGAATTTTCTCAGAATTCCTACGCTGACTGAGGAAATTAAGGTAAGATAAACAATAGTAATAATGTCTATTTTAAACTGATGTGTATCCGTAAGAATAACGCCATGTATAAGCCCAAATGTAATGGTTATAATTACAAAGCCCCAACCAAATTTTATCCCCCTGAAGTCCCATTGAGGAGGGAAAGCTTTTTCCAACATCCATAGAAAGATTCCTCTGAATAGTATTTCTTCACTTAAACCAGGCATTGTAGCTTGAAAAAGAAATGTTTCAGCATCGAAAGTACCGCCTTTGGGAAACAAAATCAATTTGAATATAATGTCGAATAATGTGAGTCCCAGGAATACGAAAAGACCATATCGGATTTGTTTCTTACTATTGGTTTTGGTAGTGAATCCAATGGCTTCTTGTTCGTTTCGGGATACTGAAAATATCAGTGTCAAAGCAAAAACAATACTTATTAATTTGCTGGCCCAATTGAGCTTTAATCCTAAAAATTCAAGATTGATGTATTGTCTGCCCAATATCAGAAGGTAAGAGTCTGCAAGAAAGTAAAGAATAAAATAGACCAGATATTTAGTGTTTCTGTTTTTAGATTTTATAAATGCTAAAATGATAATTGGAAGAAGAGTTAAGATCCAGATTATAGGTGTAAATAATGACATAGTTTTTGATTTTTTTTCAAAGGTATTTTTATCACATACGGATATCGAAAGCTACCGATGAAATCATCTTATTAAACGATAAAAAGATCTTATTAACAGATTAAGGTTTTTGATATTAGAGGTGAAATACGGTTTATGTATATTTGATATAAGATTAACTGATATGAAAACTAGGTCTGTTAAAATAGTCTTGTCCACAATTATTGTTGTGTTTATTGTGAGCAGTTGGGTCCATTATTCCGTAAAGCCAATTGATAAAGCTATGTGGCTTATCGGTACATGGGAGAACAAAACCTCTCGTGGAAGTATCTATGAATCCTGGAAAAAAATAAATGAAAATGAACTGGCAGGAAAGAGTTATGCACTTAAAGGTGCAGACACCATTATATTCGAAACAGTTCAGTTGAAACAAGAAGGAGAGAGTTTATATTATATTCCCACGGTAAGAAATCAGAACGATGGTAAGCCGGTTAGCTTTAAAGCCTATTCTGTTACGGATAGTAAAATGGTCTTTGGGAATCCTGAACACGATTTTCCACAGTCTGTTTCTTATACAAAACTAAGTGCTGATTCTTTAGTCGCGGAAATTTCAGGTGTTAAAAACGGAAATGTACGGCATCAGACTTTTCCCATGAAAAGACTCAGATAGGTTATTATATTAGAAAATTATATCCGGCAATCCCTACAAATACCTGTGGCCAGAAATTTTAATTCTTTTACCAGATAGTCATTAGGAAAAGGGACATTGCTAAAGCTTACTTCTTCCAGACAGGTTGTCTGTTTGCACTCGGTACAATAAAAATGCAGGTGATAGTCGTGGTGGATTTCCTCGTTGCAATCATCACTACATAAGAGATACTGTGTCGTATTATGTTCCTGAATACCATGAATAAGACCTTTTTTTTCAAAAGTTTTCAGAGTACGATATAAAGTACTACGGTCAGACTGTGCTAGTTTTTCCTCTAAATCGGACAACGAAAGAGCTTGTGGAGCCTCTAGAAAAGCATCCAAAACCAGCATCCGCATAGAAGTAATGGGAATCTTTTTATTATCGAGGATATTTTCTATTCTTTGTGTGTTCACAGGAAATTAATAATTAGGTTTTTGATGTTATAACAAATTTAAGGATAAATTTTAAATTTTTGTTAAAACGAATGTTTTATAATTGATTAATAATCAGTTTTTTATAAATTGTATATGGATATATAAAAACATGATTATGGAAAATACTAAAAAAAGACTGCAAGAATACTCTTTTGATAATTATAAACTGGTCTTAAACTTTGAGACTTTCGAGGATGCAGAGTTATATGCCCAGGAACATCAGGGAGATCTTGTAGAAATAGGATTTACAGACGGTGCAGATAATCCGCTATTCGATGATTATGCAAAGCTAATTAGTAACCGTGCTGTGTTCAGAGTGAAACTTCCTGCAGAGTATGAAATTTTATATTCTCATGATGAACGTTTTCAGGAGTTGGCAGAAGATATTCTGGAAGCTATGAAACGTAAAGAAAATGATGTAGCCCCGGAAGACTGGCTTGCCGATCAGAATATAGCGCCTGGAGACAGAATTATTATTCTGAGGGACGGCAGTATTAATACTGTAACAACAAGAGAGAGAATTAAATTTCTAATGGCTGGAAAACTTTACGAGATTGCAGTGCAACTGCCTAAAAAATAATAAAAAACGCCTCACAGATTTTAAAATCAGCGAGGCGTATGGTTTTATAAATGACTTGCCTTTAGCTATTGACAAGATCTAAAAATTGTTGTTCATCCAGAATAGTGATGGTTCCGATATCCTGAGCTTTTTTCAGTTTGCTTCCAGCTTTTTCTCCAACAATAAGATAATTCAGATTTTTAGAGACTGCAGAGATATTTTTGCCACCATGTTTTTCTACCATTTCTTCAGCCTGCTCTCTTGTGAAAAGAGATAATTTTCCGGTGAAAAGAAAAGCTTTTCCATCCAGAACATTGCTGATGACATCATTGGTGTTTTCTCCTTTTTCCAGTTGTACACCATAATTTTTCAGACGCTCTATCATCAGAAGGTTTTCCTGGTTCGCAAAGAATTCAGTAATGCTTACAGCGATTTTTGCACCGATATCTTCTACCTGGCAAAGCTCTTCTTCGGTAGCATTCTTTAATTCTTCTATACTTGGGAAGTTTTTAACCAACTTTTTAGCAACAGTTTCTCCTACATGCTTTATACCTATTCCGTACAATACCTTTTCAAAAGGTATTTCTTTTGATTTTTCTACACCATCCAAAATGTTTTGTGCAGATTTCTCAGCCATACGTTCTAAAGGAAGTAGTTGTTCTTTGGTTAGAGTGTAAAGATCTGCAGGATTCTCAATTAGTTTTTCACGATAAAGCTGTTCTATAGTTTCACCACCCAGATTTTCTATATTCAGGGCTTTACGGGAAACATAATGAATCATTCTTCCAACTACCTGTGGTGGGCAATGCAGCTCGTTCGGACAAAAATGTATAGCCTGATCTTCTATTTTTACAAGTTCAGTACCACATTCCGGACAATGCTTTATATATTCTATTTCTTTGCTTTCAGATGTCCTTTTCTCAGTATTAACACCTACAATTTTAGGGATGATTTCACCACCTTTTTCTACATAAACAAAATCGTTTTCATGTAGGTCTAATTTTTTTATAATATCCTCGTTATGGAGTGATGCACGTTTTACAGTAGTTCCGGCTAATAAAACCGGACGAAGGTTTGCTACAGGAGTAATCGCACCAGTTCTTCCGACCTGATAAGAGACACTCAGAAGTTCAGTTTCTACCTTTTCGGCCTTAAACTTATAGGCCATGGCCCAACGTGGTGATTTGGCAGTATAACCTAATTCACGCTGATGTTTTAGTGAATTAACTTTTATTACAATACCATCAATTTCAAAGGGCAGGTTATGTCTCTCCTGATCCCAGTAATTGATGAAGTTTTTTACATCATCCAGCGTTCTGCATAATTTTGCCTGATCTTCAGAAACTCTGAAGCCCCATTGCTTTGCATTTGCCAATAAATCCCAGTGAGTTTCTGCAGGAAAATTCTCAGCGATATATTGATATAGTACCGCAGAAAGTCCACGTTTTCTTACCTCACCGGAGTCCTGCATTTTAAGGCTTCCACTAGCTGTGTTTCGTGGATTCATAAAGGGATCGAGTCCCTCTTCCTCACGAAGTACATTAAGTTTATCAAAGTTCTTACGGGTAAGATAAATCTCACCACGCATATAAAAACGTTCAGGAAATTCACCCTTTAGCTTTAACGGAACGTCAGAAATCGTTCTTACATTACTTGTAATCTCATCACCCTGAAATCCATCTCCACGAGTTACTGCCTGTGATAATTTTCCGTTTTCATAAAGAATGGAAATAGAAGCACCATCATATTTTAGTTCTGCAACAAACTCTACGGGCTCGTCAATGGTTTTTATAATTCGTTTCTCCCAATCTTCCAGATCATTAAAGTCGTATGAATTATCCAGAGAGTACATTCTAAACTGGTGTTGTACAGTGGGAAAGTTTTTGGTTACACCTCCGCCAACACGCAAAGTAGGTGAGTTAGGATCATTGAACTCTGGATGCTGAGCTTCCAGATCCTGAAGTTCCTTCAGTTTTGCGTCGAATTCAAAATCCGAGATAGAAGGTTCATCCAGAATATAGTAATTGTAATTATGCTGATGAAGCTCTTCTCTTAGCTCTTCTATTTGTTGTTGAATGTTTTCGGACATAGGGTCAATAAATGTTTTTACAAAAATAAGCAATCTGCTATTTTAATCATATTTTAAACTGTAAAAAGAAATTTTCTAAAAAGCATTTAATTTGATTTGGAATCCAATATTGTCTTTGAATGCCGGCATCTGATAGTAACCTAATCTGTAAGAAAAACCTACACCAAATTTACTGCCCAGAAATCTGTTCCATATAATACCAATTTCCTGATAGTTGTGATCCAGCACTCTAAAATTAAACTGATGGTCGGCACTGTTTTTAAAATTACCTACTACGGTCTGGTATTCCAGTTCTATATTGGAATAAGCTTTTCCAAGAGTTCTGAATCTGAATGGCAGAGATTGAGAAATTTGAAAACCAACAAATTTGTCTGCATAGAATATTCCGGCTGGCATAGTTACAAATCCCAGATTAGAAGGCTTATTGATTTTTGAGGCCCAGTTACTACTGATATCTCCGGTTTGTCCTGCTATCTCGAAGTTTTTCCAAATAGGAGCTGTTCCGGAAGAAAAACCACCAAAAACTTTAATATTGGTATAACCTAATTTAGTTCCGAACTGATGAATAGCCAAGGCATCTAATCTGTGATAGTTAAGATCTCCATCGAATATTTTACTGCCTTTTTCATAGTTTACAAAGAAATATGGATAGTGTTTTTCATAGGTGAGTTTTCCGCCGGGCGTCATTAGATTTTTATCGTTTGGTGCATATTTCAGAGACAGAGTAGTGCTAACATTTTTAAAGTTATTGCCCATATCCCGATACTGATAGTCGAACATCGCATTTTGATTCTCGTGATTAATACTAACTTTAGCACTCAGTGTATTGGAAAGATCGTATAAGAATGATGCTCCCCATTTCTGGCTCCGGAAGAAATTGGCGTTGTGCATATCTACAAGGATGTCCTTTAGCTTCATTGGATTGTCCCAGAATGTAGTGTTTATTCTTCCGGCGGGGAATACATCGTCATAATAATCTACGCGGAAAACAGATGTTCTTTTATCTGAAAGTTTCATATCCAGGCCTGCACCATATTTCCAGCGGTGATCTTTGAAACCATAGCCGAAATAAGCGTCAGGAGAAAATGTTTTGCTAAATTTCTCATTCAGCTTTACACTTGCCCCAAGTCTTATACCCTGGTATTTATCATAATTAATAATTTTAGTCAGATCAAAATCCAGCATTTTGTAACGTAGATTTCCTTTCATCAGGTTAGTAAAGAGACTTACTTTTTTATCAAAATCATATTTTTTCACCAGGCTGTCTATCTTTACATAGGTGCCTTTTTCTCTCTCTGTAAGGCTGTCTGTTCTGTATTCCTGCAGGAGTTTTCCGTCGGAATTTTTTACAGTCATTGTATAGCCACGGTAGTCATCCGCTTTCTGTTCTTTATTAATTTCGAAACCAAAGAACTGATTTTTAATATAGAGATAGTTCCCAAACTTTTTTCTCTTTAACTTGGGTTTCTTAGTACCTTTAGTACTATCCTGTATTTTCCCGGTTGTAAAGCTTTGGTCTCCCATTTTTATTTTCAGATTCTCAGAATCCAGAAACCATTTATTGTTTATTGGCTTCCATACAGATACTACATTCCCTTCATTAATTTTTTTACTGTTGCTTTCTATTTTCTTCAGCGCATAGTTTTCGGCATCTACATAGATATAACCATTATATTTTCTGGGATTCTGTCTTAGTTTGCTATTGATCTCCTTAAACTTGATTACATAAGTTTTTCGGTTATCCAATGTTGTAGTGTCGGATATATAGTAATGGTAAATAGTTCTGCTTTCAGGTTTTATCTGCTTCGGTATTTTGTTGAGGTTAGAAACATTCATAGCCAAAGCTTCATAAATAGGATTGGGAAAACCGGACATTCTGTTATCCAGTACATTTGTTTTTTCTCCATATTTTTTAGAAAAAAGATGTTCGGAGGCTTTTTCCCAAAGGAAATATTGGTTGTGTTGTACCATATTTACCAAATCTTCTTCGGCTAAAGAATCTTTCTTTTTAGTTTCCGCAGTTTTCAGATTTCTGTTCGAAATTTTACCAATAGAGTCATTTCTCTTAGCCATAAAGTTCTGATAGGTGGCAATAGAGTCTTTATCAAAATCAATGGATATTTTGCTGTATGATTTGAAATTGTAAGAGTCTAATGATTGTGGGCTGTTCTCTTTGTAACGCTTTAGAAGCTCGTCCAGAATTTTTAATGCTCGCGGATCACTTTTATCAGCAATTGTAACACGATTGATGCTTTTTGTTTTTTCCGAATTAGGCTTTAGGGAAATAAGCATTTCTTTACTTACCGTTGCTTCTTCATCTTCGAAGTTGTTGGTCAGGATATCAACTTTCTTACATTTGGTTTTAAATGTTAGAATACCTTCCTGACTGGTTTTCCCAAGTAGATTGTCATCACAGTATACAGAAGCATCCGGAACGGGCTTTTTATTATCAGCATTAATAACCCTTAACTGGGTTTGGCTAAAATAGAAGCTGATAAAGAAGAGAAGTAGAAAAGATAAAGCTTGTTTCATATATTGTTTTTATATAAGACAAAGCTATGTGTAAGAAAGTTACAGAAAACACAAACAAAATTTAAATTTTTGTTAAAGTGAATGTTCTGTAATGCTTACTGATAAAGGGTTTAAGCTAAAATAAATTATTTATCACTTATTTGTGATATTTTTAAAGATTCTGGTTTGTCAGAATTTTCTGACACGGAACCATTTCTGGCAAATTCTGCCCATATAGCCCTTATTTTTTTTCCTACTTTATTTACTTCTGCCCATGGAATACCTTTTAGTAATTCCGCATTTTTCCATGCTTTTTCATTACCAAATAATAAAGGAAGATCTAAACAATGTGCGGCACCTATTTTGTTACTTTCCAATCTGGAAAAGATCCGGAATAAATACACATTACCGCCTGCTTTAGCATAAGCCGAAGCAAATTCTGCAGCTGGTTTTCCGTAAATATTTTCGGTCGTAAGGCGTATTGTTTTGTCCAGTATTCTTTTTCCGAAGCCCTTTTCTGTGTATTTCTGTAATGCTACGGAAGTTCTTAGATAGAATGCAGTTTCTTCATCATTCATACCTATAAGGACGTCATATTTTGTAGCATTATCTTTCCATAATTTGCGAATCTTATTCTCCGGGGCCATTGGTGGGAAACCGTATTGCAGTGCAAAAGGCATCGCAGCTTTTAATCCGTATTTTAATAGTGAAGGGCGAAATTTGGAATACTCATCAACCATCTTCATAAAATCTTCATCGTCTTTAATGGGACTGGTTTTTATTGAAAATTCTTCTGACATCTTTTGTCGTTTCTCACGAAGTCCTAAAGGAGCGCTTTGGATAATAGCTCTTTTAAACAAATTTTCTGCACCCTCAGCAATCATAAGATGAGTAACAGCATCTCCTCCGGAAGATTGTCCTAGCAGGGTAATGCTTTCGGGGTTTCCTCCGAATGCTGAAATGTTGGTTTTAATCCATTTCAATGCTTCGATAATATCAAATAAACCAAGATTAGCAGGTCTTTCATCATAACCACCCAAAAAACCAAACAAACCTAATCGATAAGAAACTGAAACAACAATAATGCGCTGTTCTTTCACCCAAACCGAAGGATCGGAAGTAGGAAGGTTTCCGCATCCTATTTCATAAGATCCGCCATGTATCCAAACAATAACAGGAATACGCTCTTCTGGTGAAATGTCTTTTGGAAATGTAACAGAAAGATATTGTGGGGATTCTTCAACCAGAAAATCTTCAACACGGGTAGGCTCAATCAACCTTTCCAACATTGCGCTTTGGTGCTGAGGACAGACCGGAGTCAGTACAGGTACCGAGGCTAATGCTTCAGTAATGCTTACAGGTATTGGAAGCTGATAACGTTTTGATTTGGCATACCGGATGTTTTTTGCTTTAAAAACTCCGTTTACTTCCTGAATTTTAATCTTTTCTGAACCAATACTGAAAGTGTAATCTTCCAAAAGCATAAATACTGTGTTTTTTGATGATTAAAAATACGGACAAATTTCAAATAAACAGCGATGGTAAAAGAAACTAATTCGTATTGTATATGCTTATCTTTGCGGCCATGAAAAAAATAATAGCACTATTATTATTTCCTGTTTTATTGTCTGCACAGACAGTAGCAAGAGTAGTAGGGATTAAAGACGGGGATACTGTTGTGGTTCTTTTAAAGGGTAACGTACAAAAAACATTGAGACTGGCAGAGGTAGATTGTCCGGAGAGCAGGCAGCCCTTTGGTAAGAATGCTAAGAAATTTACTTCTTCGGAAATTTTCGGAAAGAGTATTACTTATGTAGAAACAGATACAGACCGCTACGGAAGATCAATTGCTAAGGTATATTATGATAATGGAAAATACCTGTCTGCAGAACTTATTAAGGCCGGATTAGGCTGGTGGTACTATAGTTATTCAAAGGATAAATCGTTGGGCGATTTACAGGAAGTTGCAAAAAATGAGAAACAGGGACTTTGGCAGGATGTTCATGCTATGGCTCCATGGGAGTACAGAAAACAACAGAGAAATAAGGTAAAACAGAATAATAATAGTTTCGGAGGTTAAGGATTTAATGTTTGGTAAACATAAGTTCCTGCCGCTTTTTGTAAATTTGTATACACAGATAAAAAAATAACATAATGGATCTAAAGGGAAAAAACGCCATTGTAACAGGTGGTGGTAAAGGATTAGGTAAGGCAGTTGCTTTAGCGCTGGCTAATGAAGGAGCAAACGTTGCAATTACCGGAAGAAATGAAGAAAATTTAAAGAGCACAGTAGCCGAATTAGAGCAGCTGGGAGTGAAATCGGCCTATGCAGTATTCAATGTAGATAAGGAAACTGAGGTACAAAAAGGCATCGCAGATCTTGCTGGTCAGTTAGGAAGTGTAGATATCCTGATAAACAATGCAGGAACCGGAAATATGGGAACACTGGAAGATATGTCTTCTGATGTGTGGGAACAAGTAATTAAAACCAATCTTTTTGGTGTGTATTATGCTTCAAAAGCGGTATATCCGTTTATGAAAGAAAATGGCCAGGGAGATATCGTAAATGTTGCTTCTACAGCAGGATTGAAAGGTGGTGGTGGAATGTCTGCCTATGCAGCTTCTAAAGCAGCAGTAATATCACTTTCTCAGTCGATGATGGCAGAATGGAGAAAACAAAATATCCGTGTGATTACTCTTACACCAAGCACAATAGCATCAGATATGAGTATCGGAGCAGGTTTAACAGATGGTAATCCAGATAAAGTATTACAACCGGAAGACTTTGCAGAGTGGGTTAGAGACATCCTGAAAATGAACAGAAGAGCACTAATTGCTAATGGTTCTATTTTCTCTACAAATCCTTAAAATACCATTTGACAAAATAAAAAAGCTACCTGATTCAGGTAGCTTTTTTTATGTATAGACGATGTTGTTATAACTGCTGCGCTTTTTCAAAAGCTTTTTCCAGTCCGTCAAGGTTTTTACCTCCGGCTGTAGCAAATGCTGGTGCACCGCCGCCGCCGCCCTGGATTTCTTTAGCAAGATCTTTAATCAAAGTTCCGGCCTGATAAGTCTGGGTAAGATCGTCAGAAACTCCAATTGTAATCATTGGTTTATCACCTGCATTGGACAAGATAATAGTCAATGATCCCGGAATTTCTTTCTTCAATTGGAAAACGATATCTTTAACAGAACCTGCATCCATTGAAGTTTTCTTTACCAATAGTTTTTTATCGCCTTTATCCTGATATTCATTTTTCCATTGTAAAGCTTCCTGTTTCGCTTTTTCAGCTTTAAAGCTTTCAATTTCTGACTTTAAAGCTTGGTTTTCTTCTACCAGTTTTTGAACAGATCTTAAAACATCTTTAGACTTCAGGAATTGTGCTATTTCCTGGTAGTTTTTTTCTAATGTTTCGAAATATTCTCTTGCTTTAGATCCTGTAATAGCTTCAATTCTTCGGATTCCAGCTGCAGCCGAACCTTCAGATTCTATTTTGAACAGACCTATTTCTCCTGTATTCTTTACGTGAGTCCCTCCACACAATTCTCTGGATGTACCAAACTGTATCATGCGGACATTATCACCATATTTTTCACCAAATAAAGCCATAGCACCTTTGTCCATTGCTTCCTGAATCGGAATATTTCTGTACTCCTGAAGTGCTATATTTTCTCTGATCTTTTCATTTACCTGTTGCTCTACGGCAGCCCATTCTTCTTCTGTCATTTTGCTGAAATGAGAGAAGTCGAAACGTAAATAATCTGGTCCTACAAAAGAGCCTTTTTGCTCTACGTGAGTTCCTAAGACACTTCTTAAGGCTTCATGTAAAAGGTGAGTAGCAGAGTGGTTATTTTCTGTATCCTTTCTTTTGGAAACATCTACTTTTGCTGTAAAAGTTGCTTTTGCATCCTGTGGCAGAGTAGGGATTAAAGAGATGTTAAGATTATTTTCTTTTTTGGTATCCAGAATTTCAATACGCTCTGTAGCATTTTCTAAGATTCCTTTATCTCCAACCTGGCCACCTCCTTCTGCATAGAAAGGAGTTTCGTCCAGTACAATCTGATAAAACTCTCCGTCTTTATTTTCAATCTTTCTGTAACGGGTAATTTTTACTTCGTTTTCAGTAAGATCATAACCTACAAAGTTTTCAGGTTTTTCTTCCAAAATAACCCAGTCATAGGTTTTAGAAGCTGAAGATTGTTTTGAACGCTGCTTTTGCTTGTTCATTTCCTCTTCGAAACCAGCTTCATCTATGCTCAGGCCTTTTTCTTCAGCAATAATACGTGAAAGGTCAGCCGGGAATCCAAAAGTATCGTATAGCTCGAATACTTGTTCACCCGGAAGGTTTTTCTCGTTATTTTTTATAGTAGCCTGAATAATTGCATCCAGTCTTACCAATCCATGTTCAATAGTTTTCAGGAATGAGTTTTCTTCTTCCTTAATTACTTCGGTAACGAGTTTCTCCTGTTTTACAATTTCCGGGAAGAAAGATCCCATCTGATCCTTTAGAACAGCAACAAGCTTGTAAAGAAAAGCTTCTTTCATGTCTAGGAATCTGTATGCGTAAGAAATAGCACGTCTTAGAATTCTTCGGATAACATATCCGGCACCTCCGTTAGAAGGTAACTGTCCATCTGCAATTGCAAATGCTACGGCACGGATATGGTCTACTACTACACGAATAGCAATATCTTTTTCATCTTCCAGAATACCAGTATACTTTTTACCAGAAATTTCCTCTACTTTAGAGATTAGTGGTGTGAATACATCTGTATCGTAGTTGGATTCTTTTCCTTGTAATGCCATACAAAGACGCTCGAAGCCCATACCTGTATCCACATTCTGTTTTGGAAGTTTTTCCAGAGATTTATCTGCTTTTCTCAGGAATTCCATAAATACAAGATTCCATACTTCGACTACCTGTGGATGATCCTGATTTACTAATTCTCTTCCGGATATTTTTGCTTTTTCCTCAGCGCTACGGATATCTACGTGGATTTCGGAACAAGGTCCACATGGTCCTGTATCACCCATCTCCCAGAAGTTATCTTTTTTGTTACCATTAATGATTCTGGATTCATCAACATATTCTTTCCAGTAATTATAAGCATCCTGATCTCTTTCCAGATTCTCAGAAGCATCACCTTCGAATATGGTTACATACAAATCGTCTTTAGAAATCTTATATACTTCTGTAAGAAGCTCCCACGCCCAGGCTATTGCTTCTTTTTTGAAATAGTCACCGAAAGACCAGTTACCTAGCATTTCGAACATTGTGTGATGGTAGGTATCGCGGCCTACATCGTCCAGGTCATTGTGTTTTCCGGAAACACGAAGACATTTTTGTGTATCGGCAATTCTGAGACTTGAAGGCTCTTTGTAGCCTAAGAAAAAATCTTTGAATTGCGTCATCCCCGAATTGGAAAACATCAGTGTAGGATCATCCTTTAGCACAATTGGTGCGGAAGGAACGATCTGGTGTCCTTTTTCTTTAAAAAAATCTAAGAACCTTTGGCGTATTTCTTGTGAAGTCATATGAAAATTTGATGTGCAAAAATAATGATTTTAAAAGAAAGTGGTATACTGTATACCATGATATAAAAAACTAATATCAATAAAGTGTTCAATAAACAGAATAATGTACTGTTTCGGGCAAATAAAAAAAGGAACTTTTCCCTTATTTTTGGGAAAGTTCCTTTTGAATATGATCTGATATTTATGCTGATATAATATCAGCATAAATAGATTTTACCAGTCTCTTTTCTTTAAAATATAATAGGAGCCATAAACGAATAGTACACACCAGAAAATACATGCAATCACACTTTCGGTAGGGTATTCAAATTTATACGGAACACCAAATATTTTCATGGCTTTTAGTCTCATCACCGGATTGGGAATCAGCTGAGACATACTTTCCAGCGGAAGAATTTTTGAAATGAAAAATGAATCGTGCATTACACTTGCTGCCTGCTCATTATTCAATCCTTTGAATTTAGAATAGCTTTCAATACCTCCAAAAATAGCCTCGGCAATCCACCACATAAAAGAGGCAAGCAATACGAAGATGGATTTTCTTAACAGAATGGACAAAAACATAAGGAAGCTAAAGAAGGTGAACAACTTCAGGAAATAGTGGCCTATGAAGAATATTTCTTTGAAAATTAAATCCGATTGTGTAGACTCCGAGTAGGAAAGTCCTATAGCCAACGTAATACCGAATACAATAAGGGTCGATATAAACGTGAATATAAAAATTGTAAGCAGTTTTGAGCCTATAAATTCTTCCCTGCTGAGTCCATCAATTGTATTTTGTTTAAACATCCGGTTTGTAAATTCCTGACAGATGGAAAAAACAATAATAAGTCCCAGGAATATCTTCAGGAGTGCAACAATCCAGGTTGTGAAGTTCCATATTTCCGGGAAATTATAAATTCCCTGATCTTTTAAATTGATCTGAAAACCTTCTGAAAATTTTATATCGATAAGCCCGATAAATAGCAGGGCTATTAGTATAATAAAATATAGAGTTGTAAATATTTTGAATGGCCTGTAAGTAAGGTTCTTATAGTATTCTATTGCAATTAATCTTTTCATCGGGTTATTTTTTTACAAGTTCCAGGAATTGAGCTTCAAGAGATTGTTTCTTTTTGGCAAGATGAGACAGATAGATCCCTTTTTCGGTGATTTTTCTGTTGAGTTCAGAAGCTGATAAATCTTCATGAATATTGGCAATGATAACCTCTCCGTTCTGCTTCAAGTTTGAAAATAGGTTAAGTTCTTCAAGTACTTTAAGGAGTAAATCATTATTGTCTGCTTTCAGTTCAAAATAACCTTTAGAATTGGTCATTCCGTCTACACTTCCGCTGTATATTGCATTGCCTTCTTTTAGTACAATTACATGACTGCATATTTTTTCGATTTCATCCAAAAGGTGACTGGCGATAATAATGGTAATACCTTTTTTTGCAATATCAGAAATGATATTCCGGATCTGAATAATCCCTTCCGGATCTAATCCGTTTGTTGGTTCATCCAGGATTAATACCTGCGGATTATTTAGTAGTGCGGAAGCTATTGCCAGACGCTGCTTCATTCCCAGAGAAAAAGTTCTGAAAGGATCATCTTTTCTTTCGAGAAGGCCTACAGTAGAAAGTACTTTATCAATTTCTGAATAAGGTGTTCCTTTAATCTCAGCAACAATTTTCAGATTTTTAGCAGCACTTAGGTAAGGATAGAAGTTCGGTTGTTCAATAATTGCCCCTATCTTTTTCAAGGTTTCTGTGGTAGTTCCTTTTTTACCGAACCAGTACCATTCTCCTGAAGTCGGGTTAATAGTTGTAAGTAGCATTCCGAATGTTGTTGATTTTCCACTACCGTTAGGACCAAGAAGTCCATACACGTTTCCTTGTTCAACATCAAACGAAATATTGTTTACAACCGTTCTTTTAAATTTCTTTGTAAGATTCCTGACGGATAAAACTTTTTCCATTTTTAGTTTTATTTAATAGTAGTTAAAAAAACATAAATGTTACAATTGGAAAAAATCCTGACGAAATATTTGTATCTTGAATTAAAATTTCAAAACGGATGAAACTAGTGGAACTTACTAATGATTTAACAATTTCTAAAGAGAGTATAAAACAGTTTATACAGGATTTTGATCTGGGGGTAGAAGATATTATGGACGGGCAGCTGAACCTGAAAGACAATTTTGTACAGTTTGCACAGGACAACGCAGATTTTCTGAAGAAATATGATGAAGATATTCGTGCTGAGAAAACATCTGCTGAAATAGCTCAGCGTATAAAAAAACCGGTAGAGCAGGTAGATGAAGTATTGAAAAAAGAGTGTCCGAATTTGTTTGAGGCTAATGGTTACAAAACAAGTGTTTCCAGCTATGGTATAGACAATAAGCTGGGTGGAGATTACAACTTTATTTATAATTATTTTGGCAAACAAACCCCGCTTACACAACATAATTTTATAGGATATAGAGATCTGTTTTTTTATGTTACAGATATTATAGAACCGTTTATTAATCCAAATCAGCTGGAAAACTGGGGTATTGCAAAGCCTGCGGGAATAATATTGTACGGACCTCCCGGTAGTGGTAAAATTTTCTGGGCTAAAAAAATAGCTGAAATGATTGGCTATGATTTTGTGGAAGTAAGAAACGATTATCTTTCGGTGCGTTATAATGATGGGAAGATGAGAAAGTTTAAAGACTTTCTTTTTGGTAAAATGAAAAAGCCAAAAACATTATTGTTTATGGAGCATTTTGAAGATGTAGCATTGGAAAAGACTCCTGAAGTTGTTTTAACACCTGAAGCTTTGGAAGTTAAAAATGCCATTCTGCATGCCATACAAAACAATCTGAAAGATGAAGCTTTATTTGTAGGATCTACAGATGCCCTTGCCGGATTTGATGAAGAAATTCTGGCACCGGGGAGATTTGATTTGCTGATTCCCGTTTTCCCACCCAATGAAGATGAGAGAGCACAATTAATTCTTTATCATATGACAAAAGATTTGGTAGAAAGTTCTCCGCTTCTGAAAATTCTGAGAGATAACCAAGCCGATAAAAAACCTTTCTGGGAAGGAGTTGCAGATAAAATGAAGCTATTCTCTAATACCATGATGATAGATTTCACTCAGGGAATAAAAAAGAGATTACATGCCGAGTATATGCGTTTGCAGGGGCAGAATGTTATAATTTCTGAAAAAATAATTAATGCTGCTTTAAGTGAGTCTTTAGCGAAGCTTACTCCTGAGTATCTGAATCAGTGTGCTGTTTTCATTTCGGAATTTAATCAGAACCTGTCTACAGAATTTCCGTTGCGTATCCAGAAATTAAGCGAAGAGTTGGATCATTATCGTATTAAAGAAGAACCTATACGAAAAATAGGATTTAATCAGGATGATGAAGATTAATATAAAAACAACCGAAGAAAAATATTGCCTGAATTAATCAGGCAATAAATTTTTTCTCAAAGCCTAGGTGCCTTTTTTTCATTTGTGAGTTTGAGATTTGAGAAAGGTTTCATCCTTGAAGTCAAAAACCAAGGCAAAAATATAGATTTTTTTAAATAAAGGAAATGAATTCGGGTTAAGAAATCCTCCTTCTGATCCTGCTTAAAGCCTGTGGAGTCACTCCTATATAAGATGCAATATACTTTAACGGAATTCTTTTTATGACCTCCGGATTTTGTTTGAATAAGTTTTCATATCGCTCCTGCGGAGATTTTGTAAGCAGAGAAAATTCCCTGTCAGACCTTTCTACATAGGCTTGTTCATTCAGTACACGCCCAATTTTGTCCCATTTTGCAGATCGTTGATAGAGGTCCTGAACATCATGCCACGATATTCTCAAAAGACTGGTATCTTCCAGTGCTTGTAATGAATACCTGCATGGAGTCTGGGTAATGAAAGAATCATACGCAGAGACAAAGTCCCGTTCGAAAGCGAAATAGAAAGTAGCCTCGGCTTCTCCTCTTTCAATAAAACGCCTGACAATGCCTTTCTCAATGTAGTAGGCATAGCGCTCTATACTTCCTTTAGGGGTTATAATGTCGCCTTTCTTATAATCTTTACTGGATATTTTCTGCAGGTAGTAATTAAATTCAGCATCAGTTAGCTTGATAATATCATCAAACAATTCTCTTATTTTTTCCATCAAATCTGTTGTGTGTTTGTTTAAAAAATGTGTGTTTATTTATTTGTATGTATGTGTGTGTTTAAATAGATGTCAGATATCTACAATAGTAGTAAATATAGCGGTTTTTTTGAAAAATCAGAATTATTTGTTAAATATTAAATTATTCTTAGCATTCATTGCCGAAGTTTTATCTTTGCGGAATGATAAATAATGAGCAAACAAAAGATGTGCTAAAACGCATCGATGATCTATATAAATATCTTCAGATTGAAAAAAAGCGGATAGAAATTGTTAATGAAGATGAGAAGACTGCTGCTCCTGAATTTTGGAATGACCCTAAGGAAGCGGAGGTTTTTTTGAAGCAACTTCGTGGGAAAAAGAGATGGGTAGAAAGTTATGATGAAATAAGAAGTACGTTTGAAGATTTATTAGTTCTGCAGGAGTTTGCAAAAGAAGATCCTGAAAGCGAAAAAGAATTGGATGAAGCTTTTCCTCAGCTGGTTGAGAAAATTGAAGAATTGGAATTCCGCAATATGTTATCCAATGAAGGTGATGAACTGTCAGCTGTAGTTCAGATTACAGCAGGTGCAGGCGGAACAGAAAGCTGCGATTGGGCAAGTATGCTAATGCGGATGTATGTAATGTGGGCAGAAAAGCAAGGTTTCAAGGTAAAAGAACTCAACTATCAGGAAGGTGATGTTGCAGGAGTAAAAACAGTAACATTGGAAATAGATGGAGATTATGCTTTTGGTTACCTGAAAGGGGAGAACGGAGTACACCGATTGGTACGTATTTCTCCTTTTGACTCCAATGCCAAGAGGCATACCAGCTTTGTTTCTGTATATGTATATCCTTTGGTAGACGATACCATCGAGATTAATATCAATCCGGCCGATATTACGTTTGAAACAATGCGTGCCAGTGGTGCCGGCGGACAGAACGTAAACAAGGTAGAAACAGCTGTACGTCTGCGACATGCTCCAACGGGTATTATTATAGAAAACTCCGAAAGCCGTTCGCAGTTACAAAACAAAGAAAAGGCAATGCAGCTCCTAAGATCCAGACTATATGAAATCGAATTAGAAGAGCGTATGAAAGCGCGTAATGAGATTGAAGCTAACAAAATGAAGATTGAGTGGGGAAGCCAGATTCGTAATTATGTAATGCATCCGTACAAACTAGTGAAGGATGTACGTTCTGCTTACGAAACATCCGATGTGGATGGTGTTATGAATGGTAATATTACTCCATTCCTAAAAGCCTTCTTAATGAATGAAGGACAAAGCTCTGCAGAAGAAGATATATTTTAAAAAAGAAAAATGTCAGAAATTCCTAAAATCCCCAGAAGAGTTGTTACAGGTATTAAAGACGGGAAGTCTGTAATTACGGAAGATAGTATTGTAACCAATATCAATGAAGATATTAAAGGTCTTGTACTTTCTGATATTTGGTCAACCGATACTTTTCCGGTAGATTTAGAGAAAACTCTTGTTATAGAGAATACACCTATCCCCAAGGTTCCGACAAATGGTACTTATTTTAGGTATGTAAGCATTCCACCGGATAAAGAATTGGGAATAGAGGTGAAAGAAGGTCAGCCTCATCCATTAATGCATGAGACGAAAACACTGGATTATATTGTTATTCTTTCGGGTGAAATATATTTGATTTTGGAGGAAGGTGAAACTTTGCTGAAGCCTGGAGATATTGTTATTCAACGTGGCACGAATCATGCATGGAGTAATCGATCGAACGGAAACTGCATCCAGCTGGCGATACTTCTGGAAGCGAAATAAAGTGCGGGTAGAATTTTAACAAAAGATTAAATAGATTCTGTCATTAGAATTTTTTAATTTTATTTATATTTGTCAATCATATAAAACTACTGAATGGAAAGTTGGAAAGACCTGCTTAACCCCGATTTTTATATTACAAACGGAGGGCTTTGGATTGTGTTGTTTATTATTTTTGCTGAAACCGGTTTATTTGTAGGTTTCTTCCTGCCAGGAGATAGTTTGCTATTCGTTTCTGGTATATATGCAACAAAGATTATATCCGAAAGTTTCGGATCTACAGGAAGTGATTTTATAGACACTACAATTTTGGCATCATTAATAGCTATTGCAGCTATTGTTGGTAATATGATTGGTTATTGGTTTGGTTACAAAAGTGGACCAATGCTATACGAAAGAAAAGATACCTGGATTTTCAAGAAAAAATATTTATTCAAAGCTCATGACTTCTTTGAAGATCACGGTAAAGTAGCTGTTATTATGGCTAGATTTCTTCCGGTTGTAAGAACCTTTGCACCTATTGTTGCGGGGATTGTAAAAATGGATAAAGGACGTTTCCTGGTATATAATGTAATTGGAGGTGTACTTTGGTCATTCTCTTTAGTATATGCCGGACATTATCTGGATAAGTTCTTCCAGGTTCAGTTTGGAATTGATTTGAAAAGACACTTGGAATGGATTATTATCATTATTGTGATTATTACTACAGCTCCTGTTCTTATCAAGTTACTTGCAGGCGGAGATAAAAAAAAAGAAATAGAAGGGTCTAATTAATTTTCCCTGATATACAGATAGATTGAGATTGCTTTTAGCAATCTCTTTTTTTCTTCAATAAATAAATTAATATTTTTACTTTTTAAAAACTTAGTATGATTTCGAAAACCACAATAGATAAAATTTTCTCCGCTGTAAGAGTGGAAGAAGTGGTTGGTGAATATGTACAGCTAAAGCGTGCCGGTGGAAACTTTAAGGGGCTAAGTCCTTTTCATGATGAAAAGTCGCCCTCTTTTGTGGTATCACCAAGTAAGCAAATCTGGAAAGACTTTAGTTCCGGGAAAGGTGGGACAGCAGTGTCTTTCCTGATGGAAATAGAGAACTTTACCTATCCTGAAGCATTACGCCATCTGGCTAAGAAATATGGTATCGAAATAGAAGAAGATATTCAGGAGATTTCGGAAGCCGAAAAGGAGTCCCGCAATCAGCGGGAGCTTTTATATAAAATCCATGAGGTTGCCAATAACTTCTTTCAGGAGCAGTTGTATGATACTGAAGAAGGACAGAATATTGGTTTATCATATTTCAGAGAAAGAGGGCTGAATGATGAGATTCTGAAAAAGTTCCAGTTGGGGTACTCACCGGAACTTAAAAATGCCTTTACCATATCTGCTAAAGAAAAGGGTTATGATAAAGATCTTCTGGAGAAGTCCGGATTATCTATTTTTCCGGAAAATGCACCTGACGGGATCGACCGTTTCCGCGAACGTGTAATCTTCCCGATTCTTAGTTTCTCAGGAAGGGTACTGGGCTTCGGGGCCAGAATTCTGAAAAGTAATGTAAAAACAGCCAAATATCTCAACTCACCAGAGACAGAGATTTACCATAAATCCAATGTACTTTACGGAATAGCCCAGTCTAAACAGGCAATTTCTAAAGAAAATCATTGCCTTCTTGTGGAAGGTTATATGGATGTTATTTCATTACATCAGGCAGGAATAGAAAATGTTGTGGCCAGTAGTGGTACTGCTTTAACAAAAGAGCAGATCAAACTGATCAAAAGGTTGACGCCTAACGTAACAATCCTGTTCGATGGTGATGCTGCCGGAATTAAAGCCTCATTCAGAAGTATAGATTTACTTTTGGAAGATGGTATGAATATTAAGGTAATGCTGTTTCCGGATGGACACGATCCGGATAGTTTTGCCAAAGCTTTTCCACAGGAATATGTGAAAAGTTATATCGCTGAACATGCTGTCGATTTTATTCACTTCAAAATAGATGTTCTTCAGAAAGATGCCGGAGACGATCCTTTCAAAAGAGCAGATCTGATAAAGGAAGTTGTAAAGAGTATAGCTTTTGTTCCGAACAATCTTCAACAGGAGATATTTATACAACAAGCCTCCAAATTATTACATGTTTCTGAGCAAAACCTGTTCAACGAACTTCAGGTTCAGAAAACCGGAATACAGCATCAGGAAAAACCGAAAGCACCGCAAATTCAGCCAAAACTGGAGAAGGTGGAGATCTCCCAGATTGAAACCATTAATCCGTTGCTGCTATTGGAGGAAAAGTTGGTTGAGCTTATGCTGAAGTATGGTGATAAAGAGATTGTAAGGAAGAAAGAAGAGGGCATGGTAAAGTCCTCTGTTATTCAAGAGATTTTAAATCACTTTGATGAAGATTCTTATGAAATCCAGATTCCTCTGCATCAGAAAATTGTAGATGAAATCCGCAAAGGTGCTGAAAAGAGTGAGTTGCGTTCGGGGCAGTTTTTCTTCAGCCTGATGGACGAAGAGGTGAATCAGAAGGTTGCAGATGCACTGATCGATCCTTACCAGCTAAGCGACTGGAATAAGTTCAATATTTACTTTAGTTCGGAAGAAGATGTTGTGGAAAAGATGGTTCAGGATATTATTCTTCGTCATAAACGGGAGTATATACTAAAGATTATAAAGGAGTTACAAGTGAAAGTGCAAGAGGACCCGGGTAACGATGTACAGTATTATGCCACAATTGTAAAGCTCACCAGACTTAAAATGGAGCTGGACAAAGTATTATACAGGATATTGTAATTAATTTCTGCCAGAATGTCCGTATATTCGTTTGGAACAAAATTAGTAACACAATAGAAAAATTAATTCAATGGATATTAAAAAAGAATTTAGAGATTATGCAGTAAAACACCTTGGTGTGAATGGTCTTGCTGCTGATCAGTATATGGGTATATATGGTCCAACCAATTTAACGCCATACATTATGGAAGAGCGTCGTCTAAATGTAGCGCAAATGGACGTTTTCTCCCGTTTGATGATGGACAGAATTATCTTCCTTGGAACAGGAATCGATGATCAGGTTGCCAACATTGTAACGGCTCAGCTATTATTCCTGGAAAGTGCTGATCCTGCTAAAGATATTCAGATCTATATCAACTCTCCTGGTGGTAGTGTATATGCCGGATTAGGAATATATGATACAATGCAGATTATTAAGCCGGATGTTGCTACAATCTGTACAGGTATGGCAGCGTCTATGGGTGCTGTATTATTAGTAGCAGGAGAAAAAGGTAAGCGTTCTGCTCTTAAACATTCAAGAGTTATGATTCACCAGCCAAGTGGAGGTGCTCAAGGGGTAGCTTCCGATATGGAAATTAACCTTCGTGAAATGTTGAAATTAAAAACAGAATTATACGATATTATCGCTCACCACTCAGGTCAGACTTACGAATGGGTAGAGAAATCTTCCGACAGAGATTACTGGATGACTTCCGAAGAAGCGAAAAGCTTCGGTATGGTAGACGAGGTATTACAGCGTAAAGAAGAGAAATAATTTTTTCGTAGCATATTTGTTTAGAAGGAAGGCGTAAGATCTATAGGTTTTACGCCTTCTTTTATTTAGTAAGACAGAATGTTGATATATTTTTTAAGGAAGCTTTGACAGATGAAGAAGCTTTTTTATTTTTGCAACATGAAAAATATTCAGATAAGAACCGAGGAGTTTTTTGAATTACTGAAGCTACAGGATGCTTCTATGTGGGACGTTTTCGAGAAAATGATAGATGGAGAAGAGAAGCAGATTATCTTTCTGGACAAGGATGAAAAGGTTGTGACAACCTACATATTGCCACAAACAATAGAGCAGTTGAAAGAAGATAAAGAAGTTTTCAATAAAACATTCGCTGAGAAGCTATCACAGAACTAATTATTTTAGCAACAAAACAATTGTTCCGGCAATAATTAATCCTGCACCAATTGCCGTTTTGGTGTCTATAGATTCGCGCAGAAATACAGCCGCCAATATAATAGTGAGAGCGATACTTAGTTTGTCTATAGAAGCTACTTTAGAGACATCTCCCATTTGTAAAGCTTTAAAATAGAATATCCAGGATAGCCCGGTTGCTATTCCGGATATTGTTAAAAATATAATATTGGTTTTAGAGAGGCTGACAATTCCCTTTGTCTCCCCACGGAAAATAACAATTCCCCATATCATAACCAGTACTACCACTGTACGAATGGCAGTAGCAAGGTTAGAATTGATATTAGAAACACCTATTTTGGCAAATATTGCTGTAAGAGAAGCAAACAAAGCAGAGAGAAGTGCATAGATCCACCACATCACAAATTAATATTTAGTTTAAGAAGCATTGACTCCAAACAAATAGCCTACCAGTGCAGTTAGTGCCATAGCAGCAGTACCCCAGAAACATATTCTTATAATTGCAGTACTTATTTTAGAACCCCCGGCTTTAGCGGCAACCGCACCAAGAATCATGAGGAATATAATGGAAAAGCCGTATTCATAATAAAGCATTTGAGGTATGGGTGCAAATATGGCCACCAGAAATGGTAATATTGCTCCTACGGTAAATGATGCAAAAGAGGAAGCTGCAGCCTGCAAAGGTCTTGCTGTCGTAATCTCGTTAATACCTAATTCGTCGCGGGCATGAGCCTCCAGAGCATCGTGCCGAGTCAATTCTTCAGCTACCTCTAGCGCCAGTTCAGGGTTTAGTCCACGGCTTTCATATATTTTAGCCAATTCCTTTAGTTCTATTTCAGGAATACGTTCCAATTCTTTAGCTTCCCTTTCCAAATCAGCTTTTTCAGTATCAGCCTGAGAGCTTACAGATACATATTCCCCCGCTGCCATAGACATTGCACCGGCAACAAGACCTGCCAGTGCAGCCAGTATAATTGCTTCTCTGGAAGGCGTAGCAGCAGCCACACCAATTGTAATACTGGTTGTGGACAGAATACCATCGTTAGCTCCAAGAACAGCAGCCCTTAGCCATCCTACACGATTTACATAATGTTTTTCTAAATGATGATGTGTCATTTTTTGGTTTTTTTGTAAATAGTATTTGAGAAATAAGAATTTTGATGTATACGTAAATTTAGGGAAAAATCTGCCTGATAAGGAATGTACATGACTGATTTTCTTTAGGAAATAAAATTTTTAACTCGCCTAAATAAAGATAATTTTCTTTTGATAAAAATAACGGGAAAACCCACGTGGAAAATCTTTTTCGGTTCCAATCTTTGTAAAGCCTAGTTTTTCATAAAATTCAGGAGCCTGATAAGAAAACGTATTTAAGCTCAGGTAATGGCATTTTCTTCTTTTGGCTTCTGTTTCCGCTGCAGATATCAGTTTGGATCCTATGCCTTTGTGTCTGTACTCCGGATGAACAGCCAGGCGTTTTATTTCTAACGTGCCCCACAAAGAGCGGCCAATGATTCCGCCAACAATCATTTCGTCATCATAGATGACAATTTCCACATCTTCATTGATTTCATTTTCAAAAGAAACAGCACGTTCCTGATTGTACTGGTTTAGAAAACCTGTTATGATTTCATCGTGATTCTCTGTAATTACGGAACTGGTTTTGATCTTCATAAAAAGTATTTAAGTTGGAAGTCAGGATTTATGTAGAATAAATATATTGCTTTTTGCAGCCGGAACATATAAAAAACATATATTTAATCAATAAAAGCAAGTGTATGAAAATTATGACAAGGTTATATGTTATATTACTTTTGGTATCAGGTATATTGACTTCTGCTCAATATAAAAATACAGATATTGAAGGCGTTTATAATAAAGGTGGTGTTTCTTTTATTCTCAAAAAAGACAATACATTTCTTGTTGTTGCTATGGGTACACTGATAAAGGGAACATGGAACACTGATAAAAATATAATCACACTAACGCCTAAAAATCCTGATGCATCGTTTTATCTTTATGCCAGAAAAAATCCGGATATTAAAGGTGAAATGCGGTTAATGATTTCCGGAGATGATACTTCTAATGATATTTATGTGGGAACCTTTCCAAATAAAATGAAGCGTCTTTTTAATAAAGAAGCGAACTGTTTTGACTTTCCTTATGTACATCGTTCCAAAGAGCTGCCCGAAATTTTAACTTTTATAGATCAGACTAAATCAGAAAATCCTTCTCAGATGGATGTGCCAAATGTAATGCAGCACTTCCAGACAGCGGGATACAACGATTTTATTATGCAGTATATGAGCCCGAGTCTTTTTTATAATCCATTCCGGTTTGAAATAAGAAAAGAAGGATTGAAATCTTTGTCCGATGCGGATGGTGGAATCGTTAAAAAACAGAGTATAAAAGAATTCTTTAAAAATGAAAAAGAGCTGCAGTTTTTAGAAGAATCATTTAATATGGCTTATAATGCAGACTTTAAGATTGTTAATTATGCTTACAATACTAATGATGATATGTCCGAAAAAATGGATATATCACAATACAAGTATGATCCGGTGCGTAATGTATATGTCAATCCTTATGCACCAGCCAAAAGTTTAAATTATAAGAGTGATGACTTTCATTATACCGATGTTTTAATGAAGTTTGATAAAATAAAGTCTGAAAATAAAGCGGTTCCAGACTTTAAGCCTCTTCCCGGATCAGTCTTCGTAGCAAAATGCAAATAAGTATGACGCTTAGTTTATTGAGTCAAAAGCAAAGGGTCAGGTACCCGACAAACGAAGGCTTTTCTCCTTTTTGGTTTCATAGCTTAATAAGAATATTGTAGAGATAATGAGTAAACTTCCAATCCAGTCGATATAGGTAAAAGGTACATGTAACCACATTAAAGCAATAATTGTTGCCGACAAAGGTTCTCCGGATGCCAGAAGACTGCTTTTTTGCCCGCCAATAAGCTGAACAGCTGTCAGATAAAAATAGAAAGGAATTAATGTTCCGAATATTACAATAAAAGCGGTGTAAAGATAGGATTGTATATCCCAGTGTCCTTCAGCCTGCCACGGTGCTTTTACAAAAGAAAAAGCAATACCACCAATCAGCATTCCCCAACCAATGATTACCGCCGAATTATATTTATTAAGGAGGGCGATAGGCTGCAATGTATAGATAGCAAGTGCAAAAGCCGAGGCTATACCGAAGAATAAAGCGGTAGATGAAATATTCAGCCTTCCCATATCACCATGGGTAACCAGTATAAAAGTACCAAGAACCGCAAAAGCAATGGCTACAAAATCGATAAATCTGGGGATTTTTCTGTTTTTAATAGCAAGATAAACTGCAATAATTACCGGTCCGGCATATTGTAATACTGTAGCGGTGGCAGCATTGGAATGTTTAATAGCAGCGAAATAAGTATACTGAACCATTAGCATACCCGTAATTCCGAATAGTATCAGTTTCAGAGCATCTTTTTTATTCTTCCATACGGCCAATAAGTCGGGATTTTTACCAAATGCCCCGATAAGCAATAGAATGATGCCTGATATCAGCATGCGAACAGTAATCATCCATTCTACACTGACTCCTCTTTGCTGAAATAGAAATTGTCCGAAAGTGCCGGATACTCCCCATAATGAAGCGGCAATAAGTGCTAAAAGAAAACCTTTGGTATTTGTACTTCTCATGTCGTTGTGAAGGATTAAGAATAAGAATTAGTTTTTGATATTTATTGTGCGAAATTACTTCAAAACTCATGTGTTTTTTCTTTAATTTTAACCACTTATTTGCAATTTTGTTTCATATTAAACCTGCTTATGGAAGATTTGGATAAATTCGATTTACAAATTCTGGATATTTTACAGAAAGATAATCAGACGTCGCAACGGGATATTGGTGATAGGATAGGGCTCTCAGCTGCTGCTGTACAACGACGTATTAAGCGGATGCGCGAAAATAAGATTATTACGTCGGATATTTCTGTGATCGATCCTGAGAAAGTAGGAGCACAGATTCTATTATTTGTAGAAGTAGAATTGGACACGGATAAAATTGAGTTTATAGACGATATTAAGAGAACCTTTAGCAAGGTGCCTCAGATTCAGCAATGCTATTATGTAACTGGCGAAGTAGATTTTGTATTGGTAATGGTTGTCAATACAATGCAGGAATATGAATTGCTGACAAGGCAGTTATTCTTTAGCAATACCAATATCAAACGTTTTAAAACGTTTGTCAATATGCATACGGTAAAAAATGGTTTGCAGATACCTATTCTAGGAAGTTAGAAGTACGAAATTAGAAGTATGAAATGTAAAATAAACAATTCGATGATTCAACGATTTAATAATGCATAAACAATAGGTGAATCAATAATTGTTCAGGAAAAGATCAATTGTTTTTTTAGTTTCGGTAACATCGTGTACTCTTAGGATTTTTGCTCCCTTGTGTAGTAATTTTAGGTTGAGCTTTTGAGTTTCTTCTACGATTTCCAAAGGTGATTTGCCTAAAGATTTGTAGATAAAAGACTTTCTGGAAATACCGATTAAAAGGGGAAGTCTTCCGAATCCAAAATATTCAGCTTCTTCAGTCATTTTATATTGGTCTTCTATTGTTTTTCCAAATCCAAATCCAGGATCTAATATAATATCATGTACCCTTAGTTCTGTGAGTTCCCGAACTTTCTCGGAGAAAAACTGATTAATGCTGAGTGTAATATCTTTGTACTGTATTTTATCATGCATCTGTCCGAATTCCGGATTAATATGCATCAGAATATAGGGTAAGCCATTTTCGGCAACGGTTTTAAACATTTCGGAGTCAAATTGCCCACCTGAAATATCATTAATAATATCCATTCCCTCATCCGCTGCATATTTTACAGTTTCAGCATAAAATGTATCAACAGATATCAGCGTCTCCGGAAACTCTTTTTTCAGTAATGAGATTACTTTGCCTAGGCGTTCCATTTCTTCCTTTGCATCAATCTGCTTAGAATTAGGATTGGTAGATTGAGGTCCGATGTCGATGATAGAAGCACCTTCCGAAATCATTTTTTCTGCATGCTCCAGAGCAGCCTTTTCCTGACTAAAACGGCCACCATCGGAAAAAGAATCGGGAGTAAGATTCAGAATTCCCATAATTAATGGTTTTTCAAGGGAAACTAATTTTCCGCGACAGTTGATACTAAAATTATGATTTACAGAAAGTTGTTTTTTATAAGTGTTCATCAGCTTTTTCGCTTTAGGCTAAATTTGTATCTTTGGCATTAGAACGCTAATTTATGCAAAATACAGCAATACAGTTTGATGAAATAATTTCCGGGTGCAGAGATTTATTTAGTAAAAAAATGCACGATTACGGAGCAGCGTGGAGAGTACTCCGTCCAAGCTCTATTACAGATCAGATTTATATAAAAGTAAACCGTATCCGTACCCTGCAGATGACCACTGTAAAAATGGTGGATGAAGATGAAAAAGGAGAATTCATCGCTATTGTTAACTATTCTATTATAGGATTAATCCAGCTGGAAAAAGGACTTGCCGAATCATTGGATGATGATCAGGAGCAGATTCTAAAGCTTTATGATCATTATGCCAACGAAGCTAAAGAGCTTATGTTGCGTAAAAATCATGATTACGGAGAAGCATGGCGCGAGATGCGTATTTCTTCAATTACCGATTTAATCTACCAAAAAGTACTGAGAACAAAACAGATTGAAGACAACAAAGGAAAGACCTTAGTTTCTGAAGGCTTGGATGCCAACTATTTTGATATGCTGAACTATGCCGTTTTCTGTCTGATTAAAATGACAGATTAATAGCAAAACACAAAATTGATTTACCAAACACCATATATTGTATAAGATGAGAAGATTTATCAGAGTTTTTGTAGCAATTGTATTTATTATATCAGGCTTTGTAAAAGCAGTTGATCCGGTAGGATTCTCTTTCAAGCTGGAAGAGTATTTTTCGCCCTCGGTATTTAATATTCCTTTTCTGGAAAAGCTGGCATTACCAATTGCAATATTGGTGGTTACGGTAGAATTTTTATTAGGAGTTCTGCTCTTACTGAAAATAAGAATCAAACGCACATTGCGTTCACTTTTGGCAATCTGTATATTCTTCGCATTCCTTACGTTTTATTCTGCATATTTCAATGTGGTAACAGATTGTGGATGTTTTGGTGATGCATTGAAAATGACTCCGTGGACATCCTTTGCCAAGGATATGGTGTTGTTAGTACTTATTGCTATTCTCTTAGTAATGTATAAACACGATGAAAGCAATAAAGTGCATTTCCTGAAAAGTGGTTTCCCAAGAATGACCTTGTTCTTGCTAAGTTGCATTTTCCTTACCGTTATTATACTGAAAGGGATCTTAGGAGAACCTTACATAGATTTCAGGGATTACAAAATAGACACAGATCTGAAAGCTGAAAAAGCAAAAATAGAAGCCAATCCTTCTGAATATGAAGTTTTCTATACCCTGAAGAATACTAAGACAGGGGAAGAGAAAACAATGTCACAGAACGATTACCTTTCTACCAATATCTGGAAAGATGAAACCTGGCAGATAGAGTCTGATAAGACTAAGGAGAAATTAAAAAAGCAAGGTTATGATTCTACAATTAAGAATTTCAAAATTACAGATGCGGACGGACAGGACGTTACAGATCAGATTCTTAATGAGCCAAGGATTGTAATGATCTTTACTTACAAGCCTGAGAAACTTTCTAAGGAGCTGATTAACAAAATTGAAAACGGCTTGTTAAGCAAAAAGTCCAAAGTATATGCGGTTTCTACGCAGGAGAATACTTTTACTAAAGTACCACATGGTACAATGGATGGTACAGCTATAAAAACTATAGCGAGAAGTAATCCATTTGTATTGATTCTTGAAAAAGGAAAAATTGTTTTCAAACAAGAAGCAAAAGACTATTTTAATAATTAAGAAGACTGAATCAGTATAATTCGGAATCTTGATGGCTTTGATATTTTTACAGAGTAACTGATTTTAATTACAACATGAAAAAGAGATATTTACAAGTGATTATTGGTTTGACCTTTTTTTGTTTTGGTCAGGCACAACAGTATAAAAAGCCATTGGTTTCGGCTATCAAAGAATCAGATCTTAGAAAAGATATGTTCGAGATTGCTGCGGATCAATTCCGTGGCCGGGAAGCAGGAACCTTGGATGAACTGAAGGTATCTATGTGGCTGGCGGATAAAGCGAGTGAGTCCGGGATGAAACCTGCAGGAGATAACGGAACTTTTTTTCAGTTTTTTGAAATGTACCGACATCAGGTATCTCCGCAAAGCAGCCTGAAAATTGGAGATCATGATTTAAAATTGTGGAAAGACTTTTTGGTAACTGAGCCTGTAAATGCAAATATCAATGCCGATATGCTATATGCCGGAAATGCAGAACCTGAAGATCTACAGAAATTAAATATCAAAGGGAAGGTTCTTGTTGTTAACAGCTCAGCAAAAGGAATAAAACAAGATATGTTTCTTTTCCAGAGACGCTATCCCGGCTTTGTAAAGGCAAAATATTATAATACAGCTTTTAAGCTTGGAGCAAAAGCGATTGTATTTATTACAGATGATATTGCTGAAAAAAGCTGGGCCGAAGTTTACCCGCAGATGACAAGGGGACTTTATGGTGTTGAAGGCTTAAGAGAAAAAGTAGAAAATAACATGCCTGTTTTGTGGATCAGAAAGTCTGATGCAGACCGGTTAAAGAATAACACCAAAGTTTCATTGAACCTGATGACTGAGACTTACAGATATCCTTCTGTAAATGTTATTGGTAAAATTGAGGGTACAGATCCGAAATTAAAAAATGAATATGTCCTGATTAGTGGTCACCAGGATCACGACGGAATAAGACATCCTGTGAAAAATGATACAATCTATAACGGAGCAGATGATAATGCCAGTACTTGCGTAGCAATGTTGGCAATGGCGAGAGCTTATAAATTGCAACCTGGTAAAAGAAGTATTCTTTTTGTTTTTCATGGTGCTGAAGAAAGGGGATTGCTGGGCTCCAGATGGCATGCATCACATCCTGTAGTGCCAAAAGAACAGATTGTAGCAGTCCTAAATGGAGATATGATTGGTAGGAACAATACCGATGAAGCTGCATTGCTGGGAGGGAATGCTCCACATAAAAACTCGGAAGAACTTGTAAAGATGGCTGAGGATGCTAATAATGAAAGTACAAAATTCAAATATCTGAAAGACTGGGATTCTCCTGAGCATGCAGAATATTTTTACTTCAGAAGCGACCATCTTCCATATGCAAGGATCGGAATTCCTGCAATATTCTATACAAGTGTTTTACACAATCAGTATCATACACCTCAGGACGAATCCGAAAATATCAACTATAAGAAGTTGTATAAAATGACAGAATGGATGTACAGAACTTCATGGAAAGTAGCCAATGAGCCTCAGCGTCCGGGACTGATTCCGAATTTTTCTTTGGAAAGATAGAATATGGAATTTTAATAACTAAATTTGAACAAGAAACATATATAAATGACACATAAATCGAACAAATCAATCGCAGGATATCACCTGTTAATGATTTTATCTGCAGTAGATTATAAATTTCATCCCGGAGAAGAAAAAGTAATTAAAGAATATATAGAAGATGAGTTTCCATTTTTTGTAAGCCTTGATGCTGAAACAGAAATAATAGCTAATCTAAGCCCTAGTGAATGGGAAAAACATTTTGAATTCCATGCACAGTGCTTTTATGATGATTCTACAGAAAAAGAAAGAAAAGATTTTCGCCAGTTTGCCAAAAAGCTAATTAAAGCAAACGACGAAGTGAGCGAAGAAGAACACCAGTTCTATTCCTTGATGAAATCTATCTGGAAGATGAAATAATACCAGACAACACACACAACACCAAAAGCGAATATATGAAAAATAAATACTTAGGATTAATACTTATGAGTACGACTATACTTCAGGCTCAGCAATTTCCTGATATAAAAGCACCAGTTGCCGAAAAGCAGGAACATATACGGGAAATTCATGGCGATAAAGTAAATGACCCTTATTACTGGATGATAGATTACTTCAAAAAAGGAGCTAACTCCGAAAAAGTTGTAGACTATCTGAAAGCTGAAAATACTTACTGGACAACGATGATGAAGGATACGGAGCCTTTCAGGGAGAAACTTTTCCAGGAAATGAAGAACCGCATCAAGGAAAAAGATGAATCTGTTCCTGTTTTCAGAAATGGTTATTACTACTATACCCGTACAGACGCTGGTAAGCAATATTTTAAATACTGCCGGAAGAAAGGAGATCTTAAAGCTCCTGAAGAAGTACTTATAGATGTGGATAAACTTGCTGAAGGACATGCATATTATTCTGCGGTAGGCTTTAGTATAAGTCCGGATAATAATAAAATGATCTACGGAGTAGATGATGTATCCAGAAGACAGTACAAGCTTTTCTTGAAAGATTTGTCTACAGGTAAAACCACTGACCTGGGTATTATAAATACAACAGGTGGTGCAACCTGGGCCAATGATAATAAGACTATTTTCTATACTGCAAAAAACCCGGAAACCCTTTTAACGGAGAAAATCTTCAGACATAGTTTGGGAACTGATCCTTCAAAGGATGTGCTGGTATATGAAGAGAAAGATAAAAGTAACTATATCGGTGTTGGGAAATCTAAGAATGAGAAATTCATTATGATTTCTTCAGGAGCTACAACTTCTTCCGAAATCAGGTATCTTGATGCAGATAACCCTGCAGGAACATTCAAGGTGTTCCAGCCAAGAATAAAAGATGTGATATATGATGTTACACCTTTAGAAGACAGATTCCTGGTTACAACCAACAAAGATGCTTTAAACTTTAAAGTTGTAGAAACTCCTTTGGACAAAACCGGAGTTGAAAACTGGAAAGACTTTATCCCGCACAGAAAGGATGTGCTAATGGAAGGGATTACAGAATTCAAAAATTATCTGGTATTCAGTGAAAGACAAAACGGACTTTCGCAGCTGGTGATATATGACAGAAAAACTGGTAAAAAAGAGTTTCTGAAATTTGATGAACCTGCATATACCGTTTATTCATCAGGAAATCCGGAATACAATACCGATAATTTCCGTTTCGGTTATACTTCTATGATTACGCCGAGTTCTCAGTTTGAACAAAATCTGAAAACGGGAAAAAGAACATTGCTGAAACAGCAGGAAGTTCTGGGTGGTTATGATAAAAAGAATTACGAGACCGAAAGACTTTTCGCAACTGCAAAAGACGGTACTAAAATTCCTATTTCCATTGTTTATAAAAAAGGCTACAAGAAAGACGGACAAGCTCCTTTGCTTTTATATGCTTATGGTTCTTACGGAAGCTCTATGGATGCTACGTTCAGCAGTACAAGATTAAGTCTTCTGGACAGAGGATTTGCTTATGCTATAGCACATATCCGCGGTGGACAGGAAATGGGAAGACAGTGGTATGAAGATGGTAAAATGATGAAAAAGAAAAATACTTTTACCGACTTTATTGATGCAGGAGAATACCTGGTGAACCAAAAATATACTTCTCCAAAGCATTTGTATGCTCAAGGTGGAAGCGCCGGTGGTCTGTTAATGGGAGCTGTAGTAAATATGAAACCCGAACTGTGGAATGGTGTAATTTCCCAGGTCCCGTTTGTAGATGTTGTCAATACAATGCTGGATGAAAGTATTCCGTTGACCACAAATGAATATGACGAGTGGGGGAATCCTAATAATAAAGAAGCTTATTTCTATATGAAGTCTTACTCTCCATACGAGAATGTAGAGAAGAAAAATTATCCTAATCTATTGGTCACTACAGGTTTGCACGATTCTCAGGTACAGTATTTTGAACCTGCGAAATGGGTGGCGAGATTGAGAGATATGAAAACGGATAAAAATGTACTGATGCTGAAAACGGATATGGACTACGGTCATGGTGGAGCTTCAGGAAGATTTGACTATCTGAAAGATGTCGCTTTAGTATATGCTTTTATGTTCAAACTAGAAGGAATTAATAAATAACTTAACAAAACTTATATAAACTATGAGAAAGAAAATCGTTGCAGGAAACTGGAAAATGAATAAAAATTATACTGAAGCTCAGGAATTAATGCATGAGTTAGACAGATATAAAAAGCATAATGCTATCAACTGTGAGGTATACATTGCGCCACCGGCACTTTATATAACCACTGCTAAAAATATTTTCCTAAATGATAATGTAGGTGTTTTTGCTCAGGATATGTCGGAACACACCAGCGGAGCTTATACTGGTGAGATTTCAGCTGATATGCTGGCTTCTGTTAATGCAACAGGTGCTATTATTGGTCACTCTGAGAGAAGACAATACCACGGAGAAACTGATAGCCACTGCAACAGAAAAGTAAGATTAGCTTTAGATAAAGGTCTTGTACCAATCTACTGTAACGGGGAAACTTTGGAACAACGTAAATCAGGGCAGCACTTTGAGGTTATTAAAAACCAAACTGAGGTTGCACTTTTCACACTTTCAGCAGAAGAGATTAAAAAAGTAGTAATCGCTTACGAGCCGGTTTGGGCTATCGGAACTGGAGAAACGGCTTCGCCGGAGCAAGCTCAGGAAATTCATGCACATATCCGTTCACTTATTGCTGCTAAATACGGGCAGGAAGTAGCTGATGAAATTTCTATCCTTTATGGTGGAAGTGTAAAACCGGATAATGCAAAAGAAATATTCTCTAAACCAGACGTAGACGGTGGTCTTATTGGTGGAGCTGCATTGAAAATAGAAGATTTTACTGCAATTATTAAGGCTTTTGACTAAACTTAAGCTAACTTTGCCAATTGCAACATTTTATAAATGACACAATACTTAGAATTCGATTTTAAAATAGAACCTGTAGAGCCTTGGAATGAAATTCTGATGGCTGAACTGATAGAGCAGGGATTTGACAGTTTTACTGAGAACCCGGATGGGATCTTAGCTTATATTCAGGCGGAATTACTTAATGAAGAAGAGCTTAAAAATCAGTGGCTGCTGAATCATGATGATGTGAAAATTTCTTATACCTATAAGGAAATGCCTAACATCAACTGGAATGAAGAATGGGAGAAAAATTTCCAACCGATTAATGTAGAAGATAAAGTTTTAATCCGTGCAGAATTCCATGAATCACAAGGATTGGAAGAAGAAATTATCATTCAGCCGAAAATGTCTTTCGGAACCGGGCACCATGCTACTACATATCTTATGATCCAGCAGATGATGGATATGGATTTCCAGGGAAAAAAAGTACTGGATATGGGATGTGGAACCTCTGTTTTAGCTATTTATGCTAAAAAGAAAGGCGCTTCAGATGTTTTAGGAATCGATATTGATGAATGGGCAGTGGAGAATTCCAGAGAAAATGCAGAACGTAATAATACACCAATGCGTGTAGAATTGGGAACTGCTGATAACCTGGGACAGGAAAAATTCGAGATTATTTTAGCGAATATTAACCGTAATATTCTTATCTCCGATATTCCACGATATGTTGAGGTATTGGAGTCGGGAGGTTCTTTATTGCTTTCAGGATTATGTTTCTTCGATGTAGACGATATTTTACAGGTCTGCGAAGAACAGAATCTTCAGTTGCAGAAGAAGTTACAAAGAGAAGAATGGGTTTCATTACTTCTGACTAAATAAAAGTAAAGCCGAATCTAGTAAGATTCGGTTTTTTCTTATCTTTGAGAGCATTAATGATGATTATGAAAAAAACAATTTATTATTTTTTAGCTCTTAATATTTCTACCTTATATTTTGCTCAGGAAACAGCTGCTGTCGAAGTTGCTGTAAAGGCACGGGATGCTGCGAATAAAGCTGCAGCTATTGCTGTGCCAGTGGAAGAAGCTTATGAAAATTATATATTTCACAAAGAGGTTGGAAGTACGGCTAAAATTTTTGTAGATAAAACCAATATCAGAGATCTTCCGGGGCTTACAGGGAATGTTGTAGATGCTTTGCCACAAGGGACTTCTGTGAAAATTGTTCAGGAGACCAATATTATAAACAAAATACAGGAAAGAAGTGCCCAATGGTACAAAATCCAGTATAATGGAAAGGAGGGATATGTCTGGGGAGCCAATCTAAGTGTAGCCAATAAGCTATTAGATGGAAAAGAATTTCTTTTTGGAGTTAGCGGAACTCAGAAGGTTATAGATATAGATGGCATCAGTAGCAATGCATTAAAAGGAGAGGTAAGTGTTCTGGAAAAAGGAGAGCTTTTAGGTTCCGGAGTTTTCAATGCAGGTACTATGGAAAATATTGCAGGAGTTGAATTTAAGGTTGACAGAACTAAAAAATTCAAGAATATTGACTATATCATAGATGTATCTGTTTCTGGCGAAGCTTGTGGTATACCTACTTATAAACAAACTTACTTTATGAAAAAGGAAGGATTCTTAGTAGCTTTACCATTGTTGCAATCTGTAGCAGATGCTGGTATTTATTACCATTCAGAAGACTATAACTTTACCGGAAAAACTGCAAATCAGTTTGTCATGACGACAGAAGAGGCAGAAAATGCTAATCCGGATAATGATGAATATAAAATGGATGGATTTACCAAAACGGCTGCCTATGAATGGGACGGAGACAAAGTTATGGAAATGAGTTCTTCAGTCAAGAAATTTAAAGGAAAAAAACTGCAGTAAGAATTTAGTATAACCGGACATCAATCTGGTTAACGATATATAAAGAAAAACCCTCACATCTGTGAGGGTTATATTTTTTAGCTCGGTTTATTTTATTCCCAGAAATAATCTTGGGTTAACCGGAGTATTATTCTTATGTACTTCGTAATGAAGATGAGGTCCTGTGGAGCGTCCGGAATTTCCTGACTTTGCAATGACTTCGCCTACTTTTATTTGCTGATTAGGACTTACCAATACGCTGGATAAATGTCCATATAAGGTAGCTAATCCGTTTCCGTGAGAAACGATAATACAGTTTCCGTAACCACCTTTCTGCCCCGCAAATATTACAGTTCCCTGTGCAGCACTTCTTACATCAGAACCAAAAGGAACGGCAATATCCAAACCTTTATGAAACTGCATAACTTCCGGATCCTGGGCCGGTTTTACTGTAGCTGTTGCAGTCCCTGCAGAATCCGTTTTAGGAAGGTTTACACCAGCCATCAAAATTCTTTTGGGTGGAATAGGATTCTTTCTGACACCAAAGTTAGATGAGATCTCTCCGTTGGTTGGAATCCCAAGGGGAATTTGCTGAAGCTTCGTTTGATAATCTACAAGAGCTTGTGTATATCGGTTAGCCTGCTGGCTTAGGTAAATACCGTTTGAAAGATTTTCAGCATCCAAAGATTCAATTTGTGGAGCTTCAATATTGTTAGACGCTAAAAAGTTAGAAAGACTTTTTACAACTCTGTCCAGTTGGGTAAGATTGTTTTTTACTTCTGTATAATCCAGGCTGTCCTTTTTGTCTTTAATCTGTACCAGATTCACCTGATAAACTTTATCATCTTTTTTATTCATAAAGTAAATCATAGTTACTGCCTGTACCAGAACAACCGCTAATAAACCATATATAGTATATCTAAGATTCCTACGGGACGAAAAAAAATGTTTCATATCTCTGAAATGTTAGGGAGGCAAAAATAAAGAAAATATTATAAAAACTTACCGGGCAAAAGTTATATTATGTTGTCAATCTGTTAATTAATGTTAAAAAAAACTGCCCTTTTTCCTGAATAAATAAAGGCTAAAGTCTTGAATGGTTTGTCGGTTAAGTTGTATATTTGTGGAACCTAAATTCTAATAATGGCTAAGAAGAAATCCGGGAACGGTATTAGCGTCGGCGTTGTAGGGAGCGGGAGTTTTGCTACTGCAATAGTAAAGATGCTGACAGAAAACTGTAAAACGATTCACTGGTGTGTAAGAAACGAATTTGTAAAAGGAGCGATTGAATTAAAGAAGCATAATCCTTCATATCTTACAGCTGTACTTTTTAACCTGAAACAGTTGCAAATAACAACAGATATCAATGAACTGGTATCTGCATGTGATGTTATCATTCTTGCAACCCCTTCCATTTATCTTGGTAAAACTTTAGCACCTCTGAATGTTGATCTTCAGGGAAAACTATTTGTATCTGCGATTAAAGGGATTGTACCGGAACAGAATGATATTGTAGCACATTTCCTGAGAGAGAAATATAATATCGGTTTCAGAAGTCAGGCTGTAATTTCTGGTCCTTGTCATGCTGAAGAAGTTGCCATGGAAAGACTTTCCTATCTAACGGTATCGGCTGCTGACCAAGATAATGCTTTAAAAGTTGCGAAGCTTTTGGAGTCAGACTTTATCAAGGTAAGTCAGTCTTCGGATATTTTAGGAAACGAATACAGCGCAGTCCTAAAGAATATTTATGCAATTGGCGCAGGTATAGCAGCTGGTCTGGGGTATGGAGATAACTTCAATGCTGTATATGTTTCCAATGCAATCCGTGAAATGGAATTGTATCTTGATGCAATATATCCTGAACCAAGAGACGTAAACCAGTCTGCATTCCTTGGAGACTTACTGGTAACTGCATATTCTTTGTTCAGTCGAAACAGAATGCTGGGGAATTTAATAGGTAAAGGATATACTGTGAAATCAGCAATCCAGTCTATGAGTATGGTGGCGGAAGGTTATTATGCAACAAAAAGTATTTATGAAATCGGAAAAGAAAAGAAATTAAAGCTTCCGATTGTTAATACAGTGTATGAAATTCTTTATGAGGAAAAGAATGCTGAAAAGCAGTTTAAGAAACTAACAGCGAAACTTAACTAATTCTATAATATAAAATTGTTATAATAAAATGAATCCGAAACCTAAATACGATGTCGTTCTTATTGGCGGAGGTATAATGAGTGCTACTTTGGGTACTATGTTACACGAGTTTGACCCAAACCTGAAAATTGCACTTTTCGAAAGATTAAAAGATGTAGCCCGCGAGAGCTCATCTGCGTGGAATAATGCAGGAACAGGTCACTCTGCTTTTTGTGAACTAAACTATACTACTGAGAAGAAAGATGGTTCAGTAGATATTAGCAAGGCTGAAAAAATTGCAGAACAATTTGAAATTTCAAAACAATTCTGGGCTTATCTTATTAGCAAAGGATATATTGATTCTCCTAGAGAATTTATCAATTCCTGTCCGCATATGAGTCTGGTATTTGGAGAAAAAGATATTGAGTTTCTTAAAAAGCGTCATGATACAATGATAAAGTCCCATTTGTTTGAAGGGATGGAGTTTTCTGACAATCATGATAAGCTAAAAGAATGGGTTCCTTTAATTATGCGTTCACGTAATGCTTCTGAAAAACTAGCAGCTACAAGGGCAACAATGGGAACAGACGTAGACTTTGGGGCTTTAACCAAAAAGTTGGTAAAACACCTTGAAGAAAGTTCTAATGTTGAAGTGTTCCGTTACCACGAGATCAAGGATATTGAAGATAACAATGGTAAATGGAGAATGAAAATAAAAGACAGGTTAAACAACCATCCTGTAGAAGTTGATGCGGATTTTGTTTTCATCGGAGCAGGAGGATATGCATTACCTCTTTTAGACAGTTCAGGTATTGAAGAAAGTAAAGGTTATGGTGGTTTCCCTGTTAGCGGACAATGGCTGGTAACTAAAGATCCTGAGCTTATTGCAATGCATCATGCAAAAGTATATACACAGGCTACTGTAGATGCACCACCAATGAGTGTGCCTCACTTAGACCTTAGAATTATTGATGGAGAGAAAGCGTTGCTTTTCGGACCATTTGCAGGGTTCTCTACAAAATTCCTTAAAAACGGAAGCTATCTGGATTTACCAGAAAGTGTAAACTTCAAAAATATCCGTTCTTTATTCGGTGCATGGTGGCATAACCTGTCACTGACGAGATACCTGATCAGACAGGTAACAATGAATAAAGATCAGCGAATTGCACACCTTAGAGATTTTATTAAAGATGCTAATGCCGACAAATGGGAACTGATGGTTGCCGGGCAAAGAGTACAGATTATTAAAAAAGACGAGGCTGAAGGTGGTAAACTGGAATTCGGAACCGAGGTTGTAACTAATAAGAAAGGAAATATAGCATCTCTGTTAGGAGCTTCTCCGGGAGCGAGTACAGCAGCTTTTGCTATGATCAATATCCTTGAAAAATGTTTTGGAGACAAGCTTCAGAAAGAATGGAGAGACAAACTTCTGGAAATGGTACCTACCTACGGAAGAAAACTAAAAGATAATGCTGAGCTTACGGATAGAGTAAGAAACTATACAAAAGAAAAACTTGAACTGGAATACTAATGAAGTATTTATTAGTTTTTCTGCTGAGCATCTTTGCTTTTGGACAAAAAGCTGAGATTAAAGAGATTCAGAAATTTCAGGCTGACCTGAATGCTGAATACAAAAATCCTGATGAAACTCCATTACGTGGAAATTTGCTAAAGGATTTTAAAGCAATACCTTTTTTTGATATTGATCTTAAATACAGTGTAAAAGCTAAGCTTGTTCCGACAAAAGATGCAGAGGTTTTTGAACTGCCTACATCTTCCGGAAAAACTAAAAAGTATAAAGAATATGGTACTATTACTTTTTCTTTGGAAGGACAGCAGTATTCACTAAAAGTATACCAGAGTCAGGATCTGATTAAAAGAGCAGGCTTTGAAGATCATCTTTTTCTGCCGTTCAGAGATGCAACGAATGAAAAAGAAACATATGGTGGCGGACGTTATATCGATTTGAAGATTCCTAAGAAAGATAATCTTATTATCGATTTTAATAAAGCTTATAATCCTTATTGTGCATATAATGCCTTCGATTATAACTGTCCCATTGTCCCTATAGAAAATAAACTTCCTGTGGAGATAAAAGCAGGAGTAAAGTATGACGATATTTATCACTAAAAAAAATCCCCGGAAATTTCCGGGGATTTTTTCTGACTTAGCACAGATTCGAAATCTTATTCTTTTGAATCTTTTGTGGTTAGATCTAATATTCATTTCTATAAATCTGTAATAGGTTTGTATTTCGGAACAAGAAGTTTCATAATACTCCAAGCCAGAATATAAGCAATAGCGCAGTAAGTGAACATAATGCTATATCCAGTTTCTATACTGCCTTTTTTTTCGTAAAAATCAAATAGAGGTCCTCCGATTTTTGAGATAATTACACCGCCAATTCCGCCTGCCATTCCGCCAATACCAGTAACAGAAGCTACTGTTTTTCTTGGAAACATATCGGACACTGTAGTGAAGATATTTGCGCTCCATGCCTGATGTGCAGAAGCACCGAGGCCAATAAGGATTACCGGAACCCAATAGCCAAATGATCCCAAAGGCTGTGCCGCCAAAACAATTAAAGGACACAGGGCTATAAATAGCATTGCACGCATTCTTCCGTCATATGCCTGATAGCCTTTCTTAATAAAATACATTGGGAACCATCCCCCGGATATACTACCTACCATTGTCATACTATACAATACAAACAGAGGAAGGGCAAGTTCTTTTCCAGTCAGATGATATTGTCCTTCCAGATATTTAGGTAGCCAGAATAAGAAAAACCACCATACACCATCAGTAAGAAACTTTCCTGTAGCAAAAGCCCAGGTTTGTTTATACTGCAAAAGTCTGAACCAGGGAACTTTTTTAGCAGCCTCAGGATTTTCACTTTGATCCACACTCTGGTCTACATCACTACGGATATAAGCCAGTTCTTCGGGAGATAGTTTCTTCTGCTTTTCCGGTGTTTCATATAACATAAACCAGAAAATAAGCCATAGAAAACCTATGCCTCCGATAATCATAAATGTGGATTCCCATCCGTATTTCTCAGAGAGAATAGGTACTGTAAGTGGCGCTAAAATAGCACCGATGTTACTTCCGGAATTAAAGATCCCCGTGGCTAAAGCACGTTCCTTTTTAGGGAAATACTCTGCTGTCGTTTTTATTGCCGCAGGAAAATTTCCGGATTCTCCAATCCCAAGTACTCCTCGCGCAATAACAAATCCTAGTATAGATACTGGAACACTTGCCAATCCAATCCAGCCCATCACAGAATTGGCTGCATTGCCAATATCTATCGCATGAGCATGCATCATGGCACCAAGACTCCATATAATAATAGCAATTGCAAATCCCCATTTTGTCCCTAGTTTATCAATAAACCTTCCCGCAAAGAGAAGAGATATGGCATATACAAACTGGAAGACTGCTGTAATATTTCCGTAGTCGCTATTGCTCCATCCAAACTGATGGGTAAGTTCTGGAGCCAGAAGACTGAGAACCTGGCGATCTAAATAATTAATTGTTGTAGCAAAGAATAAAAGACCGCAAATTGTCCATCTGTATTTTCCGATACTTTTTTCCATAATCTAAACGCTTATGGTTATAAAAGTACATCTAAAGGAGCCGGATCCATATCATCATATCGTTTGTTTTCGCCACCCATGCCCCAAATAAATCCGTAATTGGATGTACCGGCACCAAAGTGTACACTCCACGAAGGTGAAATAACAGCCTCGTGATTTTTCATAATGATATGGCGGGTTTCTGTGGTTTCACCCATCATGTGAAATAACCTCTGATCTGTATTCAGATCAAAATAAAAATAGATCTCAGTTCTGCGGGTGTGGGTATGTGCCGGAATAGAATTCCATACACTGCCTTCTTCCAGAACAGTAAGTCCCATTACAAGTTGACAGCTTTGGATACCTGCTTCGTGGATGTATTTGTAAATTGTTCTTCTGTTAGATGTTTTACCATCACCCAATGTTACAGGAGCAGCCTGTTCTTTCGTATATTTTGTTGTAGGGTACTCCTTGTGTGCAGGAGCCGATAATAAATAATAGGTAGCTGGGTCTGCAGGATTGTCACTGGAAAAAGTAACTTTTTGTGCGCCTTTCCCTACGTACAGGCAATCTAATTTCTCCAGTGCATACTTTTCGCCATCTACTTCTACAGAGCCTTTTCCGCCAACATTAATGATCCCTAATTCTCTTCTCTGAAGAAAGTAATCTGCTTTTAGTTCTTCATGAGTTTTCAGTTCTGTCGATTGTTGTACAGGCTTGGTTCCGCCTACAATAAGTCTGTCGTAGTGTGAATATGTAAGGCTGATGTTGTCCTCAGTCATAAGGTTTTCTACCAGGAATTCCCGGCGTAAAGATGCAGTATCCATCGTTTTGACCTCACGGGGACTGCTCTCAAATCTAATTTGCATGATTGTAATGTTTTTATCGTTATTAGTTTTTTTTGTAGTCATCAAGAATATTGTACTGATTATATAATATCTCAATACATATTCCTGACTTTATTGCACAGATGATCATAGAAAGGACCTAGCGTCCCATCCATCCGCCGTCGACGGTAAGAATTGTACCGTCAACATAATCACTGGCTGAAGATGAAAGAAATACTGCAGGACCTGCAAAATCTTCCGGAGTACCCCATCTGCTTGCAGGTATTCTGTCCAGAATAGCTTTGCTGCGCTCTTCATCATTACGTAAAGCTTCTGTATTATCTGTGGCAATATAGCCCGGTGCAATACCGTTTACGTTAACACCTTTAGAAGACCATTCGTTGGACAAAGCCTTGACTAAACTAGCCAAAGCTCCTTTGCTGGCAGCATATCCAGGAACATTAATTCCACCCTGAAAACTAAGCAAAGAACAGGTAAATATGATTTTGCCTTTTCCTTGATTAATCATTTTTTTACCTATTTCACGAGCCAGGATAAATGGTGTGTCCAGATTGATATTGATTACAGAATCCCAGTATTCGTCAGGATGTTCTGCAGCAGGTTTTCTAAGAATGGTTCCGGCATTGTTGATGAGAATATCTATGCGGGGATGGTTGGAGTTGAGTTGCTGAATAAATTCATAGACATTATCCCTATTTTCAGCATCCATTTTATAAAAATGGAAATTCCTTCCCAGTTTTTTTACCTCTTGTTCTATTTCAGAATCAGCTTCTATACTACGGGATGCAATAATAATATCAGCACCTGCCTGAGCAAGGCCTATAGCCATTCCGCGGCCAATACCTTTATTGCCTCCTGTGACCAGAGCAGTTTTACCGCTAAGGTCAAATAATTTGTTCGTCATGGTTGGTTTTAGTTTTTCCAAATATATAAATTAATTACGAAGTATGAACGACTAAATATAACCCTTATTAATTATTCATTATAATGTGATAAAAAGATAAATGTATATCGTCATAATAGATATTTTTAACAATTTGTTAAAATATAAAATGGATTATTAGTCTAAATTTGAGCCTAAAATCTGATGACAATTAATATGGTTAAAATTCTTGAATACCAGACAGAACATTTTGCAGACCTTACCTCTTATACATTACCCGAAGAACAGGCTATGTTTTCCAGAATACCGGCAGAAGTGCTAAACAATCCTAGAATAGATGATGAAACAGATCGGTTTTACTATACAATTATGTATAATGATAAAGCTGTAGGATTTTTTCTTCTGGAGTTTGCACATGACAGATGGTATAAGCCTCAGGATGAAACAGCAGCATTATTAAGATCACTTACTCTAAATCCGGAATTTCAGGGAAAGGGGATTGCCAAGGAAATGATGATACAGCTTCCTGATTTGGTAAGAAACCAGTTTCCTGATGTGAAAGAAATTGCTTTTGGTGTTAATTTTAAAAATACATCAGCTTATCAGATGTACCTGAAAGCAGGATATCAGGATTCCGGTGAAAGTTTCGTTGGGCCTAAAGGACCACAGCATATTATGGTGAAGGAACTATAACCTCAATATCTTATTATACCGCTTATATATCCAGAAATACCGAATAATTCGCAAAAGCTTGAATTCTGGTTTTTGGGAATATCGTAAATTCGTTTAAAAATAAACCATGACAGAAATTGTTCCTTATAATAATGAGCACTATAAAGCGCTCACATCTTATATATTAGATGAAACGCAATCTCAGTTTTCACTTGTGCCCAGAGAAATTCTGGATAATCCTGAAATAATGGAGAATAAGAGACGCTTTCAGTACACTATTTTACATGAAAATAATGTGGCAGGTTTTTTCTCCCTCGATTTTTCCTCAGATCTTCAGAATTACTCGGACAATGCTAATGCAGTATTGCTCCGTGCCTTGTCTATGAATCCTAAATTTCAGGGGAAAGGGATTGCTAAGTCAGCAATGATTATGCTTCCTGACTTTGTAAAACAACAGTTTCCTGAGATTGAAAAAATTGTATTTGGTGTAAATGCAACAAATGAAAATGCCTACAAACTTTATCTGAAAACAGGTTATCTGGATTCAGGAGAGATTTATGAAGGAAAAAGGGGACCGCAGTATATAATGGTAAAGGAGCTTTAAGCCTTTGCCAGAAATGCATCAAAGGCAGCCAGAATACTTACTGTTCCGTCAGCTTCTATTTTGTCCAATTTTACCAATTCGATTTCGTTAATGCTTAATGCATCGAAAGGTTTCTGAACACGAACATAGTTCTCTGTATAGCCATACATCAAGCCATCTTTGTTTTCATGTTCCCAAAGCACAGGTAATGTTTTACCAAGTTGCGTTTGATAGAAAGCCATTTTCTTTTTTTCAGAAAGTATACGAAGCATTTTGTTTCGTTTTTTTCTTTCACCAACAGGAACAACGCCCTGCATAGCCGTAGCTTCGGTGTTTTCTCTTTCAGAATAAGTGAAAACATGCAGATAAGAAATAGGAAGTTCATTCAGGAACTGATAGGTTTTCATGAATTCTTCCTCTGTCTCTCCCGGGAATCCTACAATAACATCAACTCCAATACATGCGTCAGGCATTACCTCACGGATTTTAGAAACTCTGTTTCTGTAAAGCTGTGTCAGGTAACGGCGCTTCATTTTTTTCAGAACTTCATCACTACCGGACTGAAGCGGAATATGAAAATGTGGTACAAAACTTTTACTCTCTGATACCAGATCAATAGTTTCGTCTTTCAGTAAGTTTGGCTCGATAGAAGAAATTCTGATTCTTTCGATTCCGTTTACCTGGTTAAGTTCTTTTACCAGATCAAGGAAAGTGTGTTCATGTCTTTTGTTTCCGAATTCACCTTTACCATAATCCCCGATATTAACACCGGTTAGTACAATTTCTTTGATATCCTGACCTGCGATTTCTTGGGCGTTTTTAATAACGTTTTCTACAGTATCCGAACGGGAAATACCTCTTGCTAAAGGAATAGTACAATAAGTACATTTGTAATCGCATCCGTCCTGAACTTTAAGGAATGCTCGGGTTCTGTCACCTATGGAATAGGAACCAATAAAGAAATCTGCCTCTTCAATTTCACAAGAATGTATTTCTGCAAGATCTTCAGACTTTTCTAAATCGTTCAGGTAGCTAAGAATATTGAACTTCTCTTTTGCCCCCAATACAAGATCCACACCTTCAATTCCCGATATTTCTTCAGGTTTTAACTGGGCATAACATCCGATAATAACAACAAGGCCATCAGGATTAGCTTTTAAAGCTCTCTTTACAATCAGCTTGCATTCTTTATCTGCATTTTCGGTAACCGAACATGTATTGATCACAAAAACATTAGCCGCATCATCAAACGAGACCTTCTTATAACCTGCATCTGTTAACTGACGGGCAATAGTAGAAGTTTCTGCGAAGTTGAGCTTGCATCCTAATGTGTGAAATGCAACTGATTTTAGACCTGATTCCATAATTAAAAACGAGAGTGCAAATTTACGAAATAATTATAAAATTATACCGAGGTGCTTTTATACTTTAATGGATGTACAAATTGCTTTGTCGTGTAGAAGAGAGATATGCAGCTAAATAGCTAGATATTATTTATTATCTATGACTGATATTTATACCTCTAATTCATTGATAAACTTCATATTTATTGCTAGTTAAAACATTTTATTCTAATATATGGTCTGTTGTTTTTATTGTGTCTTGGTTCTAAAAGCATCATCTTAGAGTATATAATTTTACCTTTTGTGGTTAACTTAAATTCGCTTTAATTAATTTATTACATTTGTTAAAACTATTAACCAAAACATGAACTTTGACTCTAACGTCCCGCATACCCGTGTTAATATACTAACGGGTGAAAAAGTATTAGTGTCGCCGCATCGTAATAAAAGACCCTGGCAGGGGCAGACGGAGGCGATATCTTCTGAACGGAGAAATGAATACGAACCGGAATGCTATCTGTGTCCGGGGAATAAAAGATCTGACGGTACCATTAATCCCGATTATTCAGACCATTTTTCATTTGTCAACGATTTTTCTGCTTTATTAAAAGATACTCCCGATCATCAGTCAGATGAAGAAGGACTTTTTCTGACCGAAAATATTAAAGGAATCTGCAAGGTACTTGCATTTACCCCAAGACATGATCTTACCCTTGCTACGATGGATGAAACTTCTATTGAATCGGTTGTAGGCTTGTGGCAAAAAGAGTTTGAAGAACTTCGGTCAAACGATTGGATTAAATACATCCAGATTTTTGAAAATAAAGGAGCTGTTATGGGCTGTAGTAATCCACATCCGCATGGACAGATTTGGGCTCAGAATACAATACCTGTGGAGCTGGAGAAAGAATCTGTACAGCAGAAGAAATATTTTGAAAAACATCAGAATACATTACTAAAAGCTTATCTGGAAGCTGAGCTAAAAAAACAGGAACGGATTATTTATGAAAACGATTCTTTTGTTGTTTTGGTTCCGTTCTGGGCGGCATGGCCTTTTGAAACAATGATTATAAGCAAGCGCGCTGTACAGAATATATCAGAGTTTAGCGAATCAGAAAAAAAGGATCTGGCAAAGGCTCTTAAAGTTTTAACGGTAAAATATGATAATCTGTTCAAAACTTCTTTTCCTTATTCAGCGGGGATTCATCAGGCGCCTGTTAACTCCGGAGATTTTCCGGAATGGCACTGGCATATGCATTTTTATCCGCCATTATTAAGATCAGCTACGGTAAAAAAATTTATGGTGGGCTACGAAATGCTGGCCAATCCGCAGCGTGATATTACACCAGAGCAGGCAGCTCAGCAATTAAGAGAACAATCTTTAACACACTATTTATCTGTTTAAATATGACAACAATTTCAAAACAATATATAACGGAGAAATTTGAAGAAGTATTTGGCCAGGCGCCAGATGTTGTTTCCAAGTCTCCCGGAAGAATTAATATTATAGGAGAACATACAGATTACAATGACGGATTTGTTCTTCCTGCAGCAATTGATAAATACAGTTATGTAGCCATAGGTCATCGCAATGATGATGAAATTCATTTGTTTTCTCAGTTATTTAATGAAAAACTTAGCTTTAAGCTATCAGAGATTAAGGCATTGGAAAATTCCTGGGCCAATTATATTTTGGGTGTGGTGTACCATATTCAAAAGAATGGACATCAGTTAAAAGGTTTTAATATGCTGATTGACGGAGATGTTCCTTTAGGAGCAGGAGTTTCTTCATCTGCTTCTTTGGAAAGTGCTGTGGCAGTCGCTTTGGATAAGATATTCAATTTAGGTTTGTCCAAATGGGATATGACTAAAATTGCACAGACCGCAGAACATACCTTTGCCGGCGTAAAATGTGGGATTATGGATCAGTTTTCTTCCGTTTTCAGTAAAGAAAATAAGGTAGCAAAATTAGACTGCAGAAGTTTGGAATTTGAATATTTCCCTTTAGAGCTGGGTGACTATACTTTGCTTTTGCTCAATACCAATGTGAAGCATTCATTGGCTTCTTCAGCTTATAATGAGAGAAGAGAAGCTTGTGAAAAAGCTGTTGAGATTATCAGTAAGGATTTTCCTGATGTGAAATCATTGCGGGATGTAAATAGCCAGATGCTTCGGGAATATTTATATTCTGATTATCCGGAGCTTTATGTTAAAGCAAGTTATGTTCACGATGAGAATCAAAGAGTAGAGGAGGTGTGTAAAGCTTTGGAAAAAGGAGATTTGGCAACAGTAGGTTTGTTCCTGTATGCGTCTCATGAAGGGTTGAGTGAACACTATGAGGTGAGTTGTGAAGAATTAGATTTTCTGGTAGACGAAGTAAGACAATATCCGGAAGTATTGGGTGCGAGAATGATGGGTGGTGGATTTGGTGGTTGTACACTGAATCTGGTAAAGAAAAGCTTTGTACCGGAACTTATTGCTAAACTAAAACCGGCATATGGGGCTAAGTTTAATCTGGAATTAACTCCTATAGAAGTTGTGCCTTCTGAAGGCGGACATGTTCTTTAAAATTTGCAATATTTATGAATTATAGACCTGAATCTCAGAAATTCCAAAAGGAAAAAGATGGGAAAAGTATAGACCTATTTCAGCTTAAAAATAAAAACAATACAGAAGTTTTTCTAACCAATTACGGCGCAAGAATTGTAAGCTTTTTGTTTAAAGACAAGAATGATAATGTTGTAGATGTCAATCTTGGGCACTCGAGTATAGAAGAATATCTGGAGCCTAAAGGCAATTTTTACGGATGTGTGATCGGTAGAGTGTGTAACAGGATTGGTGGAGCTGAGTTTACACTAAATGGTAAAGATTATCAGCTAAATCCCAATATCCCGAATAATCTTCTGCATGGTGGAGAAAATGGTTTTCATACAAAGGTTTTCGATGTAGAAAGTACAGGAGACAACTTTGTGAAAATGTCTTATTATTCGAAAGATGGTGAAGAGGGTTTTCCAGGTAATGTAAAAGTAAAGGCTACCTATACCTTGACTGAAGAAGATGCTTTAGAAATTTTATTCGAAGCCGAGTCTGATAAAGAAACGCCTTTTAATATTACCAATCATGCCTTCTTTAATCTAAATGGAGAAGGGAATAGTGATATGTTGGGACACCAGCTTCAGATTTTTGCAGAAAAATATTTACCGGTAACGGAGAATGTAGTTCCAAATGGGACACTGGAATCTGTAGAAAATACACCATTTGATTTCAGGGAAGCAAAAACTATCGGCCAGGACATTAACGCAGAGAACCATCAGGTAATTTTGGGCAGTGGTTTCGATCATACTTATGTACTGAAAGAAACATTTGATTCGGAGTTACTGCATGCTGCAAAAGCAACCGGAGATCTTACAGGAATTGTTCTGGATGTGTATACAGATCAGCCGGGAGTGCATTTATACACCGGGAATTTTATGGATGAAACACATACTTTAAAGTCTGGTAAAACGGATGGGAGAAGAGAAGCTTTTTGCCTGGAAACGCAACATTTTCCGGATGCTGTTCACCACGATCATTTTCCTTCGGTTATCCTGAAACCTGGAGATAAATTTGCTTCTAAAACGGTATTTAAGTTATCCAATAAATAATACTGCATCTTATCGATTTTACACCTTATAGGTTTCTAAAACCTATAAGGTGTGTATATTAAAATAAAGCCTTGTCAGGGTTATGGGCCTTGACAAGGCTTATTTGCATTAAATAGCCTAAGGAGTTGCATCTTGATGAGGTTTGTCAATTATTTAATATACATCATCTGGCTGTATAAATTCTCAATATGCAGAATTCGGCTAAAAGGACTTTTGATTGAGGAAAGTGATTTGTTATGATTGATATAGCTATAGCGGGAGGCCAGGTTGTTCATATTAGAAACCAGAACCAGCCAGCATTCGTCTACATCCTTTTTATAGATTCGAAATTTTTTATTTTTTTTATAAATAGCCTGAGCTATTTTTTCGGAATTCAGTTCGTCAAACAATGACAGGTTATAATCTAAAACAAGAAGAACACCTTTATTATAGGGTGTTCTTCTTATTTTTTGTACGTATTTAGACTTCTTATTGTCGGTAATGCAGCTGATGATTTCCTGTTCTACCATTTCTGGTTTTTTGTGGAAATCATTATCATGTTCATTTAAGCTTAGATAATAAATTCCGGAAAAATTTTGTTGAGTTTTTTCTAAGTATTTTTCAATATTCCGGAAGATTTTAGAGATCTGGGTTTCTTTTTTCTTCAGTTCAAAATGATTAATAATTTCTGAAACTTCTAAGCCTATTTTTTTGTCCTTGTATTTTATAATAAAGTCGGGGCTTTCACAGATTAAGTTTTCAATTTCAATTTCCGGAAAGTGGTGGAAAAGAGAAGTGATGAGCAGCAATTCCAGCTTTTTCTGATATTCCTCTCTTTCAGACAGACGAGCCCTCTCAATCTGCTGGTACCAAAGGTTGAGGTTGTTTTGGTTAATGTTTTGGCTGTTTACACACAGTTCCAAACTTTTTTGTAAATCCTGAAACGAAATCATAGCTGGCTGAATTTCAATTCTCTACTGATATAAAGCTAAACATTTTTTTTCATATAAAGGGCTATGTGTCAAAATTTAAGATTAAATTCATATTGTATATTTGTAAACAGAATAATGAAAAAAAATATGGATTTTAGAAATTTTACCATTCCTTTTGAAATCAATCCAGAATATAAAAAACGTGTAGCTTACTTTTCCATGGAGTTTGCAGTAGACCAGCCCCTGAAGATTTATAGTGGCGGGTTGGGTTTCTTAGCCGGATCGCATATGAGAAGTGCTTATACACTGAAACAAGATTTGGTGGGTATTGGAATTCTATGGAAATACGGATATTATGATCAGGCCAGAAATCAGGATCAAACCCTTAATGTAACCTGGACAGAGAAGAGTAATAATTTTCTTCAGGATACCGGAATAAAATTTCAGATAGATATCCACAGTGCCCCGGTTTGGGTAAAAGTATGGTATCTGGCCCCGGAAACTTTTGGAACGGCTCCTATTTTCCTTTTATCTACAGATATTCCGGAGAATGATTATATATCACAAACGATTACACACAGACTTTATGATGCCAATCAGGCAACTAAAGTGGCCCAGTATATTTTATTAGGAAAAGGTGGCGCAAAGCTTTTGGATGAGATGAATCTCGGAAGGGATATCTACCACCTGAATGAAGCGCATGGATTACCAGCGGCTTTTTATCTATTGCAGAAGTATAAAGATCTGAATGAAGTAAAGAAAAAGTTGGTATTTACTACACATACACCCGAAGAAGCCGGGAATGAAAAACATGATTTTCATTTGTGTTATAATATGTCTTACTTTTCAGGAATCAGTGAAGAGGAAGTACGCAGGGTCTCCGGAACGGATGGCGAGGTATTTAACCACTCCCTGTGTGCATTGAGAATGGCACATATTGCGAATGGGGTTTCTAAGCTGCATGGTGAAGTTTCCCGCGAGATGTGGGGTAAATATTCAGGGATTTGTGATATTAAATCCATTACCAATGCTCAGGATTATAATTTCTGGGCGGATGAGAAGCTTTATGCTGCAAAAGATAACGGGGATATTGCGGGCTTTGATGAGCGTAAGAAAATAATGAAGTACAGAGGTTTCAAAATTGTATCCGACCAAACCGGAAATATATTCAATCCCAATGTTTTTACGATGGTATGGGCGAGACGTTTTGCAGGATACAAAAGAGCAGACTTGCTATTGGAGGATCAGGAGCGTTTCCGTAGACTAATGGAAAATACACAATATCCGATTCAGATTATCTGGGCAGGGAAGCCTTATCCGTTGGATTATCCGGCTGTTTCTACTTTCAATCGTCTGGTGGAAGAAAGTAAGAAATATAAAAATATGGCGGTGCTTACAGGTTATGAAATCTATCTGAGTAAGTCATTAAAGAGAATGTCTGATGTATGGCTGAATAATCCACGTGTGCCGCGTGAAGCGTCTGGTACCAGTGGTATGACGGCTGCAATGAACGGATCGGTGAACTTTTCTACAGATGACGGCTGGGTTCCGGAGTTTGCAAAACCCGGAGAAAACTCTTTTGTGGTTCCTAAAGCTGATTATAATAATATGAGTACTTACGATCAGGATATGTATGATCTGAACACGCTTTATGATCTGCTGGAAAATGAAATTCTGCCAACCTATTATGATCGTCCGGATGAATGGCGGAAAATTGTTCAGCGGGGGATGGAAGATGTACGTTACGCTTTTGCAAGTGACCGTATGGCAGACGAATATTACAAGGAAATGTATAATTAAGATATCAGACTTTATAGGTTGCCAAGCCTGTAAAGCGTATGAAAATAATCAATGTAAACAAAAAACAGACTGCCGGTAGCAGTCTGTTTCCTCTATATAGATGTTAATTGGTGTATTAACGAGTGAACAAAAGTTCTCTGTATTTAGTCAATGGCCAAAGCTCATCGTCAACCATCATTTCCAATGAATCAGAAGCTTCTCTGATAGTATCGAATAAAGGTTTTACTTTGTTGCAGTATGCTTCTGCCTGCTTATGGCTGTCTTTTGTGTTCTTAGCTTTCTCTTTTTCTGCTAATAAGTTATCTACACCAATTTTGATGTTAGAAACATTTGCAGAAATCTGAGTAATAAGACTGATTTGTTCTTTTGCTAAATTCTGGAATTCTTTGTCTCCAAATATTTCCTTTAATCCTTTAACGTTCTCAATTAATCTGTTCTGATAATTAAGTGCAGCAGGGATGATGTGGTTTCTTGCAATATCAGCTAATACTCTTGCTTCGATATCGATAACTGTAGAGTATTTTTCGAACTTAATCTCGTTTCTTGCTTCAAATTCTCTGTGAGAGAAGATACCTAGCTCTTCATAAAGATCAGCAAATTTCTTATCCATTTCTTGTTTAAGAGCTTCAGGAGTAGTCTTCAAGTTGTTTAGACCTCTCTTTTTTGCTTCTTTAGCCCAATCATCAGAATAACCATCACCTTCGAAAAGGATGTTTTTCAATTGCTTGATATATTCTCTAAGAACGTTGAAGATCGCTTCGTCTTTCTTCAGTCCTTTTTCAATTAAAGCATCTACTTCTGCTTTGAATACTTTTAGCTGCTTAGCTGCGATTGCATTCATTACAGTCATAGGCTCTGCACAGTTTGCAGAAGATCCTACAGCACGAATTTCAAATTTGTTTCCGGTGAAAGCAAATGGTGAAGTTCTGTTTCTGTCGGTATTGTCCAGAAGAATTTCAGGAATTTTTCCTACAACGTTTAGTTTTAGTTCAGTTTTCTCTTCAGGAGATAATTTTCCATCAGTTACTTTTTCCAGTTCTTCAAGAACAGAGAATAACTGGCTTCCGATAAATGCAGAAATAATAGCTGGTGGAGCTTCGTTTGCACCTAGTCTGTGATCGTTGCTCGCAGAAGCAATACTTGCTCTTAATAAATCTGCATAATCGTGAACAGCTTTCAAACTGTTTACAAAGAATGTAAGGAACTGTAAGTTTTTCTTAGGGTTTTTACCTGGACTTAAAAGGTTTTCACCTGTATCCGTAGCAAGACTCCAGTTGTTGTGCTTTCCACTTCCGTTTACACCATCGAATGGTTTTTCGTGGAATAAAATGTGGAAATGGTGCTTGTGTGCAACTCTTGCCATAACATCCATTAGTAGAGAGTTGTGGTCAACAGCTACGTTTACTTCTTCGAACATTGGAGCAAGCTCGAACTGGTTAGGAGCAACCTCGTTATGACGTGTAGTTACAGGAATCCCCAGTTTCATACATTCGATTTCCAACTCTTTCATGAAGTTCATTACCCTTGTAGGGATAGAACCGAAATAGTGGTCATCTAACTGTTGTCCTTTTGCAGGAGAGTGTCCTAAAAGTGTTTTCCCTGTTAATACAAGGTCCGGACGGGAAATATATAAAGCTGAGTCTACAAGGAAATATTCCTGTTCCCAGCCTAGGGTAGGCATAACTTTCGTTACGTTTTTATCAAAATAAGCTTTACATACATCAGTTGCAGCTTCATCAACAGCACTTAGAGCTCTTAATAGAGGAGTTTTGTAATCTAGTGTTTCTCCTGTATAAGAAATGAAAATAGATGGAATACAAAGTGTAGTTCCCATAATAAATGCAGGAGATGTTGGATCCCATGCAGTATATCCTCTTGCCTCAAAAGTATTTCTGATTCCTCCGTTAGGGAAAGATGAAGCATCTGGTTCCTGTTGGATAAGCATCCCGCCATTGAAACGCTCGATAGCTCTGTCTCCTTCAATCGGAGTAAAGAATGAATCGTGTTTTTCGGCAGTAGAACCAGTTAATGGCTGAAACCAGTGTGTGTAATGTGTAACACCTTTAGACATAGCCCAGTCTTTCATTGCAACAGCAACTTGATCTGCAATATGACGCTGTATCTGAGATCCTTTTTTTATAGCATCCATAATAGAGTTGAATGCTTCTTTGGTAAGATATTCTCTCATGGTGTATTCAGAGAATACATTAGAACAGAATAGTTCTGAAAGTTTTCCGGGAACTTCTACGAAATTGTCTTGTCTGTAATTTCTGAAAGGAAGTTCAGCTAAGGCTTTAAATCTTAATGTTGACATTGTTGTGTTGGTTAAGTGGTGCAAATTTAAATATTTTTTGAAATAAAATAGTAATACCCCTATTTTTTTTAGGGGTATTGTGTAAAATTTAACATTTGTTCTTATTGGAACCTGTAGTCTGCTTCGGGTAGAGTGTTGTTTTTTAAGAAATCTTCATAGTTGGCTGAAAGCTTCTTTCTGCCGTAATTACTTTTGAAATCCAGATTTCCAAGACGAATTTTATCTTTTCCATAGCGGCGATTAAGCTTGTCCATAGCTTCCATAATATTTTTGTGCCTGTCGAAGTGGTCTTCTTCAAAAAGGCTTATGAGTCTTTCATCCTCCGGAACAAAATCATTAATCCATACACCGGCTCTTTTGTAATGATAGCCTTCAATAAATATTTCGTCCAGGAGCTTTGCCGCGATTTTAGCAAGATCTATTGAAGAGCTTACGGGATTTTGGAAATGAAATGAAATAGCATTTTTATATTCCGGAAGATCCTTCCGGAATCGGTTGGTACCTACAAATACAGTAAGTGCCTTGCAGCAGCTTTTTTGTTTGCGGAGTTTCTCGCCTGCAGAAAAAGCGAATGAGCAGATACGTTCTTGCAATTCTTCTTTGGTGGTCACCATTTCCATAAAGCTTCGGGTAACGGCAATAGATTTTTTGCCAGAAGTATTAGAGGTTTCCAACTGTGGAATACCTTTTAGTTCGTTTACAAGGCGAATACCATTTATACCCATTTCCTTGCGTATCCATGGTTCCGGTTTGCTCAAAAGATCATAAGCTTTATAGATACCGGCATCTTTCATTCGGGCACCCAATCTGCGGCCGATTCCCCATACATCTTCTATGTTCAACCATTTAAGAGCTTTTTCTATATCTTCCGGTTTTTCTAGAATAAAAAGTCCTTCAAATTTTGCCGGATTTTTCTTGGCTATTCTGTTGGCCAGTTTAGCTAAAGTCTTGGTTGGAGCAATTCCTACACTTACGGGGATGCCTTCGGTGTCCATTACATCCTGTTTTAGTTTTATGCAGTGGTCTGCAATATTGATGTATTTAAAACCTGAAAGATTTAGGAACGCTTCGTCTATACTGTAAATTTCTACGTCAGGAGCATATTTTTTTATGACATCCATTACATGCTGGCTTCTGAAATTGTATAATTCGAACTTCGCAGAGAGGCTTACGACATTATTTTCCTGAAAGAATTTTTCATATTTAAAAGTTGGAGCACACATCGGTATGCCCAATGCTTTTGCTTCCTCACTTCTGGATATAACGCAACCATCGTTGTTGGAAAGTACCACAACAGGTTTGTCGATCAGATCGCTGTCCAGCGCCCGTTCGCAGCTTACAAAAAAATTGTTGCAGTCGACCAGAGCAAACATGAAAATTTTTGTGCAAGTTAACTCGAAAAAACAAAATAAAAATGAAGTTGTGGATAAAAACCGATAGGTATTCTGAATGAAAAATTGTCTTTTGATAAAGAATTTTTGTGTGATATAATTATTGCAATTCCTGAATAAATAATCTGTACTGGATATTGAAAAATACTATTTTGATACAGTATAGAACTTAATAATTAATTTGTAATTTTATAATTGTAAACATCTATTCTTAATTACATAAATATATAATATGAAAAAAAGTTTTTTTGCTATTGTTGCCATTCTTTCATTTAGTTTTACGGCGCAAGCACAAATACAACCTGAACATATCTTTTCCGGAGATCTGCAAGCAGGTACAAATACCAAGCAGGAGATTGATCGTTTTGCAGGAAAATATTCCAGCGAGGGAGAGAAAACTGGAGTTCTGGCTTTCGATATTTTACAAAAAGGAACTAATATAGAGGGGGTAGCTAATTACAGTACTTTCGGAAAAAAAGCAAAAAAGCTAACATGGTCTGTTAATGGGTATGTGAAAGGAGGTGTGGCATATATCAAATTCAAAGACAAGAAAGGTTCTGTTGTAGCAGAAGGAAAGCTAAATGTGGATGGGGAAGATACTATTGTCTTTAAACAAACCACATCATACGGACTAATACCTCGTTATTCAGTATTACTTAGATAGTTTAATCTGTTTTTTTTGTTCTTGGCTGTCCGGAAAATAAGAATATAATTGATATTATTCCAACCCGGAGATCAGATCATTTCTATACCCTGGGCAATATATTTGCTTACTTGAGGGCTGGTATTGTCTTTTTCTGTAATGATTATATCAAGTTTACTTGTCTTATCAATTATAAAATTAGATTCAGTGTCAAGTTTGTCGGATGTACATAAACCGATTATTTGCTTACTCTGTTTTATCATTGCCTTTTTTACTTCCGCATCTTCGAGGTAAGCTCCATATAAGTTTTCGGTAGTAACAGAGCATACTCCAAAGAAATACAAGTCTGCTTTAAACCCAGTAATACTTTCTAAAGTAACATTTCCGAAAGTAGTAAATGCAGATTTGTAAAGCCTGCCTCCTAAAAAGATTAACTCTACGGAAGGGTGATCTTCTATAATGCTGGCTACGGGAAAACTGTTGGTAATAATAGTAACCTTAAGGTCTTTTGGTAAAATCTTGGTGAGTTCCAAGACAGAAGTTCCTCCGTCAAAAAATAAAACCTGATCAGTTCTAATTAAGGATAAAGCTTTTTCTGCAATAATTCGTTTTTCTTCCAGACCCTCTTTTTCGCGATCGCGATAATGGTGCTTTTTCTGAATAATGCTATGAGCGCCGCCTCTTACAGCTCTAAGCAAATCTCTTGTATCCAGTTCTTTTATATCTCTCCGGATAGTATCTTCAGATACCGTAAGTTTTTTACACAACTCCTGAAACGAGACAGAGCCTTCTCTGTTTGTTATATCTAAAATGGTTTGTAAACGATCATACTTTAGCATGAGTACAAATATATGTATTTGTTATAAAAATTCAATTTGCAAAACATTGCTATAATTGCAATATTTTGCAATTATTTATATTTGTTTGTATACATTTGCATTGTTATAATAAAATAAAGAAACATGAAAAGAAAGACTATTTCCATAGATATGGATGGTGTATTGGCTGATATTAAAGAACATTATCTGTCTCATTATTTTGAAGAAACCGGCATTCGGATAAACAGTGAAGATATAATAGGAGTGGATGAAGTGGATTGTGTACCAGATAAAACTGCTGTAAGGCGCTATCTGAATAAACCGGATTTTTTTAGAACAATTCCGGTAGCCAAAGATGCTCAGAATGTTGTTAAGGATTTGCAGACTTGTTATGATGTTTTTGTAGTTTCTGCTGCGATGGAATTTCCCCGTAGTCTTTTTGAAAAGAAAGAATGGCTGGCTGAACACTTTCCGTTTATTTCCTGGAAGAATATTGTTTTCTGTGGAAATAAAGAAATTATCAATACCGATTTTCTTATTGATGATCATATTAAAAATCTGACTGGTTTTTCAGGGAAAAGTCTTTTGTTTGATACATTTCATAATGTCCATGAGAATGGATTTGAAAGGCTGAAAGATTGGAAAGACGTGCATCGTTTTTTTATTGGTTAAAAAAAATACCAGCATATTATGAATGTGATATGCTGGTATTCTTTTTAATTACTCTGTGCTATTTTGCCTTTTTCTGCTTGATATAGTAAGATACACAAAGGAGTAGCATTAGAAAAGCAACCAGCAATAAAGATGCTGATATTCCATAATATTCAGCAACCCCTCCCAATAATGCAGGGCCTAATAATTGCCCGGAATGTCCCATAGTAGACATTACTGGAATACTGGCGGAACTGCTTATTCCTTTCAGTTCTCCGGCATGGCTGAATAGCACCGGAACAATATTGGAAGCACCAAATCCTAATATTATAAATCCGCATAAAGCTCCCGGATAAGAGGGTGAAATAACTGCAATAACCAATCCCGCAACAGCCAGGAGGCTGCCAGCAATAACGATAGTGCTATGATTAAGATGTACAATTAGTTTGTCGCCAAAAAGCCTCATAAAAGCCATGGATATAGAAAAGGATGCATAACCTATCCCTGCTATTTCCAGAGGTGCATTTTTTTCGTCATGAAGAAAAACAGCACTCCAGTCTAGCATCGAGCCTTCGGCGAGATAAGCGCAGAAACAAAGTGCTCCCAGGAATAAAACATTTGGATTAACCCATCCGGACCATTTTGACTGGCTTTCAGATGTTTTTCCCTGGTTGTAAAAATTATTAATTTTTGTTTCATCTGTCTGTGCGTAGAGCTTCTTGTACATTGAAAGCATAATTATCAGAATGAGTATAGATATAAATATCATAACATAAACTGCGTCCAATCCGGCTTTCATCAATAATCCGGGAACTAGTGATCCTGTTAATCCACCAATGCTGAAAGTCCCATGTAAACCTGAAAGAATCGGCTTATCAAATAGCTTCTGTATGAGAATAGAATGTGCATTTGCTGATACTTCAATACCTCCCATACACATGCCAAAGCAAAAAAGTGCTATAACTATTGCTGGAACTGAATTAGCAATTAAAAGGACAGGTAAGACGACAGCAAGGCAGCTTCCTGATAAGATAATAACTTTTCTTGTCCCAAATTTATTTAAGAGAATCGTAGAGAAGGGCATAATGAAGAGTGCACCACCTCCGATAAGAAGCATTAAAAGTCCCAGAATACCATCGTCTATACCAAGCTTCAGCTTGACATAAGGAACCATTGGAGCCCAACTGGCAAGTCCAAGACCACATACAAAGAAAATAAACCTTATTGCATTTCTGGCTTGGGCAGGTTTAACTAATAGCGTTTGCATTTCCATATATAAATTAACTGGATGCAAAACTATTGATAATTATTCAAGTTTAACGCATAATATTGCAATTATTGCAATATTATGCGTTTTATAACAAGTTAAAATTTAGAATAGCAAAATTGTACTAGTAATTTTATTCTGAATTATAATCTTACTATGGTTCTGTTTATCAATATGTTTACTATTTAGTCAACGATTCAGATATCTTGTTCAGTAAGTCTTTAGCAGCATTCAGATCCTGATTCCAGCCATTATGTCGCTTGTCATTATTGAGTTTACTGATTGCTAAATCCAGAGCATTGAGATTTCCTGTATCTTTCTTTGCTTTTAAAAGCTTTTTTACAATCAATATTTTTTCATAATCCTGTATGCCTTCTAGTAATCGCTCGTAGCGTATAGATCCTCTGGCTTGCGGATAAACAATATAAGTGTCTCCGGCAGGCCATGTTCTAAATCTTGAGTCTACCAATGGATTTTCTACCCAGGAATTAAATGCCCAACGCAATGAGCCATTATATCCTGCGGCCATTGCATACCAACCCATATATGTAGATTCTGCAGGATCCGAGAAGGTAAACTGATTAGGGAAATTATTGCCGCAATAAACATAGAAGGTTGTATTCAGCCCTCTGGAATTACGATCTTTTAAATCCTGAGATGATAACGGATGCTGTACAGCTGTACTCACGTCTCTGCTGTCAGGATAGCGTTTAAAAGTTTGCTGGTTGTCTGCATAAGAAACTCCCAAAGCAGGCGCTACTTTTTTTATAAGAGCAAAAGCTGCTCCCATTTCATTCTTGTCTCTTTCGTCTAAAGCTATATTGGTGATTTCCAACCAGCCTTTTTTCTTTTGGTGCTTTACAAAATCTTTGAGAAAAGGTTCCCAAATCTTTACAAATTCATCTGTACCCGGCTTGGCAACAACATCAACAAATTTGCCTGTAGCAGCATCTTTATAATGGATTTCGTTATTCCACGGAACAATGGAGTAGCAGTTGATCATCTTTTTGATACCCAGATCCATCATGAAGGAAACCCATTTGTCAAACACCGTATAATCATAAGACCAGCTTCCGTCTTTTTCTTTTGTCCAGATAATCATATCTTCATAAGGATCCTGGGTCTGAACATGCCATGGATCTTTATTTAGTGTAGTAGTGATTACTTTCTGGCCTAAATTGGCCAACATCTGCATTTGTGGTTTTAGAGCTTTGAAGTGTTCATCGCTCCAGACTGGTACATTATTAACGCGGGCTACAGCTGAGGGATGTTGCCATTGGTCGAGATGGAACGTCCATTTAGAAGGTTCCGGAAGAACCATGTCGATAACATCCAGAGATATATTGAGTTCCTGCTGTTTTGTAGTAGGAGAAGTGATCTGTACGTTAGCATTATAAGTGCCTTTTTCTGCATTTTTTGGGATTGTTATTGTAATCCATACAGGTCTTACTTCTTTTTTTTCTATGTTAAATGACGTAAGGTCATCCAGCATATCCGGAGATAAAGATGCACTGAAATCCTGAGGTTTTCTCCATCCGCATCCGGGACCAAATTCATCTGTTATAACATAACGTTCGAATCTGGCATAACCTGAAGGTGCTGTTTTCTTTCCGTTTTTAGAGGAGAAATCGGATACCTGTACTTTGATGTCCGAAATGGGATCAGTAGTCCAAAGTAATACCTGAGCAGACAAACGTTCTCCTTTCCATCCTTTTAAGGATATAGTATTGTTCTTTATAATGACAGGTGCCTGATCTTTACTATAACGTTTATCAATACTCACAAAAGAACTGTGTAAGCCCGGGGAAATACCTTTCCAGGTTTCTTCGGCATTCTTTGTTTTCATAGAAGCTTCTGTAAAGGTCTGGCCTTTGTTCCATGCTGTCTGTTGGGCAGGTATCATATTGGGAAATCCTGCAAGAGCACTTAGACAAAAAAGTGCATACAATCTTATCTCATTCATAATTAATTAAATGGTCATGGTTTAGTCGGATAAAATTATAGAAAACCGCCTTATATAACAAATTGTTTTATAGTTAATATAAAACATAAGCTTTTTTGCCGAATTATGACCATAAATAATAAACCAGGATAGTAAATTGGTTTTTCTTCCTTATTTTAGTAGACTTAAAAACTAATTAATCCGAAAATATGAAAACTCAGACAGGACGAGCCTATATCCCCTGGATAGACTTGCTGCGCATTGTTGCGTGCTTTATGGTAATTATTTCACACAGTTGCGATGCCTTTGTCGGATCTTTTGATAATAGTTTCAGCTTTCATACCGGAGTTTTCTGGGGCAGTCTTGTGAGACCATGTGTTCCGCTTTTTGCAATGATGTCCGGAATTCTCTTATTTCCTGTAACGACCGATTTATCTACATTCTACAAAAAAAGAATCGGACGCATTGTAATCCCTTTAATCTTCTGGTCCGTTGTTTTGCCTTTGCTGTTTTTCCTGTATCTTAATTATATAAAGGCAAGTAACAGCGCGGTTATTGATCTTTCTAATTTTACATGGCAGGCTACGCTAAAAAAGATAGGAACATCAGTTCTTAATTTTAATTATGACACAACACCCTTGTGGTATCTTTATATGCTAATAGGTGTTTATCTTTTTATTCCGATTATAGGCGTATGGCTAAATACTGCTTCGGCTAAAGATATCCGTATTTTTCTGGCCTTCTGGTGTGTGTCACTTATTGCACCGTATATCAAGATGGCTGCTCCTTTGCTGGGATATACAGGTAATTATGATAATTCAGGTATTTGGGGTATTTGCAATTGGAATGAATTTGGAACTTTTTACTACTTTTCTGGATTTTTAGGTTATATTATTCTGGCATATTATCTGGTAAAGTATCCACTGAACTGGACATGGAGTAAAACACTTTCGGTTGCCGTACCTTTGTTTATTACAGGGTTTGCAATCACTTTTGCAGGCTTTCTGATTACTCAAAAGTATTTTCCGGCTAATTATGCCAACCTGGAAATTGTATGGTACTTCTGCAATATTAATGTTGCAATGATGACGTTTGCAATGTTCATTGTTTTTCAAAAAATCAATATCAAAGAATCCAAAATACTGAAGAATATGTCATCGGCAACATTTGGCATTTTTCTTTGTCATTTTATCTTGGTACAGGCGTTTACAGATGTGTTTCTCCATCTGGATTTTCTTCCTGCAACTGCCAAGATTTTGGGTATTGCCATTGTAAGCTTCCTGACAAGTTACGGGGTAACAATATTGTTGGGTTCTAATAAAATAACACGCCGTTTTGCGAAGTAATCGGCCTCTTGAGTCAATCGTTACTAAGAATAAAAAAAAATTAAACTATCTTTGGTTAAAATCTGTAATATGAAAAAACTAAATTCCATGGTCCTGTTGGCTGCTTTATCTATGGGGACAGCAGCATACGGGCAAAACTCAATTATTCCTAAACCCCAGAAAATAACAGTTCAGCAATCTGCCTATAATTTTAGTAATATTTCCATACAGTCTTCCAAAGCTGTTCCGGAGGCAGTGTACTTACAGAAGCAACTGAAAAGTATTACCGGACAAGATTATAAACTATCTCCAAAAGCTAATGTGACCTTTACACTTCTGAAAAAGGATGCAAAACAGAAGGAGGGATACTATACATTAACTATTAATGACAAAGGGATTAATATCGCCGGATACGATAATCAGGGATTATTTTATGGTGTACAGACTCTTTTGCAACTTGTAGAAGAGCATAAAGATGATCTGAAGATTCCTTATTTAGAAATTGAGGATTATCCAAAATTTGCTTACAGAGGGATGATGCTGGATGTAAGCCGTCATTTCTTCAATGCAGAAGAAGTTAAAAACTATCTGGACTATCTTGCATCTTATAAATACAATAAATTCCACTGGCATCTTACTGATGACCAGGGTTGGAGAATCGAGATAAAAAAATATCCTAAACTTACAGAAATTGGTGCATGGAGAGACGGTTCACAGGTTGGCCGTTATATTGACATGAAGTTCGATGATAAAAGATATGGAGGTTTCTATACACAAGAACAGGTTAAAGATGTTGTAGCTTATGCAAAGAAACTTCATATCGACGTTATTCCGGAAATAGAAATGCCGGGACATGCTCAGGCAGCTTTAGCCGCTTATCCTAACTTAGCATGTACAGAAGGTCCATTTAAAGTTGGAAAGACCTGGGGAGTAATGGAAGATATTTTCTGTCCTAAAGAGGAAACATTTAAGTTTTTAGAAGGTGTACTGGATGAGGTTATTCCGTTATTTCCATACAAATATATTCATATCGGTGGAGACGAAGCTCCGAAAAAGCGTTGGAAAGAAAGTAAGTTTGCTCAGGATCTGATCAAGAAACTGGATCTTAAAGATGAACTTCACCTTCAAAGTTATTTTGTGACCCGTATGGAGAAATACATTAACTCTAAGGGAAAACAAATTATTGGTTGGGATGAAATCCTGGAAGGAGGTCTTGCACCAAATGCAACAGTAATGAGCTGGACAGGCATTGAAGGTGGAATACATGCTGCTAAGACTGGTCATAAAGCTATTATGACGCCTACGTCTACTAACTATTTTGACTACTATCAGGGAAGCCCGGATACCGAACCAATTGCTATTGGTGGAGACCTAAGACTGCCTAAAGTATATGCTTATAATCCGATCCCGAAAGATTTGACCCCAGAGCAGGCAAAATATATCTGGGGAACACAAGGAAATCTATGGACAGAATATATTCTGGATTTCAAACATGTACAACACATGATTTTCCCAAGAATGATGGCTCTTTCTGAAGTAGCTTGGGGAACATCTAATCCGGATGAGTACAAAAATTTTGAAGGCAGGGTTATTCAGCACTTTAAAATCCTGGACAGAAAAGGAATTGATTATAGCAAAGCGATTTATGAAGTAGATGGTAAATCTACATCTAAAGACGGAAAAGTTTTTTATAACCTTACTTCTGCAAATCAGCCGGAGAATATCCGTTATACAACAGACGGATCAGAGCCTACTTTGCAATCTAATGTATACAGTAAGCCAATTCAGGTAGATAAAACAATGACTGTAAAGTCTGCATATTTCGAGAATGGAAAAAAGGCAAGTGCTGTAACAAGTCAGGACTTTCTAATCACTAAATCTACAGGAAAGAAAATTACGCTGGAGAAACAACCTAGTGAAGCTTATTCAACAGGTGGAGCAGCTTCTCTTGTAGATGGTATCCGCGGAAATATGAAGAATCATGGTAAATCGTGGTTAGGTTTTTCCGGTAAAGATGTTGTAGCAACTATAGATTTTGGTGCTAAAACAGATTTTACTAGTGTTCAGTTTTCTACATTAGAACGTCCGGGAAGCTGGATCTACTGGCCATCAGCTGCTAAAGTTTATGTTTCTGATAACGGGACAGACTTTAGAGAAGTAAAGGCAGTAGATGCTGCTACTATCCAGCAGAGCAACGGAGTTATTACAATGAGTTTCCCAAAACAAACAGCACAGTTTATAAAAGTGGAAATTAAAAACATGGGAAAAGTTCCTGACGGAAAAGCGGGAGCAGGTAACAATGCTTGGTTATTTGTGGATGAAATCGCGGTAAATTAATAGAATATATTAATTCATATATACAGAAAACGGGTAATATTTATTACCCGTTTTTTATGTTTTATTCTGTATAATTTAGGATATTTGTTAAGCGTATTAAGAGATAAGCAAAAAACTATGAACAATAACCGAAGAAATTTCATTAAAAAACTGGGAATTGCAACTGCTGCAATCGCTATTAATCCGTTAGAAGCTAAAAACTTATTAGATGCTTCCGAGCCAAAAACGACTAACAAACCAATTGTACTTTCTACCTGGAATTTTGGTCTTCATGCTAATGTAGAGGCCTGGAAAGTTTTATCTAAAGGTGGTAAAGCATTAGATGCTGTGGAAAAAGGGGTAAGATTGGTAGAAGATGATCCTACAGAAAGAAGTGTAGGGTATGGCGGACGCCCGGACAGAGATGGCAGAGTAACGCTGGACGCCTGTATTATGGATGAAAACTATAATATAGGTTCTGTTGCCTGTATGGAACATATTAAAAACCCAATTTCTGTAGCTCGTGCTGTAATGGAAAAAACACCACATGTAATGTTGGTTGGAGATGGAGCTTTAGAATTTGCGTTATCTCAGGGATTTAAAAAAGAAAATCTTCTTACAGCCGAATCTGAAAAAGAATGGAAGGAATGGCTGAAAACAAGTCAGTATAAGCCTATTGTAAATATTGAAAATCACGATACTATCGGGATGATTGCTTTGGATGCACAAGGGAATCTTTCCGGAGCCTGTACAACAAGCGGAATGGCTTATAAAATGCACGGCAGAGTAGGAGATTCTCCAATTATCGGAGCCGGACTTTTTGTAGATAATGAAATCGGAGCTGCTACAGCAACCGGACATGGAGAGGAAGTTATTCGTACAGTAGGAACTCACCTAGTTGTAGAACTAATGAATCAGGGAAGAACACCTCAGCAGGCATGTAAAGAGGCTGTTGAGAGAATTGTAAAGATTGTAAACAGAAGAGGTAAAAACCTTAAAGATATCCAGGTAGGTTTTATTGCTCTGAATAAAAAAGGAGAATATGGAGCTTACTGTATCCAGGACGGGTTTAATTTTGCAGTACACGATCAGAAAGGAAACCGTTTGGAGACGCCTGGATTTGCTCTGAAGTAGTATACCATTATAAAAACATAATATGACGAAAAAAATATTTATTATCGGGGCTCTTGCTATCCTTTCCTGTAAAGAAAGGCCTAAAAAAGAGACTGCAGAAATTAGTGTACAGCAATCGGGAAGTGCGGTATACGATGATGAGAAAAAAGAAACTGACGAAGCACATAATTGGCTGGAGACACATATAGAAAACTATTTTGCCGGAGATTTGGGTAATTTGGATAAGATGATGAAGGATATGACCACCAAAGACTACTATGACTACAAAAGTGATGCAATGAATGTAGATATGGACGTTGATGGAAGTCTTACCCAAAAAGAATTTGAACAAAAATGGAAAGCCAAGTTTGATACCAGTAAAGCTGGTGTTGGTACAGGTTTTCTAATTACCGGGCAGGATTGGGATTCTATAAAAGTTGTAAAGTGTCAGCTGATTTCGCAAAAGGGAGAGGAGTTTCTATTTGATGTAATTCTTTCCGATGCTTCCCATCAGCTTAGTTATCCTATAAAAGTGAAAGTAATAAAGGAAAACAATGAGTTCCTGATTGCAGATGTATTGCAGGAAGATATCCAACCATAAAAACTATAAAAAAATTCATGACAAAAATAGAAGTAGCTTGTTTCAACGAGCAGTCCGCTCTTATTGCGGCGAAGGAGGGTGCAGACAGGATAGAATTATGTGAGAACTATGCAGAGGGAGGTCTTACACCTAATCGTGAAACATTAGAGCAGCTTAAAGCAGGTTTTTCAACACCGATTTTTACCATGATTCGTCCGGTAGGTGGAGGTTTTCTTTATACCGATGAAGAATTTGAAGTAATGAAATCGGAGTTGCTTAATTTAAAAGAAGCTGGTGCAGATGGTTTTGTATTTGGATTTCTTACAGAAGATAATAAAGTAGATAAAGAAAAAAATTCGGCTTTAGTGCAATTAGCAGATGGTTTGCCTTGTACTTTTCACCGGGCTTTCGACAGAATACAAGATAAAGAAGAAGCTTTGGAAGATGTGATAGATTGTGGTTTTGCTACAATTTTGACTTCCGGAGGCGAACACCCTGCAATGGAAGGATTATCCAAACTTAAGCTTATCCAGGAACAAGCTGATGGCAGAATTACCATTCTTGTAGGAGGCGGAGTACGTTCATCTAATGCTGGCGAACTTAAAAAGTATTTTGGTTTTATACACTCTGCTTGTATCACAGATGGTACTGAGAATATAGATGCCGCAGAATTAAAAGCTATTAAAACAGTAATAAAATAAGCAATGATCAATTGTCTGTTCTTTGGAGATAGTATTACTTATGGTGAATATGATGGTGTCTTAGGTGGTTGGACGGATATACTGAAACGTTATTTTCACTCCAGGTTTATTAATGAAAATATTGAGGAACTGAATGTCTTCAATTTGGGTATAGGTGGTGAAACAACAGACGGTCTTGTGAAAAGATTCAGCACAGAAGCTGCTGCACGCACATCTCCGGATCAGAATCTTATTTTCTTTGCTTACGGAGCTAATGATGTTGCCTTGAAAGAAGGTTGCAGAATGGTAGATCCTGAAAAACTCAGAGTCAATCTTCAGGAAGTTATAGAGCAAGCAAAGAAGATTACTTCATACTTATACATCATAAGTATTCTGCCGGTTGCTTCTGCTATAGACGGTATTACAGTTCCTTCAGGAAAACAAAGATCTAATCAGGCAATAGCAGAATACAATAAGCTGCTTCAGGAGTTTGCTACTCAGAACGGAATTGTATTCGTGGATTTATATAATCTGTTTTTTGCAGAGAAAGATATCTTTTTATCAGGTGATGGTGTCCATCCAAACGATAGAGGCTATCAGTTTATTTCAGAGCATATAAAATCTCTTATAGAAAAGTTTCTGTAAGAAATCTATAATATAAAAGGCTGTTTTCAATATTTTGAAAGCAGCTTTTTTTAATCCATATTACTTCAAAACCTTGTGAAGGTTACTCTTTCAGTTTATTAACCTTCACAAGGTTAAGCTCAATGAAAAAATACAATAAAATAATGGAATATATTTTCTAATTATCCTTCATTCTGTTGTAGTCCTTTTATTTTACAGTAAAACTCCTTATTTTCGTGCTTCATCCATCAATTATGAAGCGTATTTACTTGTTAATGACATTGGGATTGATGTCAAAGGGATTTGGACAAGAGACAACAAGAAGTCTTTCCAGGGAGAGCTGGAAGTTCAAAAATGCAAAGGAAGCGAACTGGCTTACTGCCTCGGTGCCCGGAACTGTGCACACCGATCTTATGTCAAATAACAAAATTCCGGATCCGTATCTGGATGAAAATGAGAAGAAAGTACAGTGGATAGAAACAGAAAATTGGGACTATCAGACAACTTTCAAAGTTTCCGATGCTGAACTTAAAAATGAGCAGGCAGAGCTTATCTTTGATGGTCTGGATACTTATGCTGAGGTTTTTCTGAACGGGAAACAGATCCAGAAGACGGATAATATGTTCCGTCAGTGGATTGTCCCTGTAAAAAGTATACTGGTAAAGGGAGATAATGTTTTACAAATAAAATTTAAATCCAGCGTAAATGTCGGAAACGAACTGGCTAAGAAAGTAGCATTTAAGTTGCCGGAAAGCCCGAGAAGTATGGTTCGTAAGGCTCAGTATCAATTTGGATGGGACTGGGGCCCACGCTTGGTAACAGCAGGTATATGGAAGGATGTAAAACTTAATTTCTGGAACAATGCTAAAATTCAGAATATCCAGCTGGAACAAAAATCTCTGACTACCACTAAAGGGCAACTATCGTTTAATATAGAAGTTTTTGCAGATAAGCCAGGAGGTTATCAGTTGGCTATAAATGGTCTTAATCCAAAAGCGTTTACATTACATAAAGGGTTGAACAAGGTTTCTGTACCATATGAAGTTAAGAATCCAAAATTATGGCAACCTAGTGGATGGGGGAAAGCTGAGTTATACGACTTTAGAGTTGTATTGACAGAGAAAGGGAAAAAACTGGATGAAGAAAGCTTAAGACATGGTTTCCGTACGGTAAAGTTGGTTCAGGAAAAAGATGCTAAAGGAAAATCATTCTATTTCCTTGTAAACGGAAAACCGCTTTATGCAAAAGGAACCAATTGGATTCCGGCAGATAGCTTTTTGCCAAGAATAACTAAAGAGAAATATTATAAACTGATAAAGGATGCCAAAGATGCTAATATGAATATGATTCGTATCTGGGGTGGCGGAGTTTATGAAGATGAAGCGTTTTATAAGGCATGTGATGAAAATGGAATATTGGTATGGCAAGACTTTATGTTTGCCGGAAGTTTTTATCCTTCGGATGATGCCTTTACAGAAAATGTAAAAGAAGAGGTGAAATACCAGGTAAGACGTTTGCAAAATCACCCATCTATTGCTTTGTGGTGCGGAAATAACGAAGTAGATGAGGCTATTGTAAACTGGGGTTACCAGAAGCAGTTTAAATACACCAAAGAAGATTCTTTGCAGGTGTGGAAGGACTACTGCAAGGTTTTTCATGAGGTTATTCCACAGACATTAAACGAAACATTGGCTCCGGGAAATAATATCTATTGGTCAAGCTCTCCATCAATAGGTTGGGGGCATAAAGAAAGCCTTACCGAAGGAGATTCCCATTACTGGGGTGTATGGTGGGGAGAGCAGCCTTTCGAAATGTATGAAGAAAAAGTTCCACGTTTTGCCTCAGAATATGGAGTACAAGGAATGCCAAGTATGGAAGCTGTAAAATCGATGTTCTCGGGTAAAGCAGATTTGGATTTGCAAAATCCGGTAATTAAAGCACATGAAAAGCATGCAAGAGGCTGGCAGATTATTGATGGTTATATGGCAAGATATTATACTCCACAAACTGATCTTGTAAAATACAACTATCTTTCTCAGCTATTACAGGCACGTGCAATGCAAGTTGCTATAGAAGCACACCGCCGTGCAATGCCTTATAATATGGGGTCCTTATACTGGCAGATTAATGATTGCTGGCCAGTGGTATCGTGGTCGTCAATAGATTATCTTGGAAATTGGAAAGCAGCCCATTACCAGACCAAAAGAAGCTTTGAGCAATACCTGATTGCCATAGAAAACAAAGATGGTGTATTAAAAACACGGGTAATTAATGACGGGTTGAAAGACTTTAAATATGTAAGATTAAGTGTTTCTGTTCAGAAGTTAAATGGTGAGGTTGTAGAGCAGTTTGATGAGACAGATCAGAAATTGGGTGCCAATTCAATTATTGAATACCATCCTTTAAAAGCTGCGGATATAGTTGCTAAAGAGCTTCAAAATCAGGTAGTGGTACATTACACGCTGAAAGATGAGAATGGTAGTATACTGGCAGAGAACAATTTCTATTTTGTATATCCTAAAGATCTGAAACTTTCAAAACCTAATTTGCTTGTTAAAAAGATTTCGGCTACCGAAATTGAGGTTTTAGCAGATGTCCTGGCGAAAGATATCTATCTGATGGGTGATACTCAGTTTAGTGATAATTTCTTCGACCTGATGCCAAATACAAAGAAGAGAATTACACTAAGTAAGCCTTTAGAAAAAATAGAAATAATGAGCCTTTGGGATACTAAAAAGTAAATTGCCCTAAAAGCGTAAAATAAAAGAAATCACAAGAAATAATGCCTCACTGATCTGTAGATTAGTGAGGCATTTTCTTTAAAAATTGTAATACTAATGTACTTTGATTAATAAAACCAATATTGGTTTCTGGATTTTATACGGTTGATTTTTTCAAAAAAAGCACATTCAATATTCATGAAGTATTATGTTTCAGTGGGTTAATGATAAACCCGTTTGTGACGAACGTTAAAATATAAAATCAGGCAGGAAAATGATTGAAATAGGTAATGTGTTTTTTATAAAATATCGATACTGTTTCTGGGAATTATTTAAATGTCTGAAGTACCTTTGCACTTTAAAAATACGTGATGATTAATTTTGTGCTGATTGTGGTTTGTATTGTAGCGGGGATGATTTTTAAAGCTACCAAGTCCATTCATCCTGATGCACACAAAGGAATCAATACCTGGATTCTTTATATTGCCCTTCCGGCAGTTTCTTTTAAATACCTTCCAAAAGTTCAGTGGTCACAGGAAATGCTATTTCCTATAGTTTCTACTTTTCTTATCGCTATAGGCAGTTGGTTTTTTATGCTGTTGTACAGTAAGAAAAAAGGTTACTCAGCAAGATCCAGAAGTACTCTGGAATTGGCAAGTGGCTATAGTAATACGTCCTTTATAGGTTTTCCTCTTATTAGTGCATTATATGGGGAAGGATTGCTTAGTATTGCCATTATCTGTGATCAGACTATGTTTCTGGCGCTTTCTACTCTAGGGATTATAGCGGCTTTAAGAGGCGGAAGCTCATCCGGAACTATAAGTGCCAAATTTATACTCAAACGTTTATTTACTTTTCCTCCTTTTTTAGGTTGTATTAGTGCTCTTATTCTTTCACAGGTTGTGAATCTGGAGCCGGTTGAGCCTTTCTTTGATAAGCTGGCAGCTACTGTAGGTCCTTTGGCTTTATTTTCAGTAGGTCTGCAATTAAAATTTAATGGATGGAAAAAACTTATTCCACAGATTTCCACTTCTATGTTTTACAAACTTTTACTAGCGCCAGCTGTTGTATTAGGATTAGCATTGCTTTTCGGAATAAAAGGAAATGTAGCGAAAGTTAGTATTCTGGAATCTGCTATGCCGACATTAATCTCTTCCAGTATTATCGCTGAACAATTCAAGCTCAATACAAAACTTACCAATCTGATTATCGGAATTAGCATTGTTGTAGGTTTCTTCTCAATACTCTTGTGGTTTGGGGTTGTGGAATACCTTTTCTAAGTTAGAAGTTAGAAGTTAGAAGTTAGAAGTTAGAAGTTAGAAGTTAGAAGTTAGAAGTTAGAAGTGCAAATATTACCGGATAAGTGAAAAATAACGAATCTACGGAGTTTATAACCTGTTGTCACTCTGAGCGTAGTCGAAGAGTATTAGAATAAACTTATACTTCATTAATACAACTAAGTATAGGATCTAATATAAATAACCCTGCCAAGATTCTAAATCTTGACAGGGTTATTCCAAAATTTATGAAGTTTGGATATAGCTTTTAATTTATTCCATTTTGAAAACTACAGCATGTGGCTGTTGCTTGATGTCGGAAGTTTGGATACTGATATTGTTACCCTTTTGTTCAAATTTTACAGCTTTGTTACTTCCTAAAACAGAAACCTTCTTAAACTTCTTTGGGAAAGAGAATTGTAAATTTTGTGGTAGTTGAAGATTGTTTTCCGGAACAAGATAAAAAGCATAAACAGCATTTCCTTTTTGAGTGAAGCGGAAATTGTCTTCGGCATAAGGCGCAACTGGTTTTGTTCCATAGACAGCCTCACCATTTGTTTTCATCCAGCCACCTATTTCCTTTAATGTTTTGGTTACTCTTGGATCAAATTCACCATTTCCGTCCGGTCCAATTCCCAAAAGATAATTCCCACCTTTAGAAATAATCTCAGCTAATGTATGGATAACTTTATTCGTCGACTTCATAGGATCATTGGGAACGTATCCCCAGTTATCTCCAAGAGGATCGCAAGCTTCCCACGGATAGTTTAATGGTTTTTCCGGAATCTCTCTTTCTGGAGTTGTATAGTTTTCATAGATGCCATGTACCGAACGGTCTACAATAATAAGATCCTTTTGGTGTCCGCGCAGCATACCTGCTATCTTATCCATGTCAATATCCTGACTTCCTTTATAGCTTTTATCTCCTTTATATTTTTCCGGGTTAGAAGGTCTTACCCAGCCACCATCCAGCCAGAACAAGTCGAGTTTGCCATACTGAGAAGCAAGTTCTTCCAACTGATTATAGGTATATTGTTTAAAGGCATTCCAACGTTCAGGGTTTTTGTCTATACTGTAATTGTTATTTCTGTTGGATGTAGCATAATATGGCCACCAATAGTTTTCCGAATGCCAATCGGGCTTAGAGAAATAAGCACCAACCCATAAACCTTCTTTTCTGAAAGCATTGAATACCTCTTTAGCAATATTGCTTTTAGGATTTTTAGAAAATGGAACCTCGGGATTGGTTATTTTAAAGTCAGTTTGTTTGGTATCAAACATATTGAAGCCATCATGATGCTTGGTGGAAAATACCACATATTGCATACCCGCATCTTTTGCCATTTTTGCCCAGGCTTCCGGATTGAATTTTACCGGATTGAATTGCTTGCTGAGCCCCCAATACCATTTCTTATAATCGTCGTAGTTAGTGTCTTTTGGCCGGGGAATCCAGTCTTCTTCCTCGGAACTAAGATTCCAGGATTCTACAATTCCGGGAATACTGTAAAGTCCCCAATGAATTATAATACCAAATTTTTTGTCCTGCCATTGTTTTAGCTTCTGCTGTACCTCCTGCTCTTTAGGCGGAATATAGTCCTGAGCGGCTGCTCCCAGAGAAGAGCATAGTAAGAGTGATAGAATAATTTTTTTCATGGTTAGTAAAGTCTTTATCTACAAATATATTTTTTTGTTAAAAACAAAGCAATTATTCTTGTCATATTTTGTGATTATATGAATGTTTAAAAGAGCTTTATTCAGTGTTTTAGCATATTTACTAAAAAGCTTATATTTACGAACTTTTAGTTAAAAAAATCAATAAATAATATGAAGAAGAAGATTTTTGGTTTGCTAAGTATTTCGGTTGTTGCCTTTCATGGGGTGTCGGCGCAGGAAATTACTCTGGACAAAATCTATTCCGGATATTACCGTGCAAAAGGTATTACAGGAATAGCATCACTAAATGACGGAGAAAACTATGCAACAATTGAGCCCGCAGGAATAGCTAAATACTCTTATAAAACTTCTCAGAAAGAGAAAAATATTGTAGATGGCAAGTTTGAGGGTTACACTTTCTCTAGTGATGAATCTAAAATATTATTGCAAAAAAGCAGTGAACCCATCTACAGACATTCTTTCCTTGGGAAATTCGATGTTAAAGATCTGAAATCGGGTAAGGTGATAAGCTTAAACGATGGTAAGTGGATTCAGGAACCGAAGTTTTCTCCGGATGGAAGCAAAGTAGCTTTTATTGCTGAAAATAACCTTTACTATCAGGATCTGAATAGTGGTAAGATTACTCAGATTACCAACGATGGTAAGAAAAATGAAATCATTAATGGTCTTGGAGACTGGGTATATGAAGAGGAATTCGGACACCCGGATTACTACCAGTGGAACAAAGCTGGAGATGCTATTGTATTTGTAAGATTCGATGAGCGTAAGGTTCCGGAAATTAATATTCCTATTTATTACCAGAATCTTTATCCAAAGATGATGACTTATAAATATCCGAAAGCGGGGGAGGAAAACTCAGCTGTAACGGCTCATTTATATCAGTTGGCTGCAGGAAAAACTTCTCAGCTGAACTTAGGCAGCTTCGAGAACTATTATATTCCGCAAATATTCCAGACAAATGCTAGTGATGAAATCGTTGTAGCAACATCCAACAGACATCAGAATAAAGTAGATCTTCTGAAAGTAAATACAAAAACAGCTTCTGTAAATAAGTTGTTTACTGAAACCGATGCTGCATGGATAGAAACGGATAATCTAACGATGGAGTTTCTGGATGATAATTCTTTCCTTTGGGCTTCTGAAAGAGACGGACACAGACATCTTTACTTGTATGATGCTAACGGGAAATTAAAAAAACAAGTATCTAAAGGAGATTGGGAGATCATCAATTACTATGGTTACAATCCTAAAACAAAAGAAGCTTACATTCAGACAACAGAAAAGGGAAGCACAAACAAAGTAGTTTCCAAACTAAATATTAATACTGGAAAAACACAATTACTTTCCAATGCGGAAGGGAATAATAGTGCTGCTTTCAGCAAAACATTTGATTACTTTATCAATACATCTTCTACAGCAAAAGTTCCGACCAGTTATGTACTAAAAGATGCTAACGGAAAAGACGTAAAAGAATTACAAAACAACAACGACTTACTGGGAAAGTTAAAAGCAGATAACTTTCTGAATAAAGAATTTATCTCAATACCAAATACAGCGGGAGATCAGATGAATGCATGGGTTATTAAACCTAAAGATTTCAATCCTGCTAAAAAATATCCTGTATTTATGTTCCAATATTCAGGGCCAGGCTCTCAGCAGGTATCCAACAGCTGGGATGGAGGTAATGGTATCTGGTTCGACATGCTGGCACAAAAAGGCTATATTGTAGTCTGTGTAGACGGACGTGGAACAGGTTTCCGTGGAACGAAATACAAAAAAGTTACTTATAAAAATCTTGGTAAATACGAAATAGAAGACCAGATTACTGCTGCAAAATGGTTAGGTAATCAGTCTTATGTTGACAAATCCAGAATCGGTATTTTCGGATGGAGCTTTGGTGGCTATATGGCTTCTTTGGCAATGACGAAAGGTGCAGATGTATTCAAAATGGGGATAGCGGTAGCACCGGTAACCAACTGGAGATTCTATGACAGTGTGTATACCGAGAGATTCTTACAGACACCACAGGAGAATAAAGATGGTTACGACCTGAATTCTCCTACAACATATGCAAAACTATTAAAAGGTAAGTTCTTATTAATTCATGGTACAGCTGATGATAATGTACATTTCCAGAATTCTATGGAATTCTCCGAGGCATTGATTCAGAATAAGAAGCAATTCGACTTCATGGCTTATCCGGATAAGAACCATGGAATTTACGGAGGTAATACACGTCCGCAATTGTATGAAAAGATGACCAATTATATTCTGGAAAATCTTTAAAAGTACAAAATAAACGTGCGGTAGAATATAGAGTATATTCTATATTTCTTATCGTATGTTCTGATTTGGAAACAATACATTGTTGGCTGCATATTGTCCAATGTAAACTATTTACTGTAAACTAAAAATTAAAAGAATGAAGAGCAAGCATCCTAAAGGCTTACCCTACTTATTTTTTACCGAAATGTGGGAACGTTTTGGTTATTACCTAATCCTTGGAATTTTCGTATTATACATGATTGACCCGGAAGGGGCAAAAGGAGGACTAGGTTTTCCTGATAAAATGGCGGACGATATTTTCGGGACTTATATTGCACTAACATATCTTACACCATTTCTGGGAGGTTTTCTGGCTGACCGTGTTTTAGGATATATAAAATCTATCTATCTGGGCGGAATTTTAATGGCTGCAGGATATATAGGACTGGGACTCTTTAAAGAACCAGGATTATTTTACACCTCTCTGGCATTAATTATTGTAGGAAATGGTTTCTTTAAGCCAACAATTTCTACTGTATTAGGGAACCTTTATAGCGAAGAACCTTACAAAGCCAATAAAGACTCGGGTTATAATATCTTCTATATGGGGATCAATATCGGAGCATTTATCTGTAATATTATTGCTGCCTTTATGCGAAACAAATTCGGATGGGGAGAAGCTTTCATTACTGCAGGTGTAGGGATGTTACTCGGTTTGGTAATTTTCAGTCTAGGAAGAAAGCATATCCGTCACGCTGTTCAGATGAAGCCTGCAGAAAAAGGAGATACCAAAATATCCGATGTACTGATAAAAGTATTTGTACCTGCAATTATTGCGGGTGTTATAGGCTGGGTTATTCCGGGGAATATCTTTGGAAGTGACAATACAGATGCATTTATTTTTGCATGTTTACCTGTAATCTTTTTTTATATTTCATTGTACTTCAAAGCGAAGCCGGACGAAAAAAGACCTATTGGAGCACTGTTACTGATCTTTATGGTTTCAATGTTCTTCTGGGCAATCTTCAAGCAGAATGGTACAGCACTTACCCGTTGGGCTAATTACTATACCGACAGAACAGTTCCTGCTGCTGCTGAAAAACCATTAGAAAATATTTATCTGGTTGAAACTAAAAGTTATGAAACCAAAGAAGTTACAGCATACGATGATCAGTTTCGGGCAAAGAAAGATGCAGATGGCAAGACTGTAAAAGAGCAAGGGAAAGATGTTTACTTTAAAAATATTTCCTCTGAAGCGCGGGCTGAACTTGAAGCTGCACCTGCGGATAAACAGAATGTTTTCCTCTATAATACAGAATTGTTCCAGTCGATTAATCCATTTTGGGTTATTGTACTGACGCCTGTTGTAGTTGGTTTCTGGACATTATTACGCCGAAAGGGGAAAGAGCCATCAACGCCAACTAAAATTGTACTGGGACTATTTATTACGGCATTATCATGTTTTGTAATGGTAGGAGCTGCTTATGTAGGAAGTAATGGCGCTGTGAAAGTTTCCGCATTATGGCTGGTTGCCAGTTACGGAGTAGTAACAGTAGGGGAATTATGTCTTTCACCAATGGGATTATCCGTGGTATCCAAGCTTTCACCACCGAGGATTACAGCATTAATGATGGGAGGATTCTTCCTGGCTAACTCTGTAGGAAACAAGCTTTCCGGTATCCTGGCAAGTACATGGTACAACTACGAAAATAAAGAATACTATTTCTTAGTGAATTTCGGATTGTTAATTTTTGCCTTCTTCATAGGCTTATTAATGCTGAAATTCTTAAATAAAGTAATGAAAGAGAAAGGACTAAACTAAAAGTTGTCCGGATAAAAACCATCCGATACATAGGATGGTTTTTCTTTTTTTATAGTTTTTTTCGGAATATAATTAACTGAAAATATGTTACAACAAGGTGTAATATTGAATATTATTCCGGCTTACATACTAAAAAAAACTATATTTGCTCATCTTAACAAAAGTTAACATTAAATAAAATATGGAGACAGTTCAATCTCAGTCGAAGCATCCTAAAGGTTTGTGGGTATTGTTCGGCACAGAAATGTGGGAACGTTTTAACTTCTACGGAATGCGTGCGTTACTAACGCTTTTTATGATCAATTCACTTGGAATTATCGAATCTGATACTTCTATTATCTATGGTGGTTTCTTGGCATTATGCTACTTAACTCCGATGTTGGGAGGTTTTATTGCAGACAGATATCTTGGAAACCGAAACTGTATTATTCTTGGAGGATCTTTAATGGCTATTGGTCAATTTGTATTGTTTAGCAGTGCATCATTATTTGGAAGTAGCCTCGAAACCGCTAAAACTTTACTTTGGGTAGCTTTAGGGATTATCATATTTGGAAATGGTTTCTTTAAACCGAATATTTCTTCAATGGTAGGAAGTCTTTATCCAAAACAGGAGAAAAGTAAATTAGATTCAGCCTTTACTATTTTCTATATGGGGATCAACTTAGGAGCTTTCCTTGGTCAGTTAATCTGTCCATTATTAGGTGATGTTAAAAGTGTAGACGGAGTAAGAGATATTCATGCTTTCAAATGGGGCTTTTTAGCTGCGTCGGTTGCTATGATGTTAGGAACAGTATTGTTTTTCTTTCTTAAAAACAAATATGTTGTAACACCTGAAGGAAGAGCTATCGGAGGATTACCTAAAAATAATACTGCAGAAGATTTTGAAGAAGGAGAGGCTCAATCAGCTAAATTTTCTTCTAAAGCTATTGTAGGTGCTGTTATAGCATTTATAGCATTAGGATTAGTATTCCATTTCTTAGCAGGACAAAATGCAGTATATTCATTGGTTTATGCAGCGGGTCTTACTTTGGCGGGACTTATTATTTCTGATACTTCAATTACAAAGATTGAAAGAGACCGTATACTTGTAATTTACGTAGTTTCTTTCTTTATTATATTTTTCTGGGCTGCGTTTGAGCAAGCTGGATCTTCATTGACCTTTATTGCAGATAACCAGACTGATCGTAACTTCTTTGGCTGGAATATGCCACCATCTATGGTACAAATCTTTAATGGTCTATTTATAGTGGTATTAGCAGTTCCTTTCAGTTTGTTATGGGATAAATTAAGAGGTGCTGGTAAAGAACCTGTTTCTCCATTTAAGCAGGCGATAGGATTAGTTGTTATTGCATTAAGTTATTTTATTATCGCTCATAATGTTAAAGATCTTGGTAATAGCGGTCTTTTAGCAATTAAGTGGCTTATTTTATTATATTTCTTACAGACTTGTGGGGAACTTTGTTTGTCTCCAATTGGTCTTTCTTTGGTAGGAAAATTGGCACCTAAGAGATTTTCTTCATTACTATATGGTGTATTCTTCATTTCCAATGCTGCAGGTTATGCATTAGCAGGAACACTGGGTTCTATTATGCCAGCGACAGGAGATAAATTTAAAAAAGCACAAGAATTAGGAATTAATCTTCAGGATGTTCTGGATAAAAAAGTAACTCTTACAACACAACAAGCAGAGCTGTTGACTAAAAATCAAATTCCTTTGGCAAATCATGTTTTTGCAGGATTTGAGATCCATAATCTTTACGAATTCTTTATGGTATTCGTTGTATTATGTGGTATAGCAGGTATTCTTTTAGCACTTATTTCTCCAAAGCTGAAGAAAATGATGCACGGAATCAACTAGTTAAAATAAAAAAATACAATAATAAAACCTCTGCTATGTCAGAGGTTTTTTCGTAATTTAGTCAGATTGTTTTTTCTCAAAAAAACAATTTCACGGAGATTAATTAAATATGTAATGATTAATGAGTTTAACATTAGAGCAAATTCAGGATTTTAAAGGCAAATATCCAAGACAGATTTGGAGTCTTTTCTTTTCTGAAATGTGGGAACGATTTTGTTTCTACGGAATGAGGGGGATGTTGGTGTTTTTTATGATTCACCAGTTAAATTTTGCAGAGGTGCAGGCTAACCTTCAATATGGGGCTACACAGGCTTTTGTATATGCGTTTACATTTGTAGGCGGACTTTTTGCGGATAAAATATTAGGTTTCCGCAAATCTTTATTCTGGGGAGGTTCTTTAATGATTGTAGGAAGTGTCCTTCTGGCAATAGATCCTCACAAATTTTTCTTTTTCGGTCTGGCCTTTATTATTATTGGTACAGGATTTTTCAAACCGAATATCTCCACAATGGTAGGAGAACTTTATAAAGAGGGAGACCATCGTACTGACGCCGGTTTCTCTTTGTTTTATGCAGGAATTAATCTTGGCGCTTTTCTTGGAGGCTATATATGTGTAGCTATTGGAAAAGGCTATATGCTATCCTCCGTAATCGAAGAACCACACCGTTGGAATGTAGCCTTCGGACTGGCAGCAGTAGGAATGTTGGTTAGTCTTATTAACTTTAATTTTACAAAACGCCGTTTAGGTCCCATTGGATTACAACCGGGACACCCTGACGCAATAGTAAAATCAAAACCATTACCTAAGTGGTCTGAATATGCTGTGTACGCCGGTACATTATTATTTATTCCTTTGATTCAGATTATGGTTTCCAAAACAGAGTATACTGACTATTTTATGTATACAATCGGACCATTGACCTTACTTTATCTTTTCTATGAAATGACAAAAGTAACTGCTAAAGAAAGAATGAAACTAATTGCAGCTTTAGTATTTATTCTATTCTCTATTATCTTCTGGGGTATCTATGAGCAGAGTGGAGGGTCACTAAGTATTTTTGCAGCGAAGAATCTGAACGATTCGTTATTAGGTGTTACTGTTGACCCTAATGGGGTAAATAATTCGGGGGGAGCTTTCTTTATTATTCTGTTAGCACCTTTATTCGGATTATTGTGGCTATGGTTAGGGAAAAAGAAATTTGAACCGAATACAATTATTAAATTTGGTTTAGGTTTTATATTTTTAGGATTAGGATACTACGTATTATTTGCGACAAGATTCTTTTCTGTAAATGGGATCTCGTCACTTAATATATTTACTTTGGCAATGCTGGTTATTACCTTCGGAGAGCTTTGTTTGTCACCGATTGGACTGTCTATTATGACGAAATTGTCTCCGGCGAGACTACAGGGGATTATGATGGGAATGTGGTTTTTGGCCTCTGCCTATGGACAGTATGTAGCTGGACTTATTGGTGCAGGATTGGCGCAGGCTAAAGAGAATGCAGCACCGGCTGAATCACTGTTGACTTATACAGAAGGTTATAAAATGTTGGGTATCTATGCATTAATAGCCGGAGTGGTATTGATTTTGATATCGCCTGTGGTGAAAAAATTAATGCAGGAAGTGCGTTAATATATTCATAACAATGCCTAAATTTGAATAAGATGAAGAGAATAATTTTATTTTTCAGTGTACTTTTTATAAGCTTTGGATATAGTCAGGTTAAATGGATGACTATGACTGATGCTATGGATGCTATGAAGAAAAAGCCTAAGAAGATTTTGATTGACTTTTATGCTGACTGGTGCGGGCCTTGTAAAATGATGGACAATCAGACTTATACAAATCCGATTATTTCTAAATTTATCAACGATAACTTTTATCCGGTAAAATTCAATGCGGAAGGAAAGGAGAAACTGTTTTTTAATGGTAGAGATTTTGACAATCCGAACTTTAAGAAAACCCCGGGTAGAGGAGTACAACATGAGTTTGCAAGATTCATGAATATATACTCTTACCCATCTACAGTTTTTATGGACGAAGATTACATGCAGATTACAAATCTTATGGGGTTCTTTACTCCGAAAGAAATGGAACCCTATCTGAGCCTTATTTCTACAGAAGCTTATAAAACGATAAAGACAAGAGATGAATGGGATAAATTTCAGTCAAAGTTTAAATCAAAAATAAAAGAATAAAATAACTCCTATCAGATTTGTAGTATTTTAGATTTTTTATATCTTTGTACCGAAATTATTTCACAGAATTAATAGCTTATTAAGAAAGACGGAGGGAACTGAACCGATGAAGTCTTAACAACCTGCCGAAAGGTAAGGTGTTACATTCAGCCGAAAGGGAAAATAAGTAAAGATATAATGCAATGCCTCATTAGCTTTACTAATGAGGTTTTTTAATCCAAAAATATTAGAATATGATAAAGAAAAACATTTTGATTGAAAAAAAATCCAGAGTTGTACTTACAGCTTCTGTTCTATTTTTTGCCGGTTTTGGGCAAGTATATGGACAGGAAACAAAAAAAGACAGCCTTAAAGATAAAAATATTGACGAGGTTGTTATTGTAGGTTCACGTTCCGGAGGGCGCTCTAAGGCAGATAGCCCGGTTCCGGTGGATGTTTTCAATCTTAAAGAAGCATCTTTAGTATTACCACAAACCAATATAAACCAGATTCTTAATGCTGTAGCGCCATCTTTTACATCTACAGTACAAACCAATGCAGATGGTACTGACCACCTGGATCCTGCACAGTTAAGAGGTTTGGGACCAGACCAGGTTTTGGTACTGGTTAATGGTAAAAGAAGACATACTTCAGCTTTAATCAATGTAAATGGTTCTCCCGGAAGAGGTACAGTAGGAACCGATCTTAATGCTATCCCTTCTTTTGCGTTAAGCAGAATCGAGGTATTGCGTGATGGTGCTTCTGCACAATATGGATCCGATGCTATCGCAGGGGTTATGAACTTACAGCTAAAAAGAGATACAGGGAAACTTACAGGCCAGGTTAGCTATGGTGGTTATTTAACAGATGCAGCCAAGAATCATACAGGGAACTGGGATGGAGATCAGATTCAGGTAGACCTTAATTATGGTGCTAAAGTAGGTAAAAAGGGAGGTTTTGTTAATGTGACTTTCTCTTCCCAATACAGAAATCCTACTTTCCGTGCAGGTGTTGAAAGTGGAAATATATACAATGCTTATAATGCTATTGAAAAGAGAGCCTCAGAGAATGGAATAAATCTATCTTCTTATTTTTCTAATATCAATCAGATTAAGGGGACTCCGACAGAGCAACAATTTGTAGGATTAGTTCACCAATACGCACAAAAGGTGGGCTATTTTGATAATGCTTATCAGCAGCAAATTCAGAATGCGGGTAGTATTTCAGCACTTCAGGGACTTTTAGGAGGTAACTATACAGACCAGGAGTTAGCTTACAGAGGACAGGACAGACGTGACTTTAATATGTGGGTTGGGCAGTCCAAACTGAATAACAATCAGATTTTTGTAAATGTCGAAATCCCGTTAAATGATACCTGGAAAGTATATACTTTCGGCGGTTATGGATATAGATACGGAACTTCAGGAGGTTTCTTCAGAAGACCAAATCAGTCCAGAACGTTTACAGGAATTTATTTAGATGGTTACTTACCTAAAATTAATACGGATATCCATGATGTATCACTTTCTGCAGGTGTGAAAGGAACATGGGATGGCTGGAATGTAGATTTTAGTAATACTTTTGGGCAAAACTCCTTTAATTATACAATTAATAATACAGGTAATACCAGTTTAAGATTTAATTCTCCAAGTACTTTTAATGCCGGAGGCCTTAGATTTTTACAAAATACCATTAACCTGGACTTTAGTAAGAAGTTCGATGTTCTTAACGGATTGAACTTTGCTTTTGGTGGTGAACAAAGACATGAGAATTTTCAGATTACTCCGGGAGAACCGACTTCATATTTAACTTATGATGTTAACGGAAATCCTGTGACAGATTTTGTAAATCAGGTAAGACCGACTGATTTTTTTGGTAGTACATTGCCGGGAGGATCGCAGGTTTTTGCAGGCTTTAGAGATGTAAATGCGGTAAAAAAGAGCAGGAATTCCTATGCTGCCTATGCAGATGCAGAAGTTAATTTTACCAACTGGTTATTAGTAGATGGAGCTGTGCGTTATGAAAATTATTCTGACTTCGGAAATACAGTTAACTTCAAGTTAGCTTCCCGTATAAAGCTTACTAAAGATCTTAACTTTAGATTTGCCGGATCTACAGGGTTCAGAGCACCATCTATTCACCAGATTTATTATAACACTACTTCTACCTTATATACCAATGGACAATTATTGGAAGTGGGAACATTTAGCAATGATTCAAAAGTGGCAGGTCTTTTGGGAATTCCAAAATTAAAGCAGGAAACTTCTCAGTCTGTAAGTGCAGGATTTACTTATAAAATCCCGGCATTAAACCTGAATATTACAGCTGATGGATACTGGATTAAGGTTAAGAACAGAATTGTATTAACAGGACAATTTACACGCCCTGCTAATCCATCTACTCCGGCACAAGTTGAATTACAACAGGCTTTTGACGCAGCTGGTGTAAATGCTGCACAGTTCTTTGCAAATGCTATTGATACTGAAACTCGTGGGGTAGATGTGGTTATTAGTCATAACTATAAAACAGCAGGCTTTTCTCTAAAAAATGATTTTGCCATTAACCTGAATAAAACAAAAAGAGTAGGAGATATTCATTCATCAGATTTATTGCATAACGCAGGATTAGATAATGTGTATTTTTCTGAAAACTCCAGAATTTATTTGGAAGAAGCGGTGCCAAGAGTAAAAGCCAGCCTTGCACATACTCTGCAATTTGGTAAATTAGACGTGTATGTAAGAAACACTTATTACGGCAAGGTTACAGGGGCAGATGTAATTGTACAACCGGATACTCACCAGATTATGTCTGATAGAGTTATAACTGACCTTTCTGTAGCTTATGGATTTACAAAAAATATCAGTTTAACACTCGGAGCCAATAATGTATTCGATGTGTATCCTTCCAGAAACCTTCCGATATCATCTAATAATGATCAGTTTGTATATACCAGATCCACATCGCAGTTCGGAATGAACGGACGCTATGTGTTTACAAGACTTAATTTTAATTTCTAATTGATACATTAAAAACCCGCATCAGATTCTGATGCGGGTTTTATTTTAAATCTAATCCAGGGTTTCTGCTTTCCAGGAAAGTACTTTTACGCCCGGAGAATAATGATAATCTATAATATTTTCGGCATTAAGGCTGATCGTTCCGAAACGATAGTCTAAAGAAAGTTCAGATTTGTTCACCGAATACAAAGGCCATTCGGCATGGTGAATATCATATCTCAAAGTTTTCTGATCTTTGACAAGGTAAAGACAGTATCTTTCAGTTAGCCATAAATCCAATGCAGTTTTATCTTCTATTTTTTCATGAGGTTCAAAATGTGCCACAAGTGAGAATGCTTTTTCTGTATTTCTGTTGTTATACAGATTTGTACTGCGCGTTATTTCTGATCTCTCATAAGGAAGGCCGGAAAGGGTTCTGGCTACAAAAGCTGAAAGTTGTTTTTCGGCTTCAATATTAAGGAAGTATACACCTTGCTTATCATTATTGTTTATATAAGTCCGGACATTTATTTCATAGAAATCTGAAATAAAACCCACTGAAGGAAGATTTCTTGGACGTATTTTTTCCATCTTGAATGCCACAACAGAGATGTAGTACTTTCCTTCGAAGTTATCAATATGTAACTTATCTGGAACCAGCTTTCTTAGAAGACTGAAATCTACTTCAAAATGCAGGAATAAAGCATCATTCCATTCCTGATAATACTGCCATTTTCCTTTGGGTAATTCCCAGGGTCTGTGATCGGTATCGGATATTATATTCTGAATGTGATTCATTTTTAGGTGCTATTTAATGAAGAAACAATTCTTGTATGTAGCCTCAAGCCTACCAGAATGTCTACAAAAATAAAGCATTCCATATTTATGAAACGCTTTATTTGTTTATTCTTTTATTTCAACACCTATTAGTGCGGCTTGTTCTATAACGAAAGTTATGGCGGCCTCCTTTTCATTCGGGATATCTCCTTCCAGAATATCTTCTTTTACTTTTTCTTTCAGAATGCCAATTTCTTTACCAAGTTTTAAAGAAAACATTTTCATAATTTCCTCTCCGGAAATAGGAGGCTGGAAATTGCGTACATGATCTTTCTCTTCTACTTCTCTTTATTTGTTATATTTTACTTCAAAGTTATGTTTCAGGTTTAAGAAGAATTTTTCGACCGTACTGTATGAAATCCATGAAACGAGTATTGTCAACAGAATTACGGTAGAATATAACAAAAAGTTATAAGAAGCGGTATTACCATTATATTTAATATATTTTGTAACAAGTAATATGATAATCCAATGATACATATAGATTCCATAAGATATTTTCCCTAAAAAAGTAGAAACTTTAGTATCAATATTAATTTTTCTATTATTTACAACGCCAATAAGCATGATAGCAAAAATAATGGCAAAGATTTCATCAGTGAAGTACTTTGATTCAAATTTAAAAAACCATAGCCCAAAAGCTAGTAGCAGAGAACCAAAAGCAATAATATCATTGTTTAGAATATTTATCCATCTTTTTCCTTTCCCTAATGAATAACCAAGTGCAGCGCCTATGGCCATACAGTTAAATTTAGTAGTATAGAAGAGTTGAAAAACTGTTGTTTTAAACTCTTCATTTGGATAAATTTTTCCCAATACATTAGGTAAAATAGTATATCCGACAAAAAATAAGAATAAGGCTAATATTAATTTCTTTTCAGGTATTATAGAAAAGAGCACTGGCCATAATAAATAAAATTGTTCCTCAGCACCAATTGACCATATTTGCGGACTGTAGGGCCAGCCTTCGCCTAGCGCATGTGCTATATTAGGTAAAATTGTTAGACTAAGTACTATTGTTTTGGTGCTGCATTCACTATAATCAGCAGAAAATAGAAGATAAGATATTATAATAATTAAATAATAAAGAGGCCAAATTCTTAAAATTCTTCTCATGTAGAATTTTTTAAAAGAAATCTTACCATTTTTTTCTTTTTCTTTCGTCAGCAAATAGGTGATAAGGAAGCCACTAAGAACAAAGAATAATATAACAGCAATATGAGCACTTGGAAATAAAAAGAAGTTGCTATCCAGTAAATTAGGAATAGAATTTTCACTTTTAAAATATTCTATGTGTCCCCATACTACGATCATCGCAGCAAATGCTCTTAGTGTGTTAAGTCCTTTGAAATATTTTGGCATAGTTCTAATATATATCCATTAATCTAGCTTGTTCTATAACGAAAGTTATGGCGGCTTCCTTTTCATTCGGGATATCTCCTTCCAGAATAGCTTCTTTTACTTTTTCTTTCAGAATGCCAATTTCCTTACCAGGTTTTAAAGAAAACATTTTCATGATTTCTTCTCCGGATATAGGAGGCTGGAAATTGCGTACATGATCTTTCTCTTCTACTTCCTTTATCTTTTGCTCTACATACTCGAAATTCTTCTTGAAACGTTTTTGCTTGCTCGAATTTTTAGTCGTAATATCAGCTTTACACAAAGTGAAAAGATCCTCAAGGTCCTTACCCGCATCAAAAAGAAGTCTTCTTAATGCACTGTCAGATGTATCATCCGTAATAAGGGCGATAGGGCGGGAGGATAGCTTTACCATTTTCTGTACATACTTCATTTCTGTACCTAGCGGAAGTTTTAACCTCTGAAATAAGGTTTTTACCATTTTAGAACCCAAAAACTCATGACCGTGGAAAGACCATCCTTGCTCAGGTGTAAACTTTTTGGTAGGTGCCTTTCCCACATCATGAAGCAATGCAGCCCAGCGTAACCATAGATTGTCAGTATTTACAGAAATATTGTCTACAACTTCCAGTGTGTGGTAGAAATTGTCTTTGTGTGTTTGACCTTCTTTCTCTTCAATACCTTTAAGGGCGGTAATTTCAGGCAGAATAATATCGAAAAGTCCTGTTTTCTCCAGAATGCTTAGTCCTGTTGATGGCTTTTCGGAAAGCATTATTTTGTTAAACTCTGTCATAATGCGTTCCATAGATACGATTTCTATGCGTTTAGCCTCTTGCTTAATGGCCTTTAATGACTTTTCTTCGATCTTGAAATTAAGAGTAGATGCAAATCTTATAGCACGCATCATACGCAAAGGATCATCAGAATAAGTTTGTACAGGTTCCAAAGGAGTACGCAGGATTTTATCGCTTAAGTCCTGCATTCCGTTGAAAGGATCAATCAGCTCTCCGAAATTTTCCTTTCCCAGAGATATTGCCATTGCATTAATGGTAAAATCCCGACGTTTCTGGTCATCTTCTAAAGTCCCAATTTCTACTTCCGGATTACGGCTGTTTTCAGTATAACTTTCTTTACGTGCTCCGACAAATTCCAGATCGAGATTCTGGTGCTTGATCATAGCAGTACCATAGGTTTTGAAAACAGAAACCTTAGGTTTGGGATTAATATTTTCTGCTACGGTTTCTGCAAGCTTAATTCCGCTGCTCTCCGTTACAAAATCGATATCTGTTGGTTCCTTCCGTTGCATAAGCAAATCACGAACATATCCACCTACAATATAAGCAGATTGCGCATTTTTTTCTGCAGCCTCAGAGACCAGTTTGAATATTTTTAAGTGTTTATTTTGGTTAAGATTGATCTTCAAAATATATCTTTTCGTTATTCTCTAATGATTTTTATTTTACCATCCTGACCGATTTTAATCACGGATGATCCAGGATATTCAGAAACAACATCGTGAAACTCTTCTACAACATAGTCAACCTTTTTCAGAATCTCAGAATCTATGTCTGCAAATTTTAGCGGACTTTTGCTGCCACTAAGGTTAGCAGAAGTTGATACCAATGGCTTGTTGAGTTTGGAGATAAGTTTCTTACAAAAATCATTTTTTACCAGACGAATTCCTATACTGCCATCCTCTGCTAAAAGCTCTTTTGGTAGTCCTTTAGGATTATCATAGATAAAGGTAATAGGCTTTTCACTGAGGTCCATCATTTCCCATGCCAGTTCAGGTACTTCTACCAGTTCCTGAAGACGGCGTTCATTTTCTACGAGGATGATCATAGATTTATTAGCATCACGGTGCTTTATATCGTAGATTTTTTTTATTGCTTCGATATTAGTTGCATCACAGCCAATTCCCCATATCGTATCGGTTGGGTACACAATGGTGCCTCCGGATTTTAGTATGTTGATTATCTGTTCCATTTATTTTTATAGTAGAGACGGGTCTTAGCCCGCCTCTAATGATATTTAATTATAATTTTTTGCCAATGGGCTTATAGAGCATTTAGAGCCTGCTCCAAGTCTTGTAAAAGATCTTCGATATCTTCGATACCAGCGCTCAGACGTACAAGATCGTCAGTAATACCTAGTTCTGCACGTTTTTCAGCAGGGATAGAAGCATGTGTCATCATAGCAGGGTGATTTGCTAAAGACTCTACACCTCCAAGAGATTCCGCTAATGTGAAAACACGAAGGCTTTCCAAAAATTTCACAGAATCTTCTTTTTTACCAGATTTGAAAGTGAAAGAAACCATTCCACCAAAATCTTTCATTTGCTTTTTCGCTAAATCATGTTGTGGATGACTTTCTAATCCCGGAAAGAATACCTGCTCAATAGCCGGATGCTTCTCAAGGAATTGTGCTACTCTGATTCCGTTTTCAGAATGTCTCTGCATTCTTAGGGCTAGTGTTTTGATACCTCTTAGTACTAAGTAAGAATCGTGTGGCCCTAAAATACCTCCGGATGCAAATTGGATAAAGTGCAACTTTTCTCCAAGCTCTTCAGTTTTGGCAACTAATGCTCCGGCAACAACATCGGAGTGTCCACCAAGATATTTAGTAGCAGAATGCATAATGATATCTGCACCTAAATCCAATGGCTGCTGAAGGTATGGTGATGCAAAAGTATTATCCACCGCTAAAAGAATATCTTTCCCCTGAATAAGGTCTGCAACAGCCTTAATATCTACCAACTTCATCAACGGGTTGGTAGGCGTTTCTAACCAGATCAGTTTTGTTTTGTCATTTATAAGACCCGCTATTTTTGAAACATCATCGAAGTTAACGAAAGTAAACTTTAACTGATATTTTTCGAAAAGACGGGTAAACATTCTGTAGGTACCACCATAAAGATCGTCTACAGCAATTACTTCATCCCCCGGATTTAATAACTTAAGCACACAGTCGATGGCTGCAAGGCCTGAACCGAAAGCTAAACCTCTGGCTCCGTTTTCTATGCTTGCCAAAGCATCTTCTAATGCCTGACGTGTTGGGTTTGCGCCACGGGAATATTCGTATCCTGCACGTAATTGTCCAGGGCTTTTTTGTGCAAAAGTTGAAGTAAGGAATACCGGTACATTTACAGAACCTGTATGTGGCTCAGTATGTTGGTTTCCATGAATTACTTTAGTATTGAATTTCATTTTTTATTTGTATTTACAGACCTCCGGTAAAGTAGTCTCTTACTACAGTACTTTGGTCAGAATTTCTGATAATTGTTATTTTTCCCTCGTAAGCATACGTTACAACATCTATTTCCTGAGGTAGTTTTTCAGGTGTTACGGATGTAAAAGAAAGTTTATACTCGTTGTTGGCATACTGATCCTTTCCGGTTTCCTTAAGAGCAACAATCTTACCATCTGCTTTTATAAAAGCTTTTTTCAGAGAAAGATCGATATAAACAACATCTAAAGGATTTCCTTTGATAAAATCTTTCATACTCGGAACCAATTCCATTATAGATTCTCCCTCCATATCATATGGATGTGTACTGCCTTTTAGCATCTCTGCAGGAATATCACTAGGTTTAAAATCTACAATATTCAATTGAGTAGCCGGAGTAGCTGCTTTAGCTGTCTGTACAGTATCTTTTTTTGCCGTAATACTATCTTTAGTACTTACTTCTTTGGTTTCTGCTTTTTTCTGGCAGGCAAACAATGAGAGTATGCTTAACGCTAAAACTGTTTTTTTCATATTAATATTTGGTGTTGGTTTGTGATTGTTATCCTTTGATCTTTGCAAGAGCAGCAAACTCTTCAGCAAATTCTATTACTTTTTCAGAAACATCTTCCTCGCCGGTAGCTCTTTGATAAGTATGGCCTAATGAAACAAGAATCTGGTGGAAAAACATCTTCATTTGGTCAACAGGCATTTCTTTAGTCCATAGGTCTATACGTAGCGCTTCATGTTTCTTTTCATCCCATACAGAGATCATGACAGCTTTAGTTTCCTGGTTGTCGATACCTCCGTCCTGAGCATTCCATGTTAGTTTTTCCGGTACGTGATTCTCGTCTAGTTCTACATTGATAGATATCTGTGTTTGTCTCATAATTTCTACAGTCTGTTTAATCTGAATATTTCCCGAAATTGAACCTCTAATCTATTTATATTACTGATAAGGAAAATAAAACCTTACCAAAAGGAAAAACAGATATAAAAGTTTTCGAAAAACTTCTTTACTTTTACATTATATTTTAATGTGCAAAAATAATAAATTCTAAGGACAAAGTGCAGTTAGAAACCAACCGATTAATAATGAGACCATTTGAAGAAACAGACGCAGAAGGTCTCTTTCTTTTAGACTCTAATCCCGAAGTGATGAAGTACGTCGGTGGCGTGGTTTCGACAGAAATCGAACAAAGCCGCCAAATGATTGAATTTATACAAAACCAGTATAAAGAAAATGGTGTTGGAAGACTTGCTGTAATCGAAAAAAGCAGCAATATCCTAATCGGATGGAGCGGACTAAAATACCTGACAAAAGAAATAAACGGTATGAAAAACGTATATGAATTAGGATATCGTTTTTTACCGGAATATTGGGGGAAAGGTTACGCTACGGAAACTGCAATAGCAGCATTGAGTTATGCATTTAACGAAATAAAAACAGATATTGTATATGCGATGGCTGTTACTGAAAATGCGGGATCTAACCATGTTTTGCGGAAACTAGGCTTCGAGGAACTCGGGACTTTCTTAGACGATGGTGATCTGTGCTATTGGTATAAACTAGAGAAAAAAAATTACAAACAGAACTAAATAAAATATGCAATCAGAAAAAGTTATAGAACATATTGTAGCATGGCTAAAAAACTATGCAGAAAAAGCAGGCATGAAAGGTTTCGTTATCGGAGTATCCGGTGGAATTGATTCAGCAGTAGTTTCTACACTAGCAGCGATGACAGGTATGAAAACTTTGGTTTTAGAAATGCCTATTCGTCAGAAGGAAGATCAGGTAAACCGTGCTCAGGAGCATATTGATTTTCTGAAAAATAAATTTTCTAATGTAGATGGCTTTAGAGTAGATCTTACTCCTACATTCGATACTTTTCAGAGTCAGGTAGATGTAAACGATGCAGATTTTCCTAATGAGCAGCTGGCTTTGGCTAATTCCCGTTCCCGTTTGCGTATGATTACATTATACTATTACGGGCAGATTCATAATCTTTTAGTTACCGGAACAGGAAATAAAATAGAAGATTTTGGTGTAGGCTTTTTCACCAAGTATGGTGATGGTGGGGTAGACATCAGTCCGATTGCAGATCTGGTAAAAACGCAGGTATACGAAGTAGCAAGACACCTGGATATTGTAGAAAGTATTCAGAAAGCAATTCCTACAGATGGATTATGGGATGAAGAAAGAACTGATGAACAACAAATGGGAGCTTCTTATCCTGAACTGGAATGGGCAATGAGTGTTTATAATACCCATAAAGCTGATGATTTTTCGGGAAGAGAAAAAGAAGTTTTTCAGATTTATGATAAATTGCACAAAGCAACCCTGCATAAAATAAATCCTATACCAGTTTGTGAAATTCCGGAAACCTTATTGAATAAATAGGGATTGATAGCCAGTATTTGAAGAAAAACAAATGCTGGTAACCAACAACTATAAACTATAAAAAAAATGAACTCTAAGTTTTTAAAGATTATGCTTCTTTTCGTTGTTGCTTTTACAGCAGGAATAGGAGTGATGTCTCTGATTAACAAAAATACAGGAAAGAGAATGCCTACTACCGATGAGGTAGTAAATTATGATCTTGCAACTTCTAAAAATATACAGACAGATATAGCTACGCTTACAAATGAAAAAGTTGTAACAGACTATGTGAAAAAAAATAAAAAACTGCCTGATTATTATATCACTAAAAGAGAAGCCAGAGAAAAAGGTTGGGAGCCTTCTAAAGGGAATCTTTGTGATGTTTTACCAGGCAAGGCAATTGGTGGAGATTATTTTGGAAACAGAGAGGGAAAGCTACCCAAAGAAAATGGCAGAAAATATTTTGAAGCAGATGTAAATTACGATTGCGGAAGAAGAGATGCTGAACGTATGGTATATAGTAACGACGGATTAGTGTTTATAAGTAAAGATCATTATAAAAGTTTTGAACAGAAATAACGAATAGAAACAAATGAAAGAAGTATTCATAGATTTTAGTCAGATAGGTGACTATGAAGAATTTTACGAACAACTAAAGGAGAAACTTCCGTTACCTGATTATTTCGGAGACAATCTGGATGGTTTGTATGATGTATTAACAGGTGATCTGGAAATGCCTTTGCATATAGAGTTCGTTAATCTTAGTGTAGACCAGCTGGAGACTTTTGAAGATTTGTTGGAGACAATGGAAGATGCTGAAGAAAATGTTGAAGGTTTTACTTTCTCTTATTTTCTGGAGCAATTTGAAGATGAAGACTAAACTAATGTAGTAGAATAAGATTCAAAAAGATATCTTTAAATTAAAAATAATATAAAATCCCGAAGTCATATGACTTCGGGATTTTTTTGAATTTGAACTTATGAATAAAAATTGATTATTTTTTTACAGGTGCTAATAAGTCTACACCATCTACAGTAGCCCATGCACCAGATGTAAACTGAGTTTTCTTAACATCTCCGTTAGTAAATGATACAGGCTTGGTTGTAGCAAATGCATATCCATAAACACCTGGATTATCAGAGTTTAGGTAATTTATCGGAGTAACCTTAATTTTATCTTTTCCTAACTGATCCGTCTCAGTGGCTAAATCTTGAATTAGAACTGCATAAGCTTTCTGAGTTCCCATATTTTTATATCCCTCTATATAAACATTTGTGAAAATACCTGAACCATGTTTTTTAAACTGAATAGCAGTAATCTCTGCAGATCCTGCAACCTCAGGCTGAGTACCTGCTTCTCTGATTAAAGTAATTCCGTTTACTTTTGGTGCTGTATTATCAGCATTAGAAGAAGCTTCGATCTCCATACCAAAGTTACCTATACCTGTTTGGTAAGCATACCAGTTAGAGTTGCTCTGACCAGACCATCCATCTTGCCAGTCGAAAGAATCGTCATAATTTCCGTAAGAAATTAGGTTGCTTCCGCTTACTGTACCTCCAAAGAATTCGAAACCATCATCAGTTCCTTTATAAGAAACAAGATTTTCTAAAACTGTTCCTGCACCTACTGAATAGAAAGTCATAGAGTTGGTTTCAGAAGTACCGTCTCCAATTTTACGGCCTCCGTATTCTACTCTTACGAATTTCATAACACCAGAGTTAGAATTAACATCATTTCCTCCGTATGTTTGAGATAATCCGTCTTCTGAAAGTGCTGTAGAAGCTCCACCAACTGCTTTTATAGGAGCATTACCATAAATTGTAATACCACCCCAGTCACCTGGTTTTTTAGAAGATGTTGTGAAAACAATCGGCTGATCTGCTGTACCTTCAGCTTTTATTTTTCCACCTTTTAGGATAACTAGACTACTTTCAACATTGGTAGCAGCTGTAAAATTAGCGCCAGCCTCTATTGTTAAAGTTACACCATCGGATACTTTTACAATACCTGTTAATGTATAGTTTCCTTTTTTTATCAATAAATCTTTAGTAATTGTACCAGTTAGATTTCCTGAGCCTTCCATTACAGAACCATTGTTATTTCCTGGATTGGTTGGATTTGTAGGAATGTCATTGTCTTCACGAATATCAATCGTACATGAAGAAACGCTTAATAAAAATGTTAAAGACAAAAGCGTTAGGATGTTCTTTTTCATATTACTTAGTATTATTTTATTTTTAATTAAAATGTATAACCTATGGTCAGGTTAAAGTTTGTACCACGTTTGAAGTCTTCCATTCTCAAAGAGGTTTCGTTGATCGGAATTAAACTTCTGTTACCCAAATCCAGTTTGTACTGTTGGTTAAGAATATTTTGTATTGCAAATTTCAGATTCCAGTTCTTAGTCAACTGTGTATTGTAAATAAAGTCTAATTGATGGAAAGGACTTTCGTATACATTGTCCAGTCTACCAAATCCAACTCCGTAGATTTTTTTACCTGAAACATTGTAAACAAGAGAGAATGTGTTAGTAAGATTCTGTGAGTTTTTAAATTCATATTTTAAATCTGCGTTCACAGTCCATGGGGCAGCACCTTGTAGTTTTCTGTTTCTGTTTGCCAGGAAGTCGGTTTCATTTTTCTGTTCCTCACTTCTCTCTACATCTGTATACATAAAGGTTGCATTAGCTCCTAATGACCATCTGTCTAGTCCTTCGATAATTCTGTTAAGACCAATTAAACCTTCTACTTCAAGACCGATTACTTTAGCTCTTTTAGAATTGAAATAAGTAATAGTTGTCCCTGTAGAGTTTCCTGAGGATATGTATGATCTTTCAATTGCGTTATCTATTATTTTTCCAAAAGCATTGAAGGCAATCATTTCTTTGCTGGTAGGGAACCATTCATATTTTAAATCAATATTATAGTTCTCACTATTCTTCAATAGTGGGTTACCTACGATATTCTCATTATCAGGATTGATGTATTCAATTGGCATATACTCAATAAGAATAGGTCTTGTAATAGATTTACTAGCCGCAAATCTGATGTTGGAATTATTATTAAGAGCCTTTTTAATTGCCAAAGAGGGTAGTATAAAATACTGATTCTTTGTAATGTTCTCAGTATCCGGATAGTTATTGCTTTTAGGATCTTTGTATCTTGTAATGTTCATGTTGTTTTCTACACGTCCACCGATAAGGATATCCCAAGTTTCATTTGGTTTGTAATTCAAATTAATGTAACCTGCATTTACAAACTGATAAAGATGTTTTTTATAATTCTGCTGAGAGCCTTCAAAATAGCTGTAAGCTCCTTTCATTAATCCTTCATTAAACTGAGCCTGAGGCTTGTCTCTGTTAATAATAACATTGGCATTTGCAGGATCTAATAATCTACCATATATAAAACGGTAAGATATATTTCGGATGTCAGCAAAACCATTGTACCCGGCAGTAATATTAATTGGGAATTCGTTTTTCTCATTTCTTTCACCCAATCCTACGTTATATTCCGCAAAAGCAGAAAAATAATTTTTACCGTTTACATCAAAGTATTGACGGATAAGGTTGTTACCTCCGTAGTTCATAGAAAGATCTTGTGTTCCCGGGATCTCTTTTCCTGCGAAAATCTTTCTGTCCGGCTGTTGAAAGAAGTTATTCACCCAGCTTCCACCAGCTTTGAATGTATGTCTTTCTCCAATTTTCTGAGAAGCAATTAACTGGATGTTGGTAAACCTGGATACATCTTGTTGATTAACTCTGAAGAATAGTGGATTCTGTTTTTGCTGATCTCTGTAACCACGGAAATCTTCGATAATATTATCTGAAGATTGTAAGAACATAGCACTCAAATCTATTTTGGTTCCTTTGTTCTTATAGCCAACACCTAATAATGCAGAAGATTCTATACCATAAGTATAAGTTTCTCTCATTAAGCGGTTTCTGTAATCCCCGGATTCATTAAAGTTATTTTTGTTTCCGTTTCTGTACTCGTAAGAGTTAGCTTGGTTTAAGGATAATAAGAAACCTATATTACCAGTACCGGCTTTAAATTTCTGAGCTGTAGTAAATCCTATTCCGGTGTTAGGCATAGATTTTACATTGCCAACGTCCCAGGAATCTTTAAAGTTATTTAATGCTTCCTGTTTTGTGAATTCATATCCGCTTGGCTGGTATCCGTTTATAGGATCCGGAAGTTGTCTTTTATCTGAATTTAATCCTAAATAACCTCTGAAAGTATCTGCATTAGGATTGATTTTAAAATTATTTCTGAAAGTATTCTGAGAATTAACACCTACACTAAATTCTATTTTAGTAAAAGGCTTCTCGTAGGTAAGAGTTTCAATATCGAAAGTAGCTCCGGCAAAGTCACCATATAGATCTGCATTAAATGTTTTGTAAATATTAAGCTTACCTACAACATCAGTTGGAAACTGCTTTAATGCAATGATTTTCTGAAAAGGGTTATTAGATGGTGATCCTAGTCCATTGATCAACAAATAACTGTATCTCTCTTCCAATCCTCTTACAAATAGTCCTCTTCCTTCTACAGAATTAATCCCTGTTACTTTTGTCAAACCTTGTTCTACATTAGAAATTCCTTTTCTGGAAATTTCTTCAGCTCCCATAGCTTGTTTTTGGATAACAGCTTTTTTCTGCTCTTGTAAAATGGCCGTTTCGGTTTTTTTATTCCTTTGACCTTGTAATTTTACTCCTTCAATATTTTTAGCCTCATTCTTTTTAATGGTATCCTGCGTAGCCTGAGCCATTAAAGAAGTGGTAGAAATAAAAGTGAATAAAACACCAATTGAGAGTTTAGTTATTCTCATTTTACTTTTCATTTATTTTATTGGGGCAAAGAAACCAAGAATAACTTAAGTTTTTTTTAAGCCATATTTAAGTAATTTTTAAGTTTGTGTTAACAGAATGTTGTTAATATTAAATTATCGTTAATGAAGCGTTGATTTATTAAAATTTGTTAATTTTGGGTTTTAAAAAAGTAAACATGAGCACTAAAAAAATCCTTTTAATTGATGATGAACCGGATATTTTAGAATTATTATCCTATAATCTTACCAAAGAAGGATATTTGGTTGAAACCGCTAAAAACGGAGTAGAAGGAATTGAGAAAGCAAAAGAACTTATTCCGGATATGATACTTCTGGATGTAATGATGCCTGAGAAAGACGGAATAGAAACGTGTCAGGATCTGCGTAATATTAAAGATCTTGAAAAAACTTTAATTATTTTCCTTTCTGCACGTGGTGAAGAATTTTCTCAACTAGCAGGTTTCCAGGCTGGTGCTAATGATTATATTACGAAGGTAATAAAGCCAAAAGTACTTATTTCGAAAGTTAATGCACTGATGGAGCTTACTACACGTGTAGCAACACAGGCACAACAATTGAAAATCGGAAGTCTTACTATAGACAAAGACAACTTCAGAGTAACAAAAGGAACTCAACAATTTTTATTACCAAAGAAAGAGTTCGACTTGCTTTATTTACTAGCCTCTAACACTCAGAAAGTCTTCAAAAGAGACGAGATTTTAGAAAAAGTTTGGGGTAATGATGTTATTGTTGGAGAAAGAACCATCGACGTACATATTCGTAGACTCAGAGAAAAATTAGGAATAGATACCATTCAGACACTTAAAGGTATCGGATATAAATTGGTAGTGTAATTTTTCACTATGAATGTAAGCCCCGTTAAAATTATTTCTGCAATATTTCTCACGCTCTGTATGGCGGCAATAGCCATGCTGTATGAGAAATTTCATCACCTTTATGACAGCAGAAATATTACACTATTACTTGTAATAATAGCCTTACTTATAATTACCGGAATCAATTATGTGGTTCTGGTTTTCCTTTTCAGAAACTACGATCAGCGACAGATACGTAAAATTTCCCAGACATTTCCGGAGTACTTTATTCAGGAAGAAAATCCTACCACCTTTACCGAGCTCGGAGAGAAAATTACCGGGATGCGGGAAGAGGCAGATGCCAGAATGGTAACCATGAAGGAAATGGAAAACTACCGTAAAGAATATCTGGGCAATGTGGCTCACGAATTGAAAACACCACTGTTTTCTATTCAGGGGTATGTAGAAACATTGATGGATGGTGGAGTAGATGATATGAATATCCGCGATAAATATCTGGAAAGGATTGATAAATCGGTTGAGAGAATTCTGAATATTGTTCAGGATCTGGATATGATCAGCCGGCTAGAATCGGGGCAGATAAGCCTTTCTTTATCCAAATTTGATATTAATATTCTTGTGCGCGACATCTTCGATCTTCTGGATCTGGAAGCTCATAAAACTGGTGCTAAATTTCTGCTTACAACATCACAAAGTGCAGTAATGGTAAATGCAGACCGTAATAAGATATCCCAGGTACTTATAAATCTTTTGGCCAATGCTATCCATTATGCTAACCGGGAAAAAGCACAGATTGTTGTCAATACAATTATTGCAGGTAATGAAGTGCTTGTTGAGGTAAAAGATAACGGAATGGGAATAAAACCTGAGAGCCTTCCCCGTATTTTCGAGCGTTTTTATCGTGTAGAGTCCAGCCGTAGTCGTAAAGATGGTGGATCCGGACTGGGACTTGCCATTGTAAAGCATATTCTGGAAGCCCATAAGAAGAATATAGACGTTAAAAGTGTTTATTTGGAGGGAACCAGTTTTAGTTTCAGACTCGATTTAGTGAAATAATCGGCCCGGAAAATAGGGAAAATTATTTTTGAAAAAAAGTCTTCTTTTATACAAACGCTGTTTTATATTTGTAGCTGAATTTAGACCTTAATTTAAACAGTAAAGTAAAATAGACAAGTAATCCAAAATGATTTACAAAGTAAGAGTAATTTTAGATGCTAAAGACAGTGTTTTCCGTGATATAGAAATCAAGGACAAACAAACTCTATGGAATTTGCACTTAGGAATTAAAAGTGCTTTCAGCCTGCAGGGAGAAGAACTTTCTTCTTTCTATTTTTCAGATGAAGAATGGACAGAAGGAAATGCAATCCCATTAGAAGATATGTCAGATGAAGGAGATGGGGAAACCATGTCGGATATTTATTTAAATGAAGCATTTGCCGAGAAAGGAGCAAAAATGCTTTTCAAGTATGGCCTTCTGGACCTATGGGAGTTCTTCTGTGAATTGCAGGAGATAGTAGAAGAAAAGCCAGCAGTTAATTATCCTATCACAGCATTTAGATTTGGAAATATGCCGTTAAAGGCACCATCTAAATCTGGTAATGGAGGCGGTAAAATGGCAATGCCTATGGCAGATGATGAGTTTGGAGATATCTCTTCTGATTTTAAAGGAGACGATTTTGATGACTTTGACGATGACGAGGAAGAAGAAGAAGGAGGATATGGAGACGATCTTTATGATGAAGAGGATCTCGATAAAATCTAAAAAATATTAAACCGGTTTTTAACCGGTTTTTTTATTATCTTGAAGTTTCAACCTGGCATCTGAATAAAGACAAAACTGCTTTGTTGATATCGGTATAATTTCATGTAAACATAATTCCTGAAAACTATGATTGGACAATTACCAACGGATTGGAAACATACAGCCAATATTTATGAGGTTAATGTAAGGCAATATACAGAAGAAGGAACTTTCAAAGCTTTTGAAAAGGAATTGCCCCGGCTAAAGGATATGGGAATAAAAGTATTGTGGTTTATGCCCATTACTCCTATTGCTCAGGAGCAGAAGAAAGGGAGCATGGGGAGCCCGTATGCTGCACAGGATTATACATCCGTTAATCCGGAATTCGGAACTTTACAGGATTTTAAAGATCTTGTGAATACTGCACATGAGCAGGGTTTTAAAGTAATTATAGACTGGGTTGCCAATCATACAGGTTGGGATCATATATGGACCAAAACACATCCAGAATATTATCTGCATGATGCCGATGGAAGCTTTCATAAAGCTTCAGGTATGGATGATATTATAGAGCTTGATTATACAAATCAGGATATGCGCCGGGAAATGATTGAAGCAATGAAATTTTGGGTAAGGGAAGCCGATATAGACGGATTCAGATGCGATCTGGCGTCCTGGGTAGAAGTTGATTTCTGGGAGCAGGCACGCCCTGAAACAGAAAAAATAAAACCTTTATTTTTTATTGGTGAATACGATGAACTGGAAAATCCTGAATACGGAAAGACATTTGATGCCAGCTATTCATGGAAATGGATGCACCTGACAGAAGATTTTTATAAGAACAATCTGCCACTTTCGAATCTTATAGACCTGTTAAAGCAATATTCGGGTATTAAGTATCCCAGTATGCGGGCTTGGTTTACATCCAATCACGATGAAAATAGCTGGAATGGTACCGAGTATGAGAAATATGGTGAAATGGCCAAAGCATTAGCAGTATTTAGCATTACATGGGACGGAATTCCTTTAATTTACAGTGGTCAGGAATTACCTTTGAGAACCAAAAGACTGGAGTTTTTTGAGAAAGATCCTATTCCTTGGAACGGAACTTATGAGATGGCAGCGTTTTATAAAAAATTACTGACTTTAAAATCTAATAATCCGGCTTTAAGAGGTGCTGATAGCAATGTTGTAACAATTCTGATTCAGAATACAGCTCCGGATAAAGTGTTTTCTTATCTGCGTAAAAATGGAGATGATGAGGTTCTGGTAATTCTTAACATGTCCAGAGAAGCAGAGCTTAATTTTAGCCTTACAGATTCGTACGTTTCAGGTATCTTCAGGAGTCTGTTTTCTGATGCGGAGCATGATTTTACCAGCCAAACAGCATTTAAATTGCAGCCTTTTGAATATATGGTTTTTGAAAAATAATGTATAATAGTATAGAATGATTAAACGAATTTTACTTTTTGGATTTTTATTTTCTTTAAATACGATATGGTCGCAAACTAAGTATCAGAAAGATTTTAACGAATTTTGGAATGATATAGATCAGAAATACGCTTATCTGAATGAACAACAAATTAATTGGCAGAAGGTAAAAGAAATCTACAGCCCGGAAGTAGCGGAAATCAATAATACCTATGCTTTTGTTCAGTTATTGGAAAAGGTTCTTAATGAACTTCACAATGGTCATTCGTCTTTGAATACTAACTTGGATATTTCAAATAAACTAGTCCCTTCCGGGCAAGATATATACGTTGAAAAAGAACAAAATAAATATATAATTGCTGATTTTAGAAAGTAAAATACTAAATAAAAAAACGGCTTATTTAAAAGTAAACAACTCATTAGGAGATAATAATTTAATATTAACCTTTGATAAAGCACTCGATTCATTATTAAATTACAAAAATGTAATAATTGATTTAACTGAAACGCCTAGTGGTGGAAATACAACTGTTGCAAGAGCTATTATGGGAAGGTTTACCGATAAGATGCTTCCATATCAGGTACACGAATTTGATGAGGCAAAATATCAAACTAAAAGACATTGGGTAGAATACGTTGTACCCAGAGGCAAAACTTACAAAGGAAAACTTTATATTTTAGTAGGACATTGGACCGGAAGTATGGGAGAGGGACTGGCTATTGGTTTTGACGGAATGAAAAGAGCCAAAATAATTGGAACAAAAATGGCAGGATTAATAGGTGCAATATCAGGATTTCAGATGACTGAAACCAAGATTGGCTACCAGTTTCCTACAGAAAGATTGTATCATGTAAATGGAACGCCCAGGGAAGATTTTGTTCCCGGAATACATACTAAAAATACAGAAGAAACTTTCCGTAAAGCTTTTGAAATAAAATAATCTTTATTTCTCTTTTTCCAGATACTTTCGTACAATGTTTAGAATTGCTGTGTGGTATCTGAAGCTTTCTTTAAATCCTCCGGAATTATAGTCCACATTACTGAGAACTGTAACACCAACATGATTTTTTGGGAAATAATAATTCTCTGTAACATAGCCGGGAACAAATCCGGTTTGGCCAACCATTAGAAGATTGTCACTGGTATCAATAGTAATTCCCAGTCCATATTCTGTTAACCCAAAAACAGGGTGATTTCTTACCGAATTCTTTTGCTTGGTCAGCAATTGTTCCATTGTATTCTTTTTGAGTAGCTTTCCCTCAAAGTAAAGCTGATTCCATTTTCCCAAATCTAATGCTGTTGTTATAAAACTTCCACCTGCAGGAGCATGAGAATACATAAAACTGTTGGTTTCAATAGCTAATTGTCCGTTTTTATTTTCAGTATAAGGAGTTGTTAGTTTCGTGTACTTTTTGACATCCGGATGATAAGTGTCTTTCATTCCACATTTTTGGAATAGGGCTGCTGTGATTTCAGCGAAAGATTTATGATATAACTTTTCCAGTATTTTAGCCAGAAGATCATAAGTGGTAGTAGAGTGGGAGTAGTCGAACTGTGTTCCCGATACAAATAATGTAGGTTTATCTAAAGCTTCTATACCGCTGGTATGATTTAGAAGAAGTCTTATTGTGATCGTATCTTTCCAGGATTGTGATAATTCAGGCAGATATTTTCGAATGGGAACATCCAGAGCCAACAAATTATTTTCATAAGCTTGTAATACTAAAGTAGAAGTAAACTGCTTGGCTATTGATCCACTAATGAACTGGTCATCTGCTTTTAAAGGCGTTTTGTGCTCCAGATTAGAATATCCTTTTGCTTTTAAATACAGATTTTTTCCGTTTTGAGAAACCAGAACAACACCATTAAAGGGCTTATCCGTTTCGGCACCAAGCAAAGAATCTATTTTGCTTTTTATAATGTTTTGCCCTTGTTGAGCATTGATATAGGAATATGAAAAAATTGAAAGTAATGTAATTAATACTTTTCTGTTTAAATATTTCATCAGATTTTTTTAAGTGTACAGATTATATTCCCTATTTCGTACCTCGTACTTCTAACTTTAAAAAACTCCTCTTCTGAAGTACCCAATCACGGCCCCCAAATTAAGATTCAGCATGTATCGGATTCGGCTTCCATATCCCTTGAATGCAGGTTCGAATCCCAGAGAAGACTGAACCGGAAAATAGATTTCCAGAAAATCAGGGATTACTTTTAGTTTGATACCGCTATCCCAGATAAACTTCATATTCTGACCTTTATTCTTGTACAAACCAGCATCTGCATAAACGTTGAACATTTTCCATAAGTGGGCATCCACATTGGTAGAAACAACCCAGCTGTTTACAAAATTTTTAAAATCAGATTTAAATCCACCTTCTGCAAGGATAAACTGCTGAGAAAGTACTCCGTCTGTAGCAGATTGCCCCAACAGACCATAGCTAAATGAATAATTGGAAACTCTGGAAAGACCAAAGTTGAAAAGGTTATTTCGGGTTTTATTTTCTATAAACAAACCTCCGAAAGCCCTTAGCATTACTTTTTTATCTTTAGCATATTCCCAACGGTAATAATATTCTGCCGATAGCTTCTGGAAGTCTTCCATCCATTGAAGATTAGTCATCAGATAATTTTCATGAATAGCTTTGTTGTCAGAATATGAATAAGAAATATTCCACAAGTTATACTTATCATAATCATTTTTTGCAATCAAGGCAGGTGAAAGAGTTCTTTCGAAGTAGCTGTAAGAGAACCCTAAATTTCGGCTTACCTGGCTTCTTGGATCTTTTGCAAAATTGATGCTGGTAAGAAGGTTTACCTTTTTATACGGAAGGTTATAATCGTAATGGAAATAAGAACCATTAGCTGCGAATAACCAGCTTCTAAAGAAAGAATCAGCCGGCATAAACTGATAACTGGCTCCCGCAGACCCTGTCAGTTGACTGGTCCCGGTACTATAATATGGAACAAGCGAGTATACAAATTTACGGTCTATAAGACTTTTGTTTGTAAACTTCATTCCGAGAAGGAATTTATCATAGTTGTTCCATGATAATATCGGAGCAACATAGACTTCATTATACTCCGGATTGGGAATGTCAGTAAATAACTTGAATCTAATTTTTTTCATATTAGAAAACATTCCTTTTGTATAAAGATAGTTGTCTCTGAAGTTGGCTTCAGGGAAAGTATAATCGTTATTTATAGAAATCTTTTTAGTACTGTCATTTGGTATTCTGTAAGCCTGTTTGTCAGTACTTTCAGTAGTGTCGAACCAATAGGATTTTATTTTCCCGTTAAAGTCTTCAGCTTCTACTTTTAAAGGGATTTTCAGTGGTGTATTCTTAGATATTCTTAATTCCAGCTGATTGTCATCTGTCTTTTTAAAAGACCTGAGATTAAAATTAACCCTGTTTTTATGCTGGACAAATTTTTCTAAAAATTCACTTGTATGGTTAGTATAAGAATCCAACTGGGTCATGAAGTCTTTACTATCGATTTTCTGACCACGGTTTTTTGCTAGATACTCCTGAACAAAACTATCGAATTTTTGCGTCTTATTATTTAGCATACTGAAGATAAGCCCGGTTTCGAAGCTGCTTACAGCTGTTATATTAAATTTACTAAGATCCTGTAAATGGGTATTTATGCTTTGGTCTAAATTCTGATTGAGAATATAATCATAAGCAAGCCCATAACGATCTGTCAATTTTATTTTTGAAACTTCAAACCATTTCAGAGGCTTTATTTTCCATAATCTGACCTGATCTGGAAGATTTCCGGCTAGTTTTTTATCACTATAGTTTTTATTCAGGTATTCTATTTCCAGATAAGTTCTTAATCCATTATACAACCAGTGGTCGGTATTTTTGTCAGCTAAAAAAGCTTGATTGACAACATTCTGGGAGATGACACTAAAGTAATTAAAATCGGATTTTTCAGGATCAGAAAATAATTTGAATTTCCATTTGCGGAACTTTATATCATCACTTCCAATAAATCCGTTTCGGTCTCTAGCCCGGTCAGAAATAAAAATCTTGCCCGGTAAAAAACCGATTTTATCTTTAATAAATTTTAATTGTAAAGGAACCAGAAAGGCAAGGTTTGCCTGCTCTTCCGAGGATATTGTGTAACCTAAATCCAGTGTTACTTTTTGTTTGTCTACATCAAAATCCATTTTGGTGTTTTCTGTATGTGAGATCATAAATTCCGGATCTTCATACAGGGAACCCTCAAAGCTATAGTTGTCTTTCTGATGCAGGTTGGATTGAATAATATAAGGGCCTTTTTCAAAATTAATATTCCAATAGCTGCCGTTATTCTGATTTTCATCCAAATCCAGATATGACTTTTCAGATAATTTAGAATCTTCAAAACTATCCGGAACAATGAAGAAATATTTCAGAAGCATCTGATTGTCCCCATAACCGTAACCCGTAAAATCTGATGCAGGAATATGGATGTCATACTCCAGATTTAGTATTACTTTCCCGTTTTGTGGAAGAGGTTGTTTTAATCCAAGATATATATTTTCGCCCCTTTCATCAGAATAAGACTTTATGTCTTTCGAAAAATCTACTCTCAGATTTTCTATATACCCCAATTTTTCTTTGTTACTGAAGTATAATGCTGTTTTTCTTTCCTGTAGTTTTCGCTTACCTAAAGGCGTTCTTCTGTTTCGGTAGGCATTTGCCCACGATAATAACTTTATAGAATCTACAGGACGCGAAAGTCTGTTCTGATAGACAATTTTCTGCTGTATGTGCGCAACATATCTGTTTTCGTCCAGCTTTATCTGCAGACTTATACTATCCTTCTGAGCCTTTACACAGAAAGAAGAGAACAGAAAAAAACAGGCAATAATTTTCGGGACAGGATGTATTCCTGACTGTATACGGATTTCCCGAGTTGAAATATTTTGATAGATGTCCCGAATTTTCATTTTAAGAAAGAAACGCCATTAAGTCCATGTAGTTTTTCTGATTGATATTGTGCCCGCTCACATATTCCCGGAATGAGAAAAAACATCCGAGATCATACAACATATCTGCTGCTGCTCTTCCCATATCCAAAGGGATTACAGCATCTTCCATTCCGTGGGAAATAAAGAAGCGCATTTCTGTAAATGCTTTTTTATCCTTGCTGATATTCTGAAGAATCTTAGTCTCAGGATAAGCACTAAGTATAGCAATTTTATTAAATAGTTCAGGATATGTTAATGCCATAGAATAGGATAAAATACCACCCTGGCTGAATCCCATTAAATGAGTTCTTTCAGTAAGTTGATATTCCTCTTTTATATCTCTTATCAGGTTCAGAATGCTTTTCATAGCATCAGTAGCCTCTTCTATATCGATAAATCTGTCTGCAGAAGAAAAATCTATATCGTACCAGGAATAACCTCCGTAAGGAGAATCCTTAGGGGCTCTTAGGCTAACGATTAACCAATCTTCCGGCAGAGTAGGTACAAAGCTAAAAAGGTCTTCTTCATTACTTCCGTAACCGTGAAGCATAACCAAAAGTTGTGTTTTTGGAGTGATAACTTCAGGTTTTCTCACCAAATAATTTATGTTCATACCACAAATATATATTAAGTTAGGCAATATTTTGATTAAAGATAGGTTAAGATCGTATTTTTTAGCCAAAAGCTGCATCTGTGCATTATATGCAAGGTATTTTGGTCCATTAAATGATAACTTCAATAACTGCTTCAGTAATTATTCCACTTATATTAAAAAAATGTAAATTTACAGCACGAAAATTTCTAAATATAAAATGGATAAAATCCCAAGTGTAGACCTGCGTGATTTCCTTTCGGATAACCCGGAACGCAAACAGAAATTTGTAAATGAAATCGGAAAAGCTTACGAAGAAATTGGATTTGTTGCCCTTAAAGGACACTTTTTGGACGACAATCTGGTAGACAATCTCTACGGAGAAGTAAGAAATTTCTTCGAACTGCCACTAGAAACTAAACAGAAGTACGAAATCCAGGGAATTGGAGGACAACGTGGTTATGTTGGTTTTGGAAAAGAAACGGCAAAAGGTTTTAAAAAGGGAGACCTTAAAGAATTTTGGCATTTTGGACAATACCTTCAGGAAGGTTCCAAATATGCAACTGAGTACCCAGACAATGTAATTGTAGATGAGTTACCTAAATTCAACGAAGTTGGAAAAGAAACTTATCAGATGTTGGAGAAAACAGGACAGTATGTATTGAGAGCTTTGGCTCTTCACCTTGGACTGGACGAGTTTTACTTCGACAAGTACATTGCAGAAGGTAATTCAATCCTTAGACCAATTCATTATCCGCCAATCACTCACGAACCAGATGATGCAGTACGTGCTGCAGCACACGGAGACATTAACCTTATTACACTTCTTATGGGAGCACAAGGGAAAGGTCTTCAGGTTCAGAATCACAATGGTGATTGGATCGATGCTATTGCTGAACCGGATGAATTAATGATTAATGTTGGAGATATGTTATCCAGACATACCAACAACAAACTGAAATCTACAATTCACAGAGTTGTTAATCCACCAAGAGAATTATGGAGTACTTCCAGATTTTCTATTCCTTTCTTTATGCACCCGGTGAGCGAAATGCCACTAAATGCATTAGAAAAAACGATTGACGAAAACAATCCAAAATTGTATCCTGATACAACTGCAGGAGAATTCTTACATGAAAGACTTGTAGAATTAGGATTGATTAAGAAGTAAAATTAATTGCTTAATAATAGCAGAGCCTCCCTTTTTGGGAGGCTTTTGTGTTTTAAAACTGTACCTATTTAAAATAGTAAAACTGATACTGTGTTTATCGATTGCTCTCCCTTAAATTTGTTTTATCAAATACAAACTGAATTATGAAATTAGCATTTGTAGGTAATAAGCTACAGGAAAAGTTTTCCACAGGAACAACTAATGATGAAGATACAGATCTGTTGAATTTTCTGAAAGAAAAAGGATTGGATATTAGTTTAGTTATATGGAATGACAGCAATATAAACTGGCCAGATTATGATACAGTTATTATAAAGTCTCCATGGGATTATCACGAGCATGTTACTGAATTTTCTGACTGGCTGGATTCTCTTGACAAGCTGCAGATTAAAGTTTTGAATCCTGTAGATACCATTAAATGGAACAGTAATAAACATTACCTTAAAGATATTAATAGCAAAGGACTTCCGGTGATTCAGACGGAGTATGTCTCTAAAGGAAGCGAATTCCGGGATGAGTTTTTTGAAATGTTTGGTACGGATAGTCTTGTTGTAAAACCTTGTGTAAGTGCAGGAGCCAAGAATACGATAACAGTAAGTAAAGAGACTATTTCCGATAAAAGAACGGAAATAAATACTTTAATCTCGGAAGAAGATTACATGGTTCAGCCTTTTGTAAATGAGATAAAAGAAGGGGAGTGGTCGTTTCTGTTTTTTAATGGTAAGTATAGCCATTGTGTTTTGAAAAAGCCAAAGCAGGGAGACTTTAGGGTGCAACACTATCATGGTGGAAGCATCAGTTATCCTGAGGCAGATCCGAAACATATCGCTCAGGCAGAAGAGTATCTGAAAGTAATCCCTCAGCAAACACTATATGCCCGTGTAGATGGAGTTCTTATAGATAATATATTTCAGTTAATGGAGTTAGAGCTTATAGAACCATATTTGTTCTTGAACTCAGATGCTGCATTATTCGAAAATTATTATCAAGCTTTGTTACAGCATATTTAATCAATTTAATAAGTAAATAGTAGTAATAAGAGGAAAGGGGTTGCTTTTTTAGAGGCAGCCTCTTTGTTTTTTATCTGGATAATATTTAAAAATAATCCACCATTTTGGTGGATTATTTTTTATTTCAATTTGATTTTTACAACTTCGCCATCAGTTTTTACTTCAACAAAGGTTTCTAAAAATTCATTATAGTCTTTACTGTAAGAACTCGGTGAGTAATAGTCAATTCTGCCATAATTATCATATCCGCTTCCGGTATATTTGTTGTAGTTATAATTCAGACTATAATCCATACTTCCGTAAAGGTAATATTTCCCAGGCTTCATATTGGGGAATGTGAATTCTCCATCGCTGTTGGTTATAGCTTCTATACGATATCTCATCGCATTTCTGTCCATATAAACATATCTGTTTTTCTTAGGATTATTTTTGCTTTTATCACTCCAAAGTTTATAATACTCTTCGAAATAAGGTGTAACAGGGAACAGAATTACTTTTATCTTATTGGCTTTTACCTTTCCTAAGATTTTCATTCCGTATCCGTTCTTCTGTCTGGTAAAAGCTTCACCTACAATTGTTCCTTTTCCCAATGCAAGCATACTTTTAGCCTGTAGTGAATCAAATTTCTGAGTGGGCATAGTGATTATCTCAGATGCCTTTCTTTTAGCAGCTTCTTTGTCTGCTTTTTCAGGTTCTACATACTGGGCTTTTATAATAAGCCCGAAGAATAATAAAGATATTAAAGGGAGTATTTTTTTCATTTTATTATATTTTTTGAGTGTTATGAATGTGAAATTAGAAAAAAGTTATAATACTAACAAAAATATTTTTTACACAAAAAAGCCATCCCTAGAGAGATGGCTGATTGTTATTAATATAATTTATAAATTATACAGTCTTTACGATAAAGTAACTTTTCTTTCCTTTCTGTAATAAAAGGAATTTACCGTCAATAAGATCCTTTTCTGAAACTTCAAAAGTATCGTTCACTTTCTCTTTATTTACAGAAATAGCATTTCCGGTAAGTTCTCTTTTAGCTTCACCTTTAGATTTTAGGAATCCTGACTTATCTGAAATAAGATCTATAATATTGCTTCCGATAACTTCAGATTTTGCCACTTCTTTTTGTGGAACACCATCAAAAATCTGAAGGAACAATTCTTCGTCAAGGCTTACTAAGTCCTCGGCAGTAGAACGGCCAAATAAGATTTCAGAAGCCTTAAGAGCTCTTTCATATTCATTTCTACCATGTACCCATACCGTAACTTCTTCCGCTAATTTCTTCTGAAGTTTACGCTCATGTGGAGCTGTTTTGTGCTCTTCGATTAGTTTTTCTATTTCTTCCTTTTCAAGGAATGTATAGAACCTGATGAATCTTTCACCATCTTCATCTGTAGCATTTAACCAGAATTGGTAGAATCTGTATGGAGAAGTTCTTTTAGCATCCAACCAGTAGTTTTCACCACTTTCAGATTTTCCAAATTTGGATCCGTCTGCTTTAGTGATTAATTTAGTGGTAAGTGCAAAAGCTTCACCCTGTGCTTTTCTACGGATAAGTTCAGTTCCTGTAGTGATATTTCCCCACTGGTCAGAACCCCCCATTTGTAATTTTACACCTTTCTCTTTATATAAATGTAGGTAATCGTAACCTTGCAATAACTGATAAGTAAATTCTGTAAAGCTCATTCCGTCCGCACCATCTTCTCCCGAAAAACGTTTTTTCACGGAATCTTTAGCCATCATGTAGTTTACAGTAATGTGCTTTCCGATATTTTTTGCAAAATCAAGGAAAGTAACATTTTTCATCCAGTCGTAATTGTTTACCAGTTCAGCTCTGTTAGGGCCGTCACCTTCAAAATCTAAAAATCTTGACAGCTGGTTTTTTAAACAGTCTACGTAATACAATAGGGTCTCCTCATCTAACAGATTACGTTCTGCGGACTTGCCGGATGGGTCACCTATCATTCCTGTTGCACCGCCTACCAAAGCAATTGGTTTGTGGCCGTGACGTTGAAAATGAGCCAAAATCTTAATCGGAATAAGGCTCCCAATGTGTAACGAATCTGCTGTTGGATCGAAACCGATATAGGCTGTAGTCATCTCTTTGTTGAGTTGATCTTCAGTCCCCGGCGTCATGTCAGCCCATAGCCCGCGCCATTTCAGTTCTTCAATAAAAGCATTCATTATATAAAAATTTTAAGATGCAAAGGTACAAAAATGCTTTTGCACAGGCTTATAAAAAGATTTGATTTTTTCAGGAACTTTAGATTATTGCCGTTTATATACTAAAGTTAATAAGTGTATTCTAACCAAACTGTGTTTTTCCTGTTATTCTCGTTCCTCTGATAAGACTCTAATAACCCTTTATCATTCAGCTGATAGATTGCTTTTCTTACACTTTTATCTCTTGTATACTGGCTTTCGTATAGAACAGGTGATTTTTTCTCAATTCTGTATTTTGTTTCCTGCATTAATTTTCCGTCCTGATAAATAGAGCTGGTATGGGTAAAAGGAAATTCATTAGCATTGCTGCTGCAATTAGAAGTCTGTATAACATTGTCTATATAGAAATTGGTACAGGATTTTTCTATTTTTTCATCAGTAGCAGCATTCATATTATCACTGACATCATCTTTCATGATAATATAGCTTTTTCGTAGCAGTTCATTTTTTTCCAGATGGTATATCTCCGTTTCTATGCCTCCGCCCAAATCACTGGAAGTAATCATTCTGTCATTGTCATAGCTTATGTTTGTTGTATTTACAGGTGTCTGGATATTTGTAAGAATACCATCTTTATAGGTGAACTTCTGAACAGATTTTTCATCAGATCTATATTCTGTAATGCTAATGGGCTGGCCTAAGTCATTAAGCTCTGTAACCAGATATTTTTGTTTCTTGCCATTGTCTCCTGTAATATATGTGGTAATTATTTTTACTTTGGATTGATCTTTATTGAAAAGCATTGTATTTTCAATAAAGCAAATTTTGGGTACAGCAAGATGTTGTAAATATGATTGCATTACTTCTGCTGATTTCTTTGTGAAATTATTCTTACCCTGTAAAGATTTAATTTCCTCCTTATATTTTTTGCTGTTCGTGATATAGGAAGATTCTTTTTGCTGTCCCAGCTGAGTTGCAACGAACTCTGTTGCCATTTTTTTTCCTTCCTGTGCTACAATATTATCATCCATCTTTCCGCTCCAGTAAGCAATAGCCTGATAAGTATTGCCATCACCTGTAAGATCAATATATTGACCATTTTCAGCAAGTACATAGGTATAAGTATATAACTGGATAATTTCCGGTGTATTTTTTCTGAAATTCTTTATTAGTTCATTCTTCTCCTGATCGTCTCCTCCTACAGACACTCCTTTCATATTAGGAGCAACATCTATTAATAAAACATATGCTTTGCCTGCTTTTAGCTTTAAAGTGTCGGCTTCAGATTTATCGGAAACAGCATCAGTAACTCCTGCAATATCGACCATAGTAGCTTTTCCGGAAGATTTTTTAGGTTGTTTTTTTGTGGTTTTTCTCTGTGCGGAAATCCCTATTGTTATGATGCATATTAAAAATATACTTAAGATTCTTTTCATATTATAGTTGTTCATGTTGGTATTGCAGTTGCTTTTCAGACTGTTATTGGGTGTTAAATTAAAGAAAAAAAATAAATGAATTAGATGACTATCGTTATCATCACTTATGGCGATATGGAAAAACGAAAAACGCTGACTTTTTTTTCAGCAAACTCTTCAGTATCTTTGTATTGTTTTTTAGAAAAAAGTTTTGAACGAGGAATCCTTAATCCATCTTATCCGGAAAGCACAAAGTAAAGATCAGAAGGCACAAACCAAATTGATCAATATGTTCTGGGTGGATGTTTTTTCTTTTATAATGAAGAAAGTTCAGGATGATATCCTGGCGGATGAAATTACAGTAAATGTATTTTCCAAGGTTTTGACTAAGCTGGATTTATTCGATCCGAGTTTTCAGTTTAAAACGTGGATTTTGACTATTGCACAGAATACTGTGATAGACTACTGGAGAAAGAAAAGCCGTGAAGTAGAAGATACGACCGGAGATCTGGAAGAAGTGAAAAATGTTTTTGTAAAATCACCGGAAGAACTATTGATTTCTGAAGAAGAAAATGATGAGATCCTGCAAGTTGTTGCCTCTATGGATGCAAATTATCAGGACATTATCAGACTTAGATTCTTTGAAGAAAAAAGTATAAAAGAAATTGCTGAAGAGCTGAATCTCTCAGTTGCTAATACTAAAGTCAGAATTATGCGGGCGAAAAAAGTATTGGCGGAATTATTAAAAAATAACGAGTTATACAATGAGTAACGAGACATTAACTAACGATACTACAACTCAAAAACCTAAATGGATTAGGGTAAAATTACCAACAGGGAAAAATTACCGCGAGTTAAGAACACTTGTAGATAAGTATAAACTAAATACAATTTGTCAGAGTGGAAGTTGCCCGAATATGGGAGAATGTTGGGGAGAAGGAACAGCAACGTTTATGATTCTGGGGAATATCTGTACCAGAAGCTGTGGATTTTGTGGTGTAAAAACCGGAAAGCCATTAGATGTTAACTGGGATGAACCTGAAAAAGTAGCCCGTTCCATTAAGTTAATGAAGATCAAGCATGCTGTATTAACTTCTGTAGACAGAGATGACCTTAAAGATATGGGATCTATCCTGTGGGCAGAAACAGTAAATGCAGTACGAAGAATATCTCCGGGGACAACAATGGAAACATTGATTCCTGATTTTCAAGGAATAACAAAACATATTGACAGACTTATAGAGGTAGCTCCTGAGGTAATTTCTCATAATATGGAAACCGTAAAAAGGCTTACCCGTGAGGTGCGTATTCAGGCAAAATACGAAAGAAGTCTGGAGGTACTTAGATATATGAAAGAAGCAGGACAGCGTCGTACCAAAACCGGAGTAATGCTAGGGTTGGGTGAAGAAAAAGATGAGGTTTTCCAGACTATTGAAGATATCAGAAATGCAAATGTAGACGTTATTACGCTCGGACAATATTTACAACCTACGAAGAAACACTTACCGGTAAAAAGATTTATTACGCCGGAAGAGTTCGATGAATATGGAGCTTTTGCGAGAAGCCTTGGCTTCAGACATGTGGAAAGTTCCCCACTGGTGCGTTCTTCTTATCATGCAGAAAAACACATCCACTAAAATTTAATTTGTGAAATGATACCCTTCGGAATTCCGAAGGGTATTTTTTTAACTTACAGTTTTAAAGGCTTTTTAGAAGTTTTATTATAGTAATAGTCTCATTTATAAAATCATATTCCTAATTTTTTTGAAATTTTCTAAGTATTTCATTTTACAATTTTTTAATATAAGCATATGTTTTTTGTACTTATGTTTATTTAAATTAAAGGTGTAAGTTATTTTTATTCAATATGTTTTTGTTATAAATACATTGTTTGTATACATTTGCAATCTGAATTGACTATTGTGTGCAGATAAATGTATATTTTAATTTTCTTTTTAAGAAAATTAAGATGAATTGCTAAATAAAATCTGAGATCATAAGTTAATCTTGCTAAAGTTATACAAACTCGTTAGGTTAAAAATACTTTATGTTGAGGATAAAAATTTGCTTTCTAGGTCTGTTTTTTATGCTAATAGTGAAAGGTCAGGATGCTGAAGCTTTTAATAAAATATATGTAAAAACATATCTTGAAACTTCTCAGAAGGATTTCAAAAAAGCCTTGGTTGTTTCAGACTCTCTTTTTAATATATCACAAACTCCTTTGTTACAGACAAAGAGTCTTATGCTTTCTGCTACTTTATATCAACAGACCCATGATCTTAAGAGATCGGTTGATTATGCTCTGAAAGCAGAAAAAATCATAGAGCAAACAAATGATGCCTCATGGAATACACGGGTATTGGGTTTCCTCTCCACACAGTACCGCCTTTTAGGCTTGTTCGATAAATCCAGAGTTTATTCGGAAAAAGCATTGGAATATGCCGGAAAAATTGAAAATCAAGAAGCAGCTAGTAGTGCAAAAGGCCTGGTATCGCAGGAACTGGCTTATTATAATATAGCAGTTCAGAAGTACCAGAAGGCTATTGAGAATATAGAAGCTTCTCAGAGGTATTTTGATAATATCACTCAGAATAAAGATTTTATGATAGCCGGTAATAAGCAACTTTTAGGCTTATGTTATTATAATCTTGGAGATACGGTGCGTTCCCTCAAATATTATAATGAAGCCTTAATGTTATTGAAAGGCGGACCAGAAAATTACCTTACTGGAATTGTTTATTCCGGAATTGCTGAGGTATACATGAAGACAGATGAATTGGATAAAGCTAAGGAGTATCTGGATAAAGCTGTAAAAATAGCAGATAAATCGGAATACCTGCAGCTGAAAAAAGAAGTTTATAAAAGAACTCAGGAGTATTACAGCAAAGTACAGGATATTGAAAATCTTCGTAAAATAAATGATAAGAAGGATGTTGTAGAAGATAAAATCTCCAAGAAAACGGATGCCTTTATCAACAACGCTTATGTTCAGTTGGAAAATGATAATATAAAAACAAAAGAAACTGGCTCCCTGAAAAACATCGCAATTCTGATGGCTGGTTTAGGTATTTTGTGCGGAATATTAATTTTTACATTCTACCGAAGAAGACAAAAGCAACAATTAGCCAGAATGCAGCATATTCTGGATCAGCATAAAAAAAAGCAGAAGGAATCCTATGTGACTTTAAATTTATCTGCACCGGAACATATTGCTGCAAAAGAAAAAAGCACACAAATGATGCCTCCGGAAACGGAAGATGCTTTGTTGGAAGCTTTATACAAATTTGAAAAATTGCAGCTTTATAAAGATAAAAATGCTTCATTATCCTATGTTGCCTCTTATATGGAAACCAACACAAAGTATCTTTCCTATATCATTAAAAAACACAGACAAAAAGATTTTACAAGCTATATTAATGAACTCAGAGTTGATTATATCATTGAAAAGCTAATGACAGATCCGGTGTACAGGCAATACAAAATAAGTGTACTTGCAGATGAGGCTGGCTTTTCTTCCCACAGCAAGTTTGCGACAATTTTTAAAAATATTACAGATGTATCTCCTTCACATTTTATCAACTACATAAGTCAGAAGAAGATCTAAAGTTTCTGTTTATGCAAACTTCAGATATATAAAAACTAATAACACAAATGATGCTCCGGAAGATTTATATATGTATAGCAATCCTTTTTTTATTGTTGTTGCAGGCACAAAATGCCAAAAGCTATGATAAAGTATATTCGAAAATATTGCATGAAACCTATCATAAGAATTTTGATAAGGCTATAATTGCAGGTGACTCACTGTACAGAAGTTCGGCTAAGCCTGTTTTTCAGGTTAAAAGTCTTATGCTGTTAGCATTGTTATATCAACGAAAAGGAGATGTAGAGAAAGCTGTTAATTATGCAGAGAAGTCTGAAGATATTATAGAGAAGTTTCAAATATATGATTATAGTGCAAGGGTATTTGGTTTCCTGGCATCACAATACAGGATTATCAGTCTGTATGATAAATCAAAATCCTATACTGAGAAAGCTCTTAGCGCTGTAAAATATATCAAAGATCCTGCTGAATCAAATAATGTTACAGGTCTGATGTTACAGGAACTAGCTCATTCTGATATTAAGACAAAGCAATACAAAAAAGCAATTTTTAAATTGAAGAAAGCTCAGGAAAAATTCAGTCTTCTTCCGGAGAAGGATTTCCTTATGGCAACAAATAATCAGCTGATGGGAGTCTGTTACATTGGTGCAGGAATATATGATAAAGCAATTACCTATTATAAAGAAGCTTTGGTATATGCCGAGAAAAATATTCCTAAAAGTACTCTGGCCGGAAAGGTTTTTCAGGGATTAGCATTGGCTTATATCCGCAATGGAGAGCTGGATAAAGCGAAAGAATATCTGGAAAAAGCTGAAGAGTATGTGGAAAATTCAAAGTACCTGGGGCTTAATCAGGAGATTTACAGCACATCACAGGAGTACTATGCAAAGAAAAATGATGCAGAGAATTTTACATTGGCTACGGAAAAAAAAGATTCTTTATCCGAACTGATTACTTCTCTTAATACGCGTTTTTTGAATCAGCAATTCTCAAAGCTTGAAAAACAAAATACTGAGCAGGAAGAGAGAAATTATACTAAGAGTATATTTATTGCAATAAGTGGGGTTTTCATTATCGGAAATCTGCTGTTCTTCTTTTTCTACAGCAGAGCAAAGAAGAGGCAAATATTAAAAATCAGAAATATTTTAAAAAATCTGAAAGAAAAGAATAATGAACAAGCTGAAGTAGTAGTGACAGGGAGGCCCGATGATAATGCCGATGCAAGTACAAGTCTAATGTCTTTAGAAACTGAACAATTGCTTCTGGCAAAACTTGAAAATTTTGAACGAGGGCAATTATTTACGGACAAGAAAGTTTCACTTTCCTATGTTGCAACTCATATAGGAACGAATACAAAATATTTATCCTTCGTTATAAAAAAGTACAAAGGGAAAGATTTTACAACTTATATCAATGAGCTCAGGGTCAATTATATCTTGGACAAACTTAATACAGAGCCTGTATACAGACAATATAAAATAAGTACACTGGCAGAAGACGCCGGTTTTTCTTCACACAGTAAGTTTACTACAATCTTTAAAAGTGTTACGGATGTATCGCCGTCACATTTTATTAAATATATAGAGAATAAAGATAACCAGAGTATAACCGAATAATTTGATGATTAAAGCTATGATTCATAAGATTTATTTACCTATTATATGCTTTTTCGTATTGTTAGTGGAGGCTCAGGATTATGAAGCTTATAGTAAAGTTCATGAAAAAATACTTCATAAAATAGCTCAGGAAGATTTTGATAAAGCTCTTGTAGCTGCAGATTCATTGTATAAGAGTGCCGTTATACCAGCATATAGAGTCCGTAGTTTATTGCTCATTGCAACACTATATCAACAAAAAAATGATATGGATAAAGCAATAAGCTATGCTGAAAAAGCCGATGAAATTATAAGAAATACCGACGATTATGCATGGCAGACCAGAGTAAATGGTTTCCTGGCATCTCAGTACCGGTTCCTGAAGCTCTATGATAAATCCAGATATTATTCCAAAAAAGCATTAGCAACAGCAAAGAAAATTAGTAATCCTATTGATGCCTATAAAGTTCAGGGACTTATGATGCAGGAATTTGCTCATTTCGATTTTGAACAACGCCGTTATAAAGAGGCTATTAATAAGTATAAAGAAGCTCAGGGATATTTTGATAAGCTTTCTTCAAAAGAGTTTTTTACAGCTTCCAATAATCAGTTGATGGGAATATGTTACATCAATACCGGAGAATATAAAAAAGCCATAGAATGCTACAATCGAGCATTGATTTTTACAGATAAAGAAATGCCGGGAAGCGCTTTGGCAGGAAGGATTTATCAGGAATTGGCATTGGCCTATATACGGAATGATGAACCGGATAAAGCTAAGATCTATCTGGACAGAGCTGAAGAATATGCCCGCAAGTCTATATACATAGATTTGGATAAGGACATTTATCACACTGCACAGGAATACTATACTAAGAAAAAAGATGCAAAAAGAATTTTTGCAGCTACAGGAAAAAAAGATTCTCTTTCTGCAGAAATAGAAGATCAGAATGCAGAGCTTATTAATAATAAATACCTCAATCTGGAGAAAGATAGTACAGAGAAAACTAAAAAAGGACGCGCTAAAAGTATATTGGTATATGTGACTGTCCTTTTTATATTGGGAAATATATTATTTTTCATTGTATACAGATACAGACAAAAGAAACGTATTAATAAAATTCAGGATATATTGAATAAGCTTGCTGAAGAAAATAAGTTGGTGCAGACTAATCCAAAAAAATCTGAAAATAATCCAACTTCAGTTATGTCGGAAGAAACAGAAAGAACACTTCTGGAAAAACTAAATATATTTGAAGAGGAAGTACGTTTTATAGATAAAAATATGTCAATGTCTTATATGGTAACCTTTATGGATACCAATACTAAGTATCTCTCTTATATTATTAAGAAATACAGGGCGAAAGATTTTACTACCTATACCAATGAACTTCGGATTAATTATATTTTAAAAAAATTAAGTACCGAACCTGTGTACAGGCAATATAAAATAAGTGCACTAGCTGATGAGGTAGGAATAAGTTCTCATAGTAAATTTACGACTACCTTTAAAAATGTTACAGGTGTTTCACCCTCGGAGTTTATTAAGTTTATAAGTAAAAATGAAAATTCCTGACATTTTTTGTATCCCAAATCTATCAGATTATACTTCCTAAATCCAATTTATACCATAGTACAAGCGCTTTATTCATATATTGAATTTTGTAATCCTCATTCTGAATAATATAAAAAAGATAACTACAAAATAGCTCTTAATTATATTTTACAATTTTATATTACTGATTATCAGTGATTTATTAAAATGTCAGTTTTTGACTTTTATTTGCCATTTTCCGGATTTTGACAATAGTAGTACTTCCGTGGTAGTCTTTATTACTAGTATTTTTGCACGTCTTTATCGATCGCCAAAGACAGGTGATAACAAACATTAGATTTAATCGTATAGGATACTCTGAATAATAAACTTTATCAGAGTGCCTAAATAATATTATGGACAGTAGTTAAAAATTACTGACCGGTTATTTCTAGCGCCCTTATCCCATAAAGAAGAAGATTACAACACAAACAAATGTATTAATGAATGATTTAAAAAAAGAGGAGTATGTATCTCCAAGATTTGAGATGTTCCTAATAGAGATGGAACAAGGAATAGCTACTGGTTCAGCTAAAGTACTTCCACCAAATTCAGGTGGACAAGTTCAGGAAGAATGGACTCAGGGTGATGACGATAACAGAACCATTGAATGGTAGGTAGTCAGATAGTAACAAATAAATATGAAATAAATCTATTACCTCACAAACAATGAAAAACTTAAAAATAACAATTGCGGCTTTTATGTTATCCGGTTCGCTTCTGATAACATCATGCAGAAGCTCAGACAACGCAATAGATAACCCGGGTGATAATCTAATCACCAATGGTTCTGCTCTTATAAAGATGAATTTACTCGGAAGTGAATTTGAAAGCGAGACTATTTCAACGAGTATGGCATCTGCCAAACAATTAAGAGTAGGCTCAACTGTAAGAGAGCAGGTAAGTACTTTTATGGCTGGAGAACAACCGATTATTGCTACGCTTACTCCTGTTATTGCACCGGCAATTGCTACACAAGCTGCAATTAATCCTATGGCAGATGTCGTTAGAAACCCATTAAAAGGGCCTAATGTAAAATATCGTGTGATTGCATACAGAACAAGTAGTGGAGCGAAAGTAGCCAGTAATGTTTATACAATAGATGCTAATGGAGTTTCTACAGCAGATACAGGCGATATGATGTTAGATGGAGATACTGAAGCACTTAACAAATACGATTTTGTAGTGCTGTCGTATAATTCTTCAACTGCTCCGGCCGATGTTACAGGAAATGTTTCAACTGCGAGTTTGTCAAGTATTTCAGGAGATAATGATCTAATGTATTTCCGTACTAATAATGTAAGGGTGTCCAAAGGAGATAATGTTTTGAATGTTGTGCTGACACATAAATTTAGTCAGATTACTACGACTATAGATGCTTCTGCTGTAGCACCGGGAAATCCAATTTCCTCTATAGGTAACGGGATCACTTTTGACAAGCATCGTGGAGGAGCTGTTAATAGTATAAAGTTGTCCGACGGAACTGTTACTTTTGGAACTGCAACAGCTACAAAAGCGGTTAGTTTTACTGCTCCAACACCAGCTAGTGCCATTTGGACAAGTAATCCTACATTATTAGCTAATCCGGGGATAGCAGCTACAGATATGTCAACATTGAACTTTCCAAATACAGCAGGCGGAACAATTACTGTAGGGTCTAAGACCAAAAGAAATTTTACGGTTAGTAATTTAGTAGTTACGCCAGGTGTAAAATATAACCTTAAGCTGAAGTTTGCATGTACAACAAATGCAACACCAACCTGGCCTTTTAATATGTCTGATTCCGGATCAGGAACAAGACTGACAAGAACATTCAATGCACCAGCTGCAGATGCTGGTTTTATATTTGATGTTTATGAGCTGGATAACTCTTTTAACATGACAATTAATGGAGTTGATCTTGCTACTCAGGAAATTCAGTTTCAGTCTGGTGTAGTTGATTATCCCCAAAATATCAGATTTAAATCAGATGGGTCACGATGGGGTGAAAACGGAGTACCGCAGATATACTCCTTAGGAAGTTCAACAAATTCAACTCCGATTATCAGAATTACAATCGGACCTGATGGATCTGTTTCTATGATGGGGAGAAGAAGTTTGACTTCCAATCTGGAGCCTCTTGAATTGTATGGTGGCACCCGTTTCAATACTGTTACATGGAAAACGACAGGTTCAAATACTGTTGATGCAACCATGTTGGTGACCGGAGCTACTGTAATGCGAGGTTTAGGAGTAGGTAAGAAAATAGTACCTTGTCCTTAAACAATAAACTCAATCACTTATTACTTTCCATAAAGAAGAAGAAAAACTGTTAATATCCGGTGCTTATTTGTCATCATCCTATTTTTGTTAGTTAACAGTCTGAAGGCAGGTATCCGTATGGATGCCTGTTTTTATTTGTTATGATTAATAAAAGAACATAAATAGGCTTTATTAAAAGCATATTTTTTAATTTTACTCAACCAAAAAACAATAATATGAAAATACAAATCCTATCCGTGTCATTATTGCTTTTACTTTCAGGAGCAATAGCTTGCAAGAAAACACCAGAGAATACAGATTCTAAATACACAAAGAATCTGCAGAAAGAGATTACTACCGAAGATTTTACATATTCTGAAAATGGTAAAACGTTTAAATCTTTTCTGGCTTTTGATAAAAATAAGTCCGGAAAGCTGCCTGTAGTTCTTATTATTCCGGAATGGTGGGGGATGAATAATTATGTGAAAAGCCGTGCAAAGCAATTGGCAGATTTAGGATATATGGCTATAGCTGTGGATATGTATGGTGAAGGAAAGATGGTTGATAATCCGGATGATGCCGGAAAGTTGACGAAACCGTTTTATGGTAATGCAGAACTTGCAAAGCAAAGTTTTGAAGCTGCATTGAAACAGATTGAAAAAAATGAAAAAGCAGATACAGAGAAAATGGCTGCAATAGGTTATTGTTTCGGTGGAGCTATGGCTCTTAATATGGCGAGAATTAATGAACCGCTGAAAGGGGTAATAAGTTTTCACGGAAATCTGATGACCGGGGTAAAACCTGTAACTAATAAAATACCTGTACTCGTGCTAAACGGCGAAGATGATACATTTGTATCCAAAGATGAAATAGCATCTTTTAAAAAGCAGATGGATTCTGCCGGGGTTCAATATAAATTTGTTAACTATCCAGGAGCGATACACTCTTTTACTAATCCCGATGCTACAGCGGTTGGAAAAAAATATAAACTGAAGGTTGCTTATAATGAAGCCGCAGATAAAGCTTCATGGGAAGAGATGATAACCTTTTTTAATAAAATCTTTAAATAAAAATTGAAAACAGCGACGATTATTACTATTGGTGACGAGATTTTGTCTGGGAACACCGTAGATACCAATTCCAACTTTATAGCTCGTGAGCTAAAAGATATCGGAATAAAAGTTCAGCAAATTTTCACCATTTCGGATGAGGTTTCTGAAATTGAAAACTTTTTAAAAACAGCATTAGAAAATAGTGATCTTGTAATTACAACCGGAGGATTAGGCCCTACAAAGGATGATAAAACCAAAAAAGCCTATGCAGAGTTTTTTCATGACGAATTAGTTTTTTCCGAAGAACTCTATGAAAAATTAGGAAAATACTTAGAAAAAAGAGGCCGTCTTGAGTTATTAGAACGTAACAGAAACCAGTGCGAGGTACTATCAAAAGCTACAATTTTTGATAACCATTACGGGACAGCTCCATGTCAAATGGTGGAACAAAACGGTAAATTTATCTTTTGTTTGCCTGGAGTACCCTTCGAAGTAAAGCCACTAATAAAGGATCAGATTATACCATTTTTGAAGCAGCAATGGGAGCTTAGTTTTATTCATACCCGTATTATCAGCGTGGTAGGTGTTCCCGAAAGTCTGCTTTCCGATACTATTGAAGACTGGGAATTAGCATTACCTGCGAACGTGAGTCTATCTTATCTCCCGGTAGGAACAAGAGTGAAACTTAGATTAACAGGAACCGGAGATAATCAGGCTATACTTGAAGAACAGCTGGAGCAGCTGATACAGCCTTTGAAATCTCTAATTGGTGATCATGTAATTGCCTGGTCCGAAGATGCTATAGAAAATATTCTGGCCTCTATTTTATTCGATAAAGGATTAACAGTTTCTACCGCCGAGAGCTGTACTACCGGACAATTAGCCAGATTACTGACTTCTGTTTCAGGAAGCAGCAGTTATTATAGAGGAGGGATTATTCCTTATTTTACTGAAATGAAATCACAGTTGTTAAATGTTTCGGAAGATACTATAAAGGAACACACTGTAGTAAGTAAAGAAGTAGCTATAGAAATGGCAAAATCCTGTCAAAAACTTTTTAGTTCTGATATCGCAATATCCACTACCGGTGTTTCAGGTCCCAATAAAGGGGAAGATGGTAAAGATGTAGGAACCGTTTATTATGCAATATCAATAGGAGATGAGGTAAGAGCGTTTCATTTATTTTTGCCCGGTTTTGAAAGAAATGACTTTGTGAATTTTGTTTCTCAAAAAATTATAGAAACGCTCATTGTTTGGTTCGAAGAATAGGAATTTTTGATTTTAGTGTATTGTTGTTTAGTTAGTTGTGATTTAAAATGGTGATTAACTTAAAACTAATTTATACTTGTTTAATATTTTTCTAACATTTTATGGCAGGAATATTGCGGTCTTTTTTTAAAATAACTATTATGAGAAATATTTTAGCAGGTGCTATCGCCATAGTTGCAGTTCAGTTTTCTTTCGCACAAACCGTAAAGGATGTAGGAACATTTAGTTCCCTGAAAGTTTACGATAAAATTCCGGTAGTACTGGTTCCTTCTACATCCAATAAAGTAGAAGTAAAAGGAAAGAAAGCTTCCGATATTGAAGTTGTCAATAAGAACGGAGAGCTAAAAGTAAGAATGACAACAACTAATCTTTTACAGGGAGATGATGTGAAAGTAAGAGTGTACTATGATAGGCTAAACGATATTCAAGCTAGTCAGGGGGCTACAGTAAGTAATGAAGGAGTATTAGAAGGAAATAAAATTGTGCTTACAGCCAATGAAGGTTCCTCAATCATCATGGGACTAAAAGCTAAAACACTGGAGGTAAAGTCTAATACAGGCGGACTTATAACACTATCCGGGCATGCAAACAATCAAAATGCAATTGTAAATACGGGTGCCAAATATTATGGTAAACAATTAGCAACTGCCACTACAAGCATTACTGTGAATGCAGGAGGTGAAGCTGAAGTTTCAGCAACAGAATCTGTAGATGCTAAAACACGTGCCGGAGGTAATATTACAGTATATGGTAACCCCGCTGATAAGAAAACTAAAAAAATTGCCGGAGGTAATATTAGTTTCAAATAAACTAAGACAATAATAAGATTAAAAAAAGCTGCTGTGTAACCTCACAGCAGCTTTTTTATGAATTAAAATATAAACAAAAATAACAGGTTATAATTATGTTAATAATTGTTTAAAAATTATTAATATCTTTATCTGATTGATTAAATCTGTGTATATGAAAAAAATAACTTTTGCTGCATTAGCTTTTTCTCTTTGTTTTACAGGAGTTCAGGTGAATGCTCAACAAAAAAAAGGAAAGACCGTGGCGACTAAAACGCAAAAAGACGAAGGGCTAAATCTTAGCTACAGAGATACATCTGTACGCCCGCAAGATGACTTCTTTAGCTATGTAAATGGTGGTTGGCTGAAAACTGCAAAAATCCCTTCTGATAAATCTAGCTGGGGATCTTTTAATCAGTTAAGAGAAGATACGGACAACAACTCCATGAATATTCTGAAAGAGATTCTGAAATCTAAATATCCTGCAGGATCTGAAGGTCAGAAAATTCAGGCACTTTATACAACATATACTGACTGGACTAAGAGAAATGCTTTAGGAATATCTCCAATTAAAGCTGATCTTGATAAAGTAGATGCTATTAAAGATCTAAAAAGTTTCCAGCAATATATAGATCAGGCAACCCTTACAGGTGATAATCCATTCTATGGATGGGGAGCTGGTGCTGATATGAAAAACTCCAAAATGAATGCAGTTTATTTGGGAGGACCAAGATTAGGATTAGGTAAAGATTATTATCAGAAAGAAAATGAAGCAAATACTGCAATTTTAGCAGATTATAAAAACTATGTTACAACATTATTAGGAGTAATTGGTTACCAGAATTCAGCTTCAGTAGCTCAGAATGTTTTAGATTTTGAAAAGAGAATGGCTAAAACATTATTAACGAACGAGCAGGCAAGAGATGCTAATCTTCGTTATAATCCTAAGACAGTAGCAGAACTTCCTGCTTTGGTTAAAAATGTGGATCTTCCTGGCTATTTAAAAACTGTTGGTGTAAATACTGATAAAGTAATTATAGGTGAGATTAACTATTATAAAAACCTGGATTCTTTTATTAATCAGGAAAATCTTCCTTTAATTAAAGATTATCTTAAATATAGAATTATAGCTTCTAATGCTTCTAATCTGGATCAGAAATTGGATGATATTCAGTTTAATTTCTACAGCAAGAGAATGCAAGGCCAACAAGAACAGAGATCTATGGACAAAAGAGGTTTATCTTTTGTAAATGGTATTGTAGGTGAAGCTTTCGGAAAACTTTATGTAGAGAAATATTTCCCTGCAGAGGCAAAAGCGGAAATGGTTGTATTAGTAGATTATGTTAAGAAAGCATTTGCAAGCCGTATTAAAAAGCTTGACTGGATGTCTTCTGTTACTAAGGAAAAAGCATTGGATAAACTTAATAAGTTTACTGTAAAAGTTGCTTACCCTGATAAATGGAAGGATTATTCTAAATTAACATTGAAGTCTGATGCAGATGGTGGTTCACTATATAGCAATCTTCAGGAGATTTCTAAGTGGCAGTACCAGAAAGGCCTTGAAAAAGTAGGTAAACCTGTAGATAAAACAGAATGGGGAATGACACCACAGACTGTTAACGCATATTATAGTTCATCAAACAACGAGATTGTATTCCCTGCAGCTATTCTTCAGCCTCCTTTCTTCAACTTTAAAGCAGATGCTGCTGTTAATTTTGGTGGAATCGGAGCTGTAATTGGGCACGAAATTTCTCATGGATTTGATGATAGTGGTTCCCGTTTTGATGGTGATGGTAACCTGAACAACTGGTGGACAGACGAAGACAGAAAGAAATTTGAGGTAGCAACTCAGAAGTTGGGTGCACAATACGATACTTATGAGCCGGTAAAAGGATCTCACGTAAATGGTAAATTTACAATGGGGGAAAATATCGGAGATTTAGGTGGAGTTAATGTTGCGTATGAAGCATTACAAATGTATTTGAAAGATAAGGGTAACCCAGGTAAAATCAGTGATCTTACTCAGGATCAAAGATTCTTTATGTCTTGGGCAACTGTATGGAGAACTCTATCTACTGACCAGTACAAAGTGAATCAGGTTAAAACTGATCCGCATTCACCAGGAGAGTACAGAGCTTTTGCACCATTGGTAAATGTTGATGCATTCTACAATGCCTTTGATATTAAACCAGGAGATAAACTTTATAAAAAGCCAGAAGACAGAATTAAAATCTGGTAATTATAAACTATAAAATATTACAAAAACCATCCGAAAGGGTGGTTTTTGCTTTTTATAGCCATAAAAATGTTAACTTAGTCAACCATAAAAACTAACTAATTAACCAACATGAGAAACATCAAATTAATAATTGTGATGCAGTTTGCTGTATTAAGCTGTGCATCTCAGTTATTTGGACAATCCTCCAAAGGATATGTACCCAAAGATGGTCAGGAAGACCGTAAGTTCTGGGTAAAGACACTAGACAGAATTGCTTATCCTGTAGTCCATAATCTGGCAGAAGGTACTCTTCGGAAAAATATGCCGGTGGAAATACCTCCCGGATTAAAGCCAGATTTCTTTAATAAAGTAACACATCTGGAAGCTGTAGGCCGGACTATGGCAGGTATAGCGCCATGGTTGGCGTTACCGGATGATAATACAGAAGAGTCTAAAGTAAGATCCAGGCTAAGGACTGAACTGTTGAAAGGGCTTAAAAATGCTGTTGATCCTCAAAATCCGGATTATCTTAATTTCAGGACAGAAAAGCAACCGATTGTAGATGCTGCTTATATGGCTCATGCCTTTATAAGAGCCCCAAAAGCATTGTGGGAACCTCTGGATGAAACGACTAAAAAAAGAGTAATCGAAGAATTTAAAGCACTTCGTACAAGATCTGGAGCTTATAACAACTGGCTATTATTTGCAGGACTAAACGAAGCATTTTTACTAAGTGTAGGAGATCAGCCGGATCCGGTTCGTATCGAGTTTGCTAAAAGAAAAATATTGGAATGGTATCAGGGAGACGGTTGGTATAGTGACGGACCTAGTATGAGTATAGACTACTATAATTCCTATGTTATCCATCCTATGCTGGTAGATTTTTTCAAGGTTTTACTGGATCGAAAAATGATCCAACAACAAGAATATGATCAGGCTGTAAAAAGAATGGTTCGTTATTCAGAGTTTACAGAAAGATTTATCAGCCCGGAAGGTACTTATCCACCATTTGGAAGAAGTATTACTTACAGAACAGCTGCATTCCAGGTACTTGGGCAAACGGCGCTGATGCATAAATTACCCGATTATATAGATCCGGCGCAGGTAAGATGCGGACTTAGTGCGGTTATGCACAGAATGTACGATCAGGCTAATAACTTTGATAAAGCAGGATGGCTGGTGCTAGGATTTAATGGCCATCAGCCGGGAATAGCAGATTATTATACATCCACCGGAAGTTTGTATATGGCAACATTAGGTTTCTTGCCACTAGGTTTGCCGGCTACTGATAAATTTTGGACTAATCCTCCCGCTGCATGGACTGCTAAAAAAGCATGGGCAGGAGAGCCTTTCCCTAAAGACTATCATGTAGAATATTAATATTTTAAAACCACTCTGATCACAGGGTGGTTTTTTTATAACAGAATATTTATAAATGGATAAAATAAATTATTTTTATAAAAAATAATTTATGAAGGAATTTCTACAGAATACTTATAACCGATTGTTGAAGGATTTTCAGACTATTTTATCTATAGCTTATTTATTCGCAGTTGGTATAGGAATGATTTTCAATTACAGGAAATACAGCCATTTTAATATTAATATATTTGACTACGCGGATATTACAGATTTTCTGATTGCACCGTTTGCCGATTACAGGATTTTTCTATTCACATTTATATCTGTACTTATTTTAGGAGCTATTTATAAACTAGATTCTTATATCAAGGAAAAGCATCCCAATGTCTATAAAATATATAGCTTTCAGAACTATACACCCTGGTTTTCATCAATGTATTATAATGGGATTTCGGTTTTACTGATTATTCCATTTTATATATGGCTGGCGGCAGGAGTATATGGAAAATTTTCTCAAAAAAAGATACTAAAAGATCAGCCGGTGAGCTTTCTGTATTCTGATAATACGGAAGAGCAGGCTAAATTAATAGGGAAGACCAAAACAGTTTTATTTCTGTTGAAAAATGCTGAGGTAAAGGTTGTGCAGCTTTCTTCAATTAAAAGCTATAAATTACAGAAAGAGTTGTAACTTTTCAGTGATTTTATCTACTCATTGTGTAAGTTTATAAAGCCTATATATAGGCTTTTGTTAAAATAATATTATGAAAAAATTGACTACCAGTCTGTTAGTGGCCGTTTCACTTCTTTCAACAGGAGTAGTAATGGCTCAAAAAAAGAATACAAAAACAATTCAAAGTACAAAAAGTTCGACTATGAAAGATGAAGGCCTTCATCTGGAAAATATGGACAGAAAAGTACGTCCACAGGATGATTTTTACAATTACGTAAACGGTAGCTGGATGAAAACAGCAAAAATCCCTTCTGATAAATCAAGTTGGGGAGCGTTTAATGAGCTTGCTGAAGCTACAGACAACCAGTCTCTGACAATCTTGAACAATATTCTGAAAGACTCTTTTTCAAAAGGTAGTGAAGGTCAGAAGATTCAGGATCTTTACGGGACTTTCATGGACATGAATAAGAGAAATGCAGATGGTATTAAGCCTGTTCAGGCTGATTTAGCAAAAATTGATGCTATTAAAAACCTTAATGATCTGCAGTCTTACCTAAAAGAATCTACAAGACAAGGCTTTAATCCTTTCTATGAGTGGGGTGTAGATGCTGATTTAAAAGATTCTAAAATGAATGCTGTATATCTTGGAGCAGCAGATTTAGGTTTAGGTAGAGATTATTATCAGAAAGAGAATGCTGAAAATGCTAAAACAGTAGCTGAATATCAGAAATATATTGCTTCAATTTTAGATGTTTTAGGATATAAGAATTCGGCTGAAACTGCTAAAAATATTTTTGCTTACGAGAAAGACATGGCGAAGTCATTGCTTACTGTAGAGCAGATTCGTGATGCTAATCTTCAGTATAATCCTGAGACTATGGATCAACTGAAAGGTTTGGTGAAAAATGTAGACTTACCAGCTTATCTGACAGCTGTAGGGGTAAATACAAATAAAGTTATTGTAGGTGAGCTGAACTATGTTAAAAACCTTGACAAGTTCCTTACAGAACAAAATATTCCGTTGATTAAAGATTATCTGAAATTCCACCTTATTTCTTCTAATGCCGGACGTTTAGATCAGAAACTGGATGATATTCAGTTTAACTTCTACAGCAAGTATCTGAGAGGGCAAAAAGAGCAAAGAGCAATGAATAAAAGAGGGCTTTCTCTTATCAACGGAGTTCTTGGAGAAGCTTTCGGTAAACTGTATGTAGAAAAATATTTCCCTCAGCAGTCTAAAACAGAAATGCTGACGCTAATTGATTATCTGAAGAAAAGCTTTGCTAAACATATTAATGATTTAACTTGGATGTCTTCTGAAACTAAAGTAAAAGCTTTAGATAAACTGCATAAATTCACCGTAAAAGTAGGATATCCGGATAAGTGGAAAGATTATACTAAGCTTGAGCAAACATCAGTGAAAGACGGTGGTTCTTTATATGCTAACCTTCAGAAAGTATCCGAATGGAGCTATCAGAGAGAACTAAATAAAATTGGTAAGCCAGTAGATAAAGCAGAGTGGGGAATGTCTCCACAAACTGTAAATGCATACTACAATCCTACAAACAACGAGATTGTATTCCCTGCAGCAATTCTACAGCCGCCATTCTTTAATATCAAAGCAGATCCTGCGGTTAACTTTGGTGGAATTGGAGCTGTAATTGGTCACGAAATGTCTCATGGTTTTGATGATAGTGGTGCTACTTTCGATGGTGACGGAAATCTGGTTAACTGGTGGTCTGATGCTGATATGAAGAACTTTAAGGATGCTACAACAAAACTGGCAAAACAATTTAGTCAGTACGAGCCAGTAAAAGGAACGCATATCAATGGTGAATTTACCAATGGAGAAAACATTGGTGACCTTGGTGGTGTAAATGTGGCTTATGATGCGCTGCAGATGTACCTGAAAGATAAAGGTAATCCAGGAAAAATCAGTGGATTTACACAAGATCAGAGATTCTTTATGTCATGGGCTACCGTATGGAGAACATTGATGACAGAGAAAGCTACAATCAATCAGATTAAAACTAATGAGCATGCTCCGGGAGAATTCAGAGCGTTTGGCCCGTTAGTAAATACAGATGCTTTCTACAAAGCATTTGATGTGAAGCCTGGTGATAAATTGTATAAGAAACCTGAGGACAGAGTTAAAATCTGGTAATCAAATAATAATTTATATAAGTGGAAAGTTGCTCTTTTAAAGGGCAGCTTTCTTTTTTAGGTGGAATTCATTGTTTAACTTTAAAAATAAAAATGAACATCATAACAGAAAAAAATATCCTTATAGAAAACCCCGAAACCAAGAGCTTTCTGGCAGATGCCTATTACCCGGAAACTGAAGGAAAGCTACCCTTAGTAATCTTTGCACATGGTTATAAAGGCTACAAAGATTGGGGAACCTGGGAGTTAATGGCAGAAGCATTTGCAAAGGCAGGATATTTCTTTGTTAAATTCAACTTTTCACATAATGGAACAACCATAAATGATCCTGATAATTTTGGTGATCTGGAAGCTTTTGGAAATAATAATTATACAAAAGAGTTATCCGATTATCAGGCTGTTATCGATTATTTTGAGAACCATACTAAGGTGGATTCCGAAAAGATTGCCATTATAGGGCATAGCAGAGGCGGTGGTCATACTGTTTTGCAGGCGCAAAGGGACCCTAAAGTTAAAGCATTGATTACACTGGCAGGAGTTAATAATTTCGTAACCCGATTCCCGAAAAATGATCGATTGGAACGATACAGAGAAAATGGAGTCTTCTATGTAACGAACGGGAGAACAAAACAGGAAATGCCGCATTATTGGCAGTTTTATGAAAATTTCCGGAAAAATGAATCTGAATTAGACATACAAAAAGCTGCACAGAATCTGCATAAGCCTTATCTGATTATTCATGGAACTCAGGATGAAGCAGTAAAAATAAAAGAAGCTGAGCTATTGCATAAGTGGGCAAAGAACTCTGAACTAAAAATTATTGATGGAGCAGATCATGTTTTTGGAGGGAGAGAGCCGTGGAATAGTGATATTTTACCAGCGGATTTGGAAAAAGTAGTTAATTACTCGACAGAGTTTCTAAATAAAGCACTATAATGGATTAAGATCTTAACTGCTTATTGTAAAATAAAAAAGGATGAATAATTTCATCCTTTTTTTATTTATTGAAGTGGCTTTACATACTTAGGTTTAAAGTCCTTTTTCATCAATTGGTCAATTGTTTTGGCAAAACTATTAACAATCTGAGTAAGATTCTGAGTGTTGATGACATTTATATCATCATTTACCTGATGGTAATGATTCTGATGTTCCATATCCACAGTAGAGAAGGAGTGGGCAACAATACCTTTCTTTACAAAGTTTACATTATCGGAACGGAAGAATAGTTTCTCAGATAAGTAAGGATCAGGAGCTACTTCGAAACCTTTCGGAGCATTGGCATTAATAATCTCGTCTAGGTCAGACTGATCATGCCCTGTCATGTATACTTTATTTAATCCAAAAGCAGAAGGTGTTCCCAGCATTTCGAAATTGAATAAAGCTTTTATTTTAGGGATGTAAGTCTGGAATTTTTCGTCATTAGCCAGATACTTAGAACCCACTAATCCTATTTCTTCACCATTGAAGGCCATAAAAATAAGTCCTTCTTTGGTCTTTTTTCCTTTATAATAATCGGATAAACTGATAACTGTACTTACGCCGCTGGCATCATCATCTGCGCCATTAAAGATTTTGTCTTCACCTTCTTTTGCTTCTCCAATGTGGTCAAAGTGAGCGCCGAAAGCAATATAGCTATCCTCAGTTCCTTTTTTTACACCACATACATTGTAATAAGTTTTTCCGTCTTTATAGTTAAAAGGTACAAGATAGGAATCACCATAGCAGTAATCCAATTTGTTCTGCTTGAATTGCTCAGCAATATACTGGGCAGCTTTCATATTTTCTTCAGTACCAAACTTTCGGCCTTTCATGTCATCAGAGGCCAATGTTGATACAATTTCTTTAATTCTTGCTTCCTTTATTTCCTGAGAGAAATATAAGCCTGAAGCCAGACCAAATGCAAGTATTGCAATATTTTTCATATTAACTGATTTTTAAAATTTTCCAGGCTTCTTCAATATTATTTTTTAATAATAATTGCTGAGCCTTCTCGTGAGTCTCTTTCTGATCGCTGAAAATTCCTTCCGGCAAAGATTCGATATTAGCAAGCATTCCAAGGTCATTTCCGGTGAAGACAATGCTGTATCTTATCTGTTCAGGTAATTTGTCGAGACCAATTCCTTTAGTTACTAAAGGCTTCGGAACTTCAAAAAGATTGTCCGCTGTATTACGGGAATACCAGTTTCCTCCTAATCGGGCAACCAGATCCAGTTTTCTCTGATCCAGATTCCCTTCTTCATTCAGATATTCTTCACGGATATGAATTTTTATAACTTCACATATCACCAAATTTCCGGCGCCACCTTCTTCTCCTAATGATTTTATTTCATTGATCTTGCATTCGAAATTTACCGGACATTCAGCAATTAATGGCGGTTTTATAAGGTCAGCAGGCTTCATTGTTAATCCAGATTTTATAAACTCATTTACACCCTCCCCATATTCTGTACTGGCCAGAGAAACCTGTTGTACAATTGGAAAATTTACAATTCCGATCACTACTTCAGGAGTATCGTGTACATTATGCAGTGTATGTTTTGTGGTATTATCTCTTACCCTTCTGGAAGGTGAAAAAATAATAATCGGAGGTTTAGTACTGAACATATTGAAAAAGCTAAACGGACTTAGATTTACATTGCCCTCAGCGTCTACAGTACTTGCAAAAGCAATAGGCCTTGGTGCTATTGCTGTCTGCATTATTGTTTGTAATTGTTGTCCGGGTATATCTTGTGGCAGAATTGACTTCATATTATTATTTAACCATAAAAGTTACAAAAGTTTAGTAGAGTTACTATTTTAGTTGTTCAAAATATTGGCTCACAAAAGTTTCTTGTCCTTCATGGTAGAGATTTTTTTACATTGAAATTTATTAATATTCCTTTAGGCTTCTTCATTAAATTGATATAGCTAATTAATTGAGCTCTGTGTATATCATTAATTTCTGAAACCGATTTTAGTTCTAAAACTATAGCATCTTCAATTAGAAAATCACAAAAGAAATCACAGTTCAGAGATTTACCTTTATAGTTTAAAGAAATTTTAGATTGAGAAACAAAGGAAATGTTTCTTAATTTGAATTCTTCTTCCAAACATTTATGGTATATACTTTCTAAAAGTCCAGGACCTAAAATTTTGTGAACTTCAATACAAGCTCCGTTTATTTTATAGGTCAAGTCTTTTAAATAGTCCTGAGTAAGCATTCTGGAATGAAACTTTTGTGTCTTTTATGGTTATTAAGTTGATGGAAGTATTTTCGCTTTTACCTCGCCGAAGCCTACACGTTTGCCATCTTTTTCGTTATACGCTCTCATGATAACAGTGTCATTATCCTCGATGAATTTACGTTCTGTACCATCAGAAAGTTTTAGTGGATTTGCTCCTCTCCATGTTAGTTCCAGCATAGAACCAAATGATTTAGGGTCTTTTCCGGATATTGTGCCACTGGCATACATGTCCCCAACTTCAATATTACATCCGTTTATAGTATGATGAGCAAGTTGCTGAGCCATATTCCAGTACATATACTTGTAATTACTTTCTGAAATAAGGTTTTCAGCTCCGTTTTCAGGCTGAATATAAACTTCCAGTTGTATATCAAATTTTTTGTTTCCTTCGAACTGAAGATATTCTAATACTTCAGGATCTTGTTTAGGAGACTCTATACGGAATATATCCAGTGCTTCCAGGGTCACAATCCATGGAGAGATAGAAGATCCGAAATTCTTACCTAAAAATGGGCCTAGAGGAACATATTCCCAAGATTGGATATCTCTTGCACTCCAGTCATTGAAGATTACCATTCCAAAGATAGCATCTTCTGCATCTTTTGTAGAGATAGATTCACCCATCTCGGTATCTTTATTGGTAATGAAAGCCATTTCCAGTTCGAAATCCAATTGCTTAGATGGACCGAATATTGGTTTGTCCTGATCTGCTGGTTTCATTTGTCCTTTTGGTCTGTGAATGTCAATTCCGGAAACGACAATTGAAGAAGCTCTTCCATGATATCCTACAGGAAGATGTTTCCAGTTTGGAAAAAGTGCATTTTCCGGATCACGGAAAAGTGAACCTACATTGGTTGCATGATCTATGCTGCTGTAGAAATCTGTATAATTAGGGATATGCAGAGGTAGCATCATTTGTACGTCCTCAGAGTCGAAAAAGCAGCTTTCTATAGCTATCTCATCTTTTGAAAGAGTAGAACCTTCTGTTAATAATTCCTGTATTCTTTCTCTTACTTTTGTGGTAACAGGTTTACCCAATTCTATAAAAGGATTTAGGGTATAAGCTTCAAAGATATTATCATCCAGACCTTCAATGTTTTCGAAGTAGCCTTCGTCGTAAAGAGTCGCCAGATCAATTATCTGGTTGCCAATTCTTGTTGCGCAGGCAATATATTCCTGGTTGAATACTGCAACACCGAAAGGGATATTGTATATTGAAAAATCTGTTGATTCGGAATTTTCTACGAATGATTTCATAAATTAAATAGAGTTTTATTTAATAAAAAGGTTCAAAAAAATGTGTACTAAAAATACAACATTTCCTTGAACCTGAGTTTTGTTATTTATCGAAGATTATTTTCTCTTCTGTACTTTTTTAGATTCTTTTGTTTTATCCAGATAATGAATCTCAATCCATTTTTCACGGGTATTGATATTGGTAAAGTAATAGTAGCCTTTACGATGACTTAGTAATAAATTATAAGTTAAAGGATAGCTCATTGCTTTGCCTTCCAGTTTATCAAGCCTTATAGATACAGCATTATGATTTCTTACGACATCACCTGTAAAGATGTTGGAAAATTCCTGCTTTGTACTTTTATCTTCAATAATCTCAATCATTGTAACCTGATTGTTTGGCCGAAATTCCAGGATGTGCTTTTCAGAATGATCTGTAGAATCTTTTACAGTAATGAATTTCTTTCCTTCCAGAATAAATTCATCATAATCCTTTCCTGAATTTTCACTGCCTAGCCTGTCCAGCCTTTTGATAATAGCACCATAACTCTGAGCCTGTACTATTGTACCGGCGGTAATAAGAGTTAAAACCAGAAGTATTTTTCTCATCTTATAAATTTAGTGAAACTAAGACAAAAACTAATCCAAAAATTATAAATTTCCTCTTCTTGCCTGTTCTTTTTCTAAAGCTTCAAATAAAGCCTTGAAATTACCAGCTCCGAAACTCTGAGCTCCGTGTCTTTCGATAATTTCAAAAAACAGGGTAGGGCGGTCTTCTACAGGTTTTGTAAAGATTTGAAGAAGATAACCTTCTTCATCACAATCGATAAGAATCCCAAGATCCTGAAGTTTTTTGATGTCTTCATCGATGTGGCCAACTCTGTCCGGTACCATATCATAATAAGCTTCCGGAGGTGGAGAAAGGAATTCTACACCACGCTTTTTTAGTTCACCAACAGTATGGATAATATCTTTTGTAGCTACAGCAATGTGTTGTACGCCTTCACCCTCATAGAAATCCAGATATTCTTCTACCTGAGATTTCTTTTTTCCTTCTGCAGGTTCGTTGATCGGGAATTTTGCATAACCATTACCGTTAGACATTACTTTAGACATTAGCGCTGAATATTCAGTATTGATTTGCTTATCATCAAAAGATAGAATATTTACAAATCCCATTACCTTTTCATACCACTCAACAGTCGGAACCATACGATCCCAGCCTACATTTCCTACACAGTGGTCTACGTATAATAAACCTGTTTCAGTAGGATTATAATCGCTTTCCCACTTCTCATATCCAGGCATAAATGTTCCGTTGTAATTCTTTCTTTCTACAAACATATGTACCGTTTCACCATAAGTGTAGATTCCGGACATTCTCACTTCACCATATTCATCAGTTAAAGTAACAGGCTCCAGATATGATTTTGCACCTCTTTTAGTAGTTTCTTCGAATGCTTTATAAGCATCGTCCACCCAAAGTGCTAAAACTTTTACACCATCACCGTGTTTCTTTACATGTTCTGAAACCGAACTGTCTGATCTAAGTCCAGTAGTAAGAATCAAACGAATTTTTCCCTGCTGAAGTACATAAGAAGCACGGTCTCTAACTCCGGTTTCAGGCCCTGCATATGCAATTGACTGAAATCCGAATGCTGTCTTATAGAAGTGTGCAGCTTGTTTGGCATTACCAACATAAAATTCAATATAGTCTGTACCATTGATTGGCAGGAAGTTTTCTGCCTGTGCAATTTTTTCGGCGAATGTTAATGTAGACATTTTTTTACTTTTAGATTATGAAATGCAAAATACTATTTTTTAGCGAATGCCACTAACAATTGTTAGTTTTTAAATCTTTCGTGAGCTGCTCTTTCCAGCATCTCTCTGTCATCTGGATGGGAGATATCTATAAGTGCTTTAGCTCTCTGTCTCAGATTTTTACCATACAGATATGCCGTACCATATTCAGTCACCACATAATGAATATGACCACGGGTTGTTACCACACCAGCTCCTTCCTTCAGGAATGGAACAATTCTCGGAATACCTTTTTTGGTACGTGAGGTAAGCGCCATAATAGGTTTTCCACCTTCGCTAAGTGCAGCACCTCTCATAAAATCCATTTGTCCGCCAATACCACTGTACTGGTAAGTACCGATAGAATCTGCACAAACCTGTCCTGTAAGATCAATTTCTATAGCAGAATTTATAGCATGCATTTTATGATTTTTCATAATATTGATAGGGAAGTTGACATGCTGAACGTCTAAGAAAGCAATAGACGGATTATCATCTACAAAATCATAGAGTTTTTTAGTCCCAAAGCAAAAGCTGGTAATGCTTACGTTGTCATGGAAGCCCTTGTATTTGTTGTTAACAATATCATCTTTAATAAGTTTAATAACACCATCACTCAGCATTTCTGTATGGATTCCCAGATCCTTGTGATTTCCCAGACATTTAAGAACAGCATCTGGTATTGTACCAATACCCATTTGTATTGTAGCTCTGTCATCAATAAGTTCAGCAACATGTTTTCCAATCAGTGCCTCTTCTTCTCCAACTTTAGAACCATAATCTATTGTCATTAGTTCTTCATCATGCCATACCATTTTGTCGATTCTGTTCACATGAACCATTCCGTCACCATGAGTTCTTGGCATTTTAGGATTTACAATAGCAATAACTATTTTAGCCGAATCTACAGCAGATCTTGCAATATCGACAGAAGTTCCCAGTGTACAGTAACCATGTTTGTCCGGAGGAGAAACTGTGATAATAGCTACATCCAGTGGTAGTATATTGTTCTTGAAAAGAATCGGAATTTCGCTAAGGAAAATCGGAACAAAGTCACCTCTGTCAGAGTTTACTGCCTCCCTTACAGGAGTCGATACAAACAGCGAGTTGATATGGAAGTTATCTTTGTATTCTGGTCTTGCAATAGCCACAGCTCCCTGTTGGGTGATGGATACCATTTCTATATCCTTAAAGCGGGAAGACTGATTGGCAAGTTCGTTTAATAAATAATTAGGAGTACAGGCACTACCGTGGGAAAATATTCTGTCACCACTTTTAATAACAGATATAGCCTCCTCGGCACTTACATATTGATACATATATTACTATTATAAGTTATTATCTTAATCTAACCATGAAGTTTTATAAGTAGGATCTTCTACCTTCAGAGCTTCTTCTGTTAATTTTAAAGGTCTGAAAGGATCTACCATTACAGCATATTCATGGGTTTCTTTCTGTCCTATGCTTCGTTCCATAGCACCAGGATGAGGTCCGTGTACAATACCTCCGGGATGAAGAGTGAAATCACATAAGTCAATATGATTTCTGCTCATAAAGTCACCTTCTGCATAGAAGAGAACTTCATCAGAGTCTATGTTACTATGGTTATATGGAGCAGGAATAGACAGAGGGTGGTAATCGTACATTCTGGCCACAAAGGAACATACCACAAAGTTATGCCCTTCGAAAGTCTGATGTACTGGCGGCGGTTGATGAATCCGGCCTGTAATAGGCTCGAAATTCTTAATATTAAATTTGAAAGGATAGAAATAACCATCCCATCCAACAACATCGAAAGGATGTGTTGCATATACAAAATCAGTAATCTGATTTTCTTTTTTTACTTTTATGACAAAGTCACCTTTCTCACTTATCGGATCAACATGGACAGGAGCTTCTATATCCCTTTCACAGAAAGGAGAATGTTCCAGTAGTTGCCCGAATTCATTTCTGTACCTCTTTGGAGTATAAATAGGTGAATGACTTTCTATAAAGAACAGAATATTGTCTTCATCCTTAAATTCTATCTGATAGATTGTGCCACGAGGAATAATGAGATAATCACCATATCCAAATTCAAGATTCCCTACAAATGTTTTCAGAACACCAGAGCCTTTTTGTACAAATAATAATTCGTCGCATTCTGCATTCTTATAAAAATACTCTGTTACCGATTTCCGAGGCTTGGCAATACCCATTTTAAGGTCATTATTCAGCATAAGCACCTTTCGGCTATCCAAAAAATCGTCCTCAGCTTGTACTTTCATCCCCTGAATTCGTCTTGGGATGATGTTTTTCTCCACTGCAATTTTAGGAGTAACATCTTTTACACCCTTTATTTCTTTAATCTGGGTAGGTCTGTGTGTATGATATAGTAAAGAAGAAATTCCGTGGAATCCTTCTGTACCAAACAGTTGTTCATAATAAAAATTACCTTCTTCAGATTTGAAGATGGTATGTCTTTTCTGTGGAATTTTTCCGTTGTGATGGTATCTCATAAATCAGGTTGTGACTTTCTCAAATTTACTCAAATTATAACACGTGAAGAAAAAATAGCCCAAGAATATGGAATGATATGCCTCATATCATATCAATATATTTCTTGCAAGTGAATTGTGTAAATGTTTGAAAAATAATAGAATAAATAAATAATAATGTAAAAAATATCTAATTTTATATTGTAAAATTTTCTAACATGACTGAGATTTTTGATGATATTAAAAAGTTATATGAGTTTCGGCGACCATGTGAGGAATTGGCTCCTTATATAGAGTTTTTTTCAGAAACTTCTGTAGAAGCATCCCGTTATTATATTGATACCGAGGAGTTCGAAATAAAACTTTTTCCAAGTTATTGTCCTACGATATGGCTCAATTTAGGAAGTCCGTATTTATTGAAAAATGGAAAAGAATGGAACACCATAAATCAGTCAACAGATGTTTTCGTACTTAGAAATGAAACGATAGAACGAGTTGCTTCTTATGATGATCATATTTTTACAATTAAATTCTATCCGGGTACGCTAAAATCTATTTTTGGAATTAATCAGTCAAAAATCACAGGGACATCGGTTGATATAGATGAGTTGATTCCGTTGCAAATGCTGAAGAAGATTAAAGATCTGGGGAATTTTAATGACAGAGTAGGGCTTTTGGAAAAGCTTTTTATAGAGAAGCTGAACGAAAATAGAAATGAAAAAGAAGCCTACTATTTAGAAAATATCCAAAATGCTGTTCATTTATTTAATGCATCCGGTCTGGAAATTAAAAATAGTCAGCTTGCAGAGCAATTGGCCTTAACAGAAAAAAGTCTGTACCGCTATTTTATTAATACCATAGGCACCAGTCCTAAAAATTATATGGCTATGGTCCGAATCCGGGCTGCTTTGCCAGCTTATATAAAGGATATAAAGAGTTTTACTCCCTATGAGTATGGCTATTTTGACAGAAGCCATTTTTATAAAAGTGTTACAAATTTTACAGGTCAGAAGCTAATCTGTCAATTGAAATAAATTGTCCGATTTTTACTTTTTAATCCTTTGTGATTCAGTTTTCTTTACAAAAAAATTAAAATGAAATTTTTAATCTTACTCTTTTTATTCTTTCTGCTTCCTTCTCATTTGATTGATGCCCAGAACTATGAAGCTAAAATCGAATGGAATGTCTGTCCTGTGAAAATCGGAGAAGGAATTGTTGCTAAATGTGGAAAGCTGGTTGTACCTGAGAACAGAAAAAATATCAAAGGAAATCAGGTAAAGATCCCTTTTATCTATGTTAGAAGGCCAGAACAGGATTCTGTGAAAAATATTTCTCTTTTCACCACAGGAGGACCCGGATATAGTACAATTGTGAATATTAATCAGATTAATGCTACTTCCGGATTTTTAAAATATGGAGGCTTTATTGCTTTTGACCAGCGCGGAACCCAAAAGTCAGATCCGGTTCTTAACTGTCCGGAAATAGATGAAGCTGTAAAAAAATCATACCGTGAAAATCTTTCAAAAGATGATCTGACATTGGATGCTGTTAAAAAATGTCACGAAAGATTGAGTAAGCAGGGAATTGATCTTTCTGCATATAATACAACAGAGAGTGCAGCGGATATTAATGACCTTAGAAAAGCATTGCATATAGAATCTCTGAATCTTGTCGGGATTTCATATAGTGGTGGTTTGATGCTTACAGTGGCAAGAAATCACCCTGAAGGAGTGAAATTACTGATATTGAATTCACCATTGCCAACATTTGTAAATTACGAAGAACACGGCTTATATAATATAAATGAGGCATTGGATAATGTTTTTTCAAAGTATAGTAAGGTAGCTGGTGGTGATAATTTAAAGAGAAGATTTCAAGACTACTTTACAGGAATTACAGGAAAGCGTTTTACAATTAATTATACCGAAAAAGCAACAGGCAAAACTTTCCCTGTAGAATATGGAAAGTCCGAATTGCTGGATGTTATTATTAACCGTATGAATGAATCTCAATTAACTGCACTTCCGGGTATTATTGATCAAATAATCAGTGGTAAACATGAGATGGTAAAAGAAATATTGGATCAGGCATTTGATGGTAATCCTGGCTATGCTCTGGGAATGCGTTATTCTGTATATTGCAGCAGTCAGATTGCGTATGCCAATCCTAAATTAATTGGCAAGCAAACAGAAAAAATGCCATGGTTTTCAGGGTATGCATTTAATAATGTGAACCGTAAAATATGCAGCTATTGGAAAGTACGGGCAGAACCTCCGGTAATAAAAACGCCCGTTAGATCTGATATTCCTGCATTGCTTTCAGCTGGAGAAATAGACCCGTGGTGTAGGCCTTCTTATAATCGGTCAATAAAAAAAGCAATGCCCAACAGTCAGATGCTCTTGGTTCACAAGCGTGGCCATGGTGCAGGCTTTGTTATTGACGGTGTAGATTATCTGGAATTATTTATGAAAAATCCTGAACAGAAATTAAAATCTGTTTCCAAAAATGTAGAGATAGAATAAGAAAAATATTTAAGGTAAATAAAAGTTGGTTTGAAAGTAAAACAACTTTTATATAATTGTATGTGCATTTTATTTCGTCAAATCCAAGCCCCTGAAGTTATATCTTTATTGTTATAAAGTTTCATATATTTGATTGTTACCAGTGGTTATCCAACAAATAGAAAATGAATACTACGGTTTTAGTAAGGAATACAATATTTGACTTCGTACAAAATAAATAATAACACACTAAAATGGATGAATTAAAAATAAATACAATTATTCAGGAGCTGTCAAACTCTTTGCAGACAAGAGACTATGATAATTTTGTCAGTTATTTTACAGATAACGCGACTTTTGAAATACCATTTACCGTTAACGGCGGGACTATAATAAATGGAAAAGAAAATATAAAAAAACACTTTGAAAATGTGAGTCAAAATCCACTTACCAAGTTGATAGAAATAGAAAGTGTTTATACAAAGGTATATCATTGTACAGATAACCAAACAGTCACGGTTGAGTATTTTACAAAGGGGAAATCATTGAGCACGAATGAATCTTTCGAGATACAATCTTCTATTGCACTTATTAGATTCGATGAAGGTGACATTGTTTATTACAAAGACTTTCCAAATACATTAGGTATTGCTCAAAAAGCTGGTGTTCTTTCTCAATTGGCAGCAACCTGGACAAAATGATAACAGAATAGTTTTACTGCTGAAGTATTTTAAATGAGAATAAAAAATGCCCTGGTTCAACAGAATCAGGGCATTTTTGTATAATTTAAGTTGTACTTATTTTGTTAAATCCAGACCTCCAAAGTTACCGGAACTCATCATCATGTAGACTCCGTCAGTTTTGTCGAGTGTATCCCAATAGGAATGAAGATCTTCGGCATTGGTGAATACTTTTAAATCGGTATTTTTAAAAGAATCCTTAATCATTTCTGGAGAAATAGGCTCCATTCTTTTTATTTTCAGCGCATCTTCCGAATAGAATACTACAGCTTCTTCAACACCGTTCATAGAGCCTTCATATTGTTCCAGAAAAACAGGATTAAGGCTGCTGTAGGTATGCAGCTCCAGAAAAGCATGCTTTTTTTGCTTAGGAAATTGCTCTATAAATGCTTTCACAGATGCTTTTACCTTAGAAGGTGCATGGGCGAAATCTTTATAAAGAATACCACCATCTGCTCTTTCTACTTTTTCCAATCTTTTAGATGCTCCTTTAAAGCTCATAATAGCATCATAGAATTCTTCTTCCATAATGCCTAATTGCTGGCATATAAGACGCGCTCCTTCCATATTCAGAAGGTTGTGCTGCCCGAAAACAGATAAAGGAATATGACCAATGCTGGTGATAAGATTTACCACTCCGTTTACAATCTCATATTCTGGTGTTTTGTAAGGCAGTTTGCGGAAGTAATTCTCTGCAGCATCCACTACCTTTACTACCTCTTCATCTTCCTCATTATATACCAGGACACCTCCCGGAGTTATTGTTGCAACAAATCTTCGGAACTGTTCTATATAGTCGTCAAATGTTTTGAATACATTAATATGATCCCATGCAATACCACTCATTAGCGCTATATTAGGCTGGTATAATAAGAATTTTGAACGGGGATCTAAAGTAGAAGAAAGATATTCATCTCCTTCTAAAATCATAAAGTCATTGTCTTTAGTAAGTTTTACCATTACATCAAAACCTTCCAGCTGTGCACCAACCATGTAGTCTACATCTTTCTGGTGAAAGTGTAATACATGAAGGATCATAGAAGTAATGGTTGTTTTACCATGAGAGCCACCAATTACGACACGTGTCTTATTTTTGGACTGCTCATATAGAAATTCGGGGTACGAATAGATTTTTAAGCCTAGTTCCTTTGCTCTGGCCAATTCCGGATTATCTGCATGTGCATGCATTCCCAGAATTACAGCATCGGTATCGGCTGATAGTTTTTCCGGAAACCAGCCCATTTCATTTGGCAAAATTCCTCGTTTGTCAAGACGGGTTTTCGATGGTTCGAAGATCGCATCATCGGAACCTGTCACATGGTAACCTTTTTCTTTTAGGGCAATAGCAAGGTTGTGCATAGCACTGCCTCCTATAGCAATGAAATGGATGTTCATAAATTTATTGTGGTTTTATTCACCTTCATTTTTATTTTGCTGCTTTTCGGCATTCTTTTTAGCAACAATTTCCTGATCGTACTCATGGAGAACGTTATGTTCCGGAGTCTGCTCGATAGCATGCATGATTTTGCTCAGGATATCAGCAGCACTGTCATTATCGTAATCTATGTCCAGTGCAGGTTTAAATTGTAAGGTTGGTTCTATACCTGTTACTTTTATTTTTAAGCCTTTCTTATCAAAAGCCCTACGGAAACCATTAATTTTAATCGGAATAACAATAGGTCTTTGATTTTTAATCAGCTTTGCAGTACCTTTTCTTCCCTGTGCAAATGCAGAAGTAGTCCCTTGTGGGAAGGTAACAACCCAGCCATTATCCAGAGCTTTCATGATGTTTTCTACTTCGCTAAGATCTACCATTCTGTTTACTGCTTTTCCTTCAGCTCTCCAGGTTCTTTTAACGGTTACTGCACCAGCAAGTTTGAAGATTCTTGCCAATATACCATTGTTCATAGTTTCTTCTGCAGCTACATAATAGAAGTCAATCTTAGGGTTTAGCAGATAAACCGGATTTTTAATTGTATTGATATAGCCATTGTTCACGCTGCAAAAAACGTGGTACATTGCTGCTACGTCAGCGAAATAAGTTTGATGATTCGATACAAATAGTACATTTGTTTTAGGTAGGTCTACCAGATTTTCAGAACCACTTATTTTTAATTTGTTGAAGCCGTTAAATCGACGGTATGAGACCATACCGAGTACGAAGATGATGAATCTTTTTAGAAAATAGACATTGCCAAAAGCATCGGTAAATATATTTTTCTTTGCCATTTTTATGCAAATCATACAAAAACCCGGAATGGTTAGTCGGGTTTCATAGTAAAGTGCAAAATTAAACTTTTTTCATTAAGTCTCTAAATTCTGACAAAATCATTGATGTTGCTCCCCAGATAATATAGCCATTGTAGTCAATTACAGGGACTTCTGTTCCTTTTGTAGAAGCCAGTATTTTCATCTCCGGTTTGTCCGGTAAATTGAAAAGTGAGCTTACTGGCATTTCTATAAGTTCCTGTGCTTCAGATTCCTGAAGAAGAAATTTAGGCTTTTTGGCTACCCACGACACATAAGCATGGACATAAAAATTACTTGGCGGAACATAAATAGGAGTAAGGGTTTTAATAATTGTCATGCTTTCCATAACAATACCAAGTTCTTCAAAAGTTTCCCGCTTGGCTGTAGTTTCAAAGTTGCCATCTGATTCTTCATATTTTCCGCCAGGCAGACTTATCTGGCCGCTATGGCGGTCATGTTGATTAACGCTTCTTACCATTAAAGGGAAGTACCATTGGTTTTCTTTCGGGTACAAAAGAATATTTACAGCCGCCAGTTTAGGATCCAATGCCATAATCTGGTCTGTTGAAAGTAGAGGGCGATAAGGAGGTGAATATAGCTGATGAGACACTGTCCCGTCTAATTCTGTTTTTGCAAATCTTTCTATAATATTCGACAATCTTTTCATCCTGTATCTTCTGTTGCATAAAGTTAAATAAAAATAGCGTAATGGGAAAACTTTTCTGGATTACAGTAACAGAAACAATATAGTTCCTTTATTACTTATTCAATATTACACATTGCCCATTAGTACTATAATAACGGAGCCAGTAATCTGCATACGGAGGCAAGTCCTCTTTTAAAAACAGAAGTTTTGTTCCACATTTCAATTGTCATAAGAGATGAAACTTTTTTGTCTTCCTTAAACTGCTGATCAAGCCTTTTCAGTACCTCATGGTCGTGTACAATAGCATTGATTTCAAAATTGATCAGGAAACTTCTGTTGTCCAGATTTACAGTTCCTACATAGGCAAGAGCATCATCTATATTCACTGTTTTAGCATGGAGAAAGCCTTTTTCGTACAGATAAAGTTTTATTCCCCGCTTTAGCAGAGGTTTCATAAACGAAAGGGATGCGTTTTGTACAATAAAAGAATCGCCTTCTTTGGGAATCATCATTTCTACTTCAACACCTTTGGATACAGCAATGGATAAGGCCGTTTTAAAAGAATCAGTAGGAATAAAATAAGGTGTGCAGATCTGTACTTTCTTTTTGGCAAGTGTAATCCCTAATATTAAAGATTCCATTGCCGACTGTATCTCGTCGCCAGGTGCTGTTACTGCAAAACTTACAATGCTGCTGCCTTGGGTATGTGCATACCAATCACAATAATATCTTGGATCTTCCAGAGCATACGGAGCTCCATCAGTCATCATCCAGCTAAGCCAGAAACGCAGCTGCAGAATATTTACTGAAGCTCCTTTTATCATAACAGAGGCATCGCGCCAGTAAAGCTTGTCTGTATTAGGTTGGTTTATGTATTTATCACTGATATTGATTCCGCCTACAAATGCAATGCTGGCATCTACAATTAGTATTTTTCGGTGATTACGGAAGTTAGAGTTTGCCAGTGAGGTAAAATGTACCGGAAGAAACACTTGAAACTCAATACCCGTATTCTCGAAGCGCTTGTAATGTTTTGCCAGTGCCGGAGAACCAAAATCATCAATAATCATTCTTACTGTAACACCTTGTTGAGCTTTCTGGATAAGCAATTCTATAATTTCGTTGCCTATATTATCTTCTTCGAAAATATAGTATTCCAGATGAATATGGTCTTTTGCACTACGTATTGCTTCTATAAATTTTGGGAATTTTTCTTCACCATTTATCAGCAGTTCAGTTTCATTATAGAAGCTGGGTGGTGAAATTCTGGTTTTGTTCAGAAACTGATAAACTTGTGCAAGATCGCCGATTTCATTTTCTATATCCAGCATATTTTGCTGTATAGAATCGTTCAGATTTTTCCACTGGTCCAGAAGATATTGCCTTTGCTTTTTATCTATTTTTTTAAAATACTTTTCCCGCTGAAAATCTCTGCCGAAAAAAAAGTAAAGAATAATACCGATGACCGGCACAAAAACAATGATCATGATCCATGCCAGGGTTTTTGGCGGATTTCTGTTTTCTATGAGTATAGTAACAATAATAACGATGTTGGCTATTGTAAGTGGTACCCAATACCATTTTTCAATAAAAAGCCAGGCTGTATGCAGATGTTCGGTAAACATAAAAACAGAAGTTGCTGAATTTTGTTAGTTGAATTTACTAAAATTAATCCACAGAAAATATTATATTTGTTGGAAACACTGAAAAAACATAAATATGCTTGAATTTTTAAACGGATTGGCACCTTTAGAGAAAGGTTTTTGGTATGTAGCACTGATTAGTAGTGCAATATTTGCCATACAATCAATTATGACTTTTGTTGGCGGACATGATGCTGACGGAATTAATGCTGATTTCAGTGGGGATCTGGATCATGTAGATGCACCATTTCAATTTTTCTCATTCCGTAATCTTATCAACTTTATGCTGGGATTCGGCTGGACAGGAGCTGTTTTTTACAATACAATAGGAAACAGGTTCGTATTGATAATTTTAGCAACGCTCGTAGGCAGCCTTTTTGTATACCTTTTCTTTCTTATGATTCAGCAGATTATGAAGCTTTCAGAAGATAATACCTTCAATATAGAAAATCTGGTAAATGCCAGCGGGCAGGTTTATATTCCTATTCCCGAAAATATGAATGGAAAAGGAAAGGTACAGATTAGCGTAAGAGGCTCTCACCACGAACTGGATGCTATGACAGAAGGAGGAGAGAAGTTAATTTCTGGAACCTCTATTATTGTTGAAAAAATTAAAGACAAAATATTAATCGTTAAAAAATTAAATTAAAAGTATGTTGGAAGGATTTACATTGGTTATTGTAGCAGTAGTTGTACTCTTTGTTACATTTATTGCGCTTATTTCACGCTATAAGCGTTGTCCCTCGGACAAAATATTAGTCATTTACGGAAGAACAGGAGGCAAGTCAGCAAGATGTATTCATGGAGGTGGTGCATTTATCTGGCCGGTAATTCAGGATTTTGCATATCTGGATCTAAAGCCTATGTCTATTGAGGCTAACTTAACGAATGCCCTTTCCCGTCAGAATATCCGTGTGGATGTTCCTTGTCGTTTTACAATTGCAATCAGTACAGAACCTGATAGTATGGGGAATGCTGCTGAAAGATTGTTAGGGCTTTCACCTGAGCAGATTCAGGAATTGTCTAAAGATATCCTTTTTGGGCAGCTTCGTTTGGTTATCGCGATGATGACAATTGAGGAAATTAACTCGGACAGAGATAAATTATTGGAGAATATCTCGAATAACGTAGATACCGAATTAAAGAAAATTGGTCTGAAATTAATCAACGTAAACATTACGGATATTAAAGACGAATCCGGTTATATCGAAGCTCTTGGTAAAGAAGCAGCAGCAAAAGCGATAAACGAGGCTAAAGTAAGTGTTGCTGAGCAGGAAAAAATGGGGGAAACTGGTAAAGCAGATGCAGACCGTCAGAAAGATATTCAGATTGCAGAATTCAATAGAGATCGTGATGTGAAAATTGCAATTACAAGTAAAGATAAAGAAGTAAGTATTGCAGCAGCAGATAAAGACCAGGCGATTGGTAAAGCTGAAGCAGAAAGAGATGCGAGGATTGCGACTTCCATGGCTAATTCCCTGGCTGTAAGAGGGGAAAACGAAGCTAAAATTACTATTGCAAATTCCGATGCGGAAAGAAGAGAGAGAGAAGCAGAAGCTTTAAAACTGGCTACAGCTGCAGAAAAAGTACAAGCGGCAAAAGCTTTGGAAGAATCTTATGTTGCTGAACAGAAAGCAGAAGCTGCCCGTGCAGAAAGAGAGCGTTCTACACAAAACGCTAATATTGTTGTACCTGCTGAAATTGCTAAACAAAAAGCGATTATTGAAGCAGAGGCTCAGGCAGAAAAAATCAGACTTCAGGCAAAAGGAGAGGCTGATGCTATTTTTGCAAAAATGGATGCTGAAGCAAAAGGTTTATTCGAAATCTTAACGAAGCAGGCTGAAGGTTATGACCAGGTTGTTAAAGCAGCTGGTGGTGATACAAATAGTGCATTCCAGTTATTGATCCTGGAGAAATTACCTGAATTGGTTAAAACTCAGGTTGAAGCCGTTAAAGGTATTAAGATTGATAAAGTTACTGTATGGGATGGTAATGGAAACAATGAAAACGGAAATACCTCTACAGCAAATTTTGTATCGGGTATGATGAAATCTGTACCACCGTTGAATGATCTTTTCAATATGGCCGGACTAAACCTTCCAAGCTATCTGAAAGGTAGACCTGAAGAGAAAGAAATCGTTAAGATTATTGAACAAAAGGCTCAGGAGAAAAAGAATTTTGATGATATGAGGGATAAGCCTCAGGATAAAAAAGACGAAGGTCAGAATCCTGAACAGAAATAGAAAAGTAATTATTAATCATATTAAGGCCGGAATAATTTCCGGCCTTTTTAATTATATACTACTTTTATAGCAGCAAAAAATGATGATTTTATTTCTGAAACTTTATCTCTAGTTTATCAATCCTTCTTTTATTCTGCTGTTGTAGTAATGATGGATATAGATTCATTAATATATTTACTATCATGATTATTAAACAAAATAAATAATTGTGATTATAAAATTTAACAATAGCAAAAAAAGAAGCAAATACAAAAGCAATTAAATGTTCAATCTCAGACTTAGTCATTTCATTACGTATTGTTTTTAATTCAGTAAGATTAACACCTCGGCCAAATTTTAGTTTTGGATTGAAAAACTTAAAGAATGTATTTTTCACAATCCATTTGATAATCCCAATTCCTATAGCTTTATTCAGTTTTTCGCTTTTAATAAAATTAAAATTTACAAGTTCCTGATTGTAGGAAGCTGTCTTTTTTAATAAAGCATTAATAATCATCCCGACAATCCAGGAAATAAACGTGATGGAAACGCTAAACATTAAATAAGCTAATACTATTTTCATAAAATTATTCCAAGTTTAGAGTCACCAGAACCGGCATATGGTCTGAAGCATCATTTTTAATAACTTTTACATCTTTTACTTTCCACTTGCTGTTTTTATTCAGGAAAATATAATCTAATCTGTATTTGGGCTTATGATAGGGGAAAGTAAGCTGTGGATTACCATGTAATATAGCAGCATCATTCATTTTAGCTGTAATTGCTTTGTAAGGTTTGCTATCCGGAGTGATATTGAAATCACCGAGTATAACCGCTGGAATATCCTTAGTTGTAGCAATAGAAGCAACTTGTTTGGCTTGTGCTATCCTGTTTTCTTCAAATTCATGGCATAAATGAGTGCCTCCAAAAATAATTTTTTGACCATTTGGGAAAGTATGTTGTATCGTAATTAGCGCTCTTTCTTCTCCTCCTTTAGGAATTGGTAGTTGGTAAACAGTAGGTTTATCAGGAAATCGGGATAGAATACCTTCACCATAACCTCCATTATCGTAATTCATTGCTTTTCCAAAGTGCCCGTACATTCCTGTTAATTTCGCCAATTCCTGTACCAGATCTTTGCGTACGCCGCTATTGAATGCTGCAGTTCTTACAGTCATGCTGTCTACTTCCTGCATGGCAACAAAATCGGGTTTGTATTCATTGATAACAGCTGCAATAGCCTCGAGATTGCTTTTTCCTCTTTCATAGTTTTTTTCACCATGGTAGATGTTGTAGGTAAGTACCTTGATTTCCTGAGCTTGGAGCAGTCCAAAGCAAAATAATAGCAGAAAAGAACCTGTAATAGCTTTTCTGATTGATTGTATCATGTTTATTAAGTTTTTAGTATGCCGAAGATAGGAAATTGCTGAAAATAAAGAGCATAAAAAAAGCTCCGGAGTTCCGGAGCCTTGTATTTTTTTAATTAGAGTCGCTCATTAACTCTTTCTTTTTCGAATTGTATAAGGCGTATTCCAAATATTTAAAGGAATCGCGAGGGATAACAGTAACCCATTTCTTATAGCGTAAAAACCACTTGTTCTGTATGCTCATTACACCTTTGGTAAGATAAGCTTCTACAAAAGGATGTACGTGTAAGTACAATCTTCCTTTTTCGTTAGTCAGGAAGCTGCGGATTGCTTCTTCCATCTTTTCTACAGTAACAATAGGGGCTACAATTTCGCCATCTTTGTTAGGGTTTTCCTCTTTAGTTTCGATCTGTTTTTCAGGGCGGACACGTTGTCTTGTAATTTGTATTAATCCAAATTTACTAGGTGGAAGAATTTTGTGTCTTGCTTTGTCCCGCTTCATTTCTTCCTTCAGATGTTCAAAGAGTTCTTTCCTGTGCTCAGGATCCGTCATGTCAATAAAATCTATAACGATAATACCACCCATATCCCGTAGCCTAAGCTGTCGGGCAATTTCTGTAGCTGCCATTTTGTTCACGTTTAGTGCGTGAAGCTTATTGGTCTGGCTGGCAGAAATATTGTTTCCTGAATTAACATCTATAACGTGTAAAGCTTCAGTATGTTCAACAACCAGATAAGCACCCTTTGAGCTTGGGATGTTTACATGTTTGCCAAAGGACTGTTTTAGCTGTTTTTCTACATTGTAGTATTCCAGGAGTGGGATGTGAGAATCATAAAGCTGAACAATATTCTTACTTTCCGGAGCTATAACTTCCAGATAATTTTTCATATCGTTCACCATTTGCTCATCATCGCATATGATATTTACAAAGTCCTGATTAAAATTGTCCCGAAGTATAGCAGAAGCTTTGTCTTCTTCGCTCAGAACTTTTGACGGAACTTTATTTTTCTGAATGTTTTTGAAACAGCTTTCCCATTTAGTAATTAGCTGGTTCATATCATTGTGCAGTTCTGCTACTTTTTTCCCTTCAGCAACGGTACGGATTATAACTCCGAAACCTTCGGGTCTTATACTTTCTATAAGCATCTTCAGACGTTCTTTTTCCTGATTGTTTTTAATCTTTTTGGAAATAGAAACTTTGTTGTCGAATGGAATTAGTACCAGAAAACGTCCGGTTAAGGAAATCTGTGTAGAAATCCGCGGACCTTTGGTAGAAATTGGCTCTTTAGTAATTTGTAAAAGTACACTGTCTCCGGCCGCTAAAACCTTGTCTATAGTACCATCTTTAGGAATTTCCTTTTGTACGGCAAAATTTTTCAGACTGGAGTTCTGTTGTTTTTTAGAAATAGTATCTTTTACAAATTTCTGATAGGAAAGAATCTGAGGTCCCAAATCCAGATAATGCAAAAAAGCATCCTTTTCGTAACCTATGCTTACGAAAGCTGCATTTAAATTGGGAGCGAGTTTTTTTATTTTACCCAGAAAAAGATCACCTACTACAAACTGATTGTTCTGTTCTTCCTGATGTAGTTCGAACAAACGACCATCTTCCAGCAGGGCTATTTTAGAGGTGTCATCTTCATGTGAAATAATCAGTTCTTTCTTCATAAAATATGGTTATGACTAACCGTTTATAAAATAAAAATATAGCTAGTGAAGATAATAAATAAAACACTAACTATATTATATTTTATTAAAAAACTAAAAAAGATTATTTTTTCTTTTTGTGTCTATTTAATCTTCTTCTTTTTTTTCTCTTGTGAGTCGCTACCTTGTGTCTCTTTCTTTTTTTTCCGCTAGGCATAGTTTAAAAATTTTTATTAATAACAATTATTTATTTTCTACTTTCACTTTAGTTTTCACTTTCTCAGCAAACATTTTTGAAGGTTTGAAAGAAGGGATATTGTGCGCAGGGATTTCGATAGCCGTATTCTTAGAAATGTTTCTACCAGTCTTTGCAGCACGAGTTTTAATAACAAAAGATCCAAAACCTCTTAAATATACATTATCGTTGTTATAAAGAGAAGTTTTGATTTCCTGCATAAACGCTTCAATAACTTTCTGCGTATCATTCTTTTCTACCCCTAGTTTATTGGAGATGGTGTTCACCAATTCAGCTTTTGTCATTTTCGAATTTTGTTTTTATTTTTGGACTGCAAAGATAAAATATTTTTTTGAAAAATAATATAGAAAAAGCTTATTTCCTGAAACTTACCCGAAAAATTCTTTCCTGGTATGATCTCCACAGCCGTAATTTGCCGTGGCGGGAAACCCAAAAACCATATAATATATGGATATCAGAAATCATTCTTCAGCAGACGAGAGTTGAGCAGGGATGGAATCATTATGTCAATTTTATAAAAAGGTTTCCGACTGTAAAAGAACTACATGAGGCCGAAAATGATGAAGTCTTGTTGTATTGGAAAGGCTTGGGGTATTATTCCCGAGCGCTCAATCTGCATAAAGCTTCTCACCAGATTATAGAAGAATATAATGGAGAGTTTCCTGATACATTTGCTGGTCTTCAGAATTTGAAAGGAGTTGGAAAATACACGGCAGCTGCTATTGCCAGCATTAGTTACGGAGAAAGAGTACCTGCTATAGATGGTAACTTCTATCGTGTTTTCTCCAGAATATTAGCAGATGATTTTGATATAGCCTCGCCTAGGGCCTATTCTTACTTCTATGATCTGATTTTGCCTTTTGTAGATAAAGATCGTCCGGGTGATTTTAATCAGGCCGTTATGGATATTGGCTCTCAGGTTTGTAAACCAAAGAATCCCGATTGTCCAAATTGCCCTGTAAATGAAGAATGTTTGGCTTATGCCACAAATCGAATACAGGAATTACCTGTTAAATCGAAAAAAGTAAAAGTAGAGACACTGGATCTGCATTATTATTTCGTAAAATATGGAGAACATTTTCTGACCAGGCAGCGGGATGAAAGTTTTATATGGAAAAAGCTCTATGAATTTCCGAATGAAATTCCAGATGAATTAAAAGATTATATTGTTTTTGAAAAAACAGTACAGCACAAGCTTACCCATAAAACACTGAATATTACTTTCAGCAGGGTAGAGTTAAGAGATAATAAGAGTTTTGAAGAACTATGCGCTAGTGGTAATTATATAATTGTTGATATAGAGGAATCTCATAAAAAATCTTTTCCTAAGCCATTAGAGAAGATTATTCAGGAATGGGATTAGTTTTTTTACAACGATAATTATAAAATAGCTATTTTTGCCGGATGCTTAAAAAAATAAGTTCTTTTTGCAGTTTTATTTATTATTAAAAGATTGCATACGAGACTTATGAGAAAAAATATTAAAACAAAATTTTAGAATAATAGAAAATGAAACTTCTTTCAGTAGGTACTGTAGCTTTTGATGCTATCGAAACACCATTTGGTAAAACAGATAAAATATTAGGCGGAGCAGCAACTTATATCGGATTGGCGGCTTCTGTTCTTGACACTGATGTACATTTGGTTTCAGTTGTAGGAGGCGACTTTCCTGATGAATATCTGGACATGATGAAGGGGAAAAATATCAATGTAGATGGCGTTGAAGTTGTTGAAAGTGGTAAAACTTTTTTCTGGGCAGGTAAATATCATAATGATTTGAATACCCGTGATACCTTGGCTACTGAGCTAAATGTATTAGAAAATTTCGATCCAAAGATTCCTGAAGGTGGAGCCGATGCAGAAATATTAATGCTTGGAAACTTGCACCCTGCAGTTCAGCTGGCAGTTTTAGAAAGAATGAAAGAGCGTCCGAAGTTAGTTGTTTTGGATACAATGAATTTCTGGATGGATCTTACATGGGATTTACTAATGGATGTTATTGCTAAAACAGACGTTATTACGATTAATGACGAGGAAGCAAGACAATTGTCCGGAGAATATTCTTTAGTAAAAGCTGCTAAGAAAATTCATGCTCTGGGTCCTAAATATGTAATCATTAAGAAAGGAGAACACGGAGCACTTCTTTTCGAAGACGGGAAAGTATTTGCTATTCCTGCTTTATTATTAGAAGATGTTTTCGATCCTACAGGAGCCGGAGATACTTTTGCCGGAGGATTTGTAGCACACCTTGCTAAATGTGAGAAGTTTGATTTCGAAAGCATGAAAACAGCTCTTATTGTGGGAAGTGCTTTGGCTTCATTTACAGTAGAACAATTCGGAACTGAAAAAATACAGACTGTAACTCCTGCAATGCTTAAAGAAAGAATTAAGCAATTTAAAGAACTAACAACATTTGAAGAACTGGTTTAATTACCGGTTTTTCAGGTTTTATTAAATACTTACATCAGATACATGAAAACTAAATCTTTAATCTCCCTGCTAACTATAGCTGCAGCGCATTTAGGCTTTGCACAAAGCATTGTTATTAATAATGATGCAATGCCTGTTGCAAAATTTTCAAAAGAATATGAAGCGGGACTGAAGAATCAGGGAATAGATCAAACAATTGATTCCTATATTAATTTTAAACTGATTCAGGATTTCTCTAGATCGCTAAAGGCAGATACAACACAGAACTTCAGAGCTCAGATTGGTACGCGCCTTAACGAATTAAAGAAAGAAAGTTATTATCCAAAGGAATTAGAAACGAAGTTCCTAAACGATTATATGGCTGCCAGTCAAAAGGAAAAGCAGATTCAGGTTTTCTTTGCTAAAAAAGAAGAGGGCGTAAAGAAAGATTTCCAAAAGATTTATAATGATGTAAGGTTAGGAAAAATGACCATGGATCAGGCGATCCAGACAGAAGCAAAAGGAGACGCTAAGCCTTTGTATATTAAAGCTGGTGTATTGAGCGCTGAACTGGAAGCTGATGTACAAAAACTTTCTATAGGAGGTTATTCAAAATTAATTGATACTCCGGATAATGTCATGTTCGTAAAGGTTGTAGGTGAAAGACCTTCTTTAGGATATCTTATTTTCGGAACATTATCATATCCTAATGATGCGAATTCGGAAAAAGCAAAAACTGAAATTTATAAAGCTTTAGCTTCTGGTAAAAAGTTTAATGAGGTTACTGCGGAATTCGGAAGTAATGACAACGAGAAAAAAAATGGTGGTGTTGTAATGGGATCTCCTGTTTTACCGGAAGAGGCTTATGCACAACTAAAAACTCTTAAAGAGGGTGATTATACAAAAACACCTATTCTTATTGAAAATAAATGGTTTATATTCAATATTTATTCAAAGAGACCTTACCAGATAACTCCGGATACAAAAGAATTCTTCTTCACGGATATGATGAATTCTCAGTATGGAAATGCTTTTTATGATGCATTTATAGATAAACTGAAAAAATCTCCGGGCTATAAGGAATCTGGAGCTGCAGGTAAAGCAAAAGCTTCTTATGCAGAATTTAAAAAACTGGTAAACGATAAAGAGGCATTGTATACTTACAATGGTCAGCAGTTTACTGTAGGGGATTTTAAAACTCAGATTAAAGACCATACCGCTGATGTCGAAAAAATGGACAACAAGAAGTGGGGACAATTAGTAGATATGATGGGTAGAAATTTCCTGATGAGAGCTTATACCGTTGAATTTGAAAACAGACCTGAAGTTAAAAATCAGCTTGAGGATATTAAAAAGAATCTGTATTCCAATTATTTCTATGCAGAATATCTGAAAAAAGAAATTTCACTTCACCCTGAATGGTCTGCGGATTATTATAACAAGCATAAAGATCAGTTTAAAAAAGAAGCAGCAGCTAAAGGAAGAGTCGTTATCCCAGGTAATGAAGTGGATGTTGATAAATTTGTGAAGGCAATAAAGAATCCTGCTGATTGGGAAAAATTACAGGCTGAATACAAAGGGAAGACAAACGATAAAAAACAACCTCTTGCTAACTTCAATGAAGGTGAGATGGTAGAATCTGCGGAAGTTTTCAAAAAATATAATGTACCTTTCAAAACGGGTGTTTATACTGCTAAAATAGGTGGGAGAACTCTGGTTATTGCAAACGATGAAATTCTTCCGGCAGGAGTTATGACTCAGAAAGAAGCTGAAGAATCAGGTGAGCTTGAAGAACTGGTTACATCTGAGCAGATTAAAAAGATTCTTGCAGATTTAAAATCTAAGGCAAAGATTACAATTGAACCTGGATTTGTATCAGCACTACAAAAGAATTTTAAGAAATAATTATAATAAAAAATAAGGTTTAATTCGGGCAGAATTCTAATTTTGCACCATTATAAAAAATAGATATGACAAAAAACTTTCGTTTTTTCTTTATCCTTAGTTTCCTTGTAACCACTTTTGCAGGTACACTACTAAAAGCTCAGTTAAAACAGGGACAATTAGTCGATGGTATTGCTGCGGTAATTGGTAATGAGATTGTTTTGGAATCTGATATTGAAGAATACATCAACATGTCCAAACAACAAGGGTCGCCGGTAGGGGATAAATGTGAAATTATAGAGAGTATTATTCACAATAAACTTTTGCTTTTTCATGCAAAAAAAGATACCCTTATTCAGAACAGAAGTAAAGAATTAAAAGCTGATGCGGATAATAGATTCCAGCAGATGCTTTCTGGTTTCCCTTCTGAAAAGGACATGCTTGCTGCTTATAAATACCGTACAGCATACGAATTTAAAGCAGCTATTGAGAAGATCTCTTCTGAGCAGTATTATCAAGGTGAAAAATATAAATTAATTACTAAAGGTGTGGATATTACACCAAGTGAAGTTTCTGCTTTTTATGATACTTATAAAACTCAGTTGCCTCAGGTAAATGATGAAGTTAAGCTAAGCAGAATTATCATGTATCCTAAATTAACTGATGCTCACAAACAGGAAATTATTGATAAGCTAAAGAAAATAAAAGCAGCCATCCAGGGTGGTGAATCTTTCGAAAACCAAGCAAGAATTTATTCTGAAGATCCAGGTTCGGCTTCTAATGGAGGTCTTATTGCCAATGTTGCAAAGGGGATGATGGTAAAACCATTTGAAGCTGCAGCACTAAACCTTCAGGAAGGAGAGATTTCTGATCCTGTAGAAACTGAATATGGTTACCATATTATTCAACTGATTAAGAAGTCTGGTAAGATCTATGATGTAAGACATATTCTTATTGCCAGTACTCCAAACGCAGAAGAAATAAAAACTGCTAAAGCTGAATTACAAAAAGTTAAAACGCAGATTGTTGATGGTACCCTCTCATTTAAAGATGCTGCTTTAAAATATTCTGATGATAAGTCTACCAAGTTTAATGCTGGTGTAATGACAGGTCAGGATGGTTCCGATAATCTTGAGAAAACAAAAATGGATCCTGTAGATGCTTATCAGATTGCAGGTCTTAATAAAGGTGATATTACTGAGCCTTATGAAATCGAAGAGGGGCAAAGTAAGAAAAAAGCAATTGAGCTGATCCAAATCAATGAAATTGTACCTGCTCACACTCTGGATATTACAACAGACTATGAACGTATAAAGTCTATAGCACTAAACCAGAAAAAAGGAAATATTGTAGACCAATGGATTAAATCTAAACTGCCGGATACATTTATTTCTATTAATAACAGATACAAAGACTGTAAATTTAAAACAGACTGGAAGAGAGAATCTTTAATGAAATAAAGAAATCAATAAACTAAAATAAAATCCCTGTAACGAATGTTACAGGGATTTTTATTTACAGTCAACTTCAATTATAAACGTAGTAAGTAAACGGTCTCTCTTTGCTAATTAAATAGCTGTTTTTCGTATATTGAAAATCGATTGTCATTATTAAATATTATGAACAGAATTAAAGAACTTTTTGATATTAAATATCCTATTATTCAAGGCGGGATGATCTGGCACAGTGGCTGGAGATTGGCTTCAGCTGTTTCCAATTGTGGTGGATTGGGTTTGCTTGGTGCAGGGAGTATGTACCCGGATATTCTGAAAGAGAATATTATTAAATGTAAAGCAGCTACAGATAAGCCATTTGGTGTAAATATACCTATGCTCTATCCTAATATGGACGAGATCATTAATATTATCTTGGAAGAAAAAATTAAAATTGTCTTTACGTCAGCGGGAAATCCTAAAACCTATACAGAGGTTCTTAAAAAAGAAGGTGTAAAAGTAGCGCATGTGGTAAGCAGTGTCAAATTTGCACTGAAGTGTCAGGAGGCAGGTGTAGATGCCGTAGTTGCGGAAGGATTTGAGGCTGGTGGGCATAATGGAAGGGAAGAGACGACAACACTCTCTCTTATTCCTAATGTCAGAAGACAAATTGATTTACCATTGATTGCAGCAGGAGGTATTGCTGTGGGATCTCAGGTTAAGGCTGCTATGTTATTAGGAGCTGAAGGTGTGCAGATAGGCTCAAGGTTTGCTGCTACTAATGAGGCTTCCTCACATGACAATTTTAAACGGAAAATTGTAGAGACACAGGAAGGAGGAACACATTTAACGTTAAAAGAACTGGCTCCGGTTAGGCTTATCAAAAATAAGTTTTACAATGATATCGAAAAATTATATGAATCAGGAAGAGATCAGGAGGCTCTTAGATCTGTTTTAGGGCGTGCCAGAGCTAAAAAAGGAATGTTCGAAGGAGATCTTGAAGAAGGAGAATTAGAAATAGGCCAGTCTTCTGCTTTGATTGATAGTATTTTATCAGTAGAAGAAGTGTTTGAAAAACTGCTAAAGGAGTTTAGGGAAAGTAGTTGTCCTGAATTATAAAATAATATTGATAATATTTTTTAGATAACGAAAATCATAAAGAGTAACATATTTAGATAATTTTTGATTAAGAATTATTGTTCCCTCAATTATAAGATTGGGGGAATTTTTTTTTATAAAAACAATAGTCGTCATGCATTTAATCTATTGTAATTCCTTGATAGATCTTCTTTACAATTTGTGACAATTATACGTTATGGTATTCATAATAATTTAGCTAAAATTTTATTTATTCGGTTGTGCCCTTATGGGAAGGTAAATACAAGACTATTTTAATATGAATGTTTTAGATTGCCGAAGACTATTATTAATTTTATGTAGAGTTTGGTATGTATTTTGGAAATATGGGTCAGCTACTTCAAAAAATAAGAATGTATATTTTTTATTATGTTCTAAATATAAGTTCTTTTTTTATAATTGTTATAAATGAGTAACTTTGCACCCCGAAAATCTAAACTATAAGATTTCTGTTTTGCAATTACTTGCATTTTAAAAAAGACTGATTTTTTTGAAAAATAATTTCTGATATGCCACACTGATAGGACATTTGTGGTGTGTTGGAATAAATACGAATGAAGTTATAAAACATAAATGATAGAAAAAATGAAAGAAAAAACACAAAAAAGCGAATACGTTTCTCCTGATATAAAAGTATTTTTTGTTGAAATGGAACAGGGAATAGCAGCAGGTTCTGCTAAAGTTGTTCCTCCTAATAATGGTGGTGTAGTCCAGGATGAATGGATCCAGGGTGATGACGATAACAGAACTATTGAATGGTAATATTCTGACAATAACAAAAAAATGATAGGGAAATGATGAAAAAAAATACAATATTTATAAGCAGAATAGCATTGCTTTTATTAATAATGATAACGGTTTTTTCGTGTAGAAGTAATGATGATGTAGTTGGTGGAGGTGATAAACAGGCTACTCTAAAAATTAATCTGCAGGGAATAGATTCTGGAATACAAAACCTTTTAGGTAATGGTGCGATGAAAATGGCATCTGTAGGAAATAAGAATTTTGCAGCACCAACGGAACAGCGTTCTGAAGTTGCTTTTAATAAAGATTTTAAACTTATTACAACACTTACACCGGTAGCTTCCTCAATAAGAAATACCGCTCAAGCGGCAGTTGGTCTTATGGCTGCAGCTGTACCTGCAGGACCTCAGGAATTAAAAATTGGCACTAAATACAGAGTTATTGTTTATTCAGCAGACGGTGCGTGGTTAGGAGTTCGTAATTATATATATGGGCAGGATTTGCCAGAAGAAGGAAATCATTTTCCTGTAAATGTAGGCGAGACTTTAACTTTTGTTTGTCTTTCAGCTAACAGTGATACTGTTAGTCCTAATTTTACACCTACAGGAAATAGTTATGCTTATAATGATATTCAGGTAAGTAATGCCGATTATGATTTGTTGCTTTTCAAAAAGACTATAACGATTGCAGAAGGAACAAACTATTTAGATGTTGTTTTTAAACATGCATTTAGTGAAATTACAACTACGATTAATACTGTGGCTATAGGTAATATTGAAGCTATTAGTGATGGGATAGTTTCTCCAAATTATGCTTCTGCAAATGTTAAGATATCAGATTATTTTAATACCGATAATACGGTTAATGCTAATAATATTATATGGAATGGAGCTGCAGGTTCAGCATCTGTTAATTTTACAGGAGCTCTTCCAGGTACGGTAGTTAAAGCTGTAACGATTCTGCGTAGTCCTGTAACAACAAGCGGAGAAATGATTATTCCTTCTATTACTATTGCAGGGGTTACAAAGACTAATTTTAAAATTAGCGGATCAAAAGGATTGAATATAACTCCTGGTGTGCGTTATAATCTTACCCTTACTCTGGCTCCGGCTTCCGGACATGATGTTGGTGGAGATATTATTTGGGCTCCGGCAAACCTTATTTATAATAATGGTAACTATGGATTTGCTGCTAATCAATCTGAATTTGGTGATCACTGGTATTTCAATGCGGTTAAGCCATTGGAAACAGCTAAAGATGTTACAGAATCGTATAAATTGCCTGCTGATGTAACCGGGACGAGTGTGTATCGTATTGAAGAAGATCCTTGTGCTAAAGTTACGGCTTATGGTGGTGGATGGAGATTGCCTACTCAAAAAGAAGTTGTTGATTCGGCAGGTAAAAATGTATATACATTCCCGGGATATTATAATGGTGTGAAAGGAATTTTTATTGGAACAGATACACAGCCGGCTCCTGCGGATTATGATAAGTATCTATTCTTGCCTTTGGCAGGTTTTGGTAATACTTATAATGCTGTTAAAGCTTCAGTAGAAGCAAGATATTGGACAAGTACCGAATTGTCTGCTGAAAACTTCTATGATTTTAGTTTCAATAGTGGTGGGGTAACAATAGGAACAGGGCAGTATTATAAATATGGTGAAAGTATTCGTTGCGTGAAACGAAAATAATATGTTGATGGTGTTGATAATGTAGGTGTACATGTAGGTGCAGATGATGTTGGATTTAAGCTCCTTTAGTCTTTTTGACTAAAGGAGTTTTTTATTTAGTAAAAATGTAAAGTGGATTTCTGGTATAATTTGTTTTAATTTTAGCTGCATGTTCTTTATTGATTATTTTTTTACTATAAAAATGTATTATTGAGTATTGATTAGTGATTATTGAATATAATTAAATTAATATCTATATAATATATTTATTTTTGATAATTTAAAAATAAAATATAAATTTGCGATTAGATTTTATCTTCTGATAAGAATTGATTATTAAGTGTTTGAATTCTTATGATTGAAAGGTTATGTAGTCTTTGCTGAATTGTTATTAATATATCATTGATTCTATTGGGGTAAAGTTTTGAGTGAGAATCTGACTTTGACAACAAACAAATGAATAATAATATAAACAAATTTTAATGATGAGTAATTTTCAAAAAGAAGAGTATGTCTCTCCTGAACTCGAGTCTTTGCTTGTAGAGGTCGAAGAGGGGATTGCAACGGGGTCGGCAAGAATACTGCCTCCTGATTCTGGTGGTAATGTACAGGAACAATGGGATCCTGATACTGATGATGGCAGAACTGTAGAATGGTAAAACTTATAAAGAATGATGTAAAACTACGAACTTACAAACAAATGAAAAATTTAAAAATTACTACAGCTATAGCGATGTTATCATTGTCTTTTTTTGCTGTGTCTTGTAGAAGTACTGATAGTGCTGTTGATAATAATGGAGGAAATGAAATGGTGAACGGTTCTGCTCTTCTGAAATTTAATTTAACCGGAGAGGATTATGAGGGGCAGGATATAGAGCCGTTAGCATCAACGAAGAGTGTAGGCTCTGTGGAGAAAGAGCAAGTTAGAAATCTTATAATAGGTGATCAGGCATTTATTGTAACTATGACTCCTGCTTTTAAAGAAAGTACAGCTCAGGCGTCTGTTAATCCAATAGCTGCCGGAGGAATTAATTTGGTTCAGGGTGTAGTATTTAGAGTGGTGGTTTATAGAGGGGATACCTATATAGGACAGAAGCTTTATACAATTAATGCGTCTGGTGCATCTGTACCTACTACAGGAACTTCATCTACTAATACAGATATGATGTTAGATGGTGATACAGAAGCGATTAATAAATATACTTTTGTTGTTTATTCTTTCAATAGTTCAATAGATCCGGGTGCGGCTCCAACTACGGGGCTTTCTGTTACTTCATTACCTGCTACTTCAGGAAATAATGATTTGATGTATTTTAGAGCGGATAATATTAGGGTAACTAAAGGTGATAATTTATTAAGTGTTGTATTTAAACATAAATTTAGTCAAATCACAACAATTATTGATGCTAGTGCGGTTTCTCCAGGTAATGGTATTCAGTCGATTAGTACACCGGTTATGAGTAATCATCGTGCTACAGGAAATGTATTAAAGCTTTCTGATGGGACAGTTACCTTTGGTGCAGTTGGTATTGGTAAGACGGTTAATTTTACTGGGAATCCTACTACTAGCGCTGTATGGACGAGTTCTCCTTTGTTGTTTGCTAATCCGGGTGCTGCAGCTTCGGATATGGCTACTTTGACAATTGCATCTATGCAGGTTGGCGCAAAAACAAAAACTGCGATATCTATACCTAATATTGTTGCAAAGCCTGGATATAAGTATAATCTTAAATTGAAATTTGCTTGTACAGACGTGGCAACTCCAGCATTTGATTTTTCGATGAGTGATCCTGGAAATACCGGAAATACACGTATTACTCAAAGTTTTAACTTCCCTGCTGCAGATGCAGGATTTGTATTTGATGTGTATGAATTGGATAATTCTTTTAACCTAACCGTTAACGGAGTTGATTTATCTAATCAGGAGATACAGTTTCAGGGAGGGGTGCCTAGTTATCCTGTTAACATTCGTTTTAAATCTGATGGAGCTTTGTATGGTGATACATCTAAAGGAGTTCAGGAGGTTTATAATATTACCGGAAATGCAGCAAGTCCTGTTGTGAGAATTACAATTGGACCAGATGGTTCTGTTTCCATGATGGGGAAAAGAGCTACTGTGGGGACTTTGGAGCCTCTTGAGTTATATAATGGAGCTTTGTTTAAAAAGATAACGTGGAATTCTACTGCAATCAATCCTGTAACTGTTACCCAGTTAGTAACAGGTTTAACAAAGTTTATAGGAAAAGGGACTGGACGAAAAGTTGTTGTGTGTCCTTAAATTAATAAAAATATATTATCTATAAGGCCTCTGGTATTCCGGAGGCCTTTTTATTTAAGGATGTTTTATATAGTAATAGTATTCATTATAAATAATATGATTTTTGTTTCGTTTAGAATAATTCACTTTTATAAGCTAAATAAAAAGTGTAAATTGCATACCTGTTTTTATTTTTATATAAAATATTGATTATCAATTATTTATGTTTTTAATTTGTTTAAAAATAATCTAATTTTGTTTCAATTGTTTTATTGTAAAGTATTTTTGGTGATTTATTTTACTTTGAAAATATAAAAATAGAAACCAGATGATGATAATTTACAAACGATAAAGACGAAATGATGAAAAATGATCAAAAACAGGAGTATTCTGCTCCTGTAGTGGAAGTTCTATTTCTCGAAATGGAGCAAGGAGTTGCTGCCGGATCTGCGAAAGTAGTTCCACCTAATAGTGGCGGAGCAGTTCAGGAAGAATGGATGCAAGGAGATGATGATAATCGTACTATTGAATGGTAGTATTTCTATAGACTAACACAAAAAACAAATAAATGAACTTTAAATTACAGGCTGCGAGCTATTCGCTGCTCGCATTATCTTTTGCCGTAACTTCATGTCGAAGTACTGATAACAGTATCGATGAGAGCGGAATAAACAAATCTGCTTTCAACGTAAAGATCAATTTAAAAGGGATTGAAAACATTGAAGAGTTACCGGTAATGCAGGCTTCTGCAAATCATAGAGGAATAAATCCGGGAGTTGTTCAAAAAGCAGTTATTCCTTTCGATGGAGATACTTTTGTAACAGCAACACTTACTTCTAAATCTTCTATACAGACTCAGGCTGCAACTAAATCCAGAGCCGCAACTATAGTTCCGAAAGAATTGGCAGACGGGGTAAAATACAGAGTTATTGTATATGATAAAAATGGTGCATATAAAGATTACAAAGAATTTACTTATAAAAAGAATGAAACAGATGGCTTCCTTCTAGATGGTGATGGAAATTACACTTTTGTTGCTTATTCTTTAAATACCAACGCAGGCACACCCAATACGGTGGTGGATAAATCGCCATTAAATACAGCTAAGATAGCAGGAATTAGCGGTGATCTGATGTATTTTAAAAAAAATATGACTGTAACGGGTAACAAGGATAATACACTTGACATTATATTGAGACATCAGTTCAGTAAAATCACAACGAAGCTAGATGCAAGACAGGTGGGGAATATTTCTGTTATTAATAATGCCGTTCTTACCCCGGCATTTACTTCTGCCGATTTGAATTTTGCAACAGATGCTATAACTTATAACAATTCAATTACGGGCGGACAAATAATTAATTTTCCTGCTCCTCAGAATCTGCCAACAGTAACCAGTAATGAGACTCAGGTTATTGCAAAGACTAATGCAGCAGCTCCGGAAGGTATACTAAATATCGGAACCGTAACACTTGATGGTGTGTCCAAGAGTCTAAAGGTTGACAAAGTAAATATTACTCCAGGAGTAAAGTATAATCTAAATCTTAGATTTGGACCTTGTAGAGAGGATATTAATCCAAAAGAATTTGCTGTAAAAGATGGAGTTGCTCAGGATTTTTCATTCCCTGCAACTGATTTTGGATTCGTATTCGATATTTACTCATTAGACAACTCGTTTAATCTTACAATTAATGGTGTTCAACTTGCTGTTAATGAAATTCAGTTTCAGGTTGGTAATGCTACTTATCCTCAGAATATTAAATTTCAGGATGGATCGGCTTGGCAATATGGAGGTATTCTCCCTATTTATAGTATGACTGGAACCAAAGATACTCCTTTGGTAAGAGTTGTTATTGGTAAAGACGGATCGGTCTCTATGTTTGGTAGCAAAGTAAGTAATGGACCTTTGTTTCCTCTTGTATTAAATGGAAATAGTTTTAATAAAATTACATGGAATACAGCAGGATCAAATACTGTTAGAGCTACTCAGAGAGTTGAAGGTGCGACCAATATGTCCGGACAGGGAACTGGAAAAAGAATCATTACCTGTACTCCTTAAAACAGAAATAGTATTTTAAATCATAATAAAAAACTCCCGACTTTTATAAGTCAGGAGTTTTTTATTTATTGTTACAGTGATCAGTTATTTTACATTGTCCAAAGACTGTTGCATGTCTTCGTAACCACCACCATTGTATACATTATCAAGTCCTTGAGCTTTGAAGAATTCCGTAGCCTGTCCGGAACGGTTTCCAGAGCGACAGAAGAAAATTACATTACCTTCAAGACCTTTTATTTCATCCTGTCTTTCTTCAATCTCTCCCAATGGAATATTGGTAGCTTCGTCGATAGCACCATTCATTTCAAGTTCCATAGGTTCGCGTACATCGATAAGATGATAGTTTCCTGCTTTTAATACGTCTTCAATCATGTTATAAGATTTTTTATTGATTAATATTTTGAGTTGTAAAAGAACGCAGGCTTTTCATTTTTACCTGTTCGTTGCTTAATTTTTTGTCTGTATTCTTCTTGTACATAGAGCTTTCCCAGTCTCCGTACATTGCATTTGGAAGGATGATGAATTTGCTTCCGAATAATTCCGGATGTTCCAGAACTTTTTCAGATGAAGTTTTACCTTCATTATTATAATAATACATATCCGAAAAATCGCTTAAGTTGTCTCCAAAGAACAAAACGATGTTGTATTTTTCAGAAAGTTTCTGGCGTCTGCTTTCTTTGCTCGACTTATCTGTTTTCAAGATAAGGTGATCGTTATCCGCATATGGGAAGTTTTTCTTCTGAAGGTTTTCAAGAGTGGGAACTCTTTCTGCTTCACTTCTGTTGGAAACATAGAAAATTTCCACACCATTATTTTTTGTAAAGTTCAGGAAATTTAAAGCTCCGGCAATCGGTTCTGCCTGAGCAAGTCTTGTCCATTTGTTCCAGTCTTCTTGGTTGAAATTCTTTTTGTTTTCAATCTGATAAGCCTGATAAGGAGAATTGTCCAGTACAGTTTCATCTATATCCAGAACAATAGCTCTTGGCTTTTCCGATGCTTCCTGTGTAATGATTTGTGCTAAGCGAATTTGTGCCAGCTGATAAGCCTGAATAGTTAGGGCTTTATATTCTCCGGCATTTTGCATCCATGTGGTAGCATTAACTAAATCTTTCGTGTCGTGATCTGCTTTTTGTGCAGAGCAGGAAATAAAAGATAAAATTAAACCTCCTGTAAGCAATATTTTCTTCATAATCTAAAATTTCTTTTTCAAAGCTTTGCAAAATTACGAAAACGTAAAATGACAGAAGTATAATTTTCTCAGTATTTTTGCACCTATGAATCTGGCTGAAAAAAATACAGCGATTATAAAACAGAAAGCAAAAGACTTTGGCTTTCTGGCTTGTGGTATTTCCAAAGCTGAGTTTCTGGAAGGCGAGGCGCGTTCTCTGGAAAACTGGCTTACGAGAAATCTGAATGGTGAAATGCGTTACATGGAAAACTATTTTGACAAACGTCTGGATCCTCGTTTGCTGGTAGAAGGAAGCAAATCTGTAATTTCGTTTTCATACAATTACTTTCCCCGCAAAGTACTGGATACCGATGATGGCTTTAAAATATCCAAATACGCTTATGGAAAAGATTATCACGAAGTAATTAAAGAAATTCTTGGAGAGTTCGTTGCCGAACTGCAGGAAGAGATAGGAGAATTTGGATTCAGAGTTTTTGTAGATTCCGCACCGGTACTGGAAAGAGCCTGGGCAAAAAAATCCGGAATTGGATGGGTCGGAAAAAATGCAAATCTTATTACAAAAGGAGAGGGGTCCTTTTATTTTCTGGCAGAGATTATCTGTGAGATGGAATTAGTTCCGGATACTCCGGTAACAGATCACTGCGGAAAATGCCGAAAGTGTATTGAAGCCTGTCCTACAGATGCTATATTGGATAATCAGATCATAGATGGTAGCAAATGTATTTCTTATGCAACCATAGAATTGAAGGAAGAGATTCCTGAGCATTTTCATGGGAAAATGCAGAACTGGATGTTCGGATGCGATATCTGCCAGGATGTTTGTCCCTGGAACAGATTCTCAAAACCGCATCAACAGCCTCTTTTTGACCCAAATGAATCGCTGCAGAACTTTTCCAAAAAAGAGTGGAAAGAACTTACACAGGAAATTTTTTCTGAAATTTTCAGGAAATCTCCTGTGAAGCGAACAAAATACGCAGGCCTAAAAAGAAACATTGACTTTCTGTCGGATAAAAATCCTTAGAAAATCAATGCTTTTTCTGTTGTACTCTTTTAGGTGCAGTTTTTACTCTGAATTTGAATCTTTTTACTGATTTACCTTTCTTAATCATATTCAGTTGTGGATTTTGGTTTTTCTAATTTACAAAAATTAGTTTAAGATTCCATATATTGTAAACAATATTTAACAAAAAAGCCGGTACATTTTTTTGTACCGGCTTTTCTTTATTTTCTAAAGAATAACTTATTTGAAATCAGTATCCTTAGCTGTATTGAATGTATAAGATTTGATATTGGTTACTAAATCTTGTCCCATCATGCTTTGAGAAAGAGTATGAGGTAATTTTACACCATTTACATCTTTATAATTACTATAAACGGTTGGAATTGTCATTTCCTGCCCGTTCATTTTCTGTGTCTTGGTCTCTCCGGTTTTTAACCCGCTGTTTACACTGTAATAGTAAATATTATTACCATCTTTAATGACATAAGAATCTTCTCCACCAATTTTCTCTATACCAGATACCTTTAGTTCCGGCTTTTTAGCAAAATCCAATTCTTCAAATAATGAAGTGTTTTTTAGCAAAGCAGCTTTTATATCTTCAGGAAGAGGCGTCTTATTTCCCATCATCATCATATAACCATCTTTTCCGTCAAATGCCATTTTCTGAACAATATTTCCCATAGCACTTACCTCTTGCAATAGTTTACCACCAAGAGCCTTCTGACTTTTGATGATAAGATCCATCCCCTGCATAGTAGCAGAGCCTTCAGAAGAGATAGAAGTTAGTTTTGCAATAGCAGCTTTACCTCCTACGGCATTGATGTATTTATCAGCAATGCTGGCAACAGATACATTAGCATCTACTTTTTTAGCAGCAGGCTTCTCTGTTTTATTGGCATCTTTATCATAATAATTTACAGGATAACCTAATTTTTCTAATCCTTCAGAAATATCAGCCGCTTTTCCGGCGATGAATATTCTGCTTTGATTTGGTAAAATATTGGCCTTTGCAGCATTCTGAGCATCAGCTATTGTTACATTATCAATAGATTTAAGATAATTGGTATAAAAATCCTTTGGTAAGTTTTGGATAGCTGAGTTAACTGCAAAATTGGCAATGGTCTCAGGCCTCTCCATAGAACGGATAAAATCTCCTTTTAACTTTGCTTTTGCATTGACAAGCTCTTCAGATTTTATAGTTGAGATTCCATTTAATTCATTAACGAATTCTTTAACAGCTTTATTAGTTACATCATTTCTTACACTTGCACCAGCTGAAAAAGAAGGAGAATATTTAGAAGTATCAAATGAAGAATAAGCTCCATAGGTGAAACCATTTTTCTCACGAAGATTCATGAAAAGACGAGCTTCCCCGCCACCACCAAGAATATAGTTAGCAAGTGTAGCTGCGAAATATTGTGGATCCTTCATTTTTAATGTTGTAATGTTCTCTACTGAAACAACAGATTGTACAGCACTTGGAACATTAATAACATCAACTTCTGTTTTCGCTACATTCTTTGCTGGATCTACATTTGGTATTGTAAAATCGGATTTTTTCCAGGTACCAAAACTCTTTTCAATAAGCTTCTTGGCCTCACTAAACTTAACATCTCCAACTACAACCAGATAAGCATTGTTTGGAGCAAAATATTTGTTGTAAGCATCCTGAACATCTTTTAGCTGTATGGCCTTAATGCTTTCTTCAGTTTGAAACTCTCCTCTTGCTGTATTTTTTCCATATGTGATTGCATTGGAAATTTTAGAAGAAAGAAACTGAGCATTTTTTTCGTTATTTTTCAGATTCTCAAGAGATCTTTCTTTAGATTTCTGAATTTCTTCTTCTGAAAATTTAGGATTAATTGCAGCATCTGCCATTAGACCCAAAACTTCAGGAAAATATTTAGATAAAGAATTGGCATAAGCACTTCCTGAACCAAAACTTACTGTAGCTCCAAGGAAATCAACTCGTTTATTAAAATCGTCTTTAGACATTGTTGCTGTACCATTGCCTAACTGACTTGCCATGATATTATTAACTCCAACTACCTTACCTTCATATACAGGAGGTCTGTCCATTCTAAGGGTAACATTTACTTTTGGAAGTTTATGGTTTTCCACTACCAAAACGGTTAGTCCGTTGCTTAGTTTAAAAGACTGTGGAGAAGTAATATTAATACTTGGCGTAGGCCCTGGTTTAGGCATAGCATTAAGGTCTATATTCTGTGCTGTCATCATTCCTGAAACCAGAAAAATTGCAGCTATATATGTAATGTGTCTTTTCATGTGTTTATTTTTTTTCAGGAATGTAGTTAATGATAACTCTTTGGTTAGGATTCAAATATTTTTTTGCAGCATTTTGTAGATCCTCTCTTGTAATAGATCTGTAAATTTCTATTTCTTTGTTAATTAGGTTAGTGTTGCCTAGCAATACATGGTTGGTAGCTAAAGAACCTGCAATACCCTGAATACTTGAGTTTTGATTTACAAATTGAGTTTCAAATCTATTCTGAAGTTTTTGATAATCTTCCTGAGAAATTAATGTTGTCTGCAATTTTTTAATTTCTGCATCTATTTCTGTTTGCAGTACCTGTTTCGATGTTTGCCCCATTGGAATTGCAAAGAAAGAAAATACTCCGGCATCTTCAAGTCCGTCTGAAATTGACGCAATTTCAAGTGCCTTTTTTTCCTGATCTACTAATTTTTTATAAAGGACAGACGATTTACCTCCGCTTAAATAAGCCGAAAGCATATTGAGTACATATGCATCTCTTTCTTTGTTAGATAATGTTCTGTAAGCAAAAATATATGCAGGAAGCTGTATATTGGCGTCAGTTGTTGTAACTTCTTTTTCTTTGACAATTGGTTCGTCTTTCGGGAAGTTCTTAGGACTAACGGCTCCTTTTGGAATGCTACCATAATATTCTTGTATCCATTTTTTAGTCTGTGCAGGTTTAATATCTCCGGCAACAACTAAAGTAGCATTATTTGGAACGTAGTATTTTTTATAAAATGCCTGAAATTCGTCCAGCTTTGCGGAATTTAAATCTTCCATAGAACCAATAACAGATCCTCCATATGGGTGTTTTTCAAAAAGATGAGGATATATAGATGTACGATAAATAATACCTCCGTATGGAGCATTATCTATTCTCATTCTTTTTTCTTCTTTTACAACTTCTCTTTGTGTATCTACACCAATCTGATTAATTATTGCATTACGCATTCTTTCAGCTTCCATCCAAAGTCCTAACTGTTCATTGTTAGAAGGGAATGTTTCATAATAATAGGTTCTGTCCTGTGTAGTATTGGCATTATTAGTTCCACCGTTGGATGATACAATTTTGAACCAATCTCCTCTTTTAATATTTGGAGTACCTTCAAATAATAAATGTTCAAAGAAATGTGCGAAACCTGTTCTCCCTTTTACTTCATCCTTAGAACCAACATGGTACATAACTCCCGTAGTAACAACTGGCGCAGAGTTATCTTGATGCAGAATTACATGCAAACCATTTGGGAGATCGTACTCCTCAAATTTAATTTCCTGAGCACTCATCAGCGCTCCTAAAAAGGCCAATGAAGCAAATGATAATATTCTTTTTTTCATATTTAATTAGATAATTGTCTACAATTAGTAGCTGAAAATTATTTTTTGTTACATTTTTAATATTAAAAATACTGTTGACAAACTGTTGTCACAAACCCCCATTACCTTTGATATAGAAATAAAATTTAATCTCAAACAATATGGAAACTACACAAATTTCAAAACAGGAAACATTTATCGGTAAGGAAGATTTGCTTAACCATTGGTTAGGACACAGAAATCTTACAAGAAGAGTAATTGAAAAATTTCCGGAAAAAGAATTATTCGAATTCTCGGTAGAAGGTATGCGTCCTTTTTCTGATATGGTAAAAGAACTCCTTTCTATTGCCACGCCAGGGCTTAGCGGCATTGTAAAGAGAGCTGAAGAACCATTTAGTCATGATATGAATATGACTACAAAAGCTGAATTATTAGCACAATGGGATAAAGAAACTCCAAAAATTATTGATTTATACAATCAGATTCCTGCGGAAGACTTCTCTAAACCTTTTAATCTTTTTGGAGAGTACAATTTCCCTATAAAAGATAATATCCTGTATTTTATAGATAACGAAGTTCATCACAGAGCTCAGGGTTATGTTTATTTAAGAGCATTAGGAATTGAACCTCCTTTTTTCTGGGAAAGATAAACACCTTAACACAAAATTAAACTCCGGTTATTGGCCGGAGTTTTTTATTCTTTCTAACTGGGTTTCAAGTAAGTTTTGTATATCTTTTTTTAGAGATTCAGGTTTTACTATGGTAAGGCGATCTCCAAACATTAGAAGCCATCGGGGAAATCCATTATCTATATCTCTTATTGAAAATACCATTTCAGTTTCCTGTCCCAAATCTTTTTCGGAGACAAAGCCATAATAATGGCGGTCCCATTTCATGTAGCCGGCAAAAGAATTATGTACCCTTATAATGGCCTCGGTACCCTTATGTTCATGTTTCTTATCCGGCAGAAGTTGTTTCAGATGTGGATGCTTTTTAGAAAAGCCTATTTCCATGATCTGAATTCCTGATACTCTGTCGGTACGGAACTGTCGGTAATCATTACGCAGAAGGCAGTATGCTTGTATATACCAATGTCCTTGCTCATAGAATAATCCTACAGGCTCTATTATCCTTTCCTGGCATTTGCTGTCCTGCACACCTTTGTAATCTATTTTTACCTGCTTTTGCTGTGCAATAGCATTAAACAGCGTTTCCATTGTATGGTCAGGAGCCTTTTGTGTTGAAGTCGTGTATGCAGGTCTGTGAATAATAATCTGGTTTTCCAGAGTTGAAAGTAAATCTTTTTCAGACATCCTCAATACAGATTTTATCTTGTAAGTTGCTGAAAGAAAATTCTGTTTCAGGCCCTCATCAATAAATCTATCCATTAATTTCTCCGCTGCAATAAAGCTTAGAGCCTCTTCCTGGGAAAACATTACCGGAGGAAGTTTGTATCCTTCCATTAGCTCGTATCCGGTTCCGGCTTCACTATAAATAGGGATTCCGGCCTGTTCAAGACTTTTTATATCTCTGTAAATCGTTCTTAGGCTTACCTCAAAACGATCCGCTAAATCCTGTGCACGTACTGTACGTCTGGACTGCAGATGAATGAAAATGGCCATAATACGGTCAAATCTTTTAACAATATCTGATGACATAATAGTTTTTTAGTGAATAAGGCCTGCAATAATATTAATAGTTAATGCTACAACGAAAGTATTGAGCGCAAAAGAAAGTAGTCCGTGAAACAAAGCTACACGGCGGATTTCTTTGGATGAAATTTCGACATCAGAAACCTGGAATGTACATCCCATAACAAAAGAGAAATAAGCAAAGTCCAGATAATCGGGTTTTTCACCTCCCGGATAGTCTAAACCTTTTCCTCCTTTTGTTTTGTAATACAAATGTGCATAATGAAAGATGTATAATGTATGTACCAGTGCCCATGAAGAGATCATACTGCCAATAGCGATAAGAACCATAAACCACTGGCTGATATTTTTATCACTAAAGCCCATTACCATAAGGAGTACAGTGAATAGGCAGGCAAAGGATGCAAGTATAACGAACAGAAAAACAAATGCTTTGCTGCCATCTTCTATACTGGCTTTTCTTATTATTTCAGTAACGCTCATCGTATATATTGTAGTCCAGCATATTATGATGTAGGTTATAGCAAACCCCAGCCATGTAATTAGTATCCGTGGAAGTACAGGAAGTCCGGAAGGTACAATAATGAAAATAAGGACTGAAACAATAATAGCAAACATAACCCGATGGATCGGGTGCATTTTTTTTATAATATTTAATATTGAGCTCATGACTGGCTTTCAGGATGTTTATTTTTAAATCAGTTCTCCGACATGCTTCTTAATATTTACAGCCATTTTCTCAATCGGTAAATCGTCTGCATCTGTACCAAAAGGATCTTCTATAGCCTCAGCAATAAGCTCTAAAGAAGCCAGAATATAGAAAATAAAAGGAACAACTAAAGTTACAAAGTATCCCATAGAAAAGACAAAACCAAAAGGCAGTGTAATAACATAAAGAACGATAAATTTCTTGATAAACGAGCTATAAGAATAGGGGATAGGCGTATTTTTTATACGCTCACATGCACCGCATATATTGGTGAGATCTGTAATGTCCTGATTGATATTGATAAACTGTGCATCGCTTATAACCTTGTCTTTATACAACTGATTAACGTTATTGTATATAAGATTTGCAACCTGATTAGGTCCATGTTTGGAGTTAAAGTTAAGCTCCGGATGTTGGATATCATCAAGCATAAAAGTCGAATAATCGGAACGTAAAAAAGAAAATAAAGCTTGTGGGTAAAGTGCAATAGCCTTTCTGTAGAAATTCCTGTTCTTAGTATCCTCTTTGGGTAGATAAGCATTGAGCTTTATGGCCAGATTTCTGGAAGTATTGGTCAGAGCTCCCCATTGTTTTCTGGCTTCCCACCAACGATCGTATGCCGAATTGGTACGGAAAACAAGTAATAAAGATAAAACGAATCCCAGAAGGCTGTGAACTGTGGTGATATTCTTTACCCAGCTTTTGTCAGAAAGCTTAAGACTCTCCAGCTCCCAATAAGCAATTCCCCAGGAAATAATACCCATGAAAATAATATAGGGAATAAGTTTTCTGAAGGTATCGGTTTTATGGATGAATACTACAGCCTTAAACCATTCTTTTGTATTATAAATAGTCATACACAAAAATAGAATTTTTCCGATTCTTTTCCGATTTTTTAAACTGCATTCTTAGTATGAATAAATCTTAATAGACTTAATCTATATCAATTTGGTAGATATTGCTACGAAAGGTCGTAAATTTGCGCCTTCAAAAAACGAACAGAAATATTAAGGTGATGAAAAAGGGATTATTAGCACTTGCTTTTGGTGGTTTATCCATCGGGATGACGGAATTTACAATGATGGGTATTTTACCAGATATTGCTAAAGATATAGGTGTGAATATACCTGTAGCGGCACATCTTATTGCATTGTATGCATTAGGAGTATTCGTCGGTGCACCTGTTCTGGTTTTATTTACCAGTAAATTTCCACCGAAAAAAGTACTTATTTTACTGATGTTGATGTTTTTTGTATTCAATGGTCTTTTTGCTATTGCTCCAAATCACTGGAGTATGCAGATTACCCGTTTTATGTCCGGATTACCACACGGAGCCTTCTTTGGTGTAGGATCTGTGGTTGCTGCTAAGATGGCACCAAAAGGTAAAGAAGCCCAGTATATCTCTATTATGTTTACAGGGATGACAATCGCGAATCTATTGGGTGTTCCTTTAGGTACATTCCTTGGGCATCATTATTCATGGAGGCTTACTTATGGAATTATTTGTTTCCTGGGATTAGGAACGGCCTTATCAATTTTCTTTTGGCTGCCTAATATTGCCTCAAGTAATTCTGAAAATATTTTCTCACAGCTTTCTTATTTTAAAAGGCCTGAAGCCTGGTTACTTATTGTTCTAATCTCTGTAGGAACGGGTGGTCTTTTTGCATGGATCAGCTATATAGCACCATTAGTTACAAACGTTTCGGGAATAGCTGCAGGAAAAGTTCCTTTTATTATGATTTTAGTAGGATTGGGGATGTGTTTTGGTAATTTATTGGGTGGAAAGCTTGCAGATTCCATTTCACCAACTAAAGCAGCAATGGCTTGTTTCTCTTCTATGGCCGTTTGTCTTGTTGTGGTATACTTTACTTCACCAATAGAATGGACAGCTTACCCAATGGCATTTATTACCGGATTAATATCATTTACTATAGGAGCTCCTATACAGATAATGCTGATACGTACTGCTGAAGGAGCGGAAACTCTGGCAGCAGCGGCAGGGCAGGCTAGTTTTAATATGGGAAATACATTAGGCGCATATTTAGGTGGAATTCCAATTACTTTAGGATTTGCTTATAATACTCCGGTACTTGTAGGTTCAGGAATGGCGATAATGGGAGTAATGCTAACATATGCATTTTATAAAACAATTGTTCTGAAAAAATACAAACACCTTACCCGTTAATATTCAGATACACGATACAACAATATAAATAAGCCCTACAGAAAAAAACTTCTGTAGGGCTTATTTTATATTTTAAGAAAAATCTTTTGTTGCTTTTTTTGTTAAAATATATTCTGAAAACTAAAGCTGAATTTTCTTTCCCTGCTCCGGAAAAATTAACTGAACCTTTAGCGGATTATTTTCTGTAAGCTCCTTTTTGATAGTCTCAATTCGGTTACCTCCTGGCTTTAGGTGGGTGATAATAATTTTTAAGTCTTTCAGGTCTTTTTGCTGAGCAGTTTTAGCCAAAATAGAAAGCTCCTCATTTAAAAGTTTTGGTGTAAGGTGCCCGAAAAGAGCATTTTCAGCACGCTCATTTTCAAAAGAAACCTCAATAAGAATAGCTTTTAACTTTTTGTTTTTTACCAGTGGTGCAATATTTTGCCAAAGGTTTTGCAGTGCATTGCTTTTTTCCACTCTGTCAGCACCCGTATCTCCCAAATAAAGAACACCTTCCTGTTGTGCATTGGAAACCAGAATTGCAGAACTCTTATATGGATTTACGTGGCTTAGCGGAAAAATGCGACCAGTGAAATTAGTCCCTTCAATAGAAAAAGGAGCATTTGTATCCATTTTTCTATAAGTATATTTGCCTAAAGTGGGTTTGTCCCCCTCATTTGCAAAATTGATCCAGGCATCATTCGTAAAATACCTGTTTTTTAGTATTTCGGCAGTTTCTGGAATAGAATAGATATTTTTCTTACTGTCATCCGGAGAATTGATTACCATACCGGATAAATGATCCAGATGCCCATGGGAAATAAAATATCCCTTGATATAATCTTTCAGTACAGTTTCATTGCTTACGGAAAATACACCTTTTTCTATAGCTTTATCTATACCAGCTCTTACTGTCCCTGCATCCATGCACAAAAATGAATTTTTTCCGGATTCACCGATGAGATAAGAACTTAAATTATTTTCTTCTCCGCCACCATGTACACCTAAAGGGATAAGATCAAATGACTGAGCGTTTGAAAATATCTGTGAACAGAAAAACAGGCTAAGTAATACTTTTTTCATGGGTTTATTTTACAGGATTTTGTTCTTTTTTTATCATTCTCTGGAAATAAATGTATCCTAATAGCAGACAAGCAAATACACTAAAGAATGTAATGGAAGTGTTTTTTAGCTGCTGAGGCGTACTTCTTGCAGTTTCGAAAATGTAAATGATTACCGGCCACAGGAAAAAGGACACAAATCTTAGTAAAGGTTTTTGCCTTGTCCATTGGTAGACGTTGAGAAATATAGGAAGTATAGAAATGCACATAACGGCAATTCCTTTGTAAATTGCACTTTGGTACTGATCGAACAAATTACCATAGAGCTCTTTTTCATTTCCGATATTGGCATAAAGTAATATTCCGGCCAGAATAAAGCTGCCTATACAGATAGAAATATATAATACTATTATTTTCTTTACCATGTTTATAATTTCCGGACAAAGATAATCATCTTTTGTGGTTCACCGAAGAATAACCTGCTGATGGTTGTTTTGGATAATTTTATCTCACATGTTATGGAAAAATATAATATAAATGAAAATTTTCATAGAAAGTTTCCATCGAATAAAGAAAAAAAACATCTGTATCGAATATAAAAAGTGCTACATTTGATATAGTTAACCAACAAATACAAAATATATGAAGAGAATCATTTTGCCTTTGGCTGTTTTCGCTCTTGTAGTTTCATGTAATAAAAAGACAGAAGCAACTACTACTACATCAACAGATTCACTTACTACCAAAACGGAATCTGGCACTACAACTTCAACTACAACTACAGAAGTTAAGGCAGAAGTTCCGAAATTTTCTAATGAAGACGTGAACAAAGGATTAGCAGAATATCAGCAATTACTTACTGATTATAAAACAGCTATCGCAAATAAAGATCAAGCTAAATTAACAGAATTAGCAACCAAGTTCCAAACATGGAGCCAGGGTGCTGCTGCTTGGGCTTCAAAATTAAAGCCAGAGGAGCAAAAACAATTTAGTGATTATCTGATGAAAGCTAGCAAAGAGTGGACAGATGCTGCTCAGAGTGCTGCTAAATAGGTAATCGAAACTTCACAGAACGTTAAACCAAATAAAAAAAGCTTCTCACCAAAATGAGAAGCTTTTATTTTATTCAGAATGTTTTCTTACTGGGCTTTTGTAAATTCTACATTAGCGATAAGCTTAACTTCGTCAGAAACAACTAAGCCACCAGCTTCAGTAGTCTGACTCCAGGAAAGTCCGAAATCTTTTCTGTTGATTTTTCCTGAAATTTCGAAACCTGCTCTTACAAATCCGAAAGGATCGTTGATTACACCACCAAAGTCAGCTTCTAATACAACTGGCTTGCTGATACCTTTAATTTCTAAATCTCCGGCGATTTTACCATTTTCTATACCAGAAGTACTAGTAAATTTAATTTCCGGATATTCATTAGCAGCAAAGAAATCATCGCCTTTTAGGTGATTGTCTCTGTCTTTGTTTTTTGTGTTGATAGAGTTTACGTCTGCAGAGAAATTAATCTTTGCATGGCTAAAATCATCATTTTCAGCTTCGATAGCAGCATCGAAAATCTGTAATTCACCACTCACGGTAGAGATTACCATGTGTTTTACTTTAAATTGTACTTCAGAATGTGAAGGGTCTAAGTTCCATTTAGTTGCCATAATTTCTTAAATTTTAGTGATTAAATATTTTGTTAAAGTTTGTTTTTTTATCCTATCTGAAAGGAAAGCATTCCGATCGAACCATAGATTAACTGATCATTAAATAGTTTTATGCTATCGTTATTTTCTCTTAATGCATAAGCGTACAGAGAAGGTATATAATGTTCGGGTGTGGGTACAGAAAGCTGGTTTGCAGAGCTAATAGTCTGAAATTTCAGTAATTCGTCCTGTTTATCCTGCAATAAATAATTCTTGAATGTATCGTTTGCTTCTATTGCCCAGTCATAACCAGTTTCCGGTTCGCACCAGTTCATCATACGAAGGTTATGGACTATATTGCCACTGCCTACAATTAATACTCCTTTATGTCTCAAATATTGTAATTCTTTTGCAAGTTCATAATGTTCTCTTGGAGATTTGTGAACATCTATACTGAATTCGATTACCGGAACATCAGCATCAGGATACAGAAATTTTATAACACTCCAAGCTCCGTGATCCAATCCCCACATTTTGTCCAATCCTATCGTTGCAGAATCTATTACATCTGATAATTCAGTTGCCAGTTCCGGGCTTCCGGGAGCAGGGTACTGAACAGCAAAAAGTTCCGGAGGGAATCCATAAAAATCGTGTATGGTTTTTGGATTGGGTACAGCTGTCACTTTGGTGCCGGATGTTTCCCAGTGAGCAGAAATACATATAATAGCAGTTGGTTTTGGAATTGACTGACCAATTTTTCTCCAACCATTAACAAAATCATTTTCTTCAATGGCATTCATAGGGCTTCCGTGTCCTAGAAAAAGGACCGGCATTTTTTCGGTATTGGGAAGTCCGTTGGTGAATGATTTTAAATGATTAAGTTCCATTGTATTTGTCTCATTTGATAAAGCAAAAATACAACGGAACTGATAGCGTGTTCATTGATGTATGATAACTTCTACGCTATAGGTAATCCATTAGTAGCTTTTTGCTCTGGCTGTAATAATGTAATAACCTGATTAGAGCCTACAATGCCCAGTACAAGGCATTCACTGAAAAAATTGGCTATTTGTTTTTTTGGAAAGTTTACAACAGCTATAATCTGTTGTCCTACTAGTGTATCTGTATTGTAAAGATCGGTGATCTGGGCAGAAGATCTTTTTATTCCCAGTTCCCCGAAATCTATTTCCAGCTGATAGGCTGGTTTTCTGGCCTTCTCAAAAACTGCTGCAGAAATAATTGTTCCCACACGCATATCAATCTTCTCAAAATCCGACCAGGTAATCTCAGGTTTAATATCCATTATTTTTTGTTTGTATTTAATGTTTCGTCTGTAAAATGTTCTCTGTGCTTGGGTTTGTTAAACATATTCTGATTGTAATTGGCAGAAGTATTTCTTGGAATAGAAAGACTTTCCCAGCTCTGATTGCATATCATTTTGCCGATAAAAACAATTTGTCCTACATGATAAGGGTAGTGGGCAAGCTGTCTGTTGATGGCTTCTAAAACAGTGTGTCCCTGATTTCTGATATAGATAATTTTTTCTAAATCTTCGACAGTAAGCGATTCTAGAGTCGTTTGGAAAACATTCCAGCCTTTTTCCCAGAATTCGATAAGCTCGTCTTTGGTATGGAAATCATTTTCAAATTCGGCATCGCGATCTCTCCATTCCTTTTCTCCGTCTGTAGTGAATATGTCTGTCCATCTGGAAAGCATATTGCCTGCCAAATGTTTAGCAATTATAGCAATACTGTTGCTCTCTTCATTGTATTGCCAGAATAGTTGTTCTTCAGTAAGTTGTGCAAAAGTTTTTTCTGCCAGAGCTTTGTAATAAGAAAATTGTTTTTTTACACTTTGTAAATAACCTTCATTGCTCATCTTGGTAAGAATTAATCTATTAAAGATAAGAAATAACTTCTATTCAACAATGGTGCGAAAGGTTAAGTTTACTCTTTCCTTAAAGAATTTTTTAGTTGGCGGAAGCCTGTGCAGCCAGAAATCCTGAGTTTGGTCTTTCATCACAAGAAGGCTGCCGTGTTCCAATATAAGTTCTACTTTTTCCTGTGTCTTTTTATGTTTAAAAGCAAATTTCCTTTCTGCTCCAAAACTCATAGAACCAATGGCTCCATGTTTTTTCAAATCTTTTTCACCATCACTGTGCCATGCCATACCCTCTTCCCCGGAATGGTAAAGATTCAGCAGGCACGAATTATAGGTTTCGCCAGTAGTTTCTTCGGCAATTTTTTTTAGAATCAAAAGATTTTCTGTCCACGGAAGTGCCGTTTTGGTAGCATTGGAATAGGTATATTCAAAAGGTATGTCTCCGTACCAGGCAACTTTTCTTTTTGTCAGAATTTTTTTTCCGAAAATTATAGCTTCATCATTCCGCCATTCAACTTCGGATAATAACAGATGATAATAATGATCGGCTTCTTCTTTAGAAAATATTTTTCCGTAATAATTAACTGTTCCGTCCTTTGGAAGTAAGTTTAGAGTGTTGTCTGTTTCGCGTTCAAATAGTTCCATTTTTCCACTTGCTGTATTGTTCTTTCATGCAATGCCCACACGGGCGGTATGCGTTCTCAATAGCTTCATTTTCTGAAGAGAAGAAAACTCTGTTCTCTCTTTTCATCCGTTTTCCGGATTTACAGGATAGAGTACCATATATTTTGAGTCTGGCATTCCCTCCAAACCGAACTTCTCTTTTTTTAATTTTACTTATAAGCTCTCTGTCAGAAATTTCAGTATGTTTTATCATGCTAAGTTAGCGCATCGTGAAATATAATACCTAATGTATATCTGTTACCGCTTTTTACTTCACTTACACCATGTTTCATGTTGACTCTGTAATAGCCTTTTGCACCTTTTTCGGGTTTGAAATTAGTAGTGAAAATCAGTAAATCTCCTTTGTTAGGATTTAGAACAATAGCTTTTGACTGTGCTCTAGGAATCTGCTGGGTAAGCACAAATTCTCCACCAGTGAAATCTTTTCCGGGTTGATTAAGCATTAAAACAGTCTGTATAGGAAAATAGATATCACCATAAAGATCCTGATGCAGGGTGTTGAAGCCTCCTTTAGCATATTTCAGAATTAGCGGAGTAGCTTTTTTCTGTTCATTTGTATGGCATTCATCTAACAGTACGTTATGACTTAGAGAAAACTGTTTGTCAATCTGTAAAGCTTTAAACCAGGTATTGGCAATTGGAGCCAGATGTGGATAGATATGGGTCCGTATATTCTGAATAATGTCAGGCAGGGGGTAGTCATAATATTTATATTCGCCTAATCCGAATCTGTGACGTTCCATTATTACTCTTTTCCTGTATAGACCGGCTTTTTCATAATCGGTTTTTAAACGCTCACATTCTTCACCTTCAAGGAAACCTGGAATAACAGCATAGCCATTCTGATGCATGTTTTCTGTTATTTCTGCCCAATCTATATCCTTTATCTTTTGGATAAGTGTTGTCATGATTCAGAAACTAAAAATCAGCATTTACTCTTGCCTGCTCCCAACCAATAATAGCCGTTTTGCGTGTAGGTCCCCACATATAGCCCCCGATTTTTCCGGTAGACTGAATTACTCTGTGGCAAGGGATAAGAAATGCTACAGGATTGCTTCCGATAGCAGTTCCTACAGCTCTGGAAGCTTTTGGATTATTGATTTGTTCTGCGAGATATCCATAAGTTGTTAACTCACCCAAAGGTATTTTAAGAAGGGCTTCCCATACTTTTAGCTGGAAATCTGTTCCTTTCAGGTGTAGTTTTATTTTATTGATCTGCTGCCAGTCTTTGCTGAAAATTGATAAGGCATTTTCCTGAAGAATATCTCTTTTCTCTTGTAGTGAAGCATTTGGGAATTGTTTTTTCAGTTGCTGGATAGCTTCTGTTTTATTTTCATAGAAAGCCATAGCACAAATACCTTTAGTAGTAGAAGCTATAAAAACAGAACCAAAAGCGCTATCGAAAAAGCTATAATTAATGTGTAGGCTTTCGCCTCCATTTTTATATTCAAAAGGGGTCATTCCCTCTATATTAATAAAAAGGTCATGCAGTCTTCCCGTTCCGGAAAGCCCTGTTTCATAAGCTGCATCAGCTAATGTTGCGTTTTGTTTTAGCAGATCTTTAGCATGCTGGAGGCTAATATATTGAAGGAATTTTTTTGGAGAGGTACCAGCCCAGTCACTGAAAATTCTCTGAAAATGATAGGGGCTTACATGTACATTCTCTGCAATGTCTTCCAGACTTGGCTGTTCTCTGAAGTGTTGCTGGATATATTCTATAGCTTCCGCAACACGCTGAAAGTTAATATCGGATTGTGGTTTCATCTCTGTTATATTTGAAACAAATTTCTGATAAGCTGTACTATAATAAAACCCGAATCTTGCTTAGTTTTGTAATAAAGGGAGATATCTTTCTCTGATGATATTAAAATGATGAATCTGGTGACCAACCATTGTAAAGCCCATTGCCAGAACGGACATTTCTGTATTATAGTTATTGCCGGAATGCTGTATTGTTTCATCGTCAAAACCTTCAAACATTGCCTTGCTGGCCATACGGACACTTTTTAATTCTTTTAACAGACTTTCCAGTGTGCGGTGATTGACTTTAGCATTATCAGCAAAAAGATTTTCATCGAATCCTTGGGGTGTAACACCGTCCTGACGTGCAAAACGTGTAGTCCTTTCTGTAAAAATTCTCTCCGTATCTATAACATGTTGTATAATTTGTTTAATAGTCCATTTTTCAGGAGCATAAACATGATCTCCCAGTTGAAGTAACTGCTCTATATCAATCTGATCAATTTGCTGGATACTCTGCTCGAAAGCATCCAGAATTTCAATGTCATCTACCAGATTGATATAACGGTCATAATACCCGGGCATTTTTGTGATATTGGATCTTTTCATGTCTTAAGATTATAGATACAATATTAGGAGATTTAATTGTATTGTACAATGTGACGGAAGGTAGATATTAGAAGTTAGAACTTAGAGCCTAGAACTTAGAACTTAGAACTTAGAACATTCACTATTCGCCTATTAACGATTCACTTATTAATGATTCAACGCTTTCATAATGTCAGCATTGATTTGTTTCATTCTGTTGGATGCATAAGAAGAGTCATAAGGCTGCATTGCATCGAATAAATATTCGTAGAAAGGTGTAATTTCCTGTACCTGATCTACCTTTTTCTGCTTATTCTCAGCCTTTGTATTCTGAAGCTGTACCAAATAAGATCTAAATTCCGAATCAACAGGTTTTAATGCATTCAGGAGATATTTTAAACCTTTTTCTTTTTCTCCGTTTCTAACATACGCATCAGCAATGCTCTTGGTAATCATCGAGTAATAGTAAGGTTGTGATGCTATATCTCTCTTCAATGTATTCTGGTGCTTTTTATCTAGGCTTCTATAGTATTTATAGTCCCGTAATGTATTGCTTTGTACTTTGGCTGCCAGTTCCAATGCTTTTTTCTCATTACCTGCCAATAAGTAAGAATAAACCATATCATCTACGGAACGGGGATCATTATACTTCTCAAAAGGGATTTCTGTGGAAGCTAAATCTAATATTTCCAAAGCTCTTTTACGATCTCCTTTATCTACCAACGCTTGTGCTGCGCGGGAAGCTGTTAAGCGATAGCTCATAATATTGCTTATTGCAATGTCGTCATAATGATTATAAAGATCTTTGAAATTTCCCCATTTAAAATTCTTGACTGTTTTATAGAGTTCTTCAGCATCTACGCGTCCTATATCGCCACGTGTGGTATCTTCCTGTGTTGTTTTTATAGGAACTAAACGATAGGAAAATCCGTCAAACTGCAGATAATCTTTTAAAAAGAACATATCCGCCGGATCTGCCATTCCGGTTGCAGAGAAGTTTATAGGTCTTTTCCAGTCGAAATTAGCCAGCAAATCCATCAGGAAAACATTGTATTTGTACATGGTATTGTCCGTGTAATCTACTACCAGATTTTTCTCAGTATGTGCTGCACTTTCAGGTTTTATGATTCCTGCTTCTACTGCATTTTTAGTATTTACAGGAAGGGTGAAAGTATGCACAGGAAGGAAGTTTAGTTTTGCATATTTATCACCTGCGAAGATCATTTGTAAGATCTGGTCTTTGTCTTCAGATTTCATTTTCAGGAAAGCAATGGCTTCTTTAAATGTCATGGAATCCTGTGTTATATATTTTCTGAACGAAGCTAGTGCTTTTGAATTTTCTCCCTGAGCATCCAGATTATCAAATATATTTTTCCATTCTTCTTTACTCATCAGGTATACCTGTTCATTAGTTCCTTCCTGATATTCTTCCTGTGTCAAATGTAGAGGAAGCTTCTCGGAATTATTTACTTTTCTCATGGTCTGATTAATAAACCAGGATTTTGAGACTAATGCCTGATGTACAATTCTCACATCGTCGCGGAAGTTCTCGGTTTGTTGTAATCCAAAAGTAGGATAGGTATCATTATCCGCATAGGTAATCATTACACTGTCTTTTGGTAAGGACTTCAGTATAGAATAAGCACTGTCATATGCTGCAGTTTTCTGACTTCTGTCGTGAGGGCGGTAATTCTGAAAGCCCATCATAAGGGGTATTCCTAATAGAAGAGCTCCGACAGCCCAACTGAGATTTGTTTTTCTGAGTTTTTGCTGTACAAGATAAAAAAGGGCTGTAGCACCTAATCCTATCCATATTGCAAAGGCATAAAAAGAACCAACCACGGCATAATCTCGTTCACGAGGCTCAAAAGGCTTTACTCCGGTATAATAGATGATCCCGACACTGGTTAGTATAAATAAAGATAATATGGCATAAAATCTTCCAAAATCTTTATTTAACTGAAAGAAGAAACCAATTAAACCTAAAATTAAAGGAATAAAAAAGAATTTAACGGTAGATTCGTTTCTGAATTGAGATGAAAGCTGCTCCTGATCACCATACAAAGCGTTATCCAGAGCAGAGATTCCGCTAATCCAGTTTCCGCGGTTATCCTGTAATTCTCCCTGAATATCATTTTGTTTACCTACAAAGTTCCATAACAGGTATCTAACAAAATAATAACCATTCTGAAAAGAAGCAAAATAGTTGAGGTTCTGTCCAAAGCTGGTTTTTTTAACATGGATGAGGTTATACTTTTTAGCATTTACATAATCCTGATAAGTAATACTTCCTTCATCATATTTTTTCTTTAAGGCTTCAAATGCTGCATAGGCATCTTTGTCATTGGCAATATTTTCATTATCATAATTGAAGCTAAACTCTGGCGCACCATACAAAGAAATGTAATTAGGAATAACAGTTTTATCATTGCTGAACATTCTCGGTAGAAAGCTCATCTGATTTTTATTGTATACTAGATTGTCACGGATATCTATTAAATCGTATCTGCCTGTTTGCTCATTCTTTACATAAACATTACCTGTTTTTACTGTTTTATAACTTCCGTCATCATTTTTCTCAATACCGTCCGGATCTAAATATGCTGTATAATTCTCCCCATAAGTGGTGGGCCAATCACCATATTGAACACGGTTATAGTAATCCAAAAGACCAATAGCACTATCAGGATTATTAAGATTGATTGCCGGATTGGCATTGGCACGAACTGGTAAAACCATCCAGCAGAAAAAGCCTATGATAAGAAATACCGAACTTAGAGTGATGGTCTGCAGTATATTGCTCGCCCTTTTGCGTGCGAATTTTAATATATAGTAAGATGCAGCAACTAATGCTAAAAAAGAAAAAATGGTCCCTGAATTAAAAGGTAATCCAAATCCATTAACAAAAGTAATTTCACTTTTGGAGAATATCGTCATTAATGTTGGGAAAACAACTTTGAATACCATTATAAGAACGACTAAAGTAATAAGGTTAGCCAACAGAAAACCTTTCCACGTAAATTTATATTTTTTGGTATAATAGATCAGACAAACTGCAGGAACAGCAAGCATACACATCATGTGAACACCTAATGAAAGTCCTGTGATAAAGAAAATAAGGATAATCCAACGTTGATTATCTTTCTGGTCAAAGTCTTCTTCCCATTTGCAGATAAGCCATAGAATAAGTGCAATAAACATACTTGCCATAGCATATACTTCTCCTTCTACAGCGGAAAACCAAAAAGTATCGCTAAATGTAAAAGCTAATGCCCCGATAATCCCAGAAAACAGGATGCTGAATTTTTGATTAGCATTAAGTTCTTTATTAGAATTTTGGAAAAAGCTTTTGGCAAAATGAGTAATTGTCCAGAATAAAAACAGAATAGTAAATGCACTGCATAGTGCTGACATTCCGTTAATAATTAAGGCATAATTTTGCCCGTTACCAAATGTAAAAGCAGAAAGAGTTGCTCCTATAAGCTGGAACAAAGCGGCGCCGGGAGCATGTGTTACCTGTAACTTTATGGCGGAAGCAATATATTCGCCACAGTCCCAGAAGCTGAGTTTGCGCTCCATTGTAGAGAAATATGTAATCAGAGCAATTCCAAATATAAGCCAGCCTAAGGAATTATTCCATTTTCTGAATGTCCAATTTTTCATGAAAAAGTGAATTAATAGTTTTGGCGCTAAAATAACTCAATATTTCGAATGAAAAATCAAAAATTCAATAATTATTTTTAGGAAATTCTATCTGTTGTAGTAGTTGTAATAAAAACCTCACAGATTTAATATCTGTGAGGCCTCATGTTTATTTAATCACAATTTCCGTTAATATCGCATGAAGCACCTTGCTCCGAAACGTTAATAAACGGTGTTGTTTTTTGTTTCGCTTTCCAGTCGTCATAAGAAGCTTTCAGTGTATTAAGAAATGCATCTGAAGGTTGTGCTCCCGATACTGCATATTTGCGGTCGAAAACAAAGAATGGTACTCCTGTTACGCCTAACTCATATGCTTCCTGAATATCCTGTTTTACTTTATAAGCATACTCATCATTACTGATGGCATCATTGAAGTCGTCCTCAGTAAGTCCTATTCTTAGTGCTTCAGCTTTCAATACATCTGTATTACCAAGGTCTTGTCCTTTTTCGAAGTAGTCTGAAAAGAATGCTTCTTTGGCTTTATCACCCAATCCTTTTTCTTTCGCTTTATGAAGTACTCTGTGAGCCTGAAATGTATTAAAGGTAACTGCTTTTTCAAAATCAAAATCCAAGCCGGATTCTTTAGCTGTATTGACAATCTGTTGTTGCATTGCATGTATTGCTTCTACAGGTCTGTTGTATTTTTTAGCAAGACCTTGTTCAAGATCATATCTTTCTTCAGGTTGTACAAATTCAGGATCCAATTGGTAACTTTTCCATTCCAATACAACATCATCTGCATGTTCGAATTGTGCTAAAGCCTGTTCGTAATGTTTTTTTCCGATAAAGCAGAAAGGGCATACCACATCACTCCAAACTTCAATATGTAATTTATTATCTGTGCTCATATTTATTTTTATACAAAGATACTATCGAAAGAGGGGCAATGTCAACTATAATATTAATCTATGAAATCAATAATTAGAAGTCTTTGTTTTTACTTTAGTTTTCCTGATCCAATAAGAAATATAGAATGATCCCAGTACGGTAGGAGCAAGCCATCCAATGATATTTCCGTAATGAAGCCCTGCTACAATAAATGCTGTTACAGATGCTATAAGTGCTCCGGACATTTTCCCGATATGATGGTGTATCCATTTGTTCCGGACATTCTTCAGATTTTTATAGAATGAAATATCTCTACTGCTCATTAGGATACCAAGACCGCCGAAGATAAGATATAGTATAGAGAACTGTTGGTTTACTGACCAGTTGATAGCAGCCATAATAATCATAAGAATTCCGCTAAGAAGCATTATATATGATATTGCATAGTCTTTAACGGATGCAGATTCTTTTGATCTGGATTTAAAACTTAATGCTGCATTTCCGGCAAAAATCATATAAATAGTAAATATTCCGATAAGGAATAAAAAGAGATTTTTGTGATGAGGCATTTGAGCAACAATAAGAGATAGTAAAGAGCTGACAAGCATTCCTGCGGAAAATACCTTTCCAAAGAGTTTGTGATTGGATGAACCTTTTTTTACAATAATAGTTGCAAATCCTGCTATAAGCCCAATACCGCCGAAAAATGCATGAATGTAGATAAGTGTTTTAATAAATGTTTCCATAGTTTTTATTTGATGAAGTAAAATTCCGCAAATACACTCAGTCTATCAAAAACAAATAACCGACCGGAAGATTTTGTTTACCGAAAGGATGGAAAATTTAGTTGAATAGAATTTAGTATTCGTTTAGGTTAATGCGAAAGTGCTATATATATATTGAAAAACATACTGCCTATAGGGTATAGATCTTTCAACTTATAATAACTTATATTTAAAATATATTCTCTGTGATCATTGCTAAGCGTTAGCGGCTTTACTTTCTTTAATAAAACGGATTAATTAATAAAACGCTTTGCGTTCATTGCTTTTGAATTCTTAACGACTCAAAATAAAGATACAAAAGACAATGTAGCGTATTATACTTTTAACGGTTTATAAGAGATGCAGACTGGCAATCAGAATACGGATACCAACGAGCGCCAGAGAAATTGCCAGGGCTTTTATAATGAATTTTCCCTTTACTTTTCTGGAGAAATAAGCGCCAAGGAAAGCTCCTGGAATAACTCCTAAAATAAGAGCTGCAACCATTTTTAGGATTTTAGGATCGTTGTAACTGCCTTCAAAATAATGTACAATAACACTAACGGTGGACATAATCGCCAGAATAAAGTGTGAAGTTGCAGTTGCAATATGTACCGGAAACTGTAACCATTCTACCATTGCCGGTACGTGGATAATCCCGCCACCGATTCCCAGAAGAGGGGAGAAGAATCCTACAAATATGCTTAGGGCTATTCCGTATTTCATATTGTAGATATACTCATAAGTTTCACCATATTTATCGGTGATTTTTTGATGAATACGGCCGGTAACTTTCTTTTCAGGGTTGCTTTTCTTTTCCTTCCCACCTTTCAGAAAAAGGAATATGGAAAGAATGATGAGCACAAAGCCAAAAATATTATCAAACTGATGTTTCGGAATATGTTTGGTGGTCAGTACTCCCAGTATAGATCCCGGAATAGTTGCAATTGCAAAGATAATTCCGGCTTTATAATCTATTCTTTTAGTCCGCATATAAGCCATAGAGCCCACTGATGCATTGGCTGCTACTACTGCCATTGAGATTGCCGTAATACTTTCTGGCGACAAATCTGGGTAAAAGAGAATGAGAATAGGTACAAGAATAAAACCGCCGCCGGCTCCGATTAATGTTCCTAAAGTTCCGATACCAAATCCTAATAGCATTAAAAGTACAAAGCTTTCTGTCATGTAAGTGTCTCCTGTAAGTAGTTTAGTGTAGCAGGCGCTAAAATACAGAAATTTTTGGTCTTCCAAAATAAGATTGAAGTTTTTCCGAATATTAGTGTTTTAGAAGTAAAATAGTCATTGAATTGTGATATAAAAATAGATACAGAGTTTATACTAAATACTTATGCTTACCATAAAAAAATGACAGATATCTGTCATTTTTTTGCTTTATAAGACAAAGTAATTTTGCAGCACAAATTAAAACACTAACAAATATAATTATGATGATCTTCAATAAAGTACCTTGTTTTTGGTTACGACCTGAGTGATAATACTTATCACAATAAGGCTGGTTTAGCTATATATGATTATATAGTTCCCATGAATAGCCTTTGATTTTCATTATTAATTTTTACGAGAAACGTTTGAGCAGTGGCATTTCTCTGTCTCAAATATTTCACTTTATAGCTAGTGCTATATATTACTGATGTGTTTTCACTTTTGGGAGGAATTGTTTTGCCTGTGAATAAAAAAACAAATAAAAAAACACAAAAACATAAACAAAATGATTACAATGAATGAATTAAAAGTAACTCCTTTAAAAAGGGAGTATTTGCCACCAAGGATTGAAGTAGAGTTTTTAGAAATAGAACAGGGAATTGCCGCTGGTTCGGCATATACCGTTCCTCCAAACATAAATGGTCAGGTGAAGGATGAATGGGAAATAAAAGATGACGAAATACATGATGTTGAATGGCTATAGCTATAAAAATTAAAGGAGAATCTCTTTTTAACTAACTAAGTATTACAAAATGACAAAAAATATAAACACAAGAAAATATAATATTTTATTCATAGCGTTATGTATATGGGTAACATCGTGTAGAGGTACAGATAATGCTATCACCGATGAAAATAATAATAACGGAGGTCCTTTCAACGTAATTGTGAATTTGAAAGGAGCAGAAATTGAAGAAGGTTCCATAGCCAAAACAGCTGCTATAGAAGGTTCAAAAGCAAATGTAACAGGTATCCAGCAGTTTGTGGTTCCTTTTGATGGTATATCTAATGCAACGGTAACACTAATTCCGGAGCGTCCTGTATCCGGAGCACAAGCATCGATTAACCCTGTAGCTGGTACACCTTCAATAACAGAACTAGGTAATAATATTAAATATAATGTTGCGGTATACAGAACTGACGGGAGTTTTGTGGATGAAAAAACTTTTACTTATAAAACGAACAATACAAATGATCAGGAAGGATTTATGTTAAATGGAGGTCAAACCTACACTTTCGTAGCGTATTCTGTTAATAGTACTTCTACAGTTCCTGCTGTAACTAATACTCCCAGGAGCTTAGCCACAGACAAACTAAGCGCTGTAAACGGAGATCTTATGTACTTTAAACAAAATATGATGGTTTCCGGTAACGGAAATAATTATATAAGCGTTGTATTGAAGCACAAGTTTACTAAGATCACTACTATTATAGATGCTACAGGAGTTGGGAATGTTTCTCTGGTGAATAATGCCAGAATCAGCCCGGTAGGAACTTCTGCCGATATAAAATTATCGGATGGAAGTCTTACTTACAATGCTGCGGGATCAAGTGTACCCGTTGTTAATTTTCAGACTATAGGGGCTCAGAGAGTAACCAGTGATACCAATCTTTTTATCTCTAACAACGATAAAAATATTAATCCGGCACGATTGGATATTGGGACGCTAATCGTAGGTGGAACGCCTCAGGATAATTTTAGTGTGAATAACATTAATATTACTCCGGGAAACCAATATAATCTGGTTGTAAAGCTAGGGCCTTGCAGAAAGGAATTATATAGGGAATATTTTGAAATGTTCTATCCTGGAGGATCATCAGGCCCTCCTGTAACTAAAACTTTAACATTAGCTCCGACAGATTTAGGTTTAATATTTGATATTTATAATCTCGACGATTCATTTAACCTTACTATTAATGGTATTCAAATAGCACAGGATGAGATTCACTTTGCAGGAAGTAGTGGGATTGTTTTTGCCGATGGTTCAAAATATGAGTCGGGGGGAATACCCAAAGTGTGGTTTATGACTGGAAGTCGTGATAAGCCAGTAGTAAGAGTTGTTATAAACAGAGACGGGAAAGTTTACATGTATGGTTCTAAAGCTTCAGGAGGTCGTTTGTATCCACTGGCATTAACACCCGGAAATAGTTTTAACACTGTAACATGGAACACTACAGCGATAAATACAATCGTATCTCAGGTGTTAGGAACTGGTGCTACTCTTATAAAAGGTGATGCTATAGGAATACAAAGTACACCATGTACTCCATAGCTTAATGTTACATATAATATTCTTGTAACTGTACATTTACAGATATTAGAAAATAGGTTGGAATACTTTCCAACCTATTTTTATTTAAATAAAATGTAATTAGAGAAGAAAATTTGAATTGTTTTTGGAAATAAAATGGAAAAATGTAAAATGTCCGGATTAAAATTTTATTTTTATAAGATGTTAATATGATAAAAGTATATGCGTAAAGTTTTAGTATGGTCGCTCAAATTGGTGGGTAGTATTATTGGTATAGTCATTTTGTATTTGTTATTGGGGTATTTTATCCCTTTTATTCCGGTAAAAGCAGAGAAAACGGATGATCCCAAAATAATAGAGGCATACATTATGACCAATGGTGTTCATACAGATCTTGTTGTTCCTGTAAAAAATGAATTAATGGACTGGAGCCAGAAGGTTCCTTTTTCACAGACAAAGGGAAAAAGCACAGACTTTAATTATATTGCTTTTGGGTGGGGAGATAAAGGTTTTTATCTGGATACCCCAACATGGGCAGATCTGAAATTTTCTACAGCTTTTAAAGCTGCTTTTTGGATGGGACAATCTGCAATGCACGCTACCTATTACAAAAGCGTGAAAGAAGGAGAGGATTGTAAAAAGATTATGCTTACTGTAGCACAATACAAAAGACTTGTAACGTTTGTGGACGATAAGTTTGATAAAGACCAGCAAGGAAACTATATTTTTATACCTACTAATGCGGTATATGGAAATGACGATGCTTTCTATGATGCCAGAGGGAGCTATAACTTTCTGTATACTTGCAATACATGGGCTAATAATGGGTTGAAAGTTGCCGGACAGAAAGCTGCATTATGGACACCAAGTGATTTCGGAATTTTCCACCATTATAAATAATTTCTAAAACTTTGTAATCAACATGAGTTACGATATTCAGTTATTCAGAAATGAAACCAAAGAACGGGAGCAACTGTCAAAAGATGAAAACTTTTTCGATCACGAAGAAAATCTTGAACCTTTTACAGAAGAACAGTCTGGTAAACTAAAAAAGAGACTCGTAAACTATGGATATGAATTCATTAAAGAAGGCGAGTCCGGTTTGGAATATAAAAATAAAGAACATGGGGTAGATGTATTGCTTACCGACAGAGGGCTATACTTTATTGCAACATGGAATCAAGACGCTATTTTTGAAGCAGGAATGACGGCTTCAGAATTTACAGATACGGAAGAGTTCGTAAAATATGATCCGCAAAATGGCGGATGGGAAGAGTTTTAGAGAAGAATAAAATATGTTTGAAATCACGATCAGAGAAGCTGAGAATAGTGAACTAAGTATTATCCAACGAATGTGTTCGGACACAATATCTGCTGTTTGTAAGAAAGATTATAATAATGACCAGATAAAAGTGTGGGTATCGGGTATAGAAAATACCGAGCGGTGGAATAATAATTTATCAGATCAATATTTATTAGTTGCTGAGTTTAAAAATGAAATTATAGGTTTTATATCTTTAAAAGACGGGTTTTATATAGACTTTTTATATGTCCATAAAGATTACCAAAGCAAAGGAATTGCTAAAAAACTATATATGGAAATAGAAGAAAAAGCAATATCTGAAAAACAATTAAGCCTTATGGCTGATGTCAGTATAACAGCAAAGCCTTTTTTTGAAAAAATAGGATTCAAAATTATAAAAGAACAACATGTGAAGCTTAATGGAATTGAATTGACGAATTATAAAATGGAAAAATCAATAGTATAAAAAATAGCACGGAAAAGACCGTGCTATTTAACGAAAAGAGATCCTGTTTTATATAAAATACTTGTTTATTAATCGTCCCTCTTTCTTTTTAATTCATACTTCTAACTTCGTATTAATGCGATATTTGATCTCTATTAGGCACCTAAAGTCGAAAATAAAGGGCTATATCCACCTATAAAGATTAAAAGCGCTTGCTCAGCTTCCAACATCTAACTTCGTACTTATCAATGCGATAAATATTTGATCTCTATGAGGTTCTAAAGTCGAAAATAAAAGGCTATATCCACTGACAATTAACAATTAGCTATAAAGATTAAAAGTGTTTGCCCTGCTTTCCGACTTCGTACTTCTAACTTCTAATTTCGTACTTATTAATGTCTTTCGCGTAATACCGCTTCGATATCTTCTAGTGAAAAACCTTTCGCTTTTAAAAGAATAAGATAGTGGTAAAGCAGATCTGCCGATTCATTTTTGAACAGCTCATCATTATTGTCTTTTGCTTCAATTACAACTTCTACAGCTTCTTCCCCAACTTTCTGAGCTACTTTGTTAATGCCTCTTCTGTATAGTTGGTTGGTATAAGAACTTTCGATATTATTATCTATTCTGTCAGAAATGACCTGTTGTAATTCGTAAACAAAGCCTTTTTTAGATTGGTCACCAAAGCAAGAGGTACTGCCGGTATGGCAAGTAGGGCCATTGGGTTTTACTTTTATCAGTAAAGTATCCTGATCGCAGTCCAGCAAAATTTCTTTTACTTCCAGAAAATTACCGGAAGTTTCTCCTTTGGTCCATAATCTGTTTTTTGAACGGGAGAAAAAGGTAACTTTTCCTTCTTCTTCTGTTTTGTTATAAGCCTCGTTATTCATATAACCCAGCATAAGAACCTGCTCGGTCAGGTAGTTCTGGATAATAACCGGAACTAAGCCATCTTTGTTTTTATTAAAATCTATTTCCATCTTACCGGAATGTTTTGTTGGGTTAAATATTGTTTGAGTTGCGGAATCGGAACTTCACCGAAGTGAAATATACTGGCTGCTAAAGCACCACTGGCTTTGGTCTGTTCAAAAACTTCTTTGAAATCTTCCATTTTACCAGCTCCTCCGGATGCAATAACAGGGATATTGACCAATTGGGAAATTTGCTGTGTAATATCCAATGCAAATCCTGCTTTTGTACCATCAGCATTCATAGAGGTTAACAGAATTTCTCCGGCGCCCAGCTCTTCTGCTTTTTTTGCCCAAGCCAGAGTTTCATATTCTGTTTCTGTCTTCCCGCCGCTTACAAATACTTTTTCTGTACCGTTAATACTTTTAGTATCTATAGCGACTACTACGCACTGACTGCCAAATCGAGCCGCAAGATCACTTATCAGCTGTGGATTTTTTACGGCAGAAGAATTTACAGATATTTTATCAGCACCTGCTTTTATAATAGTTGCTGCATCTTCTACTGAATTAATTCCACCGCCTACAGTAAACGGAATATTAATTTCCTGCGCAATTCTTTCTACAAGATCGGATAATGTTTTGCGTTTTTCCTGTGTAGCAGAAATATCCAGAAATACCAATTCGTCTGCACCTTCTTCTACATATTTTTGAGCCAAAGCTACTGGATCACCAGCATCGCGCAGGCCTTCGAAATTAATACCTTTTACGGTTCTTCCATCTTTTATATCCAGGCAGGGTATGATTCTTTTTTTTAGCATGTTTTCTTTGTTATCTCTTTACGTTATTAGTCTGTATTCTAAGCTTTTATTATTGCTGTGAGTTCACAATCAGTTATTAAGGTGCACTTTTAAGATGAAGATCCTGAACTTTGGCTCTCACTTTTTCCATAAAACCAGCTCCGGGATCATACTTTACTGTAAAGTAATTTGGATTTTTTTCTTTCCATAAAGGAGAATTCCTAAAAATACCATATTCAGAGTGGCCTATAAGATACTGTATTCCGTATTTTTTGGTAAGATAACGTATCAGTTTTGCATTGGCTTTTACCTGAGCCTCTGTTAAAGGTTGTTTGCTACCACCAATATTTTCAATGCCTATTGCACAGTAATTGAGCCCTATTGTATGTCTTGCAAACTGAGTAGGAGGCATAAGCTGATAGATACTACCATCACGATCGATAATAAATTGTGAAGAAACATTCAACGCACTTTCACGGGACAGGTTTCTGCGTCCGTTGAGGTAAGTATTGTTAAAATACCGGATATTATGCTCCAATGTTCCGACTTCTGTATAATGAAGAACAATCATTGATGGTGTAATCGTTGGTGTATTTTGCACAATACTATAGTGAGTCCGCATATAATCTAGGCTAAGATCAATCCGTTCCTGATTAAATTCTATTGGCCTTTGAATAATGTTGATGGTTTCCGTTTGCGCTTTTGCCCCTGCAGAAAATAAAAGCAGTATAAATAACAGTTTTATATATTTCATCCGTTTACTTTAAAATTTGCAAAACTTCATTTATGAAATCAACTCACGAAGTTCTTTTAGTTTTATTCTTCCTTCATAGATAGCCTTGCCTAGAATAGCACCTTCACATCCTAATTCTTTAAGAAGAAAGAGATCTTCAATCCCGGAAACACCCCCGGAAGCAATAAGCTTTACTTCTGTACCAGCTAATATCTCTTTATACAACTCATTGGATGTTCCTTCCAGCATTCCGTCCTTTGCAATATCTGTACATATAACGTAAGAAATTCCTTTTTGCTTATAATCCCGGATAAAATCTATAACGTCCAGCTCTGAAGATTCCAGCCAGCCGTGGGTAGCAATCTTGCGGTTTTTGCAGTCCGCCCCCAGGATAATTTTTTCTGATCCGTAAATATCAATCCACTGTGTAAACAGATTGGGTTCCTGTACCGCAATACTTCCTCCGGTAATCTGCTTAGCACCACTTTCAAAAGCAATATCTATATCATTTTGGGATTTAATACCTCCACCGAAGTCAATCTGTAATGATGTTTTTGATGCCAGTTGTTCCAGAGTTTTGTAGTTTACAATCTGTTTGGATTTGGCGCCGTCCAGATCTACAAGGTGTAAATATTGGATACCGTGATCTTCAAACTCCTTTGCTACTTCCAGAGGATTTTCATTATAAATTTTCTTAGTGTCATAATCTCCCTGTGACAGGCGCACACATTTTCCTTCAATAATATCTATAGCCGGGATTATTCGCATTTTGTTTTTTTATTTTTTCAGGTCTTTTAATATTTCCTGAATGGCCCGATCCAGTTGTGGATCATTTCCTTGTAGTCGGTCCATAAAGGTATTTTTAATATAAATATCAGGTTTTACACCTGTTTTTTCAAGATTTTGCCCATCCAGAGTGTAAGTTCCCCAAGAAGGTAGTCTGTAAGAAGATCCGTCTACAAGACCTTTTCCTGAAGTAAAGATGATCCAGCGGTAAGTATCCTGACCTATAATTTTTCCAAGTTTCAGGGCTTTAAATCCGGCTGCTGTCATCTCTGCATCACTTAGAGAGCTTTCGTTTATTAATAGCACTATTGGTTTTCCGGAAGGAGCAAAGTTGGGCTGTGTAGTCATTTTTCCTTCACGATATTTCCATTGCAGATAAGGTTTTTGTGATAAGAAGTTCAGTACTTTATCATGAACGTTTCCACCTGTGTTATATCGCAAATCAAGAATAACAGCATCTTTTCTGTTTTCCTGTTCCACCATGTCCAGAAGGAATCGGTCCAGCTCATCTGTAGACATGTTTTTCATGTACGAATAAGCAATGCGATTGTTACTAAGCTGGTTAACACGTTGGCGGTTGGTGAAAATCCAATCATCATAAAGCAGACCTTTTAGCTCCATATTCGAAATAGGGTGCACTTTGGTTGTGATGTTTTTTCCACTACGGCTGAAAGTAAGAACCAGTTCATCCAGTTTTTTAGGAGTAGCAAAATAAGATTCACGGTTTTCACGAGTATCAATATTTTTACCATTTACGGCTACTAACTGATCTCCCGGCTTAATATCAACACCCGATAAGAATGCCGGGGATTTACGTATAATACTTTCTACTGTATAAGGCTGATCTTTCTTAAAGATAATTCCTGTTTCGTTTGTAAAGTAATTCAGCTGTTTTGTTTCTTCTTTTCCGACTGAAGAGAATCCGGTGTGTGATGAGTTCAGTTCACCCAAAAGATCATTCAATAAAATTCTCAGATCATTTCTGTTGTTTACATACGGAACATACTTAGCATACTGTTCCTTTTTAGCTTTCCAGTTAATGCCGTGGAATTTCTCATCATAGAAGTTCTCCTCAACACCTGTCCAGGTTTCATCATACATCTGGGTGAATTCCGAAGCCAGATCTTTATTGAACGTATACTGGATGTTTACCTTTTCAGGCTTTAAAGCGGCTAAAGACATTTTATAAACATTGCCTTCTATTAGCGCAAAAAGGTTTTTATTATTTTTTGTAATATAATAAGCTGCTTTGTCAAATACCTTCTCGGATTTTGCAGGTTCAAAATCTGTGAAAACCTTTTTAAAGAGTTGTCTTTTTCCGTTATCCTGATTGGAATTATACAACAGAATTTCTTTTTTATCATCAGCAAAAACTGTTGGATCTTCCTGATAGCCATATCTGTCCGTTACCATTTCAATTCTTTCCAGGGCATATTCCGGATTAACCTTTAATTCTTTAATTACAGGTTCTTTCTCTTCTTTTTTATCTGTAACTTCTTCCTTTTTAGTTTCTTTAGCCTTTTTGTCTTTACTGTTCTTTGTATCTTTTGCAGTGTCTGCAGGCTTCGTTTCTTTTACTTCTTCTGTAAAAAGTTTATCAAACTTTTCAGATTTATAGGGTTCATCGAACCAATCCAGGGCCATACGGTAAATATTGGATTTCTGCATGCCCAAAGGGTAAGATGGGTTGGTTCTGTCACTTGCAAAGTAAATATACTTGCCATTTGGAGACCAATAAGGATCCTCCTCGGAAACTCCGGTATTGGTAAGGTTTATGGTCTGTCCCTTCTTAATGTTGTAAACAAAAATATCAAGTTCAAAATTTCTTTTTGCAGAGAATAGTACATATTCATTATTCGGTGAAAAAGAAGGTCTTGAGTTTTGGAATGCCCAAATCTCATCTTTTACAATAGTATTGGAATTAAAAGTTTTTAAATCTAGTAATCTGACTTCGTCACGGCCACTGAGATATACCGCTTTTGAAAGATCATTGTTAAGTGTGATACTGCGGTTATTACGGGCATCGTGAGTTAATTGCTTTAGCTGTCCTTTTCCGTCTGCAGAAATTGTAAACCAGTTTTGGTAACCTTTATCGGTCTGACTGAAAAGTAATGTGCGGTTATCTTTTAACCATTTTACTTCCATTACACGCTCTTTACCATCGGAAACTTGTTGTGTGAATTTTCCTTCAACATCAGAAACAAATAATACTCCGCGGCTTACAAAAGCCATTTTTTTACCGTCTGGTGACACATCGTAATAGGAAATAGTATTGTCTACACTAAAGTTCTGCTCTTTTTCCAGTGTCTTATTCGTATTCAGACTGGCATTCAGAAGCTTTGTGTTTTTTGAAGCTACATCATATATGTAAAGCTGGTAGTCTTTTTCGAAGATTACCTTAGATCCGTTTGCCGCAACAAAAGGTTTTTTGATAGAGGTATCAAACTGAGTTAATGCGAGCTTTTTATCATTTTCAATTTTATAAAGATTGTATTCATTATTATTCTCATCAGAGATAAAATAAATAATACCATTTTTATCTACACTTGGATTGAAATCTTTTCCTTCGTAGTTGGTATATTGTTTAAAAGAGTTAGTCTTTGGACTATAGCCCAGGATATCAGGGTTATTTTCTCCTTTGTAACGCTTACGGTAAGTCTGGTTAGCACTTTCCATAGAACTTGTGAAAAGATATTCTCCTGCAGGAGTTTCTGCCAGACCATTAGTATTATTGAAATAGTTATTGAAAAGCTTTTGTGGAGTTTTCCCTTCTATAGTCGTTTTAAAACTGCCGAAATTATTATTTCTGCTTGAAGTAAAATAAATGGTTTTGCTATCCCATCCCCAGTTTTCCATTTCGTCTTTACCGGTATGGAAAGTTAACTGTTTTATTGTTCCGCCTTCGGCTGGCATTACATATACATCATAATTTCCATACTGATTGGAGCTGAATGCAAGCCATTTTCCATCGGGGGAAATACGTGGATTTATCTCTTCTCCTTCTAGAGCGGTAATTCTGGAGGCATTCCCACCATTGGAGTCTACTTTCCAGATATCTCCGTCATAAGAAAAATAAGCAGTTTTTCCATCCGGACTTAGTGAAGGGCCCGATAAAAAATAAGACTTTTCCTGCGCCGAAATCTGAATAATAGCAAAGGCAGCCAATAATGAAACATAAAGTTTTTTCATATACAGTTAATTTTTTTATAAACTTAGAAAATTCTTTAGGATTTCTTCACCTGTTGACGCGGATTTTTCAGGGTGAAACTGCGTTGCATAGAAATTTCCTTTCTGAAATGATGCGGAAAAAGGCAGGATGTAGTTTGTTACAGCAGCTGTATCTTCGGAAAGCTCGCAATAATAGCTGTGTACATAGTAAACATCTTTATTTTCTTCAATATTGTTGAAAATAACACTATTTAGATTGGTAAGAGTATTCCAGCCCATGTGCGGAACTATATCTTCGGCCGGAAATTTTCGAACTCCGGCATCGAATATACCCAGACAATCGACATTCCCTTCTTCAGAATTTTTGCATAGCAATTGCTGGCCAAGACATATTCCTAAAACTGGCTGTTTTAGATTTTTAATAATTTGGTCGAGCCCTCTTTCCTTTAAATATTTCATGGCAGAACTAGCTTCTCCAACTCCGGGAAATATTACCTTATCAGAATTTTGCAGGATCTGTGGATCATCGGTGATAATAGCATCATAACCAAGTCGGGTTACTGCATTGTAAACAGATTTTACGTTTCCTGCATTATATTTAACAATAGCAATCATGTTTTTAATTTAGAATTATGAAGTTAAAAGTTAGAAGTACGAATTACGATTGATGAGCCTTGTCAAGGTTTCAAACCTTGACAAGGCTTATTTCTAATTTTACAACATTCCTTTCGTTGAGGGAAGAATCATTTTTTCCGAATCACGTTTCACAGCAGATTTTATAGCTTTAGCAAAAGCTTTGAAAATAGCTTCTATTTTGTGGTGTTCATTTTGTCCTTCTGCTTTGATGTTGAGATTGGCTTTTGCTCCATCGGTAAAAGACTTGAAGAAATGATAAAACATTTCTGTAGGCATCTCTCCGATTTTTTCTCTTTTAAAATCTGTATCCCATACCAGCCAATTTCTTCCACCGAAATCTATGGCTACCTGAGCCAGACAGTCGTCCATAGGTAAGGTAAAGCCATAACGTTCAATTCCTAATTTATTACCCAAAGCTTTGGCGAAAACTTCTCCTAATGCAATAGCGGTATCTTCTATGGTGTGGTGTTCGTCTACTTCAAGGTCACCAGACACCTGTATATCTAAGTCCATTTGTCCGTGGCGGGCAATCTGATCTAGCATATGGTCAAAGAATCCAAGTCCGGTTTGTATATTAGATTTTCCGGTACCATCCAGATTTAGATTGATTTTTATTTTAGTTTCATTGGTATTTCGTTCAACTGAGGCTGTACGTGATTCCAGTTTTAGGAATTCATAGATCGATTTCCATGAAGTTGTTTTCAGAGCAATATATTGCTCAAGACTCTCTTCTTTTGATATTTCTTCAGCTCCCAGATTCTCATCATTAGCAATGAAAATTCCTTTTGAGCCTAAGTTTTTAGCCAACTTTATATCAGTAATCCTGTCGCCAATAACAAATGAGTTTTGTAAATCGTACTCAGGGTTATTAATATAGCGGGTAAGTAATCCGGTATTTGGTTTTCGGGTAGGGGCATTCTCAGAAGGGAATGTTTTATCAATAAGAACTTCTGAAAAATAGATATCTTCATTTTCAAGAGCTTTGATAATAAACTGGTGTACCGGCCAGAAGTTTTCTTCAGGATGAACATCAGTACCTAATCCATCCTGGTTGGTAACCATTACCAGTTCATAATCGAGCTCACGTGCAATTTTTGAAAGATACTGAAATACTTCAGGGTAGAATTCTAATTTTGTAAAACTGTCTACCTGATAATCTTCTGGTTCTAAAACTAAAGTTCCGTCACGGTCTATAAATAGGACTTTTTTCATTTTTCTAAGGCTATAAATTATAAGATTATTAGTTATAAGGTTTCAAGGCTGCAATCAGCTGGTTGTTTTCTTCTGTTGTTCCTATGGTGATTCTTATGCAATTGGCAATTACACTACTTCTGTTTCGGGTAATAATTTTCTGCTGAACTAAATTATTATAAATTTCATCAGCATCATTTACTTCGGCCAAAATAAAGTTAGCATCAGACGGATAGATTTTTTTGATCACTGCAAGTTTCAAAAGTGCCTTTTCCAGTCGTTCTTTTTCTTCAAGAATGGTTTTTATTTCCGACTGGTATTTTTCATCATCTACCAAAGCTATCAAAGCAGCTTCTTGATTGAGTTGACTTACATTATAGGGTGGTTTTGTTTTATTTAACAGAGAAATGATTTCCGGAGAGCTATAAGCAATACCAACACGTACAGCAGCTAATCCGCGAGCTTTACTAAAAGTTTGACTAATGATAAGATTAGGATATTGCTCAAGTTTTTCGGTCCAGCTTTTTTGAGAACTAAAATCAATATAAGCCTCGTCTACAAATACAATTCCGTTGAAATTTTCGAGGATAAAATCTACATTTTCTATACTGTTTCCTGTAGGATTATTGGGAGAGCATATAAAAATAAGCTTTAGATTTTCATCTTTCAGAAATGGGATAACTGCTTCTCTGTCAATTTGAAAGTTGCGATTGAGAGGTAATTGTAAAAGTTCAGTATCATTGATATTTGCCGATACTTCATACATTCCATAAGTAGGAGTGAATACCAAAGCCTTGTCATTACCTGGTGTACAGAAAATCCTGAACACCAGATCTATGACTTCATCACTACCATTACCCAGAAAAATTTGAGATACAGGAATGTTTTTCAAAGCACTTAGCTTTTCCTTTACTTCTTTCTGATAGGGATCGGGGTAACGGTTAAGAGTACCGAAAGGGTTTTCATTGGCATCCAGGAAAATACCTGTATCACCATTATACTCGTCTCTTGCGGAAGAGTAGGGTTTTAGTTTCAGGATATTGGGACGAACCAGGCTTTCTAAATTAAAATTTTTCATCTTTTATAATTGTGTTGTTTTGGGAATTAAGCGATTTCAGGCGAACAGAAACTGCATTTTTGTGTGCAAACAGTTCTTCTGCTTCAGCCATCTTTTCAATACTTGGTCCTATATTCTGAATCCCTTTTTCGGTAACTTTCTGAAATGTGATCTTTTTAACAAAGCTATCAAGTGATACGCCGCTGTAATTTCGGGAATATCCGTTAGTAGGTAAGGTATGATTGGTACCTGATGCATAATCTCCGGCGCTCTCGCATGAGAAATTCCCCAGAAATACTGATCCTGCAGAGGTAATGCTATCGGTGTAGTTTTCAGCATTTTCTATAGCAAGAATCAAGTGTTCCGGCGCATAGAGGTTGGAGAATGCTATACATTCTTCAATACTATTCAATATGATACCACGACTCTGTAAAAGCGCCTGAGATGCTATTGATTTTCGCGGTAACTGAGTAAGCTGGTTTTCTATCTGGGATAGAGTTTGCTGAAGAATATTTTCATCTGTTGTCAGGAGTATGACCTGTGAATCACTACCGTGTTCTGCTTGTGAGAGTAAATCTGCAGCGACAAATTCCGGATTGGATGTAGTGTCTGCAATTACCAGAACTTCACTTGGGCCAGCAGGCATATCTATTGCCACACCAAAGTTCTGAGCAACCTGCTTTGCTGCAGTTACATATTGATTTCCGGGACCAAATATTTTATCCGCTTTTTCAATAGTCTCCGTTCCGAAAGTCATAGCCCCTATGGCCTGAATACCACCAACTTTATAGATATTTTTAATTCCGATAAGATTGGCTGTATAAAGTATAGCCGGATTTATATTTCCATTTTTATCAGGTGGGGTGCACAATGTAATACTTTTGCAACCTGCTAACTGAGCTGGAATTCCCAGCATAAGAACCGTTGAAAATAGTGGGGCACTTCCTCCGGGAATATAAATGCCTATGTTTTCAATTGGTCTTGCCTCCCGCCAGCAGTTTACACCTTCAGTGGTTTCAATAATATTTTTACTCTCTTTTTGTGAAGCGTGAAACTTCTCAATATTAGAAGCTGCGATCTGAATGGCCTGCTTGAGTTCTTCAGAAACTGAAGCTATTGCAGTTTCTATTTCATCAGCTGTTACTCTGATATTAGTTAGATCTGCTTTATCAAATTTTTTAGTGTAATCAATTAGTGCCTTGTCCTTTTCATTTTTGATATCTTCAAAAACTGTCAGTACAATATTCTGCAAGTCTTCAGCCTTTTGTACAGGACGCTGAATAAGATTTTTCCATTCTGAAAGAGGTGGATATATATAAGTTTGCATGAGTGTATAAGTTATATGTTATAAGTGCCTGATTAAATTTTATAGTTAATGCTCTTCGATAATTCGTCACGCTCATTACAGGCTGAGTTGATTTTATAGTGAGCCGGCGAAATATCGAAGCCTAATGTTTTTTTGAATTATAATTTAAACAAGTTCTAAGTAATTTCAGTATGCTATTTCGTACTTCTAACTTCGTAATTCGTACTTTGTTAAAGGATCATTTTTTCTATTTCCAGAACCAGAATGCCTTCTGCACCGAGATCCTTTAGCTGTTCTATAATTTCCCAGAACGTATCTTCTTTAATTACAGAGTGTACCGAAGACCAGTCCGCAGTAGCCAATGGAAGGACTGTTGGTGCTTTCATTCCGGGTAAAACATCTATAATTTCCTGTAACTTTTCATTAGGAGCGTTCAGAAGAATATACTTGTTTTCAGCAGAATTTTGAACAGCTTTTATTCTGAATAATAGGCGGTCGAGAATCTTTTGCTGTGCTTCCGGAAGGTTTTTGTTAGCTACAAGTACGGCCTCACTTTTCATAACGGTTTCCACCTGCTTTAGTCCGTTGGTAAGAAGGGTAGAACCTGTACTTACAATATCAAAAATTGCATTTGCCAATCCTATGCTGGGGGCTATTTCCACGCTGCCACCAATTTCCTCAATCTGTACATTAATGTTCTGTTCCTGAAAATATTTGGATAGAATTTTAGGATATGAGGTAGCGATTTTTTTTCCTTCAAAATAACTGATCTCGTTATACTCTTCGTCTTTTGGTATAGCCAGACAAAGGTTGCAAGTAGCAAAGCCCAGTCGGGAAATAATGGCTATATTTTTATCTTTTTCCAATACCTCGTTTTCGCCAAGTATGCCTATGTCTACAACGCCCTGTTCTACATATTGAGGGATATCGTCGTCACGAAGAAATAAGATTTCGATTGGGAAATTTTTTGCTGTGGCCTTCAGGATTCTGCTTCCGTTGGAAATATTAATGCCACATTCTTCAAGTAGTTTAAGTGAAGTTTCGCTAAGTCTGCCTTTTTTCTGGATTGCAATTTTCAGATTCATGTCTAATTTTTGATGTTTGGATCTGAGCAGCAATGCAGAAAAATAAAAACCCGTCATGACTACTCAGACGGGTTTTATATATTTTAGGTGTACACACAACTAATCAACTCGCCTTGCAAGAATGATGATGGTGATGATGTACAGCGTTTAATTGCATTTTTTGTTTTTTTCTACTATGCAAATCTATAACTTATTTTTGAACTGCAAAATATTTTAGATAATTTTTTTTAATTAGTGCTTTACACCAGTCAAACTATCGCCATCGGAGCTTTTTAGGCGAAAGAATATAAGGCTGGCTAATGCTGTCAAAATACCCATGGTAAGGAAAGTATAGCGAAACACGGTTATAGAATTTGAATGATCTACCCATGGAAGATCACCATATTTATTCAGAAGATAGGCGCCCACAGATATCCCTAAACTCATAGACAATTGTTGCATTACCATCAGAAGACTATTGCCGTTACTGGCATTTTTATTATCCAGATCTGATAGAGAAAGTGTATTCATAGTGGCCAGCTGAATAGAGTTAACGGCTCCGTAAATAACCAAAAGCGGAATCAACAATGGTAAAGGCGTATTCTGGTCTGGTATAGCAAATAGTGAAATAATAATAGCAATAAGAATGGTATTGATAATCAGTGTTTTTTTATACCCGAGCTTTTTTACAATCGGAACTACCCATGGTTTTACCATAATAGTTGTAATTGCAGATGGTATAAGCATCATTCCTGATATAATGGCTGTATGTTTGAAGCCTACCTGAAATAAAAGAGGCAAAAGTAGTGGCATTCCACCAATTCCCAGTCGGGTAAGAAGATTGCCAAAAACACCAATTCTTAATGTTCTTATTTTAATCAGATTAAGATCTATAAGGGGATTATCTACTCTTTTAAAATGGCGGTAATACATATTCATTAAAAGTATACCTGTAAGAAATACCAAAATAAGCCACCAGCCATTGATTACTTTTTCAGAACCAAGCTCTATAGCAATGGTTAAGAGTAGGAGAGAGCCACTAAACAGAAGCATTCCGGTAAGGTCAAATTTTTTGCCTTTGTTTACATAATCCGGCATGTACTTACGGGCGAAAAGTATTCCGGCAATTCCGATGGGAATATTGATCAGGAAATTCCAATGCCAGCTGGCAACATCTACAAGCCATCCGCCTAGTGTAGGACCTATAATCGGACCCACCAGTCCTGGAATAGTGATAAAATTAATAACACCCAGAAGTTTATCTTTAGAGTAGGTATACAAAATCGCCAGACGTGAAACCGGAACCATCATTGACCCTCCGATAGCCTGAATAATTCGGGAAAGTATAAGAAGTCCTAAATTAGTAGAAAGAGCACAGAATAATGAGCCTACGGTGAATATTCCGACAGCCCATATAAATATTTTTTTTGATCCAAATCTATCCGACAGCCAGCCACTAAGCGGTATCAATAATGCCAGGATCAAAACATAAGAAATGATAATGGACTGCATGGTCAGCGGAGAGCGGTTCATGTCCTGGGCAATGGATGGTAACGCTGTATTAAGAATAGTTCCGTCCAGTGACTGCATGAAAATTGCCAGAGCAGCGATCCATGGTAAAAATTTATAAGTATTGTTTAAATCTTTATTTGGGGCATTCATTGTGTTTTAGATTACTCTTGTGTTGTTTTATTAAACGTCTTTCTCAAATTTAATAATAAAAAAAGAGCTTTAATTAAAGCTCTTTAAATACTACTGTACTGTTATGTCCTCCGAAACCAAATGCATTACTCATTGCTGTTTTCACTTCTTTGTGCAATGCTTTGTTAAATACAATCTGTATTTCTTCCGGAATCTCAGGATCCGGTTCTGTCATATTGATTGTAGGTGGAACAATATTATCATTAATTGCTTTAATCGAAATAATAGCTTCAATAGCTCCTGCAGCGCCAAGAAGGTGTCCTGTCATGGATTTTGTAGAGCTTACATGAAGATTTTTTGATTCTCCGAATACTGTTTTTACAGCATTAACTTCTGCAATATCGCCAATTGGAGTAGATGTTGCGTGAAGGTTCAGATAGTCAAGCTCCTCAGGTTTTACTCCTGCTTCTTCCAATGCCAATTGCATAGATTTAGAAGCTCCTAAACCTTGTGGATGTGGAGAGGTAATATGATAAGCATCTGCAGTCATCGCAGCACCTACTACCTCAGCATATATTTTTGCACCTCTTGCCTTTGCATGCTCATATTCTTCTAATATCAAAGCAGCACCACCTTCTCCCATTACAAAACCATCACGGTCTTTATCAAAAGGCCTGCTGGCAGTTTGTGGGTCATCATTTCGGGCAGTCATTGCTTTTAGCGCTGCAAAACCTCCGAAAGAAGCTGGCGTAATTCCTGCTTCTGATCCTCCGGTGATAAAAGCTTTTGCTTTACCAATACGGATGTAGTTAAAAGCATCCATAATAGCACTGTTTCCTGTAGCACATGCGGACACAGGAGTGTAGTTGATTCCCTGTAATCCAAATTTCATAGAAATAAGGCCTGAAGCCATATTCACTAATAATTTTGGAATAAAGAAAGGATTGAAACGTGGATTTTTCTCTCCTTCTATATAATTTTCAACTTCATTTTCGAATGTCTGCATTCCGCCCTGTCCGGTTCCCCAGATGACACCGAAGTCAAACGGATCCATTTTGGTTAAGTCGAAATTGGCATCTTCCATTGCCTGAGCGGCACTGTATAACGCATATTGTGTAAAGAGATCACTACGTTTGATCTCATTTTTATCTAAATATTTTAGCGGGTCAAAATCTTTTACTTCGCATGCTACCTGTGTTCTGAAACGGGTAGAATCAAAATGTGTTACTTTATTTCCTGCACTTTTTCCGGCGGTAATATTACTCCAGAATTCTTCAACGTTATTTCCTAAAGGATTTATAGTTCCTAATCCTGTAACAACAACTCTTTTCATTGTAAACTTTATATAATAAATCTGGGCTTTTAAAAAAACGAAATGCAAATATACGGCAAGAAGCATAAATTATGCTATAGATAATATATATTGCGCTAAAAAAGCTTTATAAAAAGTGTTATTTCAAAGATGTTGCAGGTAGAGGTACAAACTCTGTTTCTCCCGGTACTTTAGGGAATTTTTGGTCTTTCCAGTCATGTTTTGCCTGTTCAATTACCTGTTTGTCAGAGCTTACGAAGTTCCAGTGAATATATCTTTCTTCCGGAAAAGGCTCTCCACCGAAAATATAAACAGTGGTATTCGCATCCATTTCAAATTCACATAATTTTGCATCTTTTGCTATTAAAATGAATTTTGGTTCATAAGTATTGCCCTCACTTTTGATATTGCCTTCCAGAATGTACAATGCACTCTCACCATAAAGATCATTTCCTATGCTGATCTTAGCAGGTTTGTCTCCGGTTTTAATCTCTGTGAAATATAATTTGCTGTGTACAGGAACGGGTGATGTTTTACCAAAAGCTTCACCTGCGATTAGTTTATAGTGTACACCATCTGTTTCCCATGCAGGTATATCAGATGCTTCTATATGATGAAAGCTGGGCTCACTATCCTCAAGATGCTTAGGAAGAGCAACCCAGATTTGCAATCCATGTAATCTTTTATCGGTATGACGAAGGTATTCAGGAGTTCTTTCTGAATGTACAACACCTTTCCCTGCAGTCATCCAGTTAACAGCGCCAGGCTGAATTTCTACTGCGGAGCCTATACTGTCACGATGGAATATTGAACCTTCAAATAAATAAGTTAATGTAGAAAGGCCAATGTGTGGGTGTGGTGGTACATCCAGATTCTGATAATCTTTTAAGTTTGCAGGCCCCATATGGTCGATAAAGACGAATGGTCCAACAGATCTTTTTTCAATAAAAGGAAGAAGTCTTCCTACCATAAAATTACCAATATCTGCTGCCCTTTCCGGGATAATGATTCCTATATTTGACATATTTGTTTGTTTTAATTTTTATAAAGAAGTTACATTATCAGCTACGATTCTTTTCCATTCCGGATGTCTCTTGATATAAGCAACCACCAAAGGACAAAGCGGGTTAAGTTTTTTGCCGCTTTCTTCTATTGCTGCCAAAGTTTTTTCGATTATAGCTGTAGAGGCGCCCATTCCCTGTAATGCAGGCTCCACTTCGGTATGAAGAAGCGTAATAGTACTGCTGCTTTCTCTGTAAGTAATGAAGGCTTTACTGCCGTCTATTTCAATTTCGTATTGCTGAGGTGCTTTAATCAACGGGATGTTTTCAAATTCTGGTTTCATAATATTTGTTTTAGGTATGTTTAGCGATATTCATTTAATAGTTTATTTTAACCGCAAAAGAAACAAAAGTTTTCTGAAAATATTAAGCTTCAAAAGTATCTTCCTTTTATTTTGAGGTGTCAGGCTGAGCTGAGTTTATAGTGTGCCTGGCGAAATATCGAAGTCAACATTTGTTTAAATTAAAATTTAAAATGAATCTTATTCTTTTGTTTCTTTTGTGGTTTATAAAATATTAGTCTTGTAAAGTTCCGAATTTTCCTCTGTTAAAATCATCAAAAGCTTGAATAATTTCTTCGCGGGTATTCATTACAAACGGACCATGAGCAAAAATGGGCTCATTGATAGGTTCCCCGCTCATAATTAGAACAATTGCATTTTCTGTTGCTTCAATAGTGAAATCTTCACCATTGTTTTCAAAAAGTATAAAGTTATCGGTTGGTGCATCGATCCCGTTTACTTTTACACTTCCTTCAATAACCAATGCTGCAGTGTTGTAATTTGCAGGGAAGTTAAAGCTTGCTTTTCCACCTGCATTCAACTTAGCATTCATTAAATTTACCGGAGTAAATGTAAAGGCCGGGCCTTTATGTTCATTATAATTTCCGGCAATAATCTCAATACTTCCGGCTTGATCTGGAAGATCAACTTTTGTCATATCGGCATTAGTGATTGCCTGATATTTAGGAGCTGATGTTTTATCTTTTGCAGGAAGATTTACCCACAATTGTACCATCTGAAATTCACCACCAGTACGGTTGAAGTTTTCTTCGTGGTATTCTTTGTGTAATATACCGGAGGCAGCTGTCATCCACTGTACATCTCCTTCACCGATAACTCCGCCACCACCACTGCTGTCATGGTGTGCAACACGCCCTTTATAAGCTATAGTAACGGTTTCAAATCCTTTGTGTGGATGTACGCCAACACCTTTTAAATGTTCACTAGGCGGGAATACAAATTTTGAGTTGTAATCCAACATAATAAATGGGCTCATACGTTGCATGCTAAGTCCTGATACGCCAGGGATAAAGTTATGTACACGGAATCCGTCTCCTACGAAATGTGTTCCTTGTGGTGCTATTACTGCTTCTATTTTTTTAGTGTTCATGATGTCTGATTTATAAGTTGTGATTGTGAATTAATTTTGCCAATTGCTGATTTAGTTGCTGCAATACAAAGGATGGCTGGCAAACATATTATCTGTAAAAGAATAGTTTTGCTGTTCTTGTATTTTTAAATCTTCTGCAATCTGATTACTTTTCTCAATAATATCTGCAGCAGATGAAAAAGAAAATACAAGTACATCGCTTTGCTGAAAGCCTGCTATTTTCTGTAATTTAGAAACTGAATCTTTGTCAAAATTGTTTTCCAAAGCAATGAGATTGAAATCAATGCTCTGAATTTTTTCAATAGCAGTTTCTATATTGTCTACTAATGTGATTTTCCAGTTGTTGAACTGGCTGAAATCGATTTGTTGGTTGGTTACCAAAAGCATTTCTAAAGTTTTCATAATAACTCTCATTTTGTAGTACAAAGATATAATGACAGAAAAGCGAATGAATTGATGTAGGATAAGATGTGCAGGTTTTCTAATAGAAGGGAATGATAGCTATTTTCTATTAAATAAAAACTACAGTATATTTACCTTATGAAGAAGTATATAGTGCTAAGCTTATTCTTGATTGTTATGATAGATGCTGTTTCTGTAAAAGGACAACAGAAATATTGTGATTCTCTGCGAGGAGAAATACCACGTTTTTGCAAATTAATAGAAGATGAAGCGATTGAAGAATTTCCAAAAGATTATGCCAGAATAGGGAAGTGTATAGAAATAGATGCTGTAATACCTGTGTTGCTTAATTTTAATATGATAAAGCTAAAAGCACTTGAACTTCAGAAAAAAGAGGATCGTTTATTTACTTATGGTGATTGGATGCTAATTATTGAAAAATATAAAAAACTTCCTGAGTATTATGATGTAAAAGGAGTAATGGAACTGCTTGATCATAGAATAAATATCGCTGACTGGAATAAGATTGAAAAAGTAATCCGAAAATATGTATTACCTGTTTATTTGAAGAAAATAAATTTAGATGAGGTAAAGAAAAAGCTTTTTTCTCCGGAAAATAAAGAAAAAAGCTTTTCAGATGTTTTGGGGAGATTAAAGTAAAGCTGTTTCTTTTAAGGATATTGCTTCCTAAGAAGTTTTAAAAATTTAAATAAACCATCCTGAGCTTGCGCACTACCATTATTGATTAAAATAATATAAGCTTTTGGTTCCGATCTGTTTATAAGTGTATAAGCAAAGAAAGTTCCGTCCGAACCAGCATGTTCTGAATATTTTACATTATTTAGGAAGCTATTTCCCCAACCAATACTATAATGATCCGATGAATTGAATAAATACTGATAGGTTTTCGCTTTCAAAAAGTTGTCCTTTCCTGCCAATCCTTGCAAATTGAGTTGGATGTATTTTGAATAGTTGATGATATTCATACTGATATCTCCGGCAGGTTCTGCCAGACTAAGATCATATTTGGTTTCCGGAGGGATACTAACCAGCTTAGCATCTACCCAATGTCCCCATGGCTGATTGATGTTGGTTCTGTTGGGCCACCCCAGGTTATATTGTAATTTTAATTTGTCCTTTAAAACGTCCTGAACCAATTGTTCCCATGTTTTTCCACTGGCTTTTTCCAGCATTAGGGCAGCAACACTATAACCTGCATTAGAATAATTGTAGGGTTTATCGTTTTCTACCGGAGGAAGTGTTAGAACATATTTAGCGAAAGCCTGCCTTTTTTCAGCTTTGTTTCCGTTAAATTCAGGAAGTTTCTGGTATTCGGCTCCTGATGTGTAAGCCTGTATTTTGGCTTTATGTCCCAGAAGTTGACTAAGTGTAATGTTTTGATATTGAGAATTACTCTTATCTTTTATTTCAGGAAACAAATCGAAAAATTTTGTGTCCCAATTAATCTTATTTTGTTCGGTTAAATAACCAGCAATAAAGCCTGTAATTGCCTTTGTATTGGATCCTAAATGAAAAAAATCATTGATGTTGGCATTTGGCTTTTCATTGATTTGCTCAATTCGGTGATGGCCGATTACCTTTTGTATCAATATTTTATCAGGTGTTACAACTGCATAAGCCATTTCCGGGATGTGGTTAGCCTTGATAATACTATCAGCAGTTTTTTCTAAACGCTGTTGAGCACTAAGATTTAGAATTAGTAACAGAAATGAAAAAGATAATCGTTTTTTCATTAGATAAATATTTGAGATTTTAATGTTTTACTTTTACTCTGATTTTATTGCTAAAAGAGAATAGGCCATAGGAATATTGTTGCCCAGATGTTTTATTCTGAATTTTTTAGGTTCAAATTCTTCTGTGTGGCTAAAGCAATTATAAGGAGAGTAATTGAATTCATTGAATGCCTGAATTTGAATTTTATTCGCCATAAGGCTTGTGAAAACTTCAGATAAACTATGATTCCATGAAATACTTTTGAGTTGCATTTCTGCTTCTTTCTCGGCGTAAGTACCTGTATTGGTTTCCACAATAGCATCACTTTTAAAGTAATTGTAACCAATTCCTTTAAAATCATCATCAAACATCCATACTACCGGATGAAATTCTGCAAAAACAAATTGCCCGCCGGGTTTCAGAAAGTGATTAATAATACTGGCCCATTGATCTAAATCGGGTAGCCAGCCTATGGTACCATAACTGGTAAATACAATATCGAATTGTTCGTGTAAAACATTAGGAAGATTGTAGACATCACTACAGATGAACTTGGTGTCAGTACCTGCTTGCAAAGCTAATTCTCTTGCTTTTTCAATAGCCTTATCAGAAAGGTCAATTCCTGTAACCTCTGCACCCATACGTGAAAGAGAGATACTGTCCTGTCCGAAGTGGCATTGAAGGTGTAGTACTTTTTTTCCAGTGATATCTCCAAGCAGATCCAATTCTATACTATTGAGGGAAGTATTTCCTTTAAGAAAACCTTCTACATCATAAAATTCAGAATCGAAATGAGTATCTACTCTTTGGTTCCAGGATTCTTTATTGACTTCTAAATACTTATCTTCAGGGTTCATTTATTACTTTCTTTTGCGGTTAACTAACTTAACCACTAAAGTAATAAAAATAACAAGTCCTACAAATCCTAAAGCCAGCTGCCACCAGTACTCAAGTAATGCGTATTTTAAAATAACAGTAAACACTACAAAAAAGAGAATGAACGTAGCAATTTCATTAGCCTGTCTTAGTGCAATATTTTTGGAAGGTAATGTTGCATTATTAAGCTTCTTTAACTGGATTACTTTCTTCCAGCACCAAGAATGATAAATAGCCAGACCCACTAATGCTGTAAGCTTTAAATGAAACCAAGGCATCTTGAATAATGCCGGATTCATACAGATCATCGTAATACCAAAAATCAGCATGAGAGTACCACCTGGTACAGTAATAATATTCCATAATCTACTGGCCATAAAGGCATATTGCTCACGAAGAATATCTCTTTTAGGGTTGTCGAACGCGTCGGTATCTTTATAGTAAACAAATAATCGTACAGTATAGAAAAGCCCTGCGAAATAACTTACCATGAAGATAATGTGTAATGCTTTGATAATGAGGTAGGCCATTTTAGAATAATAAATTATTGGTTATAAATGATACAAACACTTAGCTGAACTCTATAAAGATACGTTCACCAACGCTAAGTCCAAGCAGACTGGAGGCTCCGTTTATGCTGCTGCCTTTATAAATGGCAACTTCCAGAAGATCACTTTCATTGAAGATAGCAGAAACACTTCCATGGTACTGAGGTTCGTTTTCCCAGTCTTCTACAACATCGGTGTAATGGTTGTTTACTTTAGACATGACAAAGTTTCTGAACTTTAATTCGAAACTATCGTAAGATTTTAAGGTATTGTTGAAGAAATTTCTGCTGACATTGGAAATAGCATTCCCAAAATTATCGATATACATGATTTCTCCTACGATAATACCTTCAGTCTCATTTAGAATAGCTCTTGGGAAGGAATTTTCCTTTATTTCACCTGTCTTCTTACCAACTACTTCCGGGATTCCACCTTTTGCCAAATGTGCAGCAACAGGAACGAAAATATCTGTTGAGGTAAAGCTTACCTGATCATCAAAACGGCTTCCAAGTGTTATTTCATAAATATCATCTGGATTAATGTCGAAAAACATTAAGCTTAGAAGTCCATTGTCAGCGCAAATAAAGTAATGATCATCTACTTTGGCAATGATATTCTTCCGGTCTTTATGGTAAAAAGAATCCACACTAATGATGTGTATTGTTCCTTTTGGATAATATTTGTAAGAACTTCGGATGATATAAGCTGTCTGCTGAAGGTTATATGCCTGTATCTGATGAGTAATGTCGACTATGTTTATAGTCGCCAGTTCATTGTATATACTACCCTTAATAGCAGCAACCCGGTAATCGAGTGTTCCGTAATCAGAAGTTAGTGTAATAATCGGCATATACTGCAAAGATAGAAAATACAGAGCAGTCCTGATAAATTAACAATTCTTTTATCTGTATTTTTTTCGGAATCGTTATATTTGTTTAGTTACACACGTAAAAACAAGTATTGAATGTATGAATTAAATTATGAACTGAAGGATATAGATACCAAGCAGTTTTATGGGGTGCAGAATCAGTATTTCAATCTGATTAAGTCCTCATTTCCAACATTAAAAGTTACCGGAAGAGACAATTTTATCTTTGCTATAGGAAATAGTGAAGCACTAAAAGTGCTGCAAGAAAAGCTAGACGATATTGTTTCTTTTATATCAAATAATAACAGCATCGAGCTAAAAGATGTAGAAAGCATCCTGAAAATAAGAGACGAAAATGAAAAGCAACTCGTTTTTGACAGCGATATCTTATTAAAAGGTGTTGGCGGAAAGATTATAAAGGCTAAGACGACTAATCTTAAAAAGCTGGTTAAGGTTTCCGAGAAAAAGGATATGGTCTTTGCTATAGGGCCAGCGGGAACAGGTAAGACCTATACAAGTGTAGCTTTGGCGGTAAGAGCTCTTAGAGATAAGCAGGTTAAGCGAATTATCTTAACCCGTCCGGCAGTAGAGGCAGGTGAGAGTCTGGGTTTTCTTCCCGGAGATATGAAAGAGAAGCTTGATCCATATATGCAACCTTTATATGATGCTTTGAGGGATATGATCCCTTTTGAAAAGCTGGAAGGTTATATCGAGAAAAAGGTAATAGAAATTGCTCCTTTGGCTTTTATGCGTGGACGAACATTGGATGATGCTTTTGTAATTCTGGATGAAGCACAAAATACAACACATTCTCAGATGAAGATGTTTCTTACCCGTATGGGGATGAATGCCAAATTTATTATTACAGGAGACCCTAGCCAGATAGACTTACCAAAAAATCAACAATCCGGATTAAAAGAAGCGATGTTTATCCTTAAAAATATTGATGAAATAGGCTTTATACATCTTACTGATGAAGATGTGGTAAGACACCCGGTGGTGAGAAAAATTATTCAGGCTTATAGCAGTGAAGAAGGTAGAATGCAGGAAAAATAAAATTTTAACATATTTTAGCATAGTATTTGTAAATGATAACCTACAGTTATAAAATTAATATTATGAAAAAATCATTATTGTTAGGTGCTTTTGCACTATTAGGGTTTGCTGCAAGTGCACAAACTACCGGACAATTGAAAATTGGAGCTAATATTGGTATCCCTGTTGGTGATATATCAAATGCAGCCAGCTTTACTATGGGATTAGATGCGGCTTACCAGTGGAGATTGGCGGAAAATTTTGACTTAGGTATTGCAACAGGCTATCACCATTATTTTACAAAGTCAAAGTTTAAAGATGCTGGAGGTAAAGATTTTGGATTTATTCCAATTGCAGCATCTGCGCAATATTCTATTGATCCAAAGTTTTTTATCGGTGCCGATTTAGGTTATGGAATTTCTACTAATTCAGATATGACTAAAGGAGGTTTTTATTACCAGCCAAAAGTGGGTTATCAACAACCAGACTGGGAACTTTATTTAGGATATAAAGGGATCTCAGTGGATGGTGGAAATGTAGGATCTGTTAACCTTGGATTTAACTTTAAGTTTAGATAAGTCAAACAACTTACTATAAATAAAACCTTCGCTGAAAAACGAAGGTTTTTGTTTTATATCATAGCATACAGTGATGACGAAATATTAAGATATTTTAACTTATTATTTTTTTTTATATCTTCACGAGGTGAAATAAAATTTTAAACTATTATGAAAAAAACATTATTGCTGGGTGCTTTTGCACTTTTAGGTTTTGCCGCAAGTGCACAAACTACAGGACAATTCAAAATTGGAGCTAACGTAGGTATTCCTGTAGGTGATGCTTCTGATGTAACTAGTTTTACAATGGGGGTGGATGCTGCTTATCAATGGAGAATAGCTGAAAACTTTGATTTAGGTATTGCAACAGGTTATCAACACTTTTTTGCTAAGTCTGAAATAAAAGATTGGGGTGGAGCAGATGCAGGTTATATTCCATTAGCAGCTTCTGCACAATATTCAGTAAGTCCTAATTTCTTTATTGGTGCTGATCTTGGATATGGATTCCTTACTGGAAAATATGCATCAGGTGGTGGTTTTTATTATCAGCCAAAAGTTGGATATCAACAGTCTAACTGGGAACTTTATTTAGGATATAAAGGAGTTAGTAAGGATAGTAACACTTTAGGATCTGTTAACCTAGGATTTAACTTTAAACTGAAGTAAATTATATTTTAATATAGATTTAGTCCTCCGTTGAAAAGCGGAGGATTTTTATTTTAGCAAAGAAGGATTCTAAATTATAAAGTATCACAAAAGGATTAATTATATTTTATATCTTCGCGCGGTGAAATAATAATTTAAACAATTATGAAGAAAAATTTATTGATTGGTGTATTTGCATTATTAGGATTTGCAGCAAATGCACAAACTAAAGGGAATTTTAAATTAGGTACTCATATAGGAGTTCCAACCGGCAATTTAGCAGATGTAGCAACCTTTAATATCGGTGTAGATATGGCTTACCTATTTAATATTGATACAAATTTTAAAGCTGGATTTACCACAGGATATTCCCACTATTTTGTTAAAAGTATTACAAGAAATTTTCTTGGGAGACAAATTACACTTAGACCTGATGATATAGGTATTATTCCTGTAGCAGCAACAGCAAAGTATAACTTTGAATCTAATGTTTTTATTGGTGCGGACTTAGGGTATGCATTTTTTGTTGTTGGTCAAGACGGAACAACAGGTGCTTTTTATTTTCAACCAAAATTAGGTTATCAGTCAAAAAATAATGAATTCTATATTTCTTACAAGGGAATGAGTAAAGAAGGAACTACAATTGGTTCTGTAAACCTTGGATACGCCTATATATTTAAATAAAATTAATACTATAATATGAAGAAAAATTTATTAATTGGTGCATTTGCACTATTAGGATTTGCTGCAAGTGCACAAAATTCGAAAGTTAAGTTTGGAATTAAAGGAGGTTATGTACTTTCTACTATAAAAGAAAAGTATAACAATATGTCTAATTCAGGGGATCCTAAATCTTCTTTTTATGTTGGAGGATTAGTAGAATATAGAATTGATAATCAATGGGGATTACAAGGAGAAGTTTTATATGCTGATCTTGGAGGTCGTGATGAAATCAATTATGGAACTCAAAATGTAAACGGACAAAATGTTTATGTAGGGAATGTAAAACAAAAGACAAACCTTTCAACAATTGTAGTTCCTGTTGGAGCTAAGTATTTTGTAACCAATAATTTTACGGTTAATGGTGGTTTTAATTTTGCGTTTTATGTAAGTAAAGATATAAAGAATGATCTTACACAGTATGGTACTTCTGTGAATATATCTGGAGATGATCTTTTGAAAACTTTTAACTTTGCGCCTTATTTGGGACTTGAGTATCAGTTTGATAATGGTTTATTTGTTGATTCCAGATATAATTTTGGAGTAGCAAATATTAGTAAAGTAAATGTTGACGGATATAAGATGCGTAACAGCTTCTTTCAGATAGGATTAGGTTACAAGTTTAAATAATAACTATTACAACAAATAGAAAAGCCTGCATTTGCAGGCTTTTTTTATTTTAATTTCTCCTCAATAAACCTTGCGGTATGTGAGGTTTTGTTTTTTATCAGTTCTTCAGGAGTTCCTGCAAATACAATTTCACCCCCGTATTTACCTGCTTCCGGACCTATATCGATAATATAGTCTGCACATTTAATAATATCCGGCTGATGTTCGATCACAATAACAGAATGGCCAAGATTAACCAGTGCCTGCAACGAAATCATTAACTTGTTGATATCATGGAAATGGAGACCTGTAGAAGGCTCATCGAATATAAATAAAGTCTTGTCGTGGCTTGTGCCTTTCACAAGGAAAGAGGCCAATTTTACTCTTTGCGCTTCACCACCAGAAAGAGTAGAAGAGGACTGGCCTAATTGAAGGTAGCCTAATCCTACATCCTGAAGCGGTTTTAGTTTCTGAACAATTTTATCTTGATGATTGTCTCTGAAGAAATCTAAAGCTTCGTTTACTGTAAGATTAAGGATGTCTGAGATATTCTTTTCGTCGAATTTTACATCCAGAATTTCATCTTTAAAACGGGTACCATGGCAGGCTTCACATTGTAGTTCAATATCTGCCATAAACTGCATGGAAACAGTAATTACACCATCACCTTTACATTCGTCACAACGGCCACCGTCCACATTGAAAGAGAAATGTTTCGCTTTCAGTCCCATATGCTTGGACATTTTTTGCTTAGCAAAAAGATCACGTATATCATCGTAAGCTTTCAGATAAGTCACGGGGTTGGAGCGGGATGATTTTCCGATAGGATTCTGATCAATCATTTCGATATTCTGAATCAGCTTTTTCGGGAATGTTATTGAATCAAAATCCGCTTTTTTACCTCCTAATTCCAGTTCTATCTGAACGGCTTGTGCCAGAACATCTTTCATTAACGTAGATTTTCCACTTCCTGAAACACCTGTTACTACAACTAAGCTTTCTAATGGGATATCTACATCAACATTTTTAAGATTATTCTCTCTGGCTCCTTTTATATGGATAAATTCCTTCGGTTTTCTTCTGTGTTTAGGTACTGCAATTTCTTCAACACCGTTTAGATAATCAGAAGTTAATGTATTTGCTTTTTTTATTTCCTCAAAATCACCACTAAATACAACTTCACCACCCAGGTAACCAGCCTCCGGACCTATATCTATAATGTGATCTGCGGCACGCATCACATCTTCATCATGTTCTACTACAATAACGGTATTCCCTAAATCACGAAGATTTTTTAATACTTCTATAAGGTTTTCTGTATCGCGGGAGTGAAGTCCAATACTCGGTTCATCCAGAATATAAATAGACCCAACCAGGCTACTTCCTAAAGATGTTGCCAGATTAATACGTTGACTCTCTCCTCCGGACAGAGTATTTGAGTTACGGTTAAGGGTAAGATAGCCTAAACCTACTTTTACTAAAAATTCTAAACGCGAAACAATTTCGTATATCAATCTTTTGGCAATAGCAGCATCGTGCTCGTTTAGATTCAGGCTTTGAATACGTGGTAATAACTCATCTAATGGTAATTCAACCATAGACTGGATATTATGACCATCAATTTTCACCCAGGAGCTTTCTTCTCTTAGACGCAACCCTTCACATGTTGGACATGTTGTTTTGCCTCTGTAGCGGGAAAGCATTACACGATATTGGATTTTGTAAAGATTTTCTTCAAGCATTTTGAAGAAATTGTCTACACCGGGGAAGTTTGCCGATTTATCACCACGCCATAAAAACTGACGCTGCTCTTTCGTAAGCTGAAAATAAGGTTTGTGTATTGGGAAATCCTTGGCTACCTTTTTTATAAAAGCAGCTTTCCATTCTTTCATGGTTTCTCCGCGCCAAGGTGCAACGGCATCCTCATAAACCGAAAGGTTTTTATTGGGAATCACAAGGTCTTCATCTATACCTATTATTTTTCCATAGCCTTCACAGGTAGGACATGCGCCATAAGGATTGTTAAAGCTGAAAAAATGAATATTGGGTTCATTAAAAACAATGTCGTCCAGTTCGAATTTATTCGAAAACTCTCTGATTTTCTCGTTATCAGCATTTTTGATAGAACAATAGCCTTTACCTTCATAAAATGCCATTTGTATAGAGTCTGCTAAACGTTGCAGGAAGGTTTCGTCATCTTCATATTTAAAGCGGTCGATAACCAGGAATATCTCGGTTCCAGCTTCAGGTTCAAACCCAAAGCTTTCCAGGTCTTCAATGCTGGCAACATTTCCGCCAATTTCAAGTCTTGTAAAACCTTGTAGTTTTAAAGTCTTAAGCTGTTCTGCAAAATTTTCGGATTCATAATGCCATGGTGCTCGTAAAATAAGGGTAGGTGCATTTTTCTGAGCTTTAATAAAGTCAATGACATCGGTAACACTGTCTTTTCTTACTTCTTCTCCGGATACAGGAGAATAGGTGCGTCCAACACGGGCGAATAATAATTTTAGATAATCATATATCTCCGTGGTTGTTCCAACTGTAGAACGCGGGTTAGAGGAGATTACTTTTTGCTGGATAGCAATTGAAGGAGCAAGTCCTTTAATGTCATCAATCTTTGGTTTTTCCAGTTTCCCGAGAAACTGTCGGGCATAGGAACTTAAGCTTTCTACATAACGTCTTTGGCCTTCAGCGTAAATAGTGTCGAAGGCTAAGGAAGATTTACCACTACCGGAAACTCCCGTGATAACGGTAAGCTTATTTTTCGGGATGGAAACATCAATATGTTTTAGATTATTGAGATGAGCGTTTTTAACAAAAATCTCTTTTTTAATATCTATATTGTCCTGGTGTGCCATAATAATTATAAGGATGCAAAATTACAAAAATTAAAGCCTAATACGAAGTAGATATTGGAATTGTAAATCATAAAAGATGCTAAATTATATGATGAAGGGGTATCCAATGTAAAACGGGAAGTTTTATACAAGTAAGTGGGGTAAAAAGCGGATAAGCCAATGACAATCTATTAAAAACTAACCGGACTAGCACTTATCATAAAATCCGGATCCGCATATTTAGATGAGAGTCCAGTACATTTGCCGACTTAAAAATTACTGTTACAATGAAGAAACTATTACTAAGTGCTATTGTGTTGATTCCCGCTGCCGGTATTATGGCTCAGGAAAAAGCGATTGATGAGGTAGTGATAGACGGAAAGTTCTTGTCGCTTCCGTATAAAAAAGTAAGTGAAAATATTGAGATTATCACCAAAGAACAGATTGAGAAAGCTCCTGCGCAATCTATTGAGGATTTGTTAGCTTACTATACAGGGGTAGATGTTAGGAGACGAGGAATGGCAGATACTCAGGCAGATGTTAGTATAAGAGGTAGTTCTTTTGAGCAAGTGCTTATGCTGGTTAATGGTATCCGGATGAGTGATGCCCAAACGGGACATAATATGATGAATGTACCGTTCAGTTTAGCATCTGTTGAAAGAATAGAAATTATAAAGGGGCCTGCAGCCCGTAGATTTGGGCAAAATGCCTACGCCGGGGTTATTAATATTATTACAAAAGCTTCCGGTAAGGACGAGTACAGAGTTTCTGCAACAGGAGGTGATTATAAAACATGGTCACTAGGAGCTGCAGCTGATTTCGGTAATGAGAAGTTTGGGAACTTTCTGCAGGTGAACAATACTGAATCTGCAGGGTATCGTTATAATACCGATTATAAAATTAAAAATTTCTGGTATCAGAACCAGATGAAAATAAAAGATGGAAGCATTAAATTTCAGGCTGGTTTTGTAGAAAAAAAGTTTGGAGCCAATGGCTTTTATTCGTCTCCGGCTGCTAAAGATCAGTATGAAGAAACACAAACTTCGCTGGTAAGTGCAATCTATAATCAGAAATTCGGAAATTGGGGTGTAAACGCCAATTTATACTGGCGTAGAGCACAGGATATGTATCTTTTTGTAAGAAATAAGCCTGAGATCTACCGCAATATGCATATTGGTAATAACTATGGCGGGGAACTAAATTTAAGCTATAAATCGTCTCTTGGGGTTACGGGTATTGGTGCGGAAATGCATCAGGAAGATTTAAGAAGTAACAATCTGGGAGCTCGGGGACGTTTTGTTACTCAGGTGCTGGCAGAACATCATTTTTCTTTTATCAATAACAGATTGAGTATAATTCCGGGTGCAAGCTGGGTAAATTATACAGGTACAGGGAACTTCTTTTATCCCGGGGTAGATGTAGGTTTTGATATAGATAAACAAAACAAAGTATATGGTAATGTTGCAAAAGTACACCGGGTACCAACCTATACCGATTTGTTTTATCAGAGTAAAACAGAACAGGGAAATGCTGATCTGAAACCTGAAAATGCTCTTTCCTATGAAATTGGTTACCGTTTTAACAGGCAAAAGTTTTTATTCAAGACGAGTGTATTTGGTAGGGATTCTAAGAATGCAATTGACTGGACGAGAGCAGATGCAAAGAGTATCTGGATGGCGGAGAATATCTCTGATGTAAAAACCAAAGGATTGGAAGTAGAAGCTTCGCAGGGTTTCAACAGTATTGTGAAAAACATATCTATAGGCTATACTTATCTTGATAGCAAAGCTAAAAATAATGATAAGGGTGAAAATTCGCGTTATGCTTTGGAGAATCTGAAGCATCAGTTTAATGCAAAATTGACACTGGGATACTGGAAGTTTACAAACGAACTTGTGTATCAGTACAACCAGCGTGTAACATTAGGTAGTTATAATCTTTTGGATGAGAAGCTTACATTTAGTACCAAAGACGTAGATGTTTTCTTGTTAATTAATAATATTACAAATGCAAAATATACCGGTGCAAGCCTTGTACCAATGCCAGGAAGATGGTTTCAGCTAGGCTTTAATTTTAAAGGTAAATTCTAGGTTCTTTTTTATTACTTTTGCCGAATGGAATATTTCATGTACAGAGTGTTCCGTTTGATAAAATAAATTAGAGTAAAAAGGTCATTAATTCCGGTTATACGAATGAAAAAACATTTTGTTTTTGTGCTGCTTATTTTGGCGGTTATAGGGAAAGCTCAGAATAAAGAGCATATTTCTTCTTTCAATATGTTATCAATTACTTATAAGTTTTCAAAAAAATGGATGGCTTATACGGAATTTCAGACCAGATCAATTGAGGATTATACCAATATCGATTATTACGAAACTAAAGGTGGTGTAGGTTATAATATCAACCGCGATAATCAGGCTTTTGTCGGAATAGGACGTTACGGAACTTATAAAGAGCAAAAGATTTCCCAGGAGGAACTAAGGTTATGGTTACAGTATACTTATAGTCATAATATTGGTCGTGTAAATATTGACCACCGGGGACGTGCTGAACAGCGGTTTTTCCACATGTCTCAAACCGGAGAAAATACAACTGATAACAGATTCAGGTATCGTCTGAGTGCTACTATGCCGATTAACAATCCAAAGATGCAGGCCAATACTTTTTTTGTTAACGCATTTGAAGAATTATTTGTTGGTCCGAAATCTGATTTTCTGAAAAGAAACAGATTGTTTACAGGATTTGGATATAAATTCAATAAATCGGTGAGTACTTCAATGGGGTATATGTGGCAGAGAGAATTTTCACCTAGCGGAAACAAAAATTTACATTTTCTTTACATGGCGCTTAATTTCACTATTGATCACAGCGATGATGATCATGCCAGAGTAATCATTCCTGTAGCGGATTAGAGAATGTGCAAAAAAATACAATAAAAAAGGAAACTAAATCATCATTTAGTTTCCTTTTTGTATGGAGAATCATTATCTTTGTCTGCGTTATAAAATTATTTTATGAAATTTATTGTTGCCAGCGGCGAGTTACAAAAAGCCTTGCAGACGGTAAGCGGAGTAATTTCTGGTTCCCAGTCAAGACCGATTTTAGAGAATTTTCTTTTCGAACTGGAAAATGACAATCTAAAAATTACCGCTTCCGACGGAGAAACAACTTTAATAACTTCTATTCCTGTAAAGTCTGAAGACAACGGGAGAATGGCTGTTCCGGCTAAAATGTTTCTGGATGTAATTAAATCATTCGGAGATCAGCCTCTTACTTTTGTAGAAAAAGAATCTGAAAACGGAATTGGCAGTCTTCTTGAGATTTTGGACGAGAAGGATAATTACTTCGTAGCATTAGACAATGCTGAGGATTATCCTGAGTTACCAGAATTTGATGCTTCTAAAAGCGTGAAAATTCAGGCTGGAATTTTGTCAGAAGCATTGGTTAACACTCTGTTTGCAACAAGTAACGACTCACTAAGACCTGTAATGACAGGTGTTTTGTTCCAGTTTAATGAGAACGAAGTTAACTTTGTGTCTACCGACTCTCACCGTTTGGTAGTATACAACAGAAAAGATGTAATGAATGTTGACAACATTGAATTCATTATGCCGAAGAAACCTTTGGCTATCATCAAGAACATTTTGTCTAATACAGATGATGAGGTTCTTATCGAATTCAATGAAAATATGGCTAAGTTCAGCTTCCAGGATAATATCTGGATCTGCCGTCTTATCGATGGTAAATATCCTAACTATACAGCTGTTATCCCGAAAGAGAATCCTAATGTATTAACGATTAACAGAAACTTATTACTAAGTTCTATCAGAAGAGCATCTATCTTCTCCAACAAATCGACTAATCAGGTAAGATTCAAACTTTCAGGAAATTTACTTCACCTTCACGCAGAGGATACTGAATATGCAAACAAAGCAGATATGCAGATTCCATGCGAGTACAACGGAGAAGATATTAATATCGGATTCAGCTCTAAGTTTTTAACAGAAATGCTTTCTGTTTTAGGATCAGATGATATTACGATGAAGATGTCACAGCCAAACCGTCCGGGAATTATAGAACCGGTAGACGGTCTTGAAGAAAATGAGAGCATCCTTATGCTTTCGATGCCTGTAATTGGCCTATAATTTTATTTTAATATAGACAAAAAGCTTCATCTTTATTTGATTGGATATAAAATATCGGATCAGATGCAGGATGAAGCTTTTTCTTTTATTAAATTTGCAGTTCAAAATTTTGTAATAAAAGCTGTGCGAAATACAGCAGCTAAATAATAAGAAAATAATACATGAAAATTTCTGATAAGTGGCTTAGAACTCACCTTGAAACAGATTTATCAGCTGAAAAGCTTGGAATAATTCTTACAGATTTAGGTCTGGAAGTGGAAGGAATAGATCCTTATGAATCTGTGAAAGGAAGTCTTAATGGAGTAGTGGTTGGAAAAGTGCTTACTTGTGAGCAGCATCCTAATGCAGATAAACTGAAAGTAACTACTGTGGACATTAATACCGGAACACCTTTACATATCGTTTGTGGTGCACCCAATGTTGCTGCAGAACAAAAAGTAGCTGTGGCTACAATAGGTACTACAATTCATCTGAATAATGGAGATTCCTTTAAAATTGCTAAATCCAAACTTAGAGGAGAAGTATCAGAAGGAATGCTTTGTGCTGAAGACGAATTGGGTCTTGGAGAAAGCCATGCCGGAATTATGATATTGCCGGAAGATTATGAAGTTGGAAAGCCTTTATCCGATTATATCAAGGTAGAGCAGGATGAGGTTTATGAAATAGGACTTACACCAAACAGAACAGATGCTATGTCGCATTATGGTGTTGCCAGAGATCTTCAGGCTTATTTATCTTTGAATAAACTAAAATCTACTTTCAATAAGCTTCAGGCTCCAGTAATTAACGGCGAAGGAAGTCACGATTTCAAACTTGAAGTTGAAGATACAGAATTAACACCTCGTTATTTAGGTGCTGTGATCGAAGATATTAAAGTTGAAGAATCTCCGGAGTGGTTGAAAAACCGCCTGAAAGCTATTGGCCTTGGACCTATTAATAATGTTGTAGATATTACCAACTATATTTTACATTCTTACGGACAGCCTTTGCATGCTTTTGATGCTGCAAAGATCAATGGACATGTAGTGAAAGTAGGAGTAGCTGCTGAAGGAACAAAATTCAAAACTCTGGATGGTACGGAGCGTAGCTTGAATGGTACCGAAATTATGATCAAAGACGGAGATAATACGCCAATGTGTATTGCCGGTGTTTTTGGTGGTGAAAATTCAGGAGTTTCAGAAGGAACAACTTCTGTGTTCTTAGAAAGTGCATATTTCAATCCTGTGGCTGTGCGTAAAGCTGCTAAGGCACATGGACTAAATACGGATGCTTCTTTCCGTTTCGAAAGAGGTGTAGACCCTAATATCACTAAAGATGCTTTATTGAAAGCAGTAGAGATGATTCAGGAAATTGCTGGTGGAAGACTAAAAGGAGAAATCCTTGAATCTTTCCCTAAGAAGGTTGATTATTTTCCTGTTATCCTTAGATACTCCAAAGTAGATCAGATTCTGGGGATTAAGATCCACAGAGAAACTATAAAAGAAATCCTGAAATCTCTTGACATATTAGTTCTGAATGAGATTAAAGACGGACTGGAAATTTCTGTTCCGCCATACAGAGCAGATGTAACCAGAGAAATTGATGTTATAGAAGAAATTCTTCGTGTTTACGGATATAACAAAGTAAGCTCTCAGGAGAAAATAGCATTTACACCGGTTCGTTTAACATTAGATGATCAGGATTCTCTGGAAAATTTCTGGGCGAGAATGTTACAGTCTAATGGTTTCAATGAAGTAATGAATAACTCTCTGACTTCTCTTAAAGAAGAGAAAGCAGATGCTGTTACCTTATTAAACCCGTTAAGTAATGAACTTAGCACAATGCGTCAGTCTTTATTAGAAGGATTATTGCAGAATGCTGATTACAATATCAAGCGTAAGAACCAGGATATTAAATTCTTTGAGCTTGGAAAAATCTACTTTAAAAAAGAGAAATTTGAAGAGCGTAAGCAATTGGCAATTCTTGTTTCTGGTAATAATAATCCTGAAAACTGGATACTGAGTAAGTCTCCGACGGATTTCTTCATCCTGAAAGGTTATGTTCAGTTATTGCTGGACAAATTAGGAGTGAATACTACTGAAAAAGCTTTAGAAGATACACGTTTCTCAGATGCTTTGGAAATTGTTGCTGAAGGTAAAACTATTGCCAGAATAGGCGTTGTAAGTAAAGCTTTATTAAAAGATGCAGATCTTTCTCAACCTGCTTATTATGCAGAGATAGAACTGGAAGCTTGTCAGGCTTTAAGAAGCACAGCTAACTTTAAATTCGTAGATATTCCGAAGTTTAATAAGATAAGAAGAGATTTAGCGTTATTAGTAGATAAAACTGTTTCTTATAACGATCTGCTTCAGGCATCTAATGATATTTCTTCTAATCTTAAGAAGATTCAGTTATTTGATGTTTACGAAGGTAAAAATCTTCCGGAAGGGAAGAAGTCTTACGCTCTAAGTTTTGAATTATTAAATACAGAGAAGACGTTAGAAGAAGCTGAGATTACAAATATTATGAATAAGCTGATCAAGAAGTATCAGAAAGAATTTAATGCTGAATTGCGTTCTTAAATTCATTTATTTAAAAAAATAGTATTTTTACAATCTGCTAAAGGATTATAATTATGAAATCTGGACTGGTACAGTGGTCTTTTTCAATAGATTAAAGATTACTGTATTGGATACAGACTAAAAGATAAAAATTTACATATGAAAAAGCTTTTTTATATAGCCTCAATAGGAATTTTAGCTGCAGTATCCTCCTGTACTTCCACTGCTAATTTGGGAAATGTTTCTAAGATCGGAACTCAGCAGCCTACATTGTCCAATACTCGTTGGGAGGTTATGGATAATCTTCAGACCAATGCAAAACCTTATATAAGCTTTGATCCTGAAAAAGGAATGAGCGGAAATGCAGGTTGTAATAAAATTTTTAGTCAGGATATTACCATCCAGTCTAAACAAGGGGACTTCTCTATAAAACAAATTGGTTCTACCAGAATGGCTTGTCCTAGCATGGATATGAAGATAGAGAGTAATTTTATTAAAATACTGGAGTCTGCCGATAAGTATGTTGTTGTAAAAAATACTTTGGAGCTTTATAAAGGAAATATGCTCTTAATGAAATTTCAGAAAGCAAACTAAAATAAAAAATCCGCTCGTAAGAGCGGATTTATTTTTTTAGATTTTACAATTAAGCTTCGTCTTCGTCGTCATACTTTTCCAACTCAGCATCACACCATTTGAAAGCTTCTTCTACAACTTTAGTAGCTTCTTCTGCTACTTGCTCTTCATCATCACCTTCTAAATCGTCTAACCATTCTACTTCTTCCTCCTCAACATTTAGGATAAAACGTGGATACTCAGTATGAACTACAAAAAGATCCTCTGGAAAGTCTGAATTGTCGGCTAATAAAAACTTAGGTAATTTCATTTCTTTAATATTTGATATTTCAAAGATAGGGAAAATTTTTTCGGCTTTCCTCGTTTACTTTGCAAATTGTTTGGAAATTTTTTCGGCCTTCTTACTCTCACTATAATCGTAGAAGCCTTCTCCTGATTTTACACCTAACTTTTTAGCTGTTACCATATTAACTAAAAGTGGACAAGGTGCGTATTTAGGATTTTTGAAGCCGTCATACAACACATTCATGATAGAAAGGCAAACATCCAACCCAATAAAGTCTGCCAATTGTAATGGTCCCATCGGATGAGCCATTCCAAGCTTCATTACAGTATCTATTTCTTCTACTCCGGCAACACCTTCGTATAATGAATAAATAGCTTCATTAATCATAGGCATTAATATTCTGTTCGCTACGAAACCAGGATAATCATTTACCTCTACAGGTACTTTACCCAATGTTTTACTCATTTCATAGATAGTACTGAACGTTTCCTTGGAAGTAGAGTAACCTTTTATAATTTCTACAAGCTTCATAATAGGAACCGGATTCATGAAATGCATTCCGATTACTTTCTCTGGTCTTGAAGTTACAGACGCAATTTTAGTAATAGAAATAGAAGATGTATTGGTTGCTAAAATACAATCAGCAGGAGCGGCAGCATCCATTTGTTGGAATATTTTAAGCTTTAAATCTATATTTTCTGTAGCAGCTTCTACAATAAGATTTGCATCTTTAACAGCATCTTCCAAAGCTGTAAATGTAGAGATGTTTGCTAGTGTATTGGCTTTCTCTTCTTCTGTAAGATTTCCCTTAGCAATAATTCTGTCCAGATTGGTGGTAATAGTTTTAATACCTCTGTCCAGCGCTTCTTGTGAAACATCTACTAAATTTACTTTAAATCCGGTTTGGGCAAAAGTATGAGCAATTCCGTTACCCATAGTTCCCGCACCAATTACTACAATATTCTTGTTCATAATTTTTATTTTTTATTAAAGAATTTACAAACCTTTCGGTTTTTTTATGAGGGTTTATTTTATTTTTTATTTAAGGCATCCCAAACAACTTTCGAGATCTGAGCTATCATTCCGTAATTGACTTCCTCGCTTTCCATCGAGTCTTTTACAAATACTGCAATTGCATAATGTTTACCACTGCCTAAAGTTACAATTCCTGAGTCGTTTTCGGCAATAGTTAATCCATTTTTCATTTTACCGGAAGAACCTGTTTTTCTGGCCATTCTAACTTTTGGAAGCAATCCCGGAAGCTTGGACATCCCGGTATTGGTCTTAGTCATAATCTCCATTAAAAAAGCCGTAGATCTTTTTGATAAAAACATTCCTTTATAAAATGCTTTCAGGGTTTTTACCATAGATGCTGTAGTGTTGTAATTAGCATAAGGCGCTTGTACGCCTTTTTTAGACATCTCTTCTTCATTGTACTTTACCTGAAAGTTTTTTACGCCATTTACATCCATTAGCTTCTGTACGGTTTTAACCCCGCCAATTAATCTTAGCAGGATATCGCAACCATTGTTGTCGCTTTGGGCTACAGTATAAGTAATAATTTCACTTAAAGGAAGTTCTACATTTCCATCCGGGTATTTTTCACGTATCGGCGACCAGGTATTCTCTAATAAATCAGATTTTTTAACCAGTATTTTCTGGTCCAGAGCAAGATTACCTCTGTCAACCTGGTTCAGAACTGCTAGAGCAATGTGGAATTTAAAAACGCTCATCATTGGCATTTTTAAATTACCATTGGCGTTACTAAACTGAAAGTCGTTTTCTATTCCCAAAACAGAAACAGCTACGGTCGCTTTTTTACCTTTTGTAATTGTGTTTATTTTCTCTAGTAGTTCAGGTTTTGAATGTTGAGAAAAAACAAAAAGGGAGAAAAACAGAAAAATAATACTAATTCTTTTCATAAATATTTTTTAGGAAATCCATACCATATCTTCTTTTACAATTTTCCATTGATTATTTTCTTTTAAAAGTTTAATCAATAGACCTTTTCCACATCTTCCACCACATTGAAAATTAAGGATAACAAGAGCTTTGTTACCTTTAAACTTAATTTCGGAAAAATAATACGCAGCAGTAAAATAAGGATCACAAGAATCCATCATCTTATCTTTACAAGGAATATTGTCTATTCTATTAATTTCTAAAGATTGTATCTTACTGAGGTCTATTTTTTTATCTTTTATTATTGTTCGTCGAGAACTTGTCGTGTCTAGCTTGTCTACGGATGAATACAGATAATAGGTTAGTTTTCCCGTATGAAGAATGCTGTCATTAAAATGTTTTCTGATTTTTTCATCAGAATAGCCTTTTTTTGGGAAAATTCTTACACTGTAAGTATTAACATGTTTTTTAAGAATAAGATTAATAATTTCATATTCATCTTTCTGTTCATTGCCTTTGGAACATTGAACCAAATTAAGTGATAAAAGAAGAACAAAAATTAAAAATCTCATCAATAATATTATTTAATCAGCTCCATTATTTTCAATGCCACTTTCAATGCCTCGGTTCCGTCATTTAAACTTACTTCAATAGGCGTATTTTCTTCTATAGCCTGAGCGAAGCTTTCCAGCTCATCCAGAATAGCATTGTTCGGCTGAATATTTGGATATTCGAAAACAATCTGGTTCTTGTCACCTTCAGCATTTTCTATAATCATATCGAAATCAGATGGCGTTTCCGGAGCTGCCTGCATACGGATAACCTCTGCTTTTTTCTCCAAGAAATCTATCGAAATATAAGCATCTTTCTGGAAGAATCTGCTCTTACGCATTGCCTTCATAGAAATACGACTGGTAGTAAGGTTAGCTACACAACCGTTTTCAAATTCTATACGGGCATTGGTGATATCCGGTGTCTTACTTACCACCGATACACCACTTGCATGGAGGTGTTTTACAGGTGACTTTACAATACTCAGTAATATATCCAGATCGTGGATCATTAAATCCAATACTACAGATACATCTGTACCACGAGGATTAAACTCGGCCAGACGGTGGATTTCAATAAACTGAGGATTGCTCAGGTAACTCTTCGTAGCAATATAAGCAGGGTTGTAACGTTCAACATGACCTACCTGTACTTTTATATTTTTTTCCTCACAAAGACGAATCAATTCTTCTGCCTGCTCCAGAGTTTGAGTAACCGGCTTTTCAATGAAGAAATGAATTCCTTTTTCTATTGCTTTTTTTGCATATTCGTAATGGAAGAGGGTAGGTGTTACAATATCCAAAACCTGAATTTCACTTAACAGCTGGTCCAGATCGTTGTAGTATTTATAACCGAATTCCTGCTCTAATTTCTTTCCGTTTTCAGCATCACTGTCGTAAAAGCCTACCAATTCATATTTTTCAGATTGATTCAGAAGTCTCAAATGAATTTTTCCTAAGTGGCCGGCACCTACTAATCCCGCTTTTAACATGTAATTTTAAATTTTCGTAAAGATAATAAACGCCTAGGAATTATGAGTTATAACTTGTAAGGTATTGATGTGTAAAGTCGTATTCCATCTATAGCATATAAGTGGGATAATATCAGGTGTAAACTATCAACCAATAAAGGTAAACTAATAAGTATTTTCCCTATTTTTGCCGTATGAGAGATAGTTTTGTGCATAAGGGAAAAAGAAGACACCTGGTGAATTATTTGATGTCGAAAGGAATTTCAGATCAAAATGTTCTTCAGGCAATAAACAAAATACCCCGCCATCTCTTTTTGGAAAGTATTTTTGAAGATTATGCTTATGAAGATAGAGCTTTCCCTATTGCTGCAGATCAGACTATATCTCATCCGTCGACTGTAGCAGAGCAAACACAACTTTTAAAAGTAAAGGAACAGGAAAAAGTTTTGGAAATAGGCACTGGCAGTGGATATCAGACTGCTGTTTTGATTGAAATGAAAGCCTTTGTGTACACTATTGAAAGACAAAAAGATCTATATGATTTTTCAGAAAGAAAGTTACGTGATATAGGACTCAGACCCAAATTCCAAAGCTTTGGTGATGGCTTTGCCGGCTTACCAACCTTTGCACCATTCGATAAGATTTTGGTGACCTGCGGAGCGGCTGTTTTGCCTATTGAGCTATTAAAACAACTGAAAATTGGTGGATTAATGGTTATTCCTTTAGGAGAAGGGGATGAGCAGATTCTCACGCGTTTCAGAAAAGTAGGAGAAACTTCTTTTGAGAAAGAGGAATTCGGGCTTTATAAGTTTGTTCCGATGTTGAACAATACGAATAAATAGAAGTTAGAAGTTAGAATTGCGAAATGTAAAATGAACAATTCAACGAGTAACAGGTTTAACTTAAATTAGAAGTACGAAGTAGGGTATTGAACATACACACTGACTTTGTACTTCTAATGGGATAATTTTTATTTAATGCTTACAGGTTTACCTTCTTCATCTACGGAAACCAGAGTAAATTCACCAGATACGGCAAGATCACGACCCTCCTGATACATTTTTTCTGTAAAGATATCTACATGTACTTTTACACTGGTATTTCCTACATGCTTTATAGAGCCGATAAGCTCTACAAGAGTACCTGAAGGAATTGGCTTTTTAAAGTCAATTTTATCACTACTTACTGTTACAATTCTTTTTCTGCTAAAACGTGTAGCAGTCATAAAAGCAACTTCATCCATCATTTCCATAACCGTTCCCCCGAACATTGTATTGTGGTGATTTGTAATCTTTGGAAACACTACTTTAAAGACATGCGTTTCCGAATTCTGAATTTTTTCTTCTAAATTCATAATTAAATTTTAAATTAAATTATATAAGTTGAACAGGAAAATAAACCTAAAAGAAAAAATTTAGGAGCATTTTTCTACTTCAAACCGCGAAAGTATTTACCGAATTTTTAGGGATCTGACTCATGTCGAAGGACATACACAGTTGCGCGACAGTTCGTGAATTACACACGATTCACCTTTTCGAAAATTCGAATGCAAAAATAAGGATATTAAAATAAAAACGGAAGTATTTTACGAATATATAATTTTAGTGCTCTTCCTTAGGTTTACCGGCGATAGATCCTTCAGCAACAACTTTATCGGCCTTACCAAAACTAAAGTCATCTCCTTTCAGCCAGAAATAGTTGCCATCTGCATCCTGATATTTTTCGCCACTTGCACTAATTACTCTTTCCATATCGTATATTCTGCCGCTGATATCATTGCGCAAAAGAATTTTTGCAGGTTTGCTGTCATCTTGCTTGGAGATGATACGGAAATGGTATTGTTCATCTGAAGAAATATATAATGAACCGTCGTTATCTATATCTATTTTTGTATTTACTGCAGTACTATCCTTTTTCTCCACAGCTACAGAATCATTTTTTGTAAGTGTTTCAGCTTCGGATTTTTCTTTTTTACTGTTACAGGCAGCTACAATAATAGCTAGAGCGGCAATTCCAAAAAATACTTTCTTCATTTGTAAAAAATTTCAATAAAAGTACTGAATTTTTATCTTTTTTGCAAGAAAAAAATGGCCTTTCTGTAGACGGTTTGATGTAGAAAGCTCCTGTGTAAAGGTGTTCTGGTATATTCTTTTTTGAAGTAAACTTTATATAAATAAGCCCACTTTTTAGAGATAATTATTTCTTTACATGGTTGGGAATGTAAGTTTGGTGAAAGATATACCGGGATTATTTGTTTCATATTTTTCATTTTGAATATATTTAGGTTTTTAAACCAAGTTGAAAGCAACTTTAAATTTTGAATATTCAATGACTTTTAAAGAACAAATCCAACAGGGCATTCCTGCGATTTTACCAAATCCGAAAGCATACGATACTACAGTAAGTCATGCACCTAAGCGTAAAGAAATATTATCTGAAGATGAAAAGAAACTGGCACTGAAAAATGCATTGCGTTATTTCGATGCTCAGTACCATGCTACATTAATTCCGGAATTTAAAGAAGAACTGGAGAAATACGGACGTATTTATATGCACCGTCTTCGCCCGGATTACGAAATGTTTGCACGTCCGATAGAAGATTATCCGGGAAATTCGCAGCAGGCAAAAGCAATTCAGTTAATGATCCAGAATAACCTTGATAAAGCGGTTGCGCAGCATCCACACGAGTTGATTACTTATGGAGGAAACGGTGCTGTTTTTCAGAACTGGGCGCAATATCTGTTAACGATGAAGTATTTGTCCGATATGACAGATGAACAGACATTAGTAATGTATTCGGGACACCCGATGGGATTATTCCCTTCTCATAAAAATGCACCAAGAGTTGTGGTAACAAACGGAATGATGATTCCTAATTATTCTAAACCGGATGACTGGGAGAAGTTCAATGCATTAGGCGTTACACAATATGGACAAATGACAGCGGGAAGCTATATGTATATAGGTCCGCAGGGAATTGTACATGGTACAACAATTACAGTCCTGAATGGTTCCAGAAAAATAGATGATCAGGGAACTGCGGGTAAGCTATTCGTAACTGCTGGACTTGGAGGGATGAGCGGAGCTCAGCCTAAAGCCGGGAATATTGCCGGGGTGGTATCGGTTACTGCAGAAGTAAATCCGGCTGCAACCTATAAAAGACATGAGCAGGGCTGGGTAGACGAAGTAATTTCGGATCTGGATGAGCTGGTAGCAAGAGTAAAAAAAGCTAAAGAAAATAAGGAAGTTGTTTCTATTGCCTATGATGGTAATATCGTAGATGTCTGGGAGAAGTTTGACAAGGAAGATGTTTATGTTGAGCTAGGATCGGATCAGACATCACTTCATAATCCATGGGCGGGAGGTTATTATCCTGCAGGAATTTCGTTTGAGGAGGCCAACAAAATGATGGCTGAAGAACCAGAACTGTTCAAAGAAAAGGTACAGGAAACACTGCGCCGTCATGCAGCGGCAGTTAATAAGCATACAGCAAAAGGAACTTATTTCTTTGATTATGGCAATGCTTTCCTTTTGGAAGCTTCTCGCGCCGGTGCAGATGTGATGGCAGAAAACGGAATAGATTTTAAATATCCATCTTATGTACAGGATATTATGGGGCCTATGTGTTTCGACTATGGGTTCGGGCCGTTCCGTTGGGTTTGTACCTCCGGAAAACCAGAAGATCTTCAGAAAACAGATAATATAGCATGTAAAGTACTGGAGGAGATTATGAAAAATTCTCCAAAAGAAATTCAGCAGCAGATGCAGGATAATATTACATGGATAAAAGGAGCCCAGGAAAACAAATTAGTAGTAGGCTCACAGGCACGTATCCTTTATGCAGATGCAGAAGGACGTACTAAAATTGCTAAGGCATTTAATGATGCAATTGCAAATGGAGAAATAGGACCTGTTGTGTTAGGAAGAGACCATCACGATGTATCCGGAACAGATTCGCCTTTCCGTGAAACGTCGAATATTTATGATGGTTCCCGATTTACGGCTGATATGGCTATTCATAATGTAATTGGAGATAGCTTCCGTGGTGCTACATGGGTTTCTATTCATAATGGTGGCGGAGTAGGCTGGGGAGAAGTAATCAACGGTGGATTCGGAATGTTATTGGATGGAACTTCCGAGGCAGAGCAGCGTCTGAAATCTATGCTGCATTGGGATGTAAATAATGGTATTGCCAGAAGATCGTGGGCTAGAAATGAAGAAGCGATTTTTGCAATTAAAAGAGCTATGGAAGAAGAACCTTTGCTAAAAGTGACACTACCTAATATTGTAGATGAATCTTTATTGTAATAGATATTTGATATAAAAAAGAAGCTCCTGATATCAAGGGGGTAATATACAAACATCATAGGTTTTCGAAACCTATGATGTTTTTTATTTAGAGTTTTTTACTGAGGATTTATTCTATAACCGCAAAAGAAATAAAAAAGGTAATCTAAGGATTTCAAAAAATAGATTTATTCTAATAAAGCTGAGAGTTTTTAGAATAAATTTTTGCTGTCTTTTTTGGTTCAGTAAACTGAATTCAGTCTTTAATGAGAAGACATCTTAGAAAACAGATTAATGATAACAACACCGGCAATTATAAAGATAAAGCCTATTATAGCCGGAAGATCAGGAATTTGCTTGTAAACCAAAGCTCCTACAGCAGCAATAAGAACAATTCCTACAGCCGACCATAATGCATAGGCAATTCCCACAGGTATCTGTTTTAATGAGAGACTTAGGAAGTAGAATGCACCAGCATAACCTAAAATGGTAATAATACTGGGAATAAGCTTTGTGAATTGTTCGGAGCTTTTGAGGGTAGAAGTAGCAACTGCTTCAAATATAATAGCGATAAAAAGATAAATATAGTGCTTCATCGTGGTTCAAATTTATACCAAAAATAAAAGTTTCCCTTGGGAAACTTTTATTTTTGTAGAGAAAAGATACTTATTTTTTCTTTTCCATAATTTCCGGAGCACTGTATAGCTCAGGACTAGCTTCGTAAATTTTGTATTTAGCCTCATATCCTTCAGGGATATAAAGAACGATAGGCATTCTTCCGTTATACCCGGTAAGATATCCTCCGGACATTACAAACTCCATTTTTGGTTTTGCTCCCGGGCAAGCCATTAATGTAGATGGTGTGCTACCGTTGGTTGTAAAAGTAAGGTAATCGTATCCCCATCCTTTCAGCTCTTTGCTTTTAAACTCTCCGCTTAGGAAAGTTTTGTTGCAGCCATCTGTTTCCATGGTTTTTCCAACAAAAATTTCAATCTTCTTGTTTCCATCGTTTTGAGAATGTGGAACCTCAATAACAACTTGCTTTTGTCCTTTTTCCGGTTTTGGGAATGGTGCTAAATCAACTTTATAAGTTGTTTGTGCCATCAGTGAAACTGACATTAAACTTAGTCCTAAAAAAGCGCTCGCAAAAATTGTTTTTTTCATCATCGTAAAATTTGGGATTATTTTAATTGTATTTGTATAGACAATTTGCGTACCAAAAATTATAATATTTCTTTTTTTACGAAGAGTTAATACAGGTAGCTTATTTCAGAAAAGCTCCTAAACCGGGGATTTATATATTGTATTTGATGAAAAATAATCGTTGAATATTTTTAACTAATTTACAGGGAAACAGTAGATAAACGATAATGCTTGTATCGTATTTTATGCATAATAATAGATGGGTAAATAATGAAAAAAAAAACATTAAAAAATATTTATTATTAATTTTAATTAAAAAATAACAGATGTGATAAAATAAAAAATGACCAGAAGCAATTCTGGTCATTGCTATTATAATTGAAAACTAACTTACTTTTTTTACAACATCACTTTCGGCATTTTTAGCAGCCATTTCAGCGGCTTTTCTCTCTCTGCGTTTTAGTTCTGCACGTTGGTAGTCTTTTACAGTTTTTCCTGTACCATCATGTCTCCATCCCGGTGAATAGAAAATATACCTGAATCTATCCATCATACTAAGGTTAGGTTGGGTAAGGTCCCGGGCCAGTTTTTTCCATTCATAGAATACAACGTTAATAGGTCCGCGGTCTTTAGCCTTAGGATAAATCCCGTATTTTACAGGAAGATTTGGATCCTCTTTTTCAAATGTTCCAAATAATTTGTCCCATACAATAAGCATCATACCCATGTTTTTATCAAGATAGCGGATATTGCATGCATGGTGTACGCGGTGGTGAGAAGGGGTTACCAGAATATACTCTAATATACCCATATTTTTGATTGTTTTGGTATGTACCCATGTTCCGTATACCTGTACTATAGCGTATACCACCATAATATGCCAAGGATTGAATCCTAAGAAGGCTAATGGTGAAAAGAACATATAGCGGTACAAGGGTTCGAAAACTGAAGATCTGAATCCTGTGGAAATATTGAATAATTCCGAATTGTGATGGGTAATATGTACAGCCCAGAATACACGGGATTTGTGGTCTACAAGATGCAGAACATAATAAGCGAAATCCTGCAGCAGGAATACCGCGATCCAGTACCAGGCATTTTCCTCCCATGTGAAAAGACGGTAATGATAGAAGAAGAACATTACTCCCATTGCAAAGGCCTTCATCAGAAGATCCAGCCCGTAGTTTAAAAGAGCTAAATAAACATTGGTAATAGTGTCCTTTGTTTCATAGAGCTTTTCTTTATTGAAGTGGCTGTAAATCATTTCTCCCAATATCACCGTAAGGTGAATCGGGGCAGCCCAGGTGTAAACTACACCTTGCCCGTTTTCAGTAAACAAATTATTCCAATCAATCATCCTGCAAAGTTACTTAATATAATTCCTGGTATAGGCTTAAAAATGGCTTAATATTATAAATAACACCGATAGATAAAGGCATAAAAAAACTGTTGCTTATAAAAGTTAAGCAACAGTTTGTAAAAATTTATGCAGAGTTGGGTTTACTTCTCCATAGAAACAGAGTCATCTCCACGTCCATCGGCTACAGCATGGTAGTTACCGTTAGGATCTACTACGATCATTTCTACACGGCCGATTTTATCACGTCTTTCGAATTTGTAATTTTTCTTTTCCAGTTCTTTAATTGTGTATTCCGGAAAGCCTTTTTCCACAGCTACCGTTTCCGGTAACCACTGGTGGTGAAATTTAGGTGCATTAACAGCGATGTTTGTATTGGTTCCAAAATCAATAACATCTACAATAGCCTGGAATACAGAAGTAGGAATTGTTGTACCGCCCGGTGTCCCGACTACGATATATGGTTTCTTATCTTTTAGTACAATAGTAGGAACCATAGAGCTTAGCATTCTTTTGTTGGGTGCAATGGCATTGGCCTCACCACCTACGGCTCCATACATATTCGGAACTCCTGGTTTTACGGAGAAGTCATCCATTTCATTATTTAAAAAGAAACCAGCACCGCTTACAACTGTTTTGCTTCCATAGTAACCGTTCAGTGTTGTAGTCACAGAAACAGCATTTCCTTCTTTATCCAGAATACTGATGTGTGTGGTTTGCGTACTTTCTTTTCCCGGATTGATGATTGTACCCACATCTTTGCTTGGTGTAGCAAGATTAGGATTATAGTTGGCAAATCTTTTCTTTAGGTAATCAGTGCTAATCAGCATTGCTGTTTTGTCCTGAATAAAATCTGGATCTCCCATGTATTCTGCTCTGTCTGCGTAAGCACGTCTTTCTGCTTCCACCATTAGCTGTACTGCTTCCGGGGAGTTAAGCTGCTTATCCTTTAATCCTACAAAATCAGTCATAGTAAGCATCTGCGCCAGCAAGATTCCACCACTGGAAGGCAAAGGCATTGTAACGACTTCGTTTCCTTTATAATCGAAGGTAATAGGTGTTCTGGATTTTACTTTATAATTTTTCAGGTCATTATGAGTAATGATTCCGTTACCTCTTTTCATTTCAGCAATGATAAGGTCGGCTGTTTTTCCTTCATAAAAGCCTTTTAACCCTTCTTTCTGGATTCTTCTTAAGGTTTCTGCCAGATCTTTTTGTACAAGGATATCTCCTTCTTTCCAATCGGTACCCTTTACAAAAACAGTGGCATTTTTGTTATTGTTCAGGAAGTTTTTCTTTGTAGAGTTTAGCAAGTTGGCTTCGGCCTGGGTAACAGCAAATCCTTTTTCTGCAAGATCAATAGCAGGCTGAATTAGCTTTTCCATAGGAAGCTTTGCATATTTATGCATTTCGTATAACCCTGCTACAGAACCCGGAACGCCAACAGCAAGCCATCCATACTGGCTAAGATCTGTATTGGCATTTCCTTTTTTATCGATATACATGTCTTTATGGGCTTTTGCCGGAGCTGTTTCACGGTAGTCTAATGACAATTTTTTTCCGTCTGCAGTTGTGGCAACCATAAATCCGCCACCACCAATGTTTCCTGCCTGAGGATATACTACCGCAAGAGCATATTGAGTTGCAATAGAAGCATCAAATGCATTTCCGCCTTCATTCATTACCAATGTACCTGCTTCGCTGGCAAGCGGATGTGCTGATACAACGACACCTTTATTTTTTACTTTCACTTCTTTTACCACTCTTACGTCAGTATACTGCGCAAATAGAAGGGTAGAAGTAGTTGAAATAATCCCAATAGTAAAGAGTAATTTTCTCATAAGGTCAATTTGTGTCTACAAAAATAAATAAACCTGTCAGATTCTTTATTATGTTTTAGATAATAATTAAATTTGCTTCTTTAAAATATTGAAACAATAATTATGGAGTCACACACGGAAAGAATTTTGATTACTGGCGCTTTAGGCCAGATAGGTACTGAATTATGCATTCGCTTAGCAGCAATATACGGAAGAGAAAACATATTCGGGCTTGGGCTGGAAGATGAAAGTAAAGCCGTCGATTCTGCAGCAGGTACTTATGTCAAAATGGATGTGACTGATTCTGCATCTATCGAAAAATTTGTAACAGAAAACAAAATTACAACGGTATACCATTTAGCATCTCTTTTATCAGGAACTTCAGAGAAGAATCCACCATTAGCGTGGAGAATTAACGTAGATCCGTTAATTCACTTCCTGGAAATGGCAAAAGATAAGAAGATCAATAAACTTTTCTGGCCAAGCAGTATTGCTGTATTCGGACGCGAAATTCCTAAAACAGATGTAGGACAGGAAGTACCATTAAACCCTTCTACTGTATACGGAATTTCTAAACTGGCAGGAGAGAAATGGTGCGAATATTACCACAATAAATATGGTGTAGATGTAAGAAGTATCCGTTATCCCGGACTTATTTCATGGAAAGCTCCTGCAGGTGGTGGAACAACCGATTACGCTGTAGAAATTTTCTATAAGGCTATTGAAGATGGTAAATACACCAGCTTTATAAAAGAAGATACGGCAATGCCAATGCTGTATATGGACGATGCAATCAATGCAACACTACAGTTAATGGATGCTCCTGCTGAGCAATTATCAGTAAGAACATCTTATAACCTTGGCGGTATGTCTTTTACTCCGGCAGAATTGGCGGCAGAAATTAAAAATGAAATGCCTACATTTGAAATAAGCTACGAACCTGATTTCCGTCAGGCTATTGCAGACAGCTGGCCTGCAAGCATAGATGATGCTGTAGCTAAGAAGGACTGGGGGCTGAAATATGATTTCGATATTGCCTCTATGACCAAAGACATGTTAGAGAATTTAAAAAAGAAGTTGGCTAAAGCCTAAATGATATTATTAACATTCAATCTTCGAAGTTTTCAAGTCCCTACTGAAAAGCAGGGACTTTTTTCAATGAAAGAACTGGATGAAATTAGTGTTAAGGGAACGCAGAGCCTTCTGCGTATTTTAGAAAATGCTGAAATACAAGCCACTTTTTTTATCGAAAGCCATTTTGCAGAGCGCAATCCGGAGCTTATAAAAAGCATTGTTGCTAAAAACTTTGGAATAGCCCACTGGTATACCGAAGAGAATATAGATCAGTTGGCAGAATCTAAAAAGATATTGGAAGAGATATCCGGAAAGAAGATCTTCGGAATCCGATATGCTCCCCATTGTGATGTTTCTGCTCAGGATCTTAAAAATCTGGATTATGTATACGATGCCAGTTTCGAACCACGGGATATATCCCAGTATCTCAAAAAGATAACCCGAAAAACAATCCAATATGTGAAGGATGATATTTTATATCTTCCGGTTTCACAATCTCCAATGACAAGATTGCCATTCAGTGATTTTTCTTTTCAGTTTTTACCATTGCGTTATTATGAGGGGATGGTACTGGAAACAGTAAACCAGGATGAGTATACTTTATTGTACTATTACCCATGGCAGTTTATGAATGTAACGTCACCCGACTACGGACTAGCCTTTTATAGAAAATACAATTTGGGGGATAAAATGTACCATAGGTTTTCTGAATTCCTGAAGTGGATTAATGAAAACGACTTTGCGACAGCAACCCTAAGAGAATATTTTTTCTAAAGTTTTAAAAAAAATCACACTATGAAAATAGTGTGACTGTATATTAGTAAAGTATCTTAGCTTAATTCAAATACTGTAATTTCTGGTTTTACACCGACTCTTCCTGGATAACCAATTACACCAAATCCACGATTAACATAAAGGTATTTTCCCATCGATTCATATAAATCTGCCCATTTCGGGTATTTATATTGGACCGGAGACCATTTTATGTTTTTTAAGTCTAATCCAAACTGCATACCGTGTGTATGTCCGGATAAAGTTAAATGGATATTAGATGGATGCTTTTTTACAATCTCATCAAAGTGAGTAGGATCGTGAGACATCAGGATTTTTGCTGCATCACTAGGAATACCCTGTGTTGCTTTATCCAGATCTCCATATTGTGGGAATGGAGGAAGTCCCCAGTTTTCAACACCTACGATATAAAGCTTTTCTCCGTTTTTCTCAATAATTCTAAACTCGTTACGAAGCATATCAAAACCAGCCTGCTTTTCCAGCTCTATAAGTTTTGGAATATTCTGATCGTGTTCAGCCTGACTTTTCCATGTTCCGTAACCACCATAATCATGATTACCAAGAACTGCCAGTTTTCCGTCTTTAGACTTTATAGTGGAGAACAGTCTTACAAAAGGAACAAACTCTTCGGCATAAGCATTTACCATATCTCCTGTAAACAAGATAAGATCAGCATTTTGCTCATTAATCATGTCTATTGCATACTGCAACTTGGCAGGATCGGAGAAACTACCGCTATGCACATCAGAGATTTGTAAGACTTTATAACCTTTAAAGCTTTTTGGTAGATTAGGGATTTTTACCTTAATGTTTCTTACAAAATATCTGTATTTACCCCATACCATTCCGTCTAAGAATGAATAGGATAGTGCTGCTCCCAATCCCAATGCTGTCAGGCTTAAGAATTTTCTTCTTTCAGGGAAAGTTTTTGCAGGTTTTGTAAAACGCTGTAAGGTGTATTCTGCAACGCGGAAAATATCACCCAGAAGCAGAATAATAGCAATTAATACTTTCGGCACCAGAAACATGGTAAACAGAGCAGCAAGCCAATGTACTTTGGTCTGGTCTCTGGACCCTTTTTCGAAAGTAAGCATAAGGGTAATAATAATACCGTATAGTAGTATTGTTATTACCCAGTATGTTAATCTTATTTTTTTATTCTTAGTTATGTTTTTTATGGCCTGATATACATATAATTCTAATATCAGGATTATTCCGAAAACATAAGGGAAGATTTTTTGAATCATTCGTTTTTATAAATGAGGCAATTGATGTTCATGCCGGCACCTACTGAAGCCATGGCAACATAACCACCCTTCTTGAAAGAATGCCCCTGCATTTTGTCTTTTTTAATCAGATCATACATCGTAGGCACAGTCGCTACTGAAGAGTTACCAAATTCCTGAATAGTCATCGGTGCAATCTCTTCTCTGTATTCTTTACCGTAAAGTTTGAATAGTCTGTGGATAATAGCGTGGTCCATTTTAGCATTCGCCTGGTGGATAAGGATTTTGTCGATATCGTCGATGCCTAATCCTGCTTGACTGATGGTGTCTTTTATAGCATCCGGAACATTTTTCAATGCATATTCGTAAATTTTACGACCACGCATACGGATGAATAGTCTTTCTGGTCCTACTTCCGGATTCAGAGAACAACCATTGCTAAGGTAATCCAGTTCTGCATCGTTATCACAAATCGTACTGGAAGTGATAAATCCTTCTTCAGTATTTTCTTTAGCCTGCAGAATAACAGCTCCCGCTCCATCAGCAAAGATTAATCTGTCTCTGTCATATATATCTACTACGCGGCTTAAGGTTTCTGTACCTACAACCAGAATAGTTTTTGCTCTTTTAGCCTGAATAAGATCGTTGGCAAGGATCATTCCTTCTACCCATCCCGGGCAGCCAAAGATCATATCGTAATTAACACATTTGCGGTTTTTAATCCCCAGTTTACTTTTTATTCTTGCAGAAACTGAAGGCATAAAGTTAGCCAGTCCGTTCTGTGTAACTTCACCAAAGTTACTTGCCGCAATAACATAATCTATAGTTTCCGGATCTATTCCTGCTTCTTCAATAGCTTGTTGGGCTGCTTTAGCTCCAATATCACTGTTTAAAAGGTCATCTGTAACATAACGGCGTCTTTCAATCTCCGTAATCTCAACAAACTTTTTTACAATCTCCTCATTAGATTTTTCAATCTTATTACCATTTTCATCATAGAAAACAGCGTCATTAAAGTATGATCCGTCAATTACTCTTTCAGGAAGGTAGTGACCGGAACCGGTGATTACACTTTTAAGCATCAGTTTTTAATATATAAAAAGTAAATTATTAATAGTTGGCAAAGGTAAGAATTAAATATATATAATAGTGAAAACAAAATTATTATTAACTTTGCAGAGCTTATTTTTGACGTATGAAGAAGCTTGGTGCATCGGCGAAAGGCCTTATTTTTTCAGTGTTGGCTGCGGTCGTAGCTTTTGCTGTTTACTATATCTATTTAAAAAAAGAAAACCATTACCTGGTAGACAATCCCACTCCTGATACTTTTTACTTTAAAGTGAATAACGGGGAAGAGAATATTATTGCTTCCGGACAGTATGTGACAGTAGACCTTAATAAAGGTCAGAATAACATAAAAGTATTTGACAAGAATAAAAAAATGCTTTATGATTCTGCTTTTACTGTAAACAAGCTGCGTGGTTTACTGAATATTGCTCACAAAGATTATTATGTAAACAGACAGTACTACGGATACAATCTGAATAAAGATTCGCTTCGGGCAAAACATAATATTGTTGTAGACGGAGAAACTCTTTTTACAGATGCTAAGAAGATAAACAAACTGTATACTGAAGATTTCTACTACAACATCAATGAAGAATATGATAAAGTGATTAAGAATATTCAGAAGGTAGAATCCAGAACAAAAATATTCAGAAAACAGGACTTCTTGAATTACTACAAAGATTATTATAACGAATAAAAACAATATTTTGGAACATAATACAATAACCCCATATAATTCAGAACAAAGTAAGAAAAATCAGGTAGAGGAAATGTTTGATAACATTGCCCCTAAATATGATTTGCTTAACCACGTTTTGTCCATGAAAATAGATGTTACATGGAGAAACAAGCTGGTAAAGTGGCTTAAAATCGACAGCCCAAACAGAATTCTGGATGTAGCAACAGGTACAGGAGATCTGGCGCTGACTATACAAAAAGGAACAGGTGCTGATGTTGTTGGATATGACCTGTCTCAGCAAATGCTGAATGTAGGGGTGGAGAAAGTAAAAAAAGCAGGACTTCAGGACAAAATCCAGATGATAAAAGGAGATGCAGAGCATATGCCTTTCAAGGATAATGAGTTCGATGCGATTACAGCTGCATTTGGTGTAAGAAACTTCGAAAATCTTGAAAAAGGACTTGCTGAAATGAAGAGAGTTGTAAAAACAAACGGAAATGTATTTATTTTGGAATTTTCCAAAGTTGAAGGTTTCTTAGGGCCGTTTTACATGTTTTATTTCAAAAATATTCTGCCAAATATAGGAAAGCTTATTTCTAAAGACAGCCGTGCATATACTTATCTGCCGGATTCTGTAAATGCATTCCCTTATGGTGAGAAGATGAAAAACATATTGCTGAATTTAGGATTTTCTAAGGTTGAATATAAAAAACTGACTTTCGGAATCGCAACTATTTATAAAGCAACAAAGTAAAAAACAAACATATCAGCTTTGTCTATTGGGGCGATAGGCTGATAAAATAAAATTGACGCAAACATTAACAAATGTTAAATTAATTTGTTACTTTTGCTTTTAGGTTAGAATTATAAACTTCGAAAATGCTGAAGGATTTAGAAAGCAATTTTGTATCACTGGAGAAAAAGATTCTTAGGTTAACAGCTAATTATAAGAGTCTTTCAGAAAAATATGCAGAGCTTTCGGATAAATATGAAAAGCTGAGGATGAAATATGAAGATGAAAGCAGCAAAAATGGAGAACTACAGGAAGAACAAAGAAGAATAAAATTAATGTCTGCTATATCAGGTAATCCGGAACATAACCGATTGATGAAAAATCACATCAACAGGTTGGTAAAAGAGATAGATTCTTGTATAGCACAACTTCAAAACACAGGCATATAATGGATTTTAGAAGAATAACCATCAATATAGCCGGAAGAAACTATCCGTTGAATGTTCCCGCAGCAGAGGAAGAAACACTGCGTAAGGTTGGGAAACAGATAGAAGACATGATAAAGGAATTTGAAGCTAATTTCGCCGTTAATGATAAACAAGATGCTATAGCAATGTGTGCCTTAAGACTAGGTACCAATGCGGAGATCAATAAACTTAACGACGAAAAGAATATAAGCATTTCGAATGAAAAGTTAATTCATTTGAATAATTTATTGCAAAACGAATTAGAGGAATTATAATATTCGTCTTTTAACGACTGCCTACATTAGTTCTAACACAAGCAGGTAAACTCAACGCAAACAATTTGCCGAGCGAATGTTTACTGAATGGCGTGCCGGATTTATCCGGATTACAGACAGTAAAAATCAGCTCAAATCGTGTAGATTCGGAGTTTACTCTAATCATAGAGCTGATGTGGGCTTTTTTTATGGTGTAAAAACAGAAACAAAAAAGGAAATAAAAAAAGAAAATTAAACTATATATATGACAACCACTATTATCATTGTCGGCATTTTATGCCTCGTTATAGGAGCACTGGTTGGCTTTTTACTATCGAAAAGTTCGCTAAACTCCAAAGCCCGATTTATTATTGAAGACGCCAAAAAAAGTGCAGAAAACCTTGTAGAAAAGGCAAATGTACAAGCAGAAAGTATAAAGAAGGAAAAAAATGTACAGGCTAAAGAAAAGTTTCTTGAACTAAAAGCCGAACATGACAGCAATATTCAGCAGCGTGAAAAGAAAATGCAGGAGGCTGAAAAAAGAACAAAGGACAAAGAAAATAAGCTTAATGATGAGCTTTCTAAAGTCGGGAAATTAGAGAAAGATCTTACCCGTCAGAATCAGGATCTTGAAAAGAAAATTGAGCAAATGGAGATCCGCCAGCAGGAACTGGCTACTGCTACTGCTCAGAAAGTTGAATTATTACAAAAAATTTCAGGATATTCTGCTGATGAAGCTAAGGCTGAACTGGTAGAGGCAATGAAAGGAGAAGCTAAATCCAAAGCACAGGCTTTTGTTACCAATGTAATGGATGAAGCAAAACTGAATGCGAAAAACGAAGCTCGTAAAATTGTTATTCAGACCATTCAGAGAATTGGTACAGAGCAGGCAATTGAGAACTCTGTTTCTGTATTCAACATCGAATCCGATGAAATTAAAGGTAGAATTATCGGCCGTGAAGGGCGTAACATCAGAGCTTTGGAAGCTGCTACAGGAGTAGAAATTATTGTAGACGATACTCCGGAAGCTATTTTGCTTTCATGTTTTGATCCGGTAAGAAGAGAAATTGCAAGATTATCTTTACACCGCTTAGTTACCGACGGACGTATTCACCCGGCAAGAATTGAAGAAGTTGTAAACAAAACAACGAAACAAATCGAGGAGGAGATTATTGAAGTAGGTAAGAGAACAATCTTAGATTTAGGTATCCACGGTCTTCACCCGGAATTAGTGAAGATTGTAGGTAGAATGAAGTACCGTTCTTCATACGGGCAAAACTTATTGCAACACTCCAGAGAAGTAGCAAATATTGCTGCTACAATGGCTGCAGAATTAGGACTAAATGTTAAACTGGCTAAGAGAGCAGGTTTATTACACGATATAGGTAAAGTTCCTGAGCAGGAGTCTGAACTTCCACACGCACTTTTAGGAATGCAGTGGGCAGAGAAGTTTGGTGAAAATCCAGAAGTTATTAATGCAATTGGAGCTCACCATGATGAAATCGAGATGACATCTTTATTATCTCCGATTATTCAGGTTGCCGATGCTATTTCAGGTGCAAGACCTGGCGCGAGAAGACAGGTACTGGAGTCTTATATGCAGAGACTTAAAGACCTTGAAGCTGCAGCATTAAGCTTCGACGGCGTTTCTAGTGCATTTGCAATTCAGGCAGGTAGAGAACTTCGTGTAATGGTAGAGAGCGGTAAAGTGAATGACGATGTAGCTGCACAGCTTTCCTATGATATCTCTGAGAAAATTCAGAATGAATTGACATATCCTGGACAGGTAAAAGTAACGGTAATCCGTGAAACAAGAGCTGTAAATATCGCAAGATAACAGACTGAGTTATTCAGTTAAATAATAAATATAAAGCACCGCTATTGCGGTGCTTTTTTGTGTTTAAATGATTATATTCGCTAAAAAGAGTGTATATGACCAGAATTTGTTTCACAGTTGATAGTTTTGATATTAACGGAAATTCTATAGCTCTTCCACTGCCTATAAATGAACTGGAAAGTATTCTGGGTGAAGCCCGCGTTTTTACCGGAGAGCATAACACGGTTTATACATGGTCGGAATTAGGACTAAAAGCATATTCTAAGGAAGGAAATTTGGCGGAGACTGTTGATGTGGTCTTCGAGGCAGAAGATTATGAGCATTCACCAGAAAAGGTTTTTACCGGCGAGCTCTTACTAAACGGAACAGATATAAAAGAGTATTATATCAATAATAAAGATAAGCGGGTAAAATTATGGGATGATGATCCAAACGGAGCATTTGTTTTTAATAACCATAGTTTGTGGTTGGATATAGAAGACGGAGTATTTAATACGGTTTCTATAGAAGCCTATACAAAAGGAGAAGCAAAGACTTTAGAATCATTGCCATTGGATGCGGGATTCGAAGATTTAGCTGTAATATGGAGTAAATGGATTGCTGCCATCAAAGGATATGTAGATGAGGACAATGCGTATTATAATCTTACCCATGGTATTACAGCCGGACAAATGCATGAAACAGAAGTGCAGCTGGAGGTACCGTTACCCGGGGTTCTGTTGAATTTCTATAAAGTGCATAATGTAAGATGGAATGCAGTAACTTCAGCTTTTAGCTTTAGTGTAAACGGATGGAGCTACGATTTGTTGCCATTCGAAAAAATTATAGATGAATGGGAAGAAATACAGGACTTAAATGATGATGATGTATTGGGGGCAGAAATGAAGGAAGGATATTCTGATAAAGTAAAAGCTGTTAACTATGCAAATCCAAAATGGATTCCTTTTGCGGAGGGGCGAAATGGTGATTACTTATTAATTGATACGGATCCAAGCGAGAAAGGAAGTTTCGGACAAATTATCGAGTTACAGAATGAAGGTTGGACTAGAAGTGTAGTGGCTTCTTCGCTCGAAGAGGTGATAACACAGGAGATAGAGATTATTAAAAGCGAAGGTAATAACAGGTTCGGATTTATTCAGGAAAATGGTAAGTTTTAATTTTCAGATATAAATATATAATCGGTATAAAATCCAAATAAAGATGAAATACAAGAGCTATTATTTAATGTTATTGGGCTTATTGCTTCCTTTGGCTTTTAGTGGCCAGCAAAAGGATTTAACAAAAGCTCCGTTTGAGTGTGATTTACTAAAAGCTTATGCAGAACCTATAAAGGGGCTTAAATTTGAAAGATGCGAGGAACCTAAGGAACTTTCTCAACTTATGACAACCGCTTACTATAGCGTGTCGGGTAAAGATCATGCAAGGATTGAGAAGCTTTTGCGAGAAAAATACAAAATGCCAAAACTTGTGCCTTTTATGGGACATTATGAAACTGAGCACGGAGGTAGTGGTGTCATAAGAAAACAAGAAGGTGAGAACGGATCTCTATATGAACTTGATGTGAAAATGTCGGGTAAGATGAAGTCCGGAACAGATCCAAAAACTGGGAAGTATACTGTAGACAGTAACAATGATTTAGCGGAGTATACAGTTGCCGTTTCTATATGGGAACTATAGGTATTACAGAGTAGATTAATAGTTGAAAATAATCTACTCCTGTTAATTTTAATCGCAAAAAAAGTATGATAAAAACGCTCTGTCAAGGTTTTAAACCTTGACAGAGCTAATGATAAGTTTTTTTGCTTTTACTCCGTTTTGTTTAAATTCATTATCTTTAGTCTGGAAAACTAATATTATGAATGATAACTTTACAATTTCTTTTAGGAAAATAGTCTTTTTCCTGTTTCTTACATTCAGTTTGAATATAGCTTTTGGGCAACAAAAACAATATAAGGTAGTGGCTTATATTTCTTCGGATAGTACTTCTTTAATGCAGTATGACCTGAAGAAAGTTACTCATCTTATCTATGGATTTGCCCATTTGGATAATGAAGGAAAGATTAGTATCAACAAGAAAAAAGACACTGTGATGCTAAGAACCTTTGCCGAATTAAAGAAAAAGCATCCCAAACTAAAAACAATGATTGCCTTAGGTGGGTGGACAGGATGTTTTACCTGCTCTGCAACTTTTTCGGATAAAAGCAAAAGAATAGAATTTGCAAAATCTACGAAAGCTTTTATAGATTATTTCAAATTAGATGGTATAGATCTGGATTGGGAATATCCTGCGATAAAAGGACCACCAGAACATTTATATCAGGATCAGGATAAACCAAATTTTACAGATCTTGTAATGCAGTTGCGTAAAGAATTGGGTAAAACAAAACTAATTACATTTGCAGCTGGTGGATTTGGCGATTTCTTTGAGAAATCTATAGAATGGCAGAAGGTGAATCCGTATCTGGATTTCGTAAATCTTATGAGCTACGATCTTGTACATGGTTACTCCACCGAAACTGGTCATCAGTCTGCACTATATTCTAACAGATCTCAGGATGAATCTATAGACAGGGCTGTAGATTTTTTCAGGAAGTATAAATTTCCTTTAAATAAAGTTGTTGTTGGTGTACCTTTCTACACGAGATATTTTCAAGTTGAAGATACAAGTGATAATGGCTTGTTTAAAGCCGCAAAATTTGTAAGTGGTAAGGACTATAAACACAACAAAGATACTATGGAATCCGATGGCTTTGTTGCTTACTGGGATTCGACAGCATCAGTACCTTACTGGTTCAATGCGGAGAAAAAGCTTTTTGCTACAGGTGACAATAAAAAATCGATTAAAATAAAAACAGATTATATTAAAAAACAACGCTTGGGTGGTATTATGTTCTGGGAACTTGCCAGTGATGCCCCTACAGACGGATTGCTGGATGCAATTGAATTTTAAATAAAAATACCCTCAATTTTTAATTGAGGGTATTTTTATGTCTCATCTATAGTCTACTTCGATTTGTTAAACATGTATCTGGATATCTTCCATTCTCCATTTTCTTTTTTTAGGAGAAAAAACTCTCTGTTTTCCTCAGGTAGTGTCTGATTAGTAGCATTTATTGTTACATTTCCTTTTGAAGATGTGCGTACAAATGCCCAATCTCCATTAATCACAACTTCCTCAATATTAAACTTTACATTTAGTTGTATTGTCTTAAAAATATTGGTGTATGATGCTTTCAATTGTTCTGCCCCTGTTGCAGTAGGAAGAGTGGTTGGCATAAATATTCCGTCGTGCATGTATACTTTTAAAACTTTGTTTACATCAGCTGTATTTAATGCTTCTCCATAAGTATATAATACTTCTTCAATGGATGCTTTTTCTGTTGAATTTTCCATATTGACTGGGTTTTTACTAGTTGTTTGCTTTTCTGTTTTATTCTGGCATGACATTACCGATAATAGCAAGGCCATTACTAAAATTTTCATATGGTCTATTTTAGTTATGAGATAGTTACCAGATCTTTTGCTTCTTCTAATGTAACGGTTTTTCCAAGTGCCCCGAATTCATGAAGATCTCCAAATACTTCAATCCGTATAGACTGATCAATACCTCCAATATGGAAAGGTGCAAAGCCACTTGCTGTTACCAGCTCTTCTATAATGCTGTTAATATTGGTGTTATCTGAAGCGTAGAAAAGAACTTTTCTTTCAGGAGTACTAAAAGCAGCATTCACTAACGTGGCAGCTCCCAATGTACCAAATGCTTTTACCAAAATAGCGTTTGGGGGTATTAATTCTGAAAGAATTTTTCCGGCAGACTGATTCTGATCAATAATCTTCTTGAATCCTCCATTATCATCCGGAGCAATTGGATTAGAAACATCTATGATAATTTTTCCCTGAAGCTCCGCAGCATAAGTTTTAAGAAATTCTTTTATTTTGTCATAATAAATTGTAGGAATAATAACATCAGCTTGTTTAATGGCTTCTGTTATTTCCTTTGCAAGTGCCAGATCACCCAACTGAAGCGAAAATTCTTGTGCTTTACTAAGTTCTCTGGAGGCAATAATTACCGGATGATTACCCTTTGTTAAATTTGTAGCTATAGCTTTCCCGATGTTACCTAAGCCAATAATGGCTACTTTTGTTACTGTGTTCATCTTATTTATATTTTGAAAATTATATGTCAAAACTGACAATACAAAGCTATAATGAATGAACAGCGGGAGCCTATAAACTAAATTAAGAAATAGGCTTAATATAGATTAAGGGTAGACTTATTTTCGCACTCTTTCATTTCTTATTTTACTCAGAAACTCAGGTGTTATTCCTAGATAAGAGGCGATCTGTGTATTTGGTATTCTGTTGGCAAGATGAGGATACTGCTTCAGGAAGTCCTCATACCTTTCATACGCTGTGGCACTAAAAGTAAGGAGTAATCTGTTTTGAAGCTCAATGTATTTATTTTCAATAATCACACGAAAGTTACGGTCGAATTTTGGGAAGTTTGTATATAAATACCACAAATCTCCTTTGGAAATTTGTAGAATCGTTGAAGGCTCCATAGCTTCTATAAATAATTTTGAAGGCTTCTCTTTGTGGAGGCTATCGATATCCGAAATCCAGTCATCTTCTGCAGCGAAAGTCAGATTGTGCTCTGCTCCAGAATTGTCTACTCCGTACATCTTAAAGCAGCCTTCCAGAATATAAGTGAAATATTTACAGGTATCTCCTTCCTGCAAAATAAATTGTCGACGCTTTATTTTTTTTTCAATCAAGCGATTGGTTAAAGCGTTTATTTCTTTTTCATTTAAAGGTAAATATTTATCGAAATGTTTAATAATACTATTCATGCAGCTTATAATTCATTCAATAGTTTGTCAGAACTCCATACTGTAGCAAATTCGTCATTCAGATTGGCAAGAGCTGTTAGATGGATTAATTCTGAATCGTATTTTTCACCGTTGATTCCTGTTCTGTTGAAGGTTGCAGTAGCATCGGATATTACATAAGTTTCATATCCATAGTTACCAGCCATTCTTGTTGTGGTAGATACGCAATGGTTGGTGGTAATACCTGCAATCACCAGTGTATTTATTCCCGCTTTGTCCAGCCTTTCTTTCAGATCTGTTCCTATAAAAGCACTGTTCACTTCTTTTGTAATAACAGGTTCATTATCTATAGGTAGAACATATTCATTGAACTCAAACCCGGGATTTGATTCATGTAATTTTGAATTAGGATTTACAGAACTGTGTCGGATATGGAATATAGGTAGATTCAGTTCCCGCCATTTGTTCAGGATTGTACCACTTATCTCTTCGGCATTTTTATTATTTCTGTTGCCTCCCCAGTATTCTTCATCCAGAAATCCTTTTTGAATATCGATTAAAATAAGAGCTGGTTTCTTTTCCCGTAATTTCATATTATGTGTTTTTATTTCTAAATAACCTTGTGAAAAAATTAATTTTCTTTTCAGGTAATTGTGGTATTCCGTTCTCTATATCTTTATTAAAAACAATAGTTATATATTCATCATTATAAATTCTTGTTATAATTCCTATTTTATTCAAAATTTCATTGGCATCAGTTCGTATTGATATCCAATTTTCATGATAGTCTATAAATTCCCAATCCCAAATTTCATTAGGAATAGAATCTACTTTTGTTTTGAAAGCAAGCAGGTCTTCTTTGTATTTTCTATCAATTAAATTATTTCTGAAGACTGTTTCAAAAAGAACATAGGTAAATGCATAATCAAGCTCCTCATATAGCTCGGTAAGAGGGTCTATTAAGATGGGAGCCATTTCATCTAGCCGCTTAACATTGTATGTGAACAGAATATTGGCGTTTATAATGTTGGTATAATAGAATTTTACATGCTTATCATATTCTACTAATTCTTCGGGAGAAAACCCAGGGATATCTGATTTTTTATCCATAGCTAAAATAAACTCTGCATAAAACTTTTAGCTTCTATGTATTCTATATGGCAGCTTTGTGGGATTTCTGTACCGGTTTCGTCAAAGAAATGTATAACGAGAAACTGCATTAGGTTTTGCGGATGCTCCTGTCGCTTTTTAAAACTGTATTTTTTCTTCTGATCCAGTGGCTGCGTTTTTAGTATCTGCTCAGTGACCTGATAAGTACTGTGTTCCATATCGGTATCAATATTTTTCCATTCAGCACCGAATTGTACAGCATTTTTTGGGAAAACAATAAATTCCAGACTATGTTTCTCAGGATCAAAAGAAATGGCTGATGCATCGTGCTCATTCCATTGAAATCCTTTCATTAGGGCTAATCCTTCGTTATTCAACAATCCTTTTTCAGTAGTTTTCTTTCCTGGCTGAGATTCCGGATCATGTTTCATAATATCATACAGCAATTTAGCAACCCGGCGGTGGATATTTTTATCCTGTATATTTTTCAGTTCATTTTCCAGAGCCGTCCGTAAAAGTTTTCCCATGCGGGAACATCTTCCGAATTCCGAGGCATTCTGGGTAACTTTACTGTATTTGGGATCGTTTTTAAGATCACCTTTTTTGAAACCACCTGCCCGGCGGATTACCAGTTTACCATTCATATGGTAGAAAGAATAGCCTTCTTTCATGGCTTCACGGATAAGGTCTCTGTTAATTTCCATATCTGCTGTTTTTACAAATGTATATATTTTTTCAGTATAGATATAGTATAGAGATATTTACGAATTAATTTTACCGAATTCCAACTGCCAAAACTTTTCCTTAAATTTGTATTCCTAAAAAATTGAAGAGACAGAATGGATTATCTGAAAGGACTTAATGAATCACAGTATGAAGCGGTAACAACTATCCAGGGACCTTTGATGGTACTGGCGGGAGCGGGTTCCGGCAAAACCCGGGTACTGACAATGCGTATTGCCCATCTGATACAAAATGGTGTAGATCCTTTCAATATTCTGGCACTAACCTTTACCAACAAAGCAGCACGTGAAATGAAAGAGCGTATTGCAAGGGTAGTAGGGGATAGTGATGCTAAAAGTATATGGATGGGAACATTTCACTCCATATTTGCCAGAATACTTCGTATGGAAGCTCATTATCTGGGATTTCCGTCCAATTTTACGATTTATGATAGCCAGGATGCACTGAATGTTATTAAAAAAGTGCTGAAAGAGATGTCTATTGATTCAGATTTGTATAAACCTAAAAAAGTATTGAGTAGAATTTCTCAGTATAAAAACAATCTGATTACAGTAAATGCCTATTTCAATAATCCGGAACTGATGGAAGCTGATGAAATGGCTAATATGAAGCTGCTAGGTGAAATATACCGTAAGTATGTTGAAACCTGCTACAAATCCGGAGCAATGGATTTTGATGATTTGTTGTTACGTACCAACGAGCTTCTAACCAGGTTCCCGGAAGTATTGGCAAAATATCAGGACAGATTCCGTTACATATTGGTAGATGAGTATCAGGATACCAACCATTCCCAGTATCTTATTGTAAAAGCATTGGCTTCTAAATTCGAAAATTTGTGTGTAGTAGGAGATGATGCACAGTCCATCTATGCATTTCGTGGTGCAAATATCTACAACATTCTGAACTTTAAAAAAGATTATCCGGATGCGATTACTGTTTCTCTGGAACAGAATTACCGTTCTACACAGAATATTGTAAACGCTGCAAACGATGTTATTGCTAAAAATCAGCAGCAGTTTAAGAAAAATGTTTTCAGTGAAAACGAACCCGGAGATAAAATACAGGTTTACCGGAGTCTCTCCGATGCAGATGAAGCTAACTTCGTTGCTGCACAGATCTTGGAAAACAGTATGAGAAATCAGCGTAAATACAGTGATTTTGCAATTCTATATAGAACCAACTCTCAGACTCGTGCATTTGAAGATGCATTGAGAAGAAAGAACATTCCGTATAAAGTATATGGTGGACTTTCATTCTACCAGAGAAAAGAAATCAAAGATTTAATAGCTTATTTAAGACTTCTGGTTAATGAAAACGATCAGGAAGCTTTGCTTCGTATTATCAATTATCCAACAAGAGGTATTGGTGAAACGACGCAGAATAAACTAATTGTTACTGCCGATCAACTGAATATTTCGATGGCTGAATTACTGAATAATCTTCAGATGTATGGGCCACAGACAGGGTTTAATGCAGGTACACTTAATAAGCTTTCAGAATTCTGGAATATGATCAAAGCCTTTCAGGTGATGATGAAGACAGAAACCGTTTATCAGGTGGCTATGGATGTTGCACAGAAGAGCGGACTACTAAAGTTACTAAAGGACGACCAAACTCCGGAAGGTGTTTCCCGTATGGAGAATATTCAGGAATTAATGAACTCCTTACAAGGATTTATTGAAGAGCAACAACAATTAGAAGATGGTGATCCCGGACTTTCTAATTTCCTTGAAAATATTGCTCTTTCTACAGATACTCAGGACAAAGACGATGACAACAATAAAGTCTCCTTAATGACCATTCACTTGTCAAAAGGTTTGGAATTCCCTGTCGTACATATTGTAGGGTTGGAAGAGAATCTTTTCCCTTCGTTTATGAGTGCTAATACCCGAGAAGAGTTGGAAGAAGAAAGACGTTTGTTTTATGTAGCGCTTACAAGAGCTGAAAAACAGGCTATATTCTCGTATGCAGTTTCCCGTTTTCAGTGGGGTAAAATTACAGATTCCGAACCAAGCCGTTTCTTAAGCGAAGTAGATACAATGTATTTGGACTTCCTTAATCCGGCAACTGATACACGATTCAGAAATTCTTCAGGACTTACCTCTAGTCTTTTTGATGATGCACCACCTCCACGCCTGGTGAAGAAAGATACTCCGAAGAAGTTAACGCCTTCTCCGGCTTTAACACCTAAAAACCTGAAACCTGTAGCTTCTGCTCAAATTAACAATCCATCTGGTGGAACTACAGATCATATTGAAGTAGGGGATATGGTACGACATGACCGTTTTGGAGTGGGAGAAGTTGTCTTCCTGGACGGAACGGATCCGCAAAATATAAAAGCAAAAGTACTATTCCAGCATGAAGGTGAGAAAAACCTGATTCTGAAATTCGCAAAACTGACGAAAATTTCCTAAGGGAATTTAGAGATAAAAAATAGCCTGTCAAATCAAATTTGACAGGCTATTTTTGTTTATAATAATGGGTATTATTCCGCTTTACTGAGTTGTTCTTCTTTTGTAAAAGACTTATTCCATGTAAATAAAATAATAGCAAAAAGTGCGAAACATATTAGTGTTACAATATTAGTACTCACCAATAGTGTATGTATCGTTGCCGGAACAAGTATCGCTTTACTTTTGGATACTGAAAATGTAAGTATTACTGAGAACACAATACAAAATGCCAGAAATACTCCGAAACCACCATATTGTTTAAAATCACTAAAGATTAATAAATGCCATATTGCCCAGAAAACTCCGGAAATAATTCCCTTTATAATCAGATTGATCTTTCCAAGGCTCTCTGCTAAATAACCCCGCCATGTATACTCTTCCATGATGTTATAGACCAGCATGAAGGCACAGAAGATAAAAGCCCAAAGGTGCTTGTTTATTTCATTGTCATTATTCATACCATGTGCCGAGTATCCGATAAATAGAATGACAGGAAATAGAAGCGCTTTTATTTTATGAGTTCCCAGAAATGTAATTTCTTGTTTTATACCACTGAATCTGTAAAATAAAAATGAGATGATTGTCACTGCAATTCCGTGGTTGTAATTCCATGTAAAATGCAGATCTGAAAACTGACTTAATAACAGCGTTAAGAGATTAGGAAGCTTTCTGGAAAGATAAGTGACAAAGAGAATTAAGACATAAAAAAGTAAAATTCTTAACCAGTTTACTTTTTTAACTTCATAGATAAATTTCATTCTTATATTTAGTAATGTTATTGTAAGGGTTGTTATATTATTTTACACCAGGAATAACGATCAAGCTTTCGTTGCCGGTGCTGTTAACTGCCTGAACGGCAAAGAAACAATTATCTTTAGAATACGGTAATTTTATAAATGTTTCTTTTGTGAAAAATTTTTTTTGCCATACCGAAGAATCTGTTTCACGCATTAAAACATAATATCCGGTTACTTCACCCGATTTAGGCTTCTCCCAGGAAAGCGAAGTATAATTGGTGAGTTCTTTTACTTCCATTTTTACATTCTCAGGTTTTGAGGGTGATTTTGCCAGATTGGCCAATACAGAAACATTTACTCCTACATTCTTTTTGAAATAATCGAAATCAATAAACTCGGGTAAATCTCCATATTGTTTTCCGTTTTCTTTGCGGATATCCTGATGCTGATGGTCAAAGTTTTCATTATACTCAGTAAGCCTTACAGCGGAATAGCCTCTTTCTACAAAGGGGGAGTGATCGCCTCCTCTTAGAAATCTGTCATTTCTATATATAAGTTTTACCTGTAGATTATCTACATAGCGTTCACCCGTTTCTTTTATATATCTTGCCAGTTGTCGGGCATCCCCGTCATTTTCCAAACCAAGGCTTCTGATTTTCTGAGCTTTTTTATCCAGCTCATATTGCGGTAAGCCCTCAGAAAATACTCTCAACTGGTGTGCATTAATCAGGTTGGTTTCGCTGGTCAGGTTATTAGAAATCATATCATTATTCAGAAGTGCTTCCAGTTGCCAGTTCTCATTTTTAACCTTTTCAGCCATCATTTTAGATCCTAATAAGCCTTGTTCCTCTCCGGAAAAAGCAACAAATATTATAGTTGCCGGAAATTTGGATTTACTCAGGATTCTTGCACTTTCTATTACTGCTGCAGTACCACTGCCATCATCGTTAGCCCCCGGAGCATTGTCTTTTGAATTCATTACATCGCTTACACGTGAATCCAGATGTCCGCTTATCATGAAAATCCGCTTATCATTAGGATCTGTTCCGTGTAGAATAGCAACAGGATTTCCTAAATCTGTTGGTTTATCAATCCTTTTACCATCTGGTTGTATCATCTGATTTTGTAGAAATACTTCCATTCTGCCATCTGTACTCCTGGCATAATCTTTAAACTTTCTCAGAACCCAGGTTCTGGCAGCACCGATTCCTCTCTTGGGATCTGTTACAGAACTCATGGTATGTCGGGTTCCGAAACCTACCAGCTTATTGATATGAGACTTTAGAGAATCTGTACTTATTTGTGAGACGTAATTGGCAATTTCGGCATCTTTAGAAATAACCTGTTGGGCAGAAAATGCAGCAGGAACAAAAATAATGGAGAGTATTAGTTTTTTCATGATCAGATATTAGCAAATTGGATAGTATCGGGTAGAAGTATAGGATATATACTTCATAAAGAAACTTTACAAAGAAAAATAAATTTTCACATATAAACTATATGTTCTGCCAGGATATTAAAGGAAATCATTAAAAGTCTTAAGGATAATAATTTTCATTTTTATTTAAATATGAAGTCAACTATATAGTTGACTTCATATTTTTATTATATTTGTTATAAATAATACAGAGAATGGATTTTATTAAAACATTAGGATATAAGGCATTCGACAGCAGGCTTAAGAGAATTAGTGATCGGATGTCGCATGATGTAAGGAAACTATACAAAGAAATTGACATAGATATAGAGCCTAACTGGTATCTTATTTTTATGTTACTACAGAATAAAGGAGAGATCTCAATTGCAGATATTGCAGAATCTTTGGGTTATTCGCATCCGTCAGTAGTTGTTATTGTAAAAAAAATGTCAGAAAAGGATTATTTGCATATCCAAAAAGATAAGGATGATAAACGGAAACAACTGGTATCCTTATCGCCCAAAGCAACTGAAATATTACCCGAATTAGAACTAATCTGGCAAAGCTGCGAAAGTGCGATTTTAAAGCTTCTTTCGGATTACTTGGGTATTTTCTCTTATCTGGATGCTATAGATGCAGAGCTAAAAGCTAATTCCTTTTATAACAGATTTAAACAAGAATATCAAAAATCACTAAACACATGAGAACATTTATTTTTTTAGCCACATTGTTGTGTGCTAATATAATGCTGGTTTCTGCTACACCAACCAAAATCATGATAAGAGCAAAAGCCAGAGATGCAAAATTTATCGGAAGTTCGCTTGGAGGTGCTTACATTATTGTAAGGGATAAGACAAGCCAGAAAATACTTGCTGAAGGAAAAACTACAGGCGGGACGGGAAATACAGATTTAATAATGAAAAATACCAAAGCAAGAGGTGCCTCTATTACCGATGCCCAGACCGCGGGGTTTACAGCAAACATCGATATTAACGAACCTACTTTTGTAACGGTAGAAGTAATTTCTCCATTTAACAACAAACAGGCTCAGGCAAAGGTAAGCACCGAATTATGGGTAATCCCCGGAAAAGATATTTTAGGCGACGGGATTATACTGGAAATTCCAGGATACATTATCGATATACTAAAGCCCAGAACACATCAGTATATACCGTTGAAAACAATAAAAGATAAACCGTTTCAGTTCCAGGCAAATATTGTAATGATGTGTGGGTGTGTTATTGATAAAGGAGGCGTTTGGGATTCTGAGGAGATTGAAGTAAAAGGAATCTTAAAAAAAGACGGGAAATATGTAAAGGATATCAAAATGTCATGGATATCAACAAACCTTTTCGAAGGAGAAGATATGATTAACTCTCCCGGAAATTATGAACTAACATTGTACGCTTACCATGAAAAGACAGGTAATACCGGAGTAGATAAGGTAAATTATGTGGTTTATGAATAATAAACAATCAGTGTTTAGGCGAAAAATATTTCTGTTTTTAAATACTATATTGTTATTGAGTATTAGCTTTTTAGGTGCTTCGGTACGTTTTGAAACTAAAATACATAAGCTTGTTCAGGATTCTGTTGAAATAATTGTATCGCAGGAGGTTGCCGAATTAATGAAATCATCTGGTTATGAAATGATTTCCGGAGCTTTATATATTCGGGGGAAAGCATTTCAGTTTCATTATGGTAAGCTAAGTAATGGTAAAAAACCGGATACTAATACATTGTTTGAAATAGGATCTGTTACAAAAACTTATACAGGTTTATTATTGTCTCAGGCAGTTTATGATAAGAAAGTTAATCTGGATGAAGATATCAGAACTTATATTGAAGGTTCGTATCCTAATTTGATTATGAGCAATGGAAAGCCAATAACACTGCGACACCTTATTACTCATACATCAGGACTTCCTATGAATATTAATTGTATAGGTTTTGGACCAAAAATTGAAGAACAGTTGTCCTGTTTTAAATCTTTTTCAAGCAAAGCTTTTTTCCAGGCTCTAAAGGAGATAAAACTCAAGGATAACTCACATGACCAGTATAATTATTCTAATGCAGGTGTCCAGTTAGTTGGGTATATTCTGGAAAACACATATAAACTTCCATACAAAGCATTATTAGAAAAATATATTTTCTCCAGGTCAGGTGAACAAGAAACCTATTTTACAATAGAGAAGGTTTTGGATAAAAGATTATCTATCGGTAAAAATAGCGAGAAGAAGTTGATGCCATTAATAAACAATGGGTATCAATATGCAGGTGGTTTGAAATCTTCTACCAGTTCTATGCTTAACTATATCAGAATGTATTTAGAAAACGATGATCCGGTAATTATTCAATCTATGAATCTACTGAAAGGAAATATGCAGAATGGGAGAGCTTATGCATGGAATACATATAACTATAATCAGGATTACAAAATGCTATACCATAGTGGAGGAACATTAGGGCACTCCTCATGGATTGCCCTTTATCCAAATCAAAAGACAGGGTTATTTATGGTAACTAATATTTATACAAACGATTCACAGCGTGATCTTAATGAACTATCAAATAAGATTATTGACAGACTTAAGAAATTGAAAAAAAATTAAATTAATAGGTTTTCATGACAATGATACCATGTTGAGGTATTTTGAAAGTTTGCTGTTCACCGTATTTTCCCAGATTTTTGTGAAGCCATAAATCTCTGATCTTCGTATTTTGATTTAATCCCAGTTTGGAAGCGCCTAAAGTGTAACTAATTTCCTGGTTGCCACGATTCATAATTGCTATTGCTCTTTGGCCTTTAGTCAGCATCTTCTGCCAAACTTCTATATTTCCGTCAGTGATAATGTTTTGGGCTTGTTTGAAAGCTGTGTCCTGATTCAGTGCAATAATTTCTTTATTGGTAAGAATTTCGATAGTAGCTTTGGACATCGACCGAAGATCATTGCCTGCGAGCAATGGTGAATTCAATAAAGCCCACATGGAAAAATGTGTTTTGTCTTCATCATAACTCATTCCTCGTCCTACCTGAAGCATATCCATATCATTATAATGTCCTGCAGAAGCATAAGAATAGAGATTTTTATTAAGATCTATAATATGCAGAATGGAGGAAAACTTGGCACTAATATCTCCTGAAACTCTCCATGAATCAGCAATTTTAATAGCCCATTCTCCCGGAAACTGCCAACGGCAAACATTGAAAACAATATCAGGATCGATAGACTTTACTTTATTAATGATCTTGGTATATTCTTCTTGTTCATTTAATTTCATTTGCTCACCACCGCACCAATCGACTTTTATAAAATCATATTTCCATTCTTTGAAGAACAAGTCAGCATCCTGATCCAAATGACCATATAAGCCTACACCAAAACCTTGTTTGTCATTATCCCAGATGGAGCCACAAGTGTTTTTTCCGGCATCTGAGTAAATTCCGGCTTTTAGTCCTTTACTGTGAATATACGCAGCAAGACTCTTCATACCGGACGGGAATTTTTTATTATCGGTAATCAGGTTTCCTTTTTCATCTCTGCCACCAAAATAACCATCATCTATATTGATATATCGGTAGCCTGCCGCATATAATCCGGACGAGACCATGGCGTCAGCTTGCTCTTTAATCAGTTGTTCATTAATGTTTATGCGGTAATTATTCCAGCTGCTCCATCCCATAACAGGAGGTTTGGCTTTTTGAGAAAAGAGCACAGCACTCGTAAATAATGCCAAAGTGCAGACTGTTTTTCTGATTTGTGTATTCATGTTCATTAGTTTTTAGTAAAAATAGATTTTTTATAAGAAACATTAATGAAGCGAGTTAAATAAAAAATCCTTGTCGGATTTTGTACCACGACAAGGATTGTAAATATAAAGGTGAATTTCTTACTTCACCAGTTCTTCAAAAAGTTTATCAAAAGTCTTATCCAGATCTTTACTCTTTCCGGGATGAGGACGAGAGGTCTGAACAACAGCACTCCTTACAGCGGTAAGCCAGCGGAAGCGTTCTGGTATCTCCAATAAAGCAATAGGACCTCCGCTTTTGTCACCTTTAGCAATATTCTGAAAACTGATCAGATTCTGAGTAATATCTTCGTAATCCAGTTTACTGTGCATTAAAGCAAACTTGTCCGGGCAGAGATGAAACTCCACACGAATGTATTTTTCTTTCTTGGAAAACATAACCAGTCCGATGTTGAAAAATTCCTCTCTCTCAACCTTTGGCACTAAGCGTATTACTGCGTATTCGTATATTTTATCCTCTTGCATTTTTAGCTTCGTTTACAAAGATTTCAGAATTTTCTAATCGGGTTTTCAGGAACTGGAAGTAAACTTCTCTTATCTCTTCCGGAGTTTCGTCGGCATCATTCCAGTGTAACCAATCTTCAGGGATAAGATTTACAATTTCCCTGAAAACATCATCGTTCAGTTTTTCTTTAGCAAACTGATTAGCCTCATTCAGCATGGATGCTTGAGGAAGTAAAACGTGATCTTTTACGTACTTAAATGGTGTTTTGGCTGCAGCATCAAAATTCTGCCAGGAGTGGTGGAAATAAAAAGAAGCACCATTGTCTATTATCCATAGCTCCTTATGCCACATCAATAGATTCGTATTTTTAAATGTACGGTCTATATTAGTGATAAATGCATCCAACCATACGATTTTGGAAGCCAGAAGCGGATCTATTTTTATAGTAGAATCATAAGCAATAGCACCTGAAAGGAAATGCAACCCAAGATTGAGTCCTTCACTGGCCTTTAGAAGATCCTGAATTTCTTCGTCACCTTCGCTTCTCCCGAAATCAGCATCCAGATTTACAAATACAAGTTCCGGAATCTTTAATCCCAGTACCTCTGTTATTTTTCCACCCAGTAATTCGGAAATCAGCATCTTTACTCCATGGCCAGCACCACGGAATTTCAGTACATATTTAAAATCATCATCGGCTTCTGCCAGTGCAGGAAGAGAGCCGCCTTCCCGTAACGGCAGAATATAGCGCATTACAGTAACAGTCCTTATGTCTAACATGATACAAAAATAGTTCTTTTTAGTTTACAGTTGCCAGATTAGAGTCTTGAGTAATGAGCAATAAGCAATGAATCATGTGACAGATAATAAAAAATATTGCTATATCAATCGCTTCATACTCAGAAAACAGGATCCAATGTATTATAGCAAACTAATAACTCTTAACCGAAGACTAGTAACTATTTCTTATCTTTGTTTTATGGATGCAACACAAGACAAAAGGCTCTTTCTTATCGATGCCTACGCAATGATTTTCCGTGGATATTATGCTTTAATCAGAAGTCCGAGATTAACAAGCAAAGGGATGAATACCTCTGCAATCTTTGGATTTACTAATTCATTAATAGAGCTTATAAAAAGAGAAAAGCCAACACATCTTGCTGTTGTATTTGATGTGGGAGGTAAAACCCTGCGCCATGATGACTTTGAAGAATACAAAGCCAATCGTTCCGAAACACCGGAGGCTATTAAAATAGCAGTTCCGTACATCCATCAGATTCTGGAAGCGATGCATATTCCTATTCTCGGAGTAGAAGGTTATGAGGCCGACGATGTTATAGGTACCCTTTCTTATAAGGCCGAGAGTGAAGGCTATAATGTATACATGGTAACACCAGATAAGGATTTTGCCCAGCTGGTTACAGACCGTGTGAAAATATACAAACCCGGAATGAAAGGTGGAGACATCGAAATTCTGGGTGTAGAAGAAGTAAAAGCAAAATACGATATTCAGGATCCTAAGCAGGTAATTGACTTCCTGGCAATGATGGGGGATAGTGTAGATAATATCCCGGGACTGGAAGGTGTTGGTGAAAAAACAGCTAAAAAGTTCCTGCAGGATTATGGTAGTATAGAAAATCTTTTGGCAAATACAGCTGATTTGAAAGGAAAGCTGAAAGAAAAAGTAGAAGCAAGTGCGGAAAGAGGTATACTCTCCAAAAAATTGGCGACGATTATGATCGATGCTCCAATAGATTTCCATCAGGAGCAATACGATCTGGAAGCACCTGATTTTGAAAAAGTAAAAGAAATATTCGAGGAACTGGAATTCCGTAGATTATATGAAAATATGTACCGTGCTTTTGCTCCGAAAGGAGAACCGGTACAGGCAACAGCTGAAGAGACCGTGAAGAAAGTTTCGCCACAGGCAGAGCAGCTTAATTTATTCTCAAGTTTTGACGAGCTGGATGCAGCAACCTCTTCTAAAAAAGATATTAAAACCAACGACCATTTATATCAGTATGTAGATTCGCCAAAAGCGCTTTCGGTATTGGTGAGAAATCTTTTGGAAAAACCTGCATTAGCCTTCGATACAGAAACTACTTCCTTGAATGAGTTGGAAGCACAGCTAATTGGTGTTTCTTTCTCTTATAAAAAAGGCTTGGCTTATTATATTCCGATGCCGGAAGATAAGCAGGAAGCACAAGTTCTTTTGGATATTATGCGTCCGGTTTTCGAGAAAGAAGACCAGATAAAAATCGCCCATAATCTAAAGTTTGACTATAAAGTACTTCACCAGCAAGGTGTTGAGGTGAAGGGAAAACTTTTTGATACAATGATAGCTCATTACCTGCTAAGTCCGGACGGACGTCATGGTATGGACTATCTGTCCGAAATGTATCTGGATTATATACCGGTTTCTATTGAAACTTTAATCGGGAAAAAAGGTAAAAAACAAGGCACATTAAGAGATGTGAGCGTAGCTGAGCAAACAGCTTATGCAGCAGAAGATGCTGATGTTACTTTCCAGTTATATGAGTTGTTTGCCCCGCAGTTGAAATCCGAAAACCTGGAGAAACTTTTTACTGAGGTAGAAATGCCGTTGGTAAATGTTTTAGCACGTATGGAGCTTGCCGGAGTTTCGTTGGATAAAGATTGGCTGGCGCAGGAAAGTATAGATTTGGAAAGCGACCTTAAGAAATTAGAGCAGGAAATATTTGAACTTTCCGGTGAAGAGTTTAATATGAACTCTCCGCGTCAGTTAGGAGATATTTTGTTTGAGAAGATGCAGCTTGATCCAAAGGCAAAGAAAACCAAAACCGGACAATATGCAACTTCTGAAGATATCCTACAAAAACTGGCTTCTAAGCACGAAATTATTAAACATATATTGGAATACCGTCAGTTGCAAAAGCTGAAATCTACCTATGTAGATGCTTTACCTACACAGATTGATGCCCTTGACAACAGAGTACATACCAATTTTTCACAAACTACTGCTGCTACCGGACGTTTAGCAAGCGTTAATCCTAACCTACAGAATATTCCGATCCGTACACTTCGTGGCCAGCAAATTCGTGGTGCTTTCGTTGCCGGAGAAGGGAAAAAGCTGATCTCTGCCGATTATTCTCAGATAGAGTTGAGACTAATTGCTGAGATAAGTGGAGAGAATAACATGCTGGAAGCTTTTAATCAGGGAGCGGATATTCATGCTTCTACGGCGGCTAAGCTATTTAAAATCCCGATTGAAGAAGTATCTAAAATACAAAGAAGCCAGGCAAAGACTGTAAACTTTGGTATTATATATGGTCAGGGAGCTTTTGCATTGGCAGAGCAAACCGGACTTTCCCGTTCAGAAGCAAAAGCGATGATCGATGCTTACTATGAGACTTATCCGAGACTTCGTGAGTATATGGACGAGCAGGTGAAGAAAGCACGTGATCTAGGTTATGTAGAAACTATTCTGGGCAGAAAACGACACCTTACCGATATCAATTCCAATAATTTTGTTGTACGTGGGCATGCAGAACGTAATGCTGTAAATGCGCCAATACAGGGAAGTGCTGCTGATATTATAAAACTGGCAATGATTAGAATCGATCAACAGTTGGATGAAAAGAAAATGAATACCAAAATGCTGCTTCAAGTACATGATGAATTGGTGTTTGAATCTCCGATAAGTGAGATTGAAAAAGCATCAAAGCTTATCAAAACGGAAATGGAAAGCGCATATCCTACAAAAGTGCCGTTGGTGGTAGAAGTAGGAGTAGGAGATAACTGGCTGGAAGCACACTAATCGTAATCCCAAAATATAGGGATAATGAGATAGCGTTCCTCCGGAACGCCCAAAGCGTTAATAATGGATCTACAGAGATAAGGTTCCTAATGGAACCACTCTTAGTTATAGTGATCTATTGCTATATTTAAGTTGTTGTAATATTAAAAAGAAGAAGGAAAAGTAAGTTTTAAAGAATACTCCGGAGGAGTATTACCTGTGTAATAAATATGCTAAAAAGATAAAGTGTTCCGGAGGAACATTATCTACCTAAAAATATAGAAATGGCTAATACCTATTCACAAATATATATTCAGTTGGTCTTTGCTACTAAGTTTAGAGAAAATCTTATTTCGGAAAAAATAAGAGATGAGGTTGAAAAATACATTTGTGGTATATTCAGTAATAAGGGACAGAAGGTAATTGCTATTTATGCAAATCCGGATCATATTCATATTTTCTTTTCTTATAAGGATTTAAAAATTTCAATTCCCGATCTGGTAAAGACAGTAAAGGTAGAAACAACTAATTTTATTAACGATAACAAACTTTGCAGAGGCAGGTTCTTATGGCAGGAAGGTTACGGAGCTTTCTCATACTCTAAAAGTCAGGTAAAGGATGTGACTAATTATATTTTGAATCAGAAAATACATCATCAGAAAAAAAGCTTTAAAGAAGAATATACTGAGCTTTTAACAAAATTTGAAATTGATTACAAGGATGAATATTTATTTGATTTTTTTGATTGACTTTCTTTTGTAAGCAGCATTTCAAAGTAACATTCTAAATTTTACTAATCACAATCTAAAAAAAGGTTCCAACTAATACCTCACTAAATAATAAACTATTTTTTACATGAAATTTCTTATTGTTATCCCGACACATAATGAAGAAGAGAACATTTTACGGTGCTTGGATTCACTTCGAAAACAATCTTTTCAGGACTTTTCGTGCATTGTTGTTAATGATGGTTCTACAGATAATACCAGAGCCCTTGTTGAAGATTTCATAGAAAATATAAGGCATAGCGGAGTAGAGTCTTCTACATTTACGCTTCGTAATCTGCCTAAATCTGAGCATCAGCCCGGAGCGAAAGTAGTAAGAACCTTTAATAAAGGGTTGGAAGGTATCTCTCTGGACAATTATGACATTGTTTGTAAGTTCGATGCTGATATTATATTTCCGGAAAATTATCTTGAGCATGTACAACAAGCATTTCAAGATAATTCAAAATATGGCTTAGTAGGAGGACTATTGTATATCGAGCGGGATGGAGAATGGGTATATGAAGGGAACTCTAATAAAAATCATGTAAGAGGTCCAATGAAGGCTTATAGAAAAGAATGTTTTCTTGAAACCGGAGGATTAAGGGAAACTTTGGGTTGGGATAATATTGATTCTGTTTTATTAGAAAGTCTAGGTTGGAAAGAAGTGGTTTTATCAGAATTGCATGTGAAATTACTCAAAGTAAAAGGAAAAGATTATTCTGTAAAGCAATCCGATTATTATGGCAGATACTTCTATTTTTTAGGATTGAAAAGGGTATTGGCCTACATCGCAGCTTCTAAGGAAGCCATGAAAAATAAATCAGTTTCATTTTTTTTCCAGATTATCAAGTCTTATGAAGATTGTCGACATAAAAAATATGAATTAAAGATCTCCAAAGCCGAGCAAGAAATAATTAATGCTCAGCGTTGGAAAGCTTTTAAGAAAAAATGGTTTAAGATATAATATGCTTAATTTGTTGCAGTTAGTTCTATAACGCTGCTTTTCAGACTGCCATTCAAAAACCAAGGAAGTCCAATTTTCATTAAATAATCTCCTGAGAAAGACTTTCCGTTTTGTGGAAGCTGTGGCTTGCTTTCATTTTCCAGATTTAGTTCTTTTAATACATAATTTTTATTAGGATCAAGTCCCTGGAATAGTATTGGAGCAAAATAATCACCTAATTGAGTATGCAGGTTGTATGTATAGAGCACAGCTTTATTTTTGGTTTTATCAGTAAGCATCCATGCTGCATAATGATTGTTATAAGGAGCTATTAATCGGTACATCTCACCGGTATTAATTATATCCTGTATACTTTTATAATTTTTCAGAGCATTCTGTGACAATTTTAATTCCTCTGCTTTCATCTCTTCGATTCTTATGTCAAATCCTAATTTGCCACTCATAGCAACATCCAGTTTGAATTTTAAAGGCTGTTTACCCCAACTCGTTACATGGGCGCACTGTATTCCCATTGGAAAGAAATAAGAATACCCATACTGAATAAAGATTCGTTGTAAAGGATCTGTATTATCACTTGGCCAGAATTCATTCGTATACTTTAATCCACCATATTCTGCACGGCCGCCACCACCACTACACCACATTAGTTCTGTATCCGGGTATTTCTGACGGATGCGTTCCAAAACTTTATAAAGACCTAAGGTATAATCTATATAAAGGTTATTTTGTTTATCCTTCAGATAATCTGAAAATGCGTTGGTCATATAGCGGTTACAATCCCATTTGATGTAAGCAATATCAGGATTCTCCTGGAGAATATTGTCTACTACTTTAAAGACATGTTCCTGTACCTTAGGATTGGATAAATCCAGTACTAGCTGTGTCCTTCTTAGATTTTCGTCTCTGTTTGGAAGTTTCAGAATCCAGTCGGGATGTTTTTCATAGAGCTCACTTTTGGGATTTACCATTTCCGGCTCTACCCATATCCCAAATTTCACATTGTGTTTTTTAGCCTCTTTCACAAGGAATGGAAGGCCATTCGGGAGCTTTTTCTTATTTACTTCCCAATCGCCAAGTCCGGCATCATCATTGTTTCTCGGGTATTTATTTCCAAACCAGCCATCATCCAGAAGAAAGACATCCACTCCCAAATTTTGTGCATCTCCCAGAAGGCTGGTTAGCTTTTGTTCGTCGAATTTAAAATAAGTAGCTTCCCAGTTGTTCAGTAAGGTCGATTTATTCTCTTTACCTTTATAAATTCCGTAATTGGTTGCCCATTGGTGAAGGTTTCTGGAAGCCTGCCCTTTTCCGGAATAGGAATAAGTATAGATAAAAGATGGTGTTGTAAAGGTGGTATTTGGTATCAGAGTATAATCTGAAGCATAATTATTAATGCCGGGTAGAACCTGCAGTAGGTTGCCAAAATCTTCGCTATACTTAATGTTTTCAAAGCCTAGGCTGAAATTACCACTCCAGGCAAGAGTCCCAGCCAGTACTTTTCCGTTCTCTTCACCAGCTGGCTGGTCTATAGAGAGCATAAAAGAAGGTAAATCGAAATTGGTAGCCCGTGTTCCCAGCTTAGATTCTATATGATGAATTCCTTCAGGTAAAAGATTCTCTTCCATGCGCATTTCATTGGCCCAGTCACCGAAGAAATGTGTCAGGTAATAGTTTTTTGAAGAGAGTTGAAGAAAAGCTGAAGTAAAATGCTTTAGTGTAATGGCCTTTTTTTCCTGATGCTTAATTTCTGTCCATTGTTCAATAACATTTTCATTTTTATAAGCTTTAAAATGTAGCGTAATATAAAACGGATACTGAGGATCTTTAAGCTGAATTTGCGTCGTCTGAATATTGCCTTCGGTTTTGGTACTGTGATTAATGTACTGAAGTTCCAGCGACGGATTATTATCTGAATGAACAACACCAAGCGAAGGTTCACGAACAGGCCCAGAACCCTGAGTAATAATAGCCGGTAGATTGTTTGGCTTTTTTAGAGTGTAATCGGAAGTATTGGCTAGTGCCTGACCGAAATATAGCTGCGTAAGTTGCTTTTTTGCATTTGTTGTATAGACTAATGCTGTATTCTGTGTAGAGATTACGATCGTGGGTGTTTTGTCCTGAGCCTGCAGCCATCCGAAACAGAGGGCCATGCAGCTAATAATGAATGAACAGAGTGTTCTCATGTAATTTTATATTTATGAAGTCTATGGTTATTTCGAATAAAGATAAATAAAAATATATCTACAGGTGTTTAGATTTTAAAAAATAGATAAATATATCTCAGCAAATGATAAATATCCTGAAAAAAATAATGCTATTAAATAAAGCAATTTCTTAATTTTGTCTATTAAACTAATACGTATTGAAGAACATTGCCTATATTGAACTGGATACCCACGCAGAACTCGCCACTAATTTTATAGAGCTTACAAGAGATTCCCAATATTTACATGTAGAATATTTCTTTTCCCGAAAAATATTGGACAGGATAAATGAGAAAGGAAGCCATGTGATCCATGCAGAAGCAGCAACACTCTTGAAAGAATTAGACGGGCGAAAATTTGATGCAGTAATTATAGGAACAGCACATCGCTATTTCAATGTTTTTGAAGAGGTCGCAAGAAATTATCCAACCTTCATTATAGCGCATAACCTCAATTTTATTAAAGCTCCCAAGTCTGATATTTTCAGGAGTATCTTCAAACAGGACCGCTCGTTCAGGATAAAACTATGGCTGAAAGAAGGTTTGATGAAAAAGGATAAACTTTACAGCGAAGCGAAATCGTTGTTTATTCTGGATGAAAATATTGATGAGTTACAATACCCTTATGAATTAAAATGGCTGCCGCTGTTGTTTACAAAAGATATAAACCAAAAGGTGCTTTCTAACAGAGTTGTTATCCCTGGAAATGTAGATCAGCGAAGACGCAATTACAAGAGAATTTTTAATAAAATAAAATACTTCCACGGAAACTATACGTTTAGCTTTTTAGGAAGGGCAGAAGGAAGAGAGCTGGACAAACTGAAAAGAGTATCGCAGAGCCTGCCGGATCATATAAATATTGAATATTACGATTCCAGAGTTTCCAATGAAGAGTTTGAACAGAAGATGCAGGCTGCAGAAGTATTGTGGTGTCCAATACAGAAAGAAACCAAATTCTTTAGCATTCCGGAAATCTATGGAAAGACAAAGATGTCCGGAAATATAGGTGATGCAATTAAGTATGCAAAACCTGCCATTTTCCCTAAAAGCTATTCTGCCAGCTATTCCTTTATTTTTAAAGAAAAAAGAGATATCGAGAAACAAATCTCCGAAATTAAGAACAAACACTACGACTTCGATAGTTTTGAAATAAATCTTGTCCGCAGGAAGCTGGAATATTTGTTGAGCAATCTTTGATTTTTTCCAAAACTTTTATCAAGAATTTGAAAATAAAAACGAATTCTGCTATATTTGTTAAATATTTCTTAAAATGAGTTTGTACAGCCGACTAGCAGAAAATTTGATGTATCTCTCGCCTTCGTATTACAAACAAAGGTTTTTTAAGAAACTGAATAATATCAGTCTCCAGAATGTTCTGGAAAGGGGCGTAGAGCCGGAGCTGATATGGATAAAAGAATTTCTTCCGAAAGATGCTGTTTTCTTTGATGTAGGAGCCAATGTAGGTACTTATATTTATACTCTGGAAGGACATCTGAAACCAGAGAATATTTACGCATTCGAACCCAATCCTTTACTTTTCAAACGCCTGAAAAGACTTTTCCCAAAAGTGAATATTTCATCATATGCTCTTTCTAATAAAAATACAAAAGCACAATTCAAGATACCTGTAATAAAAGGGCACAGCAATGCTGCGCGCGGAACATTGCAAACTGAATTGAAAGAGAATGGTGAGGAAAAAACGATTACCACAACGGTAATGGTAAAGAGGTTGGATGACTGGGCTGAGAAAAATGTAATTGACCGTATAGATTTTATAAAAATAGATGTTGAAGGAAACGAAACCTATACTGTTGCCGGAATGATAGACACAATCCTTCGTCTGAAGCCGGTACTAATGATAGAAATCGAACAAAGACATCATAAAAGACCTATCTGGGATTATATCCGTTATTTTGAACGTTACGGATACAATGCCCATTATCTTGATCGTACCAGTTTTGAATTGGTACCCTTAACTGAGAATGTATGTATGCAGCAAAGTGAATATAATGAAAAGGACAAGCAGCGGTATATTAACAATATAATTTTCCTGCCTAAATAATGAGTGTTGTAGCAAGACAGAGTTTTAAGTACTCTATAGTTGGATATTTAGGTTTTCTGTTGGGAACCCTTTCTGCTGTTTTCGTTTTTCCACTTGATATGGATTATTACGGAAAACTTCGGTATATTCTATCAGCAGCAGAAATAGTACTTCCGTTCATTGTATTTGGTTTATCCTATGCCAATGTAAAATTCTTTTTACATACCAAGAAAGAAGGAAAACAGCAAAACTTGCTGACTCTGTCTCTTTTGATGGTACTTTTGAACTTTGTACTGTTTACTTTGTTTTTATTTCTGGTCAATATGATCAGACCGGATTTGAAAAACTGGGAACTGTTTGAAAACTTCTGGAGATATAAGGCTATAATTATTCCGATGATTCTGATCCTGGCGGTTAGCCAGATATATAATAAGTATATATCGAATTATAAAAGAATTGTTGTACCCAATATTTTCGAAAATATTTTCCCTAAAATAGCCAACCTTGGAGCTTTTGTTTTGTTTTTCTTCATGGGAGTACCAGAGAAGCCTTCAATGCTTTTCTTTTTAGGTATGTTTGTTTTAGCACTTTTTGGCTATCATATATACCTGAATAAACTGGAGAAATTCAAGCCAGACTTTTCAGTAGATTATATTAAAAAAGATAATTTCTGGAAGGAAGTACTCAACTATGGATTTTATGGATTCCTTGGTAATATAGGAAACTATCTTTCCCTTCGTATTTCCAGTGTTATGATATCCAGTTATATGGATTTTAAAGATAACGGAGTATACGGGATCATTATAGCCGTTACTTCTGTTCTTACTATTCCTCAGATGGGGCTGTATAATATTTCAGCACCTATGATCAATAAACATTTGGAAAATGATGAAATGGAAGAGCTGAATGTATTCCATCAGAAAACATCTCTGTCTTTATTGTTTTTGGGATTGGTATTATTTTCCTGCGTTTTGGTAGGCTATCCTTATCTGACGCATTTAATTAAAAATGGTTTTGAACTACGCGCTGCAGAGCCTGTTTTGTGGATTACCGGGATAGGATTAATGTTTGATCTTGCGACAGGTTTCAACGGACAGATTATATCCATGTCCAAGTACTACCGCTACAATATTGTAGTAACGTTATTTTTGGCGGTAATAAATATAGGCCTTAATTTTTATTTTCTTAAATATACCAACATGGGGCTTTCGGGAGTAGCATTGGCTACAACCATTTCTCTTGCCTTATATAATATTGCTAAAATCGTTTTCAATTTCTGGAAGTTCAAAGTACATCCTTTTTCTATAGAAATGTTGTATGCTGTGGTGTTGTGCTTCCTGGTTGTTTCCATGGTGATTCTATTGCCTAATACAGGATCCAACCTGCTGAATCTTTTCTATAAACCTGCAGTAGTACTTATATTAATAGCTATTGCCAACCATTACATGAAGATTGTTTCATTGGATAAATATTTAAACCGAGATTTCTTTAAGAGTATTTCAAAATTTTAAGTAAATTGCGTTAAACTAAAAACGATAACGCATGATTCTTAAAAAAACGACAATTATGGCTTTTGCCATAATGGCATTTGGCCTTGGCGCGCAGTCACGAAAGGCACAGATGGGCAAGTTGGTAACTGAAAATTTTAAATTTGCAGACCAACAATTCAAATACCTTATGAAAGGACTTCCCGACGACAAAGTTCCACAAACTTACGATGCTAAAAGTGGTAAAGTTGTGAACTATGAAAGAACTTGGTGGTGTACAGGGTTTTATCCGGGATCTTTACTTTATGTATACGAGGAGACTAAGGATCCTGTAATGCTGAAGGAAGCGGAAAGAGTTCTGAAAATTATTGAACCCAATCAGACTTTTACAGGAAACCATGATTTAGGCTTTATGATGTATTGTAGCTTTGGTAATGCATACAGAATTACCAAAAATCCAGAATACAAAAAAGTAATCTTTAATTCTGCAGAGGCGCTATCTACCCGTTACAGACCTTCTATCCATGCAATTCAGTCCTGGAATAAAAATGCAAGATTCGACTGCCCTGTTATTATCGATAACATGATGAATCTTGAAATGCTGAATTGGGTGAGCCAAAACGGAGGTGATAAAAAATACCAAGAGATAGCGGTTACTCACTCCAATACGACAATGAAGAATCACTATCGTCCGGATTACAGCTCTTATCATGTATTGGATTATGATCTGAATACAGGTGAGGTTATAAAGAAAAAAACATGGCAGGGATATTCTGATGAGTCAGCATGGTCTCGTGGACAATCTTGGGGATTATATGGTTATACGATGATGTATCGTTTTACTAAAGATCCAAAGTATCTGGATTTTGCCAACAAAATTGCCAATTTCATTCTGACAAACCCGAATTTACCAAAAGATAAGATTCCATATTGGGATTTTAATGCACCGGATATCCCAAATGCACCACGCGACGCTTCTGCAGCAGCACTTATGGCATCTGCTTTCCTGGAATTGGGGCAGTATACAAAAGGAAAAGAGCGCCAAAAATATCTTGATAATGCTGAGCAAATATTAATTAACCTTTCCAGCCCGGCTTACAGAGCTAAACTTGGTGAAAACGGAGGTTTCCTGCTTATGCATAGCACTGGAGCATTACCATTGAAATCAGAGATAGATGTTCCTTTGGTATATGCAGATTATTACTTCCTTGAAGCTTTGAAGCGTTATAAAGACTGGTATTTGTAGAACTTTGCAGAATATAAAATGAAAGCATTTACATTATTGACAATAGGCTTTGCAGGGGTACTGACTTTTGCACAGACCAAGCCATTGCTAAAGTTGCAATTAGCCAATGGACTTGCGGTTGAAAGAAAACAACAGTCGGTTGAAGTTTCAGCAGCTACAGTAGCAGGAATAAAAAATAAAACATTTGTTGTTAAAAGCAATCAGACAGAGATTCCATATCAGTGGCTGTCAGACGGGAAGCTTTTATTACAAGCAGACTTTAAGCCTAATGAAAAAAAACAGATAAGCTTCACAGAAGGAACTCCGTCTCAGAATGAAGCTAAAGTTTACGGGCGCTTTGTTCCGGAAAGATATGACGATTTTGCATGGGAAAATGATAAAATTGCTTTTCGTATGTATGGTAAGTCTCTGGAGAAAGTCCCTAATCAGAATGCATGGGGGATGGATGCCTGGTCTAAACGTACCAATAGATTGATACTAGATGAATGGTATAAACTAAACAATTATCATAAAGATAATGGTGACGGATTAGATTTTTTCCACGTTGGAAGCTCTCTTGGCGCAGGAGATATATTGCCATTTATCGGGGATAAGTTTACCTATTTAGGAAATTATCAGAGTTATAAGATAACAGAGAAAGGACCGCTTAGGTTTACTTTTCAGTTAGAGTATCCAGAAGTTAATGTGGATGGATATAAAATTGCAGCAGCAAAAAAAGTAAGCCTTGATGCCGGATCTCAACTCAATAAAGTTGAGGTTACATATACATTTAGTGGACAGTCCACACTTCCTGTGTTTGCAGGTCTTGTACACTGGGACGGGAAAGGTGAAAAGACGGTGGACGATACCAAACATATTGCCGCTTACTGGCCGGAAGATTCCAAAGATGGTATTGTAGGCACAGCAGTAATCTTCCCGGGATCTAAAGTAAAGATTCAGAATACCCTGAAACATTTGGGAGAAAAGGCTATCCTAAAGAATAATCAGAAGTTCACATTTTATAGTGGCGCAGTATGGAGTAAGGCAGGGCTGATTACCAATAATGAAAGTTGGGTAAAATACTTAGAGCAGTTTGCTAATAAATCTATAAATCCTGTAAAGGTTACCAAAATGTAAAAATCGAAAGGTCAGAAGAATTCTTCTGACCTTTCTTTCACCAAATAAATAAAACATTATATTATAAACTAACTGATTATAAAAAAAGCAGTTTATAGATATAGTATTTTGTTACCAGCCTTTTATAGCGCCACCTTTAAATGCTTTTTCAGCAGCTTGTTCTACGGCTTTAGACTGATACGCTTTTACAAAATTCTTTACTTTTTCCGAGTCTTTATTATCCTCTCTTGCAACGATTACGTTCATATAGGCAGATTCCTTATCTTCCTTTAGTAATCCGTTTTTATCCGGATCCAATCCTGCCTGCGCTGCAAAATTGTTATTGATTACAGCTATTGTGACATCCTTATCATCCAATACTCTTGGAAGCTGTGGTGCTTCTATCTCTACAATTTTTAACTGCTTCGGATTCTCCGTAATATCGGTTACTTTTGGTAATAATCCAACGTTATCCTTCAGTTTTAACAATCCATTTTTTTGCAGTAGTAACAACGAGCGTCCTCCATTGGTTGGATCATTTGGGATGACAATGGTACTACCATTTTGCAGCTCAGCGATGTTTTTTATTTTTTTAGAATATGCTACAATAGGAAATACAAAGGTTTTCCCTACAACAGCCAATTTATAACCTCGTTGTTTAGACTGTTCGGTTAGGTATGGAACGTGCTGAAACGCATTTGCATCAAGATCACCGTTATTTAAAGCTTCATTCGGAAGTACATATTCTGTGAAAGAAACCAGTTCTACATCCAGATTGTATTTCTCTTTTGCTTCTTTCTTTGCAGCCTCAGCCAGATCTCTTTCCGGACCAGAAGCAATCCCCACCTTAATATAATTAGGATTGTCTTTTTTAGCGTTTGTGCAGGAATATAAAAATAATAAAGCTATAGTAATTAAACTCAGAAGTGTAAATCTTTTCATTCTCTTGATTTTATCTATGATTGAATTTTTTAGAAAGTCTGTCACCTGTAAACTGGATAACAAATACCAGGGCTATAAGCAATAGTAATACTGTATTCATAATAGTCGCATTATAGCCTATATATCCATACTGATATCCAACTTGACCCAGTCCCCCGGCACCTACGGCACCTCCCATTGCAGAATAACCTACTAATGTTATCAGCGTAATTGTAGCATTGTTAATTAATGAAGGCAATGCCTCTGGAAGTAAAACTTTGCTGATAATTTGCTGTGGACTTGCCCCAAGAGCTCTTGCCGTTTCGATAAGTCCATTTGGAACCTCCAAAAGGCTATTTTCTACCAGTCTTGCAATAAACGGAGCACAACCTATACTTAAAGGAACCAAAGCGGCCCAGATTCCAATGGAGGTCCCCACGAGTACTCTTGTAAAAGGAATCATCCAGACAATAAGTATAATAAAGGGAATAGATCGGAATACATTAACCAAAACAGAGAGAAAACGATTATAAAAACTGTTTTCAAGCAATTGACCCTTTCGGGTAAGAAATAATACTATGCCTAAAGGTAGGCCCAGCAGGAAACCGAAAAATCCTGAAACTATCGTCATGAAAATGGTTTCCCAAAGCCCTTTTAGGAGTAATGAAAGCGTAATCTGATCAAACATATCCTTTTATAGTATTTTGAATATTATTCTGATTGAAATACTGGATGGCTTTTGTATTTTCCTCATTATTGCCCTGAAGGTGTAATAACATTTTCCCGAAATTTGCTTTGCCCATATATTCAACATCTGCGGTGATGAGTTTATACGGAATCTTGTAGTCACTGTAAACGACTGACAATAATTCTTCGAACGGTATATTACCGTTCAGCTCAATTTCTACTAGCGGGAACAATCCCGCTGCAGCCTCTTCCTGTAATCTTTTACTTATCGATTGCGGTATATTCATTGTTTTAACTGTTATAAATTGTTTTATGATAGGGTGTTCTTTATCAGATATTATTTCATCCAAAGTTCCTTTGGTAACTAATTTTCCTTTGTCTATTACGGCAACATGATTGCATATTGATTTTATAACTTCCATTTCATGAGTGATCAGTAAAATAGTAATTCCCAGGCGTTTATTAATATCCTGTAGTAGTTGCAGAATAGACTGTGTAGTTGCAGGGTCAAGGGAACTTGTCGCTTCATCACATAACAGTAGGAAAGGATCATTTGCTAGAGCTCTTGCAATGGCTACACGCTGCTTTTGCCCGCCAGAAAGACTTTTTGGGTAATCATTTGCTTTGTCCTCTAGTCCTACTATTTTCAAAAATTCATTTACTTTTCTGTTAATTTCTGTTTTACTTACATGATCCAGTTCAAGTGGCAGTGCAACATTATCAAAAACTGTTCTGGAGGAGAGAAGGTTGAAATGCTGAAAAATCATTCCTATCTTTTTTCTCTGTTCTGCCAGTTGTTTAGAACTTAACTTTAATAAATTGATTCCGTTTACAATAACTTCTCCTTCATCTGGCTTTTCCAGGAGATTTATACAACGTATAAGTGTACTTTTTCCTGCTCCCGAAAAGCCTATAATTCCAGTAATATCTCCTTGTTCAACTTCCAGACTTATATTATCAAGGGCTTTAAAATGCTTTTTTTTATTTTGAAATGTTTTAGATATGTTCTTTATTTTGATCACTGATTTTCAGTTTTAATTGCTGTTTATTAATAAAAAAATCCGCCGAACGTATCGGTGGATTTCTTGTATATCTTTTTATTTTGACATCTGTTTAATCACCTGATACAACCGGACATGGCATTGCCATACAAAGACACATTATCATTGTGGACTTATTATTATATCTGATGATAGTTTTGTTCATTTTTATATGCTTTGAATTTGTTGTCACAATTATTTCTGATGCAAATATAAATATTCTTTTTATATATCCTAGTAACTTGATAGAATTTATTATTTTAATTTTTATTCATGTTTCAGAAACTTACAGAACAAAATTATTCACTGATAGGGGTTAACAATTTTTAGTTGCCGACTTAAATAATTAAGAAATGTTCTTTTGCTGTAAAAGAATTGATTAGAATTTGCATTTTTTTATCTCAAGAGTTAAACTTTGTTAATCTGTGTTGGTTATTTATAAATCTAGGTGTACATTTGCGGCTTTAAAATGAGAAACTTTTTAGTGTTTTTACTGACGGGGCTATTTTTACTCTTTGTAGTGGAGAGCAGGCTTCACGTAAGAACATTTCAAAATTGCAAACTTGCACATTCTCATCACCATCTTCCTAAAAAGGCAAATCATCTGAATCAGACCTACGAAAAGTTTTCAATTCAGCAGTCTTCTGATGACACAGGAAATAACAGCCCTTTTGAACTTAGCGAAAACGATTTTCAGTTCTCAGCAGACTTCCAGACTATTATAGTACTGGCCAGTGTATTTAGTTTTGTATGCTTATTAGGACTACTGCGCTATGAACGGCGAAATCTCACCGCTTACAACTTTGTTGTAAACCTTTCTACAATTAAAAAATTCATTCTGATTCGTTCTATCAGAATTTAAACATTCTTTTTCCGCTTGATTTCTGTTTTTATTAGAAACAGGAAGCATTTTGTAATGTGTTTTTGGTAATGAACACTTTATAACATTCGCTATTACCATTTTATTTCCGTTTAAAACATTAACGCTTTATAAGCTCTGAAAATTATGATGAAAAGAGTTACCTCAGGCATTGCACTAAGCATACTCCTGTTGGCCATTGGCTGTAATAAGAAAAAAGAAGAAAAAGAAGAAACTGTTATTTACCCTGTAACTTCTCCTGTAGTGAAGGATACGGTAATTAACAAAGAATATGTTGCACAGATTCAGTCAGTGAAAAATATTGAAGTCCGTGCTCAGGAAAAAGGATTTCTTGAGAAAATTTATGTAGATGAAGGACAATATGTGCATGCAGGACAAACTCTGTTCAGGATTATGCCTCAGATTTATCATGCCGAATTATTAAAAGCAAAAGCAGAAGCACAGCAGGCAACGATTGAACTGCAGAATGCTAGTACATTAGCTAATAATAATATCGTTTCCAAAAATGAAAGAGCAATGGCAAAAGCCAAGCTGGATGCTGCCAATGCTGAAGTGAAGCTGGCTCAGATTCATTTGTCGTTTACAGATGTTAAAGCGCCATTTTCGGGTATAATAAACAGACTTCCTCTGAAATTAGGAAGCCTTATCAATGAAGGAGATCTTTTGACATCTTTATCTGATAATACAAGTATTTATACCTATTTCAATGTATCCGAACCAGAGTACTTGACATACCAGACACACGCAAATGATAGAGGAAGTCAACTGGTGAATCTGATCATGGCTAATGGCGAGGTTTTCCCTGAGAAAGGTGAGATCCAGACTATAGAAGGGGAATTTAATAATGAAACCGGAAATATTGCTTTCCGTGCAAAATTCCTTAATCCAAATAAACTTCTGAGAAATGGTGAAACAGGAAAAGTTCAGATGACAATGCCTGTTCATAATGCTTTGATTATCCCTCAGAAATCTACTTATGAAATTCAGGATCAGAAATATGTTTTTGTGATTGATAAAAATGGTGTAGCCAAGTCAAGAAATATAAAAGTATTGTATGAACTCCCTGACTTGTATATTGTAGGATCTGGCATTTCTGCCGGAGATAAAATCTTGTTAGAAGGTGTTCAGAAAGTAAAAGACGATCAGAAACTGAAAGTAAAATTCCAGGATCCGGTAAAAGTAATCAAATCATTGAAATTAAAAGCAGAGTAGGAGCTCTAAAATGAAGAAGTATGTTTAAGAAATTCATTCGCAGACCCGTTCTGTCTATTGTAATCTCATTGATTATTGTATTTTTAGGGATACTGTCACTAGTGAAACTTCCGGTGACACAGTTTCCTTCTATTTCTCCGCCCAAAGTAAATATTACTGCGGAATATCCGGGAGCAAATAACGAACTATTAATTAAATCTGTAATTATTCCGTTAGAAAGAGGACTAAACGGAGTTCCGGGGATGAAGTATATGTCATCCAATGCCGGTAACGATGGTGAAGCTGCTATTCAGATTGTATTTGATTTAGGTACAGATCCCAATGTTGCTGCTGTAAATGTACAGAACCGTGTGTCTTCCGTGGTAAACAAACTTCCGCCATTAGTAGTGCGTGAAGGGGTAAAGATTACCCGTGAGGAGCCTAACATGTTGATGTATATTAACTTATATAGTGATGATCCGAAAGCAGATCAGAAATTCCTTTTCAACTACGCAGATATCAATGTAATGTCTGAACTAAGAAGGATTGGTGGAGTAGGATTTGCAGATATCTTAGGAACCCGTGAATACGCCATGCGTATTTGGCTAAAGCCGGACAGACTAACAGCTTACAATATTTCTGCTGACGAAGTAATGGAATCGTTAAATGAGCAGAGTTTGGAAGCTTCCCCAGGTAAAACAGGGGAGAGTTCTGGAAAACGAGCACAGTCATTTGAATATGTACTGAAGTATCCGGGACGTTTTAACAACGAAAAAGATTATGGGAATATCATATTAAAAGCGAAACCAAACGGAGAATCTGTAAGACTAAAAGATGTTGCAGATATCGAGTTTGGAAGCTCCATGTACGATATTTATTCCACACTAAATGGGAAACCATCTGCCGCAATTACTGTTAAGCAGTCTTATGGTTCCAATGCAAGTGATGTTATTAAGAATGTAAAGGCTCTAATGGCAGATCTTGAGAAAAATACTTTCCCTAAAGGAATGCATTATGAGATCAGTTACGACGTGTCCAGATTCCTGGATGCTTCTATGGAAAAAGTTGTACATACTTTATTCGAAGCATTTATACTGGTTGCAATTGTTGTATTCCTTTTCCTTGGAGACTGGCGTTCAACACTGATTCCGGCACTAGCCGTTCCGGTTTCGCTTGTCGGAACATTTGCCGTAATGTCGGCATTTGGTATTACACTAAATATGATTTCCCTTTTTGCCCTTGTAATGGCAATCGGGGTTGTGGTCGATGATGCTATTGTAGTTATAGAAGCTGTGCACGCTAAGATGGAAGAAAAGAACCTTTCCCCATTAAAAGCAACCGAAGAAGCGATGCATGAAATAAGCGGGGCTATTATTGCCATTACGCTGGTTATGGCAGCCGTATTTATTCCGATTGCATTTATGTCCGGACCTGTAGGTGTATTTTACCGTCAGTTCTCTATTACAATGGCTTCTTCTATTATCCTTTCAGGGATTGTTGCTTTAACGCTTACTCCGGCATTATGTGCACTTATCCTGAAAAATAACCACGGAAAAATAAAGAAGAAAACTCCTGTTACAATCTTCCTGGATAAATTCAACAATATATTTACAAGAGGAGCAGGGAAATATGAAAAGACACTTAATAAGACAGTTACTAAAAAAATGATTACGCTGCCGATTTTAGTAGCTTTCTGTGCATGTACTTATTTCTTAAGTAACTCACTTCCTTCAGGTTTTATTCCGAGTGAAGATCAGGGGATGATTTATGCTATTATACAAACACCACCAGGATCTACATTGGAGAGAACCAATCAGGTGGCAAGACAGCTTTTGAAAGAATCAGAAGATATTGATGGTGTACAATCTGTTTCCTCACTTGCTGGTTATGAGATTTTGACAGAAGGGACGGGATCCAATTCAGGAACTTGTCTTATCAACCTGAAAAGCTGGGATGAACGCTCAGAATCTGCCGCTGAGATTATTGAAAAGCTTGAAGAAAAGGCTAAAAATATTCCGGGTGCCAATATCGAATTTTTCCAGCCGCCATCTGTTCCGGGATATGGAGCAGCAGGAGGTTTTGAACTTCGTTTACTGGATAAAGCCGGAAGTGGTGACTATCATAAAATGGAGCAGGTAAGTAATGACTTTGTAAAAGAGCTGAAAAAGCGTCCGGAACTGGGTTCTGCATTTACATTTTATTCAGCAAGTTTCCCGCAGTATATGTTAAGAGTAGATAATGATCTTGCTGAACAAAAAGGGGTAACCATTGAAAAAGCAATGGATAACCTTTCTACCTTAATTGGTTCCAATTACGAAACCAGCTTTATACGTTTCGACAGACCTTATAAAGTAATTGTTCAGGCAGGACCGCAATATCGCGCATTGCCAAGTGATTTGTTAAAGTTATATGTGAAAAACGATAAAGATCAGATGGTTCCTTATTCAGATTTTATGAAACTGGAAAAGGTGTATGGGCTTTCTGAAATGACAAGACATAATATGTACAACTCGGCACAGGTCAGCGGAACACCGGCACCTGGGTACAGTAGCGGACAGGCTATTAAAGCCATACAGGAAGTTGCTGATAAAACATTGCCAAGAGGTTTTGGTATCGACTGGGCAGGTATTTCCAAGGATGAAGTAAGCAGAGGAAATGAAGCAGTATTTGTATTCCTGGTATGTCTGGGCTTTGTATATCTGATCCTTTCTGCACAATATGAAAGCTTTATTCTTCCTTTACCGGTTATTCTTTCGTTACCTGTAGGTATTTTTGGCGCTTTTCTGTGTCTGAAACTTATGGGACTAGAGAATAATATATATGCGCAGGTAGCCATGGTAATGCTTATTGGTCTTTTAGGAAAGAATGCCGTACTGATTGTAGAATTTGCTGTACAAAAAAGAGCCGAGGAAGGGATTCCTGTGGCACAGGCGGCAATTCAGGGAGCAGCGATCCGTTTCCGTCCGATTCTGATGACTTCATTTGCATTTATTGCCGGATTAATTCCGTTGGTAATAGCAACGGGCCCAGGAGCGGTAGGAAACCGTACTATTGGTACAGCTGCAGCCGGAGGAATGTTAATAGGAACAATCTTCGGATTGATGATTATTCCTGGGTTGTACTATATCTTCGGTACGATTGCAGATAAATCGAAACTGGCAAAATATGAAGAAGAAAATCCATTAACCGAACAAACAGAACCTTATCAACACGATGGAAAATTTGAAGACTAAAAGTATTATTAGTGCCATTGCTGTATCGTTGGTTTTAGCAAGCTGTAAAGCACCAATGGTAACAGTAGTAAAAGATGAGGTGAAAAATAATCTGCCTCAGAATTTCATTCAACAAGAAACAGAAGACTCTGGTAACAATAGCGGTACAACTCCATGGAGACAGTTCTTTACTGATCCGAATCTGGTGAGCCTTATTGAGACTGCATTAAAGAATAATCAGGATTTATTAATTACATTTCAGCAGATCGAAATTGCTAAAAGCGGTGTATTGGCTAAAAAAGGAATGCTAAATCCGACAGTTTCTGCGGGTGTAAATGCGGGACTGAAAAAAGCAGGACGTTATACGAGCGAAGGAGCAGGTGATGCCACAACAGATATAGAGCCGGGAAGAAAAATGCCGGATCCGCTAGGGAACTTTGCAGGTGGTATTACGGCAAGTTGGGAAGTCGATATCTGGAAAAAGCTGAGAACAGAAAAAGAATCTGCAATTGCACATTATCTTTCTACAGTGGAAGGGAAGAACTTTGTTCTTTCCAGCCTTATAGAAGAAGTAGCAGACAGCTATTACGAATTACTGGCGCTGGACAATCAGTTAGATATTACCAGAGAATATATTAAGCTTCAGGAACGGGCTTTGGAGATTTCAAAAATTCAGAAACAGGCATCTGCAACAACCGAACTGGCTGTAAAGAAGTTTGAAGCAGAGTTAGCAAAATCGAAAGCTTCGGAGTATACAATCCGTCAGGATATAACAGAGAAAGAAAATGAGATAAATGCACTTTTAGGAAGGTATCCGCAAGCTATTGTGAGAACGAAAGAGAGCTTTATGTCAACTATTCCTCAGACGGTATATACCGGAATTCCTTCGCAGCTACTGGCAAACCGTCCGGACATTAAGCAGGCTGAATTAGAATTAAAGGCTGCAAAGCTAGATGTGCAGGCTGCCCGAAAAGAGTTTTATCCTTCACTGAATATTTCCGCAGCATTAGGTTTGGAAGCCTTTAAACCATCTTATTTAGTGAAAATGCCTGAATCTATTGCCTATAACCTGGTAGGAGAGCTGGCAGGGCCGCTTATCAATAAAAGTGCTATTAAGGCAAATTTCCAGGCAGCAGACGCAAGACAAATTCAGGCATTGTATGAATACGATAAAACTATTCTAAATGCTTATTTGGATGTTGCTAATCTAATGTCTAAGGTTAAGAATATTGATGAGTTTTATAAACTTAAATCTCAGGAAAATCATGCATTAGAAGAAGCTACGGGAATTGCAAATCAGCTATTTAAAAACTCACGTGCAGATTATCTGGAGGTTTTACTCAATCAGAGAGATGCATTGGATGCCAAGCTGGAACTAATTGATGCAAAACAACAACAATTAAGTACAGTTGTAGATATTTACAAAAGCTTAGGCGGAGGTTGGAAGTAATGATTCAATAAACTACTAAATAATTGGAGGTAATTCAAAAGAATTGCCTCTTTTTATATAAATTTTTTTCTTTTAATTAAAGAAAACAGTGGATGCCCTGAAGCATCCACTGTTTTTAAATAAGTCTTTATTTGTAATACTTTTCCATATAGATTAAAGCCAACTAGCAGCCCATCCTTCACCAAAGCATCTAGTTTCTTCTGAGTAATAGCAAACTTTTCCTGTTGCAGCTTCACATTGTTCTTGTGATGCATAAAGATGAACGTAAAGTGGTGATCTAGGTCCGGGACAACCTTCCTTGACTCCTCCTTTTACAGATCTTAAATACTCTCTTGAAATTTTTTTTAAATTTTTCATAACATAAAATTTTTTGGATTTTCTTACTCTTTTATAAGCTTTTCAGATTCCGCTTTTATTTTATCTCAAGTTAGTGAATTTTGTAAAATAGTTTAATAATTATTTTTAAAATATTTAGCATCAGTCAATTAAGATTTTATAGCTTCAAGAGAGTAAACGAAATATGAGTGAGAGTTTATGGGAGCTTAAGGAAAATCTCTATGTTTTTAAATTTTAAAATATTACCTTGTTATAAAAAGGAATTGGTAAAATAATATAATTGGAAAATGTTATTCAAAAACTCTTGGGTCATCACTAATAAGGCCGTCTATGCCCATTTTTTGTAGTTCCTGTAATCTTTCTTTAGAATTTACAGTCCAGGGAATTACTTTCATTCCTAAGGCATGACATTCCTTTACAAGCTCGGGAGTTACAAGACTTTGATCCGGGCTATAAATAGTAGGAGTAAAGCTTAGAAACTTCATATCTCCTTTTACACCATTCAGGTGGTTGGGATATTGTTTGAATTTTTCTACAGGAATATTCTGAAAGTTAGCCCGTTGTTGAGCAATTTTTTCGTCATCCACTTTTTCTACAAGCAGAGCCGTCATTATTTTAGGATACTTTTTATGGATAATTTCTAAAGTTCTGGGATCGAAAGACTGAATGATAACTCTGTCCTGAATACCTTTTTCCAGGATAATTTTCATCATAAGATCGGTAAATTCCTTTGGCTCGGGATGGAATATATTATCGGAGAACGGGCGTGTTTTAGTTTCTATATTATAAAAGGGTAGTGGTCGTTTTAATTCACGAGCATAGCTTTCACAAGAATCTATTACTGCAGAAAATAAAGGCTTCTGTACTTTCATTTTCTTCTGATCCGGGTAGCGGTCAAGTTTTTTCATACCTACATCATAAGTCTGGATCTTTGCATAAGGCATATCATAGATTTTGTAATAAAAACCGGAGTCTCTTGGGATATATTGGCCGTTAGGTTTTGTAACCAGTTCCGGAGAAAAAAAAGAGTCATGAGAAAGGATAACTTTTCTGTCTTTAGTAATCGCTAAATCCATTTCCAGCGTTGTTATCCCCATTTTTAGGGCATTTTTCATGGCTGGTATCGTATTTTCAGGATATAGTGATTTTCCGCCTCTGTGAGCCTGTTTATCAAAAGATTGCGCATAATTTAGCTGTGCAGCCATGCAGAGAATTCCTGCAAAAAAGAAGCTTTTCATAAATTAAAATTAAATTTTTCTAAATTATGAAATCACTGATTATTACCTGATTACGGGTGTGTTAAGTTTTCAATATATTTATATGAAATGCTTTTCATGGTAAAAAAGGGAGGAAAAAAAATGAAAAAACGTATCTTTGCGTTTTGAAACTTATGGAAAAAATAAAGGTTCACGACAAAACATTCGTACCCTATCTGAAGGACGAAGAATTACAAGAAATTGTTAAAGATGTAGCTCTTAAAATTTACGAAGATTATAAAGACGAAGTACCAGTCTTTGTTGGAGTACTTAACGGAGTATTCATGTTTTTCTCTGATTTAATGAAACATTATCCGGGAAATTGTGAGATTGCATTTCTTCAGGTAAGCTCTTATGCCGGGACACAGTCTACAGGTATTGTATACAAGAAAATGGATCTGACAAAAGAAATTAAAGATCGTCATATTATTCTTGTTGAAGATATCGTAGATACAGGGAATACTATTGAAGCCCTGTTCGAGTACTTTAAAAATACACAAAGACCAAAATCTGTAAAACTGGCAAGCCTTCTTTTAAAGCCAGAAGTTTATACCAAACAGTTTAAAATTGATTATATCGGGAAAGAGATTCCAAACAAGTTTGTATTAGGTTACGGACTGGATTACGATGAACTTGGAAGAAACCTGAAGGATCTTTACCATTTGGAGGATGGGAAAATTAATGATAAGTAATAAAGAATCTAAATAAAAGTAAAATGATTAATCTTGTATTATTTGGCCCTCCAGGGAGTGGAAAAGGTACACAAGCTCAGAACTTAATAAAAAAATACAACCTGAAACAGGTTTCCACAGGAGATTTATTCCGTTTCAATATGAAAAACGATACGGAACTTGGAAAACTGGCAAAGTCATATATTGACAAAGGCGAATTAGTGCCGGATCAGGTAACCATTGATATGCTTATTGACGAGCTAAAGAAGCCTACAGATGCTGCAGGATTTATCTTCGATGGTTTTCCAAGAACTGCTGCACAGACTGAGGCTCTGGAACAAATTGTAGAAGAAGAATTAAATCACCCTATCGATGTTTGTCTTTCTTTAATAGTAGACGATGAGATTCTGGTAGAAAGACTACTAAAGAGAGGTGAAACAAGCGGAAGAACGGATGATAGCAATGAAGATATTATTCGCAACCGTATCAAAGAATATTATACTAAAACTGCAGAAGTTGCAGAATTGTATAAAAAGCAAGGTAAATATATCGAGGTAAATGGTGTAGGAGAAATTGAAGAAATTTCGAATAAGCTTTTTGCTGAGGTAGATAAAATAAAATAGCTATCAGTTGCAGGTTTACGGTTGATTTTATCAACTGTAAACTAATAACTGTAAACCAAGAACTAAATATATGTCCAATTTTGTAGATTACGTAAAAATTCATTGTCAATCAGGTCACGGAGGTGCAGGTTCTGCCCATCTTCGTAGAGAAAAATATATCCCGAAAGGAGGTCCTGACGGGGGAGACGGAGGACGTGGAGGACACGTAATCATGAAAGGAAATGCCAATGAATGGACATTATTACCCCTCCGTTATACACGACATGTAAAAGCACAGCGTGGTGAAAACGGTGGAAAAAGTCAGCTTACAGGTGCCGATGGAGAAGATATTTATATTGAAGTTCCTATTGGTACAATTGCAAAGAATGAAGAAGGCGAGGTGATTGGCGAAATCCTTGAAGACGGACAGGAAATTGTTCTGATGAAGGGAGGAAAAGGTGGATTAGGAAACGAGCATTTCAAATCTGCAACCAACCAAACACCAAGATATGCACAACCAGGACTTCCGGGAGAGGAAGGCTTTATCGTATTTGAACTAAAAGTATTGGCAGACGTAGGATTAGTAGGCTTTCCAAATGCCGGGAAATCTACTCTTTTATCTTCTGTATCTGCGGCAAAACCAAAGATTGCAAACTACGCCTTTACTACATTGACACCCAATTTAGGGATTGTTGATTACCGAAATTATAAATCTTTTGTAATGGCAGATATCCCCGGTATTATCGAGGGAGCTGCAGAAGGAAAAGGTTTAGGACATCGTTTTTTAAGACATATAGAGAGAAACTCTATTCTTTTATTCCTTATCCCTGCTGATTCAGAAGATCATTTTCAGGAATTTAAGATCCTTGAAAATGAATTGAAAGAATACAATCCGGAGCTTTTGGATAAAGATTTCTTAATCTCTATTTCCAAATCAGACTTACTGGATGAAGAATTAAAAACAGAAATTGCAGCCGAATTTCCGGAAAATCGTCAACCATTATTTTTCTCAGGAGTTACCGGAGAAGGATTAGTGGAGTTGAAGGATGCCATATGGAAAATGCTGCACGGATAATCGTTGTCTATTTCCGTTTACATTAAAGATTTAAAATTATATATTTGACTTTCGACGATTTAAAATTAATAGAACCTATTTCCAAAGCATTGCAGGAAGAAGGTTACAAGACTCCGACCTCTATTCAGGAGCAGGCAATACCGAAAATTCTTGCCGGGAAAGATCTATTAGGATGTGCACAAACAGGTACCGGAAAAACGGCCGCTTTTGCTATTCCTATTTTACAGCTTCTTACAGAAAGAAGTGAAAATAAACATCGTAAAGGTGTTATAAAAGCATTGATATTAACGCCTACAAGAGAGCTGGCAATACAAATAGAAGAAAACTTCGAAGCTTACGGAAGACACTTGCCATTGAAAACAATGGTGATCTTCGGTGGAGTAAAACAAGGTGCTCAGGAAGAAAAGCTAAAAAGAGGAGTAGATATACTCGTAGCAACTCCGGGGCGTTTGTTAGACTTTATAAGCCAGGGAATTATTACGCTGAAGAATCTGGATATTTTTGTTCTGGATGAAGCAGACAGAATGCTCGATATGGGCTTTGTTCACGATGTAAAGCGTATCTTAAAGCATTTGCCGGAGAAAAGACAAAATCTTTTCCTTTCTGCAACAATGCCCAAAGAAATACAAAAACTAGCTTCCGATATACTGGTAAATCCTGTAAAAGTAGAAGTAGCACCAGTTTCTTCTACAGCAGATACTATTGACCAATCGGTTTTCTTCGTAGATAAAGACGATAAGATTAATCTTCTTATTCATCTTCTGCAGGATCAAAGTTTATCGCCTGTTATTGTCTTCTCCCGTACAAAGCACGGAGCCGATAAAATTGCGAAAAAACTTAGCCAGTCTAAAATTTCTGCTGAAGCCATCCATGGTAATAAATCTCAGAATGCAAGACAAAATGCACTGAATAACTTCAAGAGCGGAAAAACCAGAATTCTGGTAGCTACTGATATTGCAGCAAGAGGAATTGATATTGATAATCTGAAATATGTTGTCAACTTCGAACTTTCGGATGTAGCCGAAACTTATGTTCACCGTATCGGAAGAACGGGTAGAGCAGGAGCTTCAGGAACTTCATTCTCATTTGTTGACGGATTAGATTTAGTAAACCTGAGAAATACAGAAAAGCTAATCGGGAAGAAAATTTTTGTAAACAAAGAACATCCTTTCCATACCGATAATCTGGTAGAACAGAAAAGAGATTCCAATAATAAGCCGGTTTCTGCAAGACCTTCAAATGCTGGAAATAACAATAACAGCAATAAAAGAAATGTAAAGACTTCTAAGAAGCCTTTCTTTAGAGGGAAAAAGAAATAGTTTTGCATAGTAAAACTTTAGTAAAATAAAAATGGCCGGAAATCTTTTCCGGCCATTTTTATTATTTCATATTAAAACTTATTTCATCCCGAAAATGCCCAATGCATTCTGATTGGTTATAGCCTCAATCTCCTTATAGTCTTTCTTATAAAGATCTACAAGTTTTCCAAGAACCAAAGCTGTATATGCACTTTCGTTTCTCTTGCCACGATGAGGAACAGGCGCCAGATATGGAGAGTCGGTTTCCATAACAATTTTGTCCAGTGGAATTTCATTTAAGAACTGATCTATTTTTCCGTTTTTAAAAGTAACAACACCACCTATTCCTAATACAAATCCTAAGTCTATAGCATGTTGTGCCTGATCCATATTTCCGGAAAAACAATGGAATATACCTCTTAATTTCGGATGCTTATTTCTTTCTAAAACTTCAAAAGTTTCGTTGAAGCTTTCTCTTGTATGGATTACGATTGGTAAATCCATTTCAATAGCCCAATCAATTTGCTGCTCAAATGCTTTTACCTGAATATCCAATGTAGATTTGTCCCAATAAAGATCTATTCCAATTTCTCCTATAGCGCAGAAAGGTCTTTTATCCAGATATTCTTTTACCAGATCAAGCTCTTTCTCCCAGGTTTCAGGTTGTACACTGCAAGGATGCAGTCCCATCATTGCAAAAATTTCATCTGGATATTGGGCTTCCAGTTCCAGCATTTTTTCATGAGTTTCTGAATCTATGGCAGGAAGATAAAACTTTTCAACACCAGCTTCTTTAGCCCGTTTAATAGCCTCATCTCTGTCTTCATCAAATTGTTCGGAGTATAGGTGGGTGTGAGTATCAATCATTTTATTGTTATAAATTGTTTGTTGTAAAAGGTTGTTTTTGTGTCTGAATATTCAGTGTAGAATCTTAAATCCTTACATCACGGAAAATATTGTGATGTACTTTCTGCTGTTGCTGGGCAATCCGTTCCTTCAGTTTTTCCTTAAAAATAATATATTCTTCAGAATTATGCTGAATAGGGCGGTGTAGAAGCGCCTGATTTATTTTCAGATTCTCTTTCATAAAGTCAAGAGTTTCCGGTGTAATATAGGCTTTCGAAAACTTTTCCCAGATATATTGTATAGCCTGATTGTTTGGGTGAATTAAGTCTTCTTTATAAAACCTGTAATCTCTGAGGTCATCCATCAGAATTTCATAAACTGGTAGATATTCGCAATATTCAGATACTTCTACCAATTCATGAACTGCATTAATCAGCAGAGATTTGCTTCGCTGATTTTCTACAATACCATCTTTAACATGTCTTACAGGACTAATGGTAAATAGTACTTGCAATTCTTGAGAGGAAATGTCCTTCAGCATATTAACCGTCTCTGAAATAGCATCAGTAATTTCCAGATGAGACAAAAGTCTTTTTGAAAAATGCTTCTGAGGTATTTTATGGCAATTGGCTACAATTCTGTTTTGCTCTGTAAATTCATATACCCAGGATGTTCCATAGGTAATGATAATCCATTTGGCCTCTCTTAAGAATTCAACTGCTTCATTCAATGATTGGTTAATTCTGTCGAGACTTTTATGAAGATACTGATCGTCAAAACTCGTATGATGATCCAGGCTGATGTATTTTCCCTGGTGGTAGATGAAATCCTCTTCAGTATATTCTCGGCCTTCATAGATCCTTTTTAAAGCATTATTTACCGCTACAGGATGGAATATTGTTCCGAAAGGATTATTGACGGTTTGTAACTGTCCGGAAGCAAAAATGGAAGCCATTTCTGTAGCGAAACAACTTCCAATGCTGAAAATACGATCTTCAGCCTGAATTTTCTGCTTGCTTTCGGCAAGTTGTATTTCAGTTCTGAAAAGCATTTATATTATGAATCTCTTTTTAATAGATAGTTTGCAAGTTCTACGAATGGTTGCTTCTTATCGTTTGGAAGATTAATTTTATTTAAATAATGCTGACCTTTTTCGTTATGTCTTTGGATCAGACGCTGTACTTTCTCGTCAACTTTAGTTCTGCGGAATATTTTTTCTACACCGTAAACTTTGTCAATATTATCCGTTTTCTTAGAATACCAGAAGTTTAGTTCTCTGCGTTCTTCCTCGTTTGCAAAGTTTAATGCGATAAGATACAGGATCGTTTTTTTATTTTCGAAAATATCTCCGGCATGTTTTTTACCAAACTGCTCCTGCTTTCCGAATACATCCAGATAATCATCCATAATCTGGAATGCAATGCCAATATGTAATCCGAAGTTGTAAAGGTATTCAGCTTGCTCATCGCTTGCTCCACCAATAAGCGCTCCTATCTTCAGAGATGCAGCACTCAGTACCCCTGTTTTATTGGAGATCATCAGCATATAGTCACGGTAGGTAACGTTCGGCATATTCTCGAAGTTAATATCTAGCTGCTGACCTTCACATAGTACAGCTCCGGTTTCAGAGAATATTTTCACACATTTTTTGAATAATTCCGGTTCCAGATCTTCAAAGAACTGATAAGCTTTAATCATTAAAGCGTCACCTGAAAGAATACCGGTATTAATACCATGTAATGTATGGATTGTTGGCTTATTACGACGTAGCGGGGCTTCGTCCATAATATCATCATGAATTAGCGTGAAATTATGAAAGAATTCAATTGCCAGTGCCGGCTTTATTGCAGTCTCCATATCACCGCCGAACAGATCACACGCCATCATTACCATCATCGGGCGCAATCTCTTTCCCCCGTGTGAGATAATGTAGTTAATAGGATCGTATAGCTCAGACGGCTTCTGCGTAAATTTGTATTTTTCTATTCCCTCGGAAACAAGGTCCTGATATTGATCAAAAAACTTCATACTACAAAAATAATATTTTTACTTTCATTTCAGACTTTATAAACATAAAAAAACTACCCGGAAAGGGTAGTTTTATTTCTTTATTGTTTTGTTCTAGAATAATATTACAACAAGATACGCAATAGCTGCTACAATAGCACTGATTGGAATCGTAAGTATCCATGCCCAAAGCAGGCTTACTGTAATTCCCCAACGTACTGCGGAAACACGCTTTGTAAGTCCTACACCAATGATAGAACCTGTAATCGTGTGTGTTGTAGAAACCGGAATAGCTAAATATTCAGTGATGAATAATGTTAGCGCTCCTGCTGTTTCAGCACTTACACCTTCTAGTGGAGTTACTTTTGTAATTTTAGTTCCCATAGTCTTGATAATCTTCCATCCACCACTCATTGTTCCCAATGCAATAGCAAGGAAAGATACTAATGGTACCCAAAGGTAATGTTGTGCAAAGTAGTTGAATCTATCAGCTGAAGGCATTGCAGCATATCCGTCCTGTAAAATGTTCACATGATAAAAGATTACTGCCGCCCCGATAATACCCATTACTTTTTGTGCATCATTCAAACCGTGCGTCAAACTAAACAGAGCTGAAGAAGCTAACTGTAATTTTTTGAACGCCTGATCTGCCTTATGAGGATTACTTTTTTTATAAAGATGTACAATAATCAGTGTAATGATAATTGAAATAACCATCCCGATAAAAGGAGCGAGGATAATAAATAAGAAAATAGGGATTACTACATTGAATTTAACAACTCCCTGAGTTGTCAGTTGCTTGAATGCTAAAGAGAACGTATCAAAAAAGCCAAGCCCAGGTTGTGCTGCCGCTATCTGACTGTAATCTGTAACGAAAGCATGCATAAGAGCAGCGCCTAAGAAACCTCCGATAAGAGTATGTGATGAAGAGGAAGGAATTCCAAACCACCATGTAAGCAGGTTCCATGCTATAGCAGCAATAAGTCCTGAGAAAATTACTTCAAGAGTAATGAAATTTTCGTTAACCGTTTTAGCAATGGTATTTCCGATTTTAAATTCCCCTATTACATAAGCTGCAAGGAAGAATGCTGCAAAATTCCATAATGCTGCCCACAGTACAGCCTGAAAAGGCGTCAATACTTTTGTGGATACAATTGTGGCAATAGAATTGGCCGCGTCATGGAAACCATTGATATAATCAAAAACTAGTGCTAAAGCAATAATAACTATTAGTAAAATAGGAAAATCCATTCTGTGTGTTATATATTAGTTTAGGCGTATTTAATCATGATGTTTTCAATAGTATTGGCTACATCTTCAGCCTTATCTGTAACGATTTCAAGATAGTTTAATACAGATGAAACTTTAATAACGTTTATAGCGTCATTTGTTTCAAACAATTCTACCATTGAGTTGGATAATAAATCATCCGCAATATTTTCAATAGAGTTTACTTTAATACAAGCTTCTTTTACCTGCTCCATGTTTTTGAAACCTTTAAGGTTCTTCATCGCATTCTGGATCTCAATACAAGCTTTATGAATTAATAAAGAGAAATCCGTGTATGATTTTTGTTGTGGAGATTTGTACAGGTAAATATATTTTGCAGAAGCATAAATATAATCGGCAATATCATCAAGACCTGTAGCCAGCTCGTGGATATCTTCACGGTCAAAAGGTGTGATAAAGTTTTTTCCTAGTTCCACAAAAATCTCGTGAGTAAGATCATCATTTTTGTGTTCATAGTCGCTCATTTTTTTAAGCATTGAATCGTCGTTCAGATCAAAATCCTTTAAACCATTGTTAAACTCGTTTGACATCTCGACAAGATTGTCTGTTACTTTCTCAAAAAGGACAAAGAAAATCTTATCCTTTGGTTGAAATGCGTGGAAAATATTACCAATTCCCATTATGATATAATCTTTAAAAGTTTGTGCAAATATCGGGAAAACGAATTTGTGTTTTCAGGGGTAAATATTAATTTTTGTTAACATAAAAAACACTGCCGTTTGGCAGTGTTTTAAATATTTAGAATAAAGCAAGTTAGATTAGTTAGCAACCTCCAAACGCATCTCTCTGCCTTTGTACTTTTTGTTGTTAATGTTACCCATTACTTCATTTTTGAAGCTTTTTTCTACTTCGAAGAAAGTGAATTTTTCTAAGATTTCAATATCTCCGATATCAGCTTTTTTACCTGATTTTTTAGTAGATTGGTTAATGATATCCAATACATCTAATTTTTTCAGTTCATCTCTTTTTCCTAGGTTAAAGAAGAAACGTACCATGTTTTCGCTTTTCTTTTTCGGTTTACGATCTCCACGGTCTCTGCTGTTTCTATCTCCTCTGTCCCTGTCACGGCTACGTTCACGTCTGCTTCCTCTTTCAGAATCATCTCTACCGTTAAACTTCTGCTCAGCAATATCATTACGGTTTTCGTAGTATAATGCCATGTCACGAAGTTGGAACTGTAATAGCTGACCAACAAGTTCTTCTTTAGTGAAGTTAGAAAGATCAGGAATTAAAGAAGCATCAAATTCAAAATAATTTTCGTGTTCAGAGAATAATTTTTCAAAAACACCTTCTACCTGAGCTTTGATAATTTCTTGTCCTGTAGGAATTATTTTCTCAGTAATTTCAATTTTACTTTGGCTCTTAATCTGCTTCAGCTTGCGGCTTTCTTCAGGTTTGATTAAAGCAATTGAAATACCATCTTTTCCAGCTCTACCAGTTCTACCACTTCTGTGTACGAATACTTCAGGGTCATCTGGTAAAGAGAAATGGATAACGTGAGTTAAAGAATCTACATCTAGTCCTCTTGCAGCAACGTCAGTAGCAACCAGGATATCGATATTCTTTAAACGGAACTTCTTCATTACAGTATCACGCTGTGCCTGAGAAAGATCTCCGTGAAGTGCATCTGCTGCATAACCATTTTGCATTAGGAAATCAGCAACTTCCTGAGTTTCCATACGGGTACGACAGAAGATAATAGAATATTGGTTCGGGTTATTGTCAATAAGCCTTTTCAAAGCTTCTTTTTTCTGACGATATCCTACTACATAATATTCGTGCTTAATATTCTTCTTAACCTCGTTAATAGAACCTACAGAAATTCTGTGCGGTTTAGTCAAATAATTCTTAGAAATACGTTCTACTTCCTTGCTCATTGTAGCTGAGAAAAGGAAAGTCTGTTTGGTTTCCGGAGTTTCGCTGATGATTGTTTCCAAATCATCTTTGAAGCCCATTGAAAGCATTTCATCTGCTTCGTCTAATACCAACCACTGGATATTGGAAAAATCCAAAGATTTACGATTGATCAAATCGATAACACGTCCTGGAGTACCCACAATAATTTGTGGTTTCTCACGAAGAGATCTGATTTGGTCATTAATACTGCTACCACCATATACGGCAACAGTCTTAATGTTAGGAAGGTATTTAGAGTAGTTTTTTATGTCTTTTGTAATCTGAAGACATAATTCGCGCGTTGGACACAATACCAAAAATTGGATTTTGCGACTTGTGTCATCTACCATATCCAAAATTGGAAGGGAAAAAGCTGCAGTTTTTCCGGTACCCGTCTGCGCCAGAGCGATAAGGTCTCTGATGTCCGATGATATAAAGGGTATTGTTTGTTTCTGGATTTCAGTAGGGCTCTCGTAGCCTAGTTCACCAATAGCCTTCAGAATTTCAGGACTTAAATTGGTTTCGGTAAATAAATTCATTAATTTCTTAAATATTCTGCAAAGATACAATTTTTAACTTAAACATTTTTTTATAAATACAAAAGCACATCATTTAACTAAGATGTGCTGAGTGAATTACCTTATTTTTAAGATTATTTTTTAAGGAGTTTATTGATGGTTGTTTGTATTTCCGGATCGTCCGGAGTGATAGCATAATATTTAGCAATCTTAGTTTTCTGATCGATAACCAGATAGCGTGGAATCCAGTTAAGGTCAATATAATTATTAAAATTGTTTTTCCATCCTTCAGAAAACCAATAGTTTTCTTTTCCTTTCATATTAAATTTTTCAAGGCTCTTGTCAAATCCTTCTCTGTTGCGATCCAATGAAAAGAACACAAAATGAACATCAGGATTATTTTTTTCCAATTCTTCTGCCTTTGGCAATGCCAGTATACAATCTCTACACCATCCAGCCCAAAGATCGAGTACAATAACTTTTCCTTTATGTTTACTAAACACATCTTTAATGGACATGACATCTCCGTTTTCAGCAGTGATTTTCTGTGCTAATGCTTCTTTTGTAAATAAGGTCTTTAATACTTTTGGGGTTTGCTGAGCGAAGGTTAAACCGGATAGAATTATTCCAAAAAATAGGAGGGCTCTTTTCATGTCTCTTTAAATTGTTATAACAAAGCTATATAAAATATAGGAATTACAGAACAACTATTTCTATTATATAATAAGGTTGTGGTTTTAGAGAATCTGATATTTAATTACTTCCAATAGCTTTTCCTTCGGGGTTTGTAAAGATTTCTTCTTAAAAATCAGATTTTAATTTGTCTTAAAAATGAATTAGAGCTAACTTTGCATGAATCTAAATTTATAGTAAAATATGTCAACTTACGTTGTAGTAGGCCTTCAGTATGGAGATGAAGGTAAAGGTAAAATTACGGATGTTCTTTCCGCTAAATCAGATTACGTAGTACGTTTTCAAGGTGGAGATAATGCAGGACATACTGTATATGTAGGAGATAACAAATTTGTCCTGCAACTTTTACCATCAGGTGTTTTACAATGCCGTGGAAAATGTTTCCTTGCTAATGGGGTAGTAGTAAATCCTAAATCTTTCCTGAAAGAAATTCAGCAGATTGAAGATAAAGGAATGAAAACAGATCACGTGTTTATTAGCCGCAGAGCGCATGTGATTATGCCTTATCATATTCTCTTGGACACTTATAGAGAAGAAGAGCAGGGAGGTACACAGATCGGAACAACCAAAAAAGGTATCGGTCCATGTTACGAAGACAAAATTTCCAGAGTAGGTATCCGTATGGTAGACTTACTAAATCCTGAAATACTAAGAGAAAAGATTGAAAAAAATCTAAAGCTTAAAAATGCTTTGTTCTCCAAATATTTTGATAAGCCGGAAATGGACGTTGAGGAGATTTACAATGAATTTTTAGAATTAGGAGAAAAACTAAAAGACAGAATTGTAGATACTGAACTTGAAATAAACGAAGCAATTAAAGAAGGTAAAAATATCCTTTTCGAAGGAGCTCAGGCTTTAATGCTTGATATCGACTTCGGAACTTATCCATACGTTACATCATCTTCTCCTTCTACAGGTGGGGTTTGTACAGGTGCTGGTGTTCCGCCAACATCTCTTCAGAACCTTATTGGTGTTGCAAAAGCTTACTGTACAAGAGTAGGAAACGGACCTTTCCCTACAGAGTTAGATGATGAGCTGGGAGAAAATATCCGTAAGATCGGAGGTGAATTTGGTGCTGTAACCGGAAGACCAAGAAGAACAGGCTGGTTAGATCTTGTTTCTTTAAAGCATGCTTGTATGATTAACGGTATCAATAACCTTGTAATTACTAAATTAGATGTAATGACAGGTCTTGGTAAATTGAAGATCGCTACGCACTATAAAACTGAAGATGGTAAAATCATTGATTACTTCACTTCTTCTACAACCAAGTTATATAACTATGAGCCTATCTATGAAGAATTAGAAGGTTGGGATGAAGATATTACTACGGTAAGAAGCTATGATGAGCTTCCTGCAACAGCTAAGAAATATATTGAGTTTATCGAAAAATACTTAGGTATTAATGTATACTTAGTTTCTGTAGGACCAGAGCGTTCTCAGAATATTATCAGAAAAGAGCTTTTCTAAGAAAAAAGAAATAGCAGAATTATATAAAAGTTCCGGAAAATATTTTCCGGAACTTTTTTTGTTGAAAAATAATGTGTATAAGTGCTTGGAAGGTTAATATTATTCTAAATTCAGGGTTGATGAATATGTGTTTTGAGAAAAAAGTTATTATTTGACAAATACTTATCCGATTTTAACAATTTTTTGGAATAAATTTTGATTTGAATGATGTATATGTGTTAATTTTTTTATTTAATCATCAAAACCACAAATCTATGAAGCCATTCCAACATCTGAACCACGAGTTCGCTTTGAATGAAATTGTTTTTGAAAACAGAAACAAATTTTATGGTGCCTATGACCTGAGAAATCGGGCCGGGCAGTATATGAACAAGGCCCTTTTTTCAGGGATTCTTTTCTTTGGTATAGTTACCGGAGGATCTATTCTTTATACGAATCTTACAAATTCAAAAGTAGTTGAAGTTCCGCCGCCAACATTATTTAATGGGGTTATTGTTAATGAACCTCAGGATCCTGTAAAACCAAAAGCTCCGGAACCAGTTCAGCCGCAACAGCATCAAGTAGTGAAGACAGCTAATACCCAACTGCCAGAACCTGTGAATAATCCACCGATTGAGAAAATTACAACGAAAGTACCAACAGATGCTGTTCCTGGGACACATGATATAGATGGGCCTGTTGCAGCAAATCCAAATATTCCGGCTCCGGTTATTAAAATTCCTGGAGATGGAGTTATAACTGCTCCACCACAACCAAAGGTTCCAACAAATGATATAATTAAAGATGTAGATGTTGAAGCTGCTTTTATTGGAGGATTGGATTCTTTCCGTAATAAGATTAAAGAGAACTTTGACGGAAGTGTAATGGATGGAACTGAAGGTGTTATCAAGACTATGGTAACCTTTATTGTAGAAAGAGATGGTACAATTACCAATATAAAAGCAGATGGCCCTAATAGAGATTTTAATGCAGAGGCTATCCGTACGATAAAATCAGTAAAAGGCAAATGGAATCCTGCTAAATTGGAAGGTCAGAATGTAAGATCTTATTTCAAAATTCCGGTGTCTATGAAATTTGAATAAATTTTACCAGATAAAATTGCTATAATTATCCACAAAGAGTTTTTTTTGTGGATAATTTTTTTAAGGTATAAAGTCTTGTTTAACAAATATTTAACAAGATCACGTCTTTTGTGATAGGCGTTAGCATTAAAAAAATTGTATTTTTGAATCTTAAATCTTGAAAATGGGTAAAATAATAGGAGTGGCAAACCAAAAAGGAGGCGTAGGAAAGACAACTACATCTGTTAATTTAGCTTCTGCATTGGGTGTTTTAGAGAAAAAAGTTTTACTAATAGATGCTGATCCACAGGCTAATGCAACTTCGGGCTTAGGAGTTGAAGAAGTATATAATTCTACATATAATGTTTTAGAAAACAGCAAGAATGTACGCGAATGTATACAGAGAACCACTTCTCCTAATCTGGATATTATGCCGTCGCATATTGATTTAGTTGCGGCTGAAATTGAGCTGGTAGATAAAGAAAGACGGGAGTACATGCTGAAGGAAGCATTGAAGGAGATTAAAAATGATTATGATTACATTATTATCGACTGTGCCCCGAGTCTTGGACTTATTACGATCAACGCATTAACTGCTGCGGATTCAGTAATTATTCCTATTCAATGCGAATATTTTGCTTTGGAAGGTTTAGGTAAATTACTTAATACCATTAAAAATGTTCAGAGAATCCACAATCCGGATCTGGATATCGAAGGTTTATTGCTTACAATGTATGATAGCCGTTTAAGATTGTCTAATCAGGTTGTTGAAGAAGTTAATTCCCATTTCCCGGACATGGTATTCAGTAGTATTATCAACCGGAATGTAAGATTGAGTGAAGCGCCAAGTTTCGGTGAGTCTATTATTATGTACGATGCCGAAAGTAAAGGAGCTATACAATATATACAGCTTGCAGAAGAAGTTTTGTTGAAGAACGAGTCAAAAACTAAAAAGAAGAGAGAAACCATTGAAAGATAAGAAAAGAGCCATGGGGCGTGGTTTAGGTGCTATTCTTAGCGCTGAAACCAAAGGCACAGTAAACTCAGCAACGGATGCCGGTGCGGAGCAGTTAGTGGGCAATATAGTAGAGGTGTCTATCGATGATATATATCCCAATTCTAGTCAGCCACGTACTTATTTTGATGAGAAGGCACTTAATGACCTTGCTCAGTCTATTCTGGCTTTAGGTATAATTCAGCCGGTAACGTTACGTAAGGACGGAGATAAATTTGAAATTATCTCTGGGGAACGTCGTTTCCGTGCCAGTAAGATTGCCGGCCTGAAAACAATTCCGGCTTATATAAGATTGGTAAATGATCAGGAGCTATTAGAAATGGCTCTTGTAGAGAATATACAACGTGAGGATTTAGATGCTATCGAGATTGCACTTACCTATCAAAGATTAATCGATGAGATAGGCCTTACTCAGGAAAATCTTAGTTCCCGTGTCGGAAAAGAGAGAAGTACCATTACCAATTCATTGCGTTTGCTAAAGCTTAGCCCTGAAATTCAGGGAGCTATCAGAAGTAATGAGATCTCAGCTGGTCATGGACGTGCCTTGCTAAGTCTTCAGGACGAAGCGCAACAGGAATTGCTTTATCAGAAAATTGTTAAAGAAAATCTGAATGTTCGCCAGGCAGAAGAGCTTGTAAACAAATTAAAGAACAGTAAACAAAAAACTGTTAAAGCCATAAAAGAATTACCGAACCACTTGAAGAAAGCACAGAAAAGTATTTCCGATGCATTGGACTTGAATGTGGAAATTAAATCTGTTGGAAAAGGTAAAAAAGGTAAAATTATTTTAGATTTTGCTTCAGAAGAAGATCTAGAGAGAATTTTGAAGCTTATAGGGGAATGAGACTTTCGTTCCGTAAATACCAGCCACTAAGAGTGGTTAACGAAAAATAGACGAATGAAAAAATTAATTGTTTTTTTTAGTACGCTTATCGTTGTATTTTGTTTTTCTCAGGAGAAAGTTAGTGATACAATAAAGAGCCCTTCGGTTACAGATACGCTTAGTGCTAAGAAAACACCTGATGATGTTATGAAAGACATCAATATGGTAAATGCAGCTCCAAAAAAAATAATTGAAATAAGCCCGACAAAAGCAGGATTATATGCTGCAATATTACCAGGATTGGGGCAGGCTTATAATAAAAAATACTGGAAAATTCCTATTGTTTTAGGAGCTATTGGTACCGGAGTAGGAATTGCAATGTGGAATGATAAGCAGTACAGACGTTATCGGGAAGCTTTTATTGCAGAATTGAACGGTCAGAAGCATGAGTTTACAGGAATTGCAGGAGTGACCAAAGATGTATTGGGGCGTACACAGGATAGAGCCAAGCGGCAGAGAGATTATGCAATTGCTATCACAGCCGGAGTTTATCTGTTGAGTATTATAGATGCGGTGGTAGATGCCCATTTGGCGCCAATTAAAAATGATCCTGATCTGGCGTTTGCACCAGTAATTATTATGGACCCTACTGGCTTTGAGCCTTCTAAGCCTGGTATAGGAATACGATACAGATTTTAAAATATTCGAATAAATTATAATGAAACCTTACAGGTGATTTTATCTTAGGATAATTGCCCGTAAGGTTTCATCAGATCAATAAAAAAAATAAAATTTATCTAATGAAAATAACATTAGTAGGTTACGGGAAAATGGGTAAAATCATCGATGAAATTGCCCAAAAAAGAGGCCATGAAGTCGTAGCCAGATTAAAAGAAACACCAACAGCTGATAATCTGAATAATCCGGATGTTGTTATTGAATTTTCCAACCCGGAAGCAGCTTATGAAAATATAAAAAACTGTTTGGAGCTTGGAATTCCCGTAATATGTGGAACAACAGGCTGGCTTGAAAAAAAGCCTGAAATTGAAAAATTAGCAGTTGAAAAGAATACCGCATTTTTATACGGATCTAACTTTAGTTTAGGAGTAAACTTATTTTTTGCCCTTAATGAAAGGCTGGCAAAAATGATGAGTCCTTTTCCTGAATACGATGTTCAGTTGGAAGAGATTCACCATATTCACAAATTAGATGCTCCAAGTGGTACAGCAATTACACTGGCAGAAGGAGTAATTGGGAATTCGGGTTTTGAATCCTGGAAATTAGAAGAAACAAAAGGCAAAGAATTAGGTATATTTGCTATTCGTGAAAATGAAGTTCCGGGTACACATAGTGTATATTACCGTTCGGAAGTGGATGAAATTGAGATCAAGCATACAGCTTTCAACAGAAATGGCTTTGCTTTAGGTGCAGTGGTTGCTTCAGAGTGGATCAAGGATAAAAAAGGTGTTTTCACCATGAATGATGTGTTGGGTTTGTAACATTTACCCCGAAATTATAACTAATCATTTGATAAAATAAAGATTAATCAAATCAGAAACTGATGAATTACGTTCTTACATATTGCTTTTATGTATTAATCCTAAGTGTATTAATGGGGATTTCTACATGGAAGCTGTTTAAAAAAATGGGATATAATCCTGTTTTTGCATTTATACCTTTTTACAACTATTCAATAGTATTGAAGGAAACCGAGCATCCTAAATGGTGGGCAATATTGTCGTATTTACCGATTGTAGGACCTATTATGATGTCCGTTTTTCATTTGTTTTTAATGAAAAAGTTTGGTAAGGTTTCTTTTGTACAAAGAGTTCTTACGGTTGTACTGCCTTTTATCTATATGGCAGTAGTTAACTATTCAAAAGATACAGAAATCTATAAAGAATTTTTATTACAGGGTGAAGAAGAAGCCAAAAAGAAAGATGGCTTTTGGGGTTCTGTTGTGTATGCTGTTGTTTTTGCAACCGTTATTCACACGTTTATCACCCAGCCGTTTGGTGTACCTACCGGCTCTATGGAAAGAACAATTCTGGTTGGAGATTTCCTGTTTGTAAATAAACTGAACTATGGTTACCGTTTTCCGATGAGACCCGTAGCAATTCCTTTCTTACAGGGAACTATAGGAGGAAGTGATAACCCTAAAAAAGCAACAAAATCTTATGTAGATGGTGTAAAGCTTCCTTATTTCAGACTTCCGGGTTGGGAAAAGGTAGAAAGAAATGATATCGTTGTATTCAACTATCCTGGAGATTCTGCACACGTTGCAATAGACCGTAAAGATCCTTATGTAAAAAGGGTAGTAGGTGTTCCGGGAGATGTTATTGAAATGAGAAACGGAAGATTATTTGTGAATAATCAGCCTGAAAAAATAATGGGTGATGCAGAAGTACAACATTCTTACTTAGTATATACTTCTTCTGCATTGGATATAAACCGTCTTTGGAAAGTATATGGCTATTTACCTCTGCAGGAAGGAGAAATGCCGACAGGAGGATATGTTTATCAGTTCCAGGGGTTAACAGATAAAACTGCTGCTGAAATAAAGAGCCTTCCGGAAGTAACAAAGATGGAGGAAGTCATCAATCCGAAAGGAGAAGCTGCAATTAGCTATTACAATCAGCAAACCAAAGCTAAAATCGATACAGCTCAGTCTATATTCCCTATTAATAAACCATGGAATGCAGATCAGTATGGTCCGCTTAAAATTCCTAAAAAAGGAGATGTTGTAGCTGTAAACAAAGATAATTTACCGGAATACCAATGGATTATCCATAAGTATGAAGGCCATAAACTGGAAAATAAAAATGGTAAAATCTTTATCGATGGTAAAGAATCTAACCAATATACTATAGAACAAGACTATTACTTTATGATGGGGGACAATAGAGATGCTTCTCTTGATGCCCGTTTCTTTGGATTCGTTCCAGAGCAATACATCGTAGGTAAGCCTATGTTTACATGGTTAAGTGTACAAGGTGTTTTTGATGAAGGACCAAAGAAAGTTCGCTGGGATCGTATGTTCAAAGCATCTAATACAGGTGACATGAACAAAACATCTTACTGGTGGATTGCGGTGCTTATATTGGTATTGTTCTTTGGATGGGATTATTTTACTAAAATGTTTAAGAAAAAGAAAGAAGATGAATAATGTACTTCTTCCGGTATTCTACTTACCACCAGTACAGTGGTTCGCAGAGTATCTGGATGAGAATAATGATGTTGTATTCGAAGAGTGGGAAAATTTCCCTAAACAAACCTACAGGAACCGTACAGAAATTTATGGTGCCAATGGTAAGCTTGCGCTGATTATTCCGACCAAGCATACCGGAAGCAGATTGTATAAAGAAACGGAGATTTCTTATGCTGAAGATTGGCAAAAGCTACACTGGAAGTCAATTAAAACGGCTTATCAGAGTTCTCCTTACTTTGAGTTTTATGAGCATCAGCTGGAAGATATTTACTCCGTTCAGCCAGAAAGTTTGATGGAATTTAACCTTCGGGCTTTAAATATTATTTTAAAAATACTGAAGACTGAGAAAAAGTCTGCATCTACTTCCACGTATGAAAGAGAACCTGAAGCAACTGACTTTAGAGATTCATTTTCAGCAAAGAAGAATACATACTCAGCTTCGAAAGAATATTATCAGGTATTTTCGGATAAGTTAGGTTATATTCCAAATTTGTCTATTGTGGACTTATTATGCAATCTTGGCCCGGAATCTGCAACATACCTTAAAAATTTTAAATAAAAAGTTATGAGAAAATTCTTTATAAGTGCTGCTTTTCTGACAGCATTTACTTTTGGTTTTTCACAGGAAACCTCCGACAAGCAAAATAAGGATCTGGAAACCTGGTATCATAAAGATTTTGCAACAACCAAAGTTTACGGAGTTAATACTGAAAAAGCTTATAAGTTCTTAGAATCAAAAGGACTAAAACCACAAACTGTAATCGTTGGTGTTTTGGATAGTGGAGTAGAGGTAGATCATCCGGGGCTTATAAAGAATATGTGGGTTAATACCAAGGAAATACCGGGTAACGGAATAGATGATGATGGTAACGGTTATGTAGATGATATCCACGGTTGGAACTTCCAGGGTGGTAAAAATGGTGATGTAGATGTAGATACTCAGGAAGTGACCAGAGTAATTCAGAAATACAAGCCTCTTTTTGAAGGAGCTGATTCAACTGCTAATAAAGCCAATCAGGCAAAAATGCCTGCAGAGTTTGATCTGTATATGAAATCGAAAGATATTTATACAGCAAAAAATGGTGAGGCACAACAATATTATGTGTTCTATACAGAGCTTAAAAACAGAATTCCTGCAATTATAGGATTATTGGGAGGTAAAGCTTTGACACCGGAAAATGTAAAAGCTATTGTACCTAAAGATGGTCTTGAAGCTAATTATGTAGGTATTCTGGATAATATGACAAAAGATGGTGATCTGACTGGTAAAAGTGGTAATGATCTTCAGAAAGTTTTTGCAGAGCAAATAGATGAAGGTATAAAGCATTATAAAACACAGGCAACTAAACAGTTTAACCTGGATTATGATCCGCGTTCTATTGTAGGAGATAACTATAATGATATCAATGAAACAAAGTATGGTAATAACCATTACGAAGGACCAGATGCAGAGCATGGTACTCACGTTTCAGGGATTATTGCAGGTTTACCAAACGGCAAAGAAGTTCAGTATGGGGTAGCTTCCAGAGTGGCTAAGATTATGACGGTAAGAGCTGTTCCGGATGGTGATGAGCGTGATAAAGATGTGGCAAATGCTATCCGCTATGCTGTAGATAATGGAGCAAAAGTACTAAACATGAGCTTTGGAAAGCCTGTTTCTCCGGGCAAAGACAAAGTTTGGGAAGCATTTAAATATGCACAGGATAAAGGCGTGCTTTTAGTAAAAGCAGCTGGTAACGAAGAGGAGGATATTAGCGAACATGTAGCTTTTCCTACCAATTTTAAAGATCCTGCAGATGAAAAGCCTTTTGTCAATAATGTAATTGTTGTTGGAGCAAGTACAAATGATAATAATAAATTGAGAGCATCATTCTCCAATTATAACCAGAAAATGGTAGATATTTTCGCTCCAGGCGAGAAGATATATTCTACAGTACCGGATGGTAAGTATAAATACCTTCAAGGCACTTCTATGGCTTCACCTGTTGTTGCCGGAGCTGCTGCTGTATTATTAGCTTATATGCCAACGCTTACACCTGCCCAGATTATTGAGGCAATTGTAAAAACAGCGAATAAGTCTACAGTAGATGCTGGTATCGAAGGACGTAAAGTAAATAATACCTTCAATTACATGTCCAGATCCGGAGGTGTAATGGATCTTTATAAGGCAGCAGAATATGCCTATAATAACTTTTACACTTCAGGGAAAAAGCTTCCTGTAAAATCCAAAACAAAGGTTAAGAAATAACATGAAAAAAAACATCTTCACACGAAGATGTTTTTTTTTGATTTCGGAATTTTTGGCACAATTTTTTATTACCTTTATATAAATAAACAATTTATGAAAAATCTATTACTTACGGGATTGTTTGGTTCTATGGTAGCCGTTTCCTGTTCAACAGCAAATCAGGCACAGAGTGCTCGTAATGACAATTATAGTTTAAAAGGTACCTGGCAGATTACTAATGTAGATTATGATAAAAACTATAAGATCAAACCTTTTGATGAGGGAGTTGATATTAATTGTTTCGTTGGTAGCCAGTGGAAATTGGTTCCGAACAATAATACAGGATCTTATTCTATTTCGGAAGCAGCTTGTCCAGGTGTAAATACTCAGTTTAAGTTTAATGTAACTACTGACAGACAGTTCTCTTTCAAGAAAATTCCAAACGGAACTAAAGCAAAAACTGTAACAGCTGGTTATTTCCTTCAGTTACAAAATCAGTCACCTGATTCATTCGAATTGGTACAGACTGTTGGAGATTCTTCCGCACCGGTAAACGTTGTATACCATTTCCAGAAAATTAACTAATCTACTTTAAAATTAAAAAAAATGAAATATTTAAATAAATCAAGCGTAGCAGCTTTATTCCTGTCAGGAAGTTTATTACTAACTAGCTGTGAGGCTGTACAAAATGCTAATAATACACAGAAAGGCGCAGCTATCGGTACTGCTGGTGGTGCTGTACTAGGAGGTATCTTAGGAAACAACATCGGTCGTGGTGGTAATGGTGCTATAGGTGCTGTATTAGGTGGTATTCTTGGTGGTGTTGCTGGTGGTGTTATCGGTAACAAAATGGACAAGCAGGCTAGAGAAATCAACCAGGCTTTGCCAGGTGCTGAAGTAGAGAGAGTAGGAGAAGGTATTAAAGTTATCCTTAACGAAAATACAATTAACTTCAACTTCGACTCTGCAACACTTACGCCAACAGCAAAAGCTAACTTAGATAAGTTAATCCCTGTTTTCAAAAACAACCCGGATACTAATATCAATGTTTACGGACATACAGATGCTAAGGGTACAGATTCTTACAACCTTGGATTATCTGAAAGAAGAGCAAACTCTGTAATCAGCTATTTCGTGGCTAATGGTCTTTCAAGAGGTCGTTTTGTAGCAAAAGGTATGGGTAAAGCAGAACCTATCGCTACTAATGATACTGATGCAGGAAGAGCTCAGAACAGAAGAGTAGAGTTTGCAATTACTGCAAATGATAAAATGATTCAAGACGCTAAACAGGGTAGATAATTCAGCCTTTTTAGTTTTGATATAAAAAAAACCACTGCCTTGGCAGTGGTTTTTCTTTATGATTATTATAATCGTTACTTTTGCATCAGTATAATATAAATGAAGAAGTATTTAAAACTTTTACGAGTTGAGCAGTGGGTGAAGAATTTATTTGTGTTCTTGCCTGTATTTTTTTCCGGAAAAATAATGGACACAGATCTTTTTTCTAAGAGCTGTGTTGCTTTTATCGTATTCTCTCTTACAGCAAGCTGTATCTATATTCTAAATGATTATATGGATATAGAACTGGATAAGCAGCACCCTGAAAAACGAAACAGACCATTGGCCAGTGGTGCTATAGGAAAGAAAACAGCTATTGGTATATTTGTTTTATTGATTGTACTGGCAGTAGGTTTTACTTTGTATATGCAAAATCAGGGACTGGAAATACAGGACTTTGCCACAGTCGTTATCTCTTACTTTGTTATTAATATTCTCTATACCTTTAAATTAAAGCATGTTGCTATTGTAGATATTTGTATTATTGCTACGGGGTTTGTACTCAGAGTTTTAGCAGGTGGTTATATTACCGGGATTGTGGTTTCCCAGTGGGCAATACTACTTACTTTTATTCTGGCATTAGTATTGGCAATAGGAAAGAGAAGGGGCGAGCTTATCAATGCTCAAATTAATGGTAAAACCAGAAAAGCTCTGGATGGTTATAATGTCCAGTTTGCCGATATTGCTTTATCTATTAGTTGTGCATTGGCGATTGTATGTTATCTGATGTTTACACTCTCACCAGAGGTACAGCAGAAATTTCACCCAAGGGTTTTTTATACTGTAATTTTTGTTGTTTTTGCTTTTTTACGCTATTTACAGCAGACTTTGGTGTATAATAAAACAGAATCACCAACAAAGATTATTTATAAAGACCACTATATACAGGCTACAATGCTATTATGGCTTATAGCATTTTTATTACAGATTTATTTCAAAAAATAAAATACATCATTAAAACACTTTGCAAATGAAAAAATTGTACTGTTTTGATTTTGACGGAACGATAACGACTAAAGACACAATGTTTCTATTCCTTAGGTTTTATAACCCGGGACGTTATTATTTTCAGTTTATGAAACATGTTCCGTTGTTTGTAATGATGAAGCTGAAACTGGCGAATACGGAGAGGGTGAAAAAAAGCTTCATTACTTCTATATTAAAAGATGAGAAACAAAAAAAGCTGGAGGAGCTGGCTCAGAATTTTTTTAAAGAATACAAAAACAGCATTATGAGAGAAAATGCGCTGGATTTCTTTAAAAATATAGATAAGAATGCAACGGCTTATCTGGTAACCGCATCTTTGGACATCTGGGTAAAGCCATTTGCCGAGCATTTTAATTTTGGATATATTTCTACAGAAGCTAAATTTGTAAATGGTAAATTTGCAGGAGATTTTGCAACCAGAAATTGCAACGGGCCTGAAAAAGTAACCCGGATAAAAAGAACGATAGATTTAACAAGGTTCGACAAGACCATCGCCTTCGGAGATACCTCCGGAGACAAGCCAATGCTGGAGTGGGCAGATGAAGGGTATTTCAAATTTTTTCACTAATTTTAATATTTGAATACAAGGCACTCGAAGGGGAATATTAATGTATGTTTTTATGTTTCTCCTTGCAATAGTATAAAATGATAATGTAAAAACATAATAACAACGAGAGATCTAAAATGGATAGAGTTTATCTTGATAATGCAGCGACAACACCCCTTTTGGAAGAGGTAATTGATGCAATGGTAGATGTGATGAAAACCCAGTACGGGAATCCATCTTCCACATATAGTATAGGGCAGGAAGCAAAAGCTATAATTGAGGAAAACAGACGTAAAGTTGCGGCTTACCTTAATGTAACACCTGCTGAGATTATTTTTACTTCCTGTGGTACTGAGTCTAATAACATGATCATAAGATCAAGTGTAGATAACCTGGGAGTACAGCGCATTATTACTTCTCCTATGGAGCATAAATGTGTTGCAGAAGCATGCCTTGAAATGAAGAAAATGAGAGGTGTAGAGTTAGTTTATCTTCGCCCGGACAGTAAAGGAGACTTTGATCTTGCGAAGCTCGAAAGCCTTCTTCAGAATTCTGAGAAGAAAACATTGGTATCTCTGATGCATGCTAATAACGAAATCGGAAACTTGCTGGATATAGAGAAAGTTGCTGCACTTTGCAAGCAATACGATGCTTTATACCATTCAGATACGGTACAGACTGTTGCGCATATGCCTTTAGATTTCTCTAAAATTATGGTTGACTTCGCATCATGCAGTGCTCATAAATTTCATGGTCCTAAAGGAGCCGGATTTGCTTTCGTAAGAAAATCATCCGGGCTTAAAGGAATTATTGTAGGTGGATCTCAGGAAAGAAGCCTTCGTGCCGGTACAGAAAACGTAACAGGTATTGTAGGGCTTGGTAAAGCTTTGGATATTGCGGTAGAGCATATGGATGAATATGCTAACCATATGGAAGAGATCAAGGCTTATACAATAGAAAAATTAACAGAAAAAATACCAGGAGTATTATTCAACGGACATAGTGCAGAAAGAGGCACCAGTCTTTACACTTTATTAAGCGTACTTTTACCATTTAAGAACCCGCTTATCGGCTTACAGTTGGATATGAAAGGAATTGCAGTATCTCAGGGTAGTGCATGCAGCTCCGGGGCTGCTAAGCCTTCTATGGTAATGATGTCGATACTTACAGACGAGCAAATGGATAACGGTACTCCGCTTCGTCTTTCCTTTAGTCATATGACCTCAAAATCTGATATAGATGCTTTGGCTAAAGCATTGGAAGAGATTAAGGAAGGTACTATCGAAAAAATGAATGTTTGATATAGACATTCAGGTATAATAAATTGTGTAAATTTGTAGACTTAAATTAAACTGAAATAATAAGAATTATGGCATTAGAAATCACTGATTCAACATTTAGCGAAATTATCAATTCGGATAAACCGGTATTAGTTGACTTTTGGGCAACTTGGTGTGGTCCGTGCAGAATGTTGGGTCCAATTATTGAGGAAATTGCTACCGATTTTGAAGGAAAAGCGGTTGTAGGAAAAGTAGATGTAGACAACAATCAACAAATCTCTATGGAGTTTGGGATTAGAAATATTCCTACAGTTTTAATCTTCAAGAACGGAGAAGTAGTGGACAAATTGGTTGGTGTATCCCCAAAAGAAGTTATTGCGCAGAAACTTTCTGCTCACTTATAGAAAAAAGTATAACTGATAATGAACGCTTTCCCGACTGGGAGAGCGTTTTTTTTGAAAAATATTTGTTAGTATCGATTATTGTTGTATTTTTGCAACCACAATAATCGAAGAGCATACGTTTTTAAATATTGTCGATTGATCCGGTAGTTCAGCTGGTTAGAATGCCGCCCTGTCACGGCGGAGGTCGCGGGTTCGAGTCCCGTCCGGATCGCAAAGGTTTTATCAATTTCCTTAAAAAATTGATCCGGTAGTTCAGCTGGTTAGAATGCCGCCCTGTCACGGCGGAGGTCGCGGGTTCGAGTCCCGTCCGGATCGCAGAGGTTTTATCAATTTCCTTAAAAAATTGATCCGGTAGTTCAGCTGGTTAGAATGCCGCCCTGTCACGGCGGAGGTCGCGGGTTCGAGTCCCGTCCGGATCGCAAAAGGTCTACAGATATTCTGTAGACCTTTTTTATTTTGTACCAGTTTCGAAAGGAGCAGTTCTTACTCATATTCTCAATACACGGACGGAGAAGTTGGTGACAGCTGATAATTAAGATTATTTTCTTTAAACTTGCTCCGACGTTAGGAGACTTTGAAGAGCTAGGGAAGTCTTTATAATTCAAAAGAAGACTTTTCAGTCTTCTTTGAGTTTCTCACAGTGCTAACCGATCAATTATATGAACTTTACCATGATAATGAATCTGATTCCGGTTATTTGAAAATTTTTGATGAAAATGGTTCCTGGGAAAAGTAAGGAGAATAGAAGGTGATATGATCGTTAAATGTGGGTTTGAAAATCACCAGTTATCCGTTTGAGTCTTTTCTATCGTAAATGTTTTGGTTTAAGATTCAGTGCTGCACTTTCTACAACTTCCTCTATACGCTTTTGTCTGGTTTCCTGTTTTCCGACGAGGATAATCCAGCTCAATATTACTTTTCTTGTTGATTTGCTCAAACTTAGAAAATAATCTTTCGAGCCATTGTATTTTTTGAATGCAATTTCTAAGTCTTCCGGAATGATCACTTCTTCTATTTCATCCAGGATGGTCCAATATCCATTCTGTTTCGCGATTTCAATACTTTCGTAGCCCTGTTTTGTCATTCTTTTGCTGTCAATGAGCTGCTGCACTTTTTCTTTGTTGATTTTTGACCAGTTGCTTTTCGGTTTACGTTTGCTAAAAAACTGCATAAACGAAATGTTATTAATTTTTTTCCTTGTGCTGTCAATCCAACCGAAGCAAAGCGCTTCATCAACGGCATCACTCCAGCTTAGTGAAGGGACATTCGACTTTTTTGTATGAAAAATAAGCCAAACAGATTGTTTGGACTGATGGTTTTTTTTCAACCAGTGCCTCCAATCTGTTTGACTTTTCGGGCAATATGTTTCAATTTCCTTATTATGCATTTTGTTGTGCTAACCATTTTAAAATTGAAAGGTTTGTTTCCTCCGGCTTTTCCTGCTGAATCCAATGACCACAATCTAAACTGACAGTGTCAAGATTAGGAACGATATTTTTCAGGTTTTCAGACTTTGGAATCGTATCCTGTTCTCCATATATCATCAGAGTTGGCTGATGAATGATTGGCTTCACGTCCGCCATCAGATGCCAGTTTCTATCAAGGTTTCTGTACCAATTTATAGCTCCGGTAAACCCAGATAATTCAAAAGCAGAAACAAATACAGACAGTTCATTATCTTCCATTAGGGGTTTCCCAAACGATTCTTCTCCTTTTGCAAGATTGATCATCAGCATTCCCGGAGCAGGTGGAGCTGGAGGTACACCTTTACGAAATATGTTATGCAGGAATCGAGGTGTGTTTTCATTCATTATAGCATCTGCAACTCCCACTTTTTTATTAAAATGAACAAAATAGAAGTCTTCTCCGAATAGGGTTTCCATAAATTCAATCCATGGTTGTTCTCCGCGTTCCTGATAGGGTAAAGCCAAGTTTATGATCTTATTGACCCGTTCAGGATATAATAGTGCCAGATTCCAGACAATATTTGCACCCCAGTCATGACCGACAAAGGTGGCATTCTTGTATCCATAATAATCGAGTAGAGCAATAAGATCACCAGTCAGTTGCTTTATATCATAATCAGTTACTTCGGTTGGACAAGATGAGTTACCATAGCCACGTTGATTGGGGACAATGACATGATAACCTGCGGAAACAAGAGCTGGTATCTGATAACGCCAGGAAAATGCGTGTTCCGGAAAGCCATGACAAAGAACGATTGGGTTTCCTGAATTTTGTTTCCCTGCTTCAAATACTTCTAATACCACATTATTAACTGAAATCATAGTAGGCTTTGGAAATTCGATTTGACTGGATACTGTACTAGATGTGTCTCTCATGCTTTTATTGTTTGATAAATAGTTCTGAGACAAATTTAAGTCTGGTTTGTGACAATAGGTTGTCAGTAGCCAAAAGTACTTTAGTGATAACGATCAAAATATTTCTGTAAACTCATGTTGCGGCTAAAGTTTTATGGATAGCAAGAAAATATTATGATTGAGTGATAATAAGCTAAGTACAAGGCGAACCATATTGCCTTCGAAATGAAACTTTTTTCCTTGGTATAAGATTCTTTCCCTAGTTTTTAGCTAGCCTCTAATATTAGTTTTGGATTGAAAATTGACTATCAGATCTAAGTATTATATTTTTGTTTTTTTATCACATGTAAAAGTATCATTATTAAATATATACATTATTTTAATTCTCCTGGATAATCCCCCTCGTTAGCACCAGTATATTGCTCGCAAACCCTTTACAATAAATGAGGGCTTGCTTTTATAATATGAGCAAGAAATAGGAATTTCATGAGAAAGATGGAGTTTATTTTATAAGTTTTGCTGCAGTATTTAATGATTTTATGTTTGTCATTAGATCAAAATAAGAATATTGTTATTTTTATTTCCAATAATCAATACTAAATTCTATAAATATTTTTGCCTTAAATAAATATTCCATTTTGAATTTTTAATGAAAAATATCTTCGAAAAATAAGTACATTTGGCGTTGCTTTAAAACGATATGGACAAGTACAATTTTTTGCAACTCGTTTCCTCTATTGGGATTTTCATGGTGCTTTTACTTGCCTTGTTTTTGATTACTGTAAAGACGAAGCACAAACTATCAAACTGTTTGCTGGCGTTCTTTCTTTTTACAAATGCAGTTGATGCTATCAAATTTTTGCAACACGGATTTCCTGTTAATTATATTAATCTCGAGGCTTTTCGTTGGAGTACTAACTATGTGGTTTCGGCAACATTTTACCTTTATGTATTGTCTGTTTGTTATACCAATTTTCGGTTAAAACCGAAACACTTAATACATGTTATTCCGTTTTTAGCTTTCAATGCATTTATAATGTGGGGAATTATTTTTGTTGATCGACCTGCGAAAATAAAATTCATCAACAGCATGGGTGATATGCCGCTTATGCAATTTTTTCTCCTCCTTTTTGAAGTGCTGTTTCAAGTCTATTTTATTGCCTCGTTTTTGGCAATTAGAAAAGCTAAAAAAGTCTATCTTGAGAATTACACAAACCCAAATATTTCAGCACTCAATGCCCTTTACAAAATAACAATTCTATATTACGCCTTACATTTTATAGTTCTTATAAGATGGCTGGTTACATTTATTTTTGGTTGGGATAAGGTTGAGATCCGGGATTGGATTGTATGTCTTGATGGATTTGCATTTTTGTTTTGTACATGCTGGTATCTATTTGTTGCGTTAAATAATCCCGAGTTTTTTCGAGGTGTCAATTCTGATTTAAAACCGATAGAAGAAGTTGTTCCGAAACAAAAAGCCACACCTTTCCTGGTTGACGAAAAGAATAAGGAAGTTGAATTTTTAAAAGATTTCATGCAAGGAAAAGAGCCTTATTTGGATTCTTCGTTAACGATTCAGGATTTGGCGGAGCAAGTTGAAATGCCTGTGAAAGATTTATCGACTTTGATTAATTTGTATATGGACAAACATTTTTTCGATTTTGTGAATGAATATCGAATTGAAAAAGCCATGCAAATTCTAAAAGATCCATCTCAAAAAGAACTGACCGTTTTGGAAATTTTGTATCAGGTTGGATTTAATTCCAAATCCTCATTTAATACTTCCTTCAAAAAATATACAGGCAAAACACCAACAGATTACAGAAAGGAAGCTTTGTAAAATAAAATTATTTGCTGAAAATGCGTTCGATTTTTTTTAGTCGGTCGCTTCTGGAGCCTTTTTTGAGGCATATTTGCAGTAAAATAATTAAATCTAAAATGAATTGCAATCCAACAGTTTCCAAAATCAAAAAGACAAGCCTTGTTTTTTTTCTGATTTTATCATTCAACGCTTTTTCACAAAATATAAGCGAAAAAATCAAATCTTTTGAGAATAATTTAAACGCTTGGGACAAGACTAAACATAAAAAATCGACCTTAAAGGAGCGAATGGATTTTTATGAAGTGAATGCCGTAAGTATTGCTGTCGTTAAAGATTACAAAATAGAATGGGTAAAAGCCTATGGTTTTGCTGATGTGTTCGAAAAAAGACCAACGACCACGGAAACGCTTTTTCAGGCGGCTTCAATTAGTAAATCGTTTAACAGTTTGGGAATTTTAAAGTTGGTTGAAGCACAAAAACTAAATCTGGATCAGGATATTAATACCTTTTTGAAAACGTGGAAATTCCCTTACGATTCGATTTCAAAAGGAAAAAAAATCAACATTGAACGATTGTTAAATCACACGGCTGGACTTTCTGTTGGCGGTTTTGGTGGTTATGAAAAAGGACAAGCTTTCCCGAGTATCACTCAAATTTTGGATGGTGTAAAGCCTGCCAATTCTAATGCAGTTCGTTCAATTTTTGAACCCGGTTTGAAGTTCCAATATTCAGGTGGCGGAACGACAGTTTCTCAATTAATTTTGGAAGATACAACTGGTGAAAAATACGCAGATTATATGTTGAAAAATGTATTATCTCCATTAGGAATGACACAAAGCTCTTTTAACCAACCGCCTTCTTTGAGCAAGAAAAATCTATTAGCAACCGGTTATAGCGGAAAGGTTGAAGTTGTAGGTAAGTATCATATTTATCCAGAAAAAGCTGCTGCGGGTCTATGGACAAACCCGACAGATCTGGCAAAATATATCATCGAAACTCAATTGTCATTACAAGGGAAATCAAACAAAGTTCTTTCTAAAGAAATGTCAATAAAAAGACTTGAAAATAACCTTGGGGTATTTGTTCAAAACTATAATGGGACAAAATACTTTGGTCATAGCGGTGGAAACGAAGGATTTGTCTGCCATTATATTGGAAGTTTGGAAGATGGTAATGGTATTGCTGTCATGACCAATGGTAGAAATATGCAACTAATAAATGAAATTGTTTCGAGCATTGCGAATTTATACCATTGGAAAAATTATCCATTAGATCCCATAAAAGAATCCATTTCTTTAACGATTAAAAAAGTAGCAATTCAAAATATCGATAAAGGCATTGAACTTTACAAAAAATTAAAACAAACAAAACCAAACGATTATAATTTTTCGGATAAAAGTGAATTGAATACTCTGGGTTACGAATTTTTAAGGAATAACAAAATAGATGACGCTATTAAGGTTTTTACATTGAATATTAATGAATTTCCAGATGTAGCAAATGCTTATGATAGCCGTGGTGAAGCCTATTTTAATAAAAAAGATTATACTGCATCGAAAACTGATTATAAAAAAGTATTAGAGCTGGAACCTACCAATCAAAATGCAAAAGAAATGCTGCACAAAATCGAAAATATTTTAAAAAAATAAAAAATTAAACATTTATGAAAATACTTAATATAGCAAAAGACATCAGCTGCTTTTTAGTTGTCTTAATCGTATTTAGTTGCAGTGCCAGGAATGTTAAAACAGAAAAAGATGTTGCTTATGCCCAGAAAATTGATTCTCTAATGACCAAATCCTACGAAAGAGGTTTGTTCAACGGAAATGTTTTGGTTGCTAAAAAAGGAAAAGTCATCTATCAAAAATCATTTGGTTTTACCGATGAAACGAGAAAAATGCCTTTAACGAAAAATGCCATTTTTAATTTTGGCTCTATTGTAAAACAGTTTAATGCAGTTTCTATTATGATGTTGGTGGAGCGTGGTCAGCTAAATCTTGATGATCCTATTTCGAAATATAATTTGGATTTGCCAAAATGGTCAGAAAAAGTGACGACCAGACATTTAATCAATTATGCCAGCGGAATTCCTCGAATTGAAAATAAAATGATCGTTTCAAAAAACGATGAAGAAGCTTGGAAGATTTTGAGGAAAACAGACACCCTGTTATTTGAGCCAGGAAAAGGCTATAGATACGATAATGGAAATGTGTTTTTGCAAAGAAGAATTATTGAAAAGGTAACAGGAATGACCTTCCAGGATTTTGTTACTAAGAATATTATTAAACCTTTGAAAATGACCAATTCCGTTTTCGATGCAAAATCAGGATACAAGAACCGAACATCTTGTTATGGTATGGACAATGCGAGATGCCCGGAAATGGAATTTATCAGCGGTTGGCTTTGGTTAGACATTAATGATATGTACAAATGGATTGAAGCGATGAATCATAACCGTTTAATCTCTAGAAAGTCCTTTGAAACATTATTGAATAATCCTTATGCAAAAGAAGAAGGCGGATCGCTTGGTAGATTTTATGAAGAAGATGAATTACAACGACACAACGGTATTTCGCATAAATTTGAATCCATTTTATTAAACGATATGAAAAATGATGTCATTGTAATTTTGGCATCTAACAATCTCAATAAAGTTTGGGACTTAGGACATATTATTCATAATTTGATGTTAGGAAAAGCTTACGAAATTCCTAAAAGATCTATTTACCGAGCAATAAGAAAGGAATCTTTCACCGACATCAATAAAGCGAAAGAAACCTACTATTTACTCAAAAAAACTTCTGAAAAAGAATACAGCTTTGAGAACCCAAGCGAGCTGAATACTTTGGGCTATGAGCTATTGAGAACGGGGAAAATAAACGAGTCTATAGAAATATTCAAACTGGCAATAAGTGAGTTTCCAAAAAATGCAAATCTATTCGATAGTTTAGGAGAGGCCTATTTTACAAATAAGCAATACGATTTGGCATTGGATAGTTATAAAAAAGCAATAAGTCTTGGTGGAAGCAATGGTAATGCAGAAAAAATGATTGATAAAATAAAAAGTTTACTATAGGATAGGCTTTTATTGAAAAGTACAAGTCTCAGCATGCTTATAAGAGGCTTACAGTTCACTGTAAGTCTTTTTGTGTGTATTAGGTTTATATATTCTATGATAAAAGCTGGTAAGGTTATTATTCAATATGAGAAATTTGTTAATACTTATATTTTAAACAATTTAATTAAATAATGAAATATATACTTTTGTCCTTGATATATATATGAACATATTTTTATTTTATTCGGTTTATATATTTAAAAATATTCTTTATTGATAATAATAAGTGGTTTTTACTGTCAATTTCATTATTTTTTTTCATTTGTGATCAAAAATATGAGCTAAGTCACAAAAATGGGGAAAATAACTCCTTTTGAACAAAGTTTGGCGTTTTATTGACATTTTTCTGAATCCTACCTAGTCATGGGAATTTACAGCTTATATCTTATTTTAAACTCAATATTGAGGATTTTGGACAATTATAAATTATTATTCGCCGAATAGTAGTTTGAAGAAAAAAAGATTAAAACTCAATTTAACCTATATTTTATTGTAAATCAAGAATTAGTGAGTTTTAATGTTAGTAGCTCAGCGTTAAAAACTTATGTTATCGATAGGTTTAAACTATTGTTAACATAGGATTTTTAATTTTTATTTCCTGATTTATAAAAGTTTTTATACTTTAGTTGCCACACCAAACACGATACATGGAAAATAACTCTAACAGCGTTATTCGGTTCTCTATTGCTGATAGTGACTTTTACTTCAAGCAGTTTTTATTAAAAATGCTCTTGGAGAACCCTTTTTATAGAGTTGTTAATGATTGTAATAACGGTCACGAACTTATCTCTAGACTCTATCGCAAACAAGAAGATGTTTTTTTAATTAATTTATACATGCCCATTCTAAGCGGGCTGGAAGCAATAAAATTTATTCGGCAAACGAATAAAACAACTCCTATTATTACCTACTCGGCAACTTATCAGAATGATATGGATGCTATAGTATCCGAAATACCCAATGCTTATTACTGCCAGAAGAACAGCATCGTGATAAGAGATATCCTCAGAAATAGTATTTTATCCAAAAAAGTAGATTTCGAAGATTATCGCCAGGAATGGTCACAACAAATGCTGGAGGTGCAGGATTATATGGAACGTCAAAAGAAAAGTCAGCAGGATTTGTCTCTGTCCGAGATACAGATGATTAAGCTTTGCTATGAAGGCTATAGTAACAAGGATATTGGAGAGAGAATGAATCTTAGTACAAGAACAGTTGATACCTATATCAAGCGATTGACTGAAAAGCTTGGGCTAAAAAGCAAGTTGGATCTTGTGCGTTTCTGTGTAGAGAGTGGTTATTATAACACCAGCATTTAATTAATTAAAAAATAAACAAATGATTTCTTCAGGCCAGGAAAAGCTAAACAGAAAGGATGTAAACAAGGGAATATGGAAGTTTATTTTCTCTTTTCTGTTCCTTTCGGGATTCTCATTCCTCTCTGTTTTTTTATTTTTTAAAAGCAGCGAGTACCAAAAAGAAAATATTCAGAAAGAGGTAGAGAACTACAAAAATATACTGAACAAAAACGAGCTGTTACAATCCAAGATGGAGGGCATTTATTCCAAAATGTCGATTATCGCTAATGATAAAGTTAAAAATGACGATTTCTTAAGAGACAACATTGTAGAGGATATCCATGACTGTAAAAATATCATGGGAAAAGACAGTGTAAAAGAATTTAAGCAATATGCCTCTTTACTGAAGAATATCAATGAAATGGTCTCGCTTAAAGACAAACTTATTTCTGCTTCATTAGAAGAAAGAGCGGCGCTTAATAATCTGCAGGAATGCCAGGGGCGATTAAATATTGTTACCAGTAAGATATTAAACGATGTGCCAAAAGTAGGGCCAAGAAGAAGACCAAGATCAATAAGATAATAATATAGGAAAAATGCAGTTTCAGGTTACTTTATCCAAGAAAGAAAAAAGGTATTACTTTGTATACCTCTTTGGGATGCTTTTATTAGCAGTTGTTTTTTTAGGTATTATTTTCTTAAATAAACTGGAGTCCCCTTTCACACATTCCGATGCTTTGGCTATAAAGACATTGCAGGAAAAATCTATTTTCAATAACCGCCAGCAGGCAATACAGCCAACAATAGACAGTACATTTATTAAGCTGAAAAAATTGTCAAGCGAAAATCAGCAGCCTGTTGAGGAGAATGAGCTGAAATATGATATTAATGATATCAAAAATGCATTTTCGGATATTACCTCTGTAGATGCAAGAAAAGATAACTATGCTCAGATTGCAAAATTTTATAAGATGTATTACGATGACAAAAAGATCATCGTAAAAAAGAATGAGAATGTGAAAACATTTACCAAGCAGTATGAAGAATGCACAATAGGGATGAAGGATATGCAACAGCAAATAAAGCAAAGAAAAAATGCCCAAATCATAAGTAACAGAAACTAGAAACAAATATTGAAAAATGAACTACTTTCAAAAAAATAAAAAGAATATAATTATTGCTGTTATTTCTACCTTACTGGTTGCTTCATTAATTGCAATCTGGTTACAAAGAAAATCAGTAAATAGTTCGGAAAATATTGTAGCTGCTGTATTTCCCGCAAATCTAAGCTTAGGTGACTCTCTTAGATTTGAAGATAAAACGCTGAATGCTAAAACCAAGCAATGGGATTTTGGTGATGGTAAAGTTTCAGAGAAAAATAAGGGAATCCATATGTATACTAAGCCCGGTTTTTATGAGGTAAAGCTTACAATAGATAACAAATATACAAAGACATTCCCAATCTTGGTTTCATCTGTTGTCCATCCGGTTTTGGCTCCGGAGGAAAGTAGAATCGATGCACAAACCCAGGCTTTACAACTGGAAAATGTAGTCTTTAGAGCTGTAGCGCCAAATGCCAAAACATTTTCATGGAGATTCGGGGAATCAGGAAACATAGATTCAAAAGATAAAATGGCAATTTATTCTTATAAAAAGCCAGGTAACTATACTGTTACATTGCTCACGGATGACAATCCGCAGCCCATTGTTCACCAGATAAGAATATTACCTGCTTATAATCCGAATGAGCAGATGGAACAGGATTTATCTTCAATCGATGACACATACAGCGATATTGACGATGATATTAAAAGAACACTACAGCAAATTGCTGATGGTAATAACTTCAATGGCAATTATAATTATCTGCTAAAGACTTATTTCTGTAACAACGACAATACTGTAATGATTGTAAATAATGGAAAGCCTAAGAACTACTATTATTATACTACAGGTTTGCAGTTTGACAAAAATAATACAATCCAGGAGGTGAAATCAACGTTTGATAATAATCAGAAATGTATTATTAAACTGGAAGTGACACAGAGTAAATAGTTTGTGAAAAATTAAAAGACGAGTAATGAAAAACACCAAATCTACATTATACATTTTAGGATCTGCTTTACTGGTTACAGGATGTCAGGTCAGAGTACCTTCAGTAAAAACACCTGCACCGGATTATTATGGAGGTATTGAGCAGAATATGGTCATTAACGGATATCCTAAAGAGCCTCTGCCATGGATTACTTTCTCCGACAGGTCGAAGAATACTGCCTTCTTAAAGAAAGAAAAGAATGAATCTCCTAAGGAAATTAAATTCTTGGAGCCCCTTATGGTAGTAGACTACAATAAGTCTAGTAAATTAGTGAAAGTAGCAGAGTATAATGCAGATGCTCTGATGAAGAAGCTTCCCGGGAAATCTGTAAAATCTTATGGATGGATATCAGAGGATAATCTATTATTGTGGAATAGCGCTTTAAGAGACCGTACATCCGGATTTATTATGAAAGCGGCTATTGTACCGGGGAATACAGATGTGGTTAAAAATACAGGAACTTATATTAAGAATGATTCTGCCGTAGTTTATTCTTCACCTAATCTTTCCGATCCTGTAAAGAAAAAAATTCCTATTGGAGAGCTGGTTTATGTATATAAAAAAGCAGCTGATAACAAAGGATATCTGGTAGGGAAATCTCCGAAAATCAACATGGATAGTATAGATAAAGATATCTATGGTTGGGTAAGTGCTAATATGATTTCTACATGGGGGGAGCGTTCAGCAATAAGACTGGACAGAAAAGCTGATTATAGTAAATTCCCGCTTTTTGGTATCTACAGTGCACTTCCGGAGTATACGGACGAGAAGCCTATAGTGCCTATTGCGGATGCCGCTAACAGAAGTGAAATAGAGAATATATTCCCAACTTCTACGACGCTGAATAAGAATACAACAAAGTATTTTACGAATGCATTCGACTACAGCCAGAATTATATTTTCAATGTATTGGGTGAGAAACTGCCTTTCAAAAGGTATAAAGAAATTACGAAAAGAAATAAGAACCTAAATATTGTATTTGCTATCGATATCAGTGCCGAGAACAGAGCTTACGCGCCAATTGCGAAGTCTGTGATTCAGGATATCCAGCTTAAGATGCAGAAGCTGTCTTACTACAAAGATGTAAAATACAGTGCTGTTTTGTATAAAAATAACACCTGTGGACCTAACGTTATTGCATCTGTACTTTCCAGTGATTACAACGGTATTTTTAAATACATAGATGATAAAACAATGGAAATGCGTTGTGAAGGAATAGGCGGACAGCCGGTAAACGAGGCGCTTAGTACAGCCGGACAATTGCTTAGTACAGTTCCGGACGAGACCAATTTAATTGTTTTAATAGGTTCTACAGCATCTTCCGGAATGAATACATCGAGTGCTGTTAGATTTATTTCTAAGGCGAGAGCTAAAGTGATTGCTTATCAAACGCAGTCCAGATCTTCTGATGCTTACAACGATTTTGTATTACTGGCACAAAATATTGTAACCACTACAGCACAGAATATTACAGAACTCAACAAAGAGAAAGTAGCTGATCAGAGCTTGATTCTCAACAAAAATAACTTCAACTTCATCGAAGGAGATTTGGGTATTTATTCCTTAGACTATCCTAAGAATAGTATGACACAAGGATTTGTCATCTATCCTAAGAAAAGAGAAGACAATAGCAATTCGCTTCTTATTAAGGCAATGGATACCTTGGTAACACAGGTTACAGATGAAAACAAAATCACAGATAAGTCTTTAACAGCCTATTTTAAATCCGCTGTAGGATCTGGCAAAACTACTGTTGATGGAAGATATGCATTTATGTTCCCGGATGTTTCCAATCCACTTCCGGCTTCGTTTGCATCACAGTTGGTTACTTATGATTACCCGACAGTTGCTTCAGGATATCTTCCTGTTGACATGAGAAAAAATAACCCGGGAATAGAGAAGGGAATATTGGTTTCTGAACAAGAGTATGACCAGCTTAAAAACTTCTATGATCAGATATACAAACAGACAAATCCGGACAGTAAAGATTTTAATCAGAAAAGAGCGATATCCCGCTATGTAAAATTACTAAAGGAGAACAATCCTACTTTGGATGAATTTGATACCAATAAAATCTACAGCCAGCCTATGAGAGTAGCGGTTGCTAAAAGTACAGGTATGGATAATTCTGATGAGGTGATGATGTCTGAGATTAACCTGGAGCGTTGGAAAGATAAAAAAGTAATAGGCAGGGAAACGGTACAGACCTATTTTAAAAATTATAAAGTATTGTCCAATAGATTGTTGGAGAATAAGAATAATCCAAAATATAAGGTGATTCAGAACGGTACAACGTTCTACTGGCTGAACGAATATTTCATGCCTTTTGTTACAGACAGAACAAAACCTTAATGAATTAAGCAGTAGTAGAATTACTACAATTTGTAAATTTTCTCTAAAGGGGCAATTTACTCTGATGACAGAATATTATTTTTGATAATAACGAAAAATTTTCTTTTAAAAGTATTGAAATTATGGCAGTGAATAATTCCAGAGGTGTGCTCAAGTTTAATGGAGGAGCAGCACAGAAAGTATTGAAACTAAACTATAGCGTACAACGCTCTACGGATGTATCCGGAAGAGTAGCATCAGATGCTTCTAACGCGCTGGTTAAGATTACAATAGAAGCAGGGGAAAATGCTCATGTTCTGGAAAGTCTACTGAACAATAAGTATAAGCCTACAACAGGTGAGGTTACATTTAATAAAGCCCACGAAGAAGGTACACTTATCAAACTTAACTGGGAGAACGGTTATGTAATCCAGCATGAAGTAGATTTTAATGCAATCAATGACAACAATATGCATATTACCTTCGTTATCAGCGCCGAAAAGATCAATTACGGCGGATCTTCTTATGATGGTATATGGCCCGGAAATTAAGTACAACACCAGACCGTTGAGATCGTAAGTTTCAACGGTTATATTTTACAAGATATGAACTTAAACTTTTGCAAATTATTAGCTTGCGTAACTATACTTATGTTTTCTGGCAAAAATGCCACGGCACAGGTTTTAACGGTTACTGATACGTCCGATGCTCACGCAATGAGGATAAAGAGTACAATAAATGCTAACAGAGAAATTGTTGACTTTATAGAGCATAGCCTTGCTCAGAGAAAGTTACCTAAGCATTTAAGAAATCTTCCTCTTTTGGAATCGGGATTCGACAGAACAAGAGTTTCTTCTACAGGTGCTGTAGGGATATGGCAAATTATGCCGGCTCATGCGAACTATTATGGATTACGTGAAAGTGATCGTTCAGATATTTATAAAAGTACTCAGGTAGCTTTAAATTCTCTGTCTAATCTTCATCGTAAATATAAAGACTGGATTAGTGTTTTGGCAGCTTATAGCTGTGGTGAAGCCAATGTAGCAAAAGCTATGGAAAAGGCAGGATCCAAAAATTATGAAGATTATTACATCTATCTGCCGGATGAAACTACAAATGCGATCAGAAAATATATCAACGCTTGTTATGTAACAGGAGAGCTGGATCAGTTATTGCCCGGAGGATCTGCCAGTGCTACTAAACTTAAAGCGAGACCTATCGATAATAATCCGGAAGTACAAAATAATACAGAGGAGCAGCCTGTTGATCCGTCACTTTTAAAAACGACAATCAATTCAGGTTATGATCTGGGGACTATTTCGCAATTTTTGGGTATTAAGCAGGAGGATCTTCTTTACTGGAATCCTAATATTGAAAAGAATTTAAGCGAAAAACAAGAGGTTAATTTTTATCTTCCTGCAGAACAAATGGGAAGATTTGAGGCTAATAGAAATAAAATTCTAAGGCTCTCTTTAACGAAGTAAAAAAAAGATTTTATTTATAGCAAAACTCGATTAAATGTTATAATTTAATGGAGTTTTATGTTTATTAGAATAGCAATGGAAGGCATTAATTACAGATTCCCCTTTAATCCCTCTGCTTTGATGACAGAGAACGGCAGTATAGAAACTTGTGATATAGCAGAAAGTATAGCACAGAATATTATGCTGTTAATTATTACCAAAAAAGGAGAAAACCGATACGACGAAAACTATGGCAACGATGTATGGAATGTAGAGTTCGATAATGGTATTTCTTCGGCGGTTTGGGAAAATGTGTTTATCAACAGCCTCAAAAGGCAAATCTCGGATTATGAACACAGACTGGTGAATCCTCAGATTAAAGCGCACATTGTTTTTGTAGAGCATAATTATGATACCCGAAACTTTACAGAGATAAAGAAAAAGGTGAAAATTGCTATTAATGCGAAACTGGAGGCTACAGGAGAACAATTCAATTTTGCTACTGAATTATTTTTAAGTCCGATGTCGATCGATTAAAAACTTACACACCACACAAATGCACCTAGACCAAAATATTTATTCTAAAGAAACAATTAAAGCCCGGATGTTGCAGAATGCAACAAAAATATGGGGTGTAAAAAGTATCCAGTCCTTGGATCCTTTTGTAAAATTATTGATAGATGCTTTCAGTACAGAAGTGTTCAAAGCCAATAATGAAATTCAGAATGTAAATAGCAGACTTCTGGAAAGGCTGGCAAGAATGCTTACGCCGACTAAATATACCCATCCCGTACCGGCACATGCAATTGCATTCTATACACCGGAAGAAGATGTGGAATATGTAATGGATTATACCGAGTTTTTCTTTAAGAAAAGTATCAATTCATTTAGTAAAACACAGTCCGATAAGCAGGTGGATGTTCCTTTTACACCTGTAGACAATATCAGAACCATAAAGGCTCAGGTAGGTGCGATGATTGTAGGAAATACCTGTTATGCATTCGATGAGAATCTGAACAGAACGCCTATATGCAGAATAAATAATCGCATTGAAGATTATAGAAAAATAAGCATCGGAATCAATGTTTCCAAATATAGTGCAGGCAGGCTTCCTGAGAAGCTGAGTCTTTTCTGTGCGAATACAGCCTTTGAGCATATCGATTATGTATACAGACTTTTGCCACACGTAAAAGTAAGCAGCAATGGCAAATCACTCAGTATCAATCCGGGATTAAGCTATACTGATCAGCGTAAATACGAAGGCTTTGAAGAAGTTTTCAAAGAACAATCTATCCGCTACAAAGTGACGGAGGATATTAAAAAAATATACAATTCAAAATTTATTGAAGTTGAGGGTATTCATGATGATTTAAAACTTCAACCAGGTTATTTTCCATTTGAATTAGGTTACCTTAAAGGTCAGGCTCCGGCGCTGGATCAGCTTATTAATGATAATAGCTTTCTTTGGCTGACTTTTGAATTCCCGCCACAATTTACAGATCAGATTCTGGATAATTTCTCTTTTGCGCTCAATGCTTTTCCGGTTTATAACAGAGGCTGGAAAAAAACAGAATACATTCTCGATATTATGGGGAACAATATCCCTTTGGAAACAGGAGTAGGTGAGTACTTTCTCTATGTGGAAGAAGTGGTAGACGGAGAAGGAAAGAAATACGAAGAAATCCCTTTTACACCCAATGACCATCTTAGCAAAGGACTTTATACGGTAAGAAAAGGCGGTATGGAAAGGTTCAGTAACCGCAATGCCGTAGATCTAATGGTTAATGTACTGGAGCTTACACGTGATGAGGTTGCTGCATTTTCTGTTTTCAACAGAGACAAGCTTAGAGATCTTTTAGGGGAAATGTCGGATAAGATGAAGGGCATGATTAAAAAAGTTGAAAATGCTGATAAGGACCTGGTAGAAGATGTCAATTACGTGATTATAGAACCCATTGAATCTTCGGTGCATACATACGCTGCATTTTGGATTACCCATTGTGCTCTGGCTAATCATATCAGGCCTGGTACCACGCTTAATTCTCAGCAAAAAGCAAAAAGCATTACATTATTAACAGAGAGTACTGGCGGAGATCTTGAACAAAAAGGATCGGATAGTATTCAGGCTTACCGTTATGCGCTTATGACAAGAGATAAGATTGTATCAATAGAAGATATAAAAGCTTATTGCCAGATGGTAATGAAAGATGAGCTTAAATCTATAAAAGTTAGCCGTGGAACCATTATAAGTGACAAGCCAAAAGAAGGATTTGTAAAGACTATTGATGTGAGTATTGTCGCTCAGAACTATGCCTTTTACGGTAAAAGTTATTGGGACAATCAGGCAACTGTTTTAATGAATAATATTAAGGTAAGAGCAATAGACGGCGTTATTTACCGTGTGAAAATAGAGGAAGGCTCTGCAGTAGAAATCTAAAATATAAACCGAATTAAAACCAGGTGATATATGCTAAATGGTGAAGGCTCATTTACGGACAGAAAATACAACCAGTTACAAACAGATTTCAGGGTAGAAGCTGTTGCGGCAAATATTCTTAAATATTACGATGCAGAAGCTGATATTTATATTAAACGTATAGGCCTTAATGACAGAGCCTATTTAAAAGATATTAAAGGTATTACGACTTCTTCCTATGATCTGGATGAAGAAAATATAATTATCGAAACTTACAGGGAAGGGATATATGATTACTTGCCAGAAGGGATTTTCCATCCGCCTTCATTGGGTGCATCCAGTACAAATATAGATAGTGTTGTACGGGAAATAAGAAAGCAAAAAGCAGTTGAGGAGGATGCCCGAAAATTCTTTCAGCCTTTTGAATTAGAGTTCTTTTACACTCATGTAAGTGCACTGCTTAAAGAGTCAGAATTTGATGCAGAAAATAAAACTAATGCGCTTTTAGAATTTGCTTGTGAATTATGGCCTGTACTAAGAAAAATAGACCTGAAGTCTGCTAAAATACTAGTGCATATTCTGCCGTTTATTCATGAGGTAAGAGGAAATAAAGACTGGATTGAGAAATTTTTAAGTGCTTTTCTGAATGTTCCTGTCAATATTAGTTTTTTAGCCAATATTGTGGAAGAACAAGACGATAAAGAAGGTGTAACAGCACTAGGCAATGCCCGCTTGGGAGTTACGTTTATTCCTACCGGGAAGCATATGGATGGAGACCGCAATTGGATGATTAATATAGGGACGATTCCCTATGATGAAATACACCGTTACATTCCGGGAAGTTCCTTTAGAGAATTGCTTAGAGAATTGTATGATTTTTTTACTCCGGTTTCGGTAAAAATATTTGAAAATTTCATTACAGAAAAAAAAGAGAAGTCGTTTGTTTTAAGTGTTGATAATGAATTGAATAGGCTGGGGTATTCAACCTTTTTATAGCTCAGAGAAAAGTGTTACATTTACTATGTATATAAAAGAAAATTATTGTTTATTATGGAGTTAACCTCTATCAAAGGTGTTTTTTTAAGGTATATTTTGATGCCGCTGTTTGCTGTTATTATGATGTTTATAATGGGCATTATAAGGAAGAATACTCCTGCAATTAAACTAAAACATATTATTGTTTATGTGCTGTTGGGTGGACTTATTCTGGCAATCCCCGGTTTTTTCGGATTTACCGGAAATCTTTTTAATCCTTACTGGTATTTAGGCGCTCAGGTTGTCTTTCTGGGACTGGGTATTTTGCATGTTAATTTATTACATCATTATTTCAGAAAGCATTTCACTTCTACAACAAGAAGCATAATTTTCGACTGTGTTCTCAGTATTACCTGTATAGCCTTTGGAGGTTATCTTTTTGTATTAATTTTTAAATGGATTAGTACAGGACTTGGAAACCCGTTTATGGCAGCAACGAGTATGGTCTCTTTCGTTATTCCGTTACTTTTCTATTACTGCTATATTTCCTTTATCAGTATTCCATTTGACATCTATAAAACTTGGAGATATAATCCAGATGAAAAGCCGTTCAATTTTCAGGGAGTGGACTTTGATAAGCTAATGGTACTCAACGTAGAGCTGAGTAAAAATTTGGAAGATCAACAACGTTTCAGAATAAAAGCTAAAACATTACCTACAGGTATTACTTATGGAGAATGGTTCTTTAGAGTAGTAGACGATTATAACCACAAAAATCCTAACTCTAAAATCCAACTAACGGATTATAATAACAATTCCTATTACTGGATTTTCTATATCAAGAAATCTTTCTTCAGTTCGAGAAAATATATTGATTTTGAAAAAGATATTTCTTCGAATAAGATATCCGAAAACCAGGTCGTTATATGTAAAAGAGTAATACAACATCAGGAAGAAGGCGAAAAGGAAAAATTAGTAATAAGTGAAGCTAAATAACAGCACCAAATGATACAACCAATTAAACACAATGCCATCAATTGGGTGGATGGGATGAAGGTTTCCCAAATGCACCTTAATGAGCAGGACAATTTCATTATAGATAGTATAAGGGATTCTAATTCCTTACAGATTAATAATTTCAATTATGGACTATTGCCTATGGCAGGGCAATTTTCCGAAAAAACTGTTTTCGAAATTTACAGCACAGCAACCAATGATGCCCAGCTGGTTATTAAAAATTGCAATGCAATAACTCTGGCCGGTTACAGAATTGAAATAAAGGATTTCAATATGAATATCAGAAGCCTGGCCAAAAACCTTAGCGCTACTGAAGATAGTATTGATGGTGATTACTATATTCTGATTTCTGTAAATCCATTTAACAAAGTTCCTTTTGGTGAAATCGATCCTGAGGAAATACCGCCGCGTCACCCTTATTCCATGCCTAATTATAATATAGAAATGGTAGACGTAGCAGCGCTGAATAATAATCTGGCCGGTGGAAATTATATCGTGCTTGGAAAAGTTAATTTCAGAGCCAATTTTGCTCAGATCGACAGCAGCTTTATTCCACCTTCCACCTCGCTTCAGAGTCATCAGAGATTGGTAGATTATTATCAGAGTTATGTTAGATCGGTATCCAATCTTCAGCAGTATGCATTTAAGATTATTCAGAAATCTTCACACAAAGATCAGAACACGGCATTAGCCAATAATGTAAGAGCACTTTGTACAAAACTTATCAATGCCCTTGCAGATAATTACTTCAGCTTTAAAAATTTAGTACCGGAGCAGCCTCCGATTTACCTTATTGATGTTTTCTCGAAAACAGCTTTGCATTTATACAATGCTACACAGATGATTCCGAATGCTGAATTAGAAGAAATGCTGAATTATAGCCTGGAGTGGAGTGAGATTGCACCGCATACTTTCCTGGGGCAGATTACTACAGTATCCGAGATCAACTATGATCATTACAACTGTGGAGAATACCTAAGGAATATTCAGTCGCTTTTAAACTGTCTGGAAACTGTTTTCGGAAAGCTAAGCGAGCTGGATTATATCGGACAGAGAAAAGAAAATATTATTGTAACCGAACAAGAAATAAAATCCAATACCGATCCTAAAACAGGATGGAGTGTACTGGATTAAAATAATAAATAGGGGATTACGTTCTTTTGTTTTAGAAAAACTTTTAATAAAACATGTCTAATTTTTTTTCTAACTTTAAGAAGTTGTTCAGTAATCTCTTTGAAAAACAAGATGATAAGATAACAATTAAAAATAAAAAAACATCAAATATGGCAATGTATAATTACGGTGTCGGCGGAAATGAGATTAAAGTAGATGCCAATGAAGCAATTCAAGAAATACAGGAAAACAGATCCCTGCTAGTGAGTCAATTAACTTCAGATGAATCTATGGTTCCTGAGGTTGTAAGAGGATTAAAAACAATAGAGGATATTTTCAGACATTTTCAGCCTTCTGTTTCCGTGCAGCACGAAAAAGAAGACGGATCATTTGTTGATGAAGAATTTCGTTTTCAGACTTTAGGAGATTTTACCCCTAAAAGCTTAACCCAGAATTCTCAGTACTTACAACAACTTAGTATTGAACAAGAGCAGTATAATAAGATCCTGCGCCAGCTGAAGAATAATAAGATTCTTCGCAATATGCTGGAAAACGAGCAGACAAAAGCAGCTTTTGTAGAAGTTTTAAAAGAAGTAGCAAAAGAACTTGAAAAATAGTTTTTCATCAAATCAAATAACATAATTATGGAAAATAAACCACAGGCGGCACCACAGCAGGAAAGTCAACAGCAGCAACAGCAACATTCCGGAGCAAAGAGTAACCCGCTAAACGAATTGAATAAAGTAGGCGGATTTGGATTTGTAGAAACCGTTATTGACGGCATTGCTAATATGAACCCTACAAGAAAGGCAAGAAAAGAGATCTTCTTAAATGATGAAAATAAAGACAAAGAAAGAAAAGATTTATTACAAAAAATCAATCTTTGGGTGAGTCTTTTAGAAGGTGAATCTTCAGCTGAAAAAATGGCTGAATCTGCTAAAAATAAGGCAAATACTGCCGAGCATAACCTAAAACATAATCTTAAAAATGCTTTAGATTCTGTAAGAGACCTTGAAACATCTTACCGTACCGTAGCACAATTTTATAAAAATACAGAGCTGGATAAAGTAGATAATGTAAGCATTGTAAATGCTTCATTAGAGCAGATGAAGGATCTGGATAATCCGTTATTTATCGATGCTATCGCAGATGAGTTTAAGCAAAACTACGATAGATTAGACCTAAGAGATAACTATTCTATTCTGGCAGTTCCGGGATATCTGGGATCAAATAAAGTAGTTGAGAAATGGGCTAAAATATGTAATGAGAATAAAGTCATGATGGTAACTGACTTTGCCAATTTAGATAAACCAGATGATGTGGTAGATCTTTTCCATTCGGCTAACCTTACCGGTGGAGAGCTTCACAGAAGTAATGTTATTATGACATGTAACTGGCTTGTTGGCAGAGGAAAAGCTGAAGAAGTAGGAGAAGAAGAAAACGTAGATCTTCCACCATCCACTTCCCTGGCAGGTAAAATCCACAGAACACTAATGTCTCAGGTAGCTGCAGGTAAAAAGCATGGTAACATCAATGAGGTAGACGCTGTTAAATTCGATTTGAAGAAAAGCGAGATCTCTCAGTTAGAAAAAATGGGATTGGTTCCTATGGTGAACGAGTATGGAAAGATTATGGCTTTCTCTGCTAAGACATTGTTTACAGGAGATAATATCGGACTTCAGACGTATTCGGTTGTAAGAGTATTCGACTACGTAACGAAAGTACTTTTAGACTTCTTAAACAGAAGAGCTTTTGAAAACTGGACACCAAGAAATGAAGATGACCTTCGTAAGCAGATTGTTTCTTTCTTAGACGGTATTAAAGGAGCAGATAAGCTTATAGAAAACTTTAAAATCGTAAGATTCGAGCAGGATAAAGTAAATAAAGACCGTGTATGGTTGGATATTCGCTTAACACCTTATTTCCCGACTAAGAGCTTCGTGATTAAGCTGGATGGTCATAAAGGAGATGATGGTAATGAGTGGGATGCTCAATATACGCAGGAATAAATAGCTGAAAATTATAATATTGAAGAGGGATTTCATAATAAAACATGAGGTTCCTCTCTTTTTTCCAATGTAAGAAATATCTTGAATTGGAAGACACACCACATCAAATCAATAAAATATAAATGAGTGTATTAATTTCAAATGAAACTGTTAAACAGTTATTTCATATAGCCCAGTCTATTGCCAGGGAAAATTATAATTCTACTTATGGAGCCCCGCATCTTTTGCAGGCTTCTGTGCATCAGGATATAGGACTTCGCGAATTTTTACAAAGCATAGAAAAAGATCCGGGGTATTTATACGATTGGGCAGATGTCCGTATCGAGGATTATCCCAAAACGGCTCATTTGCCACAAGAAGTTGAAGCAGCAGATCATGTAAACGAGATTTTATCTCAGGCTGATGATATCCGCATAAAACTAGGACTGGATGAGGTTACTCCGGTTTGTGTTTTAGCCAGTATTGTAAAGCCGCATGTTGTATATGATTCGCAGGAACTAAAATCACTTCCGCTTCGGGAACACGAAATATTAAACCATTATCGTGGTAATAAAGTAAATTCCCAGGAGAATGGGGATGATATACCGAGTTCTCCTTCCTACGAAAAACAATCCTTTCCTTCTATAAACAGTTACTGTGTAGACAAAACACTGGATGCTGCTCAGGGAAAACTAGATCATATTATCGGAAGAGATAAAGAATTAAGAACTCTTATAGAAATTCTTTGCCGAAGAAGTAAACCCAATGTTATTATTGTGGGAGAACCCGGAGTTGGGAAAACAGCTTTAATAGAAGGATTTGCTCAGGAAATTAATAAAGGTAATGTGCCAGAGTTATTAAAAAATGCAACTCTTTTAGAGCTGGATACCGGAGCATTACTGGCTGGGACTTCCTATAAGGGAGAAATTGAAGACCGACTGAAAAAAGTAATTAATGAATGTAAAAAAATAGATAAAGCTGTTTTATTTATTGATGAAATTCATGCTCTTTTAGATAGCAGAGGTAGCGCCGGAAACGTAGCCAATTTGCTAAAACCGGAACTTGCCAGAGGAGAAATTACCGTAATAGGAGCTACAACTCAGGAAGAATATCGTAAGATTATTGAACCTGAAAGAGCCTTCAACAGACGTTTTGAAGTTTTACTGGTAGAAGAACCTGATGATGCTACCTGTATCAAAATGATCGAGGTATTATTAGACGGATACAAAGACCATCATAAAGTAGAGGTTGAAAAATCTGCACTTCCTGAATGTGTACGCCTTTCCAAGAGGTATGCAAAAGGTAAGAAGCTGCCGGATGCAGCTATCGATTTATTGGACCGAACAATGGCTGCAATCAAAATGCTTGATGAGCTTTCTGAAAATGAACTTGCAAAATGGAAAGAAGAATATGATCTCCTTTTGAAACAGGAATATCTGGATGAAAAAGACTTACTGGACGAATTAGTTTGGCATTACAGGCTTTTACAGGACAGGTTAAGTACTATTCTATGGGGTTCCTTATCCGAACAACATCAGGTAGACAGCTCCATGAATGTGGAAGAGGTAAAGAAGATTATCGAAGATACTTATACAGAGCTTCAGCAGCATGCAGGAGTAAAACGAGAGAAAGTAGGTAAACTTGAGCTGGCTGCTGTAATGGCTGCTAAAACTGGAATTCCAATTGGAAAAATACAGGCTCAGGAGAAGGAAAAACTAATCAATATGGAATCCTTACTCCTAAAAAGAGTGGTAGGACAGGATCATGCACTAAAGATATTATCAGATGCTATTGTTGAGAACAGAAGTGGTCTTAATAAACCAGGACAGCCTATTGGTTCATTCTTCTTATTAGGTCCTACGGGTACCGGAAAGACAGAGTTGGCTAAGTCAATTGCCGAGCTTCTTTTTAATGACGAAAAAGCGATGGTTCGTTTTGATATGTCTGAATTTAAAGAAGAGCATTCAGCTGCCTTATTATATGGAGCGCCTCCAGGCTATGTTGGCTATGAGGAAGGTGGAATGCTGGTGAACAAAATCAGACAACAGCCTTATACCGTAGTATTATTTGATGAGATAGAAAAAGCACATCAATCTGTGTTTGATGTATTCCTTCAGATAATGGACGAGGGTAAAGTCCATGATAAGCTAGGAAAAGAAGGTGATTTTAGTAATGCATTGATTCTCTTTACTTCGAATATAGGCAGTGAAGAAATTGTAAGAAAATTTGAAGAAGGGATAACACCGGAATCTAAAACTCTGATGCAGATAATGTCAGATTCAGGAAAGTTCCGTCCGGAATTTTTAGCACGTATTACCGAGATTATTCCTTTTGCACCAATTACAGAACACGTAGCAGAGCGTATATTCAGAATTCAGTTAAAATCTCTGATTCAGTCTCTTACCAGATTGGGTATTGATTTTGAAATTTCGGATGCAGCTGTACATCACTTAGCTGTTAATGGTTTTAGCAGCAGATACGGAGCCAGACAAATATCGGGTGTAATTCGGACTCAGCTTGCCCGTCCAATTTCCAAAAAAATTGTGCGGGAAGAGGTGAAGGCTGGCCAGATCATTAAAGTTGATTGGTCCACAGAATCTGAAACATTAAACTGGGAAATAAAAGACCATATATAAAAAAAGCGGAACCTAGGTTCCGCTGATTTTTGTTTTTACATAAGAAAAACTTAGTTAACAGGCCAGATACCATCGTAAGCACCACCACCATAAGTGATTTTCTCAGCGCTGATAACGAAGCTAACGAGCATGTTGTTGC